>CEAB01041638.1_pt1 | contig 629650 bp, 486 predicted proteins | sample 557651 | NCBI WGS metagenome assembly CEAB01 (sample SAMEA3182046, study PRJEB8094) | gut metagenome | biome: human; feature: gut; material: Stool; isolation source: human stools | place: Canada | collected 2011-11-15 | reverse complement strand
GTTATGGTGTCACCATTATCCACACGGCCGCACTTTTCCGTTGCTCCACTGGCAAACAGCAGATTCTCGGTTACGGAAGTTTTTCCTGCATCAATGTGAGCAAGAATTCCTAAATTTATAATATTCATTTGGATTAAGCAATAATATACTACAGTAGATGCATTGTCGAAACGCACCTTTTAATACCTCCTCGTAGCATATGAGAACTACAGGATTACTAACTCGTATTAATATGTATATTATTACTGCCGCATAACGATTACAAAATTACACAAAAAAATATATCTAACAAAAGTGGGAGGATTTTTTAACTTTTTACCATAGACATTTTATTAGGGAAGCGTAGGTTCAACTGGCAAGTACAAATAAGTAGAAATGTTTGAACAACACCGTTTTAGGAAGTTGAAAAATCAAGTTTCTCTCTCGGTATAGCGTTTATTTTGGCCAATATCTTCTTTAGTTTAGCATTTGTGTATTTCCCATTCGTGTTCTATTTAGCTCCTTATTATGAGTATGTAGCAAGTTACTTATCAAATTCAGCCTCTTTGAGGGTCAAATATGGTTTTGCAAATGGTGACTGACAAGACATAAACAAGGTCAGCAGGAATTTTTTACATAAATGGACATGAATGTATATAACCTAAAATAAGAATAAATTTTAATAAGGGCTGCCCAAAAAGAAAAAAATGCAGTTGCCATCCTATAGATACTTGCAGAAAGGATAAAATTTACTTTTAGACCTTTTGGGATAGCCCTTATTAATACTTCAGATAAAATTCCTTAGGTTATATTTTCAATCCTTTGGACCGGGTTTCCTCCTTGGCATACAGTCCCGGACGCCCGATTATGACATGGTTGGCAACGATACTATCCGCCGGACTGCGTATCTGCGGCGGTGCATTTTCGGGATATTGCGCCTGCCTGTTCCTCACATCTTCCGCTTCCGGCTTGAGCTGTTGCCCTTCATTCTCCTTTTCTGCGACTTCGGGCGTGGGTGGCGCAAGCTCCAGCTGAATTTTTCGGTCAAGGGCGGCAAGTTCGGACTTCAACTGCTTCAGCTCGTCCTCCTTCTTCCACACCTTACCCGCTATCTCCTGTAACTGCGGTATCTCCATCTCCAGCACCTCGTTCTTCGCCTTGTACTGGTCGATGATGGAGGGTATCCTCTCCATCGCGTTGAGGAAGTTGCGGGCGGCGGCCAACGGGTCAGCCATCGCCAGATGCCCGTTGTTGTAGGTGTACTTGTAGTTCCCCTCGACCACGAAGCGGTTGTCGGTGAACTCCAATCCCTCTTTGAGTATCCTTTCGCTCACCACCTTTATCGGAAAACCGTAAAGTTCACCGACCTGCGTGTACAACCCTCCGGTCGTGGCATTCTTGGCTATCTCCTGCAAACGCTTTCCGATGACCTTCTCATCGGCGGAATCCACTCCGTCCACCTTTATTATATTAAGGCGGTTGCCCTCCTTGTCGGTCTGCACCACCGACAGGAAGCGGTTCCAGTCCTCCGTCATGGCATCTATGAAAGCCGTGTTGTTGCGCAACTCGCCGGTCTTTGACTCCAGCTTGAACTCCGAATCACGCTTGCCCTTGTTGAACGACTTGCGTTCCCCTTCGAGCGATGCGATCCGCTTTTCCAGTTTCGCCTTGTCCAACAGGTCGGTATTGCCGGAGAGCAACGCCATGTATTCCGAGAAATTCATGCCCGATTTTTCGTCCATTGCCCCCTCGTCGATGGTACGCGCACCCATCGCACCGCTTTTGAGCTGGCTTATGAAAGTCTGCTTGCAGTGCAGGAGGTTGAACTTGTAGCTGTCCAGTGACTTCTCCACCGCGTAGATGATTACATCCACGTTGTTCCCGGCGAAATGTTTGGCAATCTCATTACCTGCCCTAACTCCGCGTCCGTCACGCTGTTGCAAGTCGGACGGTCGCCACGGCGTATCGAGATGATGGATAGCCACACACCGTTTCTGGGCGTTCACACCCGTTCCGAGCATAGAGGTAGAGCCGAACAGCACACGCACCGTCCCGGCGTTCATGGCGTCTATCACCGCCTTCCGCGCCTTGTCGGTCTTGCACTCCTGAATGAAGCGCACCTCGCTTGGCGGTATACCGTAGTCCTCCGTCAGTTTGCGCTTGATTTCCGAATAGACGTTCCACCCGTCGCCCGGCTGGTATGTCCCCAAATCAGAGAAAACGAACTGCGTGCCTTTCTGGGCGTCGTATTTTTGATAATACTCCGCGATCATCTTGGCACAGTGACTCGCTTTGTTGTCGGGATGATCTTCGTAATTCGGGTCTATCATGCGCATGTCGAGTGCCATTTTCCGGGCATAGTCCGTGGCGATGAGCATCTTCGCCTTTTCTTCCGTTTCCGAAAGCGGCAGCCTGCCCAACAAGGTGGCATCGCCCGTCTTGGCGAACTGCATCAGTTTCTGTATGAAGTCCTCCTGTTCCGGCGTGGGCGGTATATGGTGCAGTATCTCGTTCTTGGCAGGACGGTCAACGCCCACATCCTCCGCCGTGCGGTAGTCCGTGATTTCATTATAGAAGGCGGCAAGCTCCGGCACTTTGATGAAGTAGCGGAAACGCTCCTTCTGGACCACATTGTTCGTCACGTTAAATTCAAAATCCGTCGTCTTCTTGGCAAATATCGCCGCCCAAGCGTCGAAACACCTTATGTCCTGCCGTTCCAGCTCCTTCGGGCGCAGGTACTTGAACAGCAGGTACAATTCAGTCAGTGAGTTGCTGATAGTCGTGCCGGAGAGGAAGGTCGCACCCAAGTCTTTTCCTGTGCGCTCCTGTATGGTGCGTATGGCAAAGAGCATGTTAAGTGCCTTCTGGCTTCCCTCGCTGTTTCCCAATCCCGCCACACGGTCGTGGCGCGTGTTGAAAGTCAGATTCTTGAACTGGTGGCTCTCATCTATGAAGATGTGGTCGATGCCCATCTGCTTGAAATCCACCACGTCGTCCGTGCGTGACTTTATGGCGTGTTCCACCTTCTCCAGCTTCGCTTCAAGGTTGTGCTTGCGCTTCTCCAATCCTTTCAGCATCGCCCGCGACACGTTCTTTCCCTGCTGCCGTAGCACTTCGAGGTTTTCCTCCACCGTGTCAAGCTCTGCTTGCAGGATGCGCTGCTGCAATTCCGGCGACTGCGGTATCTTGCCGAACTGGTCGTGCGACATGATGACGCAATCGTAGTCGTTGTTCTTTATATTATTGAAGAAGCGCACACGGTTGGCGGTCGAAAAGTCCTTCTCCGAAGCGTACAGAATACGTGCGTTGGGATATGCCGCCTGATAGGTGGCTGCAATCTCCGCAACGTTGGCTTTCAGCCCGATAATCATCGGCTTGTGTGCCAAATTCAGACGCTTCATCTCATGCGCGGCGATGCACATTATCAGCGTCTTACCGGTTCCCACCTCGTGGTCGCAAATTCCGCCGCCGTTCTGTTTCAACATCCAGACGCAATCCATCTGTGAGGGATAGACGCTCTTGATACCCCGGCTTGCCAGCCCTTTCAGGTTGAGGTCGGGAAAGGTCTGATGGGAGCCGTCGTAGCGCGGGCGCACGAAACAGTTGAACTTGCGGTTATACATCGTCACAAGCCGCTCCTTGAACTGCGGCGACTGCTCTTCGAGCCATTCGGAGAAGCCGTTTCGTATCTCGTCAATCTTGGCGTTGGCGAGTTGTATTCCCTCGCTGTCGCGCATCTTGATGTCGTTGCCATGCTCGTCCTTGCCGATGGACTTCATCATGTCAGGGCAGGTGTTGTGCAGGGCGTGTTTTAGGAGGTGCATACCGTCATAGTTCCGGTAATACCCCTTCACCAGAAACTCGTCCGTGATTTTCATGGTGCGGTAGCCGCACACCACCGAAAACTCGTCCATGCTTGCGGAATAGGCGATTTTCACCTCCGTGTCGAACAGCCGGCTCATGTAGGCGGCATAGACACCCGTCGGAATCCAGCGTTCCCCGAAATTGAAGTCCAGATCCTCGAAGGCGATGCGCTGCGGCTCGGCATCTTTCAGAGCCTCCAACGCCTGCTTCACCTCCGGCATACGCTCATTTTCGGGATTGTCACCCATCCATGCCTCTATGCGTTCCGCTTTCTCTATGACATTTCCGGCGATGAAACGGTCTTTGATTTCGTAACCGGTCACGAGCGGATTGTAGTAGATGCGCCCTTGCAGGGCAGTGAGCAAATCCTCCGCCGTGCTGTCGGTTATCTCCCGCATATAGTCGAGATTGACCGTACCATATTTGTTGAGCGACGCAGACAGGGCTTCTTCGGGAGAGCCTACGTTGGCATGGCTCTCCACCGCGAAGGAAACAGGATGCTCGAAGATGTCCGCCTTGACGAACTTTCCGTTTTCCATCCGTTCCAGCGAAAGGATGTCGCGCCCGCCCGCATCCATCATCACTAACTTCACGTTCTGCTTGGCGTTGAGGTTGCCGTAGCGCATGACAAACTCATCGTAACAGGTATTCAGATGCTCTCGCCACGGAACATTTGCCTCGCGCCGGAGCGATTCATAACGGTACAGACGCTCGTAGGCGTCACGCAGCGACACATACAACAACGCCTTTTCCTTCTGGTATCCTTTCAGGTCGAGCGGCTGGAATGTCGCCCCGTATGGCGTGATGTCTTTCAGGTAGCCGATGTTATGACGCCCCCGGTCAGCCACCAGCGACCCTTCGCGCAGGTGCATCTCCGGCGTGCGGTGGTAGGCACGCGGAGAAAGGTCCACGACTTCCTCCTTCGGCTTTTCCGCTTCGATGTCGGGGAAAAGGAAAGTCCCCACCGCTTCCGATGGGGTATCTGTAACGGCAGGTGCGGCGACTGCCTCCGGCTGTGTTTCCTCCTGTCGTGGCTGCTCACGGGAAGTTTCCGGCACGGCTTTCACTTCCGTCTTTTCCGCCACTTGTTTCTCGTTATGCTGCCTTGCCAGTTCCCGAAGTTCTTTCCTACGCTCCGGCGTCAAACCCATCATCATTTCATAGAAACCGTTGATGGGAGGATTGGTATCCCAGTCCAGTGTGGCATAGATGTCGTCCGGGTCGGCAGGCTTGGCGGTGTTCTCCGCTTTCACCTCCTTATTCTCCATTGCGGGTTTTGCAGTTGGAGCTGTCGGTGTAACCGTGACTTTCGGTTTGGGCGGAGTGGACTTTGCCGTAACTGCCTTTTTCACCGTCTTTTTCTTTTTGGAGGTTTTCGGTTGGCTGACCTCTTCCGTCATCCCCCAGAGGTCAAGCAGGGTGAGCTGCACGCCTGCGGAATATTGCGGGCGCGGTTCTATCTCCGGCTTTTCATCTGCGGGTTGCGGCTTTTCTGTCGGAGTTTCCACCGTCTGCGCCGAGGATACTGTTTCCAATTTTATGGCAGGACGCTCTACTTTATTTTGAACGGCAACTTTTTCTTCCGTTCCTGCCTGCCGGATTGAACCCGAATACAAGCGCATGGCAAGCCTGTAATGGAAATCCTCGTCGAGCATACGGCGCAAATCCCCGGCGATGCCTGCTGCCTTGCCCTCGTGCAGATAAACCATAGCGGGCTTCCCGTAGGGGTCTGTGTCAAGTTTCGCCATCGTATGCACGATGCGTTCCGGGTGGTGGATGAAATAGGCGTTGTCGGTCAGGGCGGTTTTCGTGTCCGTCTGTATCACGGTCATCAGCCGCTCGTCCTGCGACATTTCCTTCTTGCTGAGGTTCTTTTGCAGGACAATCAGGTCACTGCCCACCTCCGTGCCCGCGTTGTCCGTGAACAGGTTGTTGGGCAGGCGTATCGCGGATACCAGATTGGCCTGACTGAACAGCTCGTTACGCACGGAGGTCTTGGTGCTATTCAATACCCCTTGCGAGGTGATGAACGCCACGATACCGCCGTCACGCACGGCATCCAGTCCTTTGAGAAAGAAATAGTTGTGGATGGTTTTCTGGGCGGAGCGTCTGCCGAAAGAGTCGCTCCGCTGAAACTCCGCGTCGAACACGGCAATGTCACCGAACGGAATGTTGGACACCGCCAAGTCGAAATAATTGTTGAACGGTCTTTCGATTTTCTCAAAACCGCAGGTGCGCATTTTCTGGTCGGGATAGAGATGCCTCAAGATTGTACCCGTGAGCAGATCCTTCTCGAAAGCCATCACATCCGCATTGGGGCTGTGCCGCAGCATGGAATCCACGAACACGCCGACACCTGCCGACGGTTCGAGCATACGGGCGGGGCGGACGCTGTAATCTGCCAGCACGTCCGCGATGGTGTCGGTTATCTCTTTGGGGGTGTAGAAAGCGGTCAGCACGGACGCTTTCAGCGAATCCACAAACCGCTTGTACTCTGTTTCGTCCTTGCTGTTCTCACGGATAAGCCTGTGCAGCTCCACCGTCGGGGCGAACAGTTCGAGGTCGGATTTCGCCCACCGGACGGCATCCGTCAGTTCCTTTGCAGGGTTGAGGATACATTTCAGACCGCCGAAACCGCAGTACCTTTGAAGTATGGCACGCTCTTCGGTTGTCGCTGTCCTATTTTCCCTGTCAAGGATGAATGCCGTCCGTATCGCCTCGATGTTGTCCCGCAGTTTCTGTTTGCGGTTAAACGCCATATTCGTCTAAGTAAAGGACGGTTGCTCCCGTCAGCTCCGTGTAGAGCAGGTCGTAATCGGAAGACAGGGCGAAATTGTCATCCGAGAGGTCATAGACGGAGAACACGTTGCCGACAAGCGGCAGCAGTTTCAGGACAAAGGCTTCACGCTTCTCTTCCGGCACTTCATCGGCAAACTCGTTTTCCACGACTTCGCGGAGGATGGCGTAACGGGAATAATGCAGCCCGCGCAGCAGCGTGTCCATCGCCAGTTCCTGCGCACCATCGGCGGGATAGCCTTCAAGCCGTGCCCTCTCATACGTTTCGGCGGCACGGTCGGCCCGTTCCCGTATGAAAGCGGTGTCGTCAGCCTGTTCAAACTTGTTCGTGCGGAGATAGTCCAGCAGGTACAGACCGTAATAGGAAAAGTCGGTCTGACCCTCGTTTTTCTTCTTGTTGTTCATTACTTTGGATTTAGCGGATTGATAATTAACGGGATAATCGGTTGGAAAAAGGAAGAAAAAGGCACTCGGTATCCCTCCGAGTGCCACCACTAAATCCAAAGTATGAGTGTAATCCGGTATCGAAGAACAATTCATTACTCTGAACAAGTGGCAAAGTTAATACTATTTCTTCCGTCCTGAAAATTTCTTGTCCTTTTTAGCCTCCGGGAACACAAAAGTCGTGTTATATTCCCCGTCAAAGGCGACAACAGCATCGAAACTCTTGCCCTGTTTGCTCTTGAACCCTTTGAGCAGCTTGGTATGCCCTTCGGTGAGCAGGTCTTTGATTTCATCGTCGGACAGGGTGCGTCCCGCTTTCAGCCGGAACACGGGCAGTCCGCACTCCGTGTTGTCGCAGCGTACCACCTTGCCGTAGAACCGCATCCTGCCCGTGCCACACTTGGGACACGCGCAGCCGGAGTCACGGCTGCCGAAGAGCTTGTCGCACGAGATCAGTTCGGAGGTTATCTCACGTGTGTACGCCTCTATCTCCTTGCGGAAGGTGTCGTCGGACAGTTCCCCGCGCTCGATACGCGCCAGCTCCTTTTCCCATTCGCCCGTCATGGCAACATCGGCGATGCGCATCGTCTTGACGACGGAATTGAGGGCAAGTCCTTTTTCGGTGGGAACAAGCGACTTCTTGCAGCGTTCCATGTAACCGCGCTTGAAAAGCGTTTCGATGATGGAGGCGCGTGTGGCGGGAGTACCGATGCCACAGTCCTTCATCGCCTGCCGCAGTGCGTCGTCCTCAATTTCCTTGCCCGCCGTTTCCATTGCCGAGAGCAGGGTGGCTTCGGTATGCAGCGGCTTGGGTTTGGTCTTTCCTTCGGTAATGGACGAGCCTTTCGGTGTCAGCGTGTCGCCTTCCTGCCAGCCGGGGATGGTAATTTCCTCTTTTTCCTCGCCATAGACGGCACGCCATCCGGTTTGCTTCACGACGCTGCCTTTTACGGTAAACTCCACTCCGGCACATTCCGCCGTGACAGTGGTCACATCCTTGACGCATTTCTCAGAGAATGCCTCGACCATGCGCCCGGCAATCATCTGATAGATGGTATTGTCCTCTTTGGAGAGGAAGAGCGGTTTCTCACCCGTGACGAGCAGGGCATGGTGGTCTGTCACCTTGCCGTCGTCCACGCTGCGGCGTGTCGGGGCGGCTTTTGCCCGCACCTTGTCTTTCCATTCGGGCTGTGTGCCGATGAAAGCGAGCAGTTTGGGAATTTCGGCAAACACGTCTTCGGGGATGTAGCGGCTTCCCGTTCTCGGATAGGTTATCAACTTCTTTTCGTAGAGTTTCTGCGCGATTTCAAGCGTCTGTTCCGCCGTGAAGCCGTGCTTGGCGTTGGCTTCTTTCTGGAGCGTGGTCAGGTCGTAGAGCAAGGGAGTTTCCTCCGTCTTCTCCTTGCGCTCGGCTTTCGTGACAGTGGCGCAACCTGCCGCCTTTACCTTATTATATAGTTCCATCGCCGGTTCTTTCTCTTTCCATTTCTCGGAGGATGAGAATTTCACGACTTCGCCGTCGCAACCGTCCGTTGCGATATGGAGCTGCCAGAATGCTTCGGACGTAAAGCGGCGGTTCTCCCAGTAGCGTTCACATACCATAGCCAACGTTGGTGTCTGCACCCGCCCCACGGAATACGTGCCGTGTCCGGCGGCGATGGATAACGCCTGTGTGCCGTTGATGCCCACGAGCCAGTCGGATTCGCTCCGCGCTTTGGCGGCGAGGTAGAGGTTGTCGTATTTGCTGCCGTCTTCGAGTTTCCGCAGTCCCTCGCGGATAGCTTTGTCGGTGAGAGAGCTGATCCACAGGCGCACGAAAGGAGTGGTGCAACCCGTATAGTGGTAGAGGTAGCGGAAGATAAGCTCTCCCTCGCGTCCGGCATCGGTCGCCACGATGATATGTTCGCTTGTGTCGAACAGTCTTTTGATGACTTTTATCTGCGACACCACGCCGCTGTCGGGCTTGTAACCTTTCTCCGTCCTGACCTGACGGGGGACGAGCGTGAATGTGTCGGGAATAATCGGGAGGTTGTCACGGACAAATCCGCGCACGCCGTAGCCGTCGGGCATGGCAAGCTGAACGAGGTGTCCGAATGCCCATGTCACGGCATAACCGCCTCCCTCGAAATATCCTTCCTCTCTCTTTGTCGCGCCCACGATGCGGGCGATTTCACGTGCCACGGAGGGCTTTTCTGCAATGATTGTCTTCATGTCTTCTTCTTTTTTGTTGATACTTTGGATTTTATTTTGGATTCAGTGGCGGACACGGGATTACATTTTCATGCCCTTGCCCGTTTTCTTCTGCGGCTTCTCCTGCTGCTGTTGCTGGCGGGCGTCCTTCGGGTTGGTCTGACCTTTCTGCAACGGCTCTCTCAGATTCTTTGTAGCCTCGTTGGTCTTGCCATCGTTGTTCACCGCCACCTGCGTGCGGCTCTCGTTGGACGGAGCAACCTGCTGTGCATTGTCAGGGTTCGTGTCGTAGCGGTACGGGCGTCCCTTCTCCGGGTTGAACTTGATATACATCGTGGCATGGAAGCCCTGCTTGTCGGTCACGTTCTCCAGCTTCACGGCTTTACCCGCCACATAGTCGGCTTTCTGCTGGTCGGTGAAGCTCACGCCGCTCCATTTGCTGATGGGGCGGATGCTGCCGTCCTCGTTCGTCCACGTGTTGCGGCGTTGCTCCTTCTTGGTCTGTGCGGCATTTTCCCCGCCCTGCGCCTGACTTTTCGATGTGTCGCCTTTGGTTTCCTGTGTCTGTGCGGTACGGGGCGACTTGCCGGTTCCCGGCACGAACTCCACGCCGCGCTGCTCCACGTTCACTTGCAGGGTGGTGACGAACTTTCTGCCGTCGTTGCGCTCGATGAGCTTGTCGCGTACGGGCAGTCCGGCGCGGAGCATGTCCCGCTCCTGCGTGGTGATTTCCGTCTTGCCGATGCGCTCCGGGATGCGCACCCTGCTTGCCGGAATGTCCGTGATTTCATTCGTCTTGCGGTCGATGCTGATGTAGGAGGGGATGATCTCGCCCGTTTCCCTGTCCACAATGTCCACGACCCTACCGAGATTGCCCGTTTCGCGGAGGTTCTTCCGGTCATTGTCGGAGAATTTGTGTTCCTTGTACTCATCCAGCTTCTGCTCCTTGCGGATGAAGTGCGGCACGAGGCTGATGTTTCCCTCACCGTCCTTCTTGAAGGAGAGGCGGGCGTCCAGCTCGAATGATTCGCCGCCGAAGGTCGGTTTGACCTTTACCAAGTCGGACTTGCCATAGTTGAGCATCTTCGTAAGGTCGCCGGACTTTTCAAGGTTGTCCCGCTTTACGCCCCATCTGTCCTCCAGCTCCTGCCAGTTGATTTTACTCTCGTCGATGGGCTGGTAGCCACGTTTGCCCTGCATCTGTTCGGATTTGTCCTGTTGCTGTTCTTTCCGTTGTTCCATGTTCTCCTGTTTTTGAGGTTCTTGTTTCTCTGTCTGTTGTGCTGCCATCTCTTCCTGCACCTTCTTCTCATAGTCGGAGGTGTCCACCTTGTGAGGGGCGAGCAGCTCCTTGTTCGCTTCGGGGTCTTTCAGCAGTTGCTTCATCACCTCTAAGAGATTTTCAGCTTGGTCTGCCGCAATGCGGTAGAAACCGAAGCGGCTGGGTTCCTTGCACTGCCGGAAGAAGTTCTTGAAGAAGTTGTCCAGCACGTCGCCATGTCGGTCGAATTGCAGGAAACTCTGCGCGTTCTCCGCTTTTGCGGGGGTGCGCTTGGGTGTGCCGTCCGCGTTCAGCCCGGCTACCACGCTGATCTCGCCTGTCTTCTCGTCACGGACTACCAGCACGTCCTTTTCGTCTTTTTTCTTTGCCATCTGAAAAATGTTTTAATGGGTTATTTATGAAAGAAATTATGGATACGAGCCTTGTAGAAGGCTATATCTTCCTTTTTGAAGTCCTTGATATGGTTGGAAAGGAATGTCAGCACGTCCTCCTCGCTGTAATAGGTCTTCTTGCCCAGCGTCTTGTAGGGCAATGCGCCTACGCTGCGGTAGCGTTGGAGGGTGCGTTTGCTTATCTGGAGCAACATGCACAAATCCTGATTGTCGAAAAGGCGGATGCTTTCCGTGATAGTGGGCTGTTTCCCCTCAGCCTTCATCGCCAGCAGCAGTTCGTCCTGACGGTCGAGCCGTTCCATCAGCTTCTGCATCCAGCCCTCGAAGTTGTTTCGTGTGAGCAGTTCCATGACCTATGTCCTCCTTCCTTTTGGTTTGCCGCCCGTGCGCAGCGTGTGGTTGTGGAACAGGGTGTCTATTGTCCCTTCCTCGTTCCTTACTGTGTTGTCCTCCAATAGCCGCAGTATCTCGGAAAGGCGGTAGCGGCAGCTTCCGCGTACCACCACATACTCGATACGGTGGTCGGTGCGCATACGCTGCATGGTGCGCTTGCTCACGTTGAGCATCTTCGCCGCCTGTGCCGTGTCAAGCAGCTTGTCTTCGGTTTCCCGCTTCCGTTTCTTCTCGTCCCTTGCCTCGCGGATGTACCCTGCGATGTTCGCAATCTGCGCCATCATCTCCTTGTAGGCGGAACTTTCCATTGTTATCACTTTCATGTTCAGTCCTTTCTTTTTGTTTCTGCGACAAAATTCGGCAATAAACAAAAGGGGCTTTAACAACTCACTACGTGACTCACGTAAGATTTTTGCGGAAGATGGCTCCGTAACCCGGTCAAACGGCGCAACAGGCAGCCTTTCAGCGGAAAACGATACGTCTTGTATGCCGTTTCGTTACCTTTGCGGCAAACTCTAAATGACATGAATATGGAAATAGTATCTATCGAGAAAAAGACTTTCGAGATGATGGTGGCGGCATTCGGCGCACTCTCGGAGAAGGTCGCCGCCCTGAGGCGCAAAAGCGACACGGGGCGCATGGAAAGATGGCTCACGGGCGAGGAGGTCTGCGGGCAGTTGAGAATAAGCCCGCGCACGTTGCAGACGCTGCGTGACAGGCGGCTTATCGGCTACTCGCAGATAAACCGCAGGTTCTATTACAAGCCAGAGGAGGTGAAGCGGCTGATACCGCTTGTCGGCACGCTCTATCCGCACGGCAGATGATTTGATTTATTCACCCACTGAATCCGAAGTTATGATGAACGAGAACAACGATGTTTTTACGATGGAAGACGAGCCGATAGCCTCTGTGGTGCAGGATATGCGCAAAGGCTCGAAATGGCTGTCCGCATTTCTGGAAAGCTACCGTCCTCCGCTGGACGGGGAACGTTACCTGACGGACGGCGAGGTGTCGGAACTGCTCCGTGTGAGCCGGCGCACCTTGCAGGAATACCGCAACAACCGCGTGTTGCCCTTCATACTTTTGGGAGGGAAGGTGCTTTACCCGGAAACGGGGCTGCGCGGGGTACTGGAAGCGAACTACCGCAAGCCGCTGGAGTGAGGCGGTTTCATGAAAAAGTAAACGGGTGACACCTTTTGTGGTGCTACCCGTTTACTTGTCTTATGGGGTATGTGCAATCAGCAATACCCGGCTTTTCCGTTCTGTATGAACATCACGTATGTCTGCCGTTTCTCTTGTGAGAGTGCCTTTCCCACCAGCCATGTGCGGAACAGGTGGGTGTTGTAGGTATTCACCCTGAAAGCGACCGGGATGATGATTTCAAGGGCGTACACGTCCGCGTGCAGCCCGTTTTCAAGCTGCATGTAGCGGCACACCTCGTAGTCGTTCAGCACGTCCGACTTGCGGACGGCTCTGATGGCGGCGTTCACTGCCGGGACGGTCGTATGGAACAATCCGGCTATTTCGGTGGCGGTCATCCACACGTCGTTACCGGTTACGCTGACTGCCTTGTCCTCGATGATGATTGTGTCACGTTTCATGGCTTTTCTTTTTAGATGGTGCAACCTGCAAATTCCTCGACGCCGTTCAATCTTGCGGCAAGGTTCTCCATGTCCTGATTGAGCTTCTCTTTGGTTATCTTTGCGTAAATCTGCGTCGTCTTTATGCTCTTGTGTCCGAGCATGGAGCTGACCGTTTCGATGGGAACACCGTTGGAGAGGAATATCGTCGTGGCTGCCGTGTGGCGGCTCTGATGCCACGTGATATGCTTGGTGATGCCGCAACGCTTGGCGACGGCACGGATACCGGCAAGGCACGTGTTATAATGCGGAACGGGAAATATCCTGCCGTCCCCGCACAGTCCCCGGTATTTGCCGATTATGCGGTTGGCGATGTCGAGCAGGCGGATGTTGGACACCACGCCCGTTTTCTGGCGGTTGATGTTTATCCACTCGTGTTCGTCGAAGTAGGTGCGGATATTCTCTTCCGTAAGGTTGCGCATATCCGCGAACGACAGCCCCGTGAAGGCGCAGAACAGGTAGAGGTCGCGGTACAATTCCTGTTTGGCGTTTTTCAGTTTCCCCTCCATCAGCAGGCGGATCTCATCTTTGGTCAGGAAACTGCGTGTTGTTTCCTCCTTCTTGATTTCATACTCGCGGAACGGGTCGCGCGTCAGCCACTCGTTGTTGATGGCGATGAATACCATCGTCCGTAACGGGCAGACGTACAGCCACACGGTATTGGTGCAGCAGTGCTTGTCCGTGCGCAGGAACATCTCGAAGTCGGAGATGAAAGCCGGGGTAAGCTCTTTTAGGGCGATGTCCTTCACATGGTAGCGGATGTCGAGGAACTCTTGCATGTGCTTGTAAACGGTGCGGTACTTCAGCAGCGTGCCTTTGGCTTTCATGCCTGCCTCCACCTGCTTCTCGTAGTCCTCGTTGTGCTGGCGGAACACCTGCATCAGCGTGTGGTAGCGGTGTTCCAGTCCGAGAAAGGCGTTCTTCACCTTCTCCGCCGTGACGAAGTTGTCACGCTCCATGATTTCCTGATAATGCCTGTTGATGCGTACCCGCATCTTGTCAAGCATACGGTTCGTTTCGAGTGCCGCCGTGCTTCTGCCCGTGACACGTCCACCTTTGGTGTCCCACAGTTTCGGATCGACAGTCAGTTTGCAGCTGAACTGTGTCTGGCTGCCGTCCACCGTGATGCGTCCCATGACGGGAACTGTCCCGTCCTTTTTCACTACCTGACGCTTGAGGTAGTAGATTACTGAAAATGTACTCTTCATTGTCCTTAATTTTTGGGTTTCAAAATTAGTTGGTGAAGAGTCCGGTGTTGGTACGCAAAACGGGGAGGAACGGCGCAATCTTTTTCCGTAACCTGATTTTTCGCATGAGTTATGGATAACTCACTATTCCTTAGAGCCTTGTTTCGCTATTCGTACCCGTTTGTCGCATTTTCGGGCATGGTTACGAACAAGTAACGTAGCGGCGTCAGGATTTGGCTTCGGCAGGGATTGTAATGGCTTCACGGATTATCGCCACTTCAACCAAAACCCTTGTAACTCAATTCTATCACTATATCTTTCCGCATTTCACTTTTTTGTAGTAACTTTGCAACATCAAAAGGTATCCGTATGTTTTTTCGAAGCGTGCGGAGTAATAGGGAATCCGGTGCGAATCCGGAACAGTGCTCGCTGCTGTAAGTCCTGTTTCCTTTCGGGGAATAGTTCGATCGCTCTCTTTTGCCACTGGCCATGAAGCCGGGAAGGCGCGACGGACGGGATGAGTCAGAAGACCTGCCTTTGCACGAAGATTTTACACCTGCGGGTCACGGGATGGAATCACGAATGTCGGTTGCTCTGTTTGCTCGATTTCCCCATTCAGTCGATTTTTCCGGACCCGGTGTTGCCATGAGTCCCCGAAGCGTATGCTTTGCGGCGATCTTTCGTACAGGAGGAAACATACAATTTATTAAATAATAAAAGATTATGAAAAAAAGAGTATTTTTGGCTTTGCTGGCTGCGGCTGCGGTAACTTTCGTCGGATGTTCGAAGGACGACGACGGGCCGGACGAAGGACCCCAGACCTATACGATCACTTTCGAGGGCGACGACTGGTCGCCGCTGGTGGTGGCGAACTATAACGGCGGTAAGGCGATGTCCGTAGTTTACGAAGATAAGGCGTACACCTGGACCGATCAGACCACGCAGCTGACTTCGCCCTGTCCCGAAGGTTGGGGATACCCGTTTATGGTATCGTCCTACAACTCCAAGGATATCGAGAAGTTCAACACCTACGAGCTTGACCTTTACCTATACAATGCCCGGAACGAGGATGCTACTACGGGCGGCGGCCACGACGGATCGGATAATTTCCTTATCGGTTACGGTAACTACGACGAGGCGCATCCCGACTATGGCGACAGCCGTCCTATTTTCGCTTTCGCCGATGGTGTGGCGCGTACGATCCAGAGCTGCTATATCAATTCGACCTGTTATTTCCTGAGTGTGGCAGCCAAGGGCAATGCTCTCGCACCTGCGCTTGAAGAGGGCCAGGATGTACTGATTCATGCTACGGGCTACGATGCCGCAGGTAAGGAGACCGGCACCGTGACGATGACTTTCGCATCGAAGGACAAGCTGATTAAGGAGTGGACCAAATGGGACCTCTCTTCGCTGGGCAAGGTGGCGAAGGTTCGTTTCAATATGACGGGCGGCCCCGATAACGGCTATGGCTTCTCGATGCCGGCCTATTATGCTCTGGATGACATTACGATCGAGCTGTAATGTTTTTCCGGAGAGTTTCCGGACCGATTTCGGCGATCGTTTCCGACTTGCGGAAAAGTCCGTGACGGACTGCACCGGGCGGAGGCGACGACTTTTGAAGATAAATCGTTTTTGTGTGCGTCGGCAGGGCGGGTTTCCGCTCTGCCGCGTGCCGTAAACGCGAATATATGTAACGTGCTATGTGGTTTTTTTCGAAAAGATATTTCCCGTTTTGGGCGGTGTTTGCGGCGCTGCTGACGACCGCCTGCAACAAGGACGAAGTGATTTTGGACGACCGGGATCATGCTCCCGTCATTACGCTCGACAGCGAGTCGGGGGTTTATACCGTCAAGATGGGCCGGGAGCTGACCATCGCTCCGACGGTGGAGTATGCCGAGGGAGCTACTTACTCATGGATCGTCGATGGCAAGCTGGCAGGTTCCGAACCGACCTATACGGCCGTCTTTACCGAACTGGGGGAAGTGTATATCACGTTCCGTGTCGAAACGGCTGCCGGAAAAGCCGAAGCGGAGCTGCGGGTGGATGTGCTGGAGCTTACTCCGCCCGTCATTTCGCTTGCACTGCCTGCCGAGGGGCTCAAGGTTCTGCCGGGTGTCGAATATACCTTCACTCCCGATATTCAGCATTCGGACCAGGAGGACTTCCGCTGCCGATGGCTCTGTGCCGGCGAGGTCGTTTCTACGCAGATGAGCTATACCTTCCGGGAAGAGGCGGTGGGGAGCTACCCGATCCGTATCGAGGCATCGAACGACGACGGAACCTCCTTCAAGGAATTTGTCGTGGAGGTCGTGGAGAAGATGCCTTCGGAGGTCCGCTTCGAAAAGCTCTCTCATTACTGCAAAACGACCGATCGGAGCACGTTCGTCGGCCGTGCGGTCTATCTTGCGCCGTCGCTGGCTTATATCGCCGATCCGCAGTTCGTCTGGTCGGTTGATGGGGAACCGGTCGTAGCCGAAACGGGTGCCGTGTTTAAGTTTACACCCGACGGGCCGGGCGACTATACCGTTCGGGTCGATGTGACCGAAGGCGGCGATGCTTCCGAGCGTCTTACGCGAAACATCGTCCGAGGGGTTGCTACGCTGTCTGCCGAGATCGTCGTTCATGCCTTTGCGGACGAGGAGCAGCGCCGACGCCCGGCGAGTGTGGCGAGCAGTCGTTTCCAGCATGCGGTTTACGAATTTCTGCCCGCTCCCTGGCAGTTGGTCGGCGAAAAGACCGAAGCCGGATATACGGGCAACGAGCGTACCCATGAAGATGCCGTGGCTTATGCAGCCGGGAGGCTGGAGGCGCGGAGTTATGTTTCGCTCGGGGGATTCGGCGGTTATCTGATCGTCGGGTTCGACCACAGTATCGCCCGAATGGAAAGCGGCTATGATTTTTCCATTGAGGGGAATGCATTCGACACCAGCTCGGAGCCGGGCGTGGTGTGGGTCATGCAGGACGTGAACGGCAACGGTGAGCCCGATGACGAGTGGTACGAGTTGCGGGGCAGCGAAACGGGTAAGGAAGGGACTGTTTCCGGTTATGCCGTGACTTATTACCGCCCTGCCGGAAGGGGGATGGACGTGCAGTGGACCGATTCGGAAGGTCGCAGCGGCACGGTCGAATACAGGGGTGAGTTTCACGACCAGGATTTCTATTATCCGGCTTGGGCCGCCGATACTTATACGTTGCGCGGTACGCTGCTCGAATCTCGGAATATGGTCGATGACAGAGGGTTTTGGATCAACCGCCCTTACGAGTGGGGTTATGCCGACAATTACGGAAGCGACTGTCTTGCGGGCGGCGATGCAATGGACGGAAAGGGACAGAGCAACGGATTCCGAATCGCCAATGCCATGCAGCCCGACGGAACGCCTGTCGAACTGAAGTACATCGACTTCGTCAAAGTACAGGTGGGGGTCAATGCCAAGAGCGGTCCGCTGGGCGAGGTTTCGACCGAAGTTTTCTCCTTCGCCGATCTTTCGATCGCGGAGTAAGGCTGCGGAACGAATCCGCCGGATTGCCTCTCTTTTCCGCTTGGGACAGGAGAAGAGTTGCCCGGAAACATCTGCAGAGAGAGAATCTACATCGACAAGAGAAGCTCCCGGAAACGATTTGCGTTTCCGGGAGCTTCTCTCTTGTACTGCTTGCGGTCGGAGTCTTCGGGTTCCGTTTACCGCGCTTAAAGCGTCAGGGGGAAACCCGCGTAGAAATCGAGGATCTTGGTGCGGAATATGAATTCGTATTTGGCCTGGATCTGGTCGGATTCGGCCTTCTGCATGCGGGTCTTGGCGTCGTTGTAGTCGAAGGTCGTCGAGCGGCCCGCAGCGTATTTCTCGGCTTCGTACCTGAAGGCGACCTGTGCGGAATTGAGCGCTTTTTCCGCCGAACGGTATTTCAACAGGGCGGCATCGGCCTGGTAGTAGGCCGTTTCGATCTCTTTTTGCAGGGTCTGCTCGGCTTCGGTCAGGACGAGCTGCTGGCTCCGTACGCCCAGTTTGGCCGTTCGCACGCTGTTGCGGGTCGCCATGCGGTTGAAGATGGGGATGTTGATCGCCACCCCTACGTATTCGGTGCTGTTGTTGCGGAACTGGCGTCCGAAAGCGGGATTTACCGCACCCGTAGCGAACGAGTGATAGACGTTGGTGCCGTATCCTCCTGTCAGCGTGATCTGGGGGTAGTAAGCCGCACGGGACATCCGCACCGCCCGGAGAGCCTGCTCGAGGCGGAAGCGCTCGGCCTGTATGCGGGGACGGTTGTCCAGGGCGTAGGAGAGCACTTCGGCCGGGTTACGCAGGTGACGCATCGACTCCACGGTGAGGCTGTCGAAAGTCGGGGCGACTATGTCGAATCCTTCGGCACTCGTCCGGTTCAGGGCCTGGCTCAGGGCCAGCAGGGAGAGTGAGAGGTCGTTGCGGCTTTGGGTTAGTTTGTATTCGTCGGCCGCCAGCAGGGCTTCGTTTTCGTAAAGCACCGACTCGGCGACTTTGCCCGTTCGTACCTGTTCCCGGCTGCGTTCCACCTGTTGTGTGCTCAAGGCGAGCGCTTGCTCTGCGACGTCAACCAACTCCTTTGCGACCAGCACGTCGAGGTAATACGACATAATATTGACCGATACGTCTTCACGAATCCGGTCCAGGTCCTGGGCCGCGGCTTTCAGGCTCAGCTTGCCCGCTGCGATTTCGTGGTTGATGCGTCCGCCCATGAAGACCGGCAGCGAGGCCGAAACACCGAGCGAACCCGACACCTGGTTGTTGTCGGCGTAGGTGTTGTTGCTGATGAGGCTTCGTCCGAAGCTGAAGTTCGTACCGAGGTTGGCACCGAGGTCGGGCAGGCGGCTGTGGCGCGAGGTGTTGAGTTCGACGGAGCGCTGTTCGACTTGCAGCGCCTGTTGCTGGATCTGTATGTTATGTTCGTGGGCGTATCGGATGCAGTCATCCAGGCTCCAAGGGCCTGCTTCGGATGTCGGAGTCGGAATTTGGGCCTGCGCCGTGCTGCCCGCGAGCAGCAGTGCGATGAAAAGAGTTCCGAATTTCATGGTGGCAGGGATTTAGATGGACTGTTGTTGGAGGTTGCGGACTTTGTCCGTTTCGGTGACGCCGGATACGATTTCGATGTTCACGCCGTCCGACAGACCGAGCGTTACGTCCCGTTTCTCGAAGGTTTGTTCGGGGCTCTCCTCAGGACTGGTGAGGATATAGACGCAGGGCTTGCCCTCTTCGAACTGGATGGTGCTTTCGGGCAGTGTGAGAACACCTTCGCGGCTGTCGGTCACGATGCTGGCATTGGCGCTGTAACCTGCACGGACGAAGACCGATTCCGGGATCTTGGCGGCGGCCTTCACCTCGAACATGATGATCCCGTTCACATCGGCGGCTTTGGGCGAAATGTACTCCAGCGTGGCTTGGAGGACGGTACCCTGCATGGCACCGATGGTCAGCACGACGGGCATGCCGGCGTGCAGGCGGCCGATGTCGGTTTCATCGACATTGCCCCGGAAGAGCATGTCGCCCATGTCGGCGACCGTGGCGATCGTGGTGCCGTCGTTGAAGGTATTGGCCTGGATCACCGAGTTGCCGACCTTGATCGGTACGTCGAGGATCATACCCGTGATGGTGGAGCGTATCTGGGTGTTGCTTAAATCTTTGTATCGGTTGGTAATACCGGTTTTGACGATTTCCAGGTTGTCTTCGGCATTCTGGAACTCCTCTTCGGCCTGGCGCAGGGTGGTCTGCCCCTTCTCGAACTCCTCCTGCGATACCACGCCTTTGGCATAGAGGGCTTCGGTGCGTTCGAACTCCTTGCGGGTCTGGTCGAGCGAGAGCCGGGCCACCGTCACGCGGGATTCGGCGGCATTGAGGGTTCCCATTTCGGGAATGACCTTCACCGTAGCGATGACGTCGCCCTGTTTTACACGGTCGCCGGCCTTGCAGAGCACCTCGGAAATGATACCCGAGATCTGGGGCTTGATGAGCACCTCGTCGCGGGGTTCGACCTTGCCCGAGGCGATGACGTACTGACGGATCGTGTCATGCACGGGGGTTGCGAGGGTGTAAACCACCTTCACGGGGCGGGTTTTGTTCCAGAGGAAGACGAACGTGCCGACGAGCAGCGCGAGGAACAGGATGCCCAGGAAAATCTTCAGAAACTTTTTCATATTATGTCGGTTTTTTGCGTTTGTTGCGAGTTTCGGGGTTTATTCTTCGCGGATCGCGTCTACGGCTTTGATCCGCAGTGCCCGGGTCGCAGGGATGATGCCTGCCAGCAGGCTGCCCAGGACGAGGATCCCCAGCGCGAGCATTCCCATACCGAAGGAGATCTGCCATGAAATATCGGGCAGGTGTTGGTCCATCTGGGCGGCCCGCGCGTAGAAACTGTCGGCGATGGAGAGAACGCCTACGCCCGCACCGAAACCGAAGATGCCCGCGATAAAAGTGAGGATGAAGCTCTCGGAGAGGATTTGCGAAAGGATCGTCAGGGGCGAAGCGCCGATGGCGCGGCGGATGCCGATCTCCTGCGTGCGTTCGCGTACCAGCACCAGCATGATGTTGCTGATGCCCACGATGCCCGCGAGCAGCGTGCCCAGACCTACGATCCACGTAAGCAGGGAGATGCCTCGGAAGAGCCCCATGATCTTGCCGAAGACCTCGGAGGTATCCTGAAAATAGATCGCCTTCTTGTCGTCGGGAGCGATCAGGTGCCGTGCGGCGATGCTTTGCCGGCAGTCCTGGATCACCTCTTGGGTCGGTTCGTCCGCATATCCGGTGAGTGCCAGCATGTCGATCGTCCGTCCCAGTCCGTACATTTGCTGTACGAGCAGCGCCGGGATGACGACGGTCCGCTCCGGGTCGCTGAAGGCCATCATACCGCCCAGGGGTTTGGTAACGCCGACGACCGTGAAGTAGGAACTGCCGATCTGGATCGTTTTGCCTGTGGGATCTTCTCCGCCGGGGAAGAGGTCGCGCCAGACCTGAAGCCCGATTACGCAGACTTTGCGCTGGCGCAGTTCATCGACTTCGTTCAGGTAGCGCCCCATGAGAATCTGTTGGGGGGCGATCTGCTGCATGTCGGGCGAGTAGCCCATCAGTCCGAATTCGCCTTTGTGGTCTTGGTGGCTCATGTTGCGTTGGTTGCCCCAGCAAATGGCCGAGATGTATTCGATGCGGGGCAGTTTCCGGAGCGCTTCCAGGTCGTCCCAGTCCAGTTCCCAGCTACGGCCCGTAGGCATACCTTCGTATGGGACGGAGGTGCGGTCGGACATGATGAAAATGGCGTTGGTGGCCGTACCGCCCAGTTGGGCACGGAACATGCGGCCCAGCCCCGTGCCGGCACCCAGCAGGACGATCAGCATGAAGATACCCCAGAAGACACCCAGCGCCGTCATGATGCTGCGCCTGCGGTTGCGGGAGATCGTCTGCCAGATTTCGTTCCAGCGATCCGTATCGAAAAATCCTGTCATAGTCTGGTTCCTTATCTTGCTGTTATCTTTTTCGTATCTTCTTTTCTGTCGGTCGTAGTTGCGCGACAACGCGCGTATTGATTTTACCTACCTCTAAATCCCTTCCTCGGGAGGGGACTTTGGCCGTCCTTCGGAGTTCGGCTGCCTCCTTGTCTTGTTCCCGGTTTTTCGTTGCTCTTTTCGTTCCTTTTGGTTGTAGTTTCGCGGCAGAGCCGCGTGTTCCAATTTTATCCTTCCCTGAATCCCCTCCTCGGGAGGGAACTTTGGTCGTCCTTCTGACGCCGGGGTGGTTCCTTACCGGCGTTGCGGGCGTTTCCTTATCTTTTTCCCGGCTTGTCGTCCCCGGCCGTTGCGTTTTCTTCCGTTTCTCGCTTCCAGTTGTTGCGGCTCCTTTTATCTTTTGTCCCGGCCGCTGCGGTTTTCGTGTCGGTTATTTGTTGTGTCGAAGGGCATCGACGGTCTTCAGTCGGGCGGCCCGGCGGGAGGGGATGTAACCTGCGATAAGTCCGGCCAGCACCAGAACGATCGTCGCGCTTACCGCTACCGAGAGGTTCAACGTCGGATTGACGAAGATGTTGAACGTGTTCTCCTCACCGGGCGGAGTTTGTGTCATGAGCTTGTTCACTCCTTCCATGGCGAATACGCCGAGCACCATCCCGATATAGCCGAATGCGGCGGTAATCATCACCGATTCGGTCAGGATCAGCCGGATGATCGACGAGGGTTTGGCTCCGAGAGCCTTGCGAATGCCGAATTCGAAGGTGCGCTCCTGCACCGTTACCAGCATGATGTTGCTCACGCCCACGATGCCTGCGAGCAGCGTCCCCAGACCGATGATCCAGATGAAGAGGTTGATGCCGCCGAAGACGAGCATCATGTTCTTGTAACCTTCCATGCGGTTGTAGATCCAGACGGCGCTTTCGTCGTCGGGCGCGAAGGTATGTTCGGCAGCCAGACGATTGCGGAGCCGTTGTTCGAATTCGGCCATCTTCTGATCGGTGTCGATGTCTTTCACCGAAAGATAGGTCTGTCCTACGCTCGGATCGCTGTGGTTGAAGAGCAGTTGGGCGGTCGTCAGCGGGATGAAGGTGAATGTGTAGGAGCCGAACTGGTCCATCTCGAAAACACCGATGATGCTGTACGATGTTCCGTTGACCAGGAGGTGCTGTCCGACGGGACTTTGACCGTGAAACAGGACATCCCGCACGTTTTTATCCACGACGATCACCTTGCGCCGCTCCCGAAGGTCGGTATCGTTCAGGAAGCGTCCGTCGAGCACCCTGACATTCATGATTTCGCGGTATTCCGGGTCGCTGCCGACTACGGCCGCATTGTTCAGAAAGTCGCGTCCGTGGGAGAGGTTGTATTGTCCTGGTCCTTGTACGCGGGCGGAAACCTTATCTACTTCGGGAAATTCGGTGCGCAGGATCTCCAGGTCGCGGTTGGTGATGTTGATGCGCCGCCACTTGTCGTAGCCCTTGTAGGGTTGCGAGGTCCAGCCGCCGTTGATGATGACCGAATTGACGGCCATCGATCCGAAATTGGAGAGCGTGCCGTTTTTCAGTCCGTTGCCCGAGCCGAGCAGGATGACCAGCATGAAGATGCCCCATGCGACCGAGAAGCCCGTGAGGAACGTGCGCAGCTTGTTGCGGCGGATCGACGCCCAGATTTCCAACAGCAACTCTCTCATGGCCGGAGGTTTTGGATCGAACCGATCACGCCGTCCTTCAGGTGGATGATCTTGTCCGTCTGGTCGGCGATCGACTGTTCATGGGTTACGCAGATGATGGTCATGCCCGTCCCGTTTACCTGCCGCAGCAGGTCCATTACCTCCTGCGAGGTTTTGCTGTCCAGGGCGCCCGTAGGTTCGTCGGCGAGGATGATCTGGGGCTTGTTGATCAATGCCCGGGCGATGGCCACGCGCTGTTTCTGGCCGCCCGACATTTCGTTGGGCATGTGGTGGGCCCAGTCGCGGAGCCCCAGTCGGTCGAGGTATTCGAGGGCTTCGGCATTGCGTTTGCGGCGCGAAACGCCCTGGTAGTAGAGGGGAAGGGCGACGTTTTCGACCGCGTTCTTGTAGTTTATCAGGTTGAACGACTGGAAAATATAGCCGATCATGTTGTTGCGGGCGGCAGCGGCCTGCGTCTCGCTCAGGTGCTTGATCAGGCGCCCGTTCAGGAAATATTCGCCCGTGTCGTAGTCGTCCAGGATCCCGAGGATGTTCAGCAGGGTCGATTTGCCCGATCCCGAGGCCCCCATGATCGAAACCAGCTCGCCCTTTTCGATTTCGAGGTCGATACCCTTGAGTACATGCAGCGGAGCGCCGTTGTGGTAGGTCTTGTTGATGTTTTCGAGTACAATCATATCGAGAGGGAGTGATCCCGTTTTTTTATGGTCGTTGATTTTGTTCGCTGTTTTTGTTTCGGCGTATTTCCTGTTGATCCGTGAAGTGTTCCTGCCGGTCGAAACCGAAGGGTTCTGCGGGGTGTTTCCTGTGCCGGCGTTATGTAATTCCTCGACTTTTGGAAACGCTTGCAGGCACTGCGTCCGTTCTTATCGTTTGTTACGATAAAGATAGAAAGTATATTTGTGAAAAACAAGAAAAATTTATCGAAAATCAATAAAATTTTACCCCCCCCCGATAGATCGGTCGAGAGGGGGATTTTGTGTGGAAAAAAGACCGTCCCATCCTCTGAAAAAGGAGGCGGGACGGTCTTTAGTTATTCCGCATACACGGTTATTCCGGTTTCGGCAGGAGTCCTGTTTTTTGATATACCTTATAATATATGGATCTTGCGAGAAAATCACTTCCGCGCAGAGCGGACAGGCGTCCGCGAACGATTCCTGCACATGGAGTCGAGGAGCCTATTTGAGCCGCAGGAACGAATAGCCGAAGCGTTCGCAGGCGGCTTTTTCCAACTCTTCGCGGGCCGAGGGGTGCGCAATGTCGATCAGGGCGCGGGCACGCTCGGCGAGTCCTTTGCCCAGCAGGTAGGCCGCACCGTACTCCGTGACGACGTATTGTGTCTGGAAACGGGTGGTCACCACGCCGGCGCCGGGCGTCAGCAGGGCCTTGATCTTGGAGTGTCCCTTCGAGGTGGTCGAGGGGAGCGCGATGAAGGTTTTACCGCCTTCGGAGAGGGCGCCGCCGTACATGAAGTCGTGTTGTCCGCCTACGCTCGAGTAGATCATCGTGCCGATCGAGTCGGCGCAGATCTGGCCCGTCAGATCGACCTCCAGCGCCGAATTGATGGCCATGACCTTCGGATTCTCGCGGATGCGGAACGGGTCGTTCGTCCATGCCACGTCCTTCATGATCAGGTCTTCGTTGTAGTCCATGTATTCGTAAAGCCGCTTCGAGCCGAGAGCCAGCGACGCGAGGTTTTTGCCCGGAAGCACTTTTTTCTGCGAGTTGTCGATCACGCCGCTCCGAATCAGGGGTACTACCCCGTCGGTGAGTGCTTCGGTGTGGAGTCCCAGGTGTTTATGATCGCCCAGGGCCGCGAGTACGGCGTTGGGGATGCCGCCCACGCCGATCTGGAGGGTCGCACCGTCGGGAATCAGCTCGGCGATGTAGCCGCCGATCTTGCGGTCGATTTCGTTGGGCTGGGCGGTCGGAAGCTCCACCAGAGGTTCATCGACTTCGACGGCGGCCGTGAGTTTCGAGACGTGGATCAGCGCATCGCCGTAGGAGAACGGCACGTGGGGGTTGATCTGGGCGATAACGACCTTCGCACATTCGGCGGCCGAAACCGCGAGGTCGGCCGAGGTGCCGAAGCTGCAATAGCCGTCCGCATTGGGGCGCGAACAGTTCAGCAGCGCTACGTCGATCGGGATGATCCCCTTGCGGAAAAGCCCCGGGATCTCGCCCAGAAAAGCCGGGATGGCCTGTCCGTACCCCTGAGCGATCCAGTTGCGCACGGAGTTCGACACGAAGAGGCTATATACGAGGAAACTGTCTTTGTATTCGGGCTTGCAGTAGGGCGCTTCCTCCCGTCCGATGGCGAAGGCTGAATAGACCTTCACTCCCCGAAGTTCGTGTCCCCGGTCGGCCATCGCTTTCACGAGCACTTCCGGGATCGAAACGCTTCCCTGAATATAAACGCTGTCGTTGGATTTGATGAGCTTCGCAGCTTCAGCGGCAGTGGTGTAGTTGATCATGGGTCTGTTTTTCTAAGTCGTTTCCGGCAGTCGGTCGGTGAAAGGAAAATTCGGTCCCGTCGTCGGCCGGAGACGGTAGGTTTTGTCTTTTTTGTTGGTTATTTGAAGGAGCCGAATTTATTCGGCTCCTTCTCTTCGTTGGGTGCGAATGGTCGTTCCCGGATGTCCGTGCCGGATTCTTTTCTCCGGAGTGCAACTCCGGGACGATTTCACAGCGACCCGGAGCTGCAATGCCGGATTTATTTCCGGGCGTAGTCCTGCGCGAAGTCGCGGAGGCGCCGGTCGAGCAGGTCGTACTGCTCCTCGCGGTTCATCTGCGACACGCAGACGCGCACGCCGTTCTGGAGGCTGCCCGTCGAGGTGAGCGAGATCGCGCAGATACCGTAGCGCAGCAGTGCGGCCACCAGGTCGGAACTCGGCATCGAACCGTAGCCTACCGTGAAGAAGAATCCGTCGCTCACGTGTTCGTCCTGGTCTTTGTCATAGACGATGTGGAAACCGTGACGCTCGAAGAGTTCCTTGACGCGGTGAGCGCGGTGTGCGTATTCGCGGGTGTGCCCCACGAAGTCCAGCTTGCCGTCCGCCGCCGCTTTGAACATGGCCGCCAAAGCGTATTGAGCCGAGTGACTTGCGCCTGACGATGCGGCGTAGAGGAATGTCAGGGCGTAGGATTCGGCGAAACGGCCGATGCCGTAACGCTCCTTGAGAGCCGGATAGAAGCGGTTGCGCAGTTTGTCCGAGATCGCTGCGATGGCGATGCGCTGGCCGGCGTAGCTGAAGATCTTCGAGCCGGAAATCATCAGCACGTAGTTATCCGTATAGCGGGCTGCGGTGGCCTGGAACGGAGCCTGGAAAGGATGTCCCAGCTCCTTGCGGAAGTCCATGCCCATGTAGGCCAAGTCTTCGAGAACGATCGTGTCGTACTTGTTTGCCAACTCGCCGATGGTGCGCAGTTCGCTCTCTGTGAGGCAGATCCACGCCGGGTTGTTGGGGTTCGAGTAGATGATCGCCGCGACGTTGCCCTGCTTGAGATAGCTCTCCAGCTTGGGACCGAGTTTCTCGGCGCGGAAGTCGTAGATGTCGAACGATTCGTGCTTGATGCCCAGGATGCGCACCTGCTGGCGCTGCACCGGGAAGCCCGGGTCGATGAACAGAATGGTGTCTTTCTTGGGGTCGCACTGCGAGCTGATCTGGAACAGGCAGAAGCCGCCCTGCATCGAGCCGACGGTCGGGATGCATCCCTCGGGGGCGACGTCGATGTCGAGGAACGCCTTGACGAAGCGCGAAGCCTCGCTCTTGAGCGGGGCGATGCCCGTGATGCTGGGGTAGATCGAAGCGTGTCCCTGGGCGAGGGCCTGCTGTTCGGCTTCGACGCCGACAGTCTCCGGCGGAAGGCCCGGAACGCCCATTTCGAGGTGCAGGAATTCGGTGCCCGAGTTCTTCTCGAGGGCGCCGCCGACGGCTCCGACCTGACGGATCGTGGCCTGTGCGAAGTTTTCGATGTCCATGGCGGCGAGCTGCTCGTCGAACATCTTCTGCGGAATGAGAGCTGCCATTACTTGCGGTGTTTTTGTGCGTATTCGTATCCGGCGCGGAACGCCTTGAGGTTCATTTCGACGATCTGCTCGCCTTTGCGGGCGAAGATGCTGCGGATGCCCGCCTCGAACTTGTCGGCGTCGAGCCCCAGGAAAGGAGCGGCGGCGCCCAGCAGCACGATGTTGGCCGCACGGGGCGAGGATTGCTCCTTGGCGATGGCATCGACATCGATCAGGATCGCATGTTTGCGCTTCCCGAGTTCAGCCAATACGGCCTCCGGTTCGGGGTAGTTGTCGATGTTTACGAACGGCGTAGTGTTGGCGATCACCCAGCCCTCCGGATTCAGGTAGGGTACGTAGCGCAGCGCCTCCATCGGTTCGAGCGAGATGATGATATCGGCCGCGCCTTGGGGGATCAGGTCGGAGAGGATCTCGTCCGAACTGATGCGCAGGTTCGACTGTACGTCGCCTCCGCGCTGGCTCATGCCATGTACTTCTGCCTGTTTGATGTGGAGTCCCTCCTTGAGGGCAGCGGCTCCGATGACGGTGGCGATCGAGAGGATGCCTTGTCCTCCCACGCCGGAAAGTATGATGTCCCGTTTCATGGTCGTACTACTGTTTTTTTGCGTTGTGGCGTTTGGCGGTCTGGATGCACTCGCGGCGCGGGATGATGACCGAAACCCCTTTGTATTCGATCTCTTCGCGGATCGTGCGGCGGATCTCCTCCATGTTCTTGGGCAGGGGTACCACGACGCGGATGTGTTCGGGCTCCACGCCCAGTCCGGCGCAGATCTGCTCGAGGCGTCCCGTGCCGGCCGAATCCTGGCCGCCGGTCATGCCGGTAGTGAGGTTGTCCGAGATTACGACGGTGATGTTGCTCTTTTCATTCACGGCATCCAGCAGGGCGGTCATGCCCGAGTGGGTGAAGGTCGAGTCGCCGATTACGGCTACCGAAGGGAACTGTCCGCCGTCGGCAGCGCCCTTGGCCATCGTGACCGAAGCGCCCATCTCCACGCAGGTGTCGATCGCCCGGAACGGGGGCAGCGAACCGAGCGTATAGCAGCCGATGTCGCTGAATACCTTGTGGTCGGGGTAGTGCTCGCGCAGCACGTCGTTCAGTGCCGTATATACGTCGCGGTGGCCGCAGCCCTGGCAAAGGGCCGGGGGCCGGGGCATGGTGAGCTGGCTGGCCGCCTCGCTCTCGCGGCGGGGCAGACCGAGGGCGCCGCGTACGTTGTCGGGCGTGAGTTCGCCCGTGCGGGGCAGCTCGCCGCTCAAACGTCCTTTGACCGGAATCGGAGTACCCAGCAGACCGCGGATCATCTCCTCCACCAGAGGTTGTCCCTCTTCGACGATCAGCAGCGAACGGCACTCCGAAGCCATGCGCTGTACGAGTGCCGTCGGCAGCGGATATTGCGAGATCTTCAGCACGGGGAAGGGGCAGCCTTCCGGGAAGTTCTCCATAATATAGTTGTAGGCCAGACCGCAGGCGATGATGCCCATGGATTTGTCCGGTCCGTCGATGTAGCGGTTGTGGCGCGAATGTTCGGCCTCCTGCTCGAAGAGTTTGTTCTCCTCGATGAGGGTTTTGTAACGTACGCGCGAGTTGCCCGGCATGAGGATCCACTGGCGGGGCCGCTCGGGGTAGTGGAGCGTGTTTTGCTGGCGGGGTTCGCCGATTTCGACCACGGCACGCGAGTGGGCCATGCGGGTCGTCACGCGCATCAGCACCGGAATCTGGTATTTCTCCGAGAAGTCGAACGCCTCGCCGATCATCTCGTAGGCTTCCTGTTGCGATGCGGGTTCGAAGCAGGGAATCATGGCGAATTTGGCGTAGAAGCGGGAGTCCTGTTCGTTCTGCGAGGAGTGCATCGAGGGATCGTCCGCCGCTACGACCACCAGGCCGCCGTTGGCACCCGTCATGGCTGAATTGACGAAAGCGTCGGCGCAGACGTTCATGCCCACGTGCTTCATGCAGACCAGGGCCCGCTTGCCGACGAACGACATGCCGAGGGCCGCTTCCAGTGCGGTCTTTTCGTTGGCCGACCAGTTGCAGTGGATGCCGCGCTCGCGCGTTAGGGGGTGCATCTGGATAAATTCCGTGATCTCCGTAGAGGGGGTTCCGGGGTAAGCGTACACGCCCGAAAGACCGGCGTTGAGGGCTCCCCATGCGATAGCCTCGTCGCCGAGTAATAATTCTTTCTTTATCATGGTGTCTGTTTTAGGTTCATTGCTGTTTTGAGTTCCGTTTCCCGCCTCGTATAACCGAACGGGCTTGGTGGTTATATCCTCGGCTCTACGAAACAGTTCGTTTTTACGCCGTTGTTTTCCGCTTTGGCAGAGTTCGAACACCTCCGATTCTGCGCTCGGTTTATCGAAAGCGTTGATTTTCTTTCGACTATTTTTCGCCTCGGCAATCGAAACGAAGGTTTCATTGCGCTCGGCTTAAGGAAGCAACTTAGGTTTCTGACAAATTTAGCGTTTTTTTTTGAAATATCTACTGTGACGGTGGTTTTTATTCCGGATTTTCGGTAATACGGCAAAATTGATGACGATTCGGAAGTAAAAGGTCCGAGCTCTGTTTTTTGCTTTCGCCGGATGAAGCGTGGGAAAAAAGCCCCCTTCGAAAAGGGGGCTTGATGAAGATTCCGGGAGAACCGGTTGCCGGTCGAATCGTGGGTTTGAGATGCGATCGGACCTTCGGTTGCCGGGGTTGTTTATTGCACATCGACGAACGGTCCGCAATAATAACCGTTCATTTCGTTGGTCGCTTCATAGAAGGCCAGCGCGATCTTTTGCTTTGCGGTGGCTCCGTGGATGGTACTCTTGGTGTTGTCACCCTGGTTGTCGTAGGTTTTGCCTGCATATGCGATGGACAGTATTCGTCCGGCATCCTTTTCGTTGGCAAAGGAAACGAGCAGACCGTCCAGTGCCTGCGGTGCGGCTTTGATGGTTACTACGCCCTCCGCCTGCCGGATTTGCTCCAAATCGGTCAGACCGGCCTGGGGTGCCAGATAGATCGTGTAGTAATCGTCGCTGCGGCGGTCGATGACGGCGGATTGGAGTTCGACCGGGTCGTTCGTTCCGACCGTATAACTGTTGCCGGAGTAGTAGGAGTATAGTTCGAACGCCCCGTCCGCATACCCTTCGAGGTGCATATCATGAACCTGCAGATCGAACGAGATTCGGTAGTTGTCTTGCAGGGCGTATTTGTAGAGGGTGATGGTGCCCGTCGCGCCTTGAAGGTCCGTATTGGTGACGGTAACCGACTTTTGTTGGGCAGGATCGACGATTTCGAGTTCGAACAGCTTGTCGATCCGGGTGATGTCGATCGGAGTTTTAGCCGTCGCCAGGGCGTTGTCGAAGCGGATTCGAACGTAGTATTCATCCACCTGGTCGATCAGCGCTCCCATGACGGGGCTGGCCGGCGAGAGATGGATTTCGGAAATCGTTTCCTCTTCGAGCGGTTGGTAATAGGCGCTTCCGAGCGGAGTTTTCAGGTCGTTGAGGCTGATGAAGCTGGTCCGCTCGGCGTCCTGCTGGTCGTAGGTGCAGGTACCGTAGATGCGGAGTTTCTTGCCGGTTGCGGCCGAGGTCATTTCGGCATATCCTTCGATCTTGTCCCCGTCGCGGGTGACGATGAAGCCGCCGTCGGTGATTAATGAATGGTAGTCGATGGTCACCATCGAAATATCCGATGCGATGGGGTGTTGGAACGACATGGAGTTGAGCAGCGAATACCGTTCGGACGCACTCTTCATGTTGATCGATTTATTTAGCTGGTTCGGCGTGAAGCTGAGGGATATGTAATCGTTTTTTCCGCCGTTGCCATAGAGCATGTCCTGGTAGTTGTCGTATCCTTCGAGCGGGGAGATGAAGAACCAGAGCCGATCGGTTTCCTTGTAGAAGAAGACCGATTTGGCGGCGATCCGCTGGTCGCCGTATTCGATGAACGGCTCCTCTCCGGAAGGTACTTCGAGTCCGGGATCCTGCGTGTCGAGCGTTCGGAATTTGTATTCGGTAGAAGTGAGTTCCAGACCGCCTTGTGTAAAACCTGTTGCCACGATCGTATAGTCGCTCGACGGAAGCAGACTGTTGTATGTGAAGGTTTTGGTTTCGGCCGGATCCTGAACGGTCGCTTGAGGCGTTACCGTCGCGGATTTGATCGTATAGGTATAAACATCTACATTTTTCGGCGTGATGGTGAAAGTTACGGTATTGGCTTCGGCCTTGACGTCGGAAATGGTGAGCGTGGCGCTTTCTCCGGGAGGCGGGGGCGTCGTTTCGTCGTCTTTACAACTCTGGAAAGTTCCCAATAGCAGGATGCAACACAGTAAATGGAAGGTTGCTTTACTCAAAGATTTCATAGTCGGATTATTTTAGGGTTGTTTTTTTGATAATTTATGTGCTCGATGTTCCGGTTGTGCCTTTGCCGCTGAAAGCGACGTGTTCCAACCGGCTCTCCCTTCGTCACGGGGACCCCGTGCAGCGAGGTTTCGGACAGGTTGGGAGTTCTGCGTGTTTGTTTATTTGATTGCTTTTTATTTGGCGCTCGTGGTCAATAATTCCGAAGTGACCGGAGCCGACATTTTCCCGTTGTTATCGACCGGGATGAGGACCAGATAGCTTTCTGCGAAATAGTAGTCGGTGGAGAACGTCGTGTCTTCGGTGGCGGCACGGTATTTTACGCCGTTTTGTTTGCAGATCGTTTCACCGAGATTGGCTGCTGCATCGTAGGCTGTTTTTTCGATCATTGCGTAATAGTAACCTGCGCAATCGGCTCCGGGGGTTACGGTTACCGAGGCATAGAAAGATACGCCGTAATTGTCCGTGATCGAATTTACCGCGATGGTCGCCGTCGCAGAGCCGGTAGCTTCGTAGCCGAGGGTTTCGAACTCGACCACCGTCGGAACGCCGTATCTGTCTTCGTTGTCGGCTTCGGGCAGGGCGATCAGTACGTATTGCGTATCGTATGCCAAACGGGATCCGTTGATGTCGTTGTCGCTGTATAGCGTTATCGGATAACCACTCTCTTTGCCGATCAACTCTCGTTGAACGTATGTATCCGCATTGCCGCCGTATTTGCGGTCGAAATCGGCTTTGGTGATGAAGTTGTAATAAGCTTTTTCGAAGCCGTTCCGTTTGACGGAGAAAGTCGCTGAGGTGAACGATGCGGTCTTCAGGGCAATATCGACCGTGAGCGACGTATCGTAGTCGGTGCCTGCGGCTTCCGTGTGGAACTCCTTGTATTGCAGGGGACCCAACTTGCCTTCGGCATCGTATGCGAACGAGAAGAAGTAATATTCGCTGCCCGGCGAAAGCCGGTCTGTTTTCCAGGTGCCTTGGAAGGCGGTCGTGATGTCGTAGTCGTAGAGCTTCGCATCCAGTCCGGCCTGAACGAATTGTTCCGGGGTGCCTGCGGCTTCGACGTCGGACTTGATTGCATAGCCGGCATAGTAGGACACGACCCCGTTCTGTCTTGTCAGGGCGATCTCCAACTCTTTGCCCGCAACCTGCGGTTCGCCCAGCGTGACAGCGGCCTGTCCTGCTCCGAGTTCGTCGCGGGCGGGGATCGTCAGCGGAATTTCGATGATTTCGCCGTAGTCTTCACAGACGACATCGACCCCTTGCCGGACAACGGGAGCGGCGTAGAGAAGGACTTGCTGCGACCGGGTCGAAAGCAGGGTTTTGTTCCACTCTTCGAACGAGGCGGTTTTGAGGCCCGCTGTCAGTGAGGCGACTTCGAGGTAATGGATGAACTGCTCCCGGGAATCGACCTTGAAATGCTCTCCGAAGTCGGCACTGGACTCCGTAAGATCCGGATCGAAAATTTTCAGGAAGTAGAGCGGATATTTGCCGTTGTCCACTTCGGCCTTGAGATAGATTCCGTGTGCGGTCGCCACGGCGTCGATCCGTGCGAATGCGGTGTAGGCCGGGGTCGTGAACGAATGCGTGGCGGGTTCGGACGGCTCGTCTTTGCCGTTATAGGCTACTACTGTCAATACGTAGTCGGTCTCCGCCTGGAGGCTGCCGACCAGGAAGGTCGATTGCTGCGGTTTCTCGACGACGGTCATTTCGGCCGTTCCGTCGGGTACATCGACCTTGTAGGCGATCCGAACCGTATTTTCGAGCTTCAGGGTGAAGCGGATGGAACTGTGGGACGTTGCGACCTCTTCGATCGAAACGGCGGCCGGACCGGTCGGAAGCGCTTCGGTCTTGAATGCGTAGGTGACGGGGTCGGTGGCCTGCCCGTTTTCGTCATACGCGACAGCGGTGATCAGGTAGTCGGCTTCCTCTTGCAGGTTGTCGGCCGTATAGGTGCCGCCCTCGGAATTGTTTACGAGCGTGAGGTCTGCGGTTCCGTCCGGAACATCGACTTTGTAGCCGAAACGGGTTGCATTGGCGGTTTTCAGGGTGAAGGTTACCGAATTATAGGAAACATTGACCTCTGCGATGGAGATGGTCGCCTTGTCGGGATCCGGCGCGGTCGGTTTTTTTGGAGTGGTGAATGTTTCGGTAGCCGGGGTCGAAGGGCGCTGGTCGGCGTTGTAGGCGATAGCCGTCAGCTTGTAGGCGGTTTCAGGGGTCAGGTCGGTTATTTCGACCGTTTTTTCTTCGGAGCTTTCTATCGAAACGAAATCGGCGTCAGCTTCCTCTCCTTCGATTTCGATCTTGTAAGCCATTGAAACGGCATTGGTCGGGATTAATCGAAACGAGACTTTGTCTGTTTCCGGGGTGAGCTCTGTAATTTCGATGGTTGCAGGGGGAGCTTCCGTCGAAGTATTGTCATCGGAGCACGCATTAAGCATGAGGAGGAAAGTCAATCCGGTTAGGAAAAACTTCAGTTGGGCGAAATTCATCATAACATGATTTTTTAGTTAGTAAAAGAGGAGCGCGCTATTACAAATATAATAAAAAGAATTGATTTTGCAAATTTTTACTGATTTATTAAATTATATTGCTTTAATATTTGATTTGTAAAATATCTGGGGTATTTGTAAAATTTTATAGATTTGGGGCGTGTAGTAAATAGGGAGTTGATTATTTCTCGGGATTATGTACTCGGATCGATTGAACTCGGAATCGCATTATGCTCGTTGAGGAAATACCTTGAATTGCATGAAATAAATGCCAGGAAGGGCGAGGGCGCATTTTCGAGCTGCCGCCGGAGGAGGAGCGTCGTGCTTCTTTTTGGAAGAATTTGGATGTTTTGGCGATTCGTTTTCAGGTGCTTTTCGCTGACGGGAATCTCAAAGTTGTTGCTATGATCGGGCGTCGGTACGGACGGAGTCCGTACCGATTTTATGGGAGGACGGAAATTTTCCCGGGTGTAAGTCGGCGGGAGTACAAGGCGGAGAAAGAGAGAATCGGCAACTGCGCTATGGTCGTACAGCCGAAAACAAAAAGCGACCTGTCGAAAAACAGGTCGCTGCATTATTTTGTGACGCCGACAGGACTCAAACCTGTAACCTTCTGATCCGTAGTCAGATGCTCTATTCAATTAAGCTACGGCGCCGAATTGCGAATGCAAATGTAGGGCAATGTTGATTAACAGATAGTTACGGTAGTGAATTTTGTCGATTAATTTCTCTTTTTCGTGCTGTTGCTCGGCGCGGTTTACACGTTGGTTTACACAATAGGGCAAATTCAATGCTGGTTAAACAATAGGTGAATTAATTGATTATTTGATAAATAGAAAAAGTGACAAACTCTGTTGAAAGGGCAATTATATAGCCCCTCGTTTTTAGTCTGTCACTTGTCGTTGTCAAAGGAAAACCACATTTTTTCGGCCTGCCCTTAACCTTTTAAGATATATAGTATATATAACTCCATTTTTTGTGGAGTAATATTCTTTACCTCTAATACGTGCGTCTGTTCCATACTACCGTACGGTTCCTGCCGCTACTTTGCAAATTGCATCAGATAGTTTTCGCAGAATCCCGCTAACGGGAATTTCACCATCTCGTCCCGTCCGTCGGGCGTGGTGTAATGAAATAATATAGTGTTCGCTCTGACAAGGCAGTCGAATAAATTTACCGTTTCGCTCATGCCCTCCATCTTCATCTCGTTGGCGATTATTATTCCTATTATATCGTTTATCTCTTCAAGGTCGCTTTTCCACCCGATTATTCATTGTTTGTTCTTTACAAGTGCGATTTCGACGGGTTTATTTATGTCCGCTGTTTCGGGCGAGAAAACAAAGTAAAATATTTCGGGATAAATCTCATTTTGGGGCTTTATGGCAATTAAGCCTATTCCCTCTGTCTTGCTCCATTCGACCAACTTGCAAATAGCTTGTTTATCCTCTCATGCGTCGGTCTTTCATTCTGTTTTCGGTTGTTTGTATCTGTTCATTTTAGCTAAAATTTAATTGTTATTTATCTTTATAAAGATAAGATTATTAGCGGAATGAACAAAATAAGAAAGTGACAAACTCTGCAAAAGGGTCTTATAGATTAACCTTTTCACAAAGTCTGTCACTCGGAAAGAAAAGATAAACTTGGACAAATGGCATGAAATAAACCGCTTTGTCCAAGTTTGTCCTTAATAATCTTGAAACCTTACTGAATCAACTCCAAATCATCGAAATCTGCCACCTGTGCACCATAAGTATAGAAGCCTACACCATTGGAAATCAAATCACGGTAACGCAATTCAAGGGCGAGCATCCCGTTTACAAAAAACTCCAATTTCTTATAAGTGCTTTTAATGGAAAAATCAAATCGAGTATCTTTCTTTTTCGTGACCTTCAGTAAGTTTTTTGCCGCACCAACCAAATCGCCATCTCTATATTGGAGAAAATATGCTTGCTTATCATCAATTGCAAACAACATGAAATTTCTATCATCCAAATAGTCCAGAACGATGCCGACCATGTTGTTCTCATTGATTTTTTTAACATTTGCTTTGCATTTAATTTCAAAGTTTTTTTGAACATCAATGTTAGTAAAACAATGCGTCATGATTTCAGAAGCGTCCTTTACACCTCCAAGCAGGGAAAGCCCACCGCTTTTTTTGCCTTCAAGGTGCATGACACCTTCTTTAATAACGGCTTCCCCGTCCTTACCTGAAATTTCGGTCCATCCCATCGAGTTGGAATCGAACGTGTCTTTGAACGTTTGTGCATTAGCAGTCAGCGTTCCCAGCGCAAAAAGCGCAACTAAAAGTTTTTTCATAAGTTTAAGTTGTTTGAAATTAATAAAAAAGAGAATTATTACAATTTACCCAAGCGGGCTTGAAATTCACTAATCATTGGTTCAAGATCTTTGACAATGCGGTCAATTTCTTGGAATGATTCATCCCTTTGTGATGCAATTAGAGGGGCAACTTCGGAAGATATTTTTATTTGGAAAGTCAGATCGCCACCAAGATTGCTTTCTTTGACGGAAACACGAGTGCGAATTTGTTTATCCGCTTCGGGAAATGACTTATAGAGCCAAGGGGTTTGAATAAACCCCGATGCCATATCCGTTGTCTGAATTTCATCAAAATAGTTGAGAATCACTTGATGAATCATTTTCCATGCAAGTTCGGTATTGCGTTTTCCGCTTTCATCAACCGTGTAAAGGTCTTTCGATATTTTTACTGAGAAATATTTGTTGACAAGTCCCGATGCGACAGAAACATCAAAGAATGCATCACGACGCATCGTGTAAGAAACGGCTTTACGCTTGTCCGTTGTAAAGATTTTTGTTTCGAGAGTTACATATCCCTCTCGTTCGAACTTAACGACAATAAAGCCGTCTTTCTTTTTAAGTGTAGCCGTCGTAATTCCATCTGCGGCATAATTCCCGTCAATATAGATTTTGGCATCAGATGGAATAACCGTAATTTTCACTTCTTTTGCTGCCAGACAAATGGTTGCGGCAAACAGAGTACAGCATAACAATAAGATTTTTTTCATAGTAAGATTATTTAAGTTGAACAAGTTGTTTCAAATCTTACTATCCGCACCTCGATAGTGGTTCATATAAAAACAGAAAGCGTGGTGCTGAAAACTTATTCAAACTTGCAGGTCGTAGGAAACCGTGGTAGATAAATAAGCAACAACACCACGCCTATATCCACTTGTGGATATGACGCGGCAAGATGTTAGCCATTCTCTCTACCTTTTCGAATTTCCTACGTTCGCAAGTTGAGAACAAGCTACACTTTCCGTGTATTCAATATGTTACTGCAAAAGTAGCATATTCGGCGGAAATTGCAAAACATCTTGCCCTTTCGGGTGCTGTTGCCGTATTTAATTGTGCAAATTTCTGAAAAACAAAGTTTCTATCCAATAGCAGGGAGTATGGAATCGAAACTTTGTTAGTTGTAAGTTGGGTTAATCCATCCCGCAAATTTCTTGTATTACGCCGTCCATGTAAATCGCCTGCCCGCTGGATTGTCTGCCCCACCAGTAGCAACCGTATTCCTCGATGATAACCTCGCCCTGCTCTTTCAGTCGTTCGGCCAGCCAAGAATCAATCAGCCACCATTCCATAACATCATCCACGAACGGATAAAGATATTCTTCGGAAATAAGGTTTGCCCGTATCATTTCCTCGATAACCGTGCTTTGATTCTTCAAAACACAATTCTGTACTATTCGTTGTGCATCCATTGGATTTCCAGTTTTGAGGTTAGTTGCAACAGCCAACGGTTTACGAAACATGTTAAATTGTGTTGGTCTATTTCGTTGCGAGGTATTAATCCCTCTACCGTCGGTGTGGCGCAACATTTCTCGATTTCAAAAAAATCGTTGATGTAGTGGTAAGGGATAAACTGCCGTTTAATGGTGTTAAAAGCAAAAATCACTTCGGGGTCACGGAAAAGAACGCCATTTATTTCGATGTGCTGTGTCAGCGAAATAAGGTTGTACTTTCCGATGCAGTCAGTCAGTTTCACATGGATTGTCTGGCTTGCATTTTTGATTTTCAGTTTTTTAGCCCGCACGGCCAACAAGGTTTGCAGAATCTCTGTCGCCCTTTCATTTAATGTTTTCATGGTTTGTAAAGTTTAGAGTTATTCCCCATTACTTGTAAAAAGATAACTCCATTCATAACCAACTAAAAAGGCGGCATATCTCCATGTAAGAATAGCTTTCCGATTCTATATAATGCAAATAATTCTATGCTGTTATATGGTTTCGGGCATAAATAGGGAGCGGTCTGTTTTATGTGGAATCCTATTAAATGGTAAGTAAAAAATTCGATTTTCCATCCGAAAAGGGGGAGGGGTGAAAAATAGGGATTGTCCGCTCGGTCGGGGTATCTCGGTTTGTTTGTCTGCAAGTGACAACCTTTTCAGAAAAGGATATTTTATAGACCCTTTCACAAAGTTTGTCACCTTTTTGTTGCGGGACAATTTCGGTATAAATCGCACGATATGGGGAATGGATGATAAATAGATTTACCCAAAACTACCCTATAAAAGAAAGAATCGTTATCTTTGCCGAAAAGCAAGTGTATCATGTCCTATAAACCGCCTTACACCATTACGCCGAAGATCACGAATTTGGTTGCACAAATCAGCGAAGCAATCGGCAGCTATTATGCGCACGAAAATTTGCGTCTGCATCGTGTCAATCGAATCAAAACGATTCACGGGACGCTGGCTATTGAGGGCAACACGCTTTCGACGGAGCAGGTCACGGCGGTATTGGAGGGAAAACCCGTCGTTGCTCCTATTAACGAGGTGCAGGAGGTGCGCAACGCCCTTAAAGCGTATGAATTGCTCGACACGCTCGATCCCTGTAAAGTCGATGATCTGTTAAAGGCGCATGCCACGATGGAAGCGGGATTGATCGACGAAATCGGTTGTTTCCGCAAAGGCGGTGCGGGTGTGGTGTCGGGAAAAACGGTTATCCATTATGCGCCCGATGCCGAACGTGTGCCGTTTCTCGTAAACGATCTGTTCGAGTGGCTGCGCACCACGGATGAACACCCGTTGATCGCAAGTTGCGTCTTTCATTATGAATTCGAGTTTATCCATCCGTTCGCGGACGGTAATGGTCGCACGGGGCGATTGTGGCAGACATTGATTTTGAGCAGGTGGCGGCCTATCTTCAAAAACCTGCCGATCGAAAACATTGTATATAAGTATCAAAAGGAGTATTATAAGGCGATTGCCGTAAGCGGCGGTAAAGCGGGTTGCACGCCTTTCGTCGAGTTTGTTTTGGGGGTAATCGCCGAAACGCTCACTACCCAAGAAACTACCCGAAAAACTACCCAAGAAATTATTTTGGAAGCCATCGCCCGCAATCCCAGCATTACACGGGCGGAGTTGGCCGAGGTTGTCGGAATCTCACCCGACGGCGTGAAATATCATTTGCAGAAACTCACCAAGTCGGGCAGGCTCAAACGGGTGGGGTCTACACGCCGCGGGGAGTGGGTGATCGGGTGACAGGAATTCCGAAAAAGGTACTTTTATAGACCCTTTTCAAAAGTTTGTCACCGACCTGTTTTCACCCGTTACGGGCTATATGATCCGCTTTCCCAATTCGATGAACCGTTGTTTGTTGGTGCGCACCTCCCTGTACTCGAAATAGATTCCGATCATCTTTGCCGTCACTTTTTTGCGGTAGGGGATGCCGAGCCGCATAATCAGGTCGTTCATAAAACGGTTGACGACGCACACGGGTAGCTTGTCGCCCGTTTTCAGTTGGGCGTACACCTCCCCGCAGACTTTTTCCGAGGTCAGCAGTTGTTGGCTTTCGTTTTCCTGTATCTGTTTGCCGATTGCGTTCATGTTGTAGTTGTGCCGTTCGATCTCTGCCGCTCCGAGGGCGTAGTAGGCATCCACCATTATCGGCACTTGGCTTTGAATCTCCTCGCGCAGAAAGTAGTATTCATTCCACGTTCGGTTTTGTTCCAGTATCTCCAACTGCCGCACGATTTCGCGGAACAGCTCTTTCATTTTCAGTCGGGGATTTATGCGTTGCAGTCGGTCGCAGTCCGACAACGGATAGATATGTTCGGCGCAATCCGTGTGAAATGCTTTCGCGTACTCCTCCCGCACCAGTTCGGCGTCGGTGTAGTGCCGCTTGATCCGCTCGTCGTCGTAGGCGTTGTCCCACATGAACCAGTTGCGCGTTCCGTCGGCGTTCATGAACCGTTTGTAGTCCATTCCCTCCAACGCCTGCGCACGGGTATCGCAACCCGCCCCCGACGCTTCGATTTGCAGGACTTGTTTGTAAACCGCCTCGCACTCCTCCAACCTCATGGCGATTTCCTCCCGCGATTTGCAGGGCATCTCCTTATTGGTGCTGAAAATATGCGCGGCATCCTCCACGCCGTTGCGGAAGCGTCCGACGATCTGCACGGCTTCGGTCGTGGGGTCGATGACGGTGTGCGTCGCAAACGAAAGGTCGGTTACGATCAGCACGCAGGCTGTTGTCGGCAGTTCGATGTCCACCGCCGAAAAGAAACGGCTCGTGAAAAAGTTGATTTCATCCAGTTCTTCGAGCGAGGAGTAAGCCCGCGAAAAATCCCGCTTGCGGAGTTTCTTCACACTCTCGTAACTGCAAAAGACCTTGCACCGTTTTTCGATCTTATAGGTGCAGATCATGCAGTGGATCGTATCGGTCGAGTTCAGAAAGATGCAGAGCGGATGCCCTTTGCCTTTTACCTGTCCCATAAGGGTACGCACCCAGCCGACGGTGTTGTTCGTATGTATGAGCAACATTTTCGGCTTGTGGTCATAGGTCGGGCGGAGTATCTTCATCGTAAAGCCCTGCTGCTCGAAACGGGGATCGGACGGAATGATCGGCGTCGCAGAAACCATCGCCTTTTGCTTGCATCGGAAAAAATCATCCATCGGGAGCGTGATAGAGCCGCGGTAGCCTGCATCCTGTATCGTGCGTTCGCACTCGTCGAACAGCATGAACCATTCACCGTGCATATCCGTATGCGTCTGCACCATCGCCGAGCGGACTTTGGGGAAACTTTCGGGCGTGGTCATGATTTTCAGATAGCCGTCGTTGTAGTTCGTGTTCAGAAAGTCGATGATGTCCTCGGTCGTTACGCCCTCGAACACGCCGAGTATCTGCGGGTGCTTTTTCATCTTGCCCTCGATAACGGGAACATTCGGCTCGATGATGACGGAGTGTCGGGGCGCATTGATTTCGGCATAGGTCGCACCGCATCCCGTGACGGTCTTGTTGATGATCGAATTGGTAGGTATTTCGGGCATTACGGCGTCGAACCGCTGGCCTGCATCTATTGTGATATATTCAATCTTCATCTAATAATTTGATTTATAGTTAAAAAAAACTTGGGGAGCGAGCGGTGAAACCCGCTCCCCTCGTTCAGCAGTTTAGTTCAGCAGTTCGGTGATGTCCTCCATCGCTTCGGCAGGCATCACGACTTTGCCGTTGGGAAAGTGGTACTTTTTGGCGAGGTAGCCGATTCCCTCCTCGCTCTCATTGTACTCCTCGGAGGTGATCGGGGTCAGTTTCTCCACCTCGGCGGCCACCTCTGCCAGCCACTCGGACTGACAGCAGATTTCACGGTCGGGTTCAAACTCCGTTACTTCGGGCAACTCCTTACCCATCAGGAACGCCATCAGGTAGTTCCAGATTTGGGCATTGAGCAACAGCTTCCCGTCCAACTCGGTGTAACCCTTACGGATTCCGAACCACACGTAGCCGCATCCAGCCACGTCTACACGGGTGGTCACGATCAGGGTGGTAGCCCCTGCCGCAATCGCTTTCGCCAGCGTGCGGAACATTTTGGCATTCCCTGCGGGTTTGATTTTGATAATGCGAAGATTCATTTTCTCCTCCTGCTCCTCGGCGGCTTTGATTTCCGCCATCTTTGCCTCGTGTGCGATTGCCGAGGCCATCATCTCCTCTGCGCGGTTCCCAGCTACCTGCTGCGATTCCGCATTTTCTGAAATTGTAGTCATAGTTTTATTAAATTTGATGTTAATATTGTCGTTGATGTTTGCAAGCGTTTTCATAATCGTTATCTTTTTTATTAAGTTTTGTTGCCGCCTCTTTCGGGCTGTCGGCTACTCCCCGAATCACTCGAATAACCGTACGCTTTATTCGCGGATTCTGGCTATTGAACCTGCATAAATCCGACCTTTGGTGCCTTGGCGAAATATAAATAATAGCCAGCGAAAACTGACCTATTCATTACCTTTGCTGTCGAAAATATTGCAAAATATATCAGGGAAAATATTGTAAATCTGTCCGTTATGACAAAATGGCAGGTGTCATGACACTGGCAGATTTTTGGCAGAAAAAAGAAAGGGAACCGCGATAAACGGCTCCCTTAAATGGTATGGTTATATAGTCCGATCAGTCCAATAGCGGAAAATCAAAATCCTGCATGATAACCTGTCTTTGCAATGGTATCGGTCTGAATCGTGGTGCTTGGTTCATAGCCGCTCGTTTCAGATAGGCGGCAAGGTCGGCGCGGATTACTTTCGGGTCGTATTTGCCGCTCTCTCCTTTATTATTGGGATAACAACCCGTGACGCGTGTATAGTCGTGAATGAGTTGGCATAATTCGTTCGGCATATTGGGCTGGCTGGGGATTGCGTTTTCTTCATGGAGCATTCGGTAAATGCCGTATGCAACTGCCGAATAGATGGCATTCTTCTTTTCTCGCCCCGCAGACGGTTTGCGCCGTTGAATATCCTGCCGTGCTTCCTCGGCTGTCTGTACTTCGGGAAAATAGCTTGCAAGTTCCTTTTTAATCAGACGGAATAACCAGTTATTGCTGTTTGGAATAGAAATCTGTTCCGCTTCCCCATTATTGGTGCGAATTGTGATGGCGGTCTGTTTGTTGCTTTTAAGTGTCCGTGCCTCCATTTGCTCCATAAAAAGCAATAGGTGCGCCCATTCGCTTTGGTATATGTCCCAAGTATGAAACTGAACAAGGTCATTGTATTCGTTTTCGTCGATCTGCTGTTCGCGGATGCAGTAGGCCACCAGCAATAGGGCTTCCTCTATTATCGGGGTAATTGTCCCGTAAGAGTTGATAAGCGACAACAAATCATGGCATTCGAGGTGTCGAAACGGCAAAACCAGATTGCAATCCTCTTTAATGCTGTACTTTACGATATTACCCTCTCGGTGAGGTATCAGACATTTGGCATTTGAAAGTTCTTTGTTGAAATAACCTGCCGTGATGCCGAAATATTTTTCCAGTAAGGGCAGGCAAGCGGTGAAATATTCGGTTGTTACGGGGTAAAAGGTTTGTTCTTCTTGCATAGGAGTATCTTTATAAAGACGAATTTACAAAATTCCGCTTTCTGCCGCAACCGACGACCGCAGAAAAAAGAAAAGGGACTACCCGATGCAAGCGGATAATCCCTTAAAAGGTAGTGATAAATTTAGTTTTGGGGGCTATAAGATAGACCTTTTTTCAAACCTTGTCACCACCTCACAATAAGTTTTGCATGGCCGCATCTATCTGCGAGTTCTCGAATGAATCGAGGTAGATTTGCGTAATCTTTTCCGAACTGTGCCCCAGCGATTCCGAAATGATGGATGTCGAAACTCCCGACCTTTTCAGAACAGTTGCGAACGAGTGCCGCGCAACGTATGTCGTGAGCGTGATAGGCAGGTGCAGATGCTCGCCGATTAGTTTCAGATAGCGATTTATCCGCTTGTTCGTCCGTTGCACCCGTCCGTACTGCTGTTGTGCCGTAATGTGAACAGAACGCCTTAAAACAGGGAAAACATAGTCCTGCGGATGTGCGTTCGGTTGGCGGTACTTGTCGAGGATGTCGAGGGCGGCGGGTTGGAGTTGGAACGACAGGAGTTTACCCGTTTTCTGTCGGTTGAAAACCAGCCGCCCGTCCACGATGTCGGCATAGCGGATGTGCAGAATGTCGGTCAGATTGATGCCGCATGATAAATAGCTGAACAGGAACAAGTCTTTTGCCAGTTGCAGGAACGGTTTGGGGTACTTGGTCAGCGTCCGTACCTCGCAATCCATAATCCGCCGAATATCCTCTTTTGTCAGCGACCGTTTGGCCGTGGCTTCCTTGAATCGGCTCACTTTGAACGTGTCGAAAGGGTAGTCCGTTTTCTTGATTAGGCCGTCGGTGATTGCGCTGTTGTAGAGTACCCGCAACGAACGGAAACGGATGCCGATGGAGTTGTCGGAATAATGCCGTTCCACCCGCAGCCATTGTTCGTATCGTTTCAGCCACTCGGCGTCGATGTCTATAAAATAAAAGTCCAGCGAACGGCAGAATTTCGTCAGCGAGGTGCGGAGTTCCTGAAAGGTCTTGGCGTTGCCTACACGTTTCTCGGCCAGCAGGCGGTCGATGTAGCCGTTCAGATATTCGCCGACGGTTTGGCGCACGACCTTGCGGGATGCCTTTTCGACAAGCGTGTTCAACGTGTACTCCTTATCGCTGGTTTTGAAATCCATGACCTGACTTTGGAGTTCCTGCGTTTTCTGTTGGATAAGGGCTTCGATGCGCTCTTTGTCGGGACAGTTACGGCGCGGTTTACACTTTTCTGCATCCCAGTATTGCAGAGCGAGGGAAATGTGCAGACTGATGTACTTCCGTTTTCGGTTCTTCGTCAGCCGTAACATAATGGGATGCTGACCGTTGGATAATGTTTTGGATGTGTAGAGTACCGCCTCGATTGTTGTGTTCATCGGGAAAATTCGGTTTACACATTGGTTTACACAAACTGCGTAAACCGACGGAGAACGGGCTCAAAACAAGACACGAAAAAACCACCTACATCGCTGTAAGTGGTTGATTTTGAGAGTGACGCCGACAGGACTCAAACCTGTAACCTTCTGATCCGTAGTCAGATGCTCTATTCAATTAAGCTACGGCGCCGAATTGCGAATGCAAATGTAGTGTGAAAATTGCTCTTATGCAAATAATTTGTCGTAAAATTTACCAGTCTTTTTATTTTATATCTTGGTAAGAGGGGTAATTTTGAATATAATACATTGATAATGTTTGATTTGAGGTAATCTGTGCTTTGTTCGGATTCTTTTCCGGGAGTTTGTCGGTGGAAATATCGTTGCCGGGAAAAGAGGGCATTTGTCGTGTCCGACTGGCTATGGGGACCGGAGATTTGTCATACAAAAATTACCCCTGCGGGCTGAAATCCGCAGGGGTAATTCGATGATTTTGCCGGATGCGCTTATTTGACCAGTTCGGCGAGCTTCTCCTTGATTCCTTCGCCTCGCAGGTCTTTGGCGACGATCTTGCCTTCGGGCGAGATCAGGAAGTTGGTCGGGATGCTGCGGATTCCGTACTCTTCGACGATCGGGGCGCTCTTGCCGTCGGTGACGGCGATTACGTTGGGCCACGTCATCTCCTCTTTTACAAGGAATTCTTTCCAACTCTCGGCATCGTTGTCGAGCGATACGCCGTAAATGTTGAATCCTTTGGGGCCGAACTCCTTGAACGCCTCCTTCAGATAGGGCAATTCGCCGCGGCAGGGACTGCACCAGGTTGCCCAGAAGTCGATCAGCACCCATTTGCCGGGGCCGATGAGGGGTGTCACCGAAACGGTTTCGCCCAGGGAGTCGGGCAGCGCGATTTCCAGATAGGGCTTGCCGATTTCGGTATTTTCCTGGGCGGCGATCGATTTGGCGATGGCGGTCAGGATCTGGGTTTTCTGCATCTGTTCGGGGAATTTATTCAGGATTTCGCGGGCTTCTTGCGGTTCCATTTCGTTATAGAGGTTTCCGAAGAAGTAAACGCCGACCAGGTTGTCGGAGTTGTTGTCCAAAGCGCGGCGCATGATGCCGTTGGCTACCTGGTTCAGCGAATCGAATTTCTCCATGTCGTTTTCTTGCATGGCCACCAGGAATTGTCCCTGAAGCATGCCCAAAGAGTCGTTTATCGGCTGGAAAATCTCGTTCGAGCGGGTGCCGCCGACTTGGAATTGGCCCAGATCCGCAGTTTTAACGTCGATTTTTCCCGGTTCGAGGAAGATGAATCCGATGCCCTGGCGGTGCCGGTTGGTAAGGATGGCCAGGTCCGGCTGGTCGATCGTGCCTTTGATTTTGAACGTACCGTCCGCAGCGACGGCTGCCGATGCGATGGTCGGATTTTCGGGATTGCCTTGCATCAGGAATACGGAGTCCGTGATTCCCGGGTCCAGTTTGCCGGTGATGGTGTAGGTATTGCCTCCGCATCCCACGAGGGTGCCTGCGGCAAGAAGACCTATTAACGCTTTTTTCATAGTGCTGAGAAAGGATTAAAATGATTATTTGGTCGGTTTGTGATTCGTCTTTTGGGGTGTTCGCGGCGTTTGCCGGATTTCGCGCTGGGGATTATCCTTCAAAAACCGTTCCCAGCTCGAACTGCCCTTTGCCGAGGCAGCCTTGCGGCCTCCGCCGAGTCCTTTGAACCGATCTTCGCCGAGGGCGCCGTTCAATGGGTTCGAACTCATGAAATGGTGGCACAGGGCGACGGCCATACCGTCCGTAGCGTCCAGTCGCCGGGGCGGACGTTCGATCGTGAGCATGCTGCTGACGAGAGCCGCGACCTGCTCCTTGGGGGCCGAGCCTCGGCCCGTGATACACTGTTTGATGCGTGTGGGGGCGTATTCGAATACCTGCAGTCCGCGGCTCAACGCCGCAGCCATCGCCACGCCTTGCGCCCGGCCCAGCTTGAGCATCGACTGCACGTTCTCGCCGAAGAAGGGCGATTCGAGGGCCACCTCGCGGGGGCGGTATTCGTCCACGAGGGCACCGACCCGCTCGAAAATGTAGCGCAGCTTTTCGTAAGGATCGTTCATCCTGTGCAGGTCGATGTCGCCCAGCACGACCGATCGGACCTCCCGTCCGCAAACCTCCAGCACCCCGTACCCCATGTAGTTGGTGCCGGGGTCGATGCCCATGATGCGGTATGTCGTCGGGTCGGACACGGTGCAGGGACGTTACTTCTCCTTGAGGGCCGCGATCTCCTTTTCCGCCTGACTCACGCGGCGTGCCAGGTCGGGCAGGTTCTTGAAGATGGCCGATGCGCGGTGATATTGCATGCCGGGCAGCGCCGGATAGCCGAAACGTACTTCTCCGTCAGGTACGTCTTTGTCGAGACCGCTTTTGGAGCCGATGCAGACCCTGTCGCCGATGGTCACGTGGTCCGCGATGCCGACCTGTCCCGCGAGGAAACAGTTGTGCCCCACCTTCGAAGTGCCTGCGATGCCTGTCTGGGCCGAGGAAACGGTATTCTCGCCGATTTGCACGTTGTGGCCGATCTGGATCAGGTTGTCGAGTTTCACGCCCCGGCGGATGATCGTCGAGTCGGTCTTGGCCCGGTCGATGCAGGTGTTGGCGCCGATTTCCACGTCGTCTTCGACGACGACGTTGCCCAGTTGCGGAATCTTGTCGAAGCCGCCTGCGGCATTGGGAATGAAGCCGAAGCCGTCGGCGCCGATCACCGCACCCGCATGCAGGATGCAGCGGCTGCCGATCACGCACCCCTCGTAAATCTTGACACCCGGGTAGAGGATCGTTCCGTCGCCGACGGTCACGCCGTCACCGATATAGACCTGGGGATAGATTTGGCAGTCGGCGCCGATGCGGGCTCCCGCCTCGATAACGGCGAAATCGCCCACGTAACAATCTTCGCCCAGTGTCGCCCGCTCCGAGATCGAAGCCCGCTCGCTGATGCCCTGTTTGCGGGGTTTTGCGGCCTGATACATTTGCAGCAGTTTGAGCACTGCGGCGCCGGTGTCTTCGACTTTAATCAAGGTGGCGGTCACGGGTTCCGAAGGGGTGAAATCCTTGTTCACCAATACGATCGACGCACGGGTTTTGTAAAGGTGTTTTTCGTATTTGGGGTTGGTCAGGTAGGTCAGGGCGCCGGGTTCGCCCTCTTCGATCGAGGAGACGGTGTGCACCTTGGCCTCTTTGTCGCCTGCGACTTGGCCGCCGAGAAAACCGGCGATCATTTCTGCGGTAAATTCCATCATAGCAATATAGTAATCAGAGGTATTTTTTTATGTCTATTCCTTCGGGCATGAATTCATCGACCGTGCGGCCGAAAGCCAGTACTTCGCGTACGGTGCTCGAGGCGATGTCGGCTACGGGAGCCGGGGTGAAGAGCATCACGGTGATGATGTCGGGATGCAGGCGGTGGTTGGTCGCCTCCATCGTCCGTTCGTATTCGAAATCGGTGGTGTTGCGCACGCCGCGGATGATGGCCGAGGCATGCTGGTCGCGGGCGAAGTCGCCCGTCAGACCGGTATAGATTCTCACTTCGACCCGGGGGTTGTCCGCATAGAGGTCTTCGATGAGTTGTTTGCGGGCTTCGATGCGCAGCAGTCCTGCCTTGGAAACATTGTTGCCGATGCCGATGACGACCTTGTCGAAGATTCGCAGGGCATCGTCCACGAGTGCCTGATGGCCCCGGGTAAAGGGATCGAACGATCCCGGAAAAATGGCGATGGTGTGTGACATTGGGAGCAAAGGTAATGAAAATGAATACAGAATCCAACAAATGGATCCGGGGGTGTCGCCGAATGTATCCGACTTTCTGCAAAAGTAATGAAAATGAGTGCAGAATGAAACGAGCGAACTGTTTTTTATGCCGAGTGTATTCCGATCTTTTGTAAAGGTATTGCAAATAGGGTGGGACAAAGGAAACCTGTCCGGTTTGTATCGGGCAGGATGCGTTAGTATAATTTGTTCAGGACGCGGGCGATACGTTCGGTGATGATTGCGGCGTAGAGTTGCCCTTCGCAGGCCGATAGCGAGGTGAGGCCCCGGTGATCGACATAGAAAATTTCGTCGAAACGGGCGAGTTGCTCCCGGCCGATCTCCAGCTCCAGCAGAGGCAGGCGGGCGGCTTCGACGGCCCGGTACGCCAATTCCCGTTCGACACTCGGCGGGGCGGGCGGAGTATAGACTTTTTTCCCTTTCACGGCGAACAGGGGCGCTTCGTCGCATACGTGCACGAATCCCTCGCCGTCGCAGCGGATCACCGCTTGTACGCCTGTCCGGACTGCCGCCCGTTCAATGTCCGCTTCCGCCGCCCGGTTGTCCGCCGTCACCGCTGCCTGCAAAGCCAGCATGCAGGCTGCCTCGCGTGCCGAGGTGGGGTATTCGGGGTAGGGAACGCCGTAGTTCACGACAGCCGCAGCGGGCCGCAGCGACCGCAGGGTATACCCGTCGTAGAGGGATACTGCTCCGGGGATCAGCAGCAGGTCGCCCGCCGGTGTGAAGGCCATGCGTACGAACGAAGAGCCTGCGACGGGGTGACGGTTGGCGTCGAGCAGAGTGGCGATCTGTGCCTCCAGTCGGCGAAGGTCGGGGGCCCAGCGCAGCCCGAAAAGCTCTTGTATATTGCGAGCCAGCAGTTCCGTGTGGCGGTCGAGCCAGAGGGGGCGGCGTCCCCGGACATGAAGCGTCTGATAGAGGTATGTGCCTTCGATGCGGGGCATCGGCTCCGGGATACCGTTGCGCAGCAGGATGCGTTCCATTATTGGAGGAAGATTTTGAGAAGCAGCTCGCGGAGCAGCTCCCCGTCCGGGGCGCCGCCCGCGTTCATGCCCTTCGATTTGGCGTCGTATTCGCGCAGCAGCCCCAGGATGCGGAACACTCGGCGGTTGTCCCACCGTGCCGAGGTCTGCTTCAGTTCGCCCAGAGCGTAGGCGTTGTTCATTCGCAGGATGCCTATGAGTTCCGTGTCCGAGGGAAACGGAACTCCCTTGTGGCGGCTGAGCCACCGCAGGTAGTTGATGCGGAAAATTTCGCGGAACTGATTGAAAAGGGCCAGAATCGTTACCAGCAGGGGGTTGTCTTTGGGGTTGCGGGCGAAATGGTCGGCGATGCGCAGGGCCTGTTCGAGGTTCTGTCCCGTGACGGCCTTGCAGAGTTCGAAGTTATTGAAATCCTTCGAGATGCCGATGTTCTGTTCGATGTGTGCGTCGGTGATTTTCTTCGTTCCTTCCGGTAGCGAGAGCAGCAGCTTGCCCAGTTCGTTGGAGATTTTGGCGAGGTCGGTGCCCAGGTGGTCGGTCAGCATCGCCTGGGCTTTCGCGTCGATCGTGCAGCCTTTCGAGGCGACGAACTGCGCGAGCCAGGGGCCGATCTCGTAGTCGCGCGGCCGGACCGATTCGAGCACCGCACCGTGCTGGGCGATGCTTTTGTAGAGCTGCGAACGCTTGTCCACGTTCTTCTCCTTGTGGCAGACGATCAGGATCGTCGTGGGCGAGGGTTTCGAAGTGTATAGCGAGAGTTTGTCGAGACCGCGCAGTTGCTGCGCCTCCTTGAGAATCACCACCTGGTACGAACCCATCATCGGCATCTGCCGGCAGAGGTTCACCACTTGTCCCGCGTCGGAGTCCCGCCCATAGACGGTCAGCTGGTTGAAAGCCCGTTCGGACTCCTGGAGGATCGTCGAGGCCAGCAGGTCGCAGAGAGCGTCGATGAAGAAGGCCTCTTCGCCCATGAGCAGATAGACGGGCGCGAACTTCCGTCCCGCGATTTCGCCTCGGAGACGGTCGTAGGCCGCCATCGTATCTTTGAATTTTACGCCGCTTTTCGCCATGGCTTAAATGATCTCTTTGGTGATGCGCAGCACGTTTTCGGTCTCGGCCGTGAGCCGGTAGCGGTCGTCGATGCGCCGCCCGACGAGCCAGACGATCTCATCCCCGGAAAGCAGTACGAACTGCCGTGCCTTCTCCGGCAGCGGGACTTTATGGTCGATCAGGTAGTCGCTGACCTTCTTGCGGCCGGACATGCCGTAGGGAATGAACCAGTCCCCCTCCTGCCAGCGGCGCACCGTGAGCGGGTATTTGAGTTTGTCGGCATCCACCTGGGCGATGTGTTCGGGTACGCCGAAGCCCTGGATATCGTCGATGTCGCGCAGCTCGAAGTAGAGCACCGAGTTGCCGCAGTAGCAGCGCGGGGCGCCCGCCTCGACCTGCACCTGGCAGGGGTCGTCCGCCGGGATCGGGGTTACCATAATCCGTCCCCGGTCGATGTACGCCACGTGGGATTTGGAGTAGAACCGCTTGCCCGTGCCGGAGTTCTGTTCCAGCGCCCTGACCAGGGCGTCCGACACGTCGCCTTTGAACGAATAGGTCGAGTTGAGCAGTTCGAAGATTACGAAATTCAGCGGGAAAGCCCGGTCGATACGGTCGATGTGGATCGTGTCGATCCCGTTTTCGGTGGTGATGACCTCTTCGCGGATGCGCTGGATGCCGTGGTTGATGAAGAGCTGCGCGTCGGTCAGACGGCCGATGTTCTGACGCATCAGGTCGGTGAACTTGGGGCTGATCTCCTTGATGCGGGGTACGAGTCCCAGGCGGATCTTGTTGCGCAGGTATTTGGTCGAGCGGTTCGACGAATCTTCCCGGTAGGGAATGTGTTGTGCTACGGCGTATTCGAGGATGTCCTTGCGCGAAGCGAACATCAGCGGGCGGATCAGCTTCCCGGCATGGGTGGTGATCCCCGTCAGACCCCGCAGGCCGGTGCCGCGCAACAGGTTGATGAAGAAGGTTTCGATCGAGTCGTCGATGTGGTGGGCGATGGCTACCACCGTGTAACCGTGCTCGCGGCTCAATTCGTCGAACCAGGCGTAGCGCAGCCGCCGTGCGGCCATTTCCATCGATTCGCCCGTGCGCTCCATCTCGCCTTTGGTGTCGAAGCGTTTGTTGTACCAGGGCACGCCGTACTTCTCCGCCTCGCGGCGTACGAGTTCCTCGTCCTCTTCGCTCTCCACGCCCCGCAACTGGAAATTGCAGTGGGCCACGCCGACGCGATAGCCGCTTCGCACGAAGAGCGAGAGCATGACCATCGAGTCCACGCCGCCCGAAACGGTCAGCAGGATGAAATCCTCCGGAGCTGCCAGCTCGTTGCGGCGGATGTAGCGTTGGAAATTGTCCAGTAGGTTCATAGGCAGTGCCTTGTCGGTTTTATAATATATTGACTTCGGGTTCGATCTCCACGCCGAAGCGTTTCTTTACCTGTTCCTGCACTTTGCGGGCGAAAGCGACGATCTCCGTACCCGTAGCGCCTCCGAGGTTGATAATCACCAGCGCCTGCCGGGGGTGGATCCCCACGCGTCCTTCGCTGTGGCCTTTCAGTCCGGCGCGGTCGATCAGCCAGCCTGCGGCCAGCTTGACTTGCGAAGGGTCGGCTGCCGGATAGTGCGGCATATCGGGATAAAGTGCCGACAAGCGTTCGGCCTCCTCGCGGCCGACGACCGGATTCTTGAAGAAGCTCCCGGCGTTGCCCGTCACCGCAGGGTCGGGCAGCTTGGCCCGGCGGATCGCACAGACGGCCTCGCGGATGTTGCGCAGCGTGATGCCTCCCCGCGCTTCGACCGCTGCGGCCAAATCCCCGTATTCGAGTCGGGGCCGGGGCGTGCGGCTCAACGCAAAGCGGACCGAGGTGATGATTACACGTCCCCGCAGGGAGCGTTTGAAGACGCTGTCCCGGTACCCGAACGCGCAGTGTTCTCTGTTCAGGACGAGCGTGTTGAAGGTCTCCGTGCAGAACATCTCGACGCTTCGGATCGCATCCTTGGCCTCGCAGCCGTAAGCCCCGATATTCTGAACCGGAGCGGCCCCGACTTTGCCGGGGATGAGCGAGAGGTTTTCCAATCCCCACAGTTCGTGCTGTACGGCCCATTCGACCAGGTCGTCCCACTCGACGCCCGCGTCGGCTTCGACCGTCACGCAGTCCGGCTGTTCGTCCACGATGCGGATACCCTGTGCCACAGGGGTCAGCAGCGTACCGGGATAGTCTTGCGTGAAGAGGACGTTGTTGCCTCCTCCGAGGACGTACCACGGATCAGGCATTCCTTTCTCGAAGAGTTCCTGCAAATCTTCCGTCCGGTCGAACTCGATGAGGCGTGCCGCCCGCTGCGCCACGTGAAAACTGTTGCGCGGGGCGAGTTCGGGATTGTTAAATTCTCGTATCATATTTGCAAAGTTAGGAATTATTTCGTTAATTTGAATGTTTTCGACAAGCGAGGGCAGAACGACTTCACTCGCTCTGCCGGACGGAGAAAACAGAGAATGCAGTTCGATGTTTCCGATAAGCGAGGCAGGAGAGGACGACTTTTTGCCCGGCGGAGAGAACGGGGCCCGCAGTTCGCCGTTTTCGGTCGAGTGGTGCGGGACGTTGTGTCGGGCAGGGAGAACGACCGTTCGACGGTTTCGATCTATGCGAGTGAGAAGGGAGCTTTTTGTAACAGGCGGGCAGGGCGCCGTGTGCGTGAAGAGAAAAACGGGCGGAGTCGCTGTTTTTTATCGCCCGCTTCGTCGGGCGTCGGTCGATGTGGCGCCGATCTTGCTGAAAGAGAATGAATGTGACTGATAAACGGTTTCCGATATGTTTACGAAAGAGGATTTTGTGCAAATGGAGGAGCACGGCCTGACGCCGGCGGCTCTCGAAACCCAGTTGAAAAATTTTCGGGAAGGTTTTCCCTTTCTTCCCGTGACGCGGGCCGCTTCGTGCGGCGACGGTATTCGGGTGCTGGATGCTGCCGGGATCGAGCAGGCGGCGGCCCGTTACGACCGTGCGAAGGAGTCTTTGCGGGTGGTGAAATTCGTGCCCGCTTCGGGCGCCGCGACCCGTATGTTCAAGGATTTGTTCGAGTTCGTTCGCGAGGGGCGCCGTACGGCTGTGGTCGGGGAGTTGCTGGCCAACCGCCGCCGCTTCGCCTTCTGGCCCGAGCTGCGGACGATCATCGGTGACGATGCCGACGAGCTGCGGACGGTCGAAAATATCGTCGCCGAAGGGCTCCGTTACGGGGAAACCCCGAAGGGACTGGTGTCGTTCCACCGCTATGGGGACGAGGTGCGCAAAGCCGTCGAAGAGCATCTGGTCGAAGGGGCGCAGTACGCCGCCGCCGGGGGCGAGGTGAAGATTCACTTTACCGTCTCGCCCGAGCATCTGACCCGTTTCGAAGCGTTGCTGGCCGAAAAGATACCGGGTTACGAATCCCGTTTCGGGGTCAAGTATCGCATCTCCTTCTCCGTGCAGGACCCTTCGACCGACACGCTGGCCGTGAATCCCGACTGTACGCCTTTCCGACGTGCCGACGGGCGGCTGCTCTTCCGTCCTGCGGGACACGGGGCGCTGATCGGGAACCTCGGAAAGATCGATGCGGACATAGTCTTCGTTAAAAATATCGACAATGTTACTACCGATGCCCGGCGGAGCGATACGGTGCTTTATAAAAAAGCGCTGGCCGGAGTATTGCTCGCATTGCAGGAGCGGATTTTCGAATACCTCATGGCCCTCGAAGTGCCGGGTGCCGAATTGGAGCCTATCGCCGCGTTCATCGAGAATGAACTCTGCGTGAAACTGCCCAAGGACTACGGCACGGCTCTTTTGAGGCAGGTGCTCGACCGCCCGATCCGGGTGTGCGGCATGGTGCGCAACGAAGGCGAGCCGGGCGGCGGCCCCTTCTGGGTGGCTGGGGCCGACGGGCTGGAGACGCTCCAGATCGCCGAATCGAACCAGATCGCTCCCGAAAAGCGGGAGTTGATGCGCTCGGCGACTCATTTCAATCCGGTGGATCTGGTTTGCAGCTTCCGCACCTCGAAAGGCGGTCGTTTCGATCTGCGGGAGTTCGTCGATCCCGCTACGGGTTTTATCTCCCGCAAGTCGGACGGGGGCCGCGAGCTGCTCGCGCAGGAACTGCCCGGTCTTTGGAACGGTGCCATGGCCCGGTGGAATACGGTCTTCGTCGAAGTCCCCATCACGACTTTTTCGCCCGTAAAGGTAGTCACCGATCTGCTGCGTCCCGAACATCAGGGCGATGAATTTTGAATAAGCCATTGCTCCCTTCGGATTTTCATTCGGAGGGAGCTTTTTTCGAGATGAAGACGTTGGTTGTCCCAAACGATTGAAAAAATGCAATCGAAAAATATAAAAAACAAATTGAATAACATTTTCAGTGTTATTTTTCTGCTATTCGGATTAGCGGCTTGCTCAGATGATCGTTACCAAACACAAAATGTAACCCATTTAGTAATCGATTCTTTCGAAGATTTTGCAAAGGACAGCGATACCGTAAGTATTCGGTCCATAACCCTATCCTTGGCCGATAAACGATTTTACGCCGAATTCGAACATTCGGATATCGAGATTAATTACGAAGTAAATGTTCGTAATAATAGTGCGGACACAGTTCGTATCAATCTCCCGGATTCTTCGAATTATGCTACATATCTAAATAATCGTGTCGGGTGGTTGAGTGGATGGAATAAAAATGAGCTTGAAATTCTACCATGTCGATCAAATACTATTTGTATTACCAATATCGGCATGTTTGGTGCGTTATATCGTTGGGAAAAATTATTTCCTCCAAAACACGATTACACTTTTGATATGCTAAAAATCCTTCCCGATGTAAAAGTATATTACAATGGACAGCTTGTATTGCCATCGAAAGAAATAGAAATTTTTACAAGCGACTACAAAGATCCGTGGATATATAAAGTGCTTAAAAAAATATCAGGAGAACCATATGCTATTGATTTTTCTAATTAGATAAAAACTAATGTGATTGATCGATTGTTGAAATCGAAACTCAAAGACAATATTTTATGGTTCGATCCGAAAAAAAATGCGCCGAATATGCGTGGGTTAAAATGGATTTTATATATTTGTAGGAACTAATTCGGAGGAGTGTGATTTCGGGAACAGTTCCGATGTTTCCGGTCGGAGTCGGGGAGAGATCGCTTGCGATCGAGTCTCGGATGGAGGTGAGGAAGAGAAAGATTCCGGTGATCCCGGATCGAATGCCTGCGGTCGGATTTGCCGGCGGGGAAAGCGGTGCTGTATGCCGTGCGTTTCGGTCGGCGGGGTCGGTGCGGGGCCGGGCTGCATCCCGGAATCCGTGACGCGAGGTCATGGAGTGACGAATAAGAAATTCAAATATAATAAACATAAATTCTTATGGAAAACAAACTTCAACAGTTAACCCAGAAGCTCTACGACGAGGGACTGGAGAAAGGCCGTGCCGAGGCGGAACGTCTGGTGGCCGAAGCGAAGACCAATGCGGCCAAGATCGTGAAGGAGGCCGAGGCGCAGGCTGCGAAGATCCTCGCCGAAGCCAATACCAAAGCACAGGACGTGGAGAAGAACGCGATGACCGAAATTTCGCTCGCGGGCAAGCAGGCCCTCTCGAAGATCAAAGCCGAGATCAGCTCCATGATTATCGCCAAGAGCACCGCTCCCGCCGTGAAAGCCGCGACGCTCGATCCCGAATTCGTAAAGCAGATGCTGCTTACCGTCGCCAAGAACTGGAGCGGCGCCGATTCGTCGAAGAACCAGTTGAAGGCCCTGCTGCCGGAGGCGGAACAGAAGGCGTTCGAAGCGACGTTCGAAGCCGCTGCGAAGGAGCTGCTGGCCGCAGGCGTCGAGGTGGGTTATTCGAAGGAGGTCAGGACGGGATTCAAGGTGGGTGCCAAAGACGGCGGCTACTACATTTCGTTTTCGGACCAGGATTTCGACGCTCTGTTGAAGGAGTACCTGCGCGACAAGGTCTATAAAATGCTGTATAACGCTTAAGCCGGGCGCCATGTTCGACAAGAATTACTACTGTTTGGTAGCCGGATTGCGGGAGTATTCGCTCGATGCCGATACCAAGGGCTTCAATGCCCGGGCGATCATCGAGGAGATTCTCGAAGGGGTTTCCGCCCGCGATGCACGTTGCGTGCGTCTGCTTTACGGTTACTACGACTGCGAGAACCTGGTTAATTTCCGCAAGGGACGCGCGGCGCACAACCCGCTGGGCAACCTCTCGCGGGAAGAGATCGAGGAGCAGACCAAGAACCCCGACCGGCTTCCGGCGCGTATGGCGACCGTGGTCCGTTCCTATTCGGCCATCGTCGATGAAGATGCCGACAACGAGGACGGGATCGACACCGACCGATCGTTCGAGAACGCTCTTTTCTCGGCCTACTACGACGAGTGCGCCCACTCCAAGAGCCGTTTCCTGCGCCAGTGGGCCGATTTCGACCGCAACCTGCGCAACATCTCTGCCGCCGTCGTAGCCCGCGTTACGGGACGTTCGGCCGAGCAGTCTGTCGTGGGCGGGGATGAAACTTCGCAGCAGCTCAAACGCTCGTCGGCCGCCGATTTCGGCTTGCGGGGCGACGTTCCCTACCTGGAGGCGGTGATCGCCGCCGTGAACGACGAAACCAACCTGGTGGAGAAGGAGCGCAAGATCGACGCGATCCGCTGGAACCAGGCCGAGGAGCTTTCCACTTTCGATTATTTCGACATCAACGCGCTGCTGGCTTACCTGGTGAAGGTGAACATCGTGGCGCGCTGGACCCGTTTGGACGACAAGCAGGGGCGCGAAATGCTGCATCGCCTGATGACCAGTCTGGACGGCAAGGATTTGATCAATAAACAATAAAACAGATAATGAAAACAACAGGACGAGTAAACGGTATCATCTCGAACATCGTGATCGTGAAGGCGGACGGCCCTGTCGGCCAGAACGAAATCTGTCACGTTTACTGCGGGGATACCAAGATGATGGCCGAGGTCATCAAGGTCGTGGGCGACAATGCCTACGTGCAGGTTTTCGACTCGACCCGCGGACTGAAGATCGGCGAAAAGGTCGAATTCGAGGGTCACATGCTGGAAGCGACGCTCGCTCCCGGTCTTCTTTCGCGCAACTACGACGGTCTGCAGAACGACCTGGAGAAGATGGACGGTCTGTTCATCGCGCGCGGTTCGATCACCGACCCTATCGACTTCGAGAAGAAGTGGGAGTTCAAGCCGCTGGCCAAGCCCGGCGACAAGGTTTCGGCCGCGTCGTGGCTGGGGCAGGTCAAGGAGGAGTGGGTCGAGCACAAGATCATGGTACCCTTCACGATGGAGGGAACCTATACGGTCAAGAGCGTCGTGCCCGCCGGAGAGTACAAGGTTACGGACACGATTGCCGTCATCACCGATGCCGACGGCCGGGATCACGATATTACGATGGTGCAGCGGTGGCCTGTGAAGCAGGCCGTGCGCTGTTACCGGGAGAAGCCGCGTCCCTCGCGCGTCATGGAGACGGGCGTGCGGGCCATCGACACTTTCAACCCGCTGGCCGAGGGCGGTACGGGCTTCATCCCCGGACCTTTCGGTGCGGGCAAGACGGTGCTCCAGCATGCGATTTCGAAGCAGGCCGATGCCGACGTAATTATCATCGTGGCCTGCGGCGAGCGTGCCAACGAGGTGGTCGAGATTTTCAAAGAGTTCCCCGAGCTGGTCGATCCCCGCACGGGCCACAAGCTCATGGAACGTACCATCATCATCTGCAATACTTCGAACATGCCCGTCGCGGCGCGTGAGGCGTCCGTTTATACGGGTATGACCATCGGCGAGTACTACCGTTCGATGGGCCTCAAGGTGCTCGTTATGGCCGACTCGACTTCGCGCTGGGCGCAGGCGCTGCGCGAGATGTCCAACCGTCTGGAGGAGCTTCCGGGTCAGGACGCCTTCCCGGTCGATCTTTCGGCGATTATTTCGAACTTCTATGCGCGGGCCGGCCTGGTGAAACTCAACAACGGTAAGACGGGTTCGGTGACCTTCCTGGGTACGGTGTCGCCTGCGGGCGGTAACCTCAAGGAGCCGGTGACCGAATCGACGAAGAAGGCAGCCCGCTGTTTCTACGCCCTTTCGCAGGGCCGCGCCGACTCGAAGCGTTACCCGGCTATCGACCCGCTGGAGTCCTACTCGAAATACCTCGAATATCCCGAAATCGAGGAGTACCTCGACGGCCGTATCGAAAAGGGCTGGGTGGAGAAGGTCTATGCGGGCAAGACGCTCGTGCAGCGCGGCAAGGAGGCCAACGACCAGATCAACATCCTGGGCGACGACGGCGTGCCGGTGGAGTACCACGAACGATTCTGGAAATCGGAGCTGATCGACTTCGTGATCCTGCAGCAGGATGCTTTCGACGAGATCGACGCCAACTGCCCGATCGAACGCCAGAAGATGATGTACGAGATGGTGCTCGACATCTGCGACCGGGAGTTCGCGTTCGCCGGATTCGAGGAGTGCGCTTCGTTCTTCAAGGGCCTGATCAACCTCTTCCGTCAGATGAACTATTCGGAGTGGAAATCGGAGAAATTCGAGGACTACCGCCGTCAGATCGAGAAAACAGTGAGTGAAAAAGAATCCAAATAAGGCGCGGTATGACAACACGAGCATTTCAGAAGATATATACCAAGATTGAAAACATTACCAAGGCGACCGTGACGCTGCGTGCCGAAGGCGTGGGTAATGACGAGCTGGCCACCGTAGGCGGCAAGTTGGCCCAGGTGGTGAAGATTATGGGCGACCAGGTGACTTTGCAGGTTTTCGCGGGCACGGAGGGTATTACCACCGATTCGGAGGTAATTTTCCACGGCGAACCCCCGAAGCTGCGCGTTTCGGACAACCTGGCGGGCCGTTTCTTCAACGCCTACGGCGAACCCATCGAGGGCGGCGAGCAGATCGAGGGCGAAGCCCGCGAAATCGGCGGTCCGACGGTGAATCCGTTCCGCCGCATCCAGCCGTCGGAGCTGATCGCCACGGGTATCGCCGGCATCGACCTCAATAATACGATCGTGACGGGCCAGAAGATTCCCTTCTTCGCCGACCCGGATCAGCCCTATAACGCCGTGATGGCCAATGTGGCCCTGCGTGCCAAGGCCGACAAGATCATCCTGGGCGGCATGGGTCTCTCGAACGACGACTTCCTCTACTTCAAGCAGGTGTTCGAAAACGCCGGTGCGCTCGATCGCATCGTTTCGTTCGTCAATACCACGGAGAATCCCCCGGTGGAGCGTCTGCTCGTGCCGGACATGGCCTTGACCGCCGCCGAATATTTCGCCGTCGATAAGGGTGAAAAGGTGCTGGTGCTGCTGACGGACATGACCCTTTACGCCGATGCGCTGGCCATCGTATCGAACCGTATGGATCAGATTCCTTCGAAGGACTCGATGCCCGGTTCGCTCTACTCCGATCTGGCGAAGATCTATGAGAAGGCCGTGCAGTTGCCCAACGGCGGCTCGATCACCATTATCGCGGTGACGACCCTTTCGGGCGGCGACATCACGCACGCCATCCCCGACAATACGGGTTACATCACCGAGGGTCAGTTGTTCCTGCGCAACGATTCGGACACGGGTAAGGTTATCGTCGATCCGTTCCGTTCGCTGTCGCGTCTGAAACAGTTGGTGATCGGCAAGAAGACCCGCGAGGATCATCCGCAGGTGATGAACGCTGCCGTGCGTCTCTACGCCGATGCGGCCAATGCCAAGACCAAACTGGAGAACGGCTTCGACCTTTCGGACTACGACGAGCGTGCGCTCAAGTTCGCTTACGACTATTCGGAGAAACTGCTGGCGATCGACGTCAATATCGAAATTACGCAGATGCTCGACACGGCGTGGGAGCTCTTCGCCAAATACTTCTCGAAGGAAGAGGTGGCCATCAAGAGCGAACTGGTGGAGAAATACTGGCCTAAAACCGAGTAGAGCAATTCAACTCAAACAGAATGGCTATAAAATTCCAATATAACAAGACCTCGCTGGGCGAACTCGGAAAACAGCTGAAAATGCGGCAGAAGGCGCTCCCTACGATCAAGAGTAAGGAGTCGGCCCTGCGTTCCGAAGTGAAGAAGGCGAAGGACACCGCACAGGATTTCCAGCGGCAGTTGGACGCGCTCACGGCGCAGTACGACTACATGGTTTCCCTGTGGGGTGAGTTCGATGCGGACCTGCTGCGCATCGCCGACGTCGATCTTGCGGAGCAGAAGATCGCGGGCGTGCGTACGCCGGTGTTGCAGGACATCCGTTTCGAGGAGAAGGACTACGACCTCTTCTCGGCTCCCGTGTGGTTCGCCGACGGAGTCGATATTCTCAAGCGCCTCGCGCGTCTGGGTATCGAATTCGAGGTGTTCAACCGCAAGATGGAGTTGCTGGATTTCGCACGCCGCAAGACTACTCAAAAGGTAAACCTCTACGAAAAGGTGCAGATACCCGGGTACGAGGATGCCATACGCAAAATCAAACGCTTCATGGAGGATGAGGAGAACCTCTCCAAGTCGGCCCAGAAGATCGTGAAAACCAAACAACAGCAAGCCGGGGAGGGCGCGATGTTATGATAGCGAGAATGTCGAAATACGACCTGGTACTCTATGCGGGTCAGAGCAGCGACTTCATCGAGAAGCTGCGCGGCCTGGGGCTGGTCGATATTACCACTACGGGGTGGGAGCCTTCGGACGAAGACCGTCAGTTGCTGCTTTCGATCGACAACCATCACAAGGCGGTCGATGCCCTGACGCGGTTTCTCGAAGACGAACGTTTCGTTCGGGACGAGCAGCCCATCGCCGACGGCGGCGAGGCTTTCGATCGCTATACGGCCGCTACGCAGCAGGCAGCGGCGCTCCGTTCGGAGATCGCACGCTTGCAGAAAACCGCCGACGAGCTGCGTCCCTGGGGCGATTTTTCGGTCGATACGCTTCGCAAGTTAGCGGACAGGGGCGTGGTGCTACGCTATTTCTTCACCAGCCGTGCGGCTTACGAGAAGGATATCGAAGCGTGGTCGGAGCGTTATACGATCGCTCTGGTGCACGAGGGTGAAACCTTTGATTACTTCGTGGTCGTGACCCGGCCGGGCGAGGAGGTGGTGCTCGATGCGCAGGAGGTCAAGGCGCCGACGATGGACTGCCGTCAGACCGAAGCGCAGATCGCCGAGGCCCGCAGGAAGCTCGCGGAGCTGGATCGGGAATTTTCCCGTGCGGCTCTTTCGGTGGAGGCGATCCGCCGGCATGGGATCGAGCTCAAGCGGAAGCTGGAAGAGATTCGCGTGAAGAATACTGCGCAGCCTGAAGCCGACGGTACGCTGGTTATTCTGGAGGGATGGGCCGAGGAGACCGATTCCGCGAAGGTGGATGCTCTGCTGGCCGAATACCCCAATCTGATTTTCCTGAAGAGTACGCCGACCCCCGAGGACAATACCCCGGTGAAGCTGCGCAACCGTCCCTTCGCCCATCTGTTCGAGGTGATCGGCGCGATGTATGCGCTGCCTAAATACGGCACGATCGATTTGACACGCTTCTTCGCTCCTTTCTATATGATCTTCTTCGGCTTCTGTATGGCCGAGGGCGGTTATGGACTGGTCATCATGCTGGGCGGTTTGGCCGCAGTGATGCTGGGTCGCAAGAAGGGGAGTTCGGCCATGAAGGAGATCGGTATGCTGACGATGCTGTGCGGATTCTCGGGCATGGTCTTCGGCCTGATGTCGGGCTCGTTCTTCGGATTGCAGCTCTCCGAATGGGAGTGGCTGGGCAGCCTGCGCGATCATCTGTTGACACCGGACATCCTCTTCCCGCTTTCGATCGGACTGGGTGCCGTGCAGGTGCTTTTCGCCATGATGATCAACGCTTATGTCACGGCCCGCAGCTTCGGCCTGCGCTATGCGCTGGGACTGATCGGCTGGATCATCGTGCTGGTCGATAGTGCCGTTGCGTTCCTGCTGCCCGAAAGCGTGGGCTTCACGTTCCATTCGGTCGCTTATCTGGTGATCCTGGGCATCGGCCTGGTGCTGATGTTCTTCTTCAATACGCCGGGCAAGAATATCTTCGTGAACTTCGGACTCGGTATCTGGAATACCTATAATAATGTGTCGGGGCTGGTGGGCGATCTGCTGTCGTACATCCGTCTGTTCGCCATCGGCCTTTCGGGTGGTATTCTGGCGATGGTCTTCAACCAGTTGGCCGTTGGTATGAGTCCCGATATTCCGGTCGTGAAGCAGCTCGTGATGTTGCTGATCCTGCTGCTGGGACACGGCATCAACCTCTTCATGTGCGTTCTCTCGTCGGTGGTGCATCCGCTGCGTCTGACGTTCGTGGAGTTCTACAAGAACGCCGGGTTCGAGGCCGCAACGCGCGTCTTCACCCCGTTGAAAAACGAATAAACTAAATGATAATCAATATTAACAACTAAAACAAAATTCGATTTATGGAACCTATTACGTTGGGCTATCTCGGTATGGCCATCATGTTTACTCTGGCGGCCGTAGGCAGTTGCTATGGTACTACTATCGCGGGCAATGCCGCAGTCGGTGCGATGAAGAAGAACCCGAATGCCTTCGGTAACTACATCATCCTGTCGGGTCTGCCCGCTTCGCAGGGTCTTTACGGCTTTGCCTCGCTCTTCCTTATCATGAATTACCTGACCGATTCGGTTACGATGCTGCAGGCGGCCGCTATCTTCGGTTTGGGTATCTTGGTCGGCCTGGTGAACTTTTTCTCGTCGTATCGTCAGGGCCAGCTTTGCGCCAACGGTATCGCTGCCGTAGGTAACGGTCATGACGTGGGTACCAAAACCCTGATCCTCGCCGCTTTCCCGGAGTTGTACGGTATTTTGACCGTGGCGATCACCTTCCTGGTAACCGGTCTGATGAAGTAATCGAAATCCCGGATTTCGAAAGAACAGGCGGAGCTTCTGCAAGCTCCGCCTGTTTGTGTTTTGTGAGGAAGAGGGTGTGTGTGGAGGGGTTTTGGAGAAGGCATGAGAGGGGACGGTTCGATTCGAGGTGGAGTAAATTGCGGGGTTCGGCAATGTTGCTGTGTCCCGGCAGATCGGACGGTTACGGGGTGGAAACCGCTGGAATTCCGGGGTGTCTTCGGAATCCGGTCATGTCAGTCATAGACGGCTGTTTTGTGTGGTCGGCTTTGTTGGGTATGCTGCTTTATTCTGTTGTTTGGAGCGCTTGTTCGATTTGCTCGATCAGCAGGCGTTGTATTGTTGCGTCGTAGTCGGTTTCGGAGAGCAGGATTTTGCCATTGGGACTGATGATAAAGTTGCGGGGAACGTATCGGGTGGCGTAGAGCGAGTAGATTGACATGTCGGGATCCAGACCTACGGAGAATGCGATTCCCAGCTCGCGGCAGAACTCTTGAACGGTCTGCTGCGTTTCGCCTCGATTGATTGGAAGGAAGCGAAATTTCCGGTCAGCAAAGCGATCGACGATTTGGGTTTGCATCTGCTGCATTTGTTTCCGGCAGGTCGGGCACCACGTGGAGAAGAAGGTAAGCAACACCACGTTGCCTTGCAGGTCGGACAGGGTGATCGCTGTGTCGTCGAGCATTCCGACCGTGAAGTGAGGGGCCTCCTCTCCGACGCGGACGAGCGTGGTTTCCTTTTCCGTCGGGATCTCTTCGGAAAGGCAGCCCGTTAGGGCGAGTACAAGCAGGAACAGCACAATAGTCGGCTGTACGGTCCGGTATAGAAGTCCGAGATGTCGTGTAAGTCCGGATCGAGAGAAGAATCTTGTCTGTCGAAGAGCAGGCCGTAAATATGCCGTCATAGGGAGTTGGTTATAATCGTCGGGTAGAGTTCAAAATTCGTTCCGAATAAAAAAGCCGGAATTTTCCGGCTTTTTTTCGTGCAGGGAAATACCCCTCTTCAGTTGATATGGCTTGCCGCATGGGGATCGTTACCGCATTCGGTAAAGCTGGTCCCGCAGACGAGGCGTGAAGCCCGCCTCGCGGATCGCTTGTTGGATGCCTGCGGCATCGAACTGGTTGTGCGCCCCGGCCGAAGAAACGACGTTCTCCTCGATCATGATCGAACCCATGTCGTTGGCGCCGCTGTGCAGCGCTACCTGAGCGGTGGCCTTGCCGACGGTGAGCCACGAAGCCTGGATGTTGCGGATGTTGTTCAGAACCAGTCGGCTGACGGCGATTATGCGAATGTATTCCAATGGTGAAAAGCGGGTTGCAACTCCCTGCCGCTCCAATTCGGTGCCCGACGAGCGAAAAATCCAAGGGATGAAGGCCAGAAAGCCGTAATGTCCTTCGGGACAGCGGGCCTGCAGGTCGCGGATGCGCAGCAGGTGGTCCACACGCTGACGGGATGTTTCTACATGGCCGTACATCATCGTCGCCGAGGTCGGCAGGTTGAGGCAGTGGGCTTCGTGCATCACCTGGATCCACTCCTCGACCGAAGGTTTGGCGGGCGAGATGGCTTTCCGCACGCCGGGATCGAGGATCTCGGCCCCGGCACCCGGCAGGGAGTCCAATCCGGCGGCGATCAGCCGTTTCAGGGTGTCGAGCGTGGTGAGGCCGCTGATGCGGGCGATGTGCGCCACTTCGGGCGCTCCGAGGGCGTGCAGGCGTACCTGCGGATAGAGGCTCTTGAGTGTCGAGAAGAGCTCCTCGTAGAAATCGATCCCCAGCTTCGGGTGTAGACCGCCCTGCAGCAGCAACTGGTCGCCGCCGAGGGCGAGCATCCGCTCGATTTTCTCCTTGTATTCATCCAGCGTAGTGATGAAAGCCCGCTCCGTCTGGTGGGGTTTGCAGTGGAAATTGCAGAAGTGGCAGCCCGAAATGCAGACGTTGGTGATGTTCACGTTGCGGTCGATCTGCCAGGTCACGACCTCCAGGTCGGGCACTACGGCACGGCGCACGCGGTCAGCCGTGAGAGCCAGCTCCTGCAGGGGGGCCTGTTCGTAAAGCCAATACGCCTCCTCCGCCGTGAGGGGATCACGCTTCAGACATTTTTCGTATATCTCTTCCGCACGGTTGGGGCCGGTCCCGGCGGTTCGCTGCGTCTGTTCCCGGATCATCGCTTCGATCCTTTTTTGCCCCCTTTGCGGGACGTTTTGCCGCCCTTACCCGGTCGGGACGTGCTTTGGCGGCGTACCGGAATCGCTGCGTGCCCCTTTACGTCGTCCTCGCGGGAGTCGGCCGCCGCATCGTGCACCAGTTCGAAATCGAGCTGGCGGCGTTGCAGATCGGCCCGCTTGACGCGAATACGCACGGCATCGCCCAAGGTGAAGATCCGTCCTTTGCGGCGTCCATAGACCTCGTAGCGGTTCTCGTCGAACTGGTAGAGGTCGTCCTCCATTTCCCGCAGCGAAACCATGCCTTCGATGTGGGTTTCGTCCAGCTCGACGTACATGCCCCAGTCGCTCATGCCCGAGATATGGCCGTCGAAGAACTGGCCGATTTTATCCTGCATGAACTCCACCATTTTGTACTTGATCGAGGCGCGTTCGGCTTCGGCAGCGATCACTTCCCGCTCCGAGGCGTGTACGCAGAGTTTCTCGAAGGTGTCGCGGTCGGCCGATTTGCCTCCTTCGAGGTAGCGGGCCAGCAGCCGGTGGACCATCATGTCCGGGTAGCGGCGGATCGGCGAGGTGAAATGCGTGTAGTAGGGGAAAGCGAGGCCGTAATGACCGATGTTGTCGGTCGAATAGAAGGCCTTGGACATCGCACGTACGGCGAGGTTCGAAATGACGTTCTCCTCGATGCGTCCTTTGGCCTGTCCCAGCAGCTTGTTCATCTCCTTGGCCACGGCGCGTCCCTTGTCGGCCTTGAATACGTAGCCGAAGCGCAGAACGAAGGTCCGGAACTTTTCGAGCTTCTCCTCGTTCGGAACGTCGTGTACGCGGTAAACCATCGTACGCCGAACGGCACGGCCGTTCACTTTGTGATGTCCGCAGAATTCGGCGACCTGTTTGTTGGCCAGCAGCATGAACTCTTCGATGAGCTGGTTGGCCTCCTTTTGCTCCTTGAAATAGACGCCCAGCGGTTTGCCTTCGGCGTCGAGTTTGAACTTGGCTTCTTCGCGCTGGAAGCTCACGGCTCCGCGCTTGAAGCGTGTTTTGCGCATCCGCTGGGCCAGACGGTTGAGCGTCAGCACCTCTTCGGCGAAGTCGCCCTTGCCGGTTTCGATGATCTGCTGCGCCTCCTCGTAGGTGAAGCGGCGGTCGGAGAGGATGACCGTGCGGCCGAACCATTTGTCCAGTACTTCGGCTTCCTCGTTGAGCGTGAAGACCGCCGAGAAGCAGAGACTCTCTTCGTCGGGGCGCAGCGAGCAAAGTTCGTTGCTCAATTTTTCGGGCAGCATCGGAATCGTACGATCGACCAGATAGACCGACGTGCCGCGCTCCTCGGCTTCGGTGTCGATCACCGAGCGGGGTTGAACGTAGTGGGTCACGTCGGCGATATGTACGCCCACCTCCCACACGCCGTCTTCGATCTTGCGGATCGAGAGGGCGTCGTCGAAGTCCTTGGCGTCCGCCGGGTCGATGGTGAAGGTCGTTATCTTGCGGAAGTCGCGCCGGGCGGCATAATCGGCTTTGGTGATCGTCGAAGGAATGGCCTGGGCCGCATCTTCGACCTTTTGCTCGAAATGGTAGGGCAGGCCGTATTCGGCCAGGATGGCGTGCATCTCGGTATTGTTCTCTCCGGCGCGGCCCAATACCTCGACCAGCTCTCCGGCGGGGCTTTTGGAACCCAGCGCCCAGTCCGTGATGCGGATCACGACTTTGTCGCCGTGCTGTACGTTAGGGTTGTCCCGCTTGGAGAGATAGACGTCCATCGGCATGCGCCGGGGATCCATCTTGACGAAGATGGCGTGGTCGCTCACGTCGGCCGTGCCCACGTATTGCTTGCGGCTGCGCTCCACGATGCGGGTGATCTCGCCTTCGAGGGACCCGGCGTGGGAGCGGCGGGTGATGACGAACTCCACGCGGTCGCCGTCCAGAGCATTCAGCGAATTGCGCTGGCTGACATATACGTCGTTTTCGAACTCCTCGGAGCGGATATACATCGCTCCTGTCGAGATCATCTGTACGATGCCCTCCTGACGGGGACGCTCCTTGCCGCTGAGACGGTACTTTTCCTGCCCGCACTCCTCGATAGTGCCCTGGGCGAGCAGTTCCGTGATGATTTCACGGGTACGAAGACGGCCCTCCTTGGTGGCGCCGCCCGAGGCCGAAGCCAGATGCTTGAGGGAGAACTTGTTGTTCGGGAATTCCCGGAACAGGTTAATGATCAGCGAAGAGCGGTCGAATGCGGCCGACTTCTTCGTATTTTTCAGTTTATTCATCGGTTGAAATAGTTACGGGCGAGGAGTTCCATGAACCGGATGCCGGTCGGAATGGCCGCCTCGTCGGGATTGAAGGTGGATGTATGCAGTTTTCCGGCTCCGGGACCGACGCCCAGGCGGTAGAAGATCGCCGGGTAGCGGGTGCCGTAGAAGCCGAAATCTTCGGAAGTCATGCGCAGGGGCAGCATTTGAAAGGGAATTCCTTCGGTTTCGGCCAGTGCGACGGCCTGCCGGATCAACTCCGGGTCATTGACCACGCACGGGTAGCCGGGGGTGAAGTGTACCCGGGTTCGTACGCCGTACGAGGCGTCGTTCGCGGCGGCGAGTTCTTCGATCCTGCGTTTCACTTCGGCCCGTTCCCGTTCGTCGAAGGTACGCATCGTTCCCTCCATATAGACCCGGTCCGGGATGACGTTCGTAGCGCCCGCAGCTTCGACCTTGCCGATCGAAACGACCCGTTCGGGCGTGTTCAGGGCCGTGAGGTGCAGGATCAGTTGTGCGGCGGCGCTCACCGTGTCGCGGTGTTCGGCACGCATGGCCGCGTGGCCGCCCGCGCCTTCGAGCGTGAGGCGCAGTTCGTCGTTGGAGGCCATGTACTTGCCCGCGCGGAAGCCCAGCGTGCCCGCGTCCAAAGCGGGTTCGACGTGCTCGCCGACGACGGCCAGCACCGTATAGCCTTCGAAGGGGTTTTCGGCCAGCACTTTGGAGGCTCCGCCGGGATTCGATTCCTCTCCGGGTTGGAAGATTCCGAAAAGAGTACCCTCGAAATTCCGCTCGGCGGAGAGCCGGAGCAGGGTGCCGTAGAGCACCGCTGCGTGGATGTCGTGCCCGCAGGCGTGCATCACTCCGTCGTTCTCGGAACTCCACGCCGCGCCGCTCTGTTCGCGGATGGGCAGGGCGTCGATGTCGGCTCGCAGCACGACGGCTCGCCGCAGGTCGCCGCGTCCTTCGATTTTGGCCAGTACGCCGGTTCCGGCGATCGGACGGCAGGGGATGCCTGCCTCGCGGAGCGCCTCGGCGATGAAGCGGGCGCTCTCCGTTTCGCGGAACGAAAGCTCCGGGTGGCGGTGCAGGTGGCGGCGAAACTCTACGGGTGTCATGGTTAAGCGTTTAATAGCAATTACTTTGCCCTATTCGGAATTAGAATACGTTGCGGGCGATCTTGCGGATGTTGTCCGTGCGTCCCATCGTGTAGAAATGGATGATCGGCACTTCGGCCGCCTTGAGCTCCTTGGCCTGGTGGATCGCCCATTCTATCCCGACCTCGCGGGCCGCCTGTGTGTCCTCGCCGCAGGCCCGGACGGCCTTCACCAGCTCTTCGGGCAGGCTGACGCTGAAGGTGCGGGGCAGGATCTCCAGGTGCTTGGGCGTCGAGATCGGCTTGATGCCCGGGATGATCGGTACCGTGATGCCCGCTTTGCGGCAGCGCTCCACGAAATCGAAGTACTTGCTGTTGTCGAAGAACATCTGGGTCACGATGTAGTCGGCTCCCGCATCGACCTTCTCCTTGAGGTACTGGAGGTCGCTTTGGGCGTTCGCCGCCTCGAAATGCTTTTCGGGATAGCCCGCCACGCCTACCGAGAACTTGGAGTGGTGGCACTCCTCGACTTCGCCGTCGATAAATTCTCCCCGGTTCATGGCCTGGATCTGGCGCACCAGGTCGGCGGCGTGGGCGTGTCCCTGGGCGTAGGGGACGAAGCGGGGTTCGTTCTGCCGCTTGTCGCCCCGCAGCGCCAGCACGTTGTGCAGCCCCAGGAAATCCATGTCGATCAGCGAATCCTCGATGTCGTATTTCGACCAGCCGCCGCAGATCAGGTGGGGAACCACCTCCACGTCGTACTTGCGCCGGATCGCGGCCGAGATGCCGACCGTGCCCGGACGGCGGCGCATGATGTGCCACTCGCGGCTTCCGTCGGGGCGGATGTCCTCTTTGAGGGCTTCGCGGTGGAAGGTGACGTTGATGTAGGCCGGGTTGAAATCCATCAGCGGGTCGATGGCTCCGAAGACGCTGCGCGTACCGTCCCCCTTCAGGGGCGGGAGCAGCTCGAAGGCGAAACGGGTCGTGCGCGAAGCGACGGCGCCCTGTATGAGATCCGTAATATTCATCAGATGTTATTGGGTATCAGTTTTTCGATCGTTTCTATGTCCATGTTGCGGCGTGCGGCGTAGTCGGCCAGTTGCTCTCGGTCGATTCGGCCGACGGAGAAATATTCGGCGTCGGCGAAGAACAGGCCGCAGAGCGCCTCCTCAGGTGTAATCATATAGTTGTCGTTCAGACGCATGGCGGTCGTCTTGTCGGCGGCCAGCAGGTCGAAGACCTCGCGTTTGAGCGAGTGGTCGGGACAGGCCGGGTAGCCGAAGGCCATGCGCCGACCCCGGTATTTGCTGCGGATGATCTGTTCGGGTGTGAGCGCCGGACCGGTTTCGTAACCCCACATCTGGCGGCGGATGAAGATATGCACCCATTCGCAGAGGGCTTCGGTCAGGCGGTCGGCCAGCAGCTTCGAGAGGATGGCGTTGTAGTCGTCGCCCTCCGCGCGGAACTTTTCGGTCAGCTCCTTGAGCCCTATGCCGCCCGTGAGGGCGAAGGCCCCGATATAGTCGGTTCTGCCTGCCTTTTCGTCGGCGATGAAATCGGCCAGACAGCGGGCCTGGGCTTCCCGGACCGGGGCCTGGCTGCGCAGCATCGGCAGGATGTATTTCTTGTCTTTCGGGCCGGTGACCACGATGTCGTCGCCCCGGCTGACGGCTGCGAAGATGCCCGCTACGCCCTGGAGGGTGAGGAGTTTTTCTTCGCGGATGCGGGCCAGCATCTTTTGCGCGTCGTCGTAGAGCTTGCGGGCTTCGGCGCCGTGTTCGGGGTTTTCGAAGATCTCCGGTACGCGGCCCTTGAGCCCCCACGCCGGGAAGAAGAAGTTCCAGTCGATCAGCGGCTCCACATCGGCGATACTTATGTCCGGAAACACCAGCCGTCCCGTATGGGCCGGAACAGCGATTTCGGACGCGGGTTTCGGCACGCGCAGCTTGCGCACCTGACCGAAGGGTAGGATCGTGCGGATCTCCTCGCGGCGGCGGTACTGGTCGCGCAGGGTCTGTTGCTCCTCGCGCACGCGAGCCAGATACTCTTCCCGGCCGGGACCGAGCAGTTCGCCGAGGATTTTGTTGTTGCGGCTGGCGTTGTCGGCATGGATCACCGGGCCCGAGTAGGTCGGAGCTATTTTTACGGCGGTGTGTACGTCCGAAGTGGTCGCACCGCCGATCAGTACGGGAATTTGCAACCCCCGGCGTTCCAGCTCTTCGCAGACGTGGATCATCTCCTCGAGCGAAGGGGTAATCAGTCCGCTCAGGCAGATCGCGTCGGCGCCCCAGGCGACGGCTTCGTCGATGATGCGGGGACACTCGACCATCACGCCCAGGTCGCGGATCGTGTAGCCGTTGCAGGCCATGACTACCGCCACGATGTTCTTGCCGATGTCGTGTACGTCGCCTTTCACGGTAGCCACCAGCACCTTGCCGGCACTCTTGGCGTTCGCTTCGGAACCTTGCTCGATGTAGGGAGTCAGTACGGCGACGGCTTTTTTCATCACGCGGGCGGTCTTGACCACTTGCGGCAGGAACATTTTGCCCTGCCCGAACAGATTGCCTACGACTTCCATGGCCGGCATCAGCAGCCGGTCGATCACTGCCAGGGGCGAGCCCAGCGTGCGGTAGCCTTCGAGCGCGTCCTGCTCGATGTAGTCGGCCACGCCCTTGAGCATGGCGTATTCGATGCGCTTGCCGAGCGGCTCCGAGCGCCAGGCGTCGGTATGCTGCGTCTGCGTCGCGGCGGTTTTGGTGAATTGCGAAGCGTATTCCGTGAGGCGTTCGGCTGCGTCTGCGCGGCGGCAGAGGATGACATCCTCGACTCGTTCGAGCAGTTCCGGTTCGATGTCGCTGTAGATTTGCAGCATCTGGGGATTGACGATCGCCATGTCCATACCCGCTTGGATGGCGTGGTAGAGAAACACCGAATGCATGGCCTCGCGCACGGCGTTGTTGCCCCGGAAGGCGAACGAGAGATTCGACACGCCGCCCGAAATCTTGGCGTGCGGCAGGTTTTGCTTGATCCAGCGCACGGCTTCGATGAAATCCCTGGCGTAGGCGTCGTGGGCTTCGATACCGGTGGCCACCGCGAGGATGTTGGGGTCGAAGATGATGTCTTCGGCGGGGAATCCGTCGTCGGTGAGGAGTTTGTAGGCCCGCTGCGCCACCTCGATCTTGCGGGCATAGGTGTCTGCCTGTCCCTGTTCGTCGAAGAGCATCACTACGGCGGCGGCTCCGTAACGGCGGATGAGGCGGGCGCGGTGCAGAAATTCCTGCTTGCCCTCCTTCAGGGAGATGGAATTGACGACGCTCTTGCCCTGCACTACCCGGAGGCCCGTTTCGAGCACCTCCCATTTCGAAGAGTCGATCATGACGGGTACTGCGGCGATTTCGGGCTCAGAACCCATCAGGTTGAGGAAGTCGCGCATGGCTTCGGGACCGTCGATCAGGCCGTCGTCCATGCAGACATCGACGATCTGAGCGCCGGCTTCGACCTGGGCACGGGCCACCGAGAGAGCCTCCTCGTAATTCTTTTCGCGGATCAGCCGCGCGAACTTGGCCGAGCCGGCGACGTTGGTGCGCTCGCCGACATTGACGAAGTTGGCTTCGGGTACGATCCGAAGTTGTTCCAGCCCGCTCAGGCAGGTCACGTGCCGCCGCTGCGGCAGGGGGCGGGGCGCATAGTTGTTTACGATCTTCGCCAGTTCGAAGATGTGCAGGGGCGTGGTGCCGCAGCAGCCGCCCACCAGATTGACCAGGCCGCGCCGCATGTATTCCTCTACGTCGGCGGCGAACATCGCGGGCGTCTCGTCGTAGCCGCCCATGACGTTCGGCAGACCCGCATTGGGATAGACCGCCACGCGGAATTCCGAAACAGCGGCCAGCCGCTCCAGGTAGGGCAGCAGGGCCTTGGCGCCGAACGAGCAGTTGAGGCTCACGGCCAGCGGTTCGGCGTGTGCGACGGAGGTGTAGAAGGCTTCGATGGTTTGTCCCGCCAGGGTGCGTCCCGACGAGGTGAGCGTGCCGGAGACGATGACCGGCAGTCGCATGCCGCGTTCGGCGAAGAGGGATTCGATGGCGAAGATCGCTGCCTTGGCGTTCAGCGCATCGAAGACGGTTTCGAGCATCAGCAGATCGACGCCGCCGTCCATCAGGCCCCGGGCCTGATCGTAGTACGCCTGCGAGAGCTGTTCGAAAGTGAAAGCCCGGGCGCCGGGGTTGTCCACGTCCGCCGACATCGACAGCGTATGGCTCGTCGGGCCCATCGAGCCGCCCACGAAGCGGGGCTTCTGCGGATTGCGGGCGGTGAAGGCGTCCGCCGCTTCGCGGGCGATGGCTGCGCCGACCCGGTTAATGCGGTACGCTTCCGCTGCCAGTCCGTAGTCGGCCAGCGAAATGGAGTTGGCGTTGAACGTGTTGGACGTAATTACGTCCGATCCGGCCTGGAGGTATTTCTCGTGGATTTCGCGGATTGTTTCCGGACGGGTGAGGTTCAGCAGGTCGTTGCAGCCTCTGAGAAGTTTTTCGCTCGCGGCGAACTCCTTGCCCCGGTAGTCGGCTTCGTCCAGGCCGTATTGCTGTATCATCGTGCCGAATCCGCCGTCGAGCAGCAGGATGCGGTGTTCGAGTTCGTGTCGTATGTCGCGGTTTTTTGTCACGTCGTGTGGTATTTTATTGGGGTATGATTTCGATTTCGAAGAGTTTGCTCCATCTTTTGCCTGTCACGAAGATACGTTCCGAGGCCGCGTCGTAGGCGATGCCGTTCAGTACGTCGGTATCCGGGGCGATCTCTTCGTCCGGGAGCAGGCCGCGCAGGTCGATGACCCCTTCGACGATGCCGCTGGCGGGGTCGATGATGACGATCTGGTCGGTGACATAGACGTTGGCCCAGATCTTCCCGTCGATCCACTCCAGTTCGTTGAGCAGTTGTACCGGGGCACCCCGGAAGGTGACCGGCACGCTGCGTTGCACCCGAAAGGTTTCCGGATCGAGGATGCGCAGGTATTCGCTGCCGTCGCTCATGTAGAGCCGCTCGCCGTCGGTCGTGAGGCCCCATCCTTCGCCCGCATAGGCGAAAGTGCGGAGCTGCCGGCCCGTTGCCGCGTCATAGACGTAGGCTTTGTTGTTTTCCCAGGTCAGTTGGTAGATCTTGCCGTCGAGCAGCGCGATGCCTTCGCCGAATTCGCTGCGGGGCAGCGTAGCCACTACGTCCGTGCGTCCTGTTTCGAGGTCGATGCGCTGCAGGCGGGAGTGTCCGTATTCGCCCGTACCTTCCCACATCACTCCGTCTGCGAACAGGAGCCCCTGCGTGTAGCTGTCGGTCGAATGGGGATAGCTTTCGATGACCCGGTAGGTGTAGGTGCGCGGCGCGGCGGGGGTAGCGGCCGGGGTTTCCGTTCGGAGGGTTTTCGTGCGTCCCGAGCAGGCGGCCAGCGTCATCGCCAGCAGTCCGATCCATACGATTTTTGTCATTGGATTTCGTATTGTTTATATTCTGTCCGGCTGCGGTGTTGGCCGTTTATAGCCGGTATGTCCTTATTATAATTAGGCAACAAAGATAGCTATTTTTCGGGAAAAGACGTCGATTTCGGCACCCGAATTACGGATCGGAGGGGCTGTCGATCCGGGTGCTCTTCTCCGAAGCCCTTCCTGAAAGAAAAACGGATCGGTGCGGAGATATTTATCGGGTGTTTGTTGCTTGCTAATGAATTATTTTGTACTTTTGCCGACCCGAACTGTAACGTATAAAACAACTGAAATATGAATATCGTAAGAGAACAGCGCGAGCAGAATAACTCGCTCATCAAGGTGACCGTAGGCGAGAAGGATTACGGCGATGCGGTCGAAAAATCCCTGCGTGAGTACAAACGCAAGGCCAATATTCCGGGCTTCCGCCCCGGTATGGTGCCGATGGGCGTGATCAAGAAGATGTACGGCAAGGGCGTGCTTGCGGAGCAGGCTTACCGCCAGGCTTCGGAAGCAGCGTTCAACTATCTGCAGGAGCAGAAGATCGATTATGTCGGTGACGTGATCCCTTCGGAGGAGCAGGGCGACTTCGATTTCGAGAACGGGACCGAATTTGAATTCATCTTCGAGATCGGCGAAGCTCCCGAGGTGAAACTCGAGCTGTCGGCGAAAGATAAGATGACCTACTACACGATCAAGGTCGATAAGAAGATGCACGACGATTACCGCAGCAATTTCCTGCGTCGTTTCGGCCGTCTGGTGGATACCGACAAGGTAACGGCGGACGAAGCGCTGGAGGTGACGCTCGACAACGGCGATATGAAGATTGAGGGCGCTTACGTCGGACTGATTTCGATGAACGAGGAGGAGCGCAAGCCCTTCATCGGCAAGAAGGTCGGGTTCAAGACGCAGGTCAATGTCAATGAGCTTTACAAGACTCCGGCGCAGCGTGCCGCCGTATTGCAGGTCAAGGAGAACGAATTGGAGGGTATCAAACCCGAATTTTCTCTCGAAATCACCAAGATCCGCAAGTTCGCGGAACCGGAGCTGAACGAGGAGTTCTTCAAGATGGCTTTTCCTGCGGGCAACGTCAAAACCGCCGAGGAGTTCGAGGCGTTCGTCGATGCCGAAATTTCGAAAGAGCTGCGCCGCGAGAGCGACTATCTGTTCACGTTGCAGTTGCGTGATTTCCTGTTGAAGAAAGCCGGGCTGACCATGCCGGTCGAGTTCCTCAAGCGCTGGCTGTACGTCATCAACGAAGGCAAGTTCACCAAGGAGGAGATCGAGAAGGATTTCGACGCTTTCGTAAAACTGTTCACTTGGAATTATCTCCAGAAATATTTCATCAAGCAGGATAACCTTACGGTAACCCCCGAAGAGGCTACTGCAGAGGCCAAGGCGTTGGCACAGGCCCAGTTCGCTCAATACGGATTGCCGACGGCTCCGGAAGATATGCTGGCCAATTACGCCAAGAAGATTCTCGAGGACCGCGAGCAGGGACAGAAGATCTACGAGAAGCTGTATGAGATGAAGGTGGTCGAGGACGTGAAGTCCAAGATCAAGGTGACCGAAAAGGCCGTTTCTGCCGAAGAGTTCGCAAAACTGGCCAAGGAGATTTAAGAAACAGCGGAAAATTGGTATCCGATCAGAGCTTTGAGGGTTTGATTTTTGCAATCACTCCCTCAAAGTCTGTTTAGTAGTCATACTTCTGTTTTTTGCTTCTTCCCTCGTTTTTGCCGGATTCGAGCCTGCATCGTGTGTTGGCCGGGTACGGGAAATCGAGTAGGACCGGAGGCAAGTCGCGGAAAAATTTTTGAACCGGCTTCCGATGTTTTTTATTAACTTGCAAACTGTTCGGTTATGAATGAATTTGAAAAATACGCCACCCGGCATTGCGGTATCAATAGTCTGAAACTGCATGATTTCCGCTCGCAGTACGCGGCCTACGTGTCGCCGACGATCATCGAGGAGCGCCAGTTGAACGTGGCGACGATGGACGTCTTTTCGCGTTTGATGATGGATCGCATCATCTTTTTGGGGGCTCCGATTTACGACGATGCGGCCAATATCATCCAGGCACAGCTGCTGTTCCTGGAGTCGGCCGATCCGGAAAAGGATATCCAGATTTACATCAATTCCCCGGGCGGATCGGTGACGGCCGGTCTGGGAATCTACGATACGATGCAACTGGTGCAGCCCGATGTGGCGACCATCTGCACGGGACTGGCCGCTTCGATGGGCGCCGTGCTGCTGACCGCCGGTGCTGCAGGCAAGCGCTCGGCGCTGCCTCATTCGCGGGTGATGATCCATCAGCCGCTGGGCGGGGCCCAGGGGCAGGCATCGGACATCGAGATCACGGCCCGCGAGATCCGCAAGACCAAGCAGGAGCTGTACGAGATCATTGCGGCCCATTCGGGCGCTCCGATCGAGAAGATCGAAAAGGATGCCGACCGCGATTATTGGCTGTCGGCCCGGGAGGCCAAGGAGTACGGGCTGATCGACGAGGTGCTGACCAAGCGGGGATAATATTTCTGTTTCAATCTGCAGGGGACGGTCGATTTCGGGAGAGAAAATGCATCGTTTCCGATCAGCGGAGGCAGAGCGGGGCGCTCGATAGGCCGAGCGGAATAAATGAAGAACCCGGTTCGATATTTCCGGTGTGCGACGTCGGAACGAGGCCGATCGACGGCCGGGTAGAGATGATGACGGGAGTTTGTTTTCGACTTTATCCCGGCAGAGGCTCGTCCGAAAGTTCGACCGGGAACGAGAACGAAATTCGAAGGAAAACTAAAGACCTATGGCTAAAAATTACGGAGAAGACCTTTACGGCAACGAGAGCGATGCGTGTTCGTTCTGCGGGGCCAAACGCCGCGACGGTGCGATCCTGTTGAGTTCGTCCAAGGGTTGCAATATTTGCAGCAAATGTATTGCGAAAGGATACCAGATGCTCATCGAAAACGATGTGCTGCATGACGAAGCCGCATCCCGTCGCAAGGAGCAAAAGAATACTTCGTTGAAATTCGAGGATTTGCTCAAGCCCAATGAAATCAAGGAGTTTCTGGATCAGTACGTGATCGGGCAGGACGATGCCAAACGCTATATGTCGGTGGCCGTATATAATCACTACAAGCGGCTGCTGCATGCTTCGGGCGAGGCGAGCGAAGTGGAGCTCGACAAGTCGAACATTCTGCTGGTCGGCCCGACGGGTACCGGCAAGACGCTGATGGCCCGCACGATCGCCAAATTGCTGAACGTGCCCTTCACCATCGTGGACGCTACGGTACTTACCGAGGCGGGATACGTGGGCGAGGATGTCGAGAGTATTCTCTCGCGGCTGTTGCAGGTGGCTTCCTACGACGTGGAGCTGGCCCAGCGGGGAATTGTCTTCATCGACGAAATCGACAAGATCGCCCGCAAGAGCGACAATCCGTCGCTTACGCGCGACGTATCGGGTGAAGGAGTGCAGCAGGCTTTGCTGAAGATTCTGGAAGGCACGGTGGTCAATGTTCCGCCCCAGGGCGGGCGCAAGCATCCCGAGCAGCAGTTCGTGCAGGTCGATACGCGCAACATTCTGTTCATCTGCGGCGGAGCGTTCGACGGCATCGAGAAGAAGATCGCCCAGCGGCTCAACACCCGGGCGATGGGTTACGGACGGATGAATGCCGATTCCGTGGACCGCAACAACCTCATGCAATACCTTATGCCGCAGGACCTCAGGTCGTTCGGTCTGATTCCCGAACTGGTGGGCCGCCTGCCGGTGCTGACCTATATGGAGCCGCTCGGCCGCGAGGCCCTGCGTTCGATCCTCACGCAGCCCAAAAATGCCATCATCAAGCAGTATGAAAAGCTGTTCGAGATGGACGGCGTGAAGCTCGTGTTCGACGACGAGGTGTTGGACTATATCGTCGATAAAGCCATCGAGTACCGGCTCGGTGCCCGGGGATTGCGTTCGATCTGCGAAGCGATCATGATGGACACGATGTTCGATATCCCCTCTTCGGGAGAGCGTCGCTTCGAAGTGACCTTGCCTTATGCCCGGGAAAAGTTCGAAAAGAAGAAATTTTTGGCGCTCAAGCAGGTCGGATAGACCGGATTTGTATTAAATTTGTACCACCGAACGCGGGACTGCGGCGGGGGACCGGTGTGCAGTCGCGCTCGTTCGATCCGAACGAGCAGAATGAGGAAAGAAGGAAGATCTTCGGCTTCGTCCTTCGTTTCCATATATTTTCTGCCGGTAACGGGCCGAGTTGTGCATATTCGGCCGATTCGTCCGGGATGGGCGCCGAATGTCGGCCCGGGCTGTGAGGCCAATACATAAAAAATATAAAAGCATACAATCTCTTATGGTTACTAAATCCGAACTCACGCGCGTTGCAGACAACATCCGTATCCTGTCTGCAGCGATGGTCGAGAAAGCCAAATCGGGACATCCCGGCGGCGCAATGGGCGGCGCGGACTTCATGGCAGTACTTTACACCGAATTCCTCCGCTACGATCCGGATCAGATGGATTATCCTTTCCGGGACCGTTTCTTCCTCGATCCGGGACACATGTCGCCGATGCTCTACTCGACTCTCGCGCTGGCCGGAACCTATACGGTGGAGGATTTGCGTAACCTGCGGCAGTGGGGCAGCGTCACGCCGGGCCATCCCGAAGTGGACGTGCTGCACGGTGTGGAGAATACGTCGGGTCCTCTGGGCCAGGGGCATGCCATGGCGCTGGGCGCCGCGATCGCCGAGCGGTTCCTCGCGGCTCGTTTCGGGGAGTGGCAGTCCCACAAGACCTATGCCTACATCTCCGACGGCGGTATCGAGGAGGAGGTGTCGCAGGGCGTGGGCCGCATCGCCGGCCACTTGGGGATGAACAATCTGATCATGTACTACGACTCGAACAACGTTCAGCTTTCGACCAAGGTCGATGAGGTGGATACCGAGAACGTAGCGATGAAATACGAGGCGTGGGGCTGGAACGTCATCACCATCGACGGCCATGACGTAGAGCAGATCCGCGAAGCCCTCACGGCCGCCAATGCCGAGAAGGAGCGTCCGACGCTTATCATCGGCCGTACGGTTATGGGCAAGGGTGCGGTCGCGGCCGATGGATCGAGCTTCGAGGACAAGGTTTCGACGCACGGTCAGCCGCTGACGGCTGCCGGAGCCGATTTCGCCGCTACCGTCCGTAACCTGGGCGGCGATGCAGAGGATCCGTTCAAGATCTTCTCCGAGAGCGGCAAGGTGTTCGACGCCCGCCGCGAAGAGCTTCGTGAATGGGTGCGCACGCAGCGCGAGAGGGAGAAGACGTGGCGTTCCGAGCACAAGGAGCTCTCCCGCAAACTCGATCTTTTCCTCTCGGGTAAGGTGCCGGAGATGGACTACAAGGGACTCGAGATCAAACCCGACGGTGCGACCCGCGCCGCCTCGGCTTCGGTGCTCTCCTTCTATGCGGAGCGGATCGAAAATATGATCGTCGCCTCGGCCGACCTCTGCAATTCGGACAAGACGGACGGCTACCTCAAGAAAACCAAAGCCTTCTCGAAGGGTGATTTTTCGGGCAAGTTTTTCCAGGCAGGCGTTTCGGAGCTGACGATGGCCTGCATCGCCAACGGTATGGCGCTGCATGGGGGCGTGATTCCGGCGTGCGGTACGTTCTTCGTCTTCTCGGACTATATGAAACCCGCCGTGCGTCTGGCTGCCCTGATGCACCTGCATGTAATCTATATCTGGACGCACGACTCGTTCCGTGTGGGCGAGGACGGTCCGACGCACCAGCCCGTCGAGCACGAGGCTCAGATCCGTCTGATGGAACATTTGAAGAATCACCGGGGGGAGCGTTCTATGTTGGTGCTGCGTCCGGCCGACGGCGAGGAAACCGTTACAGCTTGGAAATTGGCGATCGAGGAGCATCGTCCCGTCGCGCTGATCCTGTCGCGGCAAAATATTAAGAATCTGCCCGCACTCAATCACAGCCGCCGTGAGGAGGCTGCCCAGCTTTCGAAAGGCGCCTATATCGTAGTCGATGCCGCCAAACCGGCTGTGGTGATGCTCGCTTCGGGTTCCGAAGTCGCTACGCTGGTCGAAGGTGCCGAGTTGCTTTCGAAGGAGGGAATCGCGGTCCGTATCGTGAGCGTGCCGAGCGAAGGACTTTTCCGCGACCAGCCCAAATCCTATCAGCAGACCGTTCTGCCACAGGGTGTGGTGCGTTACGGCCTTACGTCGGGTCTGCCCGTGACATTGCTGGGACTGGTAGGTGAAAACGGTATGATTCACGGTCTGGATCACTTCGGTTATTCGGCACCCTACAAGGTCCTCGACGAGAAGTTCGGTTACAACGGCCAGACGGTATATGAAGAGGTGAAGAAGTTGATCGGTAAATAAGCCGGTTGTAAAACGGATAGAAGACAGGCCCGGATGCCGATAGGCGTCCGGGCCTGTCTTCTGTTTGTTCCGTCGTTCTCCCGTTGATTTTTTCACGGGTCTTTCCGCTGTTTTTTGCACCCGTCGGGTTTCCCGAAGACTTGTCCGGCGATGTTCGGGGAAGAACGGGTGCAGCTTTGAAATCGGATCATGGACAGAGTGCCTTGGGGCGGCCTTTTCCTGTTATTGTTGATAACTTTTCCATAAAATGCCGGAGGGGCGGACCATCGAATGCGATTAAACCCTATATTTGTTTTCGGTATCGGTTCCCGATGTGGAGGGCGAATCCACCGGGATTAAAAGGGAATCCTGTGAAAGTCAGGAACTATCCCCGTAGCTGTAAGTTTCTTTTGGGCGGTACATTCTCTCAGCCACTGGCCGTTCGGGCCGGGAAGGCGTGCCGTCCGGAACAAGTCAGAAGACCTGCCGTACCGGGACGAGATTCGTTGCTTTCGGGTGAAAAGCGTCGGAACGGTTTCGGATGCTTCGTCGTATCTATTGCCGGTTCTGTAAATTCCATTCCTGCCTGTGTTGTATCGGGTCGGATCGCTGCGAATCCGTCGTTCAGAAGAGGTGTATTTCGGTTTTTCCGAAGGGTCGGTAAAAAGTCGTCGGATCGGACGACACCGATCTGGCCGACGAAGGCGTACGGTATGGCTCGGAACGTGCGGCTTGTCGTGTTTCTGCGGAGAAAGCCCGGCGGCTGATATTTGTTGCCGTCGAGCCGGGTCGGAATCGGCCGAATTTCCGTCGGTGGAGTTATCGGTGTGGGGAATTCGAGCGTTGAAAGTATGAGTATAATAATATAATATTTGAGGAGAAGTTTAATCGTTATGGAAACATTCATTGTCAAGAGGGACGGAACGCGGGAGGCGTTTTCGATGGAGAAGATTCAGCGGGCGATCGCCAAGGCATTCCTTTCGGTCGGGAGTTTCGCTACGCAGGACGTGATCACCAACATCCTGAGCCGGGTCAGCGTGACCGACGGCATCTCGGTCGAGGAGATCCAGAACCAGGTGGAGGTCGCGCTCATGGCCGAGCGTTACTACACGGTAGCCAAGGCTTATATGCTTTATCGCCAGCGGCATACCGAGGATCGGGAGGTGCGCGACAAGTTGCAGTTCCTCATGGAGTACTGCGATGCTTCGAACGCCGCGACAGGAAGCAAGTTCGACGCCAATGCCAACGTGGAGAACAAGAACATGGCTACGCTCATCGGCGAGCTGCCCAAATCGAATTTCATCCGTCTGAACCGCCGCATGCTCACCGACCGCCTCAAGGAGATATACGGCAAGGAGTTGGCGGACAAGTATATCGAGATGCTGAACGACCATTTCATCTACAAAAACGACGAAACTTCGCTGGCCAACTATTGCGCTTCGATTACGATGTATCCCTGGCTCATCGGAGGAACGATTTCGATCGGGGGCAATTCGAAAGCCCCGACCAACCTCAAGTCATTCTGCGGCGGCTTCGTGAATATGGTTTTTATCGTGTCGAGTATGCTCAGCGGCGCCTGCGCCACACCCGAATTTCTGATGTATATGAACTATTTCATCGGCCAGGAGTACGGCACCGACTATTTCAAACGGGCGGACGAGGTGGTCGATCTCTCGAAGAAACGGCGCACGATCGACAAGGTCATCACCGACTGTTTCGAACAGATCGTCTATTCGATCAACCAGCCGACCGGAGCGCGGAATTTCCAGGCCGTGTTCTGGAACGTTGCTTACTACGACCGCTACTATTTCGAGAGCCTGTTCGGAAATTTCCTCTTCCCCGACGGCAGCAAGCCCGACTGGGAGTCGCTCAGCTGGCTGCAAAAGCGTTTCATGAAGTGGTTCAACCGCGAACGGACCCGCACCGTGCTGACCTTCCCGGTCGAAACGATGGCTTTACTCACGGAAAACGGTGACGTGAAGGACAAGGAGTGGGGCGATTTCACGGCCGAAATGTATGCCGAGGGACATTCGTTCTTTACCTACATGAGCGACAATGCCGATTCGCTTTCGAGCTGCTGCCGCCTGCGCAACGAAATTACGGACAACGGGTTCAGCTACACGCTCGGCGCCGGAGGCGTATCGACCGGCTCGAAGAGCGTGCTGACGATCAACCTGAACCGTTGCATCCAGTACGCCGCACGTAAGGGTATGCCCTATCAGTTCTTCCTCGAGGAGGTGGTCGATCTGGTGCACAAGGTGCAGTTGGCCTACAACGAGAACCTGAAATACATGCAGTCGAAGGGGATGCTGCCCCTGTTCGATGCGGGCTATATCAATATGTCGCGCCAGTACCTCACTATCGGTGTGAACGGACTGGTCGAAGCAGCCGAATTTCTCGGCATTCCGATCAACGACAATCCCGATTACGAACGTTTTACACAGGAAATTCTCGGAATGATCGAAAAGTACAACAAGAAGTACCGCTCGAAGGAGGTGATGTTCAACTGCGAGATGATTCCGGCGGAGAACGTGGGAGTGAAACATGCCAAATGGGACAAGCGCGACGGCTACAAGGTGGGGCGCGACTGTTACAACAGCTATTTTTACATCGTCGAGGACGAATCGCTCAACATCGTGGACAAGTTCCGACTGCACGGCCGCAAATACATCGAGCACCTCACGGGCGGCTCGGCCCTGCACATGAACCTGCAGGAACATTTGAGCCGGGAGCAGTACCGCCACCTGTTGCGCGTGGCTTCGCAGGAGGGATGCAACTATTTCACGTTCAACATCCCGAATACGGTCTGCAACGATTGCGGGCATATCGACAAGCGCAACCTCAAGGCGTGTCCGAAATGCAACGGCAGGAATCTCGATTATCTGACCCGTATCATCGGTTATATGAAGCGTGTCAGCAACTTCTCTCAAGCTCGGCAGCAGGAGGCCGCGCGTCGTCACTATGCTACGCCTGGCCAGCTTTGATGTGGTGTTCCAGGAGATTCCGGGCGAAGTGACCCTCGCTCTGAATCTTTCGGGGTGTCCGAACCGGTGCGCCGGGTGTCACAGTCCCCATCTGTGGGAAGAGGTCGGGGAGCCGCTGGACGATAATTTGCTGAATAGTTTGTTGTCGGGATACGGAAATGCGATTACCTGCGTTTGTTTTATGGGAGGCGATGCAGCGCCCGGCGATGTCGCGCATTGGAGCGCCTGTGTGCGGGCTGCGACCGAGGGCCGGCTGAAGACAGGCTGGTATTCGGGGCGTTCTGAATTGGCCGCAGGTATCGACCCGCGCAGTTTTGATTATATCAAGCTGGGACCGTATGTCGCACATTTGGGAGGCTTGGATTCCGCTTCGACGAACCAGCGGCTTTACCGGGTGACGGACGGCGAAATGAAGGACATTACGGCGGAGTTGAGGAACAGGGATCGTATGTTATTGGGTTAATTGAATCATATTAAAAGGCTGCGAGGGCTGTGAACGAATAGTTCACAGCCCTCGCAGTATATGCCGGGCGGTTCGCGGATTTGCACGGAACGGAGTCCGTGCGCACTGTTTTTCGGTTTGAGGAACTCGAAAGAATTCGCTGCTCGCCTACGGATGCAGACAAGTAAAAAGTCCCCTTTTCGGGGACTTTTTACTTGTGCGGTCGGTCGCGTTATAGTCCGAACTTTTGCTTGATCAGATCGACGGCATCGAGCTTTTCCCAGCCGAAGAATTCGATCTCGCGCTCCACCTCGCGGCCGTCCTCCCACACTTTCTCCTTGCGGGTGTAGGGGCGGTTGCCGAAATGTCCGTAGGATGCCGTCGCTTCGAAGATCGGGTTTTTGAGGCCGAATTTCTTTACGATAGCTGCCGGACGCAGGTCGAAGAGCTTGGCGATACGGCGGGCGATCTCCCCGTCGGTCATGTCCGCGAGCTTCGGATTGCGGCTGCATACCGCACCGTGCGTATCGACGAAGACGGAGATCGGTTCGGCGATCCCGATGGCATAGCTCAACTCCACGAGAATTTCGTCCGCGATCCCGGCCGCCACCATGTTCTTGGCGATGTAGCGGGCTGCGTAAGCTGCCGAACGGTCCACCTTCGAGGAGTCCTTGCCCGAGAAGGCGCCGCCGCCGTGGGCACCGCGTCCGCCGTAGCTATCGACGATGATCTTGCGGCCCGTGAGTCCCGTATCTCCGTGCGGGCCGCCGATGACGAACTTGCCCGTGGGATTCACGTGCAGGATATAGTCGTCGCCGATCAGTCGCGCCAACTTATCCTTGGCGCGTTCCAGACGGGCCTTGACGCGTGGAATGAGGATCGTGCGCACGTCCTCGCGGATCTTCTCCTGCATGCGTTTTTCGGCCATCTTCTCGGTGACGCCCTTGCTCGTGGGGATGAAATCGTCGTGCTGGGTCGAAACCACGATGGTATGTACGCGCAGCGGACGGTGCGTCTGTTCGTCGTATTCGATCGTTACCTGCGACTTGGCGTCGGGACGCAGGTAGGTCATCACCTGCCCTTCGCGGCGGATGACGGCCAGTTCCTTGAGAATGACGTGCGAGAGGATGAGCGTCGCAGGCATGTATTCGCGCGTTTCGTTGCACGCATAGCCGAACATGATGCCCTGATCGCCCGCGCCTTGTTCTTCTTCGGCCTCGCGCACGACACCCTGGTTAATGTCCGGAGACTGTTCGTGGATCGCGGAGAGTACGCCGCAGGAATTACCGTCGAACTGATATTCGCTTTTGGTATAACCGATACGGTTGATTACGCGGCGTGTTACGTGCTGGATATCGACGTAGGCGCTCGAACGCACTTCGCCCGCGACGACAACCAGACCGGTGGTACAGAGCGTTTCGCAGGCTACTTTGGAGTTGGGGTCGTGACGAAGGAATTCGTCGAGAATGGCATCGGAAATCTGATCCGAAACTTTGTCGGGGTGTCCTTCGGACACGGACTCCGACGTAAATAAAAATCCCATTTTACATTTTTTTTGGAAGTTAAACGTATAAAATGGGGAAAAATTGGCTGCTGGAATAAAAAAGCTGTTTTAGCTATTTTTTATTGTGGTTTGCAATCAGTCAAATCTTTCCACATTCCCCGCCGATCGGCGAGGACTGCAAAGGTAAACATAAAAAACGGGGAATAAAAACTTATTCCCCATATTATCTTACGAAAAATAGGTGCCGTCTTATAGGGCCTTGGTATCTATCGGGTTACGTTCAAGGTCGGCAGATTCAGGATTTGGGCTCGGGTGAATTATTCTGTGTGCCGACGGCGGAGTTTTCGCTTCGCGACACGTCTAAAAGCAGGAAACACAATAATCGTCTTTTCTGGGCGTTCTGTAACTAAATAGAAACGCTCAAACAGAAACAGCCTATGGAATAAAATTGCCTCCGTAATAAAACCAGTTAAATTATTTCAATATTGGATTATGAAAAAGGCATTGTTATTATTAGGTATGATTGCCGCAGGCGCCGCATCCGGCGGTGTCGTCGCCTGGAGTATTTTATCGCCGGCCGAAAAGAACGGCACGCATGTTGTTACGCCGCAAAGCGGGGCAGTGTCTGACGACCCCTTTTCTCAGGCGGGAACCCATTTCACTTCGTATCAGGCCGAGCAGTATCCGGATCTTACGTATGCTGCCGAGAATGCTGTCAAGGCCGTCGTGAATATCGAGGTGGTTCAGGAGATCGAAGTTCCCGAGCGGCAGTACGATCCGTTTTTCGAATTTTTCGGTATTCCCCAGCAGGGCCGGCGCGGCCCTTCGACACAGGAGCGTCGGGGCGGAGGATCCGGCGTGATTATTTCCGCAGACGGTTACATCGTGACCAACAACCATGTGGTGGACGAGGCTACGCGCCTTCGCGTGAAGCTGAGCGACGGCCGCACGTTCGACGCCAAGGTGATCGGTACCGACCCCACGACGGATGTGGCGCTGGTGAAGATCGAGGCCGAGGACCTGCCTACGTTGCCTTTCGGCAGTTCGGATTCGCTCCGGTTGGGCGAATGGGTGCTGGCCATCGGATCGCCCTATAACCTGCAATCGACCATTACGGCCGGTATCGTGAGTGCCAAAGCGCGTCAGTTGGATGTCATTCCGAGCGAATTCCGCATCGAGTCGTTTATCCAGACGGATGCGGCCGTCAATCCCGGTAATTCGGGCGGTGCGTTGGTCAATACGCGCGGCGAACTGGTCGGTATCAATACCGTAATCAAGACGATGACGGGTAGCTATGTCGGTTATTCGTTCGCGGTCCCCGAAACGATCGTCCGCAAGGTGGTCGTGGATCTCAAGGAGTACGGCGTCGTGCAGCGGGCTCTGTTGGGTCTGGCATTCCGCCCCATAGATCAGAATTTCATCGATCAGATGGGCGAGGAAACGGGTATCGAGGAGTTGGGCGGCGTTTATGTCGCCAGTGTGTCCGAAGGGGGCGCTGCCTCGCAGGCCGGTATCCGCAAGGGAGATGTAATTCTTTCGGTCGATGGCGTGGAGTTGAACGAGGCTGCGACGCTTCAGGAGCAGATCGGCAAGCACCGTCCCAACGACAAGGTAAAATTAATGATAAAAAGGTCGGGTTCGATGAAACAAATCGAGGTGACCTTGCGTAATAAAGCAGGTAAGACGGAACTCCTCACGCGGGACGACGTCGATGTGATGGAAGTTTTGGGTGGAAAGTTCGCCACGGCCGATGAACGTCTGTGTCGCCGACTGGAGATCAGAGGCGGTGTGGAAGTGCTGGCAATCAAGGCGAACGGTATTCTGTCGAAGGCACGGGTAAGACCGGGATTCGTGATTACCCACATCAACGACAAGTCCGTGCGTTCGCTCTCCGATATGCAGCGGATGACCGATAAGGTTCGCAGCATCGACGGAGTATATCCCGACGGACGTTCGGCGAGCTATGTGCTTGTCGAATAGGGAAGCGCCAGGAAAGCCGGGTATGTTTTACCGTTTTTTATTGCCGTAGTTTAAGAATATTCTTATAAAATTAAATATGCGTCAGTTAAAAATTACGAAGTCCATCACCAACCGTGAGAGCGCGTCTTTGGACAAGTACCTGCAGGAAATCGGCAAGGAGGAGCTCATTACGGTTGAGGAGGAGGTGGAACTTGCCCAGCGAATCAAGAAGGGTGACCAGGAGGCATTGGAGAAGCTCACCAAAGCCAATCTGCGTTTCGTCGTGTCGGTGGCCAAGCAGTATCAGAATCAAGGCCTCAGTCTGCCCGACTTGATTAACGAGGGAAACCTCGGTCTTATCAAGGCTGCGGAGAAGTTCGACGAAACCCGGGGTTTCAAGTTTATTTCGTATGCCGTGTGGTGGATTCGTCAGTCGATCCTGCAAGCTCTGGCCGAGCAGTCGCGTATCGTGCGCCTGCCGCTCAATCAGGTGGGCTCGCTCAATAAGATCAACAAGGCTTTCGCCCGTTTCGAGCAGGAGCACGAGCGCACCCCTTCGCCCGAGGAGTTGGCGAATGAGTTGGAGCTTCCCAAGGAGAAGGTGACCGATACGCTGCGTGTCGCCGGCCGCCATGTTTCGGTGGATGCGCCTTTTGCCGACGGCGAGGACAACAGCCTGCTCGATGTGCTGGTGAACCCCGATTCGCCCAATGCCGACAGAGGGTTGATTAACGAGTCGCTCTCGACCGAGGTGGATCGTGCCTTGGAAACGCTGACCGAACGCGAGCGGGATATCATCAAATATTTCTTCGGCATCGGCTGTTCGGAAATGACGCTCGAAGAGATCGGCGAAAAATTCGACCTGACGCGCGAACGTGTACGCCAGATCAAGGAGAAGGCAATCCGTCGCCTGCGTCACTCCTCCCGCAGCAAGTTGCTGAAATCTTATCTGGGGTAGAGAACCCCGTTTATGATAAAGCCGGAACTTCTAAAAGTTCCGGCTTTTTTATTCCATTTCCGAACTTTGTTTTGCAATTGTCGCCGGTGACAGTCGGTGCGGGGCGATTACCTGTCGTCGGAATATTCGTCTTCGGTCATCATACGCTGGATGCGCAGGTTTTTACCCAAGACCAGGGTGATGGACAGCAACGCGAGAGCACAGACGGCGCAAAGAGCCAGCCATTCGAGCCGTCCCAATATGCCCGATAGCAGGACCCCCGCTACGGATAGTGCCAGGACCGTGTAACAGATGACGAGAGTAATCTTAAGTGGTTGCAGCATATTTTTATGGTGGCGATTATATTTTGCAATGTATCCTTATCCGACGGTCGCAGCATTGAATTCGAGGGGCGCTATTCGCGGCCTGTGCCCGCATTTGCAATGCAGCCCTTTCTAAATCCTCTTCTCGGAGAGGGCTTGGGTCGCTGTGCTTTCAGAGAGGTACTCTAACGCGTATAATCAGGTTTTAGAAGTTATTATGCTTACCACAAAATCGGTGCCTTTCCGATGCTTTGCAGATATTCGTTGGCCCGGGAAAAGTGTTTGCTGCCGAAAAATCCCCGGTAGGCCGACAGCGGGGAGGGATGGACGGCTTTGAGGATGCAGTTGCGCTGGGGATCGGCGATGGCGCCTTTGCGCTGGGCGTAACTTCCCCACAGCATGTAAACGATGCCTTGCTTGCGCTGTGCGATGGCCCGCACGACCGCATCGGTGAAAGTTTCCCAGCCGTGTCCTGCGTGGGAGGCCGCTTCGTGCGCCCGGACCGTCAGCACGGCATTGAGTAGCAGCACGCCCTGTTCGGCCCAGCGGTCGAGGTTGCCGCTCGTGGGAATCGGCGAGCCGGTGTCGTCGGCTACTTCCTGGAAGATGTTCTGCAGCGAGGGTGGGAACGGCACGCCGTCCGCCACGGAGAAACAGAGTCCGTTGGCCTGTCCTTCGCCGTGATAGGGGTCCTGTCCGATGATTACCACTTTGAGTTTGTCGAACGGGCATTTGTCGAAGGCACGAAAAATGTTGCTTCCTCTGGGGAATATCCGGCGGGAAGCGTATTCTTGCCGTACGAAGTCGGTGAGTTCTCGGAAATAGGGTTTTTCGAACTCTTCGGAAAGAATCTCTTTCCAGTCCGAAGCGATTTTAACATCCATGGCTGGTATTGAATTAGGCTGTTATATATTTCGAGTACCACGACCGTTTTTTGTTGATCTCGGCAGGCAGCCCTCGATCCTGCGGGGTGTCGTTTCGTTCTGACCTTCTTCCCGGGAAGAGTTTCGACTTTTCGTCGAAGCATGTCGGTCGGTTTCGAGCCGGAGCAGGTCGGTAATCGAGCTATATAATCAGGTTAAATTTTTGCTAAAATACAAAGAAAGTTCGAAACGGCGTGTCGGAAATGCGTAAATTTGAAAAGTGGCATCAAAAGAATATATATTATTTGTTATGAAAAAAATTGTAATTACCATGCTCGTCCTGTTGTCGGCGGCCTATGCCGTCGGGATAGGAGGCGGGGAGGTCGCCCGTAAACTGAACCTTCGACCGTCGCAAATCGTTCCCGCAGCCGACACGTTGCCGGTTCGGAACCTGATCTATCTGATCGGGGACGGTATGGGATTGAGTCACGTGTCGATGTTGATGCTCGAGGAGGGATACGGTACGACCGCTTTCGACCGGGCGCAGAACATCGCATTGATTACTACTTATTCAGCCAACAACCGGGTGACGGACTCCGCAGCGGCCGGTACGGCGCTGGCGACGGGACATAAGACCGGCAACGGTATGCTCGGTGTGCTGCCCGATTCGACGGCTGCGGAGTCGATTATGGCGGATGCGATCCGAGCCGGGATGCCGACCGGAGTCGTCGTTACCAGTACTCTGCAACACGCTACGCCCGGCGCTTTCTATGCCCATGTGCCTTATCGGCGACAGTATCAGCGAATCTCCGATCAACTGGCCGGAAGCGACTTGACGGTGGCCTTCGGCGGCGGATTGAAGTATGCCGAAACGTCGGAGCGGGAGGACGGTGTACCGGGCATCGAGCGCCTTCGGGATCGCGGTTTCCGGGTGCTGACCGATCCCTCGCAGCTCGATACCTTGAGCCGGGGACCTGTGATGGGATTCTTTGCCGACGGTCACCTGCCGAAAATGTCGGAGGGGCGGGGCGATTATCTGGAGCGGGCGATCCGCAAGGCGCTGGAGATTCTGTCGCGAGAAGCCGGCGAGCGCGACCGGGGCTTTATTCTGATGGTCGAAGGATCCCAGATTGATCTGCGGGCTCACGATAACGATGCCGAAGGCGTCCTGGCGGAGATGCGTGATTTCGACCGGGCGGTTGCCGCTGCGATGGATTTCGCCGACCGGCATCCTGGGACGCTCGTGGTCGTTACGGCCGATCACGAAACGGGCGGTCTTTCGATTCCTTCGGCCGATGTCGATTTCGAGCACGAGGAGGCCGGGATCGAGTACCGTTTCAGCACCGGCGGACATACGGCGGCGATGGTGCCCGTCTATCTGTACGGGACAGGCGCCGAACGGATTAACGGCGTACTGGACAATACGGAGCTGGCCCTTCGGCTGGCAGGGACGCTCGGTTTGAGATAAGACGATGCGGAATTTCGTGCGGACTTCGCGAAATGTTGCGAGGGAGAATGGAGTAATTTAATTTATAGCGTATTAAATATAAAAATTATAAAGATGTTACCACTAATTTTCAAATAATAGTTATCTTTGTAACATCGAGTATTCGATGACATATTTTTGATGAAAGTGTATTAGTTTCAGCCTTGGTTCGAAATCTGGTAAATGCTATTTTGTTTATTCTGCTGTATATTAATAAGATAACAATTATAACGCCTTGCAAAAGAACCAGAATAGAAACAAAATCGGTATTTTAGGAGATTCTTTGGTTTTTACTTTACACTTGATTTCATCCCTTGCACTTGGTTGCACACAAAGTGTTTCTTAAAGCTACTTTCCCCGCTACTGACCTCTCTCATCAAGAATATCGATTGGTGATCTATAGCGAATTTTGCAGTTAAAAGAGAAAATAGGCAAATGTACATTTTAAGATTATACGTTCATTGAAACTTTTTGCACTATGCAAAGGTAAGTACTTCTACCAAATCATAGGCATATGGAAAGGCAAATATGCTTACCTAAATTTAGTTTACTTTGGTTTTGCCTACATATAGGCTAATAGAGTAAACTAAACTGAATTTTCAACGATTTCTATCATCTAACTAAATACAAAATATACAGCATAAGAGGAAGCAAATCTACTATGTATTTCTCTTTTCGCTGCAATCCTATTCACACAGCAGGACTACTTCAAGGCCCACCGCAAGGCGAGTCGCGAGGAGGAGATTGCGCACCATGGCAAGCCCGTCGGTCCGTGCCGGTACGTCGCTACGGAGTCGGCCGAGTTTCCGGATTCCGGACCGACTTCAAGCCATTAACAAAAGGGGCCGTATAAACTCGTTATACAGTCCCTTTACTTATTCTGCGCGAAAAATATTCCGACGCTATGTCCCGGTTAAGACTATTCGGGTATTACTTGCCAAGCCTGCTGTCCGTTGTAGGTCGTTTCTACCGACTTGTAGCCCGGAGCGACAAACGTATCGTCCGCTTCGCCCGTGTTGTCGCCCGTTGCGGGGTTGTAGTTAATGAAGATTCCTCCGTAAATTTCAACCGTGGCACGGCCGGCTTTCCGGTCGGCATCCTGAATGTTGATGACCGGATACCAACCGTTGATGGGATTGCCCTTCGTTTCGAATACACCGCCATAAATCTTCAGGTGAGCTTTTTGAGAGGGGCGTGCCGTTGCTACCAAAATACACGAGTTGGCAATTCCGGAAGCATCCGTACCGACGGTGAAGTATCCGTCCTTGATCGTCGTAGTGCCCTCCGCAATACGGATCGCTGCATTGGTCCCTTTGCTGCCGCTGCTGCCGTCAACGGTAATGGTGCCGTCGATAACCAGATCGGGGCAACCGCTATAGATGCCTGCAACGTTTGTGGCTGTACTGTTTTTCGGTCCGACGATGAAGCCTTTTCCGCTAATAACCATCTTTTTGCACGATTTGCTCACTTGGATGCACTGTTGCAATTCGGAGCCTTCCTGCGCTGTCAATACCGCACCCTCTTTCAGAGACAAGGTGGCGGAAGCGACCGAGGAGATATAGGGAGAATCATCGATAGTCATACTGCGCGAAACGATGGCGATATCGCCGCTTTTCAAGGCTGATTCCAGATCCGCAGGCGCTGCTACCTCCGTACCCTTCACCACCGTGTAAGTTCCGTTAGGAGCCGGTTCGGCAGAGGTCTTGATCGCCGTGTAGCCCTCCGCAACGAAGTTTTTCACCGGATTTTCCGTCATCGAACTCGACGGATCGTAATTGATGAACGTACCGCCGTATACGTTGATGGCGGCACCCGAGCCGTCTTTCAGGTTCAGCACCCAATAACCGCGGTTGTTGGCGCTCTTCGACTCGAACGTACCGCCGTAGATGTTGATAACGGCCTGCTGATCCGCGTAGATAAGGTCGAGCTGTGCATTATGGTCATTATAGTCCTGATCGTTGACAAAATTACCGCCGTAGATGTTCACCTTCGCATCGCCGTAAGCATATACGGCCATGCGGTAGCCGTCTTCGTTGGGCTTGGTTCCGATAGCCTTAATGTTGCCGTCGCCTTTGATATTCAGGGTAGCGCCGCCTTTCACTTCGAATACGGTGGTGTTGCCATAGCGTGGATCTGTATCAGGAAGCGAGGTCGTGTTGATGATGTCCTTGCCGTTCAGGTCGATCTCGACTGTCTTGCCGGTTTCCACGACCAGCGGGGCTTCGACCGTCACGTCTTCCGACAGGGTGACGCTGCCGCCGTTGGCGAACGCTGCATGCAGTTCCTCCGCCGTGGTGACAACTGTGATGTCGGGTTTGTAGAAATTCGGATCGATCTCGACGGTGATATCGCCTTGCTTGGTCAGCAGATTACCCGATACCATGGTGCGGTAGTTGCGGCGGATGGGAATGCTCTTGAAATCGCTGTTGGCCGAGATCTCTTTACCTGCTGCATCGAGGAACGTCATCTTGAAGTCGGCCAGCGTAGCCTGTTCGACAGGCGCCCAGATGTAGTCCACCGTCAGCTCGCCGGTGGCGTTGAGCACGTCGGCCGTGTATTCCACGGCAGCCTCGCCGCTTTCCTCGCCCGTCAGTGCGTTGAACGTGTTCGGAAGAGACGTGAAATTCACTTTCACCTTCGCGGGTTTCAGGTCGGCCGCGTTGTCGGGAATCGCCGCGAGGTCGAGCGTCTTCACGTTCAGCTGGCCGAAGGGACGGCGGAGCGTGAACGTCTCCGAGAAGGACTCGGTAACCGTGTAGTCTTTCTTGCAGAGGAAGAAGGCGTCGAACTTGTCGTCGTTGCCGGTGTAGTCTGCATCCGATCCCAGCGTGATTGCGCTCAGGTCATCGGTCTCGTAGCCGGCCTCCGAGCAGTCGGCCCAGAATACGAAGTCATACTTCTGCTGAGCCACCAGCCGCAGGTTGAACGTTGCGGTGTTGCCCGTTACCGTTGCGGTCTGCTGCTCCCCGTAGGGCTGGCCGTTCCGGTAGATCTGGAGCAAGCAGCGGTCGATCTGCGAGCCGTCGCCGAAATCCGCCGCTGCGGCACGGGTCTGTACTCCTTGCGGAATAGAGACGGTAATCGTCTGAGAGGTCGCTCCTGCGGATGGAGAGACCTCGTCCTTCTGACATGCGGTCAGGGTCATCGCAAGGCCCGCCGCCAATAGGAATAATTTTCTCATAACTGATTGGTTTTTAGAGCCCCCCCCCGAAGAAGCCCCGAAGAAGCCCCGGAGAAGCCCCGGAGAAGTTGAAACTCAGTGGTTTGTAAAAAAATGTTATTAATAGAACTCGTTTCGTGTTCCTTTGTACCCGCAGGAGCGGTCAGGCTCCTGCGGATTGTTTATGTTTTATCGAAAGGCGTTCCGACACCTTTCGTTCGTTTTATATCTGAGATCAGCTATCGGGTGGCAGGGACAACAGCCCATTTCAAATTGTCGCCGTCTGTTATTGCTTGCCATTGATATCCGGCAGCCGGAGCATAAACGGTATTGGTTACGTGATTGTAAGCCTTGCCGCTGAATTTGCCGCCTTTGAGAATCACACTTCCGCTCGGCCGTCCGGTGTCATTGTCGCCTGATACGACCGCACTGGTACCTTCGATCTGCAATCCCGTCCTGACGTTGGGAGCGGAAAATTCTCCGCCCGTGATCGTGACTTCGGCGCTGCTGCTTACATATAGCGCGTAAAAGGCATCCTGCTGTCCAGAGGTATTGACCGTATAGAACTTGCCGCTGCGAATCTCGGCCTTGGCATTCTCTTCGATTGAAACAGCGCCCTGAATACCCTTGACCTCGCAATTCTCGATCAATACCTCGGAGCCGAACAGACGCATCGCGTATGCCCAGTGCTGTTTATTATCCAAATTCGAAGAAGTGGACTCGAAAAAGCTGTCAATCAAGGTAACAGTCGCGGTATTCGCACCGTTACGCCCCATACCGCAGAGGGTGAACTCACCTGAGATAACCCGGGCATTTCGGATAGTTACGTTCGCATCGTTCCAATAGGCGATCGCTGCAGTGTTGTAGGAACTTCCGTGCCAATGGTATTCGGGGTCGTTGATTAGTGTGACACCGTCGATCAGCAGATCGCCTCCCGTAACATGAATCAACGATTTATGTTCGTGTACATCGGAAGCAGCGGCAACTACGGCCGTAGAAGCTGCCGCACTGTTGTCGAGCGTACCTTTGCCGGTCAGCGTAAGACCCTTTTCGGCAGTCAGGAAATTCGCACTGCCAAGCTGGAGGGTCACACCTTCCTTGATGTCGATGGTCTTATGCTCTTCGAAAGTAAGTTCTTCGGAGCTCTTCGCCGCAAGGTCGATATCGGAAGCAACCTCGATATTGGCTATTTCGGGATCTGCCAAAGCTCCGATCAGTTCATCCGCATTATCCACTTTTGCATTTTTAACAACCTGGAACGTGCCGTTCGGCGCTGGGGTCTCTGCAATTTTGACTGCTTTGTAACCCTCGTCCACAAAGTTTGTACCGGCTCCTTCGGCCGCATTGTCGGCGGGATTGAAATTCTCGAAAGTACCGCCCGTCACTACGATGGATGCCTTGCCAGCCTGACGGTTGGAGTCATAACAATTGAGCAGGAAGCGGTAGGGGTCTCCCTCCGTCTCGGTCTGGACAATGCTAAACGTACCGCCTTTGATTTCGGCCTTGCCTTCGTGTACATAAACCGCCGAAATATTTCCGACGAAAGTACCGTCTTCGATGATCAGGGTTCCTCCATACTGCACGTCGCACGCGTAGCAATCGTTATCCTTGGCCTTTACCGTACCGTTCTTGATGGTAAGTGTTCCTCCGCGAACGGAGAACAGCGACCAATCGTTTCCTGCCCACACATCAGTTTCGTTCGTAATCGTATGCCCATTCAGATCGATCTCGACCGTCTTGCCGTTTTCCACAACCAGAGGCTCCTTGACCGTCATATTGTCCGACAGGGTGACGCTGCCGCCGTTGGCCAGTGCGGCACGCAGTTCGGGATAGTCGTTGATGTCGGGCTTGTAGAACTCCGGATCAATCGTCACGTTGAACGTACCCTGTTTGGTCAGCAGGTTACCGGATACGTTGGTGCGGTAGTTGCGGCGGATCGGAATATTCTTGAAGTCGCCGTTGGTCGAAATTTCAGTCGTGCCGTTGAGGAACGTCATCGAAAAATCGGCCAGCGTAGCCTCCTCGACGGGGGCCCAGATATAGTCGACCGTCAGATCGCCATCGGCGCTGAGTACGTCGGCGGTATATTCCACCGCAGCTGTCGCCGCGCCGATCTCGCCTTTTTTGGCGTTGAACGAAGTCGGAACGGCCGTGAAAGCCACTTTCACTTTCGTTGGCTTTAACGTGGGATCGGGAATCGCAGCCATGTCAAGCGTTTTGACGTTCAACTGACCGAAAGGACGACGCAAGGTAATGTTTTCCGAAAAAGCTCCCTTTACCTGGTAGTCGAGCAATGCGCCGGTAAAGGCATCGAATTCGTCATTGTTACCCGCATAGTTGCCTTTCACCGTGATATTGGTCAAATCGTCCGTATTATAATGATCTCCGGTCGAGCAGTCGGCCCAGAATACGAAGTCATAAGTCTGCTGGGCCACCAACCGTAGGTTGAATGTTGCGGTCAGTTTACCATCGGCGCCTTTCTGCACGGTGGCGGACTGTTGTTCGCCATACTTCGCCGGAGTCGTCCCCGAATGGTAGATCTGGAGCAGGCAACGGTCGATTTTCGCCCCGTTGCCGAAGTCTGCCGCCGTGGCACGGGTCTGCATCCCTTGCGGGATGGTAACGGTAATGGTCTGGGAGGTGGCTCCGTCGGAAACGAGCCCTTCATCCTTCTGACACGCGGTAAGGGTCATCGCAAGGCCCACCGCCAATAGGAATAATTTTCTCATAACTAATTGGTTTTTAAGGAATTACCCCCCCCCTCGAGGAGGTCCCGAAGAAGTTGTAACTCAGCGGTTTGTAAAAAAATGTTATTAAAAGAACTTGCTTCGTCTTTGCCTTTGTACCCGCAGGAGCGGTCAGGCTCCTGCGGATTGAAAGTGTTATTGAGCCACCACCTCGTAGTTGTAGGTGATGCCGTCTACTGTCTGTACATTGTCCTTATAAACGTATCCGTCGGCTGCGGCAGTCTGGTTATCCTCGAAATAACCGCCCTGAATTGCTACCGTACCATCGGCGATATACACGTCTTTCATGCCCGGGTAACCGGAGAAATCCCCGCCTGTAATCGTGGTCTTACCATTTTGATTGTAGAGTGCGTAATATTTGCAGTCGTTCAGAATCGTACCGCCGGATATCGTCACGTTGGCTCCTCCGATTGACTGGATGGCTTCGATCCGACCCCCCTTGACAGTCAGCTTGGTACCACCGCCAGCTGCCATCAGCGCATAACCCGTCGGAGAGTTCCGGTTAATGACGTTACCGTTCTCGATGGTCATATCGGCGCTGCCGGTATTCATCAGCGTAAAGCCGGGACCGTCGAACGTTCCGTTCTTGATGTTGCAGATACCTTGGTTATAAATGACGACACCGTTGGCGTCCGTAGCTTTCGTAGCGGTGAAAGTTCCTCCTTCGACAGTCAGTGTAGCTCCCTGTTCGTTCATGAAAATATAATCGCTGGCAGTCATCTTTCCAATACCTTTGACGGTAAGCTCTTTCTTGTTGACGATCTGTTGTTTGCCGACAGTCAGAGTAACAGCTCTTTTAAAGTCGATGACGGTAGGTTTCTCGATTGGAATCTCGCCACTCGTTTCCGGAATTTTCGTCAAATCATAATGATACTATACATTGACGTTACCACCGTCTTTCAAGAGGGCAACGAAGCGTTTCAATTCGGTCCAGCGATCCTTAACAACGCCATCCACGATCAATTTAGCCGTGCTTATGTATCCGGCAGTGAAATTGGAAGCCCGCCAGCCCATATATTCATCGGTGAAATAGCCGGTTGCTACTCCGTCTGCCTGTTTATCCACCTTGTTGTTGCGGAGTTCCACGGTGTACTTGTCGTAAGTGTCGGCTTTTTTCGACACATTTACCATATTGCCGATAAATGCGTGGGAGAAACTTTGCTCCATAGCATAGAACAAATCGCCGTCGCTATAGGAATCCGCATCCTGACCTTTGTAAGTATTGTTGAGAGTAATGCCGCTGACCGAGCAGCCCTCAATAAGCACGTTGCGCTCGAAAGTCTGGAAATAACCGATAAGGCCGGCAGCTTGCGAACAGTAGGTGAACGTTTCGGGATTAAATACGTCGATAGAGCAAGCGGTTACCGAGCAGTTGCGGACCGTGACATCTTTCGAGCTTGTGCTGACGAAACCGATCAGGCCGCCGATTTTCTGAACGCTCTTAATGGCCGTATTCTTCATATGGCAGTTTTCCACCGTACCGTAGTCCATGCGGCCGACCAATGTACCGCCGCGATAGCAGGTCACTTCGGCGCCGTCGATCGTGAGGTCTTTCACGTTGCCCTGAAGCACATAGAAGAAACCTCCGTAGTAAGTGCCTTTACCATTAGGTTGACCTGTGGCGTTGTCAACGTAGAGGTTCTTGATCGTATGGCCGGCGCCGTCGAATTCCACGAAGCCTTTGCCTTCCGTATCGATCGGAGTCCAAGGGTTATCGGCAGAGCCTTTAAGGTCGATATCGGCCGTCAGCACGATTCGGGCACACTTGCCTTGGGCAATCAGCTCGATCGCTTTTTTCAGCGTAGCGACATCGCCTGTAGCATAAGTCGTAACAGTACCGGCTCCTTTCCCGAATGTAATTTCCGTAACCGTACCGTAGATCTCCACATTGCCTTTCACCACGTTCAGTTTTCCTACGGTAACGCCCTCGGGGACAATCAGGGTGTTGCCGGCAGTTGTGGCTTCGACAGCGGTATAGCTCGTGCCGTTCAGCGTGACAGTCGATTCCGGAAGATTGATGATAAGTTTATTCGTAGTGGGCACTGTAATATTGACGGCCTCGGGAGCCTGGCCGTTCTGTTCGGTGGTGTAGGCGAGAGTCACCTGCTGGTCGGTCTCAGGCAGCGTAATGGAGATCTCCTTGGCAGCCTGCTCGGCAGTCAGGGTGTGCGGAATCTCGATGGTCGCCGCAGTCGTTGGAGCGGTCGTTACGGTAATATCCGTAGCGCCGTTTTCGATTGCCTGAGCTACCTCACTGACGCTTTCTACTTCCGCAATCACTTTATCAATGGGACTGTTTGCATCGAAATTCGGATCGATCGTCACGCTGATCGAGCCTTTCTTGGTCAGCAGGTTGCCCGACACATTGGTGCGGTAGTTGCGTCGGATGGGAATGTTGGTGAAAGCGTCGTTCGTGCAGATCGCCGTTCCGTTATTGAGGAACGTCATCGTGAAGTCGGAAAGCGCGGCCTCGGATTCCGTGGCCCAGAGGAAGTCCATCGAGATCGTACCGTCGGCCTTGGCCAACTCACCTGCCGTATAGGTCACGTCGGCCGATCCGCTCACTTCGCCCGTCAGGGCGTTGAACGTCGTGGGCAGTCCCTTGAAAGCGACACTGTAGCCCGTGGGCTTCAGCGCCTCGTCTTTGATTTCGTTCAGGTCGTTGGTCTTTACCACCAGCAGACCGAAAGGACGCTTCAGGGTTACCGGTTTCGTGAAAGAACCGGTAACTTTGAAACTCTCTTTGGCGAAAAACGCGTCGCGCTCGTCGCTGTTGCCCACGAACGGCCCGATTTCCGTGATCGACTTCAAATTCGCCGTATTGTAGACCTTGTCCGTAAAGTTGCCTTCGCTGCCCTCGGCGCAGTCGGCCCAGAAGACGAAGTCGTAGGTTTGCGACGATACGAGCCGCAGGTTATCGAACGTAACCGTCTTGCCGCTCACGCCCTTTTCGATGCGATCGTACAACTTGTCGCCGTGGTAGATTTCCAGAATACAGCGGTTGACCGAGGTGCCGGTGCCGAAAGCATCGGTCACGGCACGGGTTTGTACTCCGCTCTGCGGAATCGTTACCGTAAACGAGGATGTCGTTGCTACGTCGGAAACGAGCCCTTCATCCTTCTGACACGCGGTAAGGGTCATCGCAAGGCCCACCGCCAATAGGAATAATTTCTTCATAATATGTTGAATTTTATGGGTTTTCTTGTCTGTGGTAATTTATCATTCGTTATCTGTTATTCGAATGTGGCCGTTACGTGGGTCGTGTAGTTCTGCTGCAGTTGCAGCATGTCGAGTCCTTTGGTCACATTGCCCACCGTGATCGACAGGCCGATGGATTGCCCCGCATACGGCACGAAGAGGAAATCTTCGCCGACCGAGTTTGACCCGGCAGTCGTTGCCGGGAACGCGAGTGTCAGAGTTTGCGGAGCGGATGTCGTTTCTGTCAATACGTCGTATTGTGTCGGTACGTTCGTGTATGTAACCGACACCTCTTGCCCGCCCGTGCCGAATGCGGCCGTGTTCTGCATCGCCAACTTTGCCAGCGGGCGTTTCAACGTGGCCGATACGCCGTTGCCGCCGTTCCACTGTACACCGGGTAGGGCGAAAGCGAAAGCGTCGCGCCCACTGCCGGGCGTATAGGGCGTCCGGGTAAGCGACACTTGCCGCAGGTTGTCGGTCGTATAGGTTCCCTTGCCGTAATCGGCCCAGAAGAGGAAGTCGTACGTGCCGGGCACCAGTGCGATCTCAATGGCTGCTTCGTCAAGCGTTCCGTTTGCTATCTTATGTAGTACGCATCGGGGCTTGGTGTCATTTGTCCAGGCCTCGAAGGTATAGGTCAATGTTTGTTCTGCAGCCGTCGCGCCGCGCGTCGCCGCCTTGGCTGCAGGCTCGTTCTTCAGCACGCTTTCCGAGTGCAGGTAGATCACACCGTTCACGGGCATAGTCGGGGCGGGCGTGGGTTTCTCGTCCTTGCTGCAACCGGCAAAGACGGTCAGTGCGAATAATAATATGGTAACTATCTTTTTCATCCGGATGTCAGTTTAGTCAGGGATCGTAATATTGATGTCGCCGTCGAAACCGGGGTCTATGCCGATGCCGGGGGCGTAGTCGCGCGTGAGGAACTCGTCGCGTATAGTCGTCAGTTTGCCCCGCACGATGGGCACGTCGATGCCCTCGATGCGGTTCAGCAGGTTGCCTTCGCTGTCGCGGATCGTAAGATCGACCTTCACGGCCGACTCCGAACCATTGACGAAGATGTAATCGCTGGCCAAGTGGGCCTCCTTGTTCGTCAGAGGCGTCATGTTACACTCGAACCACATCCCCGTGCGGGCGTCGTTGGGCTTGTTCGTGTAGGCGTTGAAACCCGATGGGAAGTACCCGGCGTAGTCCACCTGTACCCGTATCGTCGAAAGGTCTGGCGTTTGGGACAGCAGATCGTCGGCCACGGATCCGGTTATCTCCGAGTGTCGTGCGGCCAACTCATCAAGAAACTTGTCGATGTCGGTAGCGATGAACTCGATCTTGGCCATCGGGCGCTGGAGCGTTACAGTCACATCTACAGTTTCGTTCCAGCGGTCGCGATGGGCCTTGAGGTCGATCTCCTGCCGGGCAACGTAGGTATCCTTATGGTCCTCGTCACCGATGTAGTTTCCGGCAGCGGGCACGCTGATTGACGAGAGCGAAGGAATCGTATAGTATTTGTCGTCCACGGAACCGTTATCCACGTAGTCCATCCACGCTACGACGTGGTAGCGGGCAGCGTGTAGCGCCAGCGAGGTGTGGATCGTGTGGTGTCCGTCCGCCGCCGGCTCGCAGCCGAGCACACGCCGTTCCGCGAGTTCGCCGCCGATCTCGTCGCGGAATACCTCGACGATCCAGCGAACGTCATACGCGTCAATAACCTCCCCTTCGGAGCGTCCTGTCTGCTCGTAAGGTTCTATTTTCGGGTCTATCGCAAGAGACAGATTCGCATTGACCAGCGTGGGATCGACGCCTTCGTTTTCCGGAAATTCCAGTACGGTCTTGTCACAGCCCGTCAATACGAGAACGAGTAAATGGGCAATATATATTGTTATTCTTTTCATCTTCCGCTCCTCCCTTATTTTCCGAACCGATACAACAGATTGATGCCCACCTTCGTCAGGCCCCAGTAGTTGTAAGCCCGTCCCTTTTCGAAGCGGGCGCCGTTTGGTATATTATAATAAGTATCGTATTTCGTATGGACGTATCCCGCGCCGACGGTGAACTCCGCTGCCCAATGGCGGGCGAAGGGCAGCACGTAACCGTAGCTCAACCCCACGCCGTAGAAGCCGTCGGGCGACTGGTAGCGATTTTTGTTGTCCACAGCGATATTGAAAGCGCCGATGTTGAGATGCACTCCGAAGAAATGACCCTTCATCGGGGCTTTCAGCCAGTAGCGGAATTCGGGCTGAACAGCCAGAAAACGCAGGCGGTAGTCGCGTGCCACGGTGTAGGGGCTGTAGATGATCGGCAGATCGATCGAGTAGTGGTCGCCGAAACTGTACTCCACGCCGAGGTTGGCGACCGTAGCGGCCAAATATGCCACATTGGTTTTAATGGCCCAGCGATAAAGAGGACGTACGGGGTCGAACATCATTCCCTCCAATGCCTCAACGACCGACTGTGTCGATTCTGATTCCGGCTCTGCGGATATTTCCGCAGGTATTTCGGAGACAGGGTTACATGCAGACTCAATAACTGGCTTTTCCGATGTCGGTTCGGCTTCGCTCCCGGATAATGAATCAACCGGCATAACATCGCTCTCCGGTTCAGGCATCTGATTACTTCCCGCACTACGGAACACATAGGCCACGGCTATCACATCCGTCATTCCTCGCCACCGTTGCGTAGAATTCGTCGTCCGAAAATGCTCCTCTTTCAATCCCTCATGAACGATAAAATAAGACTTGACCTGATTGCTTCGATTTTTCGCAGCTGCAAGGTTTGTCTTGAAAGAATCGTAAGAGGAGCAAAAACCCAGCATACGCACTTTCATATCTCCTGATTCGATTGAAAGCTTGTGTTGTCGGATAGATTGAGTCAGTGAGTTGATAGCGGCTGCATTTCCTTTATAATCCGCCCAAAACATCCGTCGTTTCGGGGCAAATCGGAAGACAACCGTATCCTGCTTCTCCGATGCGAGCACACTCGTCTTCTGCCGAGTACTCTTGCTGGCTTTGGCGGATAGAACACTGTCTGGCTCTTGAGCCGCAGCATTCAGCCCGTACAGCAGGAAGCCGAGTAAAAAAAGCCTCGGGAACAATCTCGAACGACCTTTTCGATCTGAAATACTTTTGTCAAAACAAATCATACTAAACAATTAAATAGACAAAGATTTTATTCCTCATCTGCTTATAAAGATACAGAAAATTTCTGGAATAGCGGCATGAAAGGCATGAAAATGCGCTGAATGGCTTAGTATAAAAGCGTTTATGAAGCCAACCGGTGCCAAAGGAAAAAATGAGGTAACGCAAAGGAAAGCGGAATATTGAAGAAGAACGGTTGCCAAATCATTACCTGTTAAAAAAAAAGCATATTCTTATAAACTGCTTATTTTCAGCGTGTAGGATAAATGATGATGCCTGGCGCAATGGTAGGAGATTTGCTTCTCTATTCCGCATTCCGCCATTACCTTTTTCAGTTGTTTGCACATCGTCCAATAGTTGATTTTCCCGAAAACCAGCCTGTCTTCCGACAGATACTTGTACCGTTCGATTATCTGCAAGGGAATATCCAGCAGCTTCACTTGGAACGGGACATTTGTCTTGTGCCGTTTCGACAATATCCATTTCTCACCGTTCACCTCCACTATTTCGTCCGTTGTGAGTTCTTTCATATCCACGAAAGACAAGGCGGTGAAGCAGGCGAAAATGAACAGATCCCGCACCAATGCGAGGGTGGGGTTGTCAAACTCGTGCGCCATGATTCTTTTGATTTCGTCCTCTGTCAGATATTCCCGTTCCTTAACATTCGGGCTGATATGGAACTGCGCAAACGGATTTCTCGGTATCAGTCCGTTATAGTGCGCACGCATGACCACGCCTTTCAGCCACATGCAGTTCAGCCAGATGGTGGCGTTTTTCAGTCCCCGTTCAGCCGTAAGATAAGCCGCAAACTCCCTGATGAAGTCGGGCGTAAGTTCCAGCATGGACATGTCCGTCCGTCTGTAGAATGACTTGATAAAGGCTGCGACATAGTTCCTTGCCCTTACCATGACCTTATACGTGCCGATGCTGCGGTCTTTGCCGACACGTTTCAGGAAGTTGGCGCAATCCTTGTCAAAAGCCTTTATCAGTGTCTCATACTCGCTTCCTACCCCTTGGTAGGCATTGCGCACCATTTCAGCCGTTACGTATGCCTCTCGGTCGGATATGCGCTGATAGTGCTTGATGATTTGCGCCTTGATGTTGTCCAATGCCAGATTGACGTTCCGTGCTTCGGCACTCTTGCCTTTGGCTCGGTTGCCTTTCGCATCCCAAAGGGTTTTCGGGATGGTCTGCTTGCAACTGAACTGCGCCACAGTACCGTTGATTGTCACTCGTCCCATGATGGGGACAATACCGTCTTTCTCCTTGCTGCCGTTCACGTAGAACAGCACTTTGAATGTACTTCTTGCCATACTCGTTTTTTTTGTTTACAAAGTTAAATATCAACGAGTTAGACCTTGATACGCAAATCGGTGACAAACGGTGCAATAGCATCTCTCATATATGTTAAATATTACTCTTTCACGGGTAATGATTTAGTAACGAAACAACGTCCATTATCCGCATTTTTTGTGCTGAAACTAACTGATTATAGATTTTGACAAACAAACAAAATACTGATAATCACGTAAATTCAACACTCTTTTTCCCTCCTTAAAAATGGATGCAACCAATGACATCACCGTCTTTTTTTACGACAATATAACCTCCATTGGCATTGAAACAACCATCCCACGGAGAAGACACTGTCATGCCGAGAGCGAAAGCTAAAAGGAACTGCTTGATTTTGTACGCATACATTGGCTGTCCTTCCGGACTATTGATGTGTAAGGGATCATCTTGCGCAACTTTCTGGGTTGCGACTGAAACTTCACTTCCTTGACCTGAATAATATTTATCCATACATTCAGCGATGATACGAGCCATGCCCAAATCAAGCATAGTAAGATTATTTCTGAGAGTTTCGCCCGAAATTTTTGAAACAATTTTATTTTTCGATAATCAGGCGTCCCTGATAGCTTACATCGAAAGCGCCGGCGCAGGTGAAGGTAACCGTCAGCTCGGTCCTTGCGGCCTCGCCCGTGAGGTTGGTGATTACGTATTTGGCGAAGGGCGTGCCCTTGATTTCCGGTGTGACCGAGGCGGCGCTCAAGTCGATGGTTTTTTCCTCGCCTGAGTAGGAGATGCCCGGTATCTCCATTTCGAGGGCGGGCATTTCGGCGGCGAAGCGGGTTTCGTGCATCAGGATTCGCACCTTGCCTTCGCCGTCGGCAACCAGTTCGAAGAGAGCTTTCCCGTCGGTGAACGTGGCGCCCGAGGCGACCGTCGTGACGGTCGAGGTGCCGAAGAAAAGCATGTTGGCCGTGACGGTTCCGTCGTTGATCGAGGTGTTTTCCGTGGCATACGTATACCCGTCGGGGAGTTCCGGGGTAGGATCGGGATCGCCGGTGCAGCCATCCGAGCAACTGCTCAAAGCAGCCGAGGCGAGCAGGGAGAAGGGGAGGAGAAACGTGAAGAATTTTTTCATAGTATGGAATTTTATAGGGTGATGCTCAATGAAACGCCGAAAGTGCGTGGCCGGCCCCGCTGCAGGAACGAGTTGCCGATCGACATGAAATAGAATGTATCGTAGCGGGTGTCGGTCAGGTTGCGTCCCCAGACATCGACGGCCCAGTGGCGGTGTTCGAAGCGAATCGAGGCTTCCAGCAGGGCGTAGAAGGGTTGCGAGAAGGTGTTCGCTTCGTTCCAGTAGATTCGGCCCGCACCGTTGGCAGCCACTCGGAAGATGACGTATTCGAGCCAGTTCCAGCCCGTGCGGAGCGTATAGGACGCTCCGGCGTAGAGCGTGTGCTGCGGGGCGTAGGGGATGAAGTTGCCAGCGTAGTCGGCTTTGCCCGTATCGAATTTGACGAACGTGGCGCGGGTGTAGCCGTAGGCGACTTGCAGGTCGAGGTTTCGCCAGAGGGTAGCCAGCAGCGACGCTTCGCCGCCGAAGCTGCGCGTGCGGCCGGCGTTAGTCATCAGACGGCCCGTGACCTGTCCTTCGGGGAAGACCGTGAGCTGCTGGTCGCGGCAGTCGATGTAGAAGAGCGCCAGATCGGCCTGCACCTTGTGCGAAGGGGTCGAGAGGTGGGCACCCACCTCGTAGTTCCAGCTTTTCTCGGGTTTGTAGGTCACCACGTCGGCCACGTCGTAGAGCGAGCCGAATCCCATCTGTTTCATCACTTGCTGCTGCAGGACATCCGAGAACATCTGGGTATTGAATCCGCCGGCCTTGTAGCCTTTGCTGACGGTGGCGTAGAGCGTGTTACGCCGTGAGCTGCCCATCCGGTAGAGCACCGATATTTTGGGAAGTATCTCCGTGAAGGATTGTTTGAGCGTACCCGGCTGATCGACCAGAATAGCATGGGGATAGCTCGTGCCGTCGGGTGTTTGGGTCGTGTAGGTGGCTTCGGCATAGCTTCGGTAGTGGAGCTTCGAAGCCTCGAAATCAACGCGCAGGCCTGCCGTGAAGCGCCATCGGCCGGCGTCGTAGGTGGATTCGTGGTAGAGGGCCGCTCCGTAGTCGGGCGTGCGGAAGCGGCTGTCGAGCAGGAACGTATCTTCGCCCCATTCGGCGTGAATCCCCTGCGGCTCGAAACGATCGAGGATCAGGTTGCGGATGCCGTCCTCCTTGAAGAGCACCGGTGCGTGCATGCTGGTATGGCGGTAGAAGCCGAAAGCACCGAGGAGCCAGCGGTAGGCTTTGTCGTCGGGGGAGCGGAACACGAGGTCTTCGGTCACGGCGTGCTCCCGGCGGGCCTGTGTCAGTGTAAAATAGGAGAGCGGCAGGAAATCCTGGTCGAGGTTCATCCGGTCGTCGAGGTACTGATAGCTGGTGATGCTCGCTACGGAGAATTTCTCTCCTTCGTAGCGGATCGTCAGTCCGTCGTTGAAGTTCGTGCGGCGGTAATCGCTCGGGTCGTTGTAAGCGATCTGGCCGGTTTCGACATAGGCGTAAGGGTAGCCGCCCTGTTCCAGCTTGACGAACGAGAAGGTGTTGTCGATACGAAGTCCGTGCAGGTTGCGGTACTGTACCTTGAACCGGCCGCCGCCGCTTCTCTCCCAGTCGCATTTTTCACCGGTATAGAGGTTCTTGAAGAAGCCGTCGGTCTTGGAATAGTAGGCTCCGACCGAGAAGCCGACCCGTTCGCTTGTTTTGTAGTAGGTCGAAATCCGGTATTTCTGCGTGTTGCCGCTGCCGTATTCCATGCCCAGCCGCACTCCTTCGAAGGTGAAGGGCGACAGGGTATAGACGTTTATTACGCCGCCCATCGTGTTGCGTCCGAACAGCGTGCTCTGGGGGCCGCGCAGCACTTCGATCCGCTCGATGTCCGTCAAATCGAAGTCGTAGGCGTCCTTGTTCAGGTAGGGGATGTTGTCGATGTTGAGTCCCATCACCGGTTGGTCGATGCGGGCGCCCAGTCCCCGGATGTAGATCGAAGAGGTCATGCGCGAGCCGTAGTCCGGGATGTGGAAGTTGGGAACCACCTGCGAAACCTCTTTCAGGGCTGCGACGTGCCGCCGTTCCAGGTCCGTGCGTCCGATTACGGAAGCCGTTACGGGTTGGTTGCGCAGGTTGAGGCCCTGTTTGATGGCCGTGACCTGGATGTCCTCCACCTGGATAACGGAGTCCGCCAGTGCCGGAGTGGAGTCTTCCGGCAGCGCGGGGGCGGCACATACGCTCATGGCGTGCAGGAGTATGCACGCCGACAGAAAGATGATATGGATCGCCTGGCGGATCATCGGATCGTTTCGAACGGCAAAAACGGCGCAGACCGTAGAGTCCGTCGGTTTTCTCCGATTTCGCCGGAGCGCCGCGTTCGCTTTTACCGCGATTGTTCGGGGACAAAGGAACGATATTCCGATCGTTTTTGCAACCCTCATTTATGAGGAGTGCGGATGTCGCTTTCGTCCACGTAGCCCATGCTGACGGCGCAGATGACGAGTGCGGCGACGGACTGTACGCCGAGCTTCTGCATGATGTTGCGGCGGTGGGAGATGACGGTCGTGAGCCCGATTTGCAGCCGGTCGGCGATCTGTTTGTTCAGCAAACCCTGAGCGATGAGCGTCAGCACTTCCGTTTCGCGTACGGAGAGCAGGTTGGCGGCCGGAGCGCCGTTCTGTCGGGGAAGGGCATGGTCGGGTCGGGGCGCTTCGCTGCGCAGGCACAGCAGATCGTGTACCAGTCGTTCTTCGCCGCCGAAGATATCGATCTGGCGCATTCGGGCGAACTGGGCCGAATACCCTTTGCCCAGCAGGATCGTCTTGTGACTGTTTTCCAGGAAGAAGGTGCGGTGGCGCATGAAAACCTGCATGGCGGCGAAATAGTGGAAATAGCGTTCCGGTCCGGAAGCGATGAATTCGGTGAAGCTGTCGAACACGGCGATCTCTCCCGGAGGACCTACCTTTTCGAGAATCGTCCGCAGGCCCAACCCGATCAGGATGTTGGGCGTAATGACGGCGATGGCCGGTTTTGTCGGGGGACAGCTCATTCGTGGTGGTAGGGTTCGTTGTTCAGGATGGTGAAAGCCCGATATATCTGTTCGGCGAAGATGGCTCGCACGATCTGGTGCGAGAAGGTCATCTTCGAGAGCGACAGTTTGGTATCGGCCCGTGCATATACCTCGTCGGAGAATCCGTAGGGGCCGCCGATGACCATGACCAGCCGCCGGATGCCGCTCGCCATGCGTTTTTGCAGCCAGTAGGCGAAGTCGATCGAACGGTATTCGTCGCCCCGTTCGTCGAGCAGCACCACGTAATCCCCGTCGCCGAACTGACGCAGGAGGCTGGCGCCCTCGGTCGTGCGCTGCTGTTTGGCCGAGAGGTTCTTGGTGTTTTTTACGTCGGGCAGGACTGTGACGGCGAAACGGCAATAGAAATTGATTCGCCGGGCATACATGGCCAGCAGCGATTCGATCTCCTTGGAGTCCGTTTTTCCGATTACGATCAGTTCGATGTTCACGTTGGTTGGTTTATGGTCGTCCTGCCGGCGGCTTTTGGCGGCGGAACGGCGAGAGGTTGTTTCTGCGTCCGGCGATTCGCCAACAGGCATGACGGTTTCCGGCCGAATGTGCGGCCGGGGTACGTTACGGTTTTCAGGGGACTATTTCCAGGTCCGTATTCCACTCTCCGTCGGCATCGATGCAGATTACGGGACGCGAAGGTTCCACGGACTTGAGCCACTGATAGGCTTTGTACATATTATATCCGTTGCCCGACTCTCCGCCCAGAGCGAATCCGATGATGCAGGTGTGGTTGCGGGAGCGGTAGTACATGTTCCGCACGCGTTCGAGGTATTCGTCCGCAAGACGCGGATCGTTGCTCGGTGTGCCGCCTGTGGTGCGGTCGTCGCGCTTTTCCGGAGCGTTGATATTGGCCTGATCGATCACGAAGAGGCCCAGTTCGTCGCACAGATTGTAGAACCAGTAGGGTTGAGGCGCATTGGGCCAGATGGTATTGATCCCTTTTTTCTTGAGCGCCAGCAGTTCTTTGCGCGTGGCAGCGGCGTCCGCTGCCGCGTTGTATCTTTCGGAAACGATAGTGACAGGTTTGTCGAAACGGGTAATCTTCCCGTCTTTCATCTCCGTCTTTCCGAATCCTACTTTGAGGGGGATGTACTCCTTGAAGACTCCCTTGCGTTTGGTGTAGAGCATGACCCGGTATAGCGGGGCGGCGCCTTTGGCTCCCCAGCTATTTTCGTAGGTGTGATAAATGTAGGGCGAGAAGCGTACCGTGTCGAGCGAGCGTCCGGGAACGGTTATGTCGTTTACGCTGAAATCGAGCAGCTTGCCGTTGGGGGCGTAAATGTCGAACCCGACGGTGATCGGTTCCTCGTAGTTGTAGCCGTTCTGCACGATCACCTCCAGGTCGAGCACGCCGAATTTGCGGGTCGAATCGGGGATCAGCGCTACGTTGAAATCGCGTATGCTGCGTTTCTCCTGGGCGAAAAGATAACTGTTGGTAAACGGTTTTACCGGGGTCGGAGTGAAACCTTTTTGCAATTCGGGCGTATTACTTTCGTGCAGTTCCAGTAAAATGAGGTTATCGCCCTGTTTGACGTAGGGGGTAAGGTCGAAGTCGGCCGGAGCGAAAGGGTCTTCGACCACGGCTACGGTGCGGTCATTGACGCGGAGCGTGTAGGCCGTGCCCGTGTTTTCGAGATGGAGGTAGATGAACGAGTCGAACCAACCGTTCGGAAGATTGACCACATTCCCGATTCCGAGCACCTCTTCCCCGTCGTTCAGAAGTTCGGGGGCGAAAACCAGGTATTTGTCGGTGTTTTTCCGGTTGAGCGCATCGGCGTCTTCGCGGGTGTCGAACGGGACGAATTCGGAACGGTGGATGCGTCCCCCGTCTTGTCCGTAAACGGCCCCGGTGTAACACAGGACGGCGATTGCGAGGAAAATTCGTTTCATGGCGGAATTGTACTATAATGCGATTGACAAAGGTACTTTTTTTTTGACAAATCACAAATATATCCTATCTTTGTCTATCTTTAAGAATGAGTAAAAACAAGAAGAAATTACCGAACGTATGAAAAGCTTGAGAATCGCAGAATTGCTGCAGTCGCCGGCGACGGACGCCGAGGTCGTTGTGAAAGGTTGGGTCAGAACCAAACGTGGAAATAAGAACGTGGCTTTCATCGCCCTGAACGACGGATCGTGTGTGGCGAATATGCAGGTTGTGGTCGATCTGGCGAAATTCGACGAGGAGCTGCTCCGTAAGGTGACTACCGGAGCCTGTCTGCGTGTGGACGGACGCCTGGTCGCTTCGTGCGGTGCGGGACAGGGCGTCGAGGTGCAGGCCGAGAAGATCGAGATATACGGTACGGCGGATCCCGAAACCTATCCTTTGCAGAAGAAGGGACATTCGCTCGAATTCCTGCGCGACATCGCTTATCTGCGTCCCCGTACCAACACGTTCGGTGCGATTTTTCGCATCCGTCACGCGATGGCCTATGCGATACATAAATATTTTAACGACAAAGGTTTCTATTACCTGCATACGCCGCTGATCACCGCTTCGGACTGCGAAGGCGCCGGGGCGATGTTCCAGGTGACGACGCTCGATCTGAACAACCTGCCCAAAACCGAAGAGGGGGCCGTGGACTATTCGCAGGACTTTTTCGGCCGTCCGTGCAGCCTGACCGTGTCCGGCCAGCTCGAAGGCGAGTTGGGAGCTTTGTCGCTGGGGCAGATCTATACTTTCGGCCCGACGTTCCGTGCCGAAAACTCCAATACGCCGCGCCACCTCTCCGAGTTCTGGATGATCGAGCCGGAAATGGCCTTTTACGAGCTGGAGGACAACATGGAGCTGGCCGAGGATTTCCTGAAATACCTGATCCGCTACGCGTTGGAGAACTGCCGCGAGGATCTGGAGTTCATGAACAAGATGTGGGACAACGGTTTGATCGAGCGGCTCAACTTCGTGTTGAACCACGAATTCAAGCGGCTGGATTATACCGAGGGCGTGGAGATTCTCAAGGCTTCGGGCCGCAAGTTCGAATTCCCCTGCGACTGGGGGTGCGACTTGCAGTCGGAACACGAACGCTATCTGGTCGAGGAGCACTTCAAGCGTCCGGTGATCCTTATCAACTATCCGAAGCAGATCAAGGCTTTCTACATGAAGCAGAACGAGGATGGAAAGACCGTCCGTGCGATGGACGTGCTGTTCCCGAAGATCGGCGAGATTATCGGCGGTTCGGAGCGCGAGGCCGACTACGAAAAACTTTCGGCCCGTGTACACGAACTGGGTATGAACGAGAAAGAACTCTGGTGGTATCTCGACACCCGTCGTTGGGGATCGGCTCCTCATTCCGGTTTCGGACTCGGGTTCGAGCGCCTGCTGCTCTTCGTGACGGGTATGGGTAACATCCGCGATGTGATTCCCTTCCCCCGTACGCCCAAGAATGCGGAATTTTAATTAAATCCGGACCATTTATCTATTAACCCGTTTTCAGCCGTTCCTGATAATACTTTTATCACGAACTGCAATATTTTATTTTGCCAAAAGAAGAAGCCGATTACTAATTTCGAAGTTAATAATTGGGAGGAGACAAGTATGAGCATGATCAATCAAAAGCAGGTATTGTCCCTGCAACAGAAATTATCACCCCAGCAGATTCAGATGATCAAATTGTTGGAGTTGCCGACCATGCAGCTCGAGCAGCGGATCAAGCAGGAGATCGAGGAGAACATCGTGTTGGAGGAAGACGATCATACTCCGGAGGACGAGCAGCCGCAGCAGATTTCGGTGGAGGAATACCTCCGGGAAGACGAAACTCCTTCCTATAAGAGCCGTATCAACAACTATTCGAAAGACGATAAACCGCGCCAGGCCCCCCTTGCGGGCGGACGTTCGTTGCAGGAGTACCTGGTCGAACAGTTGGGATACCGCAATCTCTCGGAGCAGGATATGCGTCTGGCCGTTTATCTGGTCGGCAGTATCGAGGAGGACGGCTATCTGCGCCGGAGTTTGGAGGCTATCGCCGACGACATCGCCTTCACGCAGGGCGTAGATGTTTCGGTCGAGCACTTGGAACGATTGCTGTCGATTATCCACGAACTCGAACCGACCGGTGTAGGTGCCCGTAACCTGCAGGAGTGTTTGTTGTTGCAATTGGATCAGGAGAATCTTAATACCCGCTCCCGCCGGCTGGCCCGCAAGATCGTGGAGTGCTATTTCGACGAGTTTGTCAAAAAGCATTACGAAAAACTGATGGCCCGGCTTCAGGTTTCCGAGGACGAATTCCGCGAGGCGATCGAAGAGATTACCCGCCTTTCGCCCAAACCGGGCAACCTTTACTCCGAAGGCGGGGCCGATACGACGCCTTACGTGACGCCGGATTTCATCCTCGATTACCACGAAGGGCATTTCGACCTGACGCTCAATTCGGGTAATCTTCCCGAAGCGAGAATCAATCATCGTTATATCGAAATGATGCGGGGCATGGTGGATTCCGACGGTCGGGTCAAGGAGAAGGACCGCGAGGCGATTCAGTTCGTCAAGAGCAAGATCGATTCGGCCAAGTGGTTCATTTCGGCGATCAAGCAGCGGCACGATACGCTGATGCGGACGATGCAGGAGATTCTCGATTACCAGCAGGAATATTTCAAGGACGGTAACAAAAGTAAGTTGCGGCCGATGATCCTCAAGGATATCGCCGATCGCACGGGGTTGGACGTATCGACCATTTCGCGCGTGGTGAACAGCAAATATGTACAGACCCAGTTCGGCATCATTTTGCTCAAGTCGCTCTTCTCGGAGGCGATGCAGACCGACAGCGGCGAGGAAGTGTCGAGCTATGAAATCAAGAATATCCTCCAGCAGTGCATCGACGAGGAGGATAAACGCAAGCCTCTGACCGATGAAACATTGATGGATATCCTCAATTCGAAGGGGTACCGCATCGCACGTCGTACGGTGGCCAAGTATCGGGAGATGTTGAGTATTCCGGTGGCACGGCTCCGTAAACAGATTTAATCGCGTAGAAGATGTATTTGCGTTTGTCGAAGGCTGTTTCCGTTGTGCTGCATCCGTTCCTGGTGCCGCTCTATATGGTGTCGCTGCTATTGCTGGCCGGTACGGTCTATTCGCTTTATCCGCTCAAGGTCAAGATATACCTTATTTGGGTGACGCTGCTTTTTACGACGATCATTCCGGTTTTGGTGATCGCACTGCTCAAGTCGTATCGTAAGATCGGCGATGCGGATTTGAGCGACCGCAAGGAACGCTTCATCCCGCTGCTCGCTATGATCGCCTGCTATACGTTGTGCGCCGTCGCCATTGCGAGGATTCCTTCGGCGCAGATGTTGAGCCGTTTTATGTTTGCGGGAGCCTGTTGTGTCGCCGTGTGTCTTTTTGTCAGCTTTTATTGGAAGATCAGCCTGCATATGACGGCGTTGGGTGCTGCCGTGGCTTTTATCGTTCTGATCAATATCGCCAGCGGCGGGGGACTCTTCGCTGCGTTTATCGCAGCCCTGCTCGCTGCCGGTGCGCTCGGCTCCGCCCGGCTGAAACTGGGGTATCATACCCTGTCGCAAGTGGCGGTGGGATTCGCAACTGGTTTTATCGTCGCCGCAGGCGTCGGTTTGTTCAACTGGTAATATCTATGAAAAATAAGGCAGTGTGTCTTTATGACACACTGCTGTTTTATTATCGGGATGCGGCAAAGTCATTTACGATAGTAAATTCCTGTCGCTCTTACCCGCAAATGCCTTGTCTTGCATCCATTCTGACATTCCTTATTCAGGGGTTGTGCCTGAAATTTTCATTTCGACACAGCCCCGTTTTAATATTACGGGTTGCTATTTTTTCAACTGTCCGCCCAGCATGATGCCGGGATAATTTTGCATGACGGAGGCGATTTGCTGCATTTTCTCGTTCGCAGCGTATTCCGGAGAGGAGTGCCGCACGGCTTCGAGCGCATCGCCTGCATCGAACTGGAGCGTCAGCACCTCGCCGCGCAGGGAGAGATAGCCTTGAAAGGTGGCTTGTTTCCCGTCTTGGATCAGCGTGATGGCGGCTGTTCCGGTGGCGGGATCGTAGCTATACGTCCCGTCGATCTCATGTCCGCCCATAGAGGCGTGGAGCCGGTTGCGTTTTTTGAAGGAAACGGTCCCCTGTCCCGGCACGAGGCCTGCCTTGACGTAATGGGTCGCCAACTGGTCTTGCAATCCGGCTACGGCGATCGAGGCGAACATATCGTCGCCCTTGTATTCGATGCTGGGAGCCTGGTAGGTCCAGACTCCGAGGAGCGCTTCTTCCGACGGATAGGTCGGCGGTGTGGCCTCTTCCTGTTTCGCGGAGTGACTACCTCCTAAAAGTTGCTGGAGTTTTTCATTCATCGATTGTCCCGAAACAGCGATTGTCGCGCATACGACGAACAGGGCGGACAGACATAATGTACGTTTCATATCCGAATGGTTTTTATTTTTCCTGAATCAGAAGATCGATTTCCCGCAACCACAGGGTTGCCGTAGCGTCCGAAGGCATGCGCCAGTCGCCGCGCGGCGAGAGGGAGATGATGCCAACTTTCGGACCGTCGGGCATGGCCGAGCGTTTGAACTGCTGCGAGAAGAATCGCTGGAAGAATACCCGCATCCAGCGCAGGATCGTCGCCCGGTCGTAGCGTCCGTCGAACGCTGTTTCCGCAGCGAAGAGGATTTTTGCCGGGGAGTAACCGTTCTGGATGAAGTGGTAGAGGAAAAAGTCGTGCAACTCGTAAGGCCCTACCAACTTCTCGGTGTGCTGGGCGATTCCTCCCTCTTCGCCGGACGGCAGCAGCTCGGGGCTGATCGGCGTGGCGACCACGTCGAGCAGGATCTCGCGGATCGCATCGTCCTGACATACCTGGGCCATCCATCGTAGAAGCACCTGGATCAGGGTTTTGGGCAGCGAGGCGTTCAGACCGTACATCGACATCTGGTCACCATTGTAGGTCGCCCAGCCCAGTGCCAGTTCGCTCAGGTCGCCCGTGCCGAGGACCATGCCGTGCTCCATGTTGGCGATGTCCATCAGGATTTGTGTCCGCTCCCGGGCCTGGGCGTTTTCGTAGGCGGAAGATTGTTCTTCGGGGTTGAGTCCGATATCGGCGAAGTGTTGTTCGCAGGCTTTGCGGATGGAAATTTCGCGGGAAGTGATGCCCAGGCAGCGCATCAGGGCGATCGAGTTGCGGTAGGTGCGGTTGCTGGTGCCGAATCCGGGCATTGTGACGCCGATGATGCCTTTGCGGTCGAGCCCGAGGCGATCGAAAGTCCGCACGGCGATCAGTAGGGCCAGTGTGGAGTCCAAGCCGCCGGAAACCCCGATGACGACCTTTTTGCAATCGGTATGCTGCAGGCGCTGGGCCAGCCCCATCGTCTGAATGTTGATGATTTCACGACCCGATTCGTCCATCTCTTCGGGCGTTTGCGGCACGAAAGGATGGGAATTGAACTCCCGGTCGAGGGTGACGTTCGCGGGGTTTTCCGGCAGGGGAATTTCGACGATGATGCGCTCGGCGGGACGGTGCGGCGCGAAAGTCGTGGTACGGCGGCGCGAGTTGAGGAGCTTTTCGGTGTCTATGTCCGCGACGATCAACTGTTCCTCGGTCGAAAACCGTTCGGTGCGCCGCAGCATCCGGCCGCTCTCGACGATCAGGCCGTTGCCGCCGAATACCAGGTCGGTCGAAGATTCTCCGTAGCCGGCTGAACAGTAGATGTAGGCCGACTGGGTCCGGGCCGATTGCGATTTGACCAGCGTGAGCAGGTAGTTGTGCTTGCCCAGCACTTCGGGCGATGCCGAGAGGTTGAAAAGTATCTGGGCGCCGTCCACTGCCTGATGCAGCGACGGGGCGGCCGGAACCCACATATCCTCGCAGATTTCCACGCCGAACTTCACGCCTCCGATGTTGAAAAGCATGTTGCGGCCGAAGTCGGTATCCTGGCCGCACATCCGGATCGTGGCCAGGCCGATCTCTTCGCCCGACATGAAGCAGCGGGCCTCGTAAAATTCCGAGTAATTGGGAATATATGTCTTGGGGACCACGCCGTGAATACGTCCCTGAGCGAAAACTACCGCGCAGTTGTAGAGGGCATTGCCGTAAGTGACGGGCATACCGACGATGGCGACGATGGGCAGTTCGCGGGTCTGGGCGAGGATATAGCCCAAGGCCTGTTCCGCCGCATGGAGCAAGGCGGGTTGCTGGATCAGATCGCCGCAGGTATAGGAGGTGATGCAGAGTTCCGGGAAGAGGATGATGCTCGCTCCCCGGTCGGCGCCCTTGCGGATCAATTCGGTGATATGTTGGGCGTTATAGTCGCAATCGGCGATCCGTACATGGGGAACTGCCGCCGCTACTTTCAGAAAACCAAATCTGTTCATACGATTTTTGCCGGTTTATTTTTTTCGTTTTCTGTCCCGAAGCGTATCGAACATCTTCGTACGGTCCGGGTATCGGAAAAACTCTCGGTTTGTTTTTTTGCGTTTTTTTCGCTCGGCATGGTCCGAACGGATTCGGCTTCGTGTCCGCCTGTCGAAAACGCTTGTTGTGCAATATTTTTATTTTGTCCAGAGCTGGGCCAGGTTCAGGATTACCTGCATGGCTTTGTGCATGGTCGTCAGCGAGCAATATTCGTAACGGCCGTGGAAATTCATGCCGCCGGTGAAGATGTTGGGGCAGGGGAGTCCCATGAAGGAGAGCCGTGCGCCGTCCGTGCCGCCTCGGATGGGCTTCACGAGCGGTTCGACCCCCGCCATTTTCATCGCCTCGATCGCCTTGTCGATCACCTGCGGGTGCGGTTCGACCATCTTGCGCATGTTGTAGTACGAATCCTTGAGCGTGAGGGTCAGCACCCCTTCGCCGTATTTGCGGACGAGCAGATCGACGCACTCCTGCATGTAGTTCTTGCGGGCTTCGAAACGGGCGCTGTCGTGGTCGCGGACGATGTAGCTGATCTGCGCCTGATCGACCGTACCGTTGAGGGCGATACAGTGGTAGAAGCCGTCGTAGCCTTCGGTGTGTTCGGGTCGCTCCCAGGCCGGCAGTAGGGCGTTCAGCTCGCATGCTACCTGAATGGCGTTGATCATCTTGTCTTTGGCGTAGCCCGGGTGGACGTTGCGGCCCTGGATCTCGATCTTGGCGCTCGCGGCGTTGAAGTTCTCGTATTCGAGTTCCCCCTCGAAGCCGCCGTCCATCGTGTAGGCGAAGTCGGCGCCGAAGGCCTTGACGTCGAAGAAGTCCACGCCCCGGCCGATCTCTTCGTCGGGGGTGAAGCCGATGCGGATCTTACCGTGCCGGAGCTCCGGATGTGCGAGCAGATATTCCGCAGCGGTCATGATCTCCGCCACGCCCGCCTTGTCGTCGGCGCCCAGCAGCGTCGTGCCGTCCGTGTGGATCAGCGTATGTCCCTTGAAGAAGCTCAGCTCCGGAAAGTCCGCGACTTTCATCGTCACGCCGGCGTTCAGCCGGATGTCCTTGCCGTCGTAATTCTCTATGACGTGCGGTTTCACGTCGGCGCCGCTCATATCGGGTGCGGTGTCCACGTGGGCGATGAATCCGATGACGGGGGCTTTTTCGCAGCCGGGCGTCGCGGGGATCGTACCCATGGCGTAGCCGTACTTGTCCACCGTGACCTCGGTGAGGCCCAGGGCCTTCATCTCTTCGGCCAGATAATCGAGCAGCACCCGCTGTTTCGCGGTCGAGGGGAAAGTTTCGCTCGACTCGTCGCTCTGGGTGTCGAACGAAACGTATTTCAGAAATCTGTCTTTGAGTTCCATAGTATATATCGTTGATTTTTTATTCTTCCTTTTTAGCGCGGAGCGAATGTACGGCGAAATAGATGATAAGCGCCAGATACATGCCCAGACCTACCCACGAGGCTGCGTTCGAACTGTTCCACTGCGTGAGTTTCCAGTCCACGTCGGCGAATTTCAGGATCGCTCCCACTACGCCCATCAGGGCGCCGCCTGCGATGAAGCCCGACGCGATGAGCGTACCCTGGCTCATACGTGCCTTGTTGAGCGCCTGATCTTTCGATCGGGTCGATACGAACCAGGCGATCAGACCGCCGATCAGCAGCGGAAGATTGAGCTGCAGGGGCAGGAACATGCCCAGTGCGAATGGAAGGGCCGGAATACCGATGCCGGTGAGTACCAGCGCGAGGACTGCGCCGCAGAAATAGAGTACCCAGGGAGCCGTTCCGCCCTGCATCAGGGGTTGGATCACGGCGGCCATGGCATTGGCCTGCGGAGCTTCCAGCGGGCTGCCGGGGCCGAAGCCGTAGGTTTTGTTCAGAATAATCATCACGCCTGCGACGGTAGCGGCCGAAACGAAGACGCCGAGGAATTTCCAGCTCTCCTGTTTTTTCGGCGTGGTGCCGATCCAGTAGCCGATCTTCAGGTCGGTGATGAAGCCGCCGGCGGTCGAGAGGGCCGTGCAGACCACGCCGCCGATGATCAGTGCGGCGGTCATGCCGGCCGTACCGTTCAGGCCGATGCTTACGAGTACCAGCGACGCGAGGATCAGCGTCATGAGGGTCATACCCGAAACGGGGTTGCTGCCGACGATGGCGATGGCGTTGGCTGCGACCGTCGTGAAAAGGAACGAGATGACGAAGACGATTAGTAGCGCCACGGCCGTCTGCCCCCAGTTGCCCAGAATGCCGAACTGGAAAAAGAAGAAGGTGGTGGCGAGCGCCGCGATCAACGTAGTGAGAATCGTGCGCATGGTCAGGTCGCGCTGGGTGCGCGGTACGTTCGTTTCGGCTTTTTTCTTGCCCGAAAACTCGCTGACGGCGAGCCCCATCGCCTGTTTGATGATGCCGCTCTGACGGATGATGCCGATAAGCCCGGCCATGGCGATTCCGCCGATACCCAGCGGACGACCGAAGGTCTGGTACAGCTCTTCGGGGGACATGCCTGCGCCCGTGGCGGTCGAACCGACCACCGGAACGACGAGCAGCCAGATCAGGAACGAACCGGCGGCGATGATGGCCGAATATTTCAGTCCGATGATGTAACCCAGGCCGAGCACCGCAGCACTCGTATTGACTTTGAGCAGGGTTTTGAACTTATCGGCGCAGAGGGTGCCCCAAGCCGTCATGCGGGTCGAGATCTCTTCCGTCCAGAGGCCGAAGGTACTCGCTGCGAAGTCGTACAGACCGCCCACCAGTCCGGCTACGGCCAGCAGCTTGGCCTGATTGCCGCCTTTTTCGCCCGATACGAGCACTTCGGTCGTGGCCGTCGCCTCCGGGAAGGGGTACTTGCCGTGCATCTCCTTGACGAAATATTTGCGGAAGGGGATGAGCAGCACGATGCCCAGGATACCGCCCAGTACCGACGAGAGGAATACTTTGTAGAATGCGGTTTCCAAACCGAGGATGTAGAGCGCCGGCAGGGTGAAGATCGCTCCGGCGACGATGATGCCCGACGAGGCGCCGATCGACTGTATGATGACGTTCTGTCCCAGCATGTTTTTTTTGCCCAGCATGTTTCCGACGCCTACGGCGATGATGGCGATCGGGATGGCCGCTTCGAATACCTGGCCGATGCGCAGGCCCAGATAGGCTGCGGCGGCGGAGAAGAGAACGGCCATCAGCAGGCCCATCGTGACCGAATAGGGTGTGACCTCCTTCGGCTTGGCGTCGGCCGGCATCATCGGGACGTACTCTTCGCCCGGTTTGAGTTCGCGGTACGCGTTGTCGGGCAGAGATTGAGAGGGTTTGGTTTGTTCCATTGCGTATGTAGGTTTTCGTTAAAATTCCGAGACAACTTACAAAAGTAGGTTTTTCTTTCAGAAAATCAAACGCAATGGCTCCTAAAAATGCGGCAATTCGTATTGCCGGGGCATTTTTCGGTCCCGGTCGTCGAAAAGATGATTATCCCCCGGGCGGCATGCGATGGCGCGGAATCCCCGGGGCGGGGCCGACGTTTCGCCGTGCCGACAGAAGGTCATATCCGGCGGATGAAATCCGCCATGACCGTCACTAACTTTTCGGAAACAGGCGCGGCAGCATCCATATAAATAGTCGTTTTTTGCCGTTGAGGATCGGTCACTTCGCTCTGTTTCAGCAGGTGGGTCATCCCTTCGATGATGACCTTGTCGGCGTCGGGCCGGGCTTGGGCCAAAGCTTCGGCGTTGTCGGCGGATATCTGGATGTCGTTGTCGCCATTGACGATCAGGACCGGCTGTTTTACCTGCCGGATCACTTCGCGCGGATCGTATTGCATCCACGAGATCAGGTAAGGCTGTGCGGAAGGTCGGAAGATACCTTGTAAAATCGCGGGAATATCTTCGGTCGTTTTCCCTTGTTTGAGCCGGGAGAGGATAGACTGCACGTTGAGGATGAGTCCGGGATTGTAGGAGATCAGTTCGCGGGTGAGCTGGAGTTGCAGGATTTCGTCGATCGGATAGCCGGCTCCCGCCAGCGAGATGACGGCCGCGACGTCGGGCGATTCGGTCGCTGCGACCAATGCGACGAGCGAACCTTCGCTGTGCCCGGCAAGGATGATTTTTCGGAAGCCGCGCTCCTTGAGGTAATCCGTCAGGGCTTCGGCGTCGGCGATGTAGTCGGCCAGGCGCAGCCGGTCTTCCTGTTTGTAAAGTTCCGGATCTTGGTAACGGCTGCCTCCGATGCCCTGTTTGTCGTAGCGGAGCGAGGCGATTCCCTCTTTTTCGAGCGCACGGGCGAGCATGTAGTAGGTGTTGGTTATTAGGCCCGAGCCGCTGTTGCCGTTGCGGTCGGTCGGTCCCGAGCCGGCGATGATCAGCACCGCTGCGTCGCTTCCTTCGTCGGGTACGGTCAGCGTTCCGGAGAGTTTGCCCCAGGAACGGGAAACCGAGATTTCCTCCTCTTTGGACTGGGAGGGAAGCGCCGCAAGCAACAGCAGTCCGGCGATGAGGTATCTGAATGTTTTCATGGTCGCTGTGTTTGTTAATCGAATCGTTACAGGAGATCGGCGAGCCTCTCCAGTCCGATGCTGTGCGATCCTTTGACCAGGATCAGGGCCTGCGATACGGGATGTTTCCGGAGCTCTGCGGCCAGTACTTCCTGCGACGGGTAGAGAGTCGTGTCGGCGGGTCGGGATTCCAGGCTGCGGTAAGCCTTCGCGAAATGCGGTCCGACCAGCAAGATACGGGCATCGGGAATTTCGGCGGCGAGGGAGATGATATGGCGGTGTTCCGCATCCGACCAGTCGCCCAGTTCCAGCATATCGCCGAGGATCAGTATCTTCCGGGTGCAGCCTTCGAGCGGTTCCTGCCGGAAGTTGACGAGCGATGCCTGCATGCTCGAGGGATTGGCGTTGTAACAGTCGAGAATCAGGGTATTCTGCCCGGTGCGTATTTTTTGTGAGCGGTGGTTGTCGGGCCGATAGGAGCCTACGGCATAGCGGATGCGTTCGTCGTCCACGCCGAAATAACGCCCGACGGCGACCGCCGCAGCGACATTGAAGCGGTTGTAGTCCCCTTCGAGGTGGTGCTCCACGCCGTCGGCCAGCGTGGTCGGGTAACACTCCGCAGCCAGCGTTTCGCGTTCGGCCGCCATGGACATCAGGACCGGGTCGTTGGCAGGAACGAAAACGCGCCCTCCGGTCCGGGCGAGCCAGTCGTACAGCTCGCCTTTCCCGCGCCGGACACCCTCCGGGCCGCCGAAGCCTTCCAGGTGGGCTCGTCCGATGTTGGTGACGATGCCGTAGTTGGGTTCCGCGATCGAGCAGAGCAGGGCGATCTCCCCGCACGCGCTCGCACCCATCTCCACGATGCCGAACTCCACGTCGCGGGTCATTGCCAACAGGGTCAGCGGTACGCCGATGTGGTTGTTCAGGTTGCCCCGGGTGGCATAGACTTCGTATTTCTCGGCCAGTACGCGGCTGACCAGCTCCTTCGTGGTGGTTTTGCCGTTGCTGCCCGTGATGGCGAGGATCGGCAGCCCCAACTCCCGGCGGTGTTCCCGGGCGAGGGCTTGCAAGGTTTGCAGCGCGTCGTCCACGACGATCAGACGGTCTGCCTTGTCGGGGCGGGTGTTCGGGAGCGAGGGATCGTCCACGACGGCGTATGCCGCCCCCTTTTCGAGGGCGTCGGCTGCGAAGCGGTTGCCGTCGAACGACGCCCCCCGGAGCGCGAAGAATACGGAATCGGGCTCGATGCGGCGGGAGTCCGTCGAAATGCGCGGGTGGCGCAGATACAGTTCATACAGGGATGACATCGGGGAAATCGAATATTTGGTCATGTTTTCCTTGTCCAAAAGAAGAGCGGAACGCTTGTCGATGGGAAACCCGGCGAGGGGCATTTACCTTTTCGGAAATCCCGGCGGCTCCGGAATCCCGCGTCGGAGCGGAAATGTTGTGGCCCTTAAATATGTTTGTCGCCTTCGTTGTATTTCACTTCGTCGATGAACTTCTTGATGTTCTGTTCCTCGCTGCGCGGACAGATCAGCAGCACGTCCTCCGTATCCACCACGATGTACTCCTTCAGGCCGTTGATGACGGCTACTTTGCCTTCCGGGAGGGAGACGATGCAACTGCGGGTATTTTCGTCCGTATAACATCCCTTCTCGGGTTTGGCGTTGGCGTAACGGTCCTTGCGGGCGTGCTGGTAGAGCGAGCCCCAGGTCCCCACGTCGCTCCAGCCGAACTCTCCGCGGCGTACATAGACGTTGTTCGCCTTCTCCATCACGCCGTAGTCGATCGAGATGGAGCGGCATTCGGAGAATACTCGGGCGATGGCTTCCGCTTCTTCTGAAGTGCCCAATACCGGCTGGATGTCCGAGAAGAGGGCGTGGTGCTCGGGCAGGTAGGTGCGCACCGCTTCGATGATGTCGCCGACTTTCCAGACGAAGATGCCGGAGTTCCAGAGAAATTCGCCGCATTGCAGGAACGTCTGCGCCAGCTCCAGGTTGGGTTTTTCGGTGAAACACTTGACCTTGCTGATGGTCCGGTCGTCTGATACCTGGATATAGCCGTAGCCCGTTTCCGGACGGGTGGGCTTGATGCCGACGGTCATCAGAGCCGCCCGGTCGTCGATGAAGTCGAGGCATTCGCCGATGATGGCGCGGAAATCCTCCTCGTTGAGGATCAGGTGATCCGCCGGGGTGACGATCATCTTCGCTCCCGGATCGCGCTTCTGCAGTCCGTAGGCTGCATAACAGATGCAGGGAGCCGTGTTGCGTCCGACGGGTTCGCAGAGTACCTGTTCCGGCCCGAGTTCCGGGATTTGTTCCAGCACGAGGTCTTTGTAGCGGGCGTTGGTCACGACCAGGAAATTTTCAGCCGGAGCCAGTTTTTCGAAACGCTCGTACGTCATGCGTATAAACGACTTGCCGGTGCCGAGGATGTCGAGGAATTGCTTGGGCTTGGATTGGCGGCTTTTGGGCCAGAAGCGGCTGCCGATGCCGCCGGCCATGATGACGCAATAGGTATGTTTGTCCATGATGAGTTGTTGCTGCGGTTTGTTTTTGAATGATTTCGGAATTTACGGCCGGCATCGCCGGATCGATCCATTAGACAAAGATAGCTAAAATTATTCTCGGATGAAAATTAAATATTGTTCGGTATGTTTTTGAAATGCGGATATTTGTCGGCCAGGGAAATTTTACGGATGATACGGACGAATCGTACAACGAACTATCCGGCACTTGGGAAAAAGTGCCGGATAGTGGATGTGGAGTCGAGAGATGCGGTTTACCGCAGTACGACGGTGACCGACATCGGACCGTGCGCCCCGAAGACCAGGGCCTGTTCGATATCTGCGGTTTTCGACGGTCCGGACATGAAGCATCCGTATTCGAAGTCGTCCAATTCCGGTCGGGCGAGAGCCTCGTGCATCGTATCGACCAGCGCATCGCGCGGGATGAGGATCATCAGGGCCGTGGCACCGAAATAGAGGGCTTTGTGGCGGATGTCCTGCCGGATCCATACCGCGCCGTTTTCCGCCACGCCGAAACAACCGTCGATTACGCCCAGGTCGATATCGATCAGCTTCCGGGCGTCGTCCACCGTGTCGGGGTTGATAGTGGCGTGTGCTTCGGGCAGGACGGAGGCGATGGTTTTGGCGTCGGGATAGTATCGGCGGATCAACTCTGTAAGGGGGTTCCCGTCTGCCGCGACGACCTGCCCGCCGGCCGCTTTCACGGCTTCGGCGAAGGCGGCCGTGCGATCTTCGAACCGCAGCGGAGTGAAGTCGAAAGCGGGGTAATCGACCGGAGGCATGGCGGCTCCGGCGATGCGGTTCAGTATTATTTCTTTGCTGTTCATCGTTCGGTCGGTTTTTCGGATTTGACTTTGCCCGCTTTCCACCGGGCGTTGAAGGTGCTTCGGGCGAAGTGGGGTATGTCGCGCCCGTAAGCATACCAGGGGTTCAACTTGTTGTTGAGTACGAAGCGGGGCAGGTATTCCGCGATGCGGGCCGCTCCGACAGCCGCGTAAAAACGGCCCGGACCGCCCATGGCGAAGTCCATACCTTTGACCATGAACTTTTTGTGCCAGTCGATCAGGTTCTTTTCGCCCATCTCCTGCCGCCACGCGTAGATCTGTTCTCCGAGGTCGATCTTGGCCGGGCATACGTCCGAGCAGGAGTAACAGAGCGAGCAGCCCGAAACATTGCCGCCGTACCGTTCGGGCGAACGGAGCATACCCAGGTTGATACCCAGCGGTCCCGGGATGAAATACGAGTAGGAGTAACCGCCCGATCGCCGGTAAACGGGACAGGTGTTCATGCAGGCGCCGCAGCGCAGGCATTTGAGCATGTTGCGGTGCGCGGCGTTGGCCAGGGACTCCGTACGGCCGTTATCGACGATGATGACGTGGATCTGTTTGCCCGGTGCGGGACGTCGGTAGAGCGAGGTGTAGGCCGTTACGGGCTGTCCGGTGGCCGAGCGGGCCAGCAGGCGGGTGAAGACGGCGAGCGCCCGGTAGTCGGGGATCACCTTTTCGAGCCCCATGATGGCGATGTGCAGGTCGGGGAACGAAGTGCCGAGGTCGGCGTTGCCCTCGTTGGTGCAGACGGCGAACGCCCCGGCTTCCGCCACGGCGAAATTGACGCCAGTCATGGCGATGTCGGCACCGAGGAATTTGGAGCGCAGGTGAATCCGGGCCTGGTGCGTGAGGTAGGTCGGGTCGCTGTTGCCGGGTTCGGTATGCCACACTTTTTCGAAGAGGGCGCCGACCTCTTCACGGCGGACGGCGATCGCGGGCAGCACGATGTGGCTGGGCGGCTCGTGCAGCAACTGCATGATGCGCTCCCCCAGGTCGCTTTCGACGGCATCGACGCCGCGCTGGAGCAGATAGGGCGTCAGTCCGCACTCCTCCGACAGCATCGACTTGCTCTTGATGAGGTTCTTGCCGCCGTGAGCCGATATGAGCTCCCAGACCGTGCGGTTCATCTCGTCGGCATCCGCAGCCCAGTGGACGACGATGCCGTTGGCGGTGGCGTTGCGTTCGAACTCTTCGAGGTAATGGGCCAGGTGGCTCAGCGTGTGGCGTTTGATCTGTGACGAAGCTTCCCGCAACGCCTCCCATTCGGGAACTTCGTGCATCATCTTGTCGCGCTTGGTGCGTACGGCGAACAGGGCTTTGTCGTGCCAGGCGGTGCGCGGTGCGTCGGCGATGAATTTCGCTGCGGCTTTGGAGTGGCTGCTCATAGTGTCGAGGTGAGGATTTGTACGATGTGCAGGGTGCGGATCGGGAGTTTGTCGTGGTCGATGATGCCCTGCATGTGCATCAGGCACGAACTGTCGGCGCCGGTGATGTATTCGGCGCCCGTGGAGAGGTGGTCGCGTACTTTGTCGCGTCCCATGCAGGTCGAAACAGCGTTCTCCTCGACGGAAAACATACCGCCGAAGCCGCAGCACTCGTCGATGCGCGAGGGTTCGGCGATTTCGATGCCTTCGACCATCGTGAGCAGGTCGCGCAGTTTCGAATGATAGGGCAGGTTCAGCTCGCTCGGCGAACCGAGCCCGAGCTTGCGTAATCCGTGGCAGGAGTTGTGGATGCTCACTTTGTGCGGAAAACGGGCCGGGAGCGAGGTCGGTTTTACGACGTCGTGTACGAATTCGCAGATCTCCCAGATGCGGGAATCGATGCAGGCATGTTCGCGGTAGTCGTTCAGCAGGCGGGGGTATCCCTCCTTGACGAAGACCACGCAACTGGCCGAAGGCCCCACCACGTAGTCGTATTTGGCGAACAGCGCTTCCATCCGCTCGGCCAGGGCCTTGGCGTCGCGCTCGTAGCCTGCGTTGGCCATCGGCTGGCCGCAACAGGTCTGATCGAGGGGATAATCCACCTCTACACCCAACTGTGTGAGTAGCTTGTAAGAGGCTTCGCCCACCTCGGGATAGAGCGCGTTGATGTAACAGGGAATGAAAAGTCCAACTTTCATCGGTCGTGTGTGTTTAGAAGCTGTTTGCCGAAAAAGCAACAAACAGGATTCCAAAGTTAACTTTTTTCTGAAAAATATGGATGTTGAGGGTGAAAATAGCTTTCGGCAATTTTTTCGATGTGCATTTTACGACGGTCGTGTGCGTGTAACCGATAGATTTTTCCTATATTTGCCTACTAATAGGTGGACTAATTCTTTTACAAATGCGGATACGACTTTTCACGATACCGAATTTATTGACCCTCATGAATCTGCTCTGCGGGTCGTTTGCCGTCGTGGCAGCACTGATGTACAATGATTTGACACTTGCTTTCTGGCTGATAGTCGCAGGAATCGTGTTCGATTTTTTCGATGGTTTCGTGGCCCGTCTGTTGCATTCGTCTTCGGCGATCGGGGTGCAGCTCGATTCGTTGGCGGATGTCATTACCTCGGGACTGGCTCCTGCCGCAGTGCTCTGGCAGGTTTGCCTGCAAACCGAACCTTGCTGTCTGCCGGCGGCCTGGGAGCTGGGGTATGGCGTGTTCGTCCTGACGGCGTTTTCCGCGCTGCGTCTGGCCAAGTTCAACATCGACGAAACGCAGACGGTCGAATTCTGCGGACTTCCGACGCCTGCCGGATCGCTTCTCTGCGCTTCGCTCGGCATGTTGTGGCAGCAAGGGGCGGTCGCTCTTTCTTCGGACGGGGTGTTGCTGATCGCCGTACTGACCTCCCTGCTCCTCGTTTCTCCGATCCGTATGTTCGCTCTCAAGTTCCACGGCTTCGGCTGGCGTGGAAACGAGGTGAGGTACCTCTTTCTGCTGGCGAGTATCGTGTTGATAATTATACTTCGTACATACGCTATCCCGGTAATTATCGTTCTATATATCGTCGTGTCGGCGGTTCGCTGGCTCTGCATGCGCTCGGGAAATCCCGATAAAGCACCGAAAGCCTGATTTTTTACTATCTTTGCCGCGATTTGCGCGTACGTATTCCGATGTTTCCGAAGGTGTTGAAAAAAATTCTGTGGATTTTGCTGTGGGGAGGGCTGCTGGCCTTTCCGACGTTGGAGGCATCCGCTCAATTCGACGCCAGCGCGATCCTGCGAAACCAGAACAATCAGAATCCGAACGACCCGAATAATCCGAACAATATGCTCGGCAGCAACCCGTTCCAGACGCAGAACGGCGAGGAACAACCCGCCATGCCGACCGATTCGACCAAGAAAAAACGGCTTCGAAAGCCCCTCGAATCCTATTTTTTCAACGATTCGATCCGTGCGCTGCCCAACTTTTCGTGGACGATCTCGCGGGACTACAACCAGGTGCATATCAATCCGCTCGATACCACGCTCGCCACTTTCCGCATCGACTACCCGTTTTATAAGGAAGGCGTCGGCCATGCCGCCGTGGGTGCGTTGGGACAGGCTTCGTTACCGTACAACTACTTCGAACGGCCTCAATACCGCGACTTCTCTTTTGCCGAAGGTTTCGATGTCTATACCTATCGCATGGAAAACGTCCCCTTCTACAACCTCAAACGGCCGTATTTCCACTTCATGTACCTTGAGTCGGGACAGAAGAAGTTCCGGGAGGAGAATTTCAGCCTGACGTTGGGACATAATATTTCGCCGACTACGGGCTTCAACGTCAATTATCGGTCGCGCGGCACCAAGGGCCTTTACGAGTGGTCCCGTACCAAGAACCACAACCTTTCGGTTGCCGTTTCGCACACGGGAAAGCGTTATTCGGTGCATGCCGGATTCATCAACAACCACATAGAAACACGTGAGAACGGCGGCGTGGTGGGTGAATGGGCGATCCGGGATACGACTTTCGAAATGCCGTCGGGCGTGCCGATGAGACTGACGAGCTCGCAGGCTACCAACATATACCGCAACAATGCGTTTTTCGTCGAACAGTCGTACGGTATTCCGTTGCTGCCGGTTACCGAAAGCGACTTTTCGATCGCCAATCTGCCGGCCGTATTCATCGGTCATTCGTTCGAGTACAACTCCTGGAGCAAAGTTTATAAGGATGTTCGGGGAACCTATACCGACGACCGTTACGAACGGGATGATAAAGGTAATTTCGTTCCGGCACGCGATCTCGAATATTACAAGAACTGGTTTATCAATCCCACGCAGACGCGCGACTCGATCTATGAGCGGGTGATTTCCAACCGGGTGTTCATTCAGGCGCAGCCCTGGGATCGCAACGGTGTGGTCGGTACGGTGAACGGAGGTGTAGGACTCGACCTGCACACCTATTCGCAGTTCAGGCTGGATTCCTACCTGAACGGTAAGTACGAGAAGGTGGGGAAAAGCAGTTACTTCGTATATGGATCGGTCGAAGGAAAGATCAAGAAATATGTCGATTGGGGAGCTGACGCCAAGTTCTACCCGTCGGGATATCGCGGCGGTGACGTTTCGTTCGGCGCCAATCTGGCGCTGACGGGATATATCCGCAAACGTCCCCTGATTCTCGAAGGGCGTTTCCGTATGGAAACGCGTTCGCCGGATTACTGGCAGGAGAATCTATTCTCTAACCACTACGTGTGGTTGACTCCTTTGCGCAAGGAGAATGAAACTCGTTTCGAAGTTGCTTTCCGTGTCCCCGATTATGCGTTTGAGGTCGGTGTGTGGCAAGGCATTGTCACCGATAAGATTTATTACGGTGCCGACAGCCAGATAGCGCAGGACAACGGAAGCGTCAGCGTGACGAGCGTGTACGCCCGCAAAGATTTCCGGATCGCCGGACTTCATTTGGACCATAAGGTTTTGTTGCAGTGGAGTACGAATCATAGAGTCATACCCGTTCCGCTCGTCAGCGCCTTCCTCTCGTATTACTACGAATTTTGGGCGGTGCGCAACGTGCTTCGGGTGCAGTTCGGAGTCGATGGCCATTTCAATACGCGCTACTATGCGCCCGGCTACAACCCTGCGCTCTCGGAGTTCTTCAATCAACGGGAAATCGAGGTGGGGAATTATCCCTACATGGATCTTTTCCTGATGGGCAAGTGGAAGAGAATGCGGATATTCTTGAAATATCAGCATATCAACCGGGGCCTGTTCGGAAACGGCGAATATTTCGCGATTGCGAAGTACCCGCTCAATCCGGGCATGTTCAAGATGGGTATCTCGTGGGGTTTCTATGATTAGCGTGCTGTACGGCACAGGAAGCTGCCTGCAAAAGCAAGTTTTATGTTAAAGAAAACCTGTTTAATTTTTGTATTTTTAACATTACAGACCACTTTTTACGGATTCAACGCCAATTTTTCGACGTCGTCCGAGGCGGAGATCACCTTGGAGGAGAAAATGGAAACCCGGTATGTGATCTCTCCCTACGATCACGTAATTCGGAATATCAGCGAACGGGAGGGGAACGACTGGCGCCTGATGAGTGCCATCGCTTATCATGAGTCGCGTTTTACGGCCGATATCGTTTCCCGCCGGGGAGCGAGGGGATTGATGCAGATCATGCCTGCGGTGGCCCGGCAGTTCGATGTGGTTTCGGAGGAGGCTCTGCTCGATCCGGAAACCAATGTATTGCTGGCCAATAAAGTGTGGAATCGGATCGATTCGACGCTCGACCTGCCGGCGGGAATTTCCGAGAAAGATCGAATGAGCTTGATTTTGGCCTGCTACAACGGCGGAATCGGTCATGTCAATGATGCCCGGCGGCTGGCCCGTGTGAACGGCGAAGACCCCAATTCCTGGGAGGTGGTGCTCCGCTACCTGGAACTCAAGTCCGATCCCGCCTATTACCAGCACGAGGTCGTGAAGTGCGGCAAATTTACCGGCTACCGTCAGACGCGGGCTTTCGTGCAGGACGTAATGAATCGTTATAATAAGTATTGCCGGATCGCGCAGCTCTGATCCGGAGGGCGCCGAGAGGGTAAGTCCGATAACAGAACAAAAAAGCAGGGAGTGATTCCCTGCTTTTTTGTTGGAAAGCGCTGCGGATTCAGCGTTTGGTTTTCGTCGTTCGTATCCGATCGGAGGGATAGTCTGACGGCGAATATACCTATTCACCGGTTTTGTCCAGCCGGTCGTAAATCAGTTCGAGGTCATCGACGACGAGCACGCTCGAGGTGCTTCCGATGAAATAGTCGCCCCAACGGGAAGCCGAGCAGACGACGACGATATGGGTCGGTTTGCGGTCTGTCGCCACGTACTTCAGCGGTATGGTAAACTCCTGCCATTCGGAGTAGCTGGCGGTGAGCGGCAGTTGTCCGTAGCCGATTACGGCCGGACTCGTCGGATCGAAGAACGAACTGGGGTTGCGGGTGTCGATCGCAATCGGGTTTTCGGCCGATCCGAACTGTTCTCCCTGCGAGATGCCGTACTCTTCCGGGGTCCAGGTGCCGACGGCGATGTAGATCATGCCGTTGTCGGGATCGCCGACCTTGAGGTTCATCCCCGGCGGCTGGGTGCTGCCCACGTTGGTCAGCATTCCCTGGTTGTATTTGAACCAGCCGTGCAGAGCCGTCGGACGGGCTTCGAAAGGTTGTCCGAAGCAGACGATACCGTGCGTGAGATTTCGGATTCCGTAGAATATGCCTGTAAAGAGATTGCCGGCGGCCAATTTGTAAACGCCGACCAGACCTGCGAGCTTCGACGAAAGCTGTGCGGCATAGATGCCCGATGTGCCGGGACGCACGTCCGTCGTCTTGTCGGTCGGAGTAGCGTTGCCGATGCTGGCGCCTTTGTTGCCTGAATTCCAGAAGTGAATGCCGTCGGCCAGGTAGGGATAGACGACTTTGTCGATCGTTTCCCACTCTTCGAAACCTCCGTTCGGGAGTTGTGGTGCTGCTTCGGTCGTGACGCTTGCTACTTCCGTTTCGTTGCTGCCGGAGTAGGCGACTACTTCGTATTGGGTTTCCGGGGTAAGTCCCGTGATACAGGTGTCGAATGCACCGCCCGAGATGTTGATTTGCTCCTTATCGACTTCGGTCCACGCCTCGTCGCCGGTCTTGCGATAACGGAATCCCAGTTCGTCCGCGCTGTTGCCTTCGGCATAGGCCCAGATGACCCCGCTCCAGGCATCGACCTGCGTGAAGCGTACCTTGGTATCGGTAGCTTCGACGTAAAGCGACCATTTCTCTTCGAAGTCGTGGTAAGCGACGTAAACGTAGCGGACCGATTCGAACGAAGTCAGCTCGTCGATCGGAGGTGTCATCGTGGTGATGTCTGCCGGACCGAGTTTCAGCCGCGTGACCTTGAGATCGCTCAAATCGGTCCCTTCCGGAACGTATGCTTTCGCCGTAAGTTGATCGACGTCGATTTCCGCAGCGCCGATCTGCGATTCCACTTCGAAATAACGTTCGATCTGCTGGTCCGCTACGATCGTCCATTCGTAATCCTGATAAAACGAAAGGGTGAGGTAGAGCGGAGTCCGCAGGTCGAATGTTCCCGAAAGGGGTTTCGACGACCGGGCATTTTCGGTGACCGATATTTTGTCGATCTTTACGTTGGAGATGTCGGTTTGTTCGTCCAAATGAAGTGTGACGATTCGTTCCTGGGTATTGATATCTTCGGGTGCGCAGGTGAAACCTTCGCCTTCGACACCGAGGATTTGCAGCGTGACGACCGGATATGGAATCGAATTTTCGATGCAGGAGGTCAGCAACAGGAGTATGCCGATAAGTATATGTCGGAGATGTTTCATCATGCTTTGTTGGCTTTCTTGTTCCATAGATGAACGGTAACGCCGATGCGGATATTGAGCAGGTTGAGCCGGAACCGCATTTTCGAAGCGGTTCGTTGCCCGATCTCGTTGCCGTCGGCATCTTTCTGTTTGATCTTGGTGTATTCGATACCGCCCAGTCCGAAGGAAATGGTGCTGCACACGTTCGGGAAGATATAAACCGCCAGACCCGGGTTGAACCCGAGCGACAGTTTCAGGTCGTCGCTGAACGTGCTTCTGAGGGTGCCTTCGGTTTCGTAGGTAAACTCCGAATTACCGGTCTTCATCGAAAGATCTACTTCACCGAAAAGCCCGAAGTGTCCTTTGCTGTCCAATCCCGCATAGGAGCGGAAATAGAGGCCGACCGACAGTGCACTGCTTTGCAGGTGGAGGTTTTTGAAGGCCAGATTGACGTCGTTTTGCTCTCCCAGATTGAAATTGCCCGTGTCCAGCGTTCCGTTGATGTTGGTGTATCCGAAACGGACGCCGGCCGACATGTTGTCCTTGAAGAAGTAGCCTACAGAGGGGTTGATGGTGAAGATACTGCCGTTCAGATTCAGGTTGTCCAGGATCAGCAGGTAGTCCGTGTCGTCGCTTGAGAGGGTGCCGTAAGATACGGTGAGGCCCAGGGCGATTTCACCTGCATAGGCGAATTTGATTTTGTTGATTTCACGGTCGATTCTCCGTTTCATCGGCAGGAATCGTTGTTTCCGACGTACCGGGGAAACCGAGGTCGGCATCGATGCGGACGAGTCGCTCAGATCGGCGTAGAACGTCGGGGCCGGAAGTTCCTCGATGACAGGGACGGTCGTCGGAACCGGAGTGGCGTAGAGGCTGTCCTGCAAGCGGGAAGACGGAATTGCCTCCAGGGATGTCGGTTCCTGGGCTCGGAGCATGGAAACCGTTGCGACGGCTATCAGTATGGTAAAAATCAGTCGTTTCATCGTATTTCCGCGTTATAGATAGAGAGATATACCCAGCCCGATCGACAGGATATTGACTTTGAAATTCATCAGGCTCGAAGTTCGCTTTCCGACGGTTACCTGGTTGTGTACCTGGCGTGTCCGGGTGTAGGAAAGACCCATTACGCCGACATTGACTTCGAAAGCTACGTTGTTGGTGGCGAAGGCTACCAGGCCGGGCGATATGCCGATCGAGGCGGAGAAATTGGTTTCGTAAGTGCCCCGGATCGGGGAGTCCGCAGCGAACCGGGACTGGCCGCCGCCCAATGTCAGGCTGGTTTCGTTGAACAGGGCGAAGCGCTTGTTTTGTCCCAGAGGGATGTACTGACGCCAGATGAAAGCTCCGGAGTAGTTGTGTTGCAGTGCGTTGTAGAAATCGACACCGAGGTCGATGTCGCTGCCCAGTTTGATGCTGCCGCTATCTATGCGGAGCAATGAGCGGGAATAGATGAATTTGACGCCGATAGCCATGTTGTCCCGGATCGCGTAGGCGATCAGGGGGGTGACTTTGAAGGTGTAGCCGTCTGAGTTGATATCTTCGATTACCAGAAACGTGTAATCTTTGTTCGTGTGGGTAGAGTAGGAGGCGGAGGCTCCGAAAATCCATTGTCCCCGGGGGACGAACTGGTTGGACATGGAAGTCAGGCCCCGTTCTGCGCGAGGATCGGCCTTACGCTCCGGGGCGGATTCCATCGGAGCAGGCGATTGTGCATCGGTCCGAAGCGGATGTTCGGGCCGAGGGCTTTCGGAGCCCGTGTTCACGGTTTCCGAAGAATCGGGTTGCGGTATTGCCGAATCAATCGCAGGTCCCGGAGCGGCCTGCGATTGATTGCTTGCAAAACATAGACACAGTGACAGTGTCAGTGTCAGGATGGCGACGGTTCCTCGCATGAAAATCAATATACAAATTCGATGTCGTCGATATACATTCTGCTCTCCTTGTTCCCTTCCATGTAGTCACCGCGGTAGCTCGCCGAGGCTGTTACCATCAGGTAATTGGGCTTTTCATCACTGCGGTATTTGATGGGAATTACGATCTTTTTCCAATCGCTTTGGGAGGTATCGTTGAGCCAGTCCCCGTGGCCGTAGATGGGGCCTTCGGGCAGGCTTTCCTGGGAAGGATCGAAGAAGGTGCTCTGGTCGTTCGTGTCGATCTTGTGGTAGGAGCTCCATTTGCCCATGCAGACGAAGAAGCGGGCCTTGTCGCCGGACCCGACCGTCCCTTTGTACCAGAATGTGATCGCTTTGGGACGGGCGTTGAAGGTGAACGGACGACCCATATACACATCGCCTTTGGTGATGTTGTGAACACCGCCGAAGGCTCCGATGAAGAGGTTGCCGGCAGCGATTACGCCGAAAGCGCTCTGGGTCTTGAGCAGGGCGGACTTGCTCCCGGTCGATCCCGGACGGGGATCGTCTGCGGGTTCGGTCACCACGATACCGGCGGCATTGGCACCGGGGTTACCCGTACCCCAGAATCCGGTATAGCCTGTACCCATGCCGTTCGAGCCGATTTCGTCCGCCGAGCAGGGGTACCAGGTTTTGCTGTTCGTCCAGGTTTCGAATCCCGCATTGGGAAGCTGAATGCCCGTTGCGGCCGAGAAATTGTGTATCTCGCCCGTTTCCGCATCGTTGATGAGCAACTGGTATTCGTAATCGCGGTCTGCGGCGAAGTCGATGGCTTGTGCCGTATAGGTATAGTCGGCACCCGCAACGGCGGTTACGGTCTTCCACTCACCGAAGGCAGGCGACTCCGCCAGGCGTTCGCGTTCGCGGTAACGTACTTTGACGTTGGTGAGCGCCGGATCGGTGACGATTACCTGAAAATCGGCCGTATTGAGCCAGAGGTCGTACACCGCCAGGTCGGTGAGTCCGGGTGTTGCGATGCGGGCTTTGCCCGTACCTTCGGCTTGTGCGACGTCGGTCATCGTAAATTCTACTTCGTGAATGCCGCCGGCGAACGTGGAGAAGAAGGTTCCGCCGAGGGAGAGTTTGCCGCTGTTGTCGTCGGTCTTGGTGTAGCTGATGCCTTTGGCTGCGGCTTCCGGAAGCAGCGCGCCGTCGCTCAACACCTGGATCGTTTCGTCGTTGGCCTTGATGGAGATGCCCGAAAGCGCCTGTACCGAGGATACTGCGAACGAAATGTCGTCCGTGTTGAATCCGATTACCGAGTTGATGTCGAATCCGTCGCCCTTGATCGTCGGCTGCGGGCTGAAGATGAAGGGATCTTCGTGGATCTCTCCGTCCTGATCGACCTGTACGGTGATGCCCAGGTAACCGTTCGGAGTCTTCGAATACTTGAATGTCAGCGTATAAAGATTGCCGCTTTCGGGTGTCGGAATGACTCCGGTTTTAGAAACGCTACCCAACTCCGTGCTCGAGCTGTAAAAGCCCCAACTCAGGTTGTGAACATCTTCGGGCAGCAGGTAATAACCCGTTGCGTTCTCGGTGTATTTGAGCGTCGGTACCGAGCCGTTTTCAGCTTCCGTTTTGGAGAAGGTGTCGATGGCGCTGACGTAAGCCTTGAATCCCGGATCCATTTTGTCCAGAATCGTCTGATCGAAGACGACTTTGACGCCGATGTTGGTGGTTGGGCAGACTACCTCTTTGAGGACGGTCTGTTGGGGTTCGATATCGACGTCCAATTCGCCGTAATAACTCTTGTTGGTGAAGGTCGCCTGGCTCTGGTCCCCTGCTTCCACTTTGATACGGTAGGACCCTGCCACCAGGTAGAAATCACCCGGAGCTTCCGTAGCCGGCTGGTATTTGCGGATCAGCTTCTCTTCTCCGTTTTCGATCTTATAGACGCGCATGATACTCCGATCCAGAGCGTTGTATGCGTCGGCACGCGAGCCGCCGATATTGACGCTCAGGCGCAGGGTTCCCATCTCTTCCGAGGCGTTGCCGTCGATGTCGCTCTGCGAGCAGGCTGCGGTCAGGAAGGCCACGCCTGCAAGCAGCGAAATATATTTAAGAATCTTTTTCATCACTGTTTCGGTTTACTGTTGGGGAACATAGAGCATGATGGACTTGATGTTCTGTCCCGAAGCATCCGTTGCGGTCAATTTGAAGTCCGTGTTGCCCGGAGCTACGGCATAGAGCATCGTCATAAACTGAGAAATGTCGAATTGCAGGGTTTTCTGTCCGACGATTTCGTCTTTGGTCTTAAACCCTAACGAGTGGAGTCCTTCGTCCATTTTGTCGGAAGCCGGATTGACCAGATCCATATGCGCTTCCAAGCCGATACCGAGGCTTTCGAGGACTTCGGCGGTGAGGGCATCGCTGATGATATCGACCGTCAGGCCGGTTATTCCGCTCTCGGAGGCGAGGTTGATGAAGACGTTCATACCCTCCTCCGTGAGCGTGTGGCGGGAGTCGATATCGACAATATCCGTACCTTCCGGATTGGTGCTCCAGAAGATGTTCGGTCCCTCTGCGGTGCCGCTGTCGTGGGTGACCTTGATGGTCATTGTCGTGTAGGAGCGACGGCCTTCGGAGTCGATGGCGATGAACTTCGCGGTATGGGTGCCCGTGTGGTCGTACAATCCTTTCATACCGTTGTAATTGACCTTGACGAGCAGATCGGAGCCGCTTTGCTTGACTACGCAGTAGTCGCCGGCCGGATTTTCGCCCGGCCAGAGGGCTACCGTGTTGTTGCTGTAGCCGGCCGTTGCGAGAGCTTCCAGGAACTGGGCGTTGTCCGAATCGAAGACAACCTCCAGCGAGGCAACGGTCGAACCCTGGTAAGGAGTTACGACGGCCGTAATCATCGGGGAGCAGCTCTGAACGTCGAAGTCGAACATGCTGGTCGTGATGGGGTAGGGCTGGGCGATATCCCCGTTTTCGAGGGTTACTGCCGGAGAGTTCTCGTCCGAAATTTCTTCGTCGGGAATCTCCTCTTCGCCGTAAGAATAGAACGAAGACATGACATCCACGTCGATTTTCTCGTCGTAAACCCATGTTTCGACCGTAACCTGGAATTGGACGTTGCCGTCGCTGGCATGCAGGATCTTGATGTTGATCTTGCGCCATTGTCCGGCTTTGACGTTCTGTATCTCCTGGCTCCAATTGACCGGCACGTAGGAGGCTGGCTCTCCCTCGCCGGCTTTGTTGTATTGGCCGGAAAGGACGATTTTCAGGGTGTTGTCCGTATCGACTGCGCGGAAGAAACCGGGTTTGAGCGTTTCGCCCGTGGCTTCGGGGCGTCCGTAAACCAGGGAATTGTCCTGGATCGAAAGGGTGACGGTGAGTTTGTCTGTTTCGTCGTCCGGCTTGAACAGGCTGTCCAAATCGGCGGAAAGTCCGACCGTCGCCTTGATATTTCCCAATTTGCAGACCAGGTTATTGACCGTGGTCGTGAGCTTTTTGATTACGTTGACCGAAATTTCGCCGTAATAGACGGGCGTTTCCCACGCCACGTCGGGTGTGCTGGCGTAATTGGGCGATTCCGCCGTGACGGTATAGCTGTCCTGCGGTAATTCGATATTGCCCGTGGTCTTTATTTCAGCATAGGTGTAGCTGCCGACCTGTTCTTTTTTCGAATTGTAAATCTTTACGATATAATCGTCCGGTGCGTCCACCGTGCTGCGCGTCGAAGAGGTGCCGGGAGCGTTGTCCGTCGGCAAAATTTCCATGTCGTCCGCTACGGTCAGGTCCCAGTTCTCAAAGCTCAGGATACCCGTTTCCGAACCGGGTCCTTCCGGTTGTTCGCCCGTCGGGAGATCGTCTTTTCCGCATCCCGCCGCCATGAAAAGACAGCAGAGCGGCAAGAGCAAATATTTGGTAAAAGTCTTCATAGGATCTGTTTTTAGCTTATTTTATACGGGGTTATGCTTCGGGGTTGAGTTCGATTTCCTGCGGGGGTACTTCGGTCAGCGTATCGTCCAGTCGGATGCTGATGCTGCCCTGTCCCGCCTGCGAAGCGTCGATCCGGATTTTGTGCCAGGTGCGGGCCGTCGTGACACCGATCTGCTGCTGCGGGAATTCCACTTTCACGCCGTTCTGCGCCTTCACCGCCGTACCTTTGAGCAGAAGTTTGCTTCCCGGCTTGACGAAGATCGGAGTATCGGGCGACGAGGAGTGGGTGAAACTGAAATTGTTGCCCGCTTCGGTCTGGACGGTGAATTGCGCTTCGGAATAGTATTTCTTGAACCACTCGCCGCATTCGAGGCTGATTACCGAGTTCGTGAGCGAGGCGGTAATGGTCTTTTGAATCGTCTTGCGGGCGAGTATCGTAAAGTCGAGCGCTCCCTGGTAGCAGAAAGCCGTGCTGCCCTCCTGCTGCGGATCGCCGTAGCTGATCGTCGCCGTATAGTCGCCGCTGGGCATGAAGGGGGCCGTATATTCGCTGAGCGTGGTGTATTCGGCGAGGTATTCCGCTGTCGCGGTGCCTTCTTTGCCTTTTACAACCAGCTTGAAGCTGTTGCCGGACGGCTTGCAGTTGTCCGGCAGGGACGTTTGCGCCCGGGTCGTCTGCGAATCGACCTCGGAGCAAGTCGTGGTCCGGAATTCGACCGAGCCTTCCCCGTCTGTCGTTTCGAGGATTTCCTCTTTCGAGCAGCCCCCCCCCAACAGTGCAAGGGTCGTTAGAATCAACAGGTATTTTTTCATAGGGTTATTGATTTGGAGGTTTATTTTACGATGGTTACGCGGATGTTGTCGAGGTACATATACCAAGTTCTCGATACCCATCCGTTGCCGGTGAAGTTGTATGTTCTCTGAGTCAGCCACGACAGGCGCGTTGCATTCGTTGCTGCGGGAACTTCGCAGGTGCATACTCCCTGAATATTTCCGAACGATACGCCGCTCAGTGTATTGAGGTTGTCGATCTGTTCTTTCAGCGTGTTTTCGAGGCCGTCGTTACCTTTTTTAGGTGCCGTATCCGTGAGGGTTCCGAAACTGCAATAGAGATAGTCGTTGTCCTTGTTGGCATTGAAGGTCACTTTCAGCTTTACGGTTTTTCCGGGTTTGATATAGGCGAGCGGCGGAGTGTCGAGCCGTCCCGGATACTGGGCTATGGTTTCGTGTCGGACGGAAATACGCATCGCCTTTTGCGAAACCTGAAGACGGGTTCCCGTCCAACCCTCGTCAAAGCCGTACTGCGACAGAGAGATACCGTCCGGATTGGATGTCGTAGCTTCTGTTTTGTATTCGAAATCGGTTTTATCGTCGAAATCTTCCGAAAGAAGGTACGGGATTTTGAGTGCGATCGGCAGATGTTCGCCGGGAGTGAACGAAGCGACGCTTACATTTTGCGGCACGAGGGCATTTTCGGTTTCGAAGCTGACCTGCAACGGTTGTTGAGCCAGCAGATCGCCGTAAAGGTCGCCGTAGAAAGCCACCGTGTATTTGTTGGATTCGTCGATGGGGAAGGTCTGCTCGGTCGTCCCGTCGCGGAAAGTCATTCCTTCGGGAGCTTTGACGATCAGGTTGTAAGGCTCTTCACCCAGATTCGAGGAGTCGCCCGTGACCGAAAAATCGACATAGCTTACCGGCAACTCGGTCGGGATCGTCAAGGTAATGGGGGTGATGTGTCCCGCCGCCATTTCGCGGTCGATCGGGACGGAGAGCGTGTGGGAACGGTATCCGTTTGCTGTATAGGCCGTAAAAGAGATGTCGCCGCTTACCGTCGTGGGGTTGATGAAGGCCCAGGCATAGTTTTCGGCTTCGTCCGTCAGCGGGGTATTCAGATCGAGCGTGATGCTCTTCGAGCCTTCGGTCAGGGACATTGGGGCCGACGGATCGGCAGCGTCGAACGAAACGGTTCCGACGACTTCTGTCGGGAAATCGATGACCAGACGTGTGATCGGTTCGCCCCAGATGTTGCGGCCTGCAGGGACTTCGATTCGCAGTGCGTGGCATTTGTGACGGAAGCGCAGCGCGTGCGACGGTGGAGTTTCGAGCATTTGGTCGGACTGTTCGAACAGGGGAAGCGCGTCGGCGGTCAGCGGATCGGCGGCCAGAATATCCCATTTCCCTTCGTAACGGCCCGTCTGTTCTGCCGGGATCCGGTAAGATACCTGCGTGCCGCTGACGCTTTCGGGCACCGGGCTGACGGCCGTGTAGGTATAGGTTCCTGCCGGCATATCGGCGACCGTCGAGCTGAAAACGGCGGTCGAATAGCTGGGGGTGAAGTAGGCCAGCGAGAAATGCTGGGCGTTGAGCGTATAGTTGCTGCCGTCGGCGGTCGCCCAAAGGGCGATCTTGTCATTTTTGTCCCAGCGGGTCGAAGCCCAGTCGTTGTCGTCGATCCAGGTTCGGGTACCGTCGGGCAGACTGTAAACCTGCGGTTCTTTCGTGTTGTCGCACAAAATGGCGACTTCGACTCCGCCGGACGGAGAAGTCGGCTGCTCGATTTCCTCGTTGCGGGAGCAGGCGCCGATCAGAAGCAGCGCCAGTACAGGGAGAAGGATCCGATGTTTTTTCGCCATAAGACAGTTAGTGAATGATATTCACAATTTTCACAAAAATAGACGGGTTTTTTCTATAATGGAAATAAATTCAACGAAACGGGTAAAGTTCATCACGAATCCCCGGTTTTACGGGCGTTTTGTTTGAGATAACAGCGTGGAATTAACGTCAAATACCTCCTTATTCCAAGGAGGTATTTGACGGAATATCGCTGAATGGAGTTAATATACCCATTCGAAGTCATCGACATAGAGGCAGGCTTTCGAGTAGCCCGTCATGTAGTCGCCGTAGGCATTCGCGGCGCATGAGATCACGATCGTGTAGTTCCCTGTGGGAGCCGGAGCTTTCTCTTCGTACCAATGGATTTTGAGTGCGTCTTCGGAAGAAACCAAGGCATCGCCGGGGGTGCTTTGATCGATCCACATCGAGCCGTAGCCGACGACTTTACCTGCTTCCGATACGACGTCCGCTCCGTTGGCCGGATCCCAGGCTCCCGTGGTCGAGCCGGTTCCCGAAACGACCGTGTGGGGCTGGGACCAGTCCACGATCGCCACGAAGATACGGCATTTGTCAGGATCGCCCTTGGCCACACCGGGGGCCGGATTTTGCGATCGCACGATGTCGATGTCGCCGGTCGTGGCGTGATATTTTACGCGCAAAGCCTTGGGACGTGCCGTGTAGGTGTATTTGCTGCCGAATTTCACCGTACCGGTCATGCTGGCATAGTTGAAACTCCCGGTAAAGAGATTGCCTGCAGCCAGGACGAACATATTTTTGCTCTGCAGTTTCGCTGCGGGTACCGCTGCGCCGAATTTATCCGTGGTAGAAGAACACAAATCTGTCGTGATGCCGTTATTGCCGCAGTCCCAGAAAGAATCTCCGGTTTTATTGGGGTAGGGAACGTCTTTGCTTCCGGACAGACCTGCCCGGGAAACAGTACTCCATTCCGACATGTCCGCGTTGGGAATTACATCGCCTTTGGCCGTTGTGAAACGTCCGGTTTCCTTTTCTGTACCGTCCAGCTTCAAGCGGTAATCGTAGGTCGTACCTGCGAAAACGCCGGTGGCATAGTCCGGTTCGTAAACGGTTTTACCCATTTCGTTGGTCGATGAACTCCAGGTCGGCTCGATCGCGGCCGTGAAAGTGCCGTCGCCGTTGTCGGAAACGGTCGCCTGCTGCCAGGCGTCGTCGGTGCTGCGCTTGTATTCGAGCGTCGCGCTCGCGGCCGTTGCGGAGGGGACGATTTTCAGCGTTGCGGTATTTTGCCACAGGTCGGCGGTTTCGAGCGTTACCTGGCCGTAATGGAAGGTCAGGTCCTGTACGGTCGTTTGGCCGGCCAGGTCGGTAACGGACACCTTGAATACGTGGTTGCCGATTGCGTCGGGGAGCATCGCAATCATCGGGACGAGCTTGGTGATGTCGAATACGGTCGATTTCGTATATTGGATCTCCGTGCCGCATTTCAGACCCAAGTCTTTGTATTGGATGCTTCCTGCGATCGAAGTTTCGTGTACCAGATCGAGGTTTTGTATCCCCAGCGAGTTCAGGGCGTCGGAAACGATTTCGACTTTCAGTTCGGCGATACCGCCCGGTACCGTGATGTCGATGGCTGCGGGGTAGGTGAGCGACTGGTCCGGCCCTACCGTGATTTCATGCGTGGCGTCGATGTCCTGGTCGGGCCAGTCGAGCGACGGGGCAGGAATGGCGGAAGGGGTCAGCGTGCCGACCTCTTTCTTGTAGAGGACACCCGCCTCGAACGGCTTGTCGGTACGGTCGATCTTTACGGAGGCCATCTGTTTGGTGGCGGTGATGATGTCCAGATTCAGGTTGTAATTGCCCGGCAGGACATTGAAGAAGGCGTCCAGTTGAGCTGCGGCCGATGCAGACCCGCCGTCGAAGTTTATCAGAATCGACTTCGACCGTTCTTCCGTGTCGAGTGCGGGTGCGGCGGCCTCTCCTTGTGCCAGGTCGAAATTCAGGGATTTGGCCGACAGGAAATCGTCGCTTTCCGCCGTCAGCAGCACGCAGCGAATCGGGTCGGAGGTCGAATTGGTCAGGTCGAAATCCAGGATCGACGTCAGCCGCTGCATATTGAAGCGGATCCTTTCGCCGCTGTCATCGACGCCTTCCGCTGAATTGGCCGTAGTTTGTGCGGGTGCTATCAGAATGTCGAACAGGCTGTTGTAGGTTCCGCCCTTCTGGATGCGGGTATTGCCGAAAGGAATGGTGGCCGACGTGCCGTTCAGGGATTGCTCTCCGTGGGGATAATAGGCCAGGTAGGTCCAGGCGCCGGTTCCCGGAGTGAGTTCACCTTTGAAAATGCCTTCGCTCGAAAAGACGAAGGGTTTGTTGATTTGCGCGACGCCGTTCAGCGTTGCGTGTATGCCGAGTTTGTCGATATCGACCTCCCAGGCGCCGTTGAAACGGTCGTCGCCGATTTCGATCGTCGCACGGGTTGCCGGTAGTTCGGCGGCGAAAGAGACAGGGACGGTTTTTCCGTCGTTCCCTCCCGGAGCGGCTTCATCCGTCGCAGGATCGGCGGAGCATCCGCAGAGGAGAACCAGTCCGGCCGTTGCGAGGGCAAGGGTATTGATTATGCGGTTCATAAGTTCGATGGTTTTAATTAGTAACTGTCGTTCGTTGCGTCGTTGTACGACATAGGTTCTACGGTGCCGCCCGGGAAAGAGTCGCCGAATCCGCGCTCTATGCAGATGTCCAAAACCCCGATGCTGGGGGCTACATACTTGCGAAGCGTCTTGGTTGTTTCCATAATGCTTATCTGATTTTAAGTTCGAAGTCAAAATTATAGTTTGCGGAACATGAAAAAAAATAAATTCAACGAGCGACGGAAAAGTTGTCACCAATACGCTTTTTTTATCAATGGCTTCCGATTCCGTTGTGGAAAATAGAACGGCGGCCTTCCCGGAAGAAGGCCGCCGTTCGCATCGAAACGGTTGAAAAACGCTATTTTTTCAGGTATTTGTCGAGCCAGCCGAAAAATTCGCGGTTCCAAACCACCGAGTTCTGGGGCTTCATCACCTGGTGGTCTTCGTCTTCGAATTCGACCAGACGGGCGTCGATACCGTGCAGACGTGCTGCTGTGAAGGCTTCGAGCGACTGCGTATAGGGGATGCGGAAGTCGAGTTCGCCGGTGATGATCATAATCGGCGTATCCCACTTATCGACGAACTTGTGGGGCGAGTTAGCATAGGTACGCATGGCCGTCGCGTTCTGCTTGTCCCAGTAGGGGCCTCCGTAGTCGTTGTTCAGGAAGAAAAGCTCCTCGGTCGATCCGTACATGGCTTCGAAGTCGAAGATACCGCAGTGGGAGATGAAAGCCTTGAAGCGTCCGTCGTGGTGTCCGGCCAGGAAATAGACCGAATAACCGCCGTACGAAGCGCCGACGCAGCCCAGGCGGTCCTTGTCCACCCAGGGCTCCTTGGCGACGTCGTCGATAGCCGAGAGGTAGTCGCGGATATTCTGGCCCGAGTAGTCGCCCGAGATCTGGTCGAGCCACTCCTGTCCGAACGAAGGCACGCCCCGGCGGTTGGGGGCGACGACGATGTAGCCGTTGGCGGCCATGAGCTGGAAGTTCCAGCGGTAGCTCCAGAATTGCGATACGACGCTTTGCGGACCGCCTTCGCAGTAGAGCAGCGTCGGGTATTTCTTCGCAGGGTCGAAATCGGGCGGCAGGATTACCCACGTCAGCATCTGTTTGCCGTCGGTGGTTTCCACCCAGCGTTTCTCGACTTTGCCAAGGCGGATCTTGTCGAGGATCGGCTGGTTGATGAACGTGAGCTGCGTGATGGCTCCGTCTTTCAGGTCGATTTCATAGAGCTCCGAGGGCGAAGAGATCGTGCAGATATCGGCTACGGCCTTGCCGTTTGCGATCGATACGGCGTTGATGTCGTGATCGCCCCGGGTCAGTACGGAAACGTTGCCGTTCATGTCCACGCGGCAGAGCTGGTGCGTAGCCTCCATCGGCGCGAGGAACCAAAGCGCTTCGCTGCCGTCCCAGATGACGTTGGTAGCGTTGTAGTCGAAATTCTTCGTGAGTTCCTTCACCAGGCCCGTTTCGGAATTCCAGACCATCAGACGCTCCTTGTCGGCTTCATTGCCCGCACGACGCTGCGAACGGAATGCGATTTTGGTGCCGTCGGGCGAGAATACGGGGTATTTGTCGTAGCCGACGAAAGGCAGTTCGGTTTTGGCTGCCGCATCGTGACCGGAGATGGGGGTGAGTCCCTTGCAGATGTTGGTCGTGGCGCCTGTCTCCGTGTCATAGACGAAAATGTCCGAGTCGGTCGAAACGGCGTATTTCGCACCTGTCAGCGGTTTGCAGGTGTATGCGAGTCGGGTGCCGTCCGGAGCCCACGCGATTTCGGACATATCGAAATAGGGTGCCAGCGGAGTGTCCCACTCCGCACCTTCGCCGATGATGTCCACGCCCTTCCCGATGCCGCCGGAGGTCAGCTCCGCGATGAAGATGTGGCGGTATTCGCCTTCATCCCAGCGGTCCCAGTGGCGGCACATCAGGTCGTCGTAAACGCGGGCTTTCGATTCGGCCATGTCCGGGTGGATGTCGGACGACTTGCGGTCGGCGACCTGTACGCCCTGTACATAAAAGACTTTGTCACCCGCAGGATTTACGCCGAACCCTTCGATGTCCTTGTCGAGTTTCGAAAGCTGGCGGGGATTTTGTCCGTCGGCAGCCATTTCCCAGATTTGCGAACTTCCGCTGCGGTCGGACAGGAAGTAGATCTTGCTGCCGTCGGCATTCCATTTCGGATCGGAGTTGTTCGACGAGAAGTCGGTCAGCTGGGCGACTTCGCCGCTGGCGGCGTCACGAACGTAGATCGCCGTAACGCCCCGGTTCTCCTGCATATTGTACCAGGTGACGGTGTAGAGCAGCCGACTGGCGTCGGGCGAGAGCGAGGCCAGTCCTACGCGGCCCATTTTCCACATCACTTCGGGCGAGAGAACGCCGGCGGCGATCTCCTCCTGGGTGAGCGAGTTGTCGATAGCGAGGGGCTGGGAGCGCTTTTCACTGCATCCGCCGAGTCCCACGAGCGTAATTGCCATAAAGAGGAATAAATTTTTCATTTGAGATCGGGTTTACTTCATATGATTTATACTTAAATTTGCGCTTGTCAATAGCGATTTTTATGCGTATCTATCTATATTTTGCAGATAAAACTCTGATTTTTACCGATGAAACGTCGCCGGCACGTTTTTTTGCCGTCGATCTTCCGCAGGGCGGGCGTATTTCCCGGACGAAGATACTTAATTTTCTGGAAACTCACAATGAGGTTGCGGTTTGTACGCCCGATCCCGAGCAGGCGTTTTCCCTCTTCCGGCAGGAATTCGCTGCTGTCGAGGCTGCGGGCGGCGTGGTAGTGAACGATCGCGGCGAATATTTGATGATTCACCGCAACGGGCGCTGGGATTTGCCCAAAGGACATGTGGAGCCGGGCGAAAGTACGGCGGAATGTGCCGTGCGCGAAGTCGCCGAGGAAACGGGAGCTGTGGGTGCGGAGGTGGTTCGCTTCCTTTGCCGGACGTTGCATGCCTATTATATGCACGGGCGGTGGGAGCTCAAGGCTACGCACTGGTTCGAAATGCGCGTTTCTTCGAGCCGAGCCCTTAAACCTCAGCGGGAAGAGGGAATCGATGTGGCTGCGTGGTGTCCGGCCGCCGAACTGAAAGATCGGCTCGAAGGGATGTTTCCTACGGTGCGCCGGGTGTTCGAATGTTTGGAAAAATAGAGGTCGCTTTTCGTGCCGGATAGATAGAGGACGATTTTTCTGCCGGCCCGATGTCGCGGCCTGTCCGGGACAGGCGGTTCCAGCCTGATAATTTGCCTTGCCGTATCGGTTTCAGACTGCGGTATTGTCCGGAACGAGGGTATCAACGAAAAACCCGGTGCAGATCGCACCGGGTTTTTCGTTGGGTATTTGGTATTACATCGGTATTACATCGCGCTGCCGTTCATGGCTTTGGCCATGGCTTCGGCGATTTGGTCGAGCGCTTTTTGGAGCTTGCCTCCGATCATCATACGCATCATCATATTCAGTTCCGCGTGCAGCACCAGCCGCATGCGGGTATCGTAGGGACCTGCCGGCTGCAACTGGATCCAGAAGGTGAAGTCGATGGGAACGCCGTCTTCGCCGCTCTGTATCTTGACGTATTTGGGAGCTTCCTTGGCCACGATTTGCAGATTGACGGTGAAGCCCTTGACTTTGAATGAACAACTGTTTTCGTCGGCCCGCCACTCTTCGACCTTGTCCTGCACCGCAGGAGTGAGATTGTCGAAGCGGCTGATGACCGTATAAATCTGTTCCGCCGAGCGGAGTATCTGTTGGTGTTTCGATTCGTATTTTTCCATTGTCGTGTGTTTGTCGTCAAAAGCGGCGGTTGTCTTTTTTTGCAAATTTTTCGCTTTTCCCGGGCGACCGTTTTTCGAAGCCCTTATTTTTCGGGGCCAAAGATAGTGAAAACTGGGAGAAAACGGGATCTTGTTCCCGGTTTTCCGAGGCGCATCCTATCTAAGACTATGTCAAAGATAGTGAAAGCCGAGCGCTAATCCAAACTTAACTTTCTGTTTTCCTATTCCTTGCATGGTAGAGTTCACAAGTGTCCTCTGCGTATGCTTCGAATGTCGGTCGTTTGAGCCTGCCCCCCCCCTATTTGCTGCAAGGATGATAAAGTGTAGCGAGCCGAATCTGACCGGCGGGTTCCCGACTCCTTCCCGTTTCACGTTGCGGGGTGGGGAAACTTACTACGCCCGATATTCGTTTCGGCAGTCGGTCGTTCGAGCCGGGCTGGATCACACACTCTCTGTTGCAACCGTGTGCCGGATGATCTCGCCTGCTGGAGCCGGAGGGCGGGAAGTCTGTGTTGAGAAGTACTATACAGGGATATTGGGCCGAATCGGGAGTCAGTCGATTTCGATCGTGCGCTCTTCGTCGTCGCCGACGGCGATCCGCACGGTCATCACCTCTTCGGGCAGCAGCTCTTCGATCTTCTCGGGCCATTCGACCAGACAGAGATTCCCGGAGTAGAAATATTCTTCGTAGCCGAAGTCGTAAGCCTCTTCGAGCCGGTTGATCCGGTAGAAATCGAAGTGATAGATATTCTTCCCTTCGCGGGTCGTATATTGATTGACGATGGCGAAAGTGGGACTTGTCACTGTGTCGTCGGCTCCGAGCCGGGCGACGATTTCCCGGATCAGGGTGGTTTTGCCCGCCCCCATTTCGCCGCGGAAAACGACGACCGAGCGTCCTTCGAGCGCGTTTATGACGGCGGCCGCTGCGTGCGGCAATTCGTCCAGAGAGTCGATGTGGATGGTCTGCATGATTTATTGTTTGGGTTTTAGTACGATGTAGGGAACGAGCATCTCTTCCATCGAGATTCCCCCGTGCTGGTAAGTATTGCGGTAGTACCGTATGTAACGGTTGGCGTCGTTGTTGTAGACCAGGAAATCGGTGTTGTAGGCGAAGATGTAACTCGACGACAAGTTGATCGACGGCAACTGGATGTCTTCCGGGCGGGTGATTTCATATACCTCGCGGGAGTTGTAGGCCAGGTTGCGGCCGGTTTTGTAGCGCAGGTTGGCCGAGGTTTCGCGGTCGCCGGTCACCTTCACCGGATTGTCGATGCGGATCGTGCCGTGGTCCGAGGTGATGATTACCGTGTGTCCGCGTTCCGAGAGCAGGCGCAGCAGTGTCAGCAGGTCGGAGTGTTCGAACCACGAACGGGTGAGCGAGCGGAACGAGGCTTCGTCCTCGGTGAGTTCGCGGATGATGTCCGTTTCGGTGCGGGCATGCGAGAGGATGTCCAGGAAGTTATAGACGATCACCGAGAAGTCGGCGTCGTAAATCCGCTGGATGTTGTCGATCAGCTTGCGGCCCGCCTCGGGGCGCACCAGTTTGTCGAAGGTGTATTTGTAGTTCTTGCCGCTGGAGGTCATCAGCCGTTGCAGAAACTGTTCTTCGTATTGGTTTTTGCCTCCCTCCTCGTTGTCGTTGAGCCACTTGTTGGGCATCAGCTTGTCGATGGCCAGCGGCATCAGGCCGGCGAAAATGGCATTGCGGGCGTACTGGGTCGCCGTGGGCAGGATCGCGCAGTAGAAATCGTCGGCCGCGATGTCGTAGTAGCCGCGCAGCAGGGGGCTGATCGAGCGCCACTGGTCGTAGCGGAAGTTGTCGATCAGCAGCAGCGTGGTCTTGGGATTCTCGTCTGCCACCGGGAAGATCTTCGACCGCATGAGCGTATGCGACATGACCGGGGTGGTTTCGTCACGCTTGTTGATCCAGTCGTAGTAGTTCCTGCGGACGAACTTGCAGAACTCCTGGTTGGCTTCGTGCTTCTGGTATTCGATGACCTCCTTGATGCTTTGGTCGGTCGAATCGGAGAGCTCGATCTCCCAGTTCGTGATCCGGCGATAGACGTTGCACCAGTCGGCGAAACTGTCGGCCATCTGGAGTGCCGAGGAGAGGCGTCCGAACTCCGCCCGGTAATCGGCCGTGGTCTGTTCGGTGACCAGCTGCTGGGAGTGGACGTTCTTCTTGATCGAGAGCAGCACCTGGTTGGGATTCACGGGTTTGATGAGGTAGTCGGCGATCTTCGACCCGACGGCCTTGTCCATGATGTTCTCCTCCTCGCTCTTGGTGACCATGATGACCGGAGTAGTGGGGCGTATTTCCTTGATTTTCGGAAGGGTTTCGAGTCCTGTCATACCCGGCATCATCTCGTCCAGGATGATGAGGTCGTAGTTGCCCTCCGTCGCCATGTCGATCGCGTCGTATCCGTTGTTGCAGGTATCGACTTCGTAACCTTTTCCCCGGAGGAAAAGCACATGGGGTTTCAATAGTTCGATTTCGTCGTCCACCCAAAGTATTTTGACCATATTCGCGGTTTTAGTTGAAACAAAGATAGTGAAAGCCGGGAGAAAACGGGAACCTGTCCCGGTTTCCCGAGGCGCATTCTATCTAAGACTATGTCAAAGATAGTGAAAGGTTGCGGGCTTGCCCGCCGGGATTGCCGAACCGGATCCTATCTTCTACAAAAATAGTGATTTTACCAATTATACAATGCGAATTTCGGGCAATTTATTGTGCCCGACGGACGAAACTTTCGGGCGGCGGTGTCCGGTTCCGGCTATCGGGTTGTTTGATAATGCGTTGCCTTTTTCCGGATATTCTTCGATACGGTCCGGCTCCGGTCGGCCCGCCGGGTATCGAAGCGCGGTTTTATGGCCCGGTATTTGAGTAAGGGGTTTCGAACTGCGGCGCGACGCGGGCGAGGTGAATTGCAAAAAAATGTTCTACTTTGTTGTGATATAATCAAATAAAACTTATATTTGCAGTCCCGAAATAGAGTTTAACTTATAAATATAAAGAGTATGACAAAGGCAGATATCGTTAGCGAAATCGCTAAAAGTACCGGTGCTGAAAAAGTACAGGTCCAGGCTATCGTCGAGGCTTTTATGGAGAGCATCAAGGGTTCCCTGGCGCAGAACAACAATGTATATCTCCGTGGTTTCGGCAGCTTCATCGTGAAAAAACGCGCGAAGAAGGTGGCTCGTAACATTTCCAAGAATACGACCATTACGATCCCGGCCCACAACATTCCGGCCTTCAAGCCTGCAAAGAGTTTTGCGGCAAAAGTTAAATAAATAATAGAAACTTTAAACAATTACAGTTATGCCGAACGGAAAGAAACATAAGCGTCACAAGATGGCGACCCACAAGCGTAAAAAACGTCTTCGCAAGAATCGTCACAAGAAAAAGTAGGTAGTACGCCTTAGTGCTAATTAAGGTAGATAAAGCTAAAAGGGTGCGAGGCCCTTTTAGCTTTACCTGTTTTCCGATTCCCGCTCCGTTCGCAGGGCGGGATGTGTCGGATCGTCGGGAAGGAGAGGACGATGTGTTTGTGAACGTATCACCGTATATCGAATCCGCTCCCGAAAAGCCAAAAGAGGCTTTTTGCGAAGGGAATGTGCCGCAATATCGTCCTCTACGGACCAGGCGAGTTGAAAACAATGGAAGCCGGGCTGTGCTTCCCGAACGCCGAACAGCCGCAAACCCCATAATGTCAGAATCGTCGCCGCGGTCTGCGGGACGAAAATATATATGAACCGAGAATTAATAGTCAATGTAAACCCGACCGAGATTTCGATCGCCCTGTGCGAGGACAAGGTGCTGGTCGAGCTCAACAAGGAGCAGTGCCAGACGGGATTCGCCGTAGGGGATATTTATCTGGGCAAGGTGCGCAAGATCATGCCGGGGCTGAACGCCGCGTTCGTCAATATCGGCCATGAGAAGGATGCCTTTATCCACTATCTCGACCTGGGCTCCCAGTTCTCTTCGTTGCAGAAGCTGGTGGCGAGTTACCAGCCCGGCAAGCGGGGAATCCGCCTGGATGCGATGAAGCTGGAGCCGCCGATCGAAAAGTCGGGCAAGATCGGCTCCTACCTGCAGGTGGGGCAGACCGTTATGGTGCAGGTGGCCAAAGAGGCGATTTCCACCAAGGGACCGCGTCTGACGGCCGATATTTCGCTGGCTGGACGTAACGTGGTGCTGGTGCCTTTTTCGTCGAAGGTGTTCCTGTCGCAGAAGATCCGCTCGGCGGAGGAGAAGAAGCGGCTCAAGGGCATTGCAGCCGCCGTTTTGCCGAAGAATTTCGGCGTTATCATCCGCACGGCGGCTGTCGAGGCCAAGGACAGCGATATCGAACAGGATATCCGCTCCCTGTTGGACAAATGGCAGAAGACCCTGCAAAATATTCGCAAGAACCCTGCTCCGGCCCAGTTGATGAGTGAGATGAACCGGGCCAACACCATTATCCGGGATTCGTTGGGAGGCGCCTTTTCGCAGATCGTCGTGGACGACGAAGCGATGTACCATGAGATTCAGAACTACATCCGTCAGATCGAACCGCAAAGCGAGAAACTCGTAAAACTTTATAAGGGCAACGTCCCCATCTTCGACAATTTCGACATTTCGAAGCAGATCAAGTCGCTCTTCGCCAAGTACGTGTCGTTGCGCCGGGGCGCTTACCTGATTATCGAGCACACGGAGGCGATGAACGTCATCGACGTCAATTCGGGCAATCGCACCAAGGCGGAGGACGATCAGGAGCAGACGGCTTTCGATGTCAATCTGGCCGCTGCACGCGAAATCGCCCGGCAATTGCGTCTGCGCGATTTGGGCGGTATCGTCATCATCGACTTTATCGATATGCACAAGGCTGCGAACCGTCAGTTGCTCTATGAGGAGATGAACAAGCTGATGGCCACCGACAAGGCCAAGCATACGGTGCTGCCGCTGACCAAGTTCGGGCTGATGCAGATCACCCGCCAGCGGGTGCGTCCGGTCGCCGTGCAGGATGTTACGGACGTCTGTCCCACGTGCAACGGCACGGGGCGTATCGAGCCGACCGTTCTGCTCGACAAGAAGATCGAGAACAAGATCTCCTATCTGGCCCAGGATGCGGGGCACAAATATATCAAGTTGCGCGTCAGCCCTTACGTTTCGACCTACTTGAATCACGGCCTGTGGTCGTTGCGCCGCCGCTGGATGTGGAAGTATAAGATCCAGTTGAAGATCGTGGCGGACCAGAGCGTCGGTATCGTCGATGTCCACTACTACGACAAGGAGGGCAAAGACCTGTATAAGGATTAGAGATACCGGATGCCGCAGGGGCGGAGGCATGGACTCGGTCGATGTGCCGGATGGGATTCGGCCCCTTTTACTGGCCGGAAGGCGGACGAAGTCCGGAGCCGGACAAAGGCGGAAGGTGGAAAGACATACATGTTCGGTCGCAGGTACGATCTGCAGCCGATACGAATACACGGAGTTGAATAATCGTTTGAGCGCCTTGCGGAATCGATTCCTGCAGGGCATCTTTTAGCTGGGCGGAATATGGGTCCCGGAAATAAACCGAATATCTTGCAGTTGATCGCCGGAGCGGAGCCTCTCGGCGCGATGCGTCGTGCGTACGATTCGGCGGGGCGGACCGTTCTTCTGCGCGATATGGTCGGCGGGGCTCTCTCGGTTTATGCCGCTGCCCTGATCGCCCGAACGGGCGGTACGCACGTCTTCGTGGCGGAAGACCGCGATGCGGCGGCCTACCTGCTCAACGATTTTTATGCCCTGCTCGACGAAAAACAGGTTTACTTTTTTCCGGGCTCCTACAAGCGTTCGATCGTTTACGGTACGGAGGATGCGCAGGGTGTCGTGCAGCGGACGGCGGCGTTGAGTGCTCTGCGTCGGGAAATGGCTGCGGGCGAATACCGGATTATCTGTACCTATCCGGAAGCTCTGGCCGAACGGGTGACCGACCCCGACTCGATGCGGCGCGAAACCGTGCGGGTGAAGGTCGGCGACCGGCTGGCGATCGGAGAGCTGGAGGAGTTGCTGGCCGATTCGGGGTTCACGAAGGTGGATTTCGTTTACGAACCCGGACAGTATTCGCTGCGTGGCGGTATCTTCGACGTGTTTTCCTTTTCCGAGAGCAAACCTTACCGGTTGGACTTTTTCGGGGAAGAGGTGGATTCGATCCGCCGATTCGAGATTTCCAGTCAGCTTTCCGCCGACCGGCTGAACGAGGTGGAGATCGTTCCGAACCTGAACGGTTTTGCCGGGGATCGGATTTCGCTGCTCGCATTTGCAGGAGAGGCGACTTACTGGTTTTTCGATCCCGACTACGTACTGCGGCGCGTGAACGATCTGCGTCGCAAGGTTCTGGGGGAGATGGAGGAACCTGCGGAGATTGACACCCATCTGGTGAGCCGGAAGGTGTTGTTGCAGGACATGGCCGGGATGCGTTTGTTCGAATTGCGTGATAGCCTGAAGGAGCGGCCGGCCGATGCGACGGTCGCGTTCCGCATGGCTCCCCAGCCCAAGTTCAACAAGAATTTCGAATTGCTGGCCGACGACATCATTTCCAATGGACAGCGCGGTTATAAAACCTATATCCTGTCGGAAAACCGGGCGCAGCTCGAACGGCTGGAGAACATTTTCTACCAGTCGGGGCGTAAGGAGGCGCAGATCAACCCCCTGCCGATCACGCTGCACGAGGGTTTCGTCGATCACGACCTGAAACTTTGTTTCTATACCGACCATCAGATTTTCGACCGCTACCAGCGCTATCGGATCAACGGCGAGATCAAGCGCGACGAGCAGATGACCGTCGCAGAGTTGAATCAGCTCCGCATGGGCGATTATGTGGTGCATATCGATCACGGCGTGGGGCGTTTCGGCGGTCTGGTCAAGATCAACGAGAACGGCAAGGTGCACGAGGCTATTAAATTGATTTATAAGGATAACGACGTGCTGTTCGTGCATGTGCACGCCTTGCACCGTATTTCGCGATACAAGAGCGGCGAAGGCGAAGCGCCCAAAATCTACAAATTGGGCAGCGGAGCCTGGCAGAAGCTCAAGACCGCGACCAAGAAGGCCGTCAAGGACATCTCGCGCGAACTGATCGCCCTCTATGCCAAGCGCAAAGCCAGCAAGGGATTTGCCTTTTCGCCGGATACCTATTTGCAGCAGGAGCTGGAAGCTTCGTTCATGTGGGAGGATACGCCCGATCAGCAGACCGCGACGCAGGCCGTCAAGCGGGACATGGAGTCCAATCAGCCGATGGATCGTTTGATTTGCGGCGATGTGGGCTTCGGCAAGACCGAAGTGGCGATCCGAGCGGCGTTCAAGGCCGCGACCGACGGCAAGCAGGTGGCCGTGCTGGTGCCTACGACGATTCTGGCCCTGCAACATTACCGCTCCTTCGTACATCGGCTCCGGGATTTTCCCGTGAAGGTCGAATATCTCAACCGGACCAAGTCTTCGAAAGAGACGTCCCGCATCCTATCTGAGCTGGCCGAGGGTCGCATCGACATCCTGATCGGTACGCACAAGATCCTGGGCAAGCAGGTGAAATTCCACGACCTGGGATTGCTTATTATCGACGAGGAGCAGAAGTTCGGCGTGGCGGCCAAGGAGAAGCTGACGCAGATGAGCGTCAATGTCGATACGCTGACCCTCACCGCGACGCCGATTCCCCGCACGCTGCAATTCTCGCTCATGGGGTCGCGCGACCTCTCCGTCATCTCGACGCCGCCGCCCAACCGACAGCCGATCATTACCGAGTCGCATCTCTTTTCGGAGGAGATTATCCGCGACGCTGTCAATGCCGAGCTGGATCGGGGTGGACAGGTCTATTTCGTCCACAACCGGGTGGAGGATCTGATGACGCTTCAGGGTATGGTTACTCGGCTCTGCCCCCGGGCGCGGGTGGGAATCGGCCACGGCAAGATGCCGGCCGAACAGCTCGAAAAGCTGATTATGGATTTTATCTACGGGGAGTTCGACGTGTTGATTTCGACCACGATCGTCGAAAACGGCATCGACATTCCCAACGCCAATACGATCATCGTCAATAATGCCCAGAATTTCGGCTTGAGCGATCTTCATCAGTTGCGCGGACGTGTGGGACGCGGCAGCCAGCGGGGGTATTGCTACCTGCTTTCGCCCGGCGACGAGCTGCTGACTCCGGATGCCCGGCGGCGCCTGCGGGCCATCGAGGAGTTCTCAGATCTGGGTTCGGGATTCAATATCGCCATGCAGGATCTCGACATTCGGGGCGCCGGCAATCTGTTGGGCGCCGAGCAGAGCGGCTTTATCGCCGACATCGGTTTCGAAACCTACCAGAAGATCATGCAGGAGGCGATCGCCGAACTCCGCTCGGAGGGACTCGAGATGCCCGGCATGAGCGATGCCGAGCAGGGCGTGGTCGATAAGATGAGCTATATTTCGGATAGCGTGATCGAGATCGACGTCGAGGCCGAGCTGCCCGACTCCTACGTGCAGCAGCCCGCCGAGAAACTGCGCTTGTACCGGGAGCTGGATACGGCCCGCAACGAGGAGATGCTCAAGAGTTTCGAGGCCAAGATGATCGACCGCTTCGGTCCGTTGCCCCGGCCCGCTGCCGAGCTGCTCAATGTGGTCCGCCTGCGGTGGGAGGCCGTGCGGCTGGGTATGGAGCGCGTGAAGGTCAAAAACGGCTTGATGATCGTCCATTTCGTAGGCGACGACGATTCTCCTTACTACAAGAGCGATACGTTCATGGAGCTTTTGCGCAAAGTGACGCAGCGCCCCGACCGATTTGTTCTCAAGCAACACAATAATCGCCTGGCGATGACCGTTAGGGGGATTAAGGATGTCGCAGCGGGATACGAGGTGCTTAAATCTTTGTAGAAAGAGCTGGGGAGTATTTTTGATGTATGGACTTGCCCGAACGCGACCGATATGCCTCGTCTTTTTCCCGAAGTTCCTCCCTCGGGAGAGGGTCGGAGGACGGCATAACGCTCCGCAGGGTTGTGGGGTGCCGCCGAAATCGGTAAGAGAACGGTCGTGGTAACCGAAAAGTATATAACTGCTATAAAAACTGAATCCGGACGGTTGTGAACGATTCGTGCCGCAGTGAACTTGGAGAGCGGCCGTGCCGGACGGAAAGAACGAAGCAAAAAATTCAACGATGAACCTGACGATCGACATGGGTAACACGCGGGTCAAGTACGCTGTATTTGACGGCGGTACCGTCGTTTCCGACGGATGTTCGGAAGAGTTCGACGAAGCGGTGATAGATCGGATTCTTGCTGCTCATCCCGGTATTACGCAGGCTATTGTTGCGACTACGCGCGGTCCGGTCGATGACACCGTCGCGCTGGTGCGTCGCCGCATCGGGCGCTGTCTGCGGCTCTCACCGCAACTTCCTCTTCCCATTCGTAACGGTTACACTACGCCCGAAACTCTGGGTGAGGACCGTCTTGCGGCTGCCGTCGGCGCTGCGTCGCTCTACCCGGGCCGCAATCTGTTGATCGTGGATTTCGGGACGGCCATTACCATCGATCAGGTTTCTGCCGACGGGGTTTTCCGGGGCGGTAATATTTCTCCCGGCGTACAGATGCGCTTCCGGGCCTTGCACGATTATACGGCGGCGCTTCCCCTGTGTGAATCCTGTGAGGACCAGACGCTTTTGGGGCGTTCGACCGTCGAGGCGATCCGGCAGGGCGTGATGAACGGCATTGCCTTCGAAATCGAGGGGTATATCGCCCGGCTGTTTCCGGAAATCGATGCGTTGTCGATAATTTTTACCGGCGGGGATGCAAAATTCTTTGTTAAACGAATTAAAAATACGATATTTGCACATTGTGATTTGGTCTTTCTGGGGCTGAACCGAATTTTAGAGTATAATGCAAGTGAAGAAAGCCGCCGTTAAACTGTGCCTCGCGCTGGCCGTCATTGTACCGTGCATGGCATGGGGACAAACCAGCAGTATCAACGCTTTTTCACCGTATTCGATGTACGGTCTGGGTGAACTGCGGACCCCGGGAACGCTTCAGACACGTTCGATGGGCGGTGTCGGCGTCGGTATGCGTAATGCGGCTGCTGTCAATTTGCTCAATCCGGCGGCTTACAGTGCCGTGCGCCCCAAGTCGTTCCTTTTCGATTTCGGTCTTGAAGGGCAGTGCTTTTACAATTCCCAGAAATATTACGGGCAGACGCTCAATACAAGTTATTATACGGTCAATTTCCACGACATTGCGTTTCAGTTGCCGATTGCCAAGCATTTGGGGTTGGGCTTCAGCCTGACGCCTTACAGCAGCGTCGGTTACCGGATGAAACAGGAGGTGGACGACGATGAAATCTGGGGTAATATCGGCCGCGTGCAGTACCAGTGGGACGGCGACGGCGACGTGACGGAGGTGAAGCTCGGTCTGGGCTGGGAGATCTTCCGCGGATTCTCGATCGGAATAGCTGCCCAGTACTATTGGGGCGACATTCAGCGGATTTATAAAACCGCTATTTTGGAGAATATAACCGGAGGAGGTCTTATCGCAGACGCGACGGGAACCGAAACCTACAGCGTTTCCCGTTTTAAGGGACAGTTCGGCGTACAGTGGTCCCCGATCAGCAACCGTCGGCGTATTCTGACGATCGGTGCGACCTACGATATCGGCGGCGACTTGAATCCGAATGTGACGACGAAGGTGCAGACCGGCGATATTTTCAATACGGTCGCTATGGATATGGGAAATCGTCTGGGGCTCAAGCTGCCCCAGCAGGTTGCCGTAGGTATTTATTACAACACGCCTAAAATAGCTGTGGGGGCGGATTACGTCTATCAGGACTGGCGAAGCGGCAATTCTCGGTTGGTCGAGAAATCCGCAGCCGGTTTCGATGTGGCTTACCGGAACACGAATACGGTTAAACTCGGGGTCGAATACACCCCCAATAAAGCGGATGTACGCAGCGCATTGAAACGCTGGTCCTACCGGGCCGGAGTTCGTTATGGTACCTATAACCAGACTTTCGGCGGAGTGGATGTCAATGAATACGCCGTGACGCTGGGCGTCGGTATTCCCCTGACGGTGTTGGGCGGCATATTGGGTGCGTCGTCGGTCGATCTGGGTGTCGAAGTCGGCGGACGCGGCAGTTTCAAGGCGATCAACGAACAGGTGAGTCTGGTTAAACAGACCTATTGCAAATTTTCGCTGGGTGTGACATTGTTCGGTGATTATTGGTTCGTTCGTCCGAAATACGATTAAACCACACATAAAAAATAAATTATAAAGAAGAATATGAATCGCATGAAAATTTTGCTGTCGGCAGTATTGGTGTTCGCTGCGACAGCTTCGATCGCCCAGGATTTCAGTGACCCTCGGTACGCTCCGTGGGGAGATACGCCCGAACAGCGTAAGCAAAACATTCTGACGAGCAACCTGCTGAAGGAAGCTGTCGATACCCGCGATTACGACGCAGCCGCTGTTTATTTCCGTACGCTTGCACAGGAGGCTCCTTCGGCTTTCGAAGCGACCTTTATTCGGGGGGCACAGGTTTATTCGAACAAGGTGCAACGCGCACAAGACCTGAATGAGAAAAAAGCTCTGCTCGATTCGCTGATGATGATTTACGACCTGCGTGTACAGTATTTTCCTTCCAGTCCCAATTACGGTACGGCTTATGTCCTTGACCGTAAAGCTCGTGAATACCTGACTTTCAATCCTTCCGACCGGGAAGGCGTGCGCAAGTTGTATAAGGAGGCGATCGAAGCCGGTTTGCAGAGCGGTTATGCTGCGCTGCCGGATGTCGCATTGGTATATTTCAGCAATTTGTGCGATGATTATAAGATGGGCGAGGTCTATCCGGATGCCGTTTTGGATGAGTACGCTCGTCTGGCCCCGATTTTCGAGAGTGATGCTCCTGGAGTAAAGGAGGCGAAAACACAGTTCGATACTTGTTTTGCGGGTAGCGGTGCTGCCGATTGCGAGAACCTGGAGAAGATGTTCCGTCCGCGTATCGAAGCGGCTCCGGAGGATATGGAGTTGCTCAAGCAGACGGTTTCGCTGATGTCCCGTTCGCAGTGCAGTTCCGAATTTTTCCTTCAGATCGCCGAAAAATATTATGCGATGGAACCTTCTGCCCAGACGGCCATGATGCTGGCTCAAGGATTTCAAGAGCGGGGCGACTTCGCCAAATCGACTACTTACCTGCGTGAGGCGATTGCTGCCGAACAAGACGCCGTTCAGAAAGAATTGCTTCTGGTGCGTTTGAGTATGACCGAACTGGCAGCCAAGAATCCTACGGCGGCTGCAGTTGCGGCTAATGAGGCCAAGGCGCTGAATCCCAATAACGGTATGGCTTATTTCGCCCTGGCGCAGGCTTATGCGGCTTCGGCTGCATCTTGCTCCGGACTGGAGGGTCAGGCTATTTTCTGGGTCGCTTACGATACGATGACGCAGGCAGCCAACCTGCTTGCCAACGACGCCGATGCCGGCAATTTCGCTCAGACGGCGCGTGATGCGGCAGCAAACTACCGTCGCGGATTCCCGACTGCCGAGGAATGCTTCTTCAACGAATTGATGGAGGGTGCACGTTATACGATTACCTGCGGTCCGGCCCGCGGTATCGTGACGACCGTACGCCCCCGGTAGCGACATAGTTTGTACGAACGATGCTCCGAAGCATTCAACGATATGCACAGGTAGCACTTCTCATCGCGGGAAGTGCTATCTTGCTATATTCGTGCGACAAGGAGTCGGTGGCCGAAGAGCCTAACGATGAGGCTTTGATGACCGAGTACAGCGAGCATTTGACGATGACCAATACGGAGAACGGCCGGAAATCCTATGTTTTTACGGCTCCTTTGGTGGAAGGTTACTCTTTGGCAAAAGAGCCTTATCAGGAATTTCGCAAGGGCGTGGATATCGTGACATATCAGAAGGACAGTACCGGAGCGGTCGATGCTACGCTAACGGCTAACTATGCGATTCATTACGGGAATCGGAAATTATGGGAAGCCAAAGGAAATGTCGTAGTGAAAAAATCCAACGGACAGGAGCTCTACACCCAGCAGTTGTTCTGGAACGAGAAAACGCGCCGGATCTGGTCTAACGTCGATTCCAAGATCGTGGAAGAGAGCGGAAATTCCTACATCGTCGAAGGATTCGAGTCGGACGATCAGTTGAAAGACTGGAAATTTCGCCGAATCAAAGGGCGTATGTGGGTCAATATCGAGCCGACACGGGACGCGGATTCTACGTCGGTGAAACCCGTTGCGGACAATGTTTCCGCTGCGAAGGAGGCAGTTTCCGAACAGCCTGTCAAACCGGCCCGGCCGATACGGGGGAACGACCGGAAAATTCAACTGACTCCCGTAGAAAGTAACGATCGTTCCTTATGATAACTTCGGTGTTTATAATTCTGCTGATGTTGTTGCTTTCGGCTTTTTTTTCGGGGATGGAGATCGCTTTTACGAGCAAGAACCGCCTGAAACTGGAGATCGACCGGAAGCAGAGTCGGCTGTTCAATTTCATCGCCGACATTTTTGCCCGTCACCCCGGGCAGTACATCACGACGATCCTGGTCGGGAATAATATCGCCCTGGTTATCTATTCGCTCTATATGTCGCTGTTGTTGCGCTCGCTCGCGGCGGCAGTGGGTTGGACGGAGATCGCTCGCGGCGGGTCCGTCGTTCTGGAAACGGCGGTTTCGACAATCATCATCATCTTCGTCGCCGAATTTCTCCCGAAATCCGTTTTCCGGAACAGCCCGAATTTTTATTACCGCCTGTTTGCTCCTGCGATCTATTTCTTTTATCTGCTGCTTTTTCCGATCGCCAAGCTGACGACCTGGATTTCCCAGGGGATTTTGTGGCTGATGGGGCGTAAGCCGAAGGTTGCGATGATGGAGCCCATTTTCGACCGGACCGATCTGGCCAGCTTGTTCGAATCGGGGAAGCCGGAGGCGCAGCATGAACCGGATAATGAGATCAAACTCTTTCAGAATGCCCTGGATTTTGCCGATTTGCGCGTGAGGGATTGCATGGTTCCCCGTATCGATATGGAGGCGGTCGATATCGATGATACCTCGATCAAAGCGCTTACGGCGCGTTTTGTCGAGAGTAAGTATTCCCGTATTTTCGTCTGGAAAGAGAGTGTCGATAATATCGTCGGCTATGTCAATTCGAAGTCGCTGTTCCGGCATCCGACGTCGATCGATGAGGTGCTGATGGAGGTGCAATACGTCCCGGAGACGATGCCGTTGCAAGCACTCATGCAGCGGCTCATCCGTCATAAGAGCAATATTGCGGTCGTGATCGACGAGTTCGGCGGTACGGCCGGTATTATCTCTTTGGAGGATGTTCTGGAGCAGATTTTCGGCGAAATCGAAGACGAGCACGATGTGCCCGACCTTACGGAGAAACAGGTCGGCGATTCGGAATTTGTCCTTTCGTGCCGATTGGAAGTGGAATATCTCAATGAAAAATACGGGCTTGCCATACCCGAGAGTGACGAGTACGAAACGCTGGCCGGGTATATCATTTTCCGGTATGAAGGGCTGCCGGCGGCCGGAGAAACCGTGCGTTTCGAGCATCTTGAGATCAAGATTCTGCGCAGGACCCGTTCCCGGTTGGAGTTGGCGCGCGTGAAACGGTTGTAGTTTACGGGATATTTTCGACCGGTGAGGGGCAAGTGCGTTTTTTCGATATGCCGGATGCGGAAAATGACGAAAGAATTTGGTCGTTTATCATGGTTTTCAGAATATATTTATTATCTTTGAACACTCATTTTGAAACAATAAATTAAAATAGTTTATATGGCAAGTTTAAACACGTTACGGACCAGATTCGGTGTGGTTTTGTCGATTATCATCGCGTTTGCACTGCTGGCATTCATTCTCTCGCTTAAAACGGATATGGGACTTTCGGGTAACGACCCCAAGGTCGGTGTGATCGACGGTTCGAAGATCAGATATTCGGAATATATTGAGGTATACAACAACCTGAAAGACCAGAGCAACATCTCCGAAAGTAATGAAGAGCAGATGGATCAGTTGGCTGAAATGGCTTGGCAGACTCTGATTGCCAACCACGTGTACTTGCCCGGTTTCGAGAAGATGGGAATCTCGGTGACCGATGCCGAGCGTGAGGGACTTATCAGCGGCGAGTATTATTCCGGGACGATGGCTGCGGCTTTCACCGACCCCCGTACAGGACAGTACAGTGTGGAGGGTGTGAGTGATTTTATCGCCCAGGCAACCGGAAATCCCCAGATGCAATATATGTGGGGGGCTTTGGTCGGACAGGCTATGCGGGAGCGCGAAATCAATAAGTATAACGGCTTGGTCAAAGGCGGTGTATATGTCAATCGGCTGGAAGCGGAAGAAGGCGTCGATGCGCAGAATAAGACTTTCAGCGGTTCTTGGGTCGGCAAGCGTTATCACGATATGCCTGATTCTCTGTTCTCGGTTTCCGATTCCGAAATCAAGGCTTATTACAATAGCCATAAGGCCCGTTATGAGCAGAAACCTTCGCGCACGCTCTCTTATGTGGTGTTCGAAGTGGCTCCGAGTGCAGAGGATATGGCGACTTTGGAGAAGACCGTTCGGGAAGTCGGCGATGAATTTGCCGCGTCGGACGATCCGAAAGCATTTGCCAAGAATAACCGTTTCGGTAAAATTACAGACAATTATCGGTCGGTTGCCCAGCTTCTGGACGATGAGGCCGAAGCGCTGGCCAACGGCAAGCAGTATGGTCCCGTCCTGAAGAACGATACCTGGACGATGACCCGTGTCGTTGAAACTTTGAACGCTCCGGATTCCGTGGGCGTCCGCCATATTGTACTCACCTACGACCAACGCGACCTGGCCGACAGTCTGATGACGGCTTTGCGGCAAGGTGCGGATTTCGCACAGGCGGCTCGTACCCATTCGCTCTATATGCAGGATGCCGGAAATGGAGGCGATGCGGGCGTGATGCCTTTCTCTGCATTCCCGGACGAGCTTTCGGGACTTCTTTCGACGGCTAAGCAGGGGGATATTCTCCGTGTCGAAGTGGGTGACGTTATTCAGATTTTACAGGTTTATCGTCTGGACAAACCTTCGAAGCACATGCGCCTTGCGACGATCACTTATCCTGTTGAGGCTTCGTCGGCGACCCGTCGCAATGTGCATAGTCAGGCAAGTCTTTTCTCTGTCGAGGGCAAGGGTTCTGTCGATGCGTTCAACGAGGCAGCGAATAAGGGAAACCTCACTCCTCGTGAAGCGAAACTCACGCAGGGTGACCGTCTGCTGCAGGGACTGGCTGATTCGCGTGAATTGGTGCGCTGGGCATACGATGCCAAGGTGGGCGCGATTTCCGAGATTTTCCCTGTGGGTGATGACTATGTGGTCGCAGTGGTAACTGAGATCGACAATGAGGATTATACGCCGATCGAGAAAGTAGCGAACAATATTCGCCAGACGCTTATAACCGATAAGAAGTTTGAAAAGATCGTCAGCGAAATGAAGGGTTCGACTATCGAAGAGGTCGCCCAAAACCTTGGTACCGAAGTCGTTCCTTTCGAAGATGTCCGTTACGGATCGTTCTTTATCCGTAACATGGGTGTCGAGCCTCGTGTGATCGGAGCGATTACCGCAACGGAGCAGACGAATACGCTGTCCGAGCCGGTCAAGGGAAATGTAGGTGCTTATGTTTTCGTGGTGACGGATATTCAGGAGGCGGAAACTCCGCAGAGTATCGAAGCTGAAAAGGTACGTGCCGAGGCGTCGTCGCAGGGGATGATTCAGCGTCGTCTGTTCGATTTCCTGGAGCAGATGTCGAATGTGGAGGACTTGCGCGGCAAGTATTTTTAACCGTTACCGGTAGATTTTTTCCGGAATAGTTCCGGCCGAAAAAGAGGGATGTAGCTTATACATTCCTCTTTTTTATTGTCGTTATTGCGATGGCATAGGGGGATGACTTCTCTTCTTAAAAGCGATAAGAGCCGGTTTCCTGAATTCTCTTCTGTGAGGTGCTCGGAGTGGTAGTCCGGCCAATCCGCCATTCTCTTTTTCCGCATCTTCGAAATGTCCGTGATTTTATCGTATATTCCGGAAGTCTTTGGGGCTGGGGGAGGAGAACGACGGTCTCGGCAGTCGAGTTTCTTTCCGGATAGGTGTTTGCGGTATGAAATCGGCTGTTTTCGAGAGTCGGGGAGGGAGGATATTCGCTGTCTGTCTAACGGGAAATATGGCCTACAAACATAATTTGTAGGGTTTGTGGAAATGGCACTGTGACAGCATGTATTCGGTCGTTGTTTGAGATCCGCCGCTGTATTTGCGCGGACTCTGGAGGTGAGGCCGGCGATGGAATTATGAAGGTCGATGGCAAAGTTCTTTTTCGGTCGGCCGGTTCGCTTACCCCATTAAAAAGCCCCGCATCAAAAGATGCGGGGCTTTGATAATAACAGAGGAGTGATCCGGATTATTTCTGCTCGTCGAGCAGGATCTCCATGATCTTGATCGCTGCGGTCGCAATCGGGGTACCGGGGCCGAAGATGGCGGCGGCACCGTCACGATACAGCTCATCGTAATCCTGTGCCGGGATCACACCGCCGACGATGACGATGATATCCTCGCGGCCCAGTTTCTTGAGTTCGGCGATGATCTGCGGAACGAGCGTCAGGTGGCCGGCGGCCAGCGACGATACGCCCACTACGTGAACATCGTTCTCGACAGCCTGTTTGGCTGCCTCCTCGGGAGTCTGGAACAACGGACCCATATCGACATCGAAGCCGATGTCGGCGTAACCGGTCGCAACGACTTTGGCGCCACGATCGTGTCCGTCCTGACCGAGTTTGGCGATCATGATGCGCGGCTGGCGGCCCTCCTTCTTCGCGAATTTGGCAACCAGTTCCTTCGCGTGTTCGAATGCGGGATCTGATTTCACTTCTGAACTATATACACCTGAAATGGAACGAATAACTGCTTTGTAACGTCCTACGACCACCTCGCAGGCATCCGAAATCTCGCCCAGCGAAGCGCGTACCTTGGCGGCCTCGATAGCGAGTTCCAGCAGGTTGCCCTTGCCGGTCTTGACGCATTCGGTGATGGCCTCGAGCGCCTTCTTCACGGCTGCTTCGTCGCGGTTCGCACGCAACTCCTTCAGACGCTTGATCTGGCTCTCGCGTACGGCCGTGTTGTCCACAGCCAGAATATCGATCGGTGCTTCGTGATCCAGACGGTATTCGTTTACGCCGATGATCTTCTCGATGCCCGAGTCGATGCGGGCCTGCTTGCGGGCTGCCGCCTCCTCGATACGCATCTTCGGAATACCGGTTTCGATGGCCTTGGCCATACCGCCCAGTTTCTCGACCTCCTCGATACGCTCCCAAGCCTTGTGGGCGATCTCGTTGGTGAGGGTTTCGATGTAGTAGGAACCTGCCCAGGGATCCACTTCGCGGCAGACGTTGGTTTCCTCCTGGATGTAGATCTGGGTGTTACGGGCGATACGTGCCGAGAAGTCCGTCGGCAAGGCGATCGCCTCGTCCAGTGCGTTGGTGTGCAGCGACTGGGTGTGGCCCAGAGCGGCGCCCATCGCCTCGATAGCCGTACGTGCTACGTTGTTGAACGGATCCTGCTCGGTGAGCGACCAGCCCGAGGTCTGGCTATGCGTACGCAGGGCCAACGATTTCGGGTTCTTGGGGTTGAATTTTTTGACGATCTTCGCCCAGAGCATACGTGCCGCACGCATCTTGGCGATCTCCATGAAGTGGTTCATACCGATCGCCCAGAAGAACGACAGACGGGGTGCGAAAGCATCCACCGACATACCGGCTGCAACGCCCGCACGCAGGTACTCCAGACCGTCGGCCAGCGTGTAGGCCAACTCGATGTCGGCCGTGGCGCCTGCCTCCTGCATATGGTAGCCGGAGATCGAAATCGAGTTGAACTTCGGCATGTTCTTCGAGGTGTATTCGAAGATGTCGGCGATGATCTTCATCGAGAATTTCGGCGGATAAATATAGGTATTGCGCACCATGAACTCCTTGAGGATGTCGTTCTGGATCGTACCCGACAGTTGATCGAGGGTGCATCCCTGCTCCAGACCGGTCACGATGTAGAACGCCAGGATCGGCAGCACGGCGCCGTTCATGGTCATCGACACCGACATCCGATCCAGCGGAATACCGTTGAAGAGCACCTTCATATCTTCTACCGAGCAGATCGACACGCCGGCCTTACCGACGTCGCCCACTACGCGCGGGTGATCGGCGTCGTAGCCGCGGTGTGTCGCCAGGTCGAATGCCACCGACAGACCCTTCTGTCCGGCAGCCAGGTTGCGGCGATAGAATGCGTTGGACTCTTCGGCCGTCGAGAAACCGGCGTATTGGCGGATGGTCCAGGGACGCATCACGTACATCGTCGAGTAGGGGCCGCGGAGGAACGGTGCGATACCTGCCGCATAGTTCAGGTGCTCCATCTCCTCCAGATCCTTTGCCGAGTAGGAGCCCTTGACAGGTATCTGCTCGGCAGTCAGCCACGGTTCGGTTTGGCCGCAGCCTTTCGAAGCGCAGCAGCTCTTCTGCTCGCCTCCGTCATATGTTAAATCTGAAAATTTTGCTCTCATGATTTTTGCTTTTTAGATACCCATTTCTTTGAGGTAGAACTTCAGTGTTTCGAGTACGTTGCTCTTGACGTTGATGAAATTCTTGATGCCCTGGGCTTCCAGTTCGGGCATACATGCCGGAGCGCCCGCAACCACGAGGATCGCCTTGTCGCCGAGCAGCTCTTTCACTTTGGGAGCCGCCTCTGCGTAGTCGTCGTCCGATGCGCAGACTACGACGATCTCGGCTTTCGATTCCAGAGCGGCCTTGACGCCCTCTTCGATCGATTTGAAGAACGTGTTGTCGATTACTTTGATGCCGGCGCATGCGAAGAAGTTGCAGGAGAACTGGGCACGGGCACGGGCCATAGCCAGGCTGCCGCAGGTCAGCATGAACGCCTTGGGCGCCTTGCCGCTGCGGTCCACGTGCAGACGCATGGCTTCGAATGCCATGGAACCACGGTAGGGAGCCAGCGTGTTGCCTTCGCTCACGGGGCGGGTTACGGCGGCTTCGGTCAGCTCCTTGCCGGCGACCTCCGTAAAGTTGGGGTATTGGTTGGCGCCCAGCAGGATTTCGCGGCGCGTTGCGATGTTCTTGTCCTTGGCTGCGGCCGATGCCTTGACGCGCTCTACGATGAAGCCGCTTTCATAGGCTGCGGTGTAGCCGCCCTTCTCCTCGATTTCGCGGAAGAGTTTCCACGCCTCGTTGGCGATCGAGTCGGTGAGGTTTTCGATGTAGTACGAACCGCCGGCCGGATCGACGACCTGATCGAAGTGCGACTCGTGTTTGAGCAGCAGTTCGACGTTGCGGGCGATGCGCATCGAAAATTCGTTGGGATCTTCGTATGCCTTGTTGAAAGGAGTCACCTCGAGCGAGTGTACGCCGGCGATCGATGCCGACATCGCTTCGGTCGTGCCGCGCAGCATATTGACGTAGGGGTCGTATGCCGTCTGGTTCCACGTCGAGGTCACGGCATGCGTGAACATCTTGCAGGGACAGTTCTTCGCGGGGTTATAAGCTTTCACGATGTTGGCCCACAACATACGGCCTGCACGCAATTTGGCGATTTCCATGAAGTAGTTCGAGGTGATGGCCTGCGAGAAACGGATCTTTTTAGCGGCCTCTTCGATCGTGAAGCCCATATCCATCAGGCGTACCAGGTAGTCGTGACCGGCAGCGAGCGAGAAGGCGAGCGCCTCTACGATCGTCGAGCCGGCGTTGCTGAAGATTTCGCCCGATACCGTGATTACGCGGATACCTTTGTAGGTTTTGGTTTTCCGAACCAGGTCGGCGATCTTCTCGAAACATTTGGCACCGTTCTCCGAACAGAAGCTGCCTTTCGAAGTCAGTTTCTTGACCAGCGGGTCGATGCAGAAATTGATGTGCACCTCTTCCGCAGGCAGTTGTTCCTTTTCGATCTTTGCGATCACCAACTCTGCCACATGGGCGGTTTTACTGCCGCTGAAGGTAATTTCGACTGCAGGGATGTGAATATCCTTGAGCAGCGTATTCAGATCTTCTGCGGAGAAGGTCTCCGGAACGATCTGGAATTCGATCGAATCGACGCCCGCATTGAGGATCTTGAGCGCGACGGCGTTCGCCTCCTTGGGACAATTGACGATGACCGTCTGGTGGATCTTCCAGCGGTTGTGGGCACGGGTGCCCCGCACGTAGGGGAAAACCCCGGCTTCGGAGCCGAGGAACTTCAGTCCGGCGAGGTTTTCAGCCCGGTAGTAGGGACGGACGTTGAAACCTTCCGGCGTTTTCCACACCAATTTACGCTCGTAGTCCGCACCTTTGAGGTCGGCCTTGATTACCTCCTCCCACTGCTCGGTCGAAACCGGCGGAAATTCGGTAAACAACTTTTCACGTTTGGTAGTTGCCATAATAAATTAGAGATTAGTATTGAAATATGTTCAATTGCTTTTAAACTGCCCGTAAAGATATAAAATAATTGCCGGATTGTAAGCAAGAAATGCGGAAAATAGCCGGTTTGTACCAACGAAGGCTCTTTTCGGCGGAGGTTTTGGAAATGCCCGGATCATGAATGGGGCGATTTTTCGAAAAAATGCTATTTTCCGGAAAATAATGTCTGAAATCGACCGGTATGACGAATTTTTAGGCTGTTTTTTCGGGAAAAGTTGTTTTTTTATTGGTTTTTTCGAAAAATATTCGATTTTTTTCTGGAAGATGCGGTTTTTTGTGCGTTTTTGTCGTGTCGGATATTTATCTTTGTGCGCAGAAAGGATGCCGTCCGTCACCCGGGCGGAAGTGTACGGGTTTTACGGTATTCCGAGTTCATAATTCGAAGTGATCCCATGTCATTGCTCCGATTCAAAATGGTGGAGGCGGCCATCGATCACAAAGCCGTCGAAGTGAAGGCTCCCGAGGGAAGTCCTTCCGAGTATTTCGGTACGAAGGTATTCGGCCGCGAGGCCATGCGCCGGTATCTCAACAAGACGGTTTATGCCCAACTGCTCGATACGATGCAGCGGGGGACGCCGCTGACGCTCGAAGTCGCCGACGGCGTGGCTGCCGGAATGCGCCAGTGGGCGCTCGACCACGGCGCCGACCACTATACGCATTGGTTTCAGCCTCTCACGGGCGGTACGGCCGAGAAGCACGACGCCTTTGCCGAGCCGGACGGCTGCGGGGGTGTACTCGACGAATTTTCCGGAAGGTGCTTGTCCAGCAGGAGCCCGATGCGTCGTCGTTTCCGAACGGCGGTATCCGTAATACGTTCGAGGCACGGGGTTATTCGGCGTGGGACCCTACCTCGCCGGCCTTCATCGTGGGCGGTACGCTCTGCATCCCGACCGTCTTCATCGCCTATACGGGCGAGGCGCTCGATTATAAAGTGCCTCTGCTACGGTCGATTTCGGCCGTGAACAAGGCTGCGACCGAGGTGTGCCGCTATTTCGACAAGGAGGTGAACCGGGTGATTCAGTATCTGGGCTGGGAGCAGGAATATTTCTTGGTGGACGAAAGTCTTTGGGCCGTACGTCCCGACCTGATGCTGACGGGCCGTACGCTCATGGGGCATGAATCGGCCAAGAACCAGCAGTTGGAAGATCACTATTTCGGGGCGATCCCCACGCGGGTCATCGCTTTCATGGCCGATCTCGAATACGAATGCCTGAAGCTGGGCATTCCGGTCAAGACCCGTCACAACGAGGTGGCTCCCAATCAGTTCGAACTGGCTCCCGTGTACGAGGAGTGCAACCTGGCCAACGACCACAACCAGCTGTTGATGACCATCATGGACAAGATCGCCCGCCGTCATAATTTCCGGGTGTTGCTGCATGAAAAACCTTTCAAGGGAATCAACGGTTCGGGCAAACACAACAACTGGTCGCTGGGAACCGATACGGGCGTCAATCTGCTCAGTCCGGGTAAAACCGCATCGGAGAATTTGCAGTTCATTACCTTCCTGGTGAATGTGATTTCGGCCGGGCACAAGCATAACGGCCTGCTGAAGGCGGCTATCATGAGCGCCACCAACTCCCACCGCCTGGGGGCCAACGAAGCGCCTCCGGCGATTATTTCGACCTTCCTCGGTACGCAGGTTTCGGCCGTGCTGGATAAACTCGAGGCCAGCCGCAGCGATTCGGCGATCCGCTTCAATGCCAAGAACGTCTTCAAGATGAGCGGCATTTCGCATATTCCGGCTTTGTTGCGGGACAATACCGACCGCAACCGCACTTCGGCTTTCGCGTTTACCGGCAACCGTTTCGAGTTGCGTGCCGTCGGTTCTTCGGACAATTGCGCCGAGGCGATGATCGTGCTCAATACCGCAGTGGCGGACGAGTTTACGGCGTTCCGCGAGCGCGTGGATGCGCGTATCGAGGCCGGAGTCAGGAAGGAAAAGGCGATTTACGAGGAGCTCAAGAGTATGATCCGCTCTTCGCGGGCGATCCGTTTCGACGGCAACGGCTATTCGGAGGAGTGGCGGGCCGAAGCGGCACGCCGGGGGCTCGATTGCGAAACCTGTGCGCCGCGTGTATTCGACCGCTACCTCGATCCTTCGTCGGTCGAGATGTTCGCCCGCATGGGTGTACTCTCGAAGGTGGAGCTCGAAGCCCGAACCGAAGTGAAGTGGGAAACCTATACCAAAAAGATTCAGATCGAAGGTCGCGTGTTGGGCGACCTGACGATGAACCACATCGTGCCGATCGCTTCGCGTTACGAAGCTCTGCTGCTGGATAAGGTCTATAAGATTTCGCAAATCGGACAGGGGCTCGACGCTTCGGCCGATGTCGAACTCATCAAACGTATTCAGCAGCATACGGCTCTGATCCAGCAACTGACCCACGATATGATCGAAGCCCGCAAGGTGGCCAACAAGATCGAGGATCAGCGGGAGAAGGCGCTCGCGTACCACGATACGGTGGCGGTCTATTTCGACCAGATCCGCAAACACGTGGATCGCCTGGAGGAGATCGTGGACGACCAGATGTGGCCGCTGCCCAAGTACCGGGAGCTGCTGTTCCTGCGGTAGTTGCTTCGGCTTGCCGCTTCTGCGGGCGGAAACGATAATCGGGATAATCCGGCGGATTTGCCGGATTATTTTTTAACTTTGTATGCCTCGAAAACTTCGGGGCAGAATCAATGTAGGGATTTATGTATCGCAACCTGAGTGAATTTATCGCCCGCCTGGAGCGGGAAGGCGAATTGCAGCGCGTGAGCGTGCCGGTGGATCCGGTGTATGAGATCGCCGAGATTACCGACCGCATGTCCAAGCAGCCGGACGGCGGCAAGGCGCTGTTGTTCGAGCAGACGGGGACGCCGTTTCCCGTGCTGACCAATATGATGGGTTCCGATCGTCGGATGGCGATGGCGCTCGGCGTGGAGTCGCTCGACGAACTGACGCGACGGCTCGATGATTTGTTGCAGCAGGCCGTCACGCCGAAAAATTCGCTCCTGGATAAACTGCGGATGTTGCCTTTGCTGGCCGAGATGTCGCGCTGGCTGCCGCGTACCTCGTCGTCGCGGGGCGAATGTCAGCAGGTCGTGCTGCAGGGGGAGGAGGCGTCGCTCGATGCGCTGCCGGTGCTCAAGTGCTGGCCGTGCGACGGCGGACGCTTCGTGACGCTGCCGCTGGTGCATACCCTCGATCCCGAAACGGGAATCCGCAACGTGGGCATGTACCGGCTGCAACTGTTCGACGCCCGCACGACGGGCATGCACTGGCACCTGCACAAGACCGGAGCCCGTCATTACGAAGGTTACAGGCGTGCCGGGCGGCGGATGCCCGTGTCGGTAGCGTTGGGCGGCGATCCGGCTTATACGTATGCTGCGACGGCTCCGATGCCGGACAACATGGACGAATACCTGCTGGCGGGGTTCCTGCGCCGGCGCCCGGTGAAACTGGTGAAATGTATCACCAACGATATTTATGTGCCGGCCGACTGCGATTTCGTGATCGAAGGGTATGTCGATCCGTCGGAGCCGAAGACGGTGGAAGGGCCTTTCGGCGACCATACGGGTTTTTACTCGCTGACCGATGAATATCCCCGCTTCCATGTGACGGCCGTCACGCGGCGGCGCGATGCCGTTTATCCTGCGACGCTGGTGGGCATTCCTCCGCAGGAGGACGCCTATATCGCCAAGGCCACCGAGAAAATTTTCCTGGCTCCGATCCGGCTGGCCGTACAGCCTGAAGTGAAGGAGCTGACGATGCCTGTTTTCGGTACGGCGCACAATTTGGCCGTAGTGTCGATCGACAGACGCTACCGGGGACAAGCCCATAAAGTAGCGCAGGGACTCTGGGGGGCCGGGCAGATGATGTTCAATAAATACCTCGTCATTACGGGCGAGGATTGCGACGTGCATGATCCGGACCGGTTGGCCGCCTTGTTGCGCCGGGCCGAGTTCCCGCGCGATTTGATTGTAAGCGAGGGAGTTTACGACGTACTCGACCATGCGACTGTGACATCCGGGTTCGGCGGTAAACTGGCGTTCGACCTGACGGAGATCGATCCGTCCGCTCCGGCGGAGGCCGTTCGGGTGCCGGAGCGGTTCGAGCTGACACCCGGTCTGGTCGAGGTCGCGGACGGACTTGCCGGGAAGTGGGGAGCCTTGCTGCTCTTTGCCGATGATGCGGTGGAACAGAAGCCGGATCTGGCCGCTTTCCTTGCCCGAAATCCGTGCCGAGGGATTCGCTATGCCGTTCTTTTCGACGGACACGCCCGGACGATGCGCCCGGACGAGCTGCTGTGGCTCGCCGCAGCCAATACCGATCCCCGGCGGGATGTGGAGTGCCGCGACGGTGTGCTGTGCGTGGATGCCCGGAGCAAGCGGCCCGGAATTGCGGGCAACCCTTCGCGTTTTCCCAATGTGGTGACTTCGCTGCCCGAGGTCGTTCGGAAGGTGGACGAACGTTGGGCGGAGTATGGTTTGGGTGAGCGGCTCGAGTCGCCTTCCGACCGTTACCGGGCGTTGTTGTTGTCCGACAAAGCTGCGTGGTAGAGGATGGTCGGACTTTTCCAGACGCGTGAGCGCCGGGCGCTCGTGGTGTTTCTCCTGCTGGCGGGAGTGTTCGTTGCCGGGCTGCTCCTGGCCGAACGGCGGAAGAGCGCGGTATCCGCCGACCGGGTGGAGGCAGAGATGGAAGCGACGGTTGCGGCGGACTCCGTGAGGCTGTTCGAGTTCGATCCCAATACGGTGGAGTATGCCGATCTGCGGCGGCTGGGACTCTCGTCCCGCATGGCGGTCAGCCTGCTGAAGTACCGCGCAGCGGGCAAAGTGTTTCGGATCCCCGAGGATGTGGCTACCTGCTACGGCATGACCGATTCGGTCTATTTTATTCTGGAACCCTATATTCGGATCGGACGCGAGTATGCGCTGACACCTTCTCCGCGTCGGGAATATCGGGAGTATGTCCCGCAGGAGCCGAGGAGGATCGTGCCCCGCGAACGATTCAGGATCGATACGGTGTCCGCATCCTATCTCGCGTCGCTCGGTTTTTCCGTCCGTCAGGCCGAGGCCATTGTCCGTTATCGGGATCTTTACGAAGGTCTTCGGGACGAAGCGGGTTTTCGGGCTTGCTATATGATCGCTGATTCGGTGGCCGATCTTTTGCTCCCCTATGTAATTTTTCCGAAACCGGAGCCCGTTCGCTCCGGATTGATCGAGCTCAACGGGGCCGATTCGGCGACCTTACGCTCGGTAGTCGGGATCGGTGAGAAGAGCGTCATGGCCATTATTCGATACAGGGAGCGGCTCGGCGGATTTTACAGCGTGGATCAGTTGGCCGAGGTTCCGCAGGTCACGGAGTCCAATTTCGAGCGGATCGTGAAACAAATTTACTGCGATAGTTTCAAAATTCGAAAAATTGATATTAACTTTGCACCTCCGAGTACGCTCAAGGGGCATCCTTATTTGCCGCCCGCCGTATTTAGGAAGTTATTTAGTAAAAGACAATTGAAAGGAGGTTGGAGTACCGTCGAAGAGTTGGTTGAAGAGCACATATTAACCCCGCGTGAGGCCGAGCGATTGGCCCCGTATCTTCGGTTTACGGTACGAGAAGCCTCGAAAGACATACCGAACGGGGAGTCGGCGTCGTCCGGATGGAGTCCCGCCCCGATACAAGACACGATCCATTAGAAATTAGAGTAAAAAACAATAAAAAAAGCAACGAATTATGATTATCATGCCGGTAAAAGAGGGCGAGAACATCGAGAAGGCCCTCAAGAAATTCAAACGTAAATACGAGCGTACGGGTGTTCTGAAGGAGCTTCGTCGTCGCCAGTATTTCACCAAACCTTCGGTTGCGAAGCGTATCGCCATGCAGCATGCCATTTACGTAGAGAAGCTGCACCGCGACGAGGAATAGGAAGATTTTTCCATATCTTAATCCTGATAATAGACAAGAATTTTTTATCTTGTCTATTATTTTTTTGTTGTTTTACAGCGGGTTGCTCTCTGTTTTTCCTGCAAAACTAAATTTTTTAGTTTGAAAACTATAAAAAATAGTTGTATGTGAAATTTTTTTAGTTATCTTTGTTTCAGAAGATTTTTGTGCAGGAGCCGGCAATGCGGAGCTGTGCTGCCGTTTGTGCAGGTCCTGTTTCGTTCGACTTTAACCGACATCGACTATGGAAAAGCTGACACCCAGAGAAGAGGAGCTGATGCGTTGTTTCTGGACGCGGGGCCCGTTATTCGTGCGCGAACTGGTTGCGCTCTGGCCCGAACCGAAACCTCATTTCAATACGTTATCGACGATGGTGCGTGGCCTCGAGGCGAAAGGGTACGTCGGACACAAGGCCTATGGCGGCACCTACCAGTATTATCCGCTCGTCAGCGAGGAGGAGTTCAGCCGCAAGACGCTGAAGGGCGTGGTGAGCAAGTATTTCGACAATTCCTACCTCGGGGTGGTTTCGTCGCTCGTACGGGAAGAGAAAATCTCCGTGGACGATCTGCGCGACCTGATCCGGCAAATTGAAAGTCAAACCGAAAAACGATAGTCCTATGCCGACCTTTCTGCTTTACAGTCTGAAGGCTGCGGGATGCCTGGCGGTCTTCTACCTGTTTTACAAGTTGTTGTTGAGCCGCGATACGCTGCATCGGATGAACAGGGTGTTGTTGTGCGGAGTGTTGCTGCTGTCGTTTTTGCTGCCTTTGTGTGTAATTACCGTCGAGAAGGAGTTGCCCGGGGTATCCGCCGCCGGGATCGACGTGATTCCGGAAAATTATTTCCGGCGGGACATGGTATTCGAAAACCGAATCCCCGACGATACCCGGGACCTGATGATAATAGAGGAGCCGGAGCCTGCTCCCGAACCGTTCGACTGGGGCGTTTTGCTCGGAATCATCTATTTTGCAGGGATGTTTGCGACGTTGGGATGGACCGTATGCAACATCGTGCGGGTTGTGCGAATGACGCGCCGCGGCCAGCGCATACCGCTTGGAAACGGGAGCGTTTTGGTGTTGTCGGACCGGATTCGAGCTCCGTTCAGTTGGATGAGATACGTGGTGATGTCCGAGGAGGATTATGCCTGCGGCGGAGGGACGATCCTCGTGCATGAACAGGCGCATCAGCGGTTGGGCCATTCGTGGGACCTGCTGCTGGTCGATTTGCTGGGGTGTTTGCAGTGGTTCAACCCCGCGATGTGGCTGTTGCGTGTGGAACTGCGTGCTGTGCACGAGTACGAGGCCGACGAGCAGGTGCTCCGCTGCGGGGTCGATGCGAAAGATTATCAGATGCTGTTGATAAAAAAGGCCGTTGGCGGGAGGTGGTACTCAATTGCCAACAGCCTTAATCATAGTAACCTTAAAAACCGAATTACCATGATGTTGCGTAAAAGATCATCGAGGTGGGCCAGGGCCAAGGCGCTCTATGTCCTGCCGCTTGCGTGCCTGGCGCTCGGCGCTTTCGCACAGACCTCCTATGTTCTTCCGGAGGACAAAACTACGAAAAATTCCGGAAACGGTGAAATGCCTCTTCCTGCTGGTGCGGACGGCCTCACAGTCGGTACACCGGAAGGGGGAATGCCACCGGTCGAAGGCTCCATGGCCGAATTGCTCGCTAATCTCGAGCGTACCGCTCTCGAAAAGCAAACGGCAGAATCGGGGGCGCACACCTTTACCGGACGCGTATTTGGCCGGGACGATAAGCCTTGGGCCGGTTATGAGTTTATTTGCAGCGGCGGCCGGCGGGTTGTGACCGATGCGGAGGGCCGCTTTACGATCGTTACGGAGAAGCCGATCGTTTGTTACCTTGTCGGAGGGGAGACGGATCAGAAAGTAAAATCAGTCGGTAGCCGCTTCGGAATTCCGATGGGGACGGACATTGCCTTGGAATTTCATTTGAAAGAGTCGCTTGCTCTGACCCACCTGCCCGTATCCGATGAACCGGTAGTGTATGCGGTTTATGGCGATCCGGCAGATTTTCGCTTCGATCCGGAACATCCGCCTCTGATAATGGACGGGGGCGAGGAATTGTCGGCTGAAACGCTGGATACCTATTTGGGGTTGCCGGAACAGAAGATGATTGGTGCTTGGATGGTCAAAGGGCCGGAGGCACTGAAGGGATACGGTACGCGGGCGGCGAACGGAGTGTTGTCGATTAGGGTTCAGACCTATCCTTATACGGAGTCTTGGAGTCCGGCCGATCCGTCCTTGTGGGATCCGGAGGATTTGGAGCTTTATCTGGTGTGGGAAGGGGATGAGTTGCCCGAACAGTTTGTCGCCCGCCGCGATGCGTACATGAAAGAGGAGTTTGCCAAGTTGCTGACTGCTGATGCCGGGAAACTCGAACGACTCGGGTATAAATCGGTCGATGGTGCGGAAGAGTGGGTGACTGTCGAGGTGAGCGATGGGGCTGCCCTCATTCCTTTTTGGATTGATCTGTCGGACGAGGGCTTGTATCTGCTTGACGGTGAGGAGATTGATTACAGACAGTTGGGCGCGATATCCCCGTCGAGTATCGCCACGGCTACCCAAATGACCTCCGGCGAGGCACGCAGACGCTACGGCGATCGGGGTCGTTACGGTGCGATCGTCTATACGAGTCGTCCGGAGTCGGAACGTGTGACAATCGAAGAGAAACAGAAGCCTTCCGATTTGTATCACTATATTACGGGCGATTTTGAACCGACGGGTGTGCCCGATACTTACCGGGTGCGGCGGATCGAGTTTAGCCATTCGATGCCGTTCGAATTCCGGCCATTGGTACTGTGGAATGGCAAGGTGTCGAATATCTATCTTTTTACTACTCCCGGTATCGTTCACGAGATAGAAACCGTTCGGATCGTAACCGAGCCGGACGAAGCGACGGTCGCCAGATACGGCGTATCGGCCCGGAACGGGGTGATCGAGGTCGTTTCCAAAACGGCTTCGCGTGAGGATGATTTCGAGGTGACCGTTTATGATAAATACAACAATCCGATGCGTTATCTGAAGGGTAGTTTCCGATCGGTGGATGGTAAAAATACCTATAAGGTGAGCGGATTGAAATTGCGGAACGTGCAGGGAGTACGTCCCGGAATGTTGCCGTTGGTAGCTGTGGACGGGCGTGTGGGGTCCATCACCGATCTGGAGAAGATTCCTGCCCGCAAGATCGAAACCATACAGATTTTTTCCTGGGAGGATGTATTCCGTGACCCGGCATTAGTCGAGCGTTACGGGGATGCCGCCCGTGTCGGAGCGATTCTTGTGACGACTCGTGATGCTGCGAAACAGGCCGAAAAAGAGGCCCGGAAGTCCGGTGCAGGTGAATCTGTCGTCGCATCCGTACCGGAGGGACCGTCGTTCGGTACGGTTCAGACCGGTAATACTCCGGTGGACGGGCAGGGCAAGGTGCGGATTTCCGAAGTTGCTGCACCGAACGATTCGTTCGTGGTTTCCGGTCACGATTTGAGTTCGATGCTCTTCCTGCTCGATGGCAGAAGGGTCGCAGCTGCCGAGGTAAAGGCTTTGAATGAAGCGGAAATCGAATCGATGTCGGTCTTGAAGGACGAATGGGCTGTCGGACGTTACGGCGAGGCGGCGGCGGATGGCGTGGTTTATGTGACGACGACTGAAGGTGCCCGGCAGTTCGACCGTCTGGAGTGTAGTTTCGAGCGTGGAAACTCTTTCCAGGAAGGTCCCGGTCTTTATCGGATCAAGGATACGGGAAACGGATTTACGATCCGTCCGCTCAATGGAGCCCGACCGCTTGTGTTGATCAACGGCCGGCAGGTCGATGATGACTATTTGAAGTCGATCGATGCGGGGAAGGTTCTGTGGGTTCGGATTCTGCAACCCGGGTTCGAATTGCTGGACCGTTATGGCGAGCGGGCGCGGGACGGTGTGATCGAGTTTACGACGAATGAATCCGGAGAACGTACGACTTTGGCGGTTTATTCGTCGAATGCGTCGGGCAAAACGCCTAATAAGATGACAGTTGTCAGGGAGCCTTCCGGCGCCTCCTCGGGGCGCACTTCTGTGTCAAAGTCGATTTCCGTGTCTAAATCGATTGCCACGTCGGCGCAGCCTTTGGAGGAAACCGTTACGTTGACCTATACGACCGGAGCGGATTCGGATTCGGTTTCAGTTGTTGATAACGGTCGTTCTCTGAAGCAGGTCGGTTTAATAGTATTGGATGGCGAGGAAATTTCTGCCGATCGCCTTTCGCAACTGGATCCCTCCCGAATCGACGCGATGACGGTATTGAAAGGAGAGCAGGGGGTCGAACGTTATGGCGAGAAGGGAGCGGAAGGGGTGATCGAGATCACGACGAAAAAAAATCGGAGCGGCGTGGCCGGCGAATGAATATAGAGAAGTTCCAATTCATAAGTGTTATTGTTCCGTCAGGGAAGCATCCTGCAGCCGCACTTAGTTGCGGGATGTTTTTTATAAAAATAGGAGCGTCCGATAGGGGACGCTCCTATTTTTATCTCCGGTCGTGGCGAACGGATTCTTTTCATACCATACGAAAAGAACATTCGTTCGGAGGGTGAATCCTTTAGTGAATCCGTCCTTCTTTGGCCTCGATGCACTCGGTTGCGTGAGGCACTTTCATCAGCCGCTCCTTGGGGATCAGCTTGCCGGTGGTTTTGCAGATGCCGTATGTCTTGTTCTCGATGCGTACGAGTGCCATTTCGAGGTTGCGGATGAATTTCATTTGATGGGCTGCCAAGCGGCCGCTCTCCTCTTTGGAGAGCGTAGTGGCTCCCTCCTCCAGCACCTTGAACGTCGGCGAGGTATCCTCCGTATCGTTCGATGCGGTGTGGGTTATCGTGGCGCGCAGGAGTTCGTAATCCGCACGTGCTGTTTCCAGTTTTTTGAGAATGAGCTGTTTGAACTCTTCCAATTCGGCGTCACTGTATCGGGTTTTTTCTGCTTCTGCCATAGTTTCAATATTTTATTTGTAATAATGTTATACTAAATTAAACAATATTCCCGTTACTTCCAAATTTTTTGCCGGAAACGTGCAGGTTCTCCTTTTTTGGTCAAATTTTGGTCACCGCGATACGGACCGGTTGCTCATCTACCTCCGACTCCACGACGAATTCGCCGCTGGGAGAAGGCACTCCTTCGATTTCGACAGCCAGCGTCTGCGAGGCGATGTAGTCGGCGAAGGATTTGAGCGCGGGAAGGACGAACTCCTGCTGTTCGATCTCCACACGGATTTTGTCCGTCACCTCGAAGCCCGAATCCTTGCGGATGTTCTGGATACGGTTGATCAACTCGCGGGCGATACCTTCGGCACGCAGGTCGTCGGTGATCGTGATATCGAGGGCTACGGTCAGCTTGCCCTCCGTAGCTACGAGCCAGCCCGGCATATCTTCCGAGGTGATTTCGAAATCGGCAGGGGTGACGGTGATTTTTTCGCCGTCCACGTCCAGCAGGGTTTCCGCCGATGCTTCGATCGCGGCTATCTGATCCTGTGAGAACCCGGCTACGAGAGCTGCGATCTGCTTCATCTGTTTGCCGTATTTGGGACCGAGGGTCTTGAAGTTGGGCTTGATGCGCTTGGTGATGAGTCCCGTCGTATTTTCGATCAGTTCTATTTCCTTGACATTCACTTCGCTCATAATGAGCCCCTTGACGGCTTCGATGCGGCGTGCGGTGTCGGCGTCGAGGACCGGAATGAGTATCTTCGTGAGCGGCTGGCGGACTTTGATGTTCACCTTGCGGCGCAGGGCCAGTACCATCGACGAAACCTGTTGGGCCATAGACATCATCTGCTCCAATTCACCGTCGATGAGCGAGGAGTCGCAGACGGGGAAGGTCGAAAGATGTACCGACTCGTCCGTGTGGCGACCGCTTACGGCGTTCAGATCGCGGAAGATACGGTCGGAGATGAACGGCGCGAACGGTGCGGAGAGCATCGAAACGGTTTCCAGACAGGTGTAGAGCGTCTGGTAGGCTGCCAGTTTGTCGCGTGTCAGACCGCCGCCCCAGAACCGCTTGCGGTTGAGGCGCACGTACCAGTTCGACAGGTTTTCGCATACGAATTCCTGGATCATACGGGCCGCCGGCGTCGGATCGTAATTCTCGAGCGATTCGGTGACGTTCCGGACCAGCGTATTGAGCAGGGAGATGATCCAGCGGTCGATCTCCGGGCGTTCGCTCATCGGAACTTCCGGCTCCTGTCCCGTAAAACCGTCCACATTGGCGTAGAGGGCGAAGAACGAGTAGGTATTGTAGAGCGTGCCGAAGAACTTGCGGCGCACTTCGTCCACGCCGTCCCGGTCGAACTTGAGGTTGTCCCAGGGCTGCGAGTTGGAGATCATGTACCAACGCGTCGCGTCGGCGCCGTAGGTCGAAAGTATTTCGAAGGGATCCACGGCATTACCTAGGCGCTTGGACATTTTGTTGCCGTTCTTGTCGAGCACCAGGCCGTTCGAAATGATGTTCTTGAAGGCCACCGAGTCGAAGAGCATCGTGGCGATGGCATGCAGCGTGAAGAACCATCCGCGCGTCTGATCGACGCCTTCGGCGATGAAATCGGCCGGATAGACGCTCTTGAAGTAGTCGCCGCCGTGCTCGAAGGGGTAGTGTAGCTGGGCATAAGGCATGGCGCCCGAGTCGAACCACACGTCGATCAGATCCGGTTCGCGCCGCATCGGTTCGCCTTTGGACGAAACCAGCACGATATTGTCCACGTAAGGACGGTGCAGGTCGATCCGGTCGGTCGAGTAGTTCTCTTTGGAGAGGTCGCCCGGCTTGAAGTTCTTGTAGGGATTCTCCTTCATCAGACTTGCCGCGACGGATTTTTCGATTTCGGCGACGAGCTCTTCGACCGAGCCGATGCACTTCATTTCCGAGTAATCCTCCGTAGCCCAGATCGGCAGCGGCGTGCCCCAGAAGCGCGAGCGCGAGAGGTTCCAGTCCACCAGACCTTCGAGCCACTTGCCGAAGCGTCCCGTTCCGGTCGATTCCGGCTTCCAGCGGATCGTCTTGTTGAGTTCGATCATCCGGTCGCGCAGCGCCGTAGTTCGGATGAACCAGGAGTCGAGCGGGTAGTAGAGCACCGGTTTGTCCGTACGCCAGCAGTGGGGGTAGGAGTGGGTGTGCTTTTCGATCTTGAAAACCTTGTTCTCGGCCTTGAGCATCACTGAGAGATCGACGTCGAGCGTCGGCGCGTCGGCGGCGAGCGAATCGTCGTAGGCGTTTTTCACGTAACGGCCCGCCCATTGGGAATAGGCCGCTGTATCGACGTTGTCGCGTATGAAGGTCGGGTCGAGCTCTTCGAGCAGGAAGAACCGTCCCTTGCGATCGACCATCGGCTGATTCTTGCCCGCCTTATCGACCATAAACAGCGGGGCGATGCCTGCGGCGCGGGCCACGCGGTCGTCGTCCGCACCGAACGTCGGGGCGATATGCACGATACCCGTACCGTCGGAGGTGGTCACGTAGTCGCCCAGGATGACGCGGAACGCATCGCCCGCAGGCTTCACCCAGGGGATGAGCTGTTCGTAGCGGATGCCTTCGAAGTCCGGACCCTTGTAGGTGACCGGAGAGATTTCGAACTTGCCCTCCATCTTGGGGGTAAAATACGACCCCAGCAGTTCTTTGGCCAGGATGACAGTCTGGGGGGCATCCGTATAGGGATTGCGGCATTTGACGCGCACGTATTCGATTTCGGGGCCTACGGCCAGCGCGGTATTCGACGGCAGTGTCCAGGGCGTGGTGGTCCAAGCCAGGAAGTAGAGATCGCCTTCGGCTCCGTCGAAGAGTTTTTCGCTCCGCTCGTCGCGGATGATTTTGAACTGCGCCGTGCAGGTGGTATCCTTCACGTCGCGGTAGCAGCCCGGCTGGTTCAGCTCGTGGGTCGAAAGTCCCGTGCCGGCGGCCGGCGAGTAGGGCTGGATGGTGTAACCTTTGTAGAGTAGCCCCTTGTCGAAGAGCTGTTTCAGAAGCCACCAGAGGGTTTCGATGTATTTGTTGTCGTAAGTGATGTAGGGGTCGTCCATATTGACCCAATAACCCATTTTGCGCGTGAGTTCTTCCCACAGGCCCGTGTACTCCATCACCGCCTCGCGGCAGGCGCGGTTGTACTCCTCTATGGAGATTGTGCGCCCGATGTCCTCCTTGGTGATGCCGAGTTTCTTTTCGACGCCTAACTCTACAGGCAGTCCGTGCGTGTCCCATCCGGCCTTGCGGTGAACGAGGTAACCTTGCTGCGTCTTGTAACGGCAGAAGATATCCTTGATCGTGCGGGCCATGACGTGATGGATGCCCGGCGTGCCGTTGGCTGAGGGAGGTCCTTCGTAAAAGACGAAGGTGGGATGACCCTCGCGGGTGGAGATGCTTTTGTGGAACGTGTCCTGTGCGTCCCACTCTTTCAGTACGTCGGCGGCCAACCCCGGCAGATCGAGGCCTTTATATTCTTTGAACTTCATATCCTGTTGTTTTCAATCGTCGTTTTCATGGGCTGGCAGAATCCGATCCGGCCCGATTCCGCCGGACAGCCCCGAATGCGGAGCTGTTACCTGTCTTTGTCGTATTCGGCAGCGCCGGAATTCGCTGTGTGCCGCCTGTTTCGTGCGGGAAGCCGGCGGCGGATTTTACCAACATGCAAAGTTACGAAAAAATATGAATAAATAAATCCCCGGAAACAGTTTTTTATCGAGGGGCAACGAGTTGTGGAGGAAGCCGTTGCACGATTTCCTCGAAAGATTTTTGGAAGTAGTGGATTTATTCGTCGGTTGCGGTGCGGATAACGCGGGCCGGGTTGCCGGCAGCGACCGAATCGTCGGGAATGTCATGCGTGACCACGCTGCCGGCGCCGATGACGCAGCGGCAGCCTATCTTGACGCCCGGACAGACGATCACGCCGCCGCCCAGCCAGCAGTCGTCGCCGATTTCGATGCCCGCTCCCTTTTCTTTGCCCGTAGCCCGTTCCGCAGCGTTCATCGGATGCACGGCCGTCAGAAGTTGTACGCCGGGACCTATCAGGCAGCGTTGTCCCAGGCGAATCGGCCCGAGGTCGAGAAAAACGCAGTTGAAATTGACGTAGGACCCTTTGCCGATGGAGATATTGTATCCGTAATCGCAGTGGAAAGGGGCGCGGATCATGGCTTCGACCCTCGGACAGAGTTCCCGGAGCGTTGCCAGATAGGTCGCGTCCTTGTCTTTGAGCGCGACGTTGAGCCGATGGGTGAGGTGGCGGGCCCTGGCACGATCGCGTACGAGTTCCTCGTCATTTGGGGAAAACCACTCCCCGGCCTGCATTTTCTCCTTTTCGGTCATGGGAATCGGCTTTTAGTCGAAGCTCTGCATCTCGATCAACTTGGCGTAGATGCCGTTTTTGGCCATCAACTCCGAGTGTGTGCCCTGTTCCGCGATCCGACCCCGTTCGATGACGATGATTTTGTCGGCGTTGTGGATGGTCGAGAGGCGGTGGGCGATCACGATCGATGTGCGGCCTTGCAACAGGGAGTTAAGGGCGTCCTGCACAAGTTTTTCGCTCTCGGTGTCGAGGGCCGAAGTCGCTTCGTCGAGGATCAGGATTTCGGGATTCTTGAGTACGGCTCGGGCGATGCTCAGGCGCTGGCGCTGACCGCCCGAGAGTTTGGCGCCCCGGTCGCCGATGTTGGTGTCGTAGCCCGACGGACACTCCATGATGAAGTCGTGGGCGTTGGCGATTTTGGCCGCAGCGACGATCTCTTCGTGCGTCGCTCCCCGGCGTCCCATGGCGATGTTGTTTTCGATGGTGTCGTTGAACAGCACGGTATCTTGCGCAACGATGCTCATGTGGGCACGCAGGCTCTCCTGCGTGTAGTCGCGGATCGAAACCCCGTCGATCAGGATGTCGCCGCCCGTAGTGTCGTAGAAGCGGGGGATCAGCTCGCTGAGGGTCGATTTGCCGCCGCCCGAAGGACCGACCAGAGCCACTGTTTCTCCTCGCCGGATGTCGAACGAGATGCCGTCGATCACCTCCCGGCTGCCGTCGTAGGAGAAGTGTACATTGCGGAATTCGATCTTCTCGTGCAGGCCGTCCAACGTCTTGGCGTCGGGCTTGTCCTGGATTTCCGGTTCGGAATCGAGCACGTCGAAGATGCGCTCGCCTGCGGCGATACCCTGATTGATGTTGGCGAACTGGTCGATGAACGAGCGCACGGGGCGGGTGATCTGCGAGAATACGGCGATGAAGCCGACGAATCCGCCGGCCGAAAGCGATCCGTTCATGACGAGCGAACCGCCGAAGACGATCAGTACCGCGACGGCCGTCAGGCCGAGGAATTCGCTCATCGGCGAGGCTAGTTGCTGGCGGCGGGCCATCGAGAGCATCAGGCGCGAAAATTCGGCGTTGAACTCGGAGAACTTGCGGCGGATATAGTCGGTGGCGTTGTAGCTTTTGATGACCTTGATGCCCGAAAGCGATTCGTCGAGCACGCTTACCATGTCGCCCATGCGTTCCTGCCCTTTGAGGGCCGGGTGGCGCAGTTTTTTGACGATCCGTCCGATGATGAGCGCCACTACGGGCAGGAACAGGATGGCGAACAGGGACAACTGCCACGATACGAGGAGCATGTAGATCACGTAACCGATAATAAGCAGCGGATCGCGGAAGGCGACTTGCAGCGTATTGGTGATGCAGTACTGGACCACCATGACGTCCTGTGTGATGCGCGACATGAGATCGCCCTTGCGCTGATCGCTGAAATATCCGGCGTTCATCCCCATGATTTTGTTGAACAGATCGTTGCGCATGCGTTGCAGCGACCTGACACGCATGTTTTCGACCGTCCAGGCGCTCATGTAGCGGAAGAAATTGCTCAACAGGTTCATTACGATCGTACCGCAGGCGAGCAGGAGGAGCATTTTCGACATCGTGAAATTCGTCCCGAACAGTTGCGTATAGACGTAGCTCAACATCTGCGAGGCGTCGATGTCCGAGAACGAGAGCCCGTGCATGGGAAAGTCGTAAACGGGTTGGAAAACGTAGGAGTTCTTGTCGTCGAACAGCGTGTTCATGATCGGGAGGATCATGGCGTAGGTGAGCGTGTTGAACAGGGCGTACAGCAGCGCGTAAAAGAAGTAGGGGACGGCGTATTTGGAGATCGGGCTGACGAATCCCAGCAGCCGCATGTATGTTTTGAACATAAATTCCGGATCGGTTATTGTTTCGGAGTAAAGTAGGGGCAAATATAGCAATTTAATCAGGATATGCAATCCGGTTGTCCGATTTTGGGGAAAGAATGTTATTTTTGTAACAGGATAGAGTCATAAAAAGGAACAATAGACCATGGAAAATTTCAAACAGATCGATCCGGCTGAAATTACCGATAATTTTATCCGGGCCATCGGCCGGGAGTGGATGCTCGTCACGGCCGGGAACAGAGAAAGTTGCAATACGATGACCGCCAGTTGGGGTTTGATCGGGTTCATCTGGGGACGCCCCGTGGCGCAGTTCGTGATACGTCCGCAGCGTTATACGCGGGAGTTCGTCGATCGGGAGGAGAGGGCGACCCTCTCGTTTTTCTCGCCCGAATATCGTGCGGCTCTCGAATACTGCGGCAGTCGTACCGGCCGTACGGAGGATAAGATCCGCAATGCCGGACTGACGGTCGCCTGTACGGACGACGGAGTGCCCGCGCCGGCCGAAGCACGCCTGATCCTGCAATGCCGCAAGCTCTATGTCGGAAGAATCCGGCCCGAAGGGTTCGTCGATCGCAGTTGCGATACGAAATGGTATCCCCAGCACGATTATCACGAGGTCTATATTGCCGAAATCGAGCGAGCTTACGTGCGGAAGTAAGTTAAGTAGAGATAGGAGCAGGAGGTGAGTAGGGCAATGCCGTCCCGAGTTCGGGCGGCCGTGTGACCGGATAGTTTTTTAAAAAGTCTCGGGACATTTCGTCGTGTTTCGGGGCTTTTTATTCTCTTTATATGGCTTACTCTCCACTGCCCGGAACATACCCGGTATCTTCCAGCAGGTGCGCCCTGTCGTTGGCTGCGGCTACGGCCAGTTGGTCGCAGCGGTTGTTTTCGACCGTATCGGCATGACCCTTGACCCAGACGAAACGGACCTTGTGACGGCGGTAGGAGCGCAGGAAGCGGGACCATAGATCGGGGTTCTTCTTGCCGGCGAACCCTTTCTTCTCCCAGCCGAATACCCAGCGTTTCTCCACGGCATCGACCACGTATTTCGAATCGGAGTAGATCGTCACGTCGCTGCCTTCGAATTTCAGCATTTCGAGGGCTACGCAGACGGCCAGCAGCTCCATGCGGTTGTTGGTCGTCAGGCGGTAACCCTGCGACACCTCCTTGCGGAACCGTCCCGATATCAGGACCGCTCCGTAACCACCCGGACCGGGATTGCCCAGGGCCGAGCCGTCGGTATAGATGGTGATTTCCGGCATAGTCGGGTATAAACTCCTCTCTCTGCTGTTGTAAGCCGGAGAGAGGAGTTGAATGTTTCGTGATGAGTTATTTCAAGGCCGCCAGTTGTTCCCGAAGCGCGGCGATCTTGGCTTCGGCGTCAGCCTGTTTGGTCCGTTCGTTGGCCACGACTTTCTCGGGAGCCGACGAAACGAATCTTTCGTTCGAGAGCTTTTTTTGCACGCTGGCGAGGAATCCTTCGAGGTATTCCAGTTCGCCTGCGAGTTTTTTGCGTTCGGCCTCGATGTCGATCATGCCCTCCATCGGTACGAAGTATTGCGTGGTCTTTACGAGGAATCCGACGGCCGAAGGATCTTTCTCCCGGGTGGTTTCGATCTGCGAGAGGTTGCCCATTTTCTGCAGGACGGGAGCGTATTCCGCCGGGTAGTTCTCGTCGGCGATCACCCGGAGCGTCAGGGGGTCTTTCTGCGGAATGTTTTTCTGCTTGCGGACGTTGCGGACGGCCGTTACGACCTCTTTCGTCAGTTCGAACCGGCCCAGCAGCGCCTCGTCTATCTCCCGTGCTTCGGGCATGCGCTGGACCATGATCGACTCGCCTGCCTTGCGGGGTGCCAGGTCCTGCCAGATCTCTTCGGTGACGAACGGCATGAAGGGGTGTAGCAGACGCAGCAGGTCGTCGAAGAAACCGCACGTGGCTTCCAGTGTCGGCCGGTCGATCGGGCATTGGTAGGCCGGTTTGATCATTTCGAGGTACCAGCCGCTGAAGTCGTCCCAGAAGAGTTTATACAGATTCATGAAGGCTTCCGAGATACGATAGGAGGCGAAGTCCGATTCGACCTGACGCAGCGTCTTGGCGAGCGCTTGACGGAACCATTCGATTGCCAGGCGGTTGTTTTCGCTTTGTGCCAGGGTGTCGTCGATCGTCCAGCCGTTGACCAGTCGGTAGGCATTCCAGATTTTGTTGCCGAAATTGCGTCCCTGTTCGCAGAGAGCCTCGTCGAACATTACGTCGTTGCCCGCTGAGGAGCTCAACAGCATCGCTACGCGCATGCCGTCGGCGCCGAACTGGGCGATCAGGTCGAGCGGATCGGGCGAGTTGCCGAGCTGTTTGGACATCTTGCGGCCGATTTTATCGCGCACGATCCCCGTGAAATAGACGTGACCGAAAGGCTTCTCACCCCGGTATTCGTAACCGGCCATGATCATGCGGGCCACCCAGAAGAAGATGATGTCGGGACCGGTTACCAGATCGTTGGTCGGATAGTAGTATTCGATGTCTTTGTTATTCGGGCGGCGGATGCCGTCGAATACCGAGATGGGCCACAGCCACGACGAGAACCAGGTGTCGAGCACGTCCTCGTCCTGCCGCAGATCGGCGAGCGTCAGCGAGGCGTCGCCGCTCTTGGCCCGGGCTTTCTCCAGTGCCTCGTCTGCGTTGAGGGCCACTACGTAGCCGCCTTGGGGCAGATACCAGGCCGGAATGCGCTGGCCCCACCAGAGCTGGCGCGAGATGCACCAGTCCTTGATATTCTCCATCCAGTGACGGTAGGTGTTCTTGTATTTTTCGGGAACGAGCTTGATTTCGTCCTCCAGAACGGCCCGCGTCGCCGGTCCGGCGAGCTTCTCCATCGAGAGGAACCACTGCATCGAGAGCTTGGGTTCGATCGCTACGCCGGTACGTTCGGAATAACCCACGTTATTGGTGTAGTCTTCGGTTTTCTCCAACAGGCCGGCCGCGTCGAGATCCTTTTCGATCTGTTTGCGCAGGGCGAAGCGCTCCATACCGGCATAAAGCCCTACCTTGTCGTTGATCGTGCCGTCGTCGTTGAAGATGTCTATCGATTCGAGCCCGTATTTTTCACCGAGCATATAGTCGTTCACGTCGTGCGCCGGAGTAACCTTCAGGGCACCCGTGCCGAAAGCGATGTCCACGTACGTATCGCGGATCACGGGCACCGACCGGCCCACCAGCGGGACGATGACCCGGGCGTCTTCGGGCAGCCAGGCGTAGCGTTCGTCGTCGGGATTGACGCAGAGGGCCGTATCGCCGAGGATCGTTTCGGGCCGGGTCGTGGCGACGATGATCGTGCGGTCGGTGCCTTCGACCCGGTAGCGCAGGTAGTAGAGCTTGCCGTGCGACTCTTTGAACACTACCTCTTCGTCCGAAAGGGCGGTCTGGGCCGACGGGTCCCAATTGACCATGCGTACGCCCCGGTAAATCAGCCCCTTTTCATAGAGGTCGCAGAAGACCCGCAGGACGCTTTCGGTACGGGCTTCGTCCATCGTGAAGCAGGTGCGCTCCCAGTCGCACGAGGCGCCCAGCTTGCGCAGCTGTTGCAGGATCACGCCGCCGTATTTCTCTTTCCAGTCCCAGGCATGACGCAGGAACTCTTCGCGCGAGAGCGACGATTTCTCGATCCCCTCGGCCTTGAGTTTGGCCACCACCTTGGCTTCCGTGGCGATCGAGGCGTGGTCGGTGCCCGGGACCCAGCAGGCGTTCTTGCCCTGCATGCGGGCGCGGCGCACCAGTACGTCCTGCAACGTGTTGTTGAGCATATGTCCCATGTGGAGCATACCCGTGACGTTGGGTGGCGGGATGACGATCGTATAGGGTTCCCGTTCATCGGGTTCGGAATGGAAAAGGCGGTGCTCCATCCAGTAGTCGTACCATTTGGATTCGATCTCCTGCGGGGAGTATTTGTCGGCGATTTGCATGATATTGTATGCGGTATTTATAATAATTTGTACAGGATTTGCAAAGTTATGAACATTCTGCTAATATGAAATAAAATTAGGAGGAAAATCGTTATCTTTGCAAAATCTGTAATTTTTTAAAAAAAGTAGATGTTTTTCGTACTCAAAACTTTCCCGGTCAAGGAAAGGAGGAGCGAGGGGAAAGCGGTCGGGGTCGGGAGTTTCCGAAGGGAGAATTTATCCGACGATACGGAAAACACTTCGATTTTTAGCCACATAATAAAAAGAATATGAGTAAGAAGGATAAAATAAAGAATATCGACATGGACGATCTGAAGGCACTGCCCGATGTCCTGGACGGACGCCATCACGTCATTCCCATCGTAACGGGCGGGGACGAGGTGTTGGAAGAGGTCAACGTGCCCGAAATATTGCCGATATTGACCTTGCGCAGTTCGGTGCTGTTTCCCGGAGCGATCACGCCGATTACGGTCGGCCGAGAGAAGAGCATCCGGCTGGTGCGCGAAGTGAACGAGCGCAACGGATTGCTGGGGGCCGTGCTGCAACGCGAAAGCGAAGTCGAAGATCCGGCGCCGGACGATATGTACAAGGTCGGCACTGCGGCTCGTATTATCAAGATTCTGGAGATGCCCAACGGCAACCTGACGGTGATTCTAAACGGACTGGAGAAAATCGAGGTGAAGGAGTATGTCTCCACGGAACCTTATTTCCAGGCCAGCGTGACGCCGTTGCGCGACTCTTCTCCCGATGTAAAGAGCCTGGAGTTCGAGGCTCTCGTGGATTCGATCCGCGACATTGCGCTGGGTATCATCGCTATTTCGCCGGACATGCCCAAGGAGGCGGCGTTCGCCATCAAGAATATCGACTCCAAGCGGGGAATCATCAACTTCATCTGTTCGAACCTCGAGCTTTCGGACGAAGACCGCCAGTCGCTGCTGGAGTCTCCCGGTCTGCTGGCCCGTGCCCGCAAGTTGTTGGAGATTCTGGTGCGCGAGCAGCAGCTCGTCGAGCTGAAGAACGAGATCCAGAGCCGTGTCAAGCAGGAGATCGACAAGCAGCAGCGCGATTACTACCTGCAGCAGCAGATGCGCACGATTCAGGACGAGCTGGGCGAAGGTGCCGACAGCGAGCTGGAGGGATTGCGCGAGAAGGCGTCCAAGAAGAACTGGCCCAAGGAGGTGGCCGAACTTTTCGAGAAGGAGATCACCAAGCTCGAACGGCTCAATCCCGCCGTGGCCGAATATTCGGTGCAAGTTACCTATCTGCAACTGATGCTCGAGCTGCCCTGGAACGATGTGACGCAGGATAATCTCGATCTGAAATGCGCACGCGAGCAGCTCGACCACGACCATTTCGGGCTGGACGAAGTGAAAGAGCGTCTGTTGGAGCATTTGGCCGTCATCAAGCTGAAAGGCGACTTGAAATCCCCGATCCTCTGTCTGTACGGCCCTCCGGGCGTAGGCAAGACCTCGCTGGGCAAGTCCGTGGCGGCGGCGCTGGGACGTAAGTTCGGCCGTATTTCGCTGGGCGGTCTGCACGACGAGGCCGAGATACGCGGTCACCGCCGCACCTACATCGGGGCGATGCCGGGCCGGATCATCCAGACCATCAAACGCTGCGGGTCGTCCAATCCGGTCATCATCCTCGACGAGGTGGACAAGGTGACCGTAAGCAATCACGGCGACCCGTCGAGCGCACTGCTCGAAGTGCTCGATCCTGAACAGAATACGACATTCCACGACAACTACCTCGATACGGAGTACGACCTTTCGAAAGTGCTTTTCATCGCCACGGCCAACAACATCGGCAACATCAATCCGGCGCTGCGCGACCGTATGGAGATGATTAACATTCCGGGCTACATTCTCGAAGAGAAGGTGCGGATCGGCCTCGACCACCTGCTGCCCAAGCAGATGACGGCGCACGGCATTCCCGAGGGGCAACTGGTGCTGACTCCCGAGGTCGTCGAGCAGGTCATTGCGGGCTATACCCGCGAGTCGGGTGTCCGTTCGCTGGACAAGCACTTGGCGAAGATCGCCCGCTACCGGGCCAAGCAGATCGCTTTCGAGGAGGCTTATACGCCGGAGCTTACGCAGGCCGATGTCGAGAAGATTCTCGGCATCCCGAAATTCCTGCGCGAAGAGTACGAGGTCGGGGATATGGTCGGCGTAGTCACCGGCCTGGCTTGGACCGAGGTCGGCGGCGATATCCTCTACATCGAGTCGGTGCTGACCCCCGGCAAGGGCAAAGTGAGCCTGACGGGTAACCTGGGTGAGGTGATGAAGGAGTCGGCGACGATCGCCCACGAGTGGGTGATGGCGCACCACAAGGAGTTGGGTATCGATCCCGAAATGTTCGAGAAGAACGACATCAACATCCACGTACCGGAGGGAGCCATTCCCAAGGACGGTCCTTCGGCGGGTATCACGATGGTCACCTCGATCGTTTCGACCTATACGGGGCGCAAGGTGCGCGAGCGTATCGCCATGACCGGAGAGACGACCCTGCGGGGACGTGTAATGCCGGTAGGCGGTATCAAGGAGAAGATCCTGGCGGCCAAGCGTGCCGGTATCAAGGAGCTGATCCTTTCGGAAGACAACCGCAAGGACATCTCGGAGATCAAGGCGGAGTACATCGACGGTCTGACGTTCCACTACGTGCGGACGAACGAGGATGTGTTGCGTTTGGCTCTCGAGGAGAAGAAATAATCCGTGTTAATTTGAAAAGCGGGACGCAATGTCCCGCTTTTTTCGTATTTTAGCGACTTGAAACAGATAGAGTCACGAGTTATGGAGTTTGTTGCGATCATTCCCGCCCGCTATGCATCGACCCGCTTCCCGGGCAAGCCGCTGGCGATGCTCGGGGGAAAGCCCGTCATCCGCCGGGTGTATGAACAGGTGACCGGCGTGCTGCCCGATGCGGTCGTGGCGACCGACGACGAACGGATCCTGCGTGCCGTCGAGGAGTTCGGCGGTCGTGCCGTGATGACTTCGTCCGAGCACCGCAGCGGCACCGACCGTTGCTGGGAGGCTTATGGAAAGCTCGGCCGGGAGTACGACGCCGTAATCAACGTGCAGGGCGACGAGCCTTTTATCCGTCCGGAACAGCTTCGGGCGATCATGCGCTGCTTCGACGTGCCGGGTACGGACATCGCTACCCTGGTGCGTCCCTTCGCCGAGTCAGACGGACTGGCGGCGCTCGAAAATCCCAATTCGCCGAAAGTGGTGCTCGACGGCGAGTCGCGGGCGATCTACTTTTCGCGCTCGGTGATTCCCTACCTGCGGGGTGTGGAGCGGTCGGAGTGGCTGGCGAAACATACTTTCTATAAACATATCGGTATGTATGCCTTTCGTACGAAGGTGCTCGCCGAGGTGACGGCCTTGCCGCCATCTTCGCTGGAGAAGGCCGAGTCGCTCGAACAGTTGCGCTGGCTGGAGAACGGCTACAGGATCGGCGTGGGTATCTCCGACGTGGAGACCATCGGCATCGACACGCCCGAAGATCTGGCGGCCGCCGAGGAATTTTTGAAACGAATGAAGCGATAGAATCATGGATAAAAAACCTCTCTTTATAGCCGGTCCCTGCGTGATCGAATCGGCGGAATTGCTCGATACGGTCGCTGCGACGCTGGCGGACATCAATCGTCGGCTGGGCGTCGAAATCATTTTCAAGGCTTCGTTCGACAAGGCCAACCGCACGTCGATTTCGTCGTTCCGGGGGCCGGGGTTGGAAAAGGGCCTTCGGATGCTCGCCGACGTTCGGTCGAAGTGGGGGCTGCGGCTGCTGACCGACATTCACGAATCCTGTCAGGCCGCTCCGGTCGGCGAAGTCGTCGATGTGATCCAGATTCCGGCATTCCTTTGCCGCCAGACCGATCTGTTGGTCGCTGCGGCCCGTACGGGACGTACGGTCAATATCAAGAAAGCGCAGTTCCTTTCGGGTGAAGATATGCGATACCCTTATGAAAAGGCGATGAAGGCCGGTGCCGGTGAGGTTTGGCTTACCGAACGTGGCAATATGTACGGCTACAACAACCTGGTGGTCGATTTCCGCAACATTCCCGACATGCTCGGTATCGCTTCGACGGTCGTCATGGACTGCACGCATTCCGTACAGCGCCCCGGTGCCGCCGGCGGCAAGACGGGCGGTAACCGCGAGTTCGTGCCTGCCATGGCCCGGGCAGCCCGGGCGTTCGGTGCCAACGGTTTCTTCTTCGAGGTGCATCCTGATCCCGATCATGCCTTGAGTGACGGCCCGAACATGCTTTATCTGAATGATTTGGAAAACGTAATAAAATCTTTGCTATAATATGACCGCAGACAAGCGGGCCGATATCCTCTCGCTGGCCCGAAAGACGATCCATACCGAAGCGCTGGCGCTCAAGCATCTCGAACAGACGCTGGGCGATGATTTCGTGTGCGCTGTCGAACTTATCCTGCACAGCCGGGGCAAGCTCGTGGTGACCGGAATGGGAAAATCGGGGCTGATCGGCCGCAAGATCGCCGCGACGCTGGCGAGCACCGGTACGCCGAGTTTCTTCCTGCATCCGGGCGAGGCTTTTCATGGCGATCTGGGAATGATCTCTCCGGAAGATACCGTGCTGGCGCTTTCTTATTCGGGCGAAACGGATGAAATTCTCAAGATCGTGCCGTTCATCCATACCAACGGCAACAAGCTGATTTCGATGACGGGCAATCCCGAATCGACGTTGGCCCGCAATTCGGACGTGCACCTCGACGTGGCCGTACGCCACGAGGCCTGCATCCTGCACCTGGCGCCTACCACTTCGACTACGGCACAGATCGCCATGGGCGACGCTATGGCCGTAGCGCTGATGAAGCTGCGCAATTTCACGAGCATCGACTTCGCGCGGCTGCACCCGGGCGGCAGCCTGGGCCGCCGTCTGCTGATGACTGTCGGCAATGTGATGCACAAGGAGGGTTTGCCCGTAGTGGCTCCGGACTGTTCGGCCAAGGATATGATCCACGCCGTCAGCAAAGGCGGTCTGGGTCTAATCGTCATTTGCGAGGGGGACAAAGTGCTGGGGATCGTCACCGACGGGGATATCCGCCGGGCGATGGAACGCCGCGAATCGGAGTTTTTCTCGATCCGGGCCATGGACATCGCCACGCTCAACCCCAAGACCATCGGGCCCGATGAGAAGCTGATCGCTGCGGAGAAGAAAATGACCCAGCATAAGATCAATTCGTTGCTGGTGACCGACGACGAAGGCAAACTTGTCGGTGTGATCCAGATTTACGACATAAAACTTTGAAAACTATGTTTCTGATTATCGTCGATTACAAGAAGCCGCTCGAAGAGGTGGAGCGCTACCTGGCGGAGCATTGGGCTTTTCTCGACCGTTATTTCGCTCAGGGCAAATTGCTTTGCACCGGGCCGCAGAATCCCCGTACGGGCGGTGTGATCGTTTCGAAAGCCGCGAATCGTGCGGAAGCCGAAGCCTTTACGCGGGAAGATCCGTTCTTCCGGCATGAGATCGCAGATTATACGATCGTCGAGTTCGAACCGACCAAGTATCTTCCCGGATTCGAGAAATTTCGGTAGTAAGCAAATAAACAGGAGCGCCCGCGACTAATCGCGGGCGCTCCTGTTTTCGGAAAACGGCTGTGGAAAGTGTTGTAAACCGTTTTGATCCGCCTCTTCGTAACGTTTTGGAAGAAAGGCGGTCGTTTGACTCTTCTCCTGTATCGGATAGGGGTTGTTTCGTGTATTTTTTTGCGGCTTTCCGGTTGAAGTTCCTGGTGTCGTTGAGTGGTTCGGATGCTTCTGGTCCGGGGTGCTCTATTATCCCCGTACGTAGTGCGGCATTTCGGCGGGAATCGGCATCGACAGTTCGATGATACCGCCTACGGTGCCGTCCTCGCGGCGCCAGGCTGTTTGGTAGATCATTTTGCGGATCCCTTTTTTCTCGATGGTGTAGGCATTCGTGTCGCCTTTTTCGAGGATGCGGGCGATGATCCCCTTCGAGCGCTCGTTGTGGCAGGGGAGCATGCTTTTGCCGCGATACTCTCCATTGACGGAGATAGATTGCTTGTTCTGGTAAATTACCACGCCTTCGGTGTCGCATACCGTTACGGCGCAGTTCGTGTCGTCAGCCCAATTAAAATTCATAGTACTATTCTGTTTTTATAGTTTCTTCGGTTGTAGAAAGCGAGGTCGGGACTGTATTTTATTGCGAAATCTTGACCAGTTGTTCGCGGTAGGCGGTCATGATTCGCGATTTGGAGATGTAGCCCAGGTAGTGTTTCTCCTTGTCCACGACGGGTAACACCCAGACGTGGTTTTCGTCGAAACGGCGCAGCACGCTCTGGATCTGTTCATGTTGCAGGATCGTGTCGGGGGACAGGAGCATGTAGCGTGTAATCGGGTTGCCGTACTTTTGCGGATTGAACAGGTCTTCCCGCACGTCGTTCAGGCGGACGATGCCCAGCAGGTGTTTTTCGTTGTCGAGAACCGGGAAATAGTCGTCGTGACGCTCCCGGGACATGATCTGCACGATGTCGCCCAAAGTCTGGGACGGGTGGATGTAAACCCCGTCGTCCTGAATCAGGTCGTCGAGCCTCAGAAAGACGAAGACCGATTCGTCCTTGTTGTGGGTGATCAACTCCCCGTTCTGACGCAGTTGCTTGGTATAGATCGAGTCGGGATCGAGGTAGTAGTCGATGGCGAAGGCGATGCAGGCGGTGATCATCAGCGGGATGAAAAGGCCGTAACCGCTCGATAGTTCGGCGATCAGGAAGATCGAGGTCAGGGGGGCCTTCATCACGCCCGACATTACGCCCGCCATACCTACCAGGGTGAAAGAAACCAGCGACAGGTTCCATCCGAACAGGGTGTTGCAGACCAGCGCCGTGATAGCGCCCATGAATGCGCCGACGAACAGCGAAGGGGCGAACGTACCGCCGACGCCGCCCGCAGCGTTGGTCGAGGCCATAGCGATCACTTTGAAGAACATCGTGCCTACGATGAAGAGAATGACCACCCAGTCGATCTGACTGAAGCGGTAGAAGAGCGAGTTGTTGAACAACTCGGTCGTGTTGCCGTGCATGAGCGACATGAAACCTTCGTAGCCTTCGCCGTAGAGGGGCGGGAAAATGTAGATCAGGATGCCGAGTACGGCTCCGCCGATCAGCCACTTCTTGTAGGGACTGTCGATCTTTTTGAAGAAGGCGCCCACCCGGGCATTGACCGTGGTGAAGTAGTAGGACATCAGCCCGCAGAAGATACCCAGCAGGACGAAAAGCGGAATTTGGTTGAGCCGGAACGCATCGTCGGGAGTCAGCGAGATGGCGATGATCGGATCGAATCCCCGGATCGTGAGGGCGACGGCGGCGGCCGTGATCGAAGAGATCAGCAGCGGTACGACCGTGCGCGAGGTGAGATCGAGCATCAGGATTTCGAGCACGAAGACCACGCCCGTGATCGGGGCTTTGAAGATGGCTGCAAGGGCCGCCCCGGCTCCGCAGCAGAGCAGCAGGGTGGTGTTTTTGTAGTTCAGGTGGGCCAGGCGGCTGATGTTCGAACCGATGGCTGCGCCCGTCAGGACGATCGGGGCCTCGGGACCGACCGAACCGCCGAATCCGATCGTTGTCGCACCGCCTACGACCGAAGTCCAGCAGTTGTGGGAGGCAATGTACGAGTTTTTACGCGACATGGCATATAACACGCGTGTAACGCCTTCCGAAATATTGTCTTTGACGACGTATTTGACGAAAAGCGAGGCCAGGATGATACCGATGACCGGATAGAACAGGAAGAGAAAATGCGACTGTTCGACGGGGAACCAATGGGTCAGCCCTGCTTTGATTCCGTAGAGCAGCAGTTCGAACAGGCAGGTACCCAATCCGGCCAGAACCCCTACGATGATGGCCAGCAGCGCCATGATCTGCGTACTGGTGAACCGTTTGGTAAGCTCCAGGAAACGGATGTAGATACGTTCGCCCCAATCCGCGATCGTCTGCGGTGTTATGCGTTTGAACATTTCGGGTACCTTGTCTGCTGGTTATGCGCGTTATCGCTGTTGCTGGTATTGGCGAGCCTGCTCGGCGATCAGCTCCTTGTCGTCGAAGTAGTCGATCCGCATGGCGTGGCGCACTTCGCCGAGCGTTTGCGCGGCTGTTGCCCGGGCATGCTCCGAACCTTTGCGCAGAATTTCATAGACCTCTTCGATGCGGCCTTCGTACTGCTTGCGGCGCTCGCGGATCGGCTCCAGCGTTTCGTTCAGCACGGCGATCAGGAACTTCTTGACCTTCACGTCGCCCAGCCCGCCCCGGCGGTAGTGCGCCTTCAACTCGTCGAGCGAGGCGTAATCGGGCAGGTATCGCTGAAAATGTTCCGGGCGACTGAAGGCGTCCAGGTAGGTGAAGACGGTGTTGCCCTCGACCTTGCCCGGGTCCTCCACCCGCAGGTGGTCGGGATCGGTATACATACCCATCACCTTCTTCTTCACTTCATCGGCCGAGTCGGAGAGGTAGATGCAGTTGCCCAGCGATTTCGACATCTTGGCCTTGCCGTCCGTACCGGGCAGACGCAGGCAGGCCGCGTTGTCGGGCAGCAGAATTCCCGGCATGACGAGTGTTTCTCCATATACGGAGTTGAATTTATGGACGATTTCGCGCGTCTGTTCGATCATCGGTTCCTGATCCTCGCCGACCGGTACGGTCGTGGCCTTGAAAGCGGTGATATCCGAGGCCTGGCTGATCGGGTAGGTGAAGAATCCTACCGGAATACCCTGGCGCTGCGATCCCTCTTCTTCGTTGCCTTCGGCGAAGCCGCGCAACTGGATTTCGGCCTTCACCGTCGGATTGCGCTGCAGACGGGCTACGGTCACCAGGTTCATGTAGTAGAAAGCCAGCTCGCAGAGTTCCGGCACCTGCGACTGGATGAAGAGCGTCGATTGCGCGGGATCCAGTCCGCAAGAGAGATAGTCGAGGGCGACCTCGAGGATGTTCTGCCGCACTTTTTCCGGGTTGTCCGCATTATCGGTCAGCGCCTGGGCGTCGGCGATCATGATGAATATTTTCTCGAATTCGCCCGAATTCTGCAACTCCACGCGGCGGCGCAGCGAACCTACGTAATGTCCCAGGTGGAGTTTGCCGGTCGGACGATCTCCGGTGAGTATGATTTTTCCCATCAGTTAAAAAGTTTCTAATAATAAATAGTCTGCAAATGTACGAAAAACTAAACCGATGGTCGAATAATAATTGCGAAGTATCGGTTTTTTTTATATTTTCGTGCGTGCAAATAAGATAAACTATGACTATCATCCAACTCGAATACCTGCTGGCGGTAGCCAATTGCGGCAGTTTCTCTCTGGCAGCGGAACACTGTTTCGTGACCCAGCCGTCGTTGAGCATGCAGATCAAGTCTTTGGAGGAAGAATTGGGCGTGGTGCTGCTCGATCGCAGCAAGAAACCGGTCATTCCGACCGAGGCGGGCGAGGTGGTGCTTGCCGAAATCCGGGAAACCCTCCGGGCTTACGATCATATCCGCGAAGCGGTCGCGGAACTCAAAGGCGAAACTTCCGGTCGGTTGCGGCTCGGCGTCATTCCGACCATCGCACCTTACCTGTTGCATAAGTTTATTCCCGATTTCGTGCGGGACTATCCCAAAGTCGAACTGGAGATTGCGGAGATGGTGACCGCCGACATCGTCGATGCGCTGCGCCGCGACCGGATCGATGCGGCATTGGTCGCCGGCGGAACCTGCGGCGAGGGGATTCAGGAACACGAGTTGTTCGACGACAGGTTCCATCTTTACGTGTCCCGGGAGAATCCGCTTTTTGAACGCACGAACGTCCGTATCGAGGATATCGACCTCAAGGAGCTGGTGCTGTTAAGTCCGGGGCATTGTATGCGTGACCAGATCATCGAGCTGTGCCAGGCCAAACGGGAGGTCCCCTCGCACTATACGTTCGAATCCGGTTCGCTCGATACGTTGATGCGGATCGTCGATTACACGCACTGTGTGACGATTATCCCCGAAATGGCCGTGGAATACATTCCTGCGGAGCATCGTTGTCAGGTCAAAACGCTGGCCAAGGGGGCTACTTCGCGCAAGATCGCCGTGGCCGTGCGCCGGACCTATGTCAAAAGTTCGATCATCAAAGCCTTGATCGATACTATTTTGTCGAAAGTTTCCCGCCAATAGGGATTCGGGACGGATATTTGCAGAGCAAATTTTCGGATATTCTCTTGTATCTTTGCGGGAAGCGGGATGCGTTCGGCATAAAAAAACAAACGGGTTTGTTTTGTTCTGCCCTCATTTTCGCTACCTTTGCAAAGTTGTATTGACCGGTAAATTCAAACTATGGAAAAATTGACAGGCACGATAATTCGTGCAATCCAGGATAAGAAGGGTAAAAATATCGTATCGTTGGATCTTTCGAAAATCGACGGGGCGATCTGCTCCTGCTTCATCGTTTGCAACGCCGACTCCACCACGCAGGTCGCTGCGATCGCGGCGGGTATCGAGGAGCAGGTATTGGAAACCCTCGGCGAGAAGGTCTGGCGCGTGGAAGGACAGCAAAATGCGCTGTGGATCGCTATGGACTACGTGGATGTGGTGGTGCATATTTTTCAGACAGAATTGCGTGAATTTTACAAATTGGAGGAGCTGTGGGCCGATGCCCCGGCGACCCGTTATGAGTATGACGAATAATATTTTATGGCACAACAGAAAATAAACAACAAAATGAATATGCCGCGTCCTTCGTGGATGTGGATATACGGCGTCATCATTATTTTTATTGTCGGCTACTGGATGTTCGGACCCGGCAACGGAGTCCCGGTCAAGAGCGACTGGAATACCGTGGCGCAGATGATCGAGCAGGGCGACGTCGAAAAAATCCAGGTCGTCAATCGTGACCTGGCGGAAATCTACCTTAAGAAGGATGCTGCGGACCGGTACCGTAAGGATGCTGCGGACCCGCGTTTCCGTAATATGCCCGAAACGGGGGCTCAGCTTACTTTCAATATCGGGTCGGTGGATACGTTCCGTCAGGATTTGGATAAGGTGACGGCCGAGTCGGGTAATAAGGTGGTGCTGGTGTACGAGAACCGGGAGAATTCCTGGACATCGATTCTGCTTCAGATGCTTCCCTGGATCATTATTATCGGCGGCTGGTTCTTCCTGATGAGCCGCATGTCGCGGGGTGCCGGAGGCGGTGCTGGCGGTATTATGAACGTGGGGAAGGCCCGGGCGCAGGTGTTCGACAAGGAGAACTCGAAAAAGGTGACTTTCAAGGACGTTGCCGGACTGGAGGAGGCAAAGGTCGAGATCATGGAGATCGTCGATTTCCTCAAGAACCCCGACAAATACAAATCCATCGGTGCGAAAATTCCCAAGGGCGCGTTGCTGGTAGGCCCTCCGGGAACGGGTAAAACCCTGTTGGCGAAGGCGGTGGCGGGAGAGGCCAATGTGCCGTTCCTGTCGATTTCCGGCTCGGATTTCGTGGAGATGTTCGTGGGCGTGGGCGCTTCGCGCGTGCGCGACCTTTTCGAGCAGGCCAAACAGAAAGCTCCCTGTATTCTTTTCATCGACGAAATCGACGCCATCGGCCGGGCCCGTGGCAAGAACGCCGGGTTCTCGGGCAATGACGAGCGGGAGAATACGCTCAACCAGTTGCTGACCGAGATGGACGGTTTCCAGACCAATACGGGCGTGATCGTCCTGGCGGCGACCAACCGGGTCGATATTCTGGACAAGGCGCTGATGCGTGCCGGACGTTTCGACCGGCAGATCGAGGTGGGATTGCCCGACGTGAAGGAGCGCGAGGAGATTTTCGACGTGCACCTGCGTCCGTTGAAGCTCGATCCGGAGCTGGACCGTACTTTCCTGGCCAAGCAGACGCCCGGCTTTTCGGGTGCCGACATCGCCAATGTCTGCAACGAGGCGGCGTTGATCGCGGCCCGTCACAATAAGAAATATGTGTCGCGCGAGGATTTCCTGGCGGCGATCGACCGCATTATCGGCGGTCTGGAGCGTAAGAACAAGATCATTTCCGACGAAGAGAAGCGGGTGATTGCCTATCACGAGGCCGGACACGCTACGGTAAGCTGGATTTTGGAGAATGCCAGTCCGCTGATCAAGGTGACTATCATTCCGCGCGGCAAGTCGTTGGGCGCGGCCTGGTACCTGCCCGAAGAACGGCAGATCACCACGCGCGAGCAGATGATGGACGAGCTGGCTGCGATGCTCGGCGGCCGGGTGTCCGAGCAGATCAATTTCGGCGAGGTTTCGACCGGAGCGCTCAACGATCTGGAGCGGGCGACCAAGATGGCGTATGCCATGGTGGCTTATTACGGTATGAGCGAGAAGGTCGGGACAATCAGCTATTACGACTCTACGGGCCAGAGCGACATGGCGCTGACCAAGCCCTATTCCGAACTGACGGCCCAGCAGATCGATGCCGAGGCTAAAAATACCATTGCCGAAGCCTATGCGATGGCGGCGGAGGTGCTCCGCAGCCATGCCGACGGTTTGAAGGAGTTGGCCGAACTGCTGTTGGAGCGCGAAGTGGTTTTTACGGAGGATGTGGAGCGTATCTTCGGTAAACGGAAAAAGGATATTCTGCGGGAACGGAAAGAGGCCGAGCAGAAGGCTTTGGCGGAGCGGAAAGCTGCATCCGGCGATGCGGAAGAGGCAGCCGGGAAAAAAGAGGTTGCGTCGGCCGAGCCCCGAAAGGACGAAGAAAAGATTTCCGGAACCGCCGCTTCCGCTGTGTCGGACGGAAAATCGTCGGCGGAAACGCCTGAAGTTTAACGAGGTTTACCCGAAAAAGGTTGAATTATGTCTGATAAAATAAGGAATCTTCTGGTGCGAACCTTGAGCGGTGCCGTCCTGACTGTCGTGGTAGTCGGAGCGGTGCTTTGGTCGCAGTGGAGTTTCGGAGTGCTGTTGCTGGCGATTCTCATCGGCGGTATGTGGGAGTTTTACCGGATGGCCCGCCGGGAGGATATTTACCCTCTCAAATGGCTCGGACTGGTTACGGGTACGGCTCTTTTCGTGGCGAGTTTCCTGCTGGCGGTTTCTGCGGAGCAGGTGGCGTTGTTGCCGAGAGCGCTTTCCGTCCTCTTGTGGTTGTTGCCGGTTTTTATTTTGCTCATACCACTGATGTTCGTCTGCGAACTGTTCCTCAAGCGTGCCCGCCCCGCCGCCGATGTGGGGGCGACGCTCGGAGGTGTCTTTTATGTGGCCGTGCCTTTGTCGATGATGGCCTATCTGCCTCTGCTGACGGGGAAGGGTGGCTGGAATCCCTGGGTGATTTTGGCCTACATCTTCATTATTTGGGCCAACGACGTATTCGCCTACCTGGTGGGGGTCAGCGTCGGCCGACATCATCTTTACGAGCGGATTTCGCCCAACAAGTCGTGGGAGGGGTTCTTCGGCGGCATCGTCGGTGCGATCGCCATGGGTTGCCTTGCCGCATGGTGGCTCGACGGTAGCTATTGGCTGTGGTGCTGTTTAGCTGCGATCGCTGCCGTGAGCGGTGTGTTGGGAGATTTGATCGAGTCGATGTTCAAGCGTGCGGCCGGCGTGAAGGATTCGGGCAATATTCTGCCGGGGCACGGCGGTTGGCTCGACCGTTTCGATGCGCTCATTTTCTCGTTGCCGTTCGTGGTCGCTTATCTGGTATTGCTGTATATTTCATAAGAAAACTTACTATCCGAATATGAAAATAAACAAGGAAGGCTACAAGATTATCGGGCTGACAGGAGTCGTTTGTTTCCTGCTTTGGGCGCTGATGTACTATCTGATGTCGCGCCATGCCGAAGCGGGACTGCTCTGGTTCGGATCCATTCTGCTTGTGCTGTTTTGGTTCTTTATCGTGGCATTTTTCCGGGAGCCGCGGCGTGTGAAGATCCATGATGCGGAGTTGGTCTTCGCTCCGTGCGACGGCCGGGTCGTAGTGACCGAAATGGTGCACGAGAGCGAATACCTCGATCGGGAGATGCTGCAGATTTCGATCTTCATGTCGATTACCAACGTTCACATGAATTGGGTGCCGGTCGGAGGTACCGTGGAGTATTTCAAGTATCATCCGGGGCGTTTCCTGGTGGCGTGGCATCCCAAGTCCTCGACCGAGAACGAGCGGACGACGACCGTCGTGCGAACCCCCGACGGCAAGGAGGTGCTCTTCCGTCAGATTGCGGGTCTGATCGCCCGTCGTATCGTTTCCTATATGAAAGTCGGCTCGAAGGTGGAGCAAAATTCGGTTTGCGGGTTCATCAAGTTCGGCTCCCGCATCGACATCCTTCTGCCGAAGGATACCGAACTGCTCGTGGAGATCGGGGATCCTGTCGTGGGATCGCAAACTCCCATCGCCCGGTTGAAGTAACTTATTGGCGGCGGTTTTCGCGTTGCGGTACGTATGAGTATTACACCTCAAACATTGCTTCGTTTTACGGTGGGGGCGGCCATTACGGCCGTCGTCCTCTTTTTGATGTGGTACTTCAGCTCCATCGTGATCTACATTCTGGTTTCGGCGGTGCTGGCCATTATGGGACGCCCGCTGGTAGCCCGGATATCCCGAGGTCGGATCGGGCGATGGCGTGTGCCGCGCTGGTGCGGAGCGCTCGTTACGCTGCTGGTGATCTGGATCGTTTTCGCGGTGATGTGCGGGCTTTTCGTGCCGCTGGTGACCAACAAGCTCTACCAGTTGGCGCACCTCGATTTTTCGACGGTGCTGACTTCTGTCGAGGAGCCGCTGCAGCGTATTCAGGATTATCTCACTCACTTCTTCTCGTTGCCCGAAACCCAGGTGTCGTTCAAGGACACGCTGATCTTGTTCCTGCAGTCGCTGATTAATTTCGACACGATCAATACGGCGTTTTCATCGGTGGTGAGTTTGGCCGTTTCGAGCGTGATCGCCTTTTTTTCGATTTCGTTCATCACGTTCTTTTTCCTGCGGGACGACGGACTTTTCTATGCGATGGTAACGGCACTTTTCCCGGATCGATACCAACAGAACGTGACGCATGCCCTCAATTCGGTTACAGTGCTTCTGTTCCGCTACTTTCGGGGGATTTTGGCCGAGAGCTTCCTGTTGATGTTGGCCGTATCGCTGGTGATGATGGCTTTCGGCATGAGGGCGCAGGATGCCTTTTTCATCGGTCTTATCATGGGGGTTATGAACGTCGTGCCATACGCCGGTCCGACCATCGGCGGTGCTGTTTCGGTCTGCATGGGTATCATCACCCCGATCGAAGGGATGTCGATCGGCCATACGATGCTGGTCATTGCAGGATCGCTGTTGATTTTGAAGGGGCTGGATGATTTCGTGCTGCAACCGACGCTCTACTCCGAGCGGGTCAAGGCGCAGCCGCTCGAGATATTTCTCGTGATCCTGATTGCAGGGTCGTTGGCCGGGGTGATAGGCATGCTGCTGGCCATACCGCTTTATACCGTGCTGCGGGTTTTCGCCAAGGAGTTTTTCTCCCAGATTTCCCTGGTGCGCAAGCTGACCGAAAAGATTTGAGGCTATGTCTGTCTGGATCGAAGGAGAGGTGATGCACGGACGGCAACTGGGCCGTGAGTTGGGATTTCCGACCGCCAATATGGAGGTTGCGGATGCGGATACGATCGAAAGCGGAGTGTATGAGTCCTATGTGGAGATCGACGGTGTGGAGTATAAGGCCATGTCGAATCTGGGGAGCAACCCCTCGGTGGGCGGAGGTCCCCGACATCTCGAAACCCATATTTTCGACTTTTCGGGCGATCTCTACGGTCGGAGACTCCGGGTCGAGCTGCGGCGTAAGATCCGCGACGAGCGCAAGTTCGATTCGCTGGAGGAGTTGCAGCGCCAGATCGAACGGGATCGCAGCTGTATTTTGAGTTCGGAGAATCGGCGGCGATGACCGTGCGGCGGTTTATGCCGTTTTTCGGCCGGAGGCCGTGTTTACCGCTTTGTGGCTTCGATTCCCTTCGGCGGGAGTCGGTGTCGCAATGCGGCCGACGAGAGCCGACGATTCGGCAAGAGATTATGTATAATTGATTAAATGATAAAAAGTATGTTTTTGGATTTGTCCCTGCCTTACAAAGTGGCCGATATGTCATTGGCCGAATGGGGCCGGAAAGAGATTGAGATTTCGGAGCACGAGATGCCCGGACTGATGGCCATACGCCGCAAGTACGGCCCGCAGAAACCGTTGAAGGGCGTGCGTATCATGGGGTCGCTGCATATGACGATTCAGACCGCCGTGTTGATCGAAACGCTGGTCGAGCTGGGCGCCGACGTGCGCTGGTGCTCGTGCAATATTTTTTCGACGCAGGACCATGCGGCGGCGGCCATCGCCGAAGCGGGGGTTCCCGTCTTTGCGTGGAAGGGCGAAACGCTGCCCGAGTACTGGTGGTGTACGGCGATGGCCATGTCGTTCCCCGGCGGGAAGGGCCCTCAGTTGATCGTCGATGACGGCGGCGATGCCACGTTGCTGATCCACAAAGGATACAAGGCCGAAAACGACGCTTCGACGCTGGATTACGAACCGTCGTCTTACGAGGAGGAGGTCATTCTCGATACGCTGAAGAAGATTCTGGCCGAAGATAACGGCAAATGGCACCGAACGGTAGCCGAGTGGCGGGGTGTGAGCGAAGAAACGACGACCGGCGTGCATCGCCTTTATCAGATGCAGGAGGCGGGCGAACTGCTCGTTCCTGCGATCAACGTGAACGACTCCTGCACCAAGTCGAAATTCGACAACCTGTACGGTTGCCGCGAGTCGCTGGCGGACGGTATCAAGCGGGCGACCGACGTGATGATTGCCGGCAAGGTGGTGGTCGTTTGCGGTTACGGCGATGTCGGCAAGGGCTGTGCCCGTTCGATGCGTTCGTACGGAGCCCGGGTCATCGTTACGGAGATCGACCCGATCTGCGCTTTGCAGGCCGCGATGGAGGGTTTCGAGGTGAAGACCGTCGAGAGTGCTCTGGCCGAGGGTAATATTTATGTGACTTGCACGGGAAACTGCGACATCATCACGCTCGAGCACATGCAGCGGATGCGGGACCAGGCGATCGTCTGCAACATCGGCCATTTCGACAACGAAATCCAGATGGCCCGTCTTGAGGCTTCGGATGCCGTGCGTACCAACATCAAACCGCAGGTGGATAAGTTCACCTTCCCCGACGGCCATTCGATCTTTATCCTGGCCGAAGGCCGCCTGGTGAACTTGGGTTGCGCTACGGGACATCCTTCGTTCGTGATGAGCAATTCGTTCACCAACCAGTGTCTGGCGCAGATCGAGTTGTGGCAGAAGAAACTGGAGGTGGGCGTGTATCGTCTGCCCAAACATCTGGACGAGGAGGTTGCCCGGCTGCATCTGGATAACCTCGGTGTGGAGCTTACGCAGCTTACGAAAAAACAGGCCGACTATATCGGCGTACCGGTCGAGGGTCCTTACAAGGCCGAGCATTATCGGTATTAAAATAGATCGGGTTCCGTTCGGTTCCCGAAAATAAACCCGGTGTCAGTTTGTCTGACGCCGGGTTTATTGTTTTCGGGCTGCGGGCGATTGGTCGAGTAAGGTGCATCCGAAACAGGACGTACCGCTTGCTTTGCCTCCGGGGAAAGGAGGATAAAAAACGTCTTCGGATTTTTCCGAAGACGTTTTGAATGATCGGGTCGGTGGAATTAATAGCCGAACATCTCCTTTTGGCTCACGATCTGTACCGGGCCCAGCTTGCGCAGGTAATCCTGGTCGAGGTCTTTCAGGTCGCCGAGGATGCAATAGGTGTATTTGCGGTCCTTGATCCACTGTTCCTGGGCGGCTTTGAGGTCGGCGAAGGTCATGTCCTGGACCTTTTCGAAGATGGCTTTGTTGCGGTCTTCCGTTACGCCCAGATCTTTGTTGGCGATGTATTTCCAGAGCACTTCGTCCTTGATCGTACGCGAGGTTCGCAAATTGGTCAGTACGGCTTCTTTGGCCAGTTTGAAGGCTGCTTCCGATTCGGGCATGTTGTTGATGATCTCATCGAATGCGTCGATGGCCTGGGCCATTTTGTCGTTTTGCGTGGCGATGATCGCTGCGAAAAGATAATTGTCGTCCAGGTAGCTCGGATTGATCCACTCCGTGAAGGCCATGTAAGCCAGGCTGCGGGATTCGCGCATCTCCTGGAAGACGATGGCTCCCATGCTGCCGCTGTTGTATTCGTTGTACAGTTTCAGAGCGGGATCGACCGCTACGTCGAATTTTTTGCCCAGGTTCGAGTATTGGAGGAAGTAGAGCTGCGGCGCGTTGTAGTTGGCCAGGCAGACCTTGTTCTGTTCCGTAGGCTGGAACGCGATATTTCCCCGAGTCAGCGGTTCGAGCACTTCCGGCGTTTGGTGGTGTGCTTTCAGGTCGGCGAGCAGCCCGGCTTTGTCCTTAGGACCGTAATAGAGGATGGTGTGCTGCTTTTTCAGCAGGTCGCGGACCTTGCCGATCAGTACGTCCGACGTGAGCGCTTCGAGCTGCTCGTTGTTGAGGGTCGTGCGCTGGATAGCTTCTCCGCCGAAGAAGGCGAAACGCTGCAAGGCTGCGAAATTCGCTTCCTGGTTCAGTTTGTTGTCTGCACGTTTTTTCAGCAGGTCGGCCTTGTAGTTGGCGAGAATCTCTTCGTCGCCCTGCGCATTGGCTACCAGGTCTTCGAAGATATCCATGACCTGTCCCATGTTTTCGCTCAATCCCTTGAAGGTTATCGCACAGCGGTTCTGACTGGCCGACAGGTCGTAGTAGCAGGCGATGTCGTAGAGTTCGGATGCGATCTCCGCAGCTGTCTTGGCCTGGGTGCCGAGGTAGTCGATATAAGCGAAGGCATTGTTGAGCGCCGGATCGTTCAGCACGCCGGTATCGAAAAGGTAGGTCAGCGAGAAAAGGTCGTTGATGTCATTTTTCTTATAGAGGACTTCGAGGCCGGAATCGGTTTTGAAAATCTCCATATCGCGATTGAAATCCACGAATACGGGTTCGATCGGAGTTACCGTCGAATTTTGAATTTCGGTCAGGAATGCACTCTGGGTGTCGCGGTTCATCTGGATCGGGGTGAGGGCCGGTTTGGCGATCTTCTGCACGCTGGGGTCCTCTCCCTGGCGTTTGTAGATAATGCCGTAATTCTCGGTACCGAGTTTTTCATTGGCCCAGGCCACCAGTTGTTCCTTGGTGATGGAGCCGATGCGGTCGAGCTTGGTCACTTCGTCGCTCCAGGAAATGTCGTTGTAGAAGGACGAAAGGTACATTTCGACACGTCCCACGTTCGTCTCTTCCTTGCGCATGGTAGATACTTTCAGATTGTTTACGACCGCCTTGATCAGCTCTTCGCTGAATTCGCCGTTGCGGAGTTTCGCTACCTCTGCGAGCAACAGATCCCGGACCTCGTCGAGGGTCTGACCCGCTTTCGGAAGACCTTGCAGCACGAGGGCTCCGTAGTCGGCCCGCTGATCCGGGTACGAGAAGGCGTCGAGTACTTTCTGTTGCTGCATCAAGTCGAGGTCGATCATGCCGGCCTGTCCGTTGTAGAGGATCCGGCTGGCCAACAGCAGGTATTCCGCATCGGACGATGCGGCGTTGTCCGTGCGCCATGCCAGTGTTACGTTCGCGGCGTCGGGACCGTAAACCTCCTTGACGATGGGTTTGGTGATCGGGGCTTCGGGTTCGAAGGCGAGCTGCGGGATATTCTCGTTCGGCTGCATATCGCCGAAATATTTGTCGATCGTGGCGATCATCTGGTCGGGATCGAAGTCGCCCGAAAGCAGGATGGCCATGTTATTGGGCACGTAATACTGCGTGTGATAGTTCTTTACGTTGGTAATCGACGGGTTTTTCAGGTGTTCCTGCGTGCCGAGTACGGATTGTTTGCCGTAGGGATGGTTCGGATAGAGCACTTCGCCGATCGTGGTGTAAACCTTGCGGTTGTCGTCCGTCAGGGACATGTTTTTCTCCTCGTAGATCGTTTCCAGCTCGGTGTGGAATCCGCGGATCACGACGTTCTTGAAGCGGTCGGCCTGGATCCTGGCCCAGTTCTCGATCTGGTTCGAAGGAATGTTTTCGATATAGACCGTCCGGTCCATCGAGGTGTTGGCGTTGGTTTCCAGAGCGCCGATCGCCGACATCAGTTTGTCGTACTCGTTGGGGATGGCGTATTTCGAAGCTTCGTAGCTGATGCTGTTGATCTGACGGTAAATTGCCGCACGCTCCGCATCGTCGGTCGTCTTGCGGTAAACCTCGAAGAGCTGTTCGATCTGGTCGAGCAGGGGCTTCTCGGCTTCGTAGTTGCTCGTGCCGAACTGTTGGGTGCCCTTGAACATCAGATGCTCGAAATAGTGGGCCAGACCGGTCGTTTCGCTCGGGTCGTTCTTGCCGCCGACTTTCACGGCGATGTAGGTTTCGATGCGCGGTTCTGCCTTATTGACGCTCATATAGACTTTCAGTCCGTTATCCAGCGTGTAGATACGGGTCTTGAGCGGGTCGTTCTTGACCGTTTCGTACGTGTACCCGGATGAATCGGTACAGGCCGTGGTAAGCAGCGCGAAGGCCGTTGCCGCGATTAATAACAGAAATTTTTTCATACGGTTTATATTTTAGAATGTTGTTACGATCCAGTTTTTTACGACAGGGTAGGTGTCCGACCAGACGAGGCAGATCATCCAGATGGCGGCTACGAGTTTCAGTCCCGTACCTGCGATGAAGGCGAGGAAAGAGCCGAAGCCCGAACGGAACGCCTTGGCCGAGTCGCTGCGGTCGTGGATCAGCTCGCCGATGACCGCGCCGAAGAAAGGGCCGAGGATGACGCCGACCAATCCGCCGGCGAAAAATCCGGCGATCATGCCGACGGTCGCCCCGATCGACCCTGCCCGCGTACCGCCCACCAGACGTGCGAAATAGCCGGGCAGGAAGTAGTCGATGACCGAAACGGCCACTGTCACGGCCAGCCAGATCCAAAGTGTCGCGGACGATATTTCGGAATAGCTGCAAAAGGAGGCGCAGAGTAATCCCGCGTAGCTCAACGCTACGCCCGGGATGATCGGAACGATACATCCGACGATGCCTGTGATCGAAAACAGGAATGCTGCGATCGAAAGCGCTATGTCCATAAAAATGCGGCCGGCAAAATAGGTTGCGTCGTTTTTTCGGTTCTCCGTCAGGCTGTGCCGAACTTGTTTGGCGTATGTCCTCGCTTTTCGGGAACTTTTATGCAAATATATGGGTTATCGACTGCGTCACCAAATATTTAGGGGCATTTTTGACGGTTCGTACCGCGTATGAAAAAATCCTGCCGTTGCGGGGCAGGATTTTCGATCGTTTGCCGGAGTTTTCTACCGGATCAGCTTGTTGGTTTTCGTATCCGGGAATATCACCCAGGGCTTGAAGGCTTTGGCTTCTTCGAAATCCAGCAGGGCGTAGGAGGCGATGATTACGACGTCGCCCACCTGCACCTTGCGTGCGGCAGGGCCGTTCAGACAGATCGCACCGCTGCCCCGCTCTCCTTTGATAATATAGGTTTCGAGGCGTTCGCCGTTATCGACGTCCAGTACCTGTACTTTTTCGCCTTCGATCATGTTGGCCGCATCCATCAACTCTTCGTCGATGGTGATGCTGCCCACGTAGTTCAGGTCGGCCTGCGTGACCGAAACACGGTGTATTTTGGATTTGAGAACTTCGATCTGGAATTTCATCGCAATTTGATGTTATCGATTAAACGAATATCTCCGGCTTGTACGGCGATGCAGCCTTGTATTGCCGGGCTCTCTTCCCAGGTGCGGACCTGCTGCATGGTCGCCGCATCTACGACCTGAAAGTAGATTACTTTCAGCAGCGGATTGCTCTCTACCTGTGCCGTAACCCAGGCTGCGAGCTGGTCGGGTGTCGTCTGATGGGATTTTTCGACTGCAGCCTTCAATACCTTATATATATAAGGGGCCGCCGTCCGGTGATCCGTATCGAGCAGGGTGTTGCGCGACGAAAGCGCCAGCCCGTCCTCTCCGCGCACGATCGGGCAGGGGATGATCTCGACCGGAATGCGCAGTTGGCGTACCATTTCGCGGATTACCGCGATCTGCTGAAAGTCCTTCTCGCCGAAATAGGCTTTGGCAGGTTTCACCAGATCGAAAAGCCGACTCACGACCTGTGCCACGCCGTTGAAGTGGCCGGGTCGGGTCGCACCCTCCATCACTTTGTCGATCATGCCGAAGTCGAACGTGCGGGTGTCGGGTTCGGGATATACCTCCTCGACCGAAGGCATGAAAACATAGTCCGCACCGACCTCTTCGAGCAGGCGCAGGTCGGCTTCCGGGGTCCGGGGGTAATTTTTCAGGTCGGTTTTGTCGTTGAATTGTGTCGGATTGACGAATACGCTCACCACGACGGTCGCACACTCCCGGCGTGCGCGTTCAACCAGCGAACGGTGTCCTGCGTGGAGCGCACCCATGGTCGGGACGAATCCGATGCCGGACCGGTTCCGGCTGCCGAGTGCCCGGCGCAGTTCCTCGCTGTTTGTGATTGTTTCCATTTTCTTGGTTTGAAAAGTTAGTCGTATTGACGGCGGCAAAGGTAGAAATAACAATTAAGAATCGGAAGAGAAAAATTCAAAAAATGGGAAGAGCGCTCCATCTCTCCGAATCCATGCGGTCGAAAGGCGATTCCGGGTTTGGCAGGTTTCTTGCGGATACCAGGTAGAAACTTAAATTCGTATTATTATGGCAGATAAAATTTATGATGTCGGTCGATTCCGACACTCCATCGACAATTGGCAGCTCTCCATGTTGCTCGGTATTATTTTCTTCATCGTGGGCATCGTCGTCTTTTTCGAGCCGGGCGGCACTTATCTCGCGCTTTCCGTGCTGTTCGGGATCGTCGTGATTCTCTCGGGCGCTTTCGAACTGTATTTGGGTACGAAGGCTCCCACCGGGTCGGGCATGGGATGGTACATCGCAGGCGGTGTAATCGAAATCCTGCTGGGTATCCTGCTGCTGTGCACCCCGTCGATGCTCTTCACGATCCTGCCGTTCGTGCTCGGCTTTTGGCTCCTCTTCCGGGGATTCATGGCCGTCGGCGTCGCCAGCGAGATGATGGGTGTGGGTATCAAGGGCGCCGGCTGGACGATGACGCTGGGTATTCTCGTGATTATTTCCGCGTTTCTCGTTCTGTTCAATCCGATTATCGGTGTCGGTGTAGTCGTGTTCTGGGTGGGATTGTCCCTGCTGCTGGCCGGTGTCGATTTGATTGCACACGCTGTCACTCTGCGGCGGTTGCGCAAGGAGCTGTAACGGTCGATAATGTTCCGATTCGTCTTCGGCCTGGCAATATTTTGCCGGGCCGAAGCGTTTTTTATACAGATTCCCGATGAATTCCCGGCAGCACGATCAGAATGTCTTCGATCTGTCTTTTGTTCTTTATGTCAAAAAATTGTTAGAATATAGCCGTTGGTTTCATTTTTTTGTTTATCTTTACAATAATTTTAAGAAAAGACTTGAAATAGAGGTGTCGCGGCGTGCCGTTTTCTGCCGGGAGAGAGGAAGCGTCAGGGAATTTATAGTATTGAAGAATGAAATAAACGGAGAAGGGCTTGTGCGGTTGAATATGCGGGCTGTCGAATACGGCCCGATAAAACGGAGCCCACTATCTGCTTCCAAAACGGATACGGTCCTTGAACGGATGTCGGAAGCGGCTTTTCAAGATATTATTTGATGTACTTCCTTGGAGGCGTAGTGTCTCGAGTCCTCTCCGGGGAGGGCCCGCGGTAGCAGAATTACAGATGCACCCAAGTCACGAATAGGTGACCATTAGATAATGGTACATTACTATATGATATGATTGCAGTTAAAAAATAGAACTACTTTTATTCATCCGAAGGAGGGGCGGTTTTGATCGTTCGGCCCCGAGTTCATAAATTAATTAATTTAGGGATAGTCATTTAATTCCTTCAATTTGAGTTAACCAGCAGACTTTCCCTTATTTTTCCGATCATACTCATCGTTTTTTATATCATCGGCTCTGTTTTTAGGGCCGATTTTTTCATTTTCAGTCACGTCTGGAGCTACCACTCCCGTAAAGTCGTGTTCCATGCGTGGAACATCAGGCTGCAAGAGCTACTTGGACTGACTCTTGTCTTGCAAGGTTTACCACATTTGCTGTGTGGATACCGAAGAAGATCAGCATGATCTCTGTCGATTTTATCCTTGCAGCAATCTTTCGCAGACCATAATGCTCCTTCTGAGTTCCAAAAGAGCCTTCCATTGCTGTAGCTCGAACGCGTGCAAGTTCTCGTTTAGTAGCGTTCTTAACTTCATTCTTTCCAGTTCGTCCTTTCTGAGTGAATGAGGTTTCAATACCATTCTCCTTGCAGAAAGTTCTGTTGTCATTACCCGAGTAACCCTGGTCGCCACCTATCTTTTTTACATCAACGCCTGTAAGTTTCTTCGACAATGACACACAGTGCTTAAGTCTCGTTCCTTCATTGAATGCATTGAATGATAGCTTCTCAATAAACGATATTCCGTCAATCAATATGTTGTTGCACTTCGCTCCAAATTCGACTATCTTGGTCTCCTTGCCTCTGACTATCGGTCTGATGTAAGGCTTGCTGAGACTTACAATACGGTTAGGGATACTCTCACGAGAGTCACCACTCTTGAAGTGGTTCTTCTGCTGACGATATACCCTTGTGACAGTCTCAAGCATATCCAACTGCTTGTAATTCAATAGTTCTTCATCCGGATGGACGCGCATCTGTCTGCGGATTTCTCCCAGTATCTTGCCCAGCAATGCAAGCAGTCTCATTATCATCTTTCTGGTCTGCTTATGAGTATGTTTGCGCTGCTTCCTATATGCCAGGTTCGCCTTGTCGATATCATTGTACTTTGTTCTCATTCGATGCTCACCAAGCTGAGAACTGATACCGCACATCATCTTGTATGCTCTATCTACACATTCCCAAAGCAACTTCACGTCAGTTGGAAAGCGCATCAGGCTTTCATAGCAGCTGGCATCTGTATAGACAGTATCAAGGTTCTTCATGTACGGCTTCCATGCATCTGCAAGTACCTTCTGCTGCTCCTGAATCTTCAGTTTCTTGGACAATTCTACCAGAATGCTGTCGATCAGCTTGTAGTTTGTCAACTGGTTCTCAGGACTGATCCTGATCCCGCAGAAGATCTGATAATGGATGTTTCCATTCAACGCATCCATCAGCTTCGGAGCTGACAATCCTGTATACATCTTCAAGAACGCCAACGCCACCTTGCCCTCAGGTGTGAAGAAGGACTTTCGTCCTCGCTTCACTCTCAAACTCTTCGGCTTCTCTTCTACTAAACCGAACGATATCGCCATCTCTCGAAGAGGAAGAAGTGACTTGATCCGTCCAAGTTCCGATGTTTTGAAGCTCTCTTCGTATCGCTGATAAAAATCAAACTCTGTAAATGCAATCTCTTGCTGAATGTCAGATAAATTTCGTACTTTTGCCATGAGTTATTTTTGCTCATTTCCTCCGAAAGTCACTTTTCCAGGGTGTTCGGAGGAATTTTTAATTCCTGTAGCTAAGATATGAAATTTTTATCACATTGACAATCAATTTGTTATAATTTTAAGCCTATTTCGCGACTGTCCCTATTTACGGTAGCGATACCGGAAGTGCTTTCACAAAAAATCATTAACCAGTATGAAAAAACTAACGCTTTTGTTGGTGTCTTTTTTCGCGGTTTTCGCTTTGGGCCTCACGGGTTGTAGCGACGACCCGGATGTGAAACAGGAGACACCAGTCATTAAGGCCTCGAATCCCGCAGACATCGCAGCCGTTGCGGGTAAGGTAACAGTACCTTACACCGTGGATTATGCCGTAGATGGTTGTTCTCTCGATGTGACGTGGGATGCGACTTGGCTGCACGATCTGTCGGTCAGTGCAGATAAATTCACTCTTCAGGCAGACGCCAATCCGGGTGCTGCGCGGGAAGCTAAACTCACGCTGACTTACCCGGAGGCAACGAGTGTGGAATTGACGGTTCGTCAGATGTCTGCTTCGGAGTCTATTTCGATCAGTCCGAAGACCTTGTCGTTCTCGTACAAGGGCGGCGAGGAGACTGTTACCGTTACCAGTTCGAAATCCTGGACGCTGGAAGGTAGCGCAGATTGGGTTGAGGCGGACAAGACGGAAGGCGAATCTGGCGAGAGCGTCGTGAAGTTTACGGTTTCTACGACCAATGAGACAGATGCGGCCAAGGAGGTGACATTCAATTTCGTAAGTGGCAGTGAGAAGGCCCCTCTCAAAATCCAGCAGAATCAGGAGGGGAAGCTCATTATCGACGAGGATTCGAAAACGATATCTGTGTCCAATACGGAGCAGAATGTAACGGTGAAACTTCAGACGAACATCGAGCCTGTGACGGCTACGATCGAGGAGGGAGTCGATTGGATCGAGGCTGTGGATACCCGCGCTATGATCGACAAGGAGTTCTCGTTCAAGGTGTTGGCGAATACGGAGGGTGGCCCGCGTGACGCGACGATTATCTTCAAGAATGCAGATGCTTCGGAGCATATCGTAATCAAGCAGGCGGGCAAGGAACTGACCTATCCTGCCGTGATTCCCGATAAGGTGCTGAAGACCTACATCATGACGAACTTCGATACGAATAAGGACGGTGAGATTTCGAAGGAAGAAGCCGAAGCGGTAAAGGCGATCGAGCTTACGGGGTCGGAGATCGCATCGATCGACGGTCTGGAATATTTCCCGAATTTGGAAACGGTCGATTTCACTACGCACCGTTTGTTAAAGGCCGATTTCTCGCAGTGTTATGCTTTGAAGGAGCTTAACCTGAGCAGCGGCGCCGGCCTTTCGTCGGTCGTGCTTCCTGCCAGCTTGGAAGAACTCTCCGTTATGTCGTGTAATAAGCTCAAAAAGATCGATCTTTCGGTTGCACCTAATTTGAAAAATCTCTATGCTTCGAGTGCTGGTTTCGTGGTCGCTCCCGATTTGAGCAAGAACACCAAGCTGGAAATCATCGGCTTCAGTTCGGCTAAATTCAGTACGATCGACGTTTCGAAGAACACGGAACTGAAGTCGCTGAATGTCGGCGGCGACGTGTTCAACAGTTTGGATGTTACGAACAATACAAAATTGACAAATTTGGCGGTAACGGGTACAATTACAACGCTCGATCTTACGAAAAGCGCACAGTTGGAAGTTCTGAATATCAGCAACACCAAGATTTCAGAGATCGACGTAACGAACTGTCCTTATCTGCGTTCGATCGACTTCGGCAGCACCCCGATCGTCGAGATCGACCTTTCGAGAAACCTGCTGCTGACTTCGGCATTGGCATATATGGCGAACTCCCTGAAAACGGTTTGGTTGAGTAAGGGGCAGACGATCGAGAGCACGTCGAATATCGAGAGCTTTATCCAATACAAGGATTATGAGGCAGGGCCGGATGCTATCGCTAACATCGAAGACGAAGCGTATAAGACTTATCTGCTGACTTTCGATAAGAACGGGGACGGTAAGCTCGACAAAACCGAGGTCGAGGCGATCACCGAGATCAATATCAAAGGTTTGGGTATTAAGTCCCTTAAAGGTGTGGAATATGTCAATTTCACGAATGTGCGGAAACTGGATTGCTCGGACAACGAGCTGACTGAGCTTCCTGTTGCCGGATTCTTCACCAATCTCGAGGAGATTGATTTTTCGAACAATCAACTGACCGGGCGAATCGAACTGAATAAATGTAAGAAGTTGCGTATTCTGAAAGGTAGCGGCAATATGCTCGAGGAGGTTGCTTTCGAAAACTCGGTATTGGAGTCTGTCGATTTGAGTAACAACCAACTGACCCGCTTCCAGTGTTCGTATAATACGAGTACTTTGAAAAGCGTAAATGTGGCGAATAATTTGTTGAGCGAGTCTTCCGGTTTCAGTTGTTCCGACAATGCGGTTCTTACGGATTGGAACGTAAGTAATAACAATCTCAAGTATGTTTATCTCCATTCGACTCCGATGTTGGAGAATTATAATGTCAGCGGAAATCCGCTTGTGGAACTTACTTTGTTTGGTGCCGGTTACGGGACAGCTTTGAAGACGCTCGATGCGAGCAATACTGCATTGTCGAGTCTGGATATTTCGGGTAATATGTCGTTGCAGTCTCTGAATGTAATGGGGTGTGCGACGCTGACCAAGATATTTGCCGGAACTCTCGACGTGGAAGCTATCAATATCGAGAAGGAGAGCTATACGATTATCGAAACGAGTACGATTGTCGATGCGATCAAAGATAATGCATTCCGTGAGTTCCTGATTGAGACCTATGGTTCCAATGGGGGTATTACGCAGGAGGAAGCTGATCGGGTTACGGATTTGGAGCTTAATGCCGACAATGCGGCGGAAGTGAAGTCTTTGGCTGGTATCGAATATTTTCGGAATTTGAAGACGCTGAAGGTGTCTGGGTTGGAGTCTTTGGATGATACGAATTTGGCTGTTGGTAATATCAATTTGACTTCGGTTGATATTTCGTTGGTGAAAGGTTTGACGGCAATCGATTGCAACGGTCTTCAGAGCCTGACGACTTTCTCCTTGGTGGTGACAGGTGCGGCCGGTACGGAGGTTGGGCCGAAGCGTGTCGAACTGGATAAATGTCCGAAGATCGAATCCGTGACGGTAAAGGATTGTCGGGCGATTGTTGCTGTGACCGTAACTGGTTGTACGGAATTGACTTCTCTGAATCTTTCCGGCTCTTATTTGGAGAAGTGGGAGAGTGAACCTAATAGTGGTAAATGGATCTATCCTTCGATAAATATCTATACCAATACAAAGTTGACAGATCCTGCTAATTTCATTCCTGCGGCTAATCTGGTCGATATTTGGGCTACTTCGGCGCAGATCGAAGCATTCCAGAAGTATTTTGAGACAAATTACAAGTGGACCGGTACTTGGCATAGTAACGATGAAATGCCGTCCGCATCGGTCGTTAGATAATTGAAGCCGTGTCGGGCATCGATGTCCAGATATGCGGAACGCTAATTGGAGTCCCGGTCGGAAAATACCGACCGGGACTTTTTTGTTCGGTTGTGGACGATATGTGGTGTGGAACGTATTTTGTCTGAAAAACGAAATAACCCGAAAGGGTTGTGTGTCGGATTGAACCAGTTGCGGTCGGTTTTATCGGAGCTGGTCGGACTGTTGGGGGACCGATGTTCCGTGTTTGCCGGGGATGAATATTTGTTTATCCTTGTCGAAGATAGGAAGCGGTTGGGCGATTTTTGTGTATAAGTCTGTACGATTGTTCTCATTTTTCTCTGTCTTCGATTTGGATCGGATAATTGGATATTTCATTGCGACAAAATGCAAATAAATTTGCTTTTGTACCCGGCTTATTCGTATCTTTGCAAAGATGCGCGAATCGAGGCCGTGTGTTTCGTTCGTGCTGTTTTGTAAAATCCCGTTAAACCGACGACCTGGTGCCTATGAAGACCCGATTGAGTGCAATTTGTTTGACTTTAACCGCAACGACGATGATTTCCTGCCATGAAAAGAAGACGGAGGATGCTCCCTGGATCCTGGACCGCTTCGACGATATTAAAATTCTCCGCTACGAGGTGCCGGGCTTTGCCGAGCTGCCTCTCCGGGAGAAAGAGTTGATCTACTACCTGGCCGAAGCCGCCAAGTGCGGCCGCGACATCATGTTCGACCAGAATTTCAAATACAACCTTCCCGTGCGCCGCACGTTGGAGGTGATTTATGAGAATTACGACGGTGACCGTACGACGCCCGAATGGAAAGCGCTGGAGAAATACCTCAAAAAAGTGTGGTTCGCCAACGGAATTCATCACCACTATTCCAACGACAAGTTCGTACCCGAATTTCCGAAGGAGTATTTCCTCGCGGTTGCCGAGTCGATCCCCGTCGAGAAGTTCGGCGACGAGCTCAATGCGCTGCGGGCTGTGGTCTGCGAGGCGATTTTCAACCCCGAACTTTATAAGACTCAACTCAATCAGGCTGAAGGTCAGGATTTGGTGGCCACTTCCGCCAACAACTATTACGAAGGCGTGACACAGGCCGAGGCCGAAGATTTCTATCGTGCCATGGCCGATCCTGCCGACCCCGAACCGGTCTCCTACGGGTTGAATTCGAAGCTCGTGAAGGATGAGGACGGAACGATCCGCGAGCGGGTGTGGAAAGTAGGCGGTATGTATTCGCCGGCGATTGAGAAGATCGTTTACTGGCTGGAGAAGGCGCAAGGCGTTGCCCAGGAGCCGCAGAAGGCGACCATCGCAGCCCTGATTGACTATTATAAGACGGGTAACCTGCACGATTTCGACCGTTATAACATCCTGTGGGTGCGGGATACCGTATCCAACGTCGATTTCGTGAACGGATTTATCGAAGATTACGGCGATCCGCTGGGACGCAAGGCGTCGTGGGAGTCGCTGGTCAACTTCATGGACAAGGAGGCCTGTCGCCGTACGGAGGTTATCTCCGAGAATGCGCAGTGGTTCGAGGATCATTCGCCTGTAGATTCCGCCTACCGGAAGAAGGTGGTCAAAGGGGTTTCGGCCAAGGTGATTACGGCAGCGATGCTGGGCGGCGACTGTTATCCTGCGACACCGATCGGTATCAATCTGCCCAATGCGGATTGGATCCGCAAGGAGCACGGTTCGAAGTCGGTGACCATCGACAACATTACCTACGCTTATGCTCAGGCGGCGCATGGCGACGGATTCCTCGAGGAGTTCATGCTGCGTCCTGAAGACCGTGAACGTATCGACAAGTACGGCAAGTTGGCCGACGATCTGCATACCGACCTGCATGAATGTTTGGGACACGGTTCCGGGCAGTTGGCTCCGGGTGTGAAGGGCGGTGAGTTGAAGAACTATACCTCGACGCTCGAGGAGGCCCGTGCCGATCTTTTCGGGCTCTACTACCTGGGCGATCCGAAAATGGTTGAATTGGGGCTGATTCCGTCGCTGGATGTGGCGTATGCGGAATATGCCCGGTATATCATGAACGGTATGATGACGCAGCTCGCACGTATCGAGCCGGGCAAGAATGTCGAGGAGGCGCACATGCGCAACCGCAAGCTGATCGCCGAATGGTGCTACGAGCAGGGGAAGCCCGACAACGTGATCGAGTGGGTCGAGCAGGATGGTAAAACGTATGTCGTGGTGAACGATTATACGAAGCTGCGCGAGCTGTTGGGTCGTATGCTCCGCGAGGTGCAGCGTATCAAGTCCGAAGGCGATTTCGAGGCCGGCAAAGCACTGGTCGAGAAATATGCCGTGACGGTCGATCCGAAGCTGCACGCCGAAGTGCTGACCCGTTACAAAGCCCTCGATATCGAGCCTTACAGCGGTTTTGTGAATCCGCAGTACGAGCTGGTGGAGAAGAACGGCAAGGTCGTGGATGTGAAGGTTTCTTATCCGAACGACTACGTGAAGCAGATGCTCGAATACAGCCGGGATTACTCCTTCCTGCCGAATCTGAATTAAGATTGAACGATACATTGAAATCAGGGGAAACTGGTACACAGTTTCCCCTGATTGTTTTTCTGCGGCGAATGGAAAATCGTAAGATGCGTTAATGTAGGCCGGATTGTCGTGTATCGTATTTCGAATTCGGAATTCGTGCGTTTATCATCCCTTAACATGCAGATACTGATATACACAACATAGCATCCTTTTGGGGAAGGTAATGAATCGAGATCCCCTTCGGGAAGAGAATTTGGGAGAGGGGGGGAGAAGTGTAGAGGCCGGTGTCTTTTGTTTTGACGTCGGAAGGTGAAAACTATCGTGTTTCCGTCGTTTCCTGGGACTGTAGCTCCTGTGCTCGTCGTTCTCGGGCGTGCGAGATGAGTTCCCGTAAGTCGTTTACGAGTTCTTCTCCCTGGGTACAGGAGACATAGATCCGATTTTCATATATATCGGTGATTTCGACGAAATTCCGCCATTCGGAAGCGTAGATTTTGACCCTTTCGAGATTTTTCAGGTCGAAATAGTGTCCGTAGAACCCGAAAAATCCGTAACCGCCGAAATAGGGCACGTAGCCTCGGAGTTCCTGCTTCTCGACTTGCCGTACGGAGGCGATCTCTTCGGGATGAAGCTCCGTGATGTCGAGCAGACAGAGGATATGCAGTCCTTCGTCGTCCACGAGGATGCGACGCGGAATGGAGAGTGACATCAGGGCGACGAGCGCCACGATGAACGAAAAGAACCAGGCCGAAAGATAGCCTCCTTCATATAGAAAGTAGAGCCCGATCCCCAGTGCGAGGAAGATCGTGAGGTAGATCGTCGTGAGCGAAAGCGTGTGGCGGCTGAAGCTGTATTTATAGATTTTCTTCACGGGATGCTCTGGATAAAAGAATTGCTTCAGCGATCGGAAGATCGTCCGCTGTCGTGATTTTCAGGTTGCCGCGCTCTCCGTGGCAGAGCGTGACCGCATGTCCCGCCCGTTCGACGACCGAGGCGTCGTCGGTGAAGTCGGGGGAGTAGTCGAGTTCATAGGCACGACGGAGCAATTCCGCGTCGAAGACCTGGGGCGTTTGTACGATTCGCAGCGTATTGCGGTCGATCGGGTGCGATCCGTCGGGTGTGAGCTGCCGCAGGGAATCGACGGCTTCGACGACCGGAATGGCCGTCCCGTGGGCCGCCGCACACTCCACGGCTTTCAAAATCAAGTCGGACGATACCAGCGGACGTACGCCGTCGTGGACCGCGATCAGTGCGACGGTTCGGGGCAGAGCGGACAGGCCGTTGCGTACCGAGTGGAACCGTTGCGGCCCGCCCGCCGTGCAGGTGTGCTTGGCTATGTCGAAACGGGCTGCCAGATTCTTCCAGAAATCGATCTGTCCTTCGGGAAGGACGACGACGATCTGCGTGCTGTGCAGCGTTCTTGCAAAGGCGTTTATCGCATGGCCCAATACCGGCAGCGATCCCAGCATGCGGAATTGTTTGGGAAGCGGACCTCCCAGGCGGCTGCCGCTCCCGCCGGCGACGATGATTACTCCTGTTCCTTGCTGTTCCATATCAGTTTCTTTCCGAATCCGAGGGTATTGTCCGTGAATTTCATGTAGGAAATCTCTACAACCCACAACGTCAGCTCGGCGAGTGCTGCGAACGGGAAGCGGCGGATATATGTTTTTCGTGCCTCTTCGTCCGCTTCCCGCACCGTTCCGCAAAGCTGGAGCCCCTGAAGTTTGCCCACTGCCTTGCTTTCGAGCGCGATGCCCAGCGCTACCTGCCGGTTCGCCTGCATCTCCTCCGCATGGCGCGTCGTCTTATCGGCCGCGAATACGAGCAGATTGCGCTCTGGGTCGTAGGCGTAAAACGCGTGCGAGCAATAGGGCTGTTCTCCGGCGACGGTCGCCAGTGTCAGGACGTGGTGTCGGCCGATGAAGCGGACAATGCGCGGGTCGATCATAATTTACTGCTGAAAACCAGGCTGTCTGCCGTTTTCGACGGGGTGAGTACGATCGAGTCGAGTTGTTTGATCTTGTCTTCTTCCTTTACCTCGCCGTCCAGTTCGGCCATAATTCGGTCGCGGACATATTCGTAAGCGGCACGGTTGGCTTTGTGAATCGGTTCGCCCGGTTCCTGCGGAATTTTCAGCGGGTCGATCGGTTTGCCGTTGCGCCAGACGCGATAGTCCAGATGCGGACCCGTCGATGCTCCGGTGCTGCCGACATAGCCGATCAACTGCCCCTGCGATACGCGGCTGCCCTGGCGAATCCCTTTGGCGTAGCCGCTCAAGTGCAGATAACCGGTCATAAACCCGTTGTTGTGTTTGATCTTGAGGGTATTGCCGCCTCCGCCGCCCCAGCCTTTGAAGATGACCGTGCCATCCGCTACGGCATGTACCGGAGTGCCTTTCGGAGCTGCGAAATCGACGCCCGTATGGGCTCGGTAGGTTTTGTAGATGGGGTGGAGCCGCGAATAGGTGAACCGGGAGCTGATGCGTGTATATTTGAGCGGCGTGATAAGCATCAGCTTGCGCAGGCTGTTGCCGTCCTGGTCCCAATAGGCGATTTTATTGCCCTGGCGGAACGGAATGGCGTAATAGGTCTTGCCGCCGTAGTTGAATTTGGCTCCCCATATACGCCCGATGCCGGCCGGTAGGGTGTCGATGTAACGCTCGTCGTAGATGACCGTGAAGTTATCTCCTTTCTGGATGCTGAAGAAACTGATCGTCGATTGATAGATGTCCTCCATTTCGGCGGCGAGAGAGGCCGGCATGCCGGCGCCTACGATCGCCTCCCAGAGCGAGGAATCGATCGTGGCAGTCTTTTTCTGGCGACGTATTTCATACTCTTTTTCGCCTTTGGTGACACTGATCGAGTCGTCGGCCAGGCTGAAAACGACATACTGGGAGATGCTCTGTTCGTACACCAGATAGTCCAGATGGGGGGCGTTGAGCGAATCTTCGTGGATGAAAGCCGTGTAGCTGCGCCCGGCCCGGATGTTGCGGAGCGGGAATACGTCTTTGGACGCTTTGTCGAGCTGATCGATCTGGGCGGCGGAAACACCGTATCGGTTCAGAATCTGACCGAGGGTTTCGCCACGGTCGATGATCTGCTGTTCGAGCCGGTAGTTGTCGGCGGGAATGCCGTATAAAAGGTTGGGTTCTATGATTTCATCGGAATTTTCTTCGGCATCCGTTGCCGTGCGGCCGCATCCTGCTAAAAAGAGCAGGCCTGCTAACAATGCGGCAGCTGGTTTCAGTTGTTTGATCATGTTAATAATTAAGGTATAAAACTGCGAACCGGGTCAAATTTTTTGGAGTCCGGTCGGGATGTATCCTGATTTTTAACGGAAGTTTTCTTCCGGTAAAGATAAGAAAAAAAACAAAATTTCCGCTGCTCTGCGGTCGGATTATCCAAGTTTTGGGGTGTTTCTTTTGTAATTCATTGAATTGTTGCTATCTTTGATTGCTATAAACCAGTATTGAGAATGTCGAATTTTTTTTTGATGCCTGTTTCTTTCCTTTATAAGTTGGGGGTCTTGTTGCGCCACCGGCTTTTCGATTGGGGGATTCTGAAACAGGAGAAGTTCGATATTCCGGTCGTCTGCATCGGCAATATCACCGTAGGCGGTACGGGCAAAACCCCGATGGCCGAGATGGTGATCGCCTACATGGCTCAAAGGCATCACGTAGCGTTGATTTCCAGAGGATACGGGCGGCGAACGAAAGGATATATTGAGGTCACTCCCGAATCGCACTACCGCGAAGTGGGGGACGAGCCGTTGCAGATCAAGCGCAAATTTCCCGATACGGTCGTGGTCGTGTGCGAGAAACGGGCAGAGGGGATCCGCCGTCTTCGGCAGGAGCATCCGGAGGTCGATCTCGTCGTGATGGACGACGGCTTCCAGCACCGTTACGTAGAGCCTAAAGTCAATATCGTCATGATCGATGCGACACGGCCCGTGCAGCATGATCGGATGTTGCCTGCGGGCAATCTGCGGGATTTGCCCGAACAGTTGCACCGGGCGCATTATTTCATCGTGACCAAATGCCCCGAGAATATGGCTCCGATCGACCGGCGCATTCTGCGCAAGGTTCTGGTTCAGGTCGCCTATCAGCGTGTTTACTTTACCCGTTTCGAAAGTTTCCGGCCTCGGCCGCTCTTCCCTGAGTTCGTGGATGAGGAACTGAATTACGGCCAGCAGGTGATCGCCATGTCGGGTATCGGCAATCCGGGACCTTTCGTGGAGGGATTGAGAAACAATTACAAGGTGATCGAGGACGTTCGTTTCGACGACCACCATGTTTACCGGGTGAAAGATATGAAATTGGTAGCGAATTTGCTGGCAAAACACCCGAAGGCGGCGATCATCATGACCGAAAAGGACGCGGTCAAGATGAGCCATCCCGAAAAGATACCGGCGGAAGTACGCAAGAGAATGTATTTCCTGCCCATCAATATTTCATTCATAGATGATTCGGAAACGGATTTTCTCCAAAAATTAGAGTGCGATGTTAGAGAGAATTAAAGAGACTGCGGCCTTCATTCAGGCACGCATCGAAAACTTCCAACCGGAAGTAGGCATTATTCTCGGTACCGGATTGGGCGATTTCGCCGACCGTATCGATGAGAAATATTCGATCGACTATAAGGAGATTCCCAATTTTCCCGTTTCGACGGTCGAGGGACATAAGGGAAAATTGATTTTCGGTTTGCTCGAAGGGCGCCGCGTAGTGGCCATGCAGGGGCGGTTCCACTATTACGAAGGTTACACCATGCAGCAGGTGACGTTCCCCGTGCGGGTGCTCAAGCTGCTCGGGATCCGCTACCTGTTCGTATCGAACGCCAGCGGCGGCGTGAATCCTTCGTTTCGGGTAGGCGATCTGATGGTCATCACCGACCACATCAACCTGATGCCCAATCCGCTGATCGGCCCCAACATGGCCGAGTTCGGCCCCCGTTTCCCAGATATGCACAACTGTTACGATCAGCACTTGATTATCCGTGCGACCCGTATTGCCGAGGAGAAGGGAATCAAGTTGCAGTACGGCGTTTACGTGGGCGGTACGGGTCCGACGTTCGAAACGCAGGCCGAATACCGTTATTTCAAGGCGATCGGCGGCGATGCCGCCGGTATGTCCACCGTGCCCGAAGTGATCGTGGCCCGGCACATGTCGATTCCCGTTTTCGGGGTATCGGTCATTACGAACTGCGGGTTGAGCGATGAGGTCGGCGACCACGAGGATGTGCAGCGTCAGGGGGCCAAAGCCGGCGTGAAGATGGCCGAGCTCTTTATGGAGATGATAAAAAACTTATAACGAGGCGATATGGTAAATAAAGTGATTTTGATCGGCAATGTAGGTGTGGATCCCGAGGTCCGCACGCTCGAAAGCGGAGCGAAAGTCGCCCGGGTTCGTCTGGCGACGACCGAACGGCTGTTCGACCGCCAGGCCAACGAAACCAAGGAACATACCGAGTGGCATACGATCACTTTGTGGCGCGGTTTGGCCGACGTAGTGGATCGCTACGTCAATAAAGGATCGCAGATTTACATCGAGGGGCGCCTGCGTACCCGCGAGTGGACGGACAAGGATAACAACAAGCGTTATACGACCGAAATTCTGGCCGACGATATGAAGTTGTTGGGACGCCGTGGGGATAACCAGTCGGCGGGAGCTCCGGCAGGCGGGTATGCCCAGCCGCAGGGACAGCCGTCCTATCAGCAGCCGGCGCAGCCTTCGTACCAGCAGCCTGCGGCCCAGACTCCCGTTACGCCTGCTGCGGACGATCCGGACGATCTCCCGTTCTGATTTTCCATACTATTACAATTGAATATCCGCCGAGACAGTCCCTGCGAAAATCGTATCGTTCTGTCCGGCGGATTTTTATTGAGTGTAAACTTAAAAAGTGAATATATGCAGCTTTTTATTTTGAATCGTACGAATGAACGGCAGACCAAGAGTGTCGGCCGCATTTTGCTGTACGCGCTGTTGTTCTTTATCGTAACCCGTATCGCCGTGATGTTGATGCTTACGGGGTGTACGGCGATTTACATGGCCAATACGGGAATCAACCCGATGCAGGGGCTTTCATTTTTCGGAAATCCGTCCGTAGCGGCTGCCGGCATGGGATGGTGGGCATTGCCGTACGTGCTGCTCGTAGCACCTTTTTTCGAAGAGTGTTGTTTTCGGCTGGGACTTTCGTTCCGGCGGTGGCAGGTAGCGGTTGGATTGGGGGCACTGACGCTCTTTTTCGTCTCGCGGTTTTTAGCGATAGCCGGGGCGCAGCATTCTTTCTGGTGGGGGCTTCCGGCAGGTATCGTTGTAGCGGGGCTGCTATATGGATTTACTACAGATGCTTTCTGGCAGGCTAAGAAGGGGTGGCTGCGTCCGATGATGTGGTGCTCGGCCGGACTCTTTGCCTTGGTGCATCTTTTCGCCATGCAGGGTCTTACCTGGTTCCTGGTGCCCTATGCGTTACTGATATGTCTGATGCTTTTCTTCGCCGGTAGCGTCATGGTTTACCTGCGGGTCAACCTGGGTTTCTTGTGGGCGGTCGGGGCGCATGCCCTGAACAATGTGCCTGCGGTGTTTATGATAACCCTTGTGCTGATGCAGTCTTAACCGTTTTTTCGAATGGAAATCGTACGGTATGCAACCCGTTACTCCGGGTTTTCGAACAGTGGCTCGACAAGCTGAGATATACCCGTTACGGATTTGCCAAATATACATGCGGCGAACTTGTCGAAATAGATCGTCGCGCGGGATTCGATAGCGTAGAGTTGGTCGAAATCGAACGAGGAAAATTCTTTTATATCCGGTGCAAGACCTGACCTCCGGCATGGATTCCGGCTTTCAGGGCATCCACTCCGCTACACCCGTCAGGGGATGTGCTTCGCGCCAGCGAACGAAATCGGGGTAGCTGCGGATGCCGTCCCGCAGGACGGCCATGTAGTATTCGATGCCTGCGATTTTTTCCGTATCGGGCGTTTCCCACTTGAGCCGCAGGATCGCCTCGCGCGTTTCATCGGTCAGGGCCGCCGAAATGCGTCGGGCCACCTCTTCGAAGTAGCCGTCGTAGCGGGAGCCTTTCTCGATATGGATCATATCCAACTGCCAGAGTTCGCCTTCCTGGTCTTCGTACCAAGCGTGCCATTCGAGGCACCGCTCTTCCGTCGCCAGCAAGTTGCCGTATTCGATTCGTTTGACGGCAGGATTGGCGGCAAGCTTCGCTAAAGCGGTAAAATCATCTTCTGGCCGGAGGACAGCCGAATAGATATGGAAGTCGATGTCCCGGTGCTTCATGAAAAGACCGGTGCTGAGCGAGCCGACCAGGTTTATTTCGGCTCCGGCGGATTCCCAGATGTCGATGATGCCGGTATCTCGGATGATCCGTCGGGCTTTCTCTGTGTTGCGGGCGGCGATGGCAGCGATTTGTTGGGATGTCATTGGGGAAATTTTAGAGGTGGATAGCTGTGGCGGGAGCATGGGGTGTCGGGAGAAATCTTGCTGACGGGCCTTATTTCGTGCGGATCGGCAGCCGCTCCCAGAGCCATTCGGGAATCAGCCTCCAGAAAAATACCAGCACGGCGTAACGGCGGTCGATGACGATGCGCCGTTTCCGTTGTTCCAGCGCCCGGACGATTCGTGTGGCGACTTTTTCGGGGCGCATCAGCATCGGGTATTTCCCTTCGCGCAGCAGGGGTGTGTCCACGAATCCGGGCCGGATGTCGGTGATTCGGATGTCGAGCCGCTGCATCCGTGAGAGTTGTGCCAATGCGTCGAGATAGGTGTTCTGGTAGCGTTTGCTGGCGGAGTAAGCCGCCGCTGCGCCGAGGCCTTTGGTCCCGGCGATCGAACTGATCGCTGCCAGATGTCCTCCGCCCTGCTTGCGGAAATAGTCGAAAGCCGTGTCCATGATGCGCGTGAACCCTACGGTATTAGTTTCCGCCGTTGCGATTTCCCGTGCGGCGTCGAGCTGCGGGTTGTTGTAGCCGATGCCCGCGCAATGCAGCAGCAGGTCGCAGCCGCCCAGATCGGCAATCAGCCGCAGCAGCAGCTCTTCCGCTTCCGGGGCCGTGATGTCGATCGAACGTATTTTTACCCGGTCCGGCGCCGCAGCCCGAAGTGCTTCGAGGTTTTCCGTGCGGCGACCTGCGGCCCCGACTTGCCAGCCGGCGGCGATATACAGTTTGGCGATCTCCAGTCCGATGCCGGAAGTGGCCCCGAGGATGACGATTCGATTCATGGGGATAATCGATGAATTTTTACAATTAAAGACAGTGTGAGCCGAGAAGAAAACGGGGGATTTGCAGTTTTCAGGGGCGTGTTCTTATCCTTTACAAAGATAGTACGATTCGTCGGATTTTGCGATTTTATATAAATATATATTGTATATGTATTGATCGTTAATACAGAAAATAAAACAGTTCGTCTGGCGAACCCGCCAGACGAACTGTCCAATATTATGTTCTATACAACAATTACATATAGAAAGGCCGAACGTATGATACATTGTAAGACGGTGCGTATGGCTTGGGTTCGGCAACCTTCACTTCGGCCTTGACAGTCTTTGCGACAGGAACCTTTGCTTCAAAACTCTTGGCATTGAGTGTAAGACCCGTATTCTTGCCGATCACATCGGACTTGGGGAGTGCGAAAGAACTCTTTGATGTTGCGTTGATCTGCTCAACAAGATCGATCAAATCCTGAATGTCACCCTTGTTCTCTGCGGTTGCGAGAGTGGAGAGACGACCAAAAGTACCCGGGTTGCCATCGTTGTCTTCTGCATAGACAAATGCTGTCTGCGGCTCCTCCCAATTAACAACATAGAATGAGTACGGCTGTGACTGATCGATCTCCAGCCAACTTGCTTTCAACTGACTCCAAAGGGATGCATCGGGGTATTGATCGACATCTGTCATTTCGCCCCACCACATTACAGCAGATAGTTTCCGTGCACCATCGAAACCGCTATACTTGACGACAGTGATAGCCTTACCTCTCGTTGCGTCTGGTTGTCCGAAGATTTGACCGGCCTCGTCGTCACCTGACCAGTAGCCGATAAGCTCGACGGAAGGATTGATGTTGCCGAGTTTGCCGGTAGTTGTGATGTTTTCGAACTTGTGAATTTTGACAACATGGCCTGTTTCAACAGAGAGCGCTGCTACAAAGCCGGAGCAAGCAGTTTCAGGAGTCAATCCTGAAGCATCGGCAAGGAAAACACCTTTATAGTAATATGTACTAAGAACTTGAGCAACAGTAGTGTTAGGATCAAACATCTGTGACGTTGCGAACATCTCATCGAAACCTGCGTTTATATCTGCGGTAAGTTGGTCAAAATCAAGAGTCTTAAACTCTTCTGTTGGCATGAATTTCACCGTATAGTATGTGGTAGTCTCGGATGGTGTTACCTCTGCAGAGAAACCATAAGGGGAAATGTCGGAAGCAGTTATCTGGAAGGTGGTCGATTCCGGATCCGGAGCCGCAAGGGAGCGGAAAGTCTCCATCACAGGCTCTGTAGTTACACCGCCGGCATAGCCAAAGGCAATGACGTAGTAGTAGGTGTCGGCAGCATCGAGTTTGTATTTATACGGGCTGCCGGGGCCGCCCGTGTAATCCTGAACGCCTTTATATAGCATGGCTCCGTTGTTCATAAAGTTGCCATACTGTGCTACGATGTCGTTCATAACCTCCGTAGCTGTCTTCTTCCCATCCCACGGAGCCACCATCCAGCAGAAGGTAGCGGTTTCATCTGTCGGAACGATCTTGATAGCGGCATTCATAGCCTCGACCTCACCAACGGTAATTTCGAAAGTAAAATCTTGGGCCTGGGCATTACCGGTGGTATAGGTGGTTGTAGTAACATCGGTAGCGATGGTCACCTGACCTTCCGGAGTTATGATAAAGCCTGCGATTTGGTTGATATACTCCGTGTTGGCGGTAAGTCCCTTGCCTTCGAGTTCCAAAGCCCCCTTGTGGAAGATCGCATTCATAATTTCAGTATCCGACATGCCTTGCTGACGCCGGGCTTCGATTTCCTGCTGGAGACAGAAGAGCATGAATTGCCGTGTTTCCATCTTGTATTGACCGGCAGGATCGGTGTATGTGTCGTAAGTGGCTTTGGGAAGAGTGGTGAAGTACCACACGTCATCGTTGTTCGAAGGGATGATTTTGAATGTTGCAGAGTTGCCGTCCACAGTCGTCTTAACCTCGAATGTTATGTTGAGATCCTGGAACTCTTCAGTCGTAACGTCTTTCTTAACTACGTCAGAGTTAGCCTTATATCCGTTGGCCGGATCTACTCCGAACAGGATGATGTAGTATTTGGACGCTGGGGACAGATTCGAGAACTTGCCATCGGTGATAGCCCCCTTATCAACGATTTCCGGCATATACTCTGCTAAAGTCTTGCCCTGTGCGCCGGCTTCAGCCTTAAGCTCCTCCAAGATGGCCTCCACGAGAAATTCATCGCGAGTAAACGACTCGACTGTTTTGGCATCGGCCAATATGCACAGGTACTCGGCCTTAAGGTCGGAGGGAGTTACAGTGTAGGCAATGGAGGATGAGGTAATCTCGCCAACCGTTACCTCGAAAGTCAAATTACCACCATCGTGGGGGGGGGAAATTCGCTCTTCATCATTACAAGCGGCAAACGATAGTGCGAATACCATCATAAGCGCCATCAACAAATTAAATTTTTTCATACGTGTTTTGGTTAAGGTTTGTAAATAAGGTTCTAATGATTAGGTGTTGTATCGTATTTTCCACACCTCCTGAAAATTTTCCGCAGCACATTTTCACTAATAGTACAATCTTTATAAAGTAAAAATACATCTATTTTTTCTTTTATACAAGTTTTTTTTGAAAAATTACCCTCCTTGAAATTTAAAAAAAATGCTATCTTTGTGTGAATTTTGGAAATGGGGTATTTTTTAATTTAGTCGAAGATGAAACTGAAATTTTTGTTCTGTGCAGCGGCGGCTTTTCTGTCGGCCGGGTGTAACGATGAGGACGGTAGCGGCGATTTCGGAAATTTGAAATTTCCCGATACCGGGGAGTTGGATCAGACTTTTAAGGCCGATCAGACGAGTAGCAGGCTGACTTTCGAAGTGGCGGAGGCGTGGACCTCGGAGGTTGTGTACGGCGATTCGCGTGCTGACGAGACGACCGGGTGGGTAAGTCTTTCGCCCGATCACGGCGGGGCGGGACGCGTGACTGTCGAGATTGCATTGACCCCTAACGATACGGGTGAGGAGCGCTCGGCTTCGATCGTCATCCGCTGTGGAGAGAATCGTGTCGAGGTTTCGGTCCGGCAGCAGGCGGCAGGCGGGGAGGACCCGTCGCCCGAACCCGATCCGTCGCCTGAACCGAAACCGGGGCGACGGATCGTGGCGTTCGATTCGTTCTCCGATAATGGGGACGAACCCGGCGGGGAGCTGCATCATGATTTCCGCTGTAATATCGAGTACGACACCGAGGGGCGTGTTGCCCGTGTCGTGATCGACGATTCGCCGGAAACCGGTGCCGGCGAGATGGAAACGCCGATCGAGTTTACTTACCTGGATGCGACGACGATGAAGGTCGTGGCCCGTGACGACGATTTCGAAGAGGTTTATACCGTTACGCTCGATGCGGCGGGTCGGGCCGTAAAGGTGGTGAGCGAGGGCGAGTCGGTAGTCTGGACTACTTCTTACGATGCGGCGGGTTATGCCCAATCGTGCGTGATAGAGGACCCGACGAAAACCTCCTACGATTTCCGCCCCCGGGCCGATTTCACCTGGAGCGGCGGTAATCTGATGCAGACGGTCGTACCGGCCGTTGCTGGGAGCGGGATGGAGGACTATGTGTACGATTTCGCCTACTCCGACCTCTCGAACGATCCGGAGCGGTTGAGCATAGACCTCAATGCGTTCTTCGGAGCCGTGCCTACCGATCCCGAGGACGACGGTGTCTGCGGTATCTTGGCGCTCGCGGGACTGATGGGGGAGCGGAGTGCGTTTTTGACCACCTCCTCGGCCGATGAGTACGACGTACCGGGGATGCCGGATGATCCCCAAAGCGAGTACCGTTATGTTTCCGAAGGCAGTGCGCTGCCGATGGTCTGGACCTGCGACGGCGAGGGTTATCCCGTTCGGGCCGATGCCACCTATGAGCTGCGGGTTTATAAGGAACACAAAGTGACGGGCGAACGTACCCTGGTGCGTACTACCTCCTATCGTAGCCGTTACGAAGTTCTTTATGCGGAGTAGTCTGCATGGAGTAAGGGGCGGAACGGGATATTCGAACAGGTAAGCCGCCTTGTTATTCCCGGTATTGTGGTTCGGGCGTTTGTTTCGGATTCGCTCTTCTTACTCTGAATCGTTCTGTATCTTAAATGGGAGGTGTCCTGTTATTTCATCGGACACATCCCATTTTTGTTCGGGGTGCTGTAGGGTAGATGCACGGCGTTCGTTCCTGGGATGTTGGCCGATGCCGACGGAACGGCGACCCGCTTGTTTTGGAAATAGTCGATTGGCCGAGCGGCGCTTCGGGAGATTCTCGAAGATACGATTCCCATGATGTGAAAGTGTCTATGAAAAAGGAGCGCAATGATTATTGCGCTCCTTTTTTCGTAACGATTCGGACCTATGCTTCGAATTCGATCTGTACGCATTCGATGCCGACCCGGCGCAGCAGGTCGAGTCCCTCTTCGGAGCGGTAATCGTCGCTGTAAACCACCCGTCGGATACCGGCCTGAATAATCAGTTTCGAACATTCGATACAAGGGGCGGCGGTGATGTAGAGCGTCGAGCCGTCGCAGTTGTTGGCGCTTTTGGCCACCTTGGTAATGGCGTTGGCTTCGGCGTGCAGGACATAGGATTTGGTCTTACCCGTTTCGTCCTCGCAGATATTCTCGAAGCCGGCCGGCGTGCCGTTGTAGCCGTCCGAGATGATCATCTTGTCTTTGACGATCAGCGCCCCGACCTTGCGGCGCACGCAGTAGGAGTTTTCCGCCCAGATGCGTGCCATGCGCAGGTAGCGCATGTCGAGCTGGTGTTGTTTCTCTTCCTTGTAACCCATCGTCGGTCCGTTTTTGCGGTTATAAACCTTTGCCGTGACAGTTCTTGTATTTTTTGCCGCTGCCGCAGGGACAGGGATCGTTGCGGCCGGCTTTTTTCTCGACATGCACGGGCATCGGCTTCTGTTTTTCGGCCTGTCCCGCCTGTGCCGCAGCCTGCATGCGCGAAGCCTGCAACTTATTGACATCGACTTTGGCTCGCTCCTGGCGTTCGCGCTGTACGTTCTCGGCCGTATTCTCCCGTACCGGGATGTAGGCCTTGTTGAGGGTGCTCAATACGTCGGCATTGACTTTGTTGAGCATTTTCGAGAAGAGTTGGAACGACTCGAGTTTGTAGATCAGCAGCGGGTCTTTCTGTTCGTAGGTGGCGTTCTGCACGCTCTGGCGCAGGTCGTCCATTTCGCGCAGGTGCTCGCGCCATGCGTCGTCGATCGTGGTGAACATCACCACCTTGGAGAATACCTTGAAGATCTCCTCCCCGTCCGAATCCTTGCAGCGCTGCAGGTTCACCGGGACGTTGTAGCCCAGGTGTCCGTCCGTGATGGGGAAGTAGATATTGGTGTCCAGCTGGCCTTTGCGGTCTTCATAAACACGCTCCATAACGGGGCGTACCATATCGGCGATCGCCTTCATCCGGCGAGTATAGGCGCCCTGCAGGTCGGCAACGATCAGTTCGATCAGCTCGCGGGGCTTGGCTTTTTCGTACGCCGCCTCGTCGAACGAAGGCTGGATGGCCGCTTCGCGGATCATTTCGATACGGAAATCGTCGAATTCGACGCCTTCGTGATTCTCCACGAACGTCGTGGCGAAGTCGTACATGATGTTGTTCAGGTCGATCTCGATCCGTTCGCCGTAGAGGGCATGGCGGCGGCGCGTGTAGATCACCTCGCGTTGCGAGTTCATCACGTCGTCGTATTCCAGCAGGCGTTTGCGGATGCCGAAGTTGTTCTCCTCGACCTTCTTCTGTGCGCGTTCGATGGCTTTGGTCATCAGGCCTGCCTGGATCACTTCGCCCTCCTTGAGGCCCATGCGGTCCATCATCGAGGCGATACGGCCCGAGCCGAACAGACGCATCAGGTCGTCTTCGAGCGATACGAAGAATTGCGACGATCCGGGGTCGCCCTGACGCCCGGCACGTCCGCGCAACTGACGGTCCACGCGGCGGCTTTCGTGCCGCTCGGTGCCGATGATGGCAAGACCGCCCGCCTGTTTCACTTCGGGTGTCAGCTTGATGTCGGTACCGCGGCCGGCCATGTTGGTGGCGATGGTCACCTGGCCCGAACGTCCGGCCTCGGCGACGATCTGCGCTTCCAACTGGTGCTGTTTGGCGTTCAGTACGTTATGTTTGATGCCGCGCAGCTTGAGCATGCGGCTCAAAAGTTCCGATATTTCGACCGAGGTGGTACCCACGAGCACCGGACGGCCCTGTTCGACGAGTTTGACGATCTCCTCGATCACGGCGTTGTATTTCTCGCGCTTGGTCTTGTAAACCAGGTCCTGACGGTCGTCGCGGATGACCTTGCGGTTGGTCGGGATGACCACGACATCCAACTTGTAGATACTCCAGAACTCCGATGCCTCGGTTTCGGCCGTACCGGTCATACCGGCCAGCTTGTGGTACATGCGGAAGTAGTTCTGCAGCGTGATGGTAGCGAAGGTCTGCGTCGCGGCTTCGACCTTGACGCGCTCCTTGGCTTCGATGGCCTGATGCAGCCCGTCCGAATAGCGCCGGCCGTCCAAAATACGGCCCGTCTGCTCATCGACGATCTTCACCTTGTTGTCCATCACCACGTATTCGACATCTTTCTCGAACATCGCGTATGCTTTCAGCAACTGGATGACCGTATGCACGCGCTCGGCTTTGACGGCGTAGTCGTTGATTACGGCATCGCGCTTCTGGGCCTTTTCCTCCGGAGTAATCTCCTCCTTCTCGATCTCGGCGATGCGGGCCCCGATGTCGGGCAGGACGAAGAAGCCCTCCTCGTTGAAATATTTCGACAGGGCTTCGTGGCCTTTGTCGGTGAGTTCCACCGAGTTCATCTTCTCGTCGATGACGAAGTAGAGGTCGTCGGTAATCTCCGGCATGCGGCGGTTGTTGTCCTGCATGTAGATATTTTCGGTCTTTTGCATCTGGGCCTTGATACCCTGTTCGGAGAGGAACTTGATCAGCGGTTTGTACTTGGGAAGACCTTTGTGGCTGCGGTAGAGCTTGATGCCGCCCTCTTCGTTCTTGCCTTCGCCGAGCAGCTGGCGGGATTCCGCGAGCAGGTTGGTCACCAGGTTTTTCTGGAGGTTGTAGAGGTGCTCGATGGCCGGGCGATACTGTTCGAAGAGCTGGTCGTCGCCTTTGGGGACGGGACCCGAAATGATCAGCGGGGTGCGGGCGTCGTCGATTAGCACGGAATCGACCTCATCGACGATGGCGTAGTGGTGCTTGCGCTGCACCAGGTCCTTGGGCGACGAAGCCATGTTGTCGCGCAGGTAGTCGAAGCCGTATTCGTTGTTGGTGCCGAAGGTGATGTCGGCCATGTAAGCCTTGCGTCGGGCGTCCGAGTTGGGCTGATGGCGGTCGATGCAATCGACCGTCAGACCGTGGAACTGGTACATCGGCCCCATCCATTCGGAGTCGCGGCGTGCCAGATAGTCGTTCACGGTCACCATGTGGACGCCTTTGCCGGCGAGTGCGTTCAGGAACACGGGGAGGGTAGCCACCAGGGTTTTGCCTTCGCCCGTCGCCATCTCGGCGATCTTGCCTTTGTGGAGCACCACGCCGCCGAAGAGCTGCACATCGTAATGGATCATATCCCAGCGGACGTCGTTGCCGCCGGCGAGCCAGTGCGTCGCATAGATCGCCTTGTCGCCCTCGATTTTGACGAAGTCCTTGGTGGCGGCCAGCTCCCGGTCGAAATCGTTGGCCGTGACTTCGACCGTTTCGTTCTGGGCGAAGCGGCGGGCCGTATCCTTCATGATGGCGAAAGCTTCGGGCAGGAGTTCGTCGAGTTTCTGTTCGATCTTCTCGTCGATGCGTTTTACCGTTTCGTCGATCTCCTTGGAGATTTTCTCCTTGTCGGAAAGCGACGTGTCGGGCAGCTCGAGACGGGCTTTCAGCTCGACGATACGGGCTTCGTCCGCAGCGATGAAGTTGGCGATCTGTTTTTTCAGGTTACTGCTGTGGGCACGCAGTTCGTCGTTCGAAAGCGCCTCGATCGTCGGATAAACGGCTTTGATTTTTACGAGATAAGGTTCTACTTCTTTGCGATCTTTGTCGGCTTTGGATCCGAAAAAAAGCTTGATTAAACTGGCGGCTATGTCCATATTTTCGATGTTGTTATTTCGTGTGGAAATTAAATCTGTCAAAGATATTCATTATTTCGGAAAATACAATACGAATTTGCCTCGAATAAGGCGGATTTTTCATTCGCTATCGGCGTCCGGGAGGGTCGCCTCGGCATATTCCGGACGGAAGGGCCGATATTTCCGGGAATCTTCGCCGTTTCCTGGGCGCTGCGTGTGCGGCGTGCGGGATTCTATTGTCGTTTCCGGGGGCTTTCCGGCTGTAAGCGGGACTTCTCCGCATCGGCCCGGCTGCGGCTTGTCGTCACCAGATAGACACCGCTGAAAATCAGCAATACGGAGCAGATTTTGGTCGGATCGAATGTTTCCATTCCCCAACATACGGCCACTAATGTAGCGACCAGCGGCTGGATGTAGTTGTACATGCCGGCGACGGTCGGACGCAGGTTTTTTTGTCCGACGATGATCAGCATGTAACTCAGAAACGTGCTGCCGACGACGATGAATGCCAGGGAGCCGATCGCTGCTGCGGAAAGGGCCTGCCAATCGGTCGAAAGCAGGTCGCGGCCGGTGAAGGGCAGGATACAGAGCGTGGCGAAAGTGAACATCCATTTCATGATGGTCGTGAGCGAGTAACGGGTGACGAAATTCTTGTATAACACGAAGTAGAGTGCGTAACTCAACTGCGCGAACAGGACCAGCAGGTCGCCCGCGACGGAGTGCCCTCCGGCACTGTCCGTATTTCCGCTGCCGAGGACCAACAGCAAGGCTCCCGAGGCTCCGGCGGCGATGCCGAGTACCTTTTTCGCGGTGATCGGTTCCTTGAGGAAAATTGCGGCGAGAATCATCGCCCACAACGGCATGCTCGTGGTGATGATCGAGGCGTTTACGGGCGAAGTCATGCCCACGCCCAGGATGAAGCTGCCCTGGTTGAGGACCACGCCCAGCAGCGATGCACCGAAGAGTTTGGCCAGGTCTTTCGGCGGTACGTGTTCGGACTTTCGGAAGAATGAAAGGATCCAGAACAGGATCATGGCGCCCACGATCCGCAGGTCGGTGACAGCCAGCGGTGTAACGATACCGCCGAGCATTACGAATTTGGCGACGGGGGACATCAGCCCCCAAATAGCGTTGGCGCCGAACATGGCGCCATGTCCTTTCCAGTTGATCGTCTGCATGATTTTTACGGTAATTCGCCGGTCCCGGGACCGTTGCGAATCGGATTTTTTTGACAGTTGTTTTTTTATCCCCGCCGTCAGCTTTTCGGATTTTGAAATCCGACCGTCGTTATTCGCAGGCCGGGCTTTTTCCCAAATGATTTCCTTTGAAAAATCAGGACTGCCGGCAAAAGCGGAACAGATGGCTGCCGGTGGGAAGCGTATCCTCCCGATTATTGCGATCGGGTGATTTTATCGATGATCCGCCGCGCGACGGGACAACATTCGCAACGTTGTGCGGCGCAATATTCCCTCGACAGTTGGATCAACCCCTGCGTGTCGAATGCGTTGCGGGGATTGACTCCGGCTGCGATCCACGGCCTCGTGTATTTGTTCTCTTCGGCGGGAATACATTCCAGCAGGGCGATAGCCCGGTCGCGGAGTTCTTCGTTCTGGATGTAGGAGCCGTAAACGTATTGCAGGATGCTGACCACGTTGATACCGAAGACATCCGTTTTGTGCTGTCCGACCCGTTTGGGGTTCTCCTCCGGTCCTTCCGGGGTCTGTCTGGCTCCGGACCAGTAGGGCGACGCTTCGGTACGGAACAGGCGGTTCACCTCCTGGCGGGTACGGCAGGCCAGCAGTTGTTCGAAAACGAAATCATGCTGCGAGAGAAACGAGGCCAGTTGCGCGATGCGCAGCCGCGGAAGGTTGCCCGGTCGGATATTGGCCGTTTTCCATGCCGAAGGGTCTATCGGTTCGATGTCGTATCGTGCACGGAAGTAGGCGAAGTCATCGCGCAGGCGACGGATGTAGTCGTCCGGGCGAAAGGTGTCGAGCAGTCCCGAGGTGCCGAACAGCAGGGCTTCGATCCGAGGCAGCGAACGTCTTTCCCGAAGCACCATCGTATAAGTAGCACGCCGGGCGAGCTCCGTATAGGTGTCCTGATTGGAGAGGTCGCCGATGTAGCGGAACAGCAGCGTGTAGAAGGTCTGGTTCCAGTTCTGCCCCGAAATGCGGTAGATTTCTGCGGCTGCATCGTATTTGCGCCGGAGCCGGTCGTACACCAGCCCGGTCAGCAGGTCTGCGAGGTGCAGCGGATCGAGCGTCGTGAGGAATCCGGCGCAGGCATGGCCGGCGGCTCCGGTTCGGAGCCGTTCCAGGATCTCTGCCGTTTGGTCCGCGCGGGGTTCCACCGGTTACAACATGTTGAGTTCGAGCAGCGCCTCTTCGGACATCATGCTCTTGTCCCATACGGGATCGAACGTGAGGATGACATTGACGCTCTTCACGCCCTTGACTTTGGCGACCTGTTGATTGACGTCTTCGACCAGCATGTCCGCCATCGGACAGTTGGGGGCGGTGAGGGTCATGCGGATATTCGCTACACCGTCCGGTTCGTAGTCTATTTCGTAGATCAGCCCCAGGTCGTAGATATTGACCGGGATTTCGGGGTCGTAGATATTCTTGAGCGTGGCGACGATATCTTTTTCTACCTGTAAAATCTCTTCTGGTGTCATGTTGCGTAAGAGTTATTTTTTTGAAAAAGCGAGCGCATAGAGCCGCATCTGCCTGACCATGGCCAGCAAACCGTTGCTCCGCGTGGGGGAGAGGTTGGCGCTCAGGCCGATGGCGTCGATGAAATAGAGGTCCGTGTCGAGTATCTCCTGCGGTGTCCGACCGCCCAGCACCCGGATAAGCAGTGCGATGATTCCTTTGGTGATGATCGCGTCGCTGTCGGCCGTGAACCAGACTTTGCCGTCTTCGTAACGGGCGTCGATCCAAACCCGCGACTGGCAGCCCTGGATCAGGTACTGATCCGTGCGGTGCTCGGGTGCGATGGCCGGGAGCGTGTCGCTCAATCCGATCAGGTATTCGTATTTGTCGAGCCATTCATCGAATACCGAAAATTCTTCGATGATCTCGTCTTGTCGTTTGTCGTTTGCCATGGTTAAATATTGCTTGAAATAACTTCTTCGAGTACCGTTCCCTCCGAAGCCGCCGGAGCCTCGATACCGAGCAGACGGCAGAGCGTCGGGGCGACCGCCGTCATATCGACGGGGCGGTCTATCTGCCGGGGAAGGATGCCTGCGCCGTAGAAGATCAGGGGAACGCGGGTGTCGTAGCCGTACATCGAACCCGACGAGGAGCGTTTGTGGTCGTGCTCTTCGATCCATCCCGGCATCAGGTTGATGATGACGTCGCCCGAGCGGCGGGGATAGAAGCTGTTCTGCATCTTGCGGGCATAGCCGCTGCCGAAGTAGCTGGTCCGCATGGCCGTAGCCGAGAGAGCGTGCGAAACGCCCCGGAACTGCATGGCGAACGTGGCCACCTCGTTCTGAATATCTGCCAGGCTGAGGTCTTTCTCATACACGAGGTTGTGATTCAGGTACAGGCATTTGTCTTCGTACTCCAACACCCAGTTGCCCGGTCCGTAGCGGGCGCTGAGAAATCCGTTTACGATCACTTCGAACTGGCGCGTATTGAACCTGTCGCACGCTTCGCGGCCGAAATCGTAGGAGGGGCTGCTGCCGTGATCCGACGTGAGTATGACGAGTACTTCATGAGGCTTGAACAGCGTATAAACGTATGTCAGGAACTCTTCCAGATCCTGATCGAGCCGGTAGTACATGTCTTCGGCTTCGATCGACTCGGGGCCGTAGGCCTCGCGGATCGCACGCGGGGCGTCGAGGCAGATGTTCAGCAGGTCGGTCCGGTCCCGTTTGCCGAGGTCGAGTTGTGTCAGGGCCGTTTTGGCGAATTGAAGCGTCAGGCAGTTGCCTGCCGGCGAATACAGGATGTTGTCGTAGCGGCTTTCGGAAGGGGCTTTCGACGAGATCCGTTTGACGGCGTCGGCCGAGCTGTCGGCCGAACGCTTTTTCTTGGCCATGGAGCTCATCAGGACGATGTCCGAGCAGCGTTTGTTGCGGTATTTGTCGTCGTTCAGCAGGGAGTGCCACGGTTCGCCGATGTAAGAAAGGTAGAGTTTGTCCGCATTGAAGCTCTTGACCCAGGCCGGTAAAACGGGCAGGTAGTAGGTCGAGGTGGTCCAATTGCAGGAAACGCTGTCCATCCAGAAGGTCATGCCTTCGCGTCCGCCCATCACCACAGCCGAAACCGGGTCGAGAGCTACGGTTACCGACCGACTGTCGGGAGATTGCCGGAGCAGGGCCTCCCCGACGGTCGGGGCGATCAGGTTGCGGGGCGAGTAGGCGCCGTTGCCGTGATAGTATTCGGGATCGCGGACGCTGGGGTCGTCGATGAGCCCGACCGTTTTATTGACGATGTAGTCCCGCCAACGGGTCGAAATCACGCCATGCGTCGAGGGCATCGCTCCCGTGGTGAGCGTGGCCAGCGATACGGGGGTCGAAGTTTGCTGATAGTCGTAGGAGCCTTCCGTGAAGCGGGCGCCGCCCTCTGTCAGACGCAGAAATCCGCCCGTGCCGAACTGGCTCCGGTAACGGTCGATGTCGTCCGGACGCATGGAGCTTACGACTAAATTGATGACCAGACGGGGCGGAGTGTTTGCGAGGATCGGCAGAACACCCGGCAGCAGGAGCAGGACGAGCAGGATTTTCTTCATTTTTTCGCGTGTGACTATCGAACGGCAAATTTATGAATTTATTTAGTATTTTCTTCATTTGTTTTGTGCCGTCCTTCAAAAAAAGAAATCGAATGCCGGAGCCGGATTTCATTCTCGGTTTTCCAGCAGTGCGAAAAATTCGCCGGCCTGCCGTCCGTCGATGAATCCGTGGTGTACGTCGAGCGATACGGGCATCGTAAGCCGATCGCCGGACCGGGTCAGTTTCCCGGTGGAGATGCGGGGTATGGAGTCGCCTCGATTGGCCGACCGGGCATGTTTCATTTCCGTAAAGGCGAACCAGGGAACAGCCGAAAAATAGATCAGATCCGTGCGCCCGGCTCCCGCTCCCAGACAAAGACCGTCCGCAGCCTTTACGCGTTCCGTTTCCCGCTCGGCCGCCCGGATGAATTCGTGCAGGTCGGAAAAGTACTCGAAGAATCCGTAGCCGAAGCTGCCGTCCTCGCGTCCGATAGTCGGGCTCACGTGGATTCGGTCGTAACAGACCACCTCCCCGTTTTCGATCCGGTATCGGAATGCCTCGATTCGGTTTGCGGCCGTTAGAATACGGTGCAGGGAACAGAGGAAGAACGAAGTGCGGCTCTTCTTGGCTTCGAGGTAGCACTCCGTAAAATCGACCGGAACGACCGTTCCCCAGAAGGGATCGTCCATTCCGTTGAAAAATTCATAATGTTCGCGTCTTTTCCAGGTCGTCGTGTCGATCTTGTACTTCATATCGTTTTTATAGAAACTGGTTGAAAAATTCTTTTTCTCGGTTGAGGTCTATTTCTGGAAGCGATTCGATGATTTCCAGTTGTTTGCGGCAGAATCGACGGTATTCGTCGCTTTCGGGGTGTAGCGGCCGGTGGCCGGCGGCGGTCGTCACGGCTTCTACTTGCGGGAGTTTTCTGCGGGCCTCCTCGGTGAGGGTCGCTGCGGTGAAGAGTTCCCAGATGTATCGCTGTGCCTGTTGCGAGGGGTGTACCAGGTCGTCGGCATAGAAACGATAGTCACGCAGGTCGTCCGTAAGGATTTCGTAGGCAGGGAAGTAGGTTGTGTCGGCATGTCGGCGGCAGATTTCGTCGATGGCCAGGCGAAGGGTCGCTTTGCTCAAAAAGTTGTCGGGCAGACCGTCCCCGAGGTGCCGGACGGGACTGACCGTGAGGATCACTTGCTTTCCGGCGAGCGGGCCTGCCTGCAGATCGTCGTAGCGGGCGACGATCTCTTCGACGGTCAGACGCCGGCGCCGAAAGAGTTCTGCAGGTTGCTTGTGGCAGTTGGCCACGATCTCTCCGGTCGAGCGGAGCTCGTACACCCACGCTGTCCCGAAGGTAAGAATCACGCGGTCGGCTTCGCGCAGGGCGCTGGCTCCTGCCCTGCGGGCCAGATTCATTTTCGAGAGAGCCATTTTCTGCGAACCGTCCGAAAAAGCTCCGTGAAAACCGTAGTGGAACCAGAGCCCGTTGCGACAGCCGAGTTCTTCGGGGACGACCTCTTGCGGCGCGGCGTAGGATTCGAGGGTTGCAGCGAGCGAAAGGGGGTTGAACAGGATGCCGGAGGGATTGCTCGTGATCCGAAACCGGGCTCCGGACAGCCGGCCCGAGATGTGTTCGGCGAAACAGGATCCCAACGCCAGCAGACGGTTTTCATAGCCGATCCGGACGGAGAGCGGCGCGATTCGTATTTCAGTGCGGAATTTCATGCCGTAAAGATAGACGGAAACGGCGTAAAACGGAAATTCCCGACAGGGAGTTTTTTCGAGCGGAAAACAGAGGCGGGGCGAGAAACAGAAGATAAATTTTCGATCGCTCTGCCTTGCGCTGTCATTGTAGAAGATTGAGGGATGCCTCGGAAAACTGGGAGCAAGTTCCCGTTTTTTTTCGGCTTTTCATATCTTTGACATCGTTTTATTAGATACTTCGCTTCAGCAAAATACAAATAAAATTTGCTTTTGCGCTCGGCTTATGCATATCTTTGTCGTATGATTCGCAAGGCAAATTGTAAGATCAACATCGGGCTGGACGTGCTGCGCCGTCGTGAGGACGGGTATCACGAACTGGCGACCGTAATGATTCCTGTGTACGGGCTGTACGATGTCGTCGAAGTGGAATATGCGGCGCAAACTTCGTTTCGGGCCTGTGGTCTTACAGTCGATTGTCCGGCTGCGGATAATCTCTGTATGAAGGCCGTACGGCTGATGCAGGTGCGCTACGGTGCGGGCGATGTTTCGGTTGCGCTCGACAAGCGGATACCTTTCGGTGCCGGGCTGGGGGGCGGATCGTCCGACGCGACCGCCGTAATCCTGGCGCTCGATGAATTATTCGGGTTGAAGCTTCCGGAGCGGGAGCTGATCGACTGTGCCGCAGCACTGGGAAGCGATACGGCCTTTTTCGTGCGCAATACGCCCCAACTTTGTACGGGACGCGGCGAGGTGATGACTCCCGTGAAACTCGATCTGCAGGGGCTGTGGATCGCTGTGGTAAAGCCTGATTGCGGTGTTTCCACGCGCGAGGCTTATGCCGGGATTCGGCCTGGCGTTCCTGCCGTCCCGCTTGCGGAGCGGATCGCCCGACCTGTGACCGAATGGCAGACATTCCTGAAAAACGATTTCGAGCCCCATATTTTTGCCGCCCATCCGGAGATTGCCGCAGCCAAAGCCGCGCTTCTGGATGCCGGAGCCGTTTATGCCGCCATGTCGGGTTCCGGATCGGCCGTTTTCGGGCTTTTCGACGATGAAGAAAAGGCGCGGAGCCGAAGCTTCACGCCTTTTGTCTTTCCCTTGTAAATACGACGTTGCCGTTCTGCTGCCGGTTTATTGACGGCTGCACGCTTTGACGGGAATCTTCTCGATGCGTCGCTGGTGACGGCCGCCTTCGAAATCGGTGGCGAGGAACTCTTCGACGAATTCCACCGCCTGGTCGTTGGTGATGAAACGGGCGGGCAGCACGATCACGTTCGCGTTGTTGTGCTGGCGGATCAGGTGGGCGATCTGCTTGTCCCATACGAGTCCCGCACGGATGCCTTGGTGCTTGTTGAGGGTGATGGCCATGCCTTCGCCCGAGCCGCAGAGTCCTATGCCGCGCTCCAGCTCCCCGCTTTCGATGGCATTGGCCAGCGGGTGTGCGAAATCGGGGTAATCGACGCTCTCCTCGGATTCGGGGCCGAAGTCGAGGACATCCCAACCCTTCGCAGCCAGATAACCTACCAGAAATTCTTTCATTTCATAGCCCGCGTGGTCGCTGGCGATACCGATTTTCTTTTCCATAACGTATTTGTTTTTAGTTGATACCTCGTGTACGGCAATATTTCTGCCGCGATCGCTGCCCGTGTTCCGGGCGTTTTCTGAAAAACCGTTCGGACTTGTGTGCCATTCCGAATGATTTTCTCCATATTTTACAAAGTTACGGAAAATAATTCGAAATCGGCTGTCTTTCGCAGACTTTCGTATCGGGATAAAACGGCGACGGTAAAGTACGGCCGACGGACTCCTTTTTCGACGGAGCCCGTTCGGTGCAAGGCATGTTGAGAGACCTGTCGTTACTTTTTCCGTCCATTCGGGTGTTTGCGGCCCGATACAGTGCGAATGACGTTACGAATCGTTTCTACGATCTGTTCATCGCCGGAGATCGAACTGTCGAGCATCATGTGATAGTAGTGACGTTCGCCCCATTCGCAGCCGGTATAGTGCAGGCAGTGTTCCCGCCGCTCCTGGTCGATACGTTTGAGCAGACTTTGAGTCCGGTTGTCAGCCACGCCGTATTCGGACGCTATGCGTTTCCGGCGGGTCGCTTCGTCGGCGTAGATGAAAAGATGTAAACAGGCGGGGCGGTCTTTCAGTACGAAGTTGGCGAGCCGACCGACGATAACGCACGGTTCTTGGCAGGCGATGTTGCGTATCACCTGGCTCTGTGCGCGAAATACGGCGGTCTGTACCGGGTCGTCGTACATCAGTCGTCCGCTCACGGTTTGTTCGCTCTCTTGTACGGTACTTTCGCCTAATCCGCTTTGCTGCGCGGTCAGCGAGATGAGTTCTCTGTCGTAGAATTTCACGCCCAGCCGTTGCGCCAACCGTTCTCCGATGCGATGTCCTCCGCTGCCGTATTCACGCGAAATAGTGATGACGAACGGCAAAGATTTACGGGCCGACAGGCCGGGACGGTCGTCATCGGAGTTCAGGCCCGTTCTGCGGTTCTGCGGATTGAACGACGAGGCGTGACGGCGTCCGAAGGCGTAGTAGTAGCCTGACGACAGCAGACACGGTACGATCATGCAGAGGAACATGGCGTCATAACCCAGTTGCTTCACCAGTACGCCTGCCAGGAAGCCGCCCGACGCAATACCGAAGTCGAAAGCCACGAAAAACGTGGAGCTTGCCGCCCCGCGCCGTTCGGGTGCTACGGCGTGCATCGCCATCGTCTGTAAGGAGGGGCTGGATGGCGCCGAAACTGTAACCCAGCAGAAGAGCCGACAACAGGTAGCACGGTACGTTGTGCGCGAACACCAGCAGCAGAATACCGATCACGATGGCTGCATTGCCGGTGTAAACCAGCCTCGCTTCGCCGTACCGATCGACGGCACGCCCCAGCAGAATACGCGTGGCTACGGTGGCCAGTGCGATGAAGATAAAGTAGATTCCGCCTCCGGGCAAGCGGCAGGAGGTGGCGTAAATCGCCACATATACCTCCACTACGCCATACGCCATCATGAAAAAGAACTGCGTGACGGCGGCAGGCAGGGACATCGGCTCGAACAGCTCCCGAATGCGCAGCGGGGCGTCGGATACCGCGTAGTTGCGGGACCGAATCCCCATGCCTGTCAGCAGGGCCGCCAAAGCCGTCAGCGCAGCGATGGCGAACAACGGTCGGAATCCCCAGGCGTTCATTACCGCCAGCCCTAATGCAGGAGCTACGGCGGTGGATATGGCCATCGAAAGTCCGTACATTCCCAATCCTTCGCCCATGCGTTTGTGCGGGATGATGTCCGTCACCCAAGTGGAAGAGGCATTGCTCGAAGCTGCATGGAACACGCCGTGCGCCGTGCGCAGTATAACGGCCGTCGCGATGCCTGCCGATACGAAATAACCCATCGGGATGAGTGTCATGCCGATAAGTCCCAGTACCAATATCGCGTATCGTCCCCGCGTGTCGATGAGCCATCCCACGAACGGTCGCGATACGATGGAAGCGATGCTGAACAGTGCCGTTGCCAGTCCGATAGTTACCGCATCGCCGCCCAAGTAGGTGACGAAGAAGGGGAAAGTAGGCAGCAGCGCATGAAAATTTACGAAAATAAAGAGATTCACCAGGCAGATTCTTAAGAAAGAACCTGTCCACAATCGATCCTGTGTCGTTGTTCCTTTCATATTTTTTTCGGTTGAGTTATGGCAAAAAAAAAGTGTCTGAACAGATAAATCGCAACTGGATTTACGTGTTCAGACACTACTCGTTGTTCTCTTTAACGTCCGCAAAGATACGAATAAGCCGCGAGCAAAAGCAAATTTTTTTGCATTTTGCCGAAGCGAAGTATCTAACGCGAAGTCAAAGATACGAAAAAACTGAATGTAAAAGCGAATTTTTTGCAAATGACCGGAACGAAGCGTTTAAGGTCCACCCGAATATGAAAAAAACTTGTCGGGCGGACGTGTTTTCGCAAAAACCGCTAATTTTACTGCGTGAAAACTTTGGGAGCCATACTCGGAAGCTTCTTTCTGGGACTGGGTATCGTCGGTGTCTTCGTGCCGTTGCTGCCGACGACGCCTTTCCTGCTTCTCGCCGCAGCCCTTTACGTTCGTTCTTCGCCACGCCTCTATGCGTGGCTTCTGAACCAGAAGCATCTGGGACCTTATATCCGTAACTTTCGTGAAAACCGAGCAATACCTTTGCAGGCGAAGATCGTTTCCGTGTCGTTGATTTGGCTGACGATGGGGTATTGCATCTTTCGGGTCGTCGATGCATGGTGGTGGGCGCAGCTCGGGCTGTTTCTGCTCGCAGTCGGAACCAGTTGGCACATCCTTTCGTTCGCTACGTTGAGGAAGAAGGAGTAGTCTTCCACGTTTTGCGTTGCGTGTCGAGTACGACGATGCTGACGGCCGCAACGACCAGTCCCACGCCCAGGGCGCTTGTCCAGCCGAACCGCTCTCCGAAGACCGTTGCACCGATGGCTACTGCCGTCAGAGGTTCCAGTGCCCCGAAAATCGACGTGAGCGTCGGCCCGATGAATTTGATCGCCCTGACCAGCGTGATGTTGGAGATCGCCGTGGCCGGGAGCGCCAGTCCGAGAATGGCGAGCCTCTCTTTTCCGTCGGTCACGAGCCGGACACCGCCCGTGAACATACCTCCGCAGAGAAACAGCAGAGCTCCGAAGGCCATGACGTAAAAGGTCAGGGTGGTCGATTCGACCTGCGCCGCGCGGCTCTTGCGTACGCCGATGATATAGCCGGCATAGGCGAATACCGAAACGGCGGCAGCAATGGTCCCCGCCGTGGTATCTCCGCCCCGGCTGCCGATTCCTCCGGTAGAGAGGAGGGCGACACCGGCCAGCGAAACGCCGATGGCCGCTGCCGTTCGCCACGAGATACGTTCGCGGAAAAAGAGTGCCATGGCCAGGGCGACGGCCAGCGGGTACATGAAATGGATGATCGAAGCGACCCCGCTCGAGATATTTTGATAGGCGATCACCAGACTCAATGATGTCGCGGCCCGAAACAGGCTCAAGAAGAATACCGTGCATAGCTCCTGCCGGGAGATGCGGAACCGGCAGCCGCCGGCGAGTCCGATGATTCCCAACGTCAGGGAAGCTACTCCCCAACGGTAGGAGAGCACTTCGAACGACGAGAACCCGTCCGAGAGCAGGAGAATCGAGAACAACGGAGCTAGTCCGAAGGTCGAGGACGACAATGCCGCATAGATGATACCCTTGAAATTCTTCATTTTATGCCAGATATCGTTCTGCGACGCTGATGAGGAATCCCAGCAGCAGGGCATTGAGCAGGATGACCGGAGCCGCCTTACGGTCTTTGCCCGTGAGGATCAGTACGACCGGCAGAGCCATCATGAGAGTCACGGCCATACCGTCCGCCCACCAGGGCAGGTAAGGCAGGTTGCTGTAAAAGACGATCGGTCCGGCAAAAAAATATTGGAGGAAGGCCGACAGGCAGGAGCGGAACGAGAGTTTTTGGGCGATCATCGGGATGATGTCCAGAGCGCCTGCCACGGCACCCGTCATAAGAGCCAGCGTGAAGTGATCCATGGACTATTTCGATGCGCGTTTGCGGTCTGTTTCGTTCAGCAGGATCTTGCGCAGGCGCATGGCGTGCGGAGTGACTTCCACGTATTCGTCCTCCTTGATGTATTCGAGGGCCTCTTCGAGCGAGAATACCTTGGGCGGGGCGATCGAGGTTTTTTCGTCCGATCCCGAAGCGCGCATGTTCGTGAGCTGCTTGGCCTTGGTGACGTTTACCGTGATGTCGTTCTGGCGGGTGTGTTCGCCGATCACCTGGCCTTCGTACACCTGTTCCATCGGAGAGATGAAGAAGCGTCCGCGGTCCTGCAGTTTGTCGATCGAGTAGGCGTAGGCCGTACCCGTTTCGCCCGAGATGATCGAGCCGTTGACCCGCATTTCGATTTCGCCCGTCCAAGGTTCGAATCCTTTCAGGCGATGTGTCATGATCGCTTCGCCGGCCGTTGCCGTGAGCATATTGGATCTCAGACCGATGATACCGCGCGAGGGAATCGTAAATTCGAGCCGCGTACGGTCGCCGTTGGTTTCCATGTTGGTCAGGGTCCCCTTGCGTTTGGTGGCCAGTTCGATCACTGTCCCCGAGTACTCCTGGGGACAATCGACGGTCATCTCTTCGATCGGTTCGCACTTCTTGCCGTCGATCTCCTTGACGATGACCTTGGGCTGTCCTACCTGGAGTTCGTAACCTTCGCGACGCATGGTTTCGATCAGCACCGAGAGGTGCAGCACGCCCCGTCCGAATACGATGAAACTGTCGGCGTTGGCTCCCGGTTCGACGCGCAGGGCGAGGTTTTTCTCCAGCTCGCGGTCGAGGCGCTCCTTGATATGGCGGGAGGTGACGTATTTGCCGTCCTTGCCGAAGAACGGCGAGTTGTTGATCGTGAAGAGCATCGACATCGTAGGTTCGTCGATGGCGATCGGGGGCAGCGGTTCCGGATTTTCGTAGTCGCAGATCGTATCGCCGATTTCGAATCCGTCGATGCCGATCAGGGCGCAGATTTCACCGCAGGGCACTGCATCGACCTTTTTCTTGCCCAAACCTTCGAAAACCATCAACTCCTTGATACGGCTCTTTTGCATCGTCACTCCGTCGCGTTTGGCCAGGGTGACGTTCTGTCCGGTCTTCAGCTCTCCGCGCGTCACTTTACCCACGGCGATACGGCCGATGTAGGAGGAGTATTCGAGCGAGGTGATAAGCATTTGGGGCGTGCCCTCTACGACGGCGGGTTCCGGAATTTCGTCGAGGATGGTGTCCAGCAGCGGAGAGATCGAGTCCGTCGGCTGATTCCAGACGTGGGACATCCAACCCTGTTTGGCCGAGCCGTAGATGGTTTTGTAGTCAAGCTGCTCCTCCGTTGCTCCGAGCGAAAACATCAGGTCGAAAACCTGTTCGTTGACCACTTCGGGACGGCAGTTGGGCTTATCGACCTTATTGATTACCACGATGGGTTTCTTGCCGAGCGAGAGGGCTTTCTGGAGGACGAAACGGGTCTGGGGCATCGTTCCTTCGAAAGCATCGACGAGCAGCAGTACGCCGTCGCACATGTTGAGCACACGCTCCACCTCGCCGCCGAAGTCGGCGTGGCCCGGGGTGTCTATAATGTTGATTTTACAGTCTTTGTAGATGACGGATACATTCTTCGAGAGGATCGTGATGCCGCGTTCGCGTTCCAGATCGTTGTTGTCGAGGATGAGTTCTCCGGAATTTTTGGCATTGTCGCGCAGCACGTGGCTCTGCATGATCATCTTATCGACCAGTGTGGTTTTGCCGTGATCGACGTGGGCGATAATGGCTATATTGCGAAGTTTTTGCATAAAGGGAATTTTAGGTTACAAAGGTAATGAAAATGAGAACAGAGTGTGATGGCCGTGTTCGTTTTTTATAGAATTCCTCTCGATTTTCTGCAAAAGGAGTGGATGTATCGGGGTGTCATGCTGCGGATTATGTCTCCCGGTCGCTTCTGTTTGCAGGGGCGGGCATATCGATTCCATCCTGTTTCGATGCGGGAGGCGTGGCAGGTCTGTTTCGTACGTTCGTTCCGGAACTCGAAATGCGGTTTCCCGCCTTTCGGTCCGAGCGACAGCCGGTCGGGAGCGTGTCAGACACAGCGAACCCGAACGCAGATGCGTTCGGGTTCGCTGTGTCTGACGTTGCGATTTATTTATACACGACTTCCGCCGCTTCGGGCTTTTCGAAAGCTTGCAAAAGCTGGTCCTGTCCTTCACTCATATAAATGGTTTTGAGCGATTCCATCGGGTTGCAGAAAAAGCCCCGAAGTTCCGGATTGTTACTTACGTCTATCGTTTCGAACTGGTTCTCATAACATCTGAGAAGATACAGGGCGGGAAGATTCGACAAATCCAAACTTTGGAGATCGTTGTTTTGACATTCGACCCAGGTTAATTCTAGACTGTTTAGCATCAAGTCCGTCAATTCGTTGTTGTTGCAGTAAAATTCTTTCAATTTGGAAAGATTGCTTGCATCCAGATTTTGTAATTTATTATCCGGTACGCGTAAATATTCGATTTTCTTGTTGTTCGTCAAATCCAATTCTTGCAGTTGGTTCTCGTCACAATAAAGTACTGTTAGTTTTGGGCATGCACTTACGTCGAGGGTGGTGAGATTATTGCTTTGGCATTTCAAAAGGTCCAAGTCCGGACACTGTAAATTCATATGAGAGATGTTGTTCCCACTGAAATTGAGCATTACAAGTTTTGTACAATTACTAAGATCGAGCGCAGAAAGGCTGTTGCCTTCTAAGGAAAGATGTTGCAATTCCGGACAATCGAGATAGAGTTCAGACATTTGACTTAAATTTGCCATTAGGACTTCCAGCTTATGGTTGTTGCTGCAATCGAGAATGGATACTTTATCGAAAGCAACGTATCCGTCTCCTCCGATTCTCAAATCTTTCAATTCCGGATTCGCAGATAAGTCCCATCTCTCAATTTCAAGAGAACAGGCATAACAATGCAGTTGCAAGAGATTCTTGTTTTGCGACACGTAAATTTTTCAGATGAGTATTGATTGAACAATCGAGCGTATCGAGCAGTTTGTTGTTGCTTACATCGAGTTTGGTCAGGTCGTTTCCCGACAGATTCAGGTAGCGAAGGTTCGTGCAGGCTTCTATGCCGGTCGCATCGCACATATAGGCCCCTTCTCCTGCATTTATATTTCCGGGGCAGTCGATTCGTACCACTAACGATGCTTCGTAGCGGGAGAGTTCTCCGTTGCGGTCGAAATCGAAATACTTGAGTAGGTAAGTGCGGAGAAATTCGTCGGGGATCGTTACGGCTTCGCGCCCTTCCGGGCTGTCGGGGGTAAGCGATCCATCCTGCGGAACGGGATCGTCTTTTGAACAGGCAGACATCAGGCCTGTAAATGCGAGCAATAACAGAGCTAATCTTTTCATGGTTTTGGGTGTAATTTAAGAAAGTTTGACATAAACGACGTCGGTTATTGCTCATATATATATATCCAAATATTTACGAAATAAAATGACGGTTTGGATATAATTTTTTTGCATCCTTATCGTTTCTCGATAAATTATCGCTCCGTATACCTCCTCATGACTTCCTTTTTCGTATCGTTCATTCGTCGAAATAAACGGATTTATCGGATTGTTTTGTCAATGTGTTGGTCGATAAAAGGGTAAATATGATTATCGCCCGATACAGTTTTGTGGAGGTCGGTCCTTTATTTTGTCGGGTAAAGTAATCCAGCCGTCGATAGGTTTACCCGGGTTCTTTTCCGATAGCGGTCTTGCCCCCCTCTTCCGGCTGGAGCCGGTTTGTCAAAGTCGGGATTAAATGCCATTTCAAACAAAAAAGCGCCCCGAATAAATCTCGGGGCGCTTTTTTGATGCCGGTCCTGATGGGCAGGGATTCGGGTTTACTTTGTGTTTTTTACACGTCGGGTGAGCGACGCGGCGTAGGCGTCCCAATCCTCGATCTCGCGCCGTGCTACGCCCGATTCGATGGCTGCACGCGCCACGGCCGTGGCGACGACCGCGAGCAGACGCGGGTCGCTCGGTTTCGGAATCAGGTATTCGCGTCCGAACGAGAGCGACTTCAGACCGTATGTTTTCAGGACCTCCTGCGGAACCGGTTCCTTGGCCAGGCGTGCCAGTGCGTGGGTGACGGCCAGCTTCATTTCGTCATTGATCGTACTGGCATATACATCGAGCGCACCCCGGAAAAGGTACGGGAAAGCGAGCACGTTGTTTACCTGATTGGGATAGTCCGAACGGCCCGTTGCGAAGATGATGTCCGGACGGGATGCCATCGCCTCTTCGTAGGTGATCTCCGGCGTGGGGTTGGCCAAGGCCAGCACCAGCGGATCGTGGGCCATCGTGCGGACCATTTCGGGCGTCAGGATACCCGGAGCTGAAACGCCGAGGAAGACGTCGGCACCTTGGAGGGCGTCGGCCAGCGTATCGACGTCTTCCCGGTCCGTAGCGAGTTGTTCCTTGACAGGATTCAGGTCTTCGCGGCGGGTCGAAACCACGCCTTTGCTGTCGCAGAGAACGAGATTTTCGCAATTCAGGCCGAGCTTCAGGAAAAGGCGGGCGATAGAAACCGCCGCAGCGCCTGCGCCGTTGATGACCACACGGGCGTCGGCGATGGACTTGCCCGCGATTTCGAGGCCGTTCAGCAGGGCCGCACCCGAGATGATGGCCGTGCCGTGCTGGTCGTCGTGCATGACGGGAATGTCGAGCTCTTCACGAAGCCGGGCTTCGATTTCGAAACATTCGGGAGCCTTGATGTCCTCGAGGTTGATGCCGCCGAAGGTCGGAGCGATGGCCTTGACGGTTTCCACGAAACGGTCCGTGTCGGTCGCATCCACTTCGATATCGAAGGCATCGATGTCTGCGAATACCTTGAAAAGCATGCTTTTACCCTCCATGACCGGCTTGCCGGCCAAAGCCCCGATGTTGCCCAGTCCCAAGACTGCCGTGCCGTTGGTGATGACGGCGACCAGATTGCCTTTGCCCGTATATTTATAGGCGTCGAGCGGATTTTTCACGATTTCGAGGCACGGCTCCGCCACGCCGGGCGAGTAGGCCAGCGAAAAGTCGTGCTGCGAAGCGAGGGGTTTGGTGGGTACTACCGCTATTTTGCCGGATTGCCCTTCTGCATGGTAACGAAGGGCTTCTTCTCTCATATTTTTATTTTGCATTGTGTTTTATGGGTTTGATGAACTTATTTTTTTCGCAAGGATCGCGCCCGAGCCGGTATTCCGGTGAGAAAAACCGGAAAAGATCCGCCGGGGTCAGAGCCTGTTTACTGCGATCGGTTTTTTGTCGATGTAATTGGGATAGAGGAACAGCGGCATTCCGAGTGCCATACCTGCATGTACCTTTCCCTGTATGCCGATGGATTTCAAAAATTTGCATTTTTTGTCCTGTGCCAGTGCCGAAAGGACGAAGCCCGTGTAGATCTGGCTGACGCCGAGGCTTTCGGCCATCAGCGAACCGTTCTGGTAGGCAAGGTTGGCATCTGCGGCTCCGAAACGGTTCGCGTATGGAGTGTGAATGAGAAGCAGGGTTTTGGCTTCGCGCAGGATGAGGTCGTTGCCTTTGTCGTATTCGGCAATCAGCCGTTTGAAAGCAGGCAGGTAGTTATAAAATTCAGGCCGCAGACGTTTGAGTATGGGTTTGACGAGCGGGTTTTCCAATTTGCGGGCGATTCCCGCGAAAGTATCCAGCGTGAAACGGATGATCTTGTCCAGGATCGCGGGATCGGTGATGACCGTGAAACTCACTTCCTGGCGGTTGCTGGCCGTCGGAGCCCGGTGGGCGGCTTCGAGGATTCGGTCGATCGCTTCCTGCGGGACGGGACGGTCGGAGAGCGCTCGGTTCGAACGACGTGCCTTGCAGAGGAGCAGCACCTGTTCGGGCGAGGGCAGCCCGTTGCGGTCGATCGGATGGATTTTATCGGGAGGAAATGAACTGTGGCGGACCGAGCCGGTCGGGCAAACGGCCGCGCAATGTCCGCAGACGATGCAGGAGTCGATATTGCGCAGACCGATCGGGTCGCCGGGTTTGGCCTGAGTCATGATCCAGGCAGGGCAAACCTTGACGCATTTTCCGCATCGGATGCAGCTGGCGGTGTCGATATTGATTTGTACGTTCATCTATTTTGTCTGCGTATTGTGTGTTTGTTAGGTTACTTATTTGTATATTTTATCCATTCGAACATATTTTTATCCCCGGCCAGTTTTCTATTGATGTAATAAGTATCTCCTCCACATCCGTTCAAAATAATTTGGTCCGGAGTATGTGACATATAAGACCAATATATGCCCCCGTTCGGGTCGAAATAACAGGTTCCTGGCTTGAATCCATCCAAGTTAATTTCAAGTGCTCCCAATACTTCATTTTGGTTGTTCGGAGAAAAATAAACCGTCCGTTCTTTCGTATTTGGATTCTTCATCAAACGGATATTCTGATAGAATAAAGTACCTTCGTTCACATTCTCAATTCTCGCAGCACGCAAATAATACATGCCGTTTTCAATATTATATACGAACATATTCCTCGGGGTGTTCACTGCTGCATCGATGTCATTTGTTGTTTTATCAACTTTAACCCAAGCACCCAATCGCCACTCTGTTAATCTGTCGGCAAGTGCATTTGAATCATTGGCTGCTGTCATGTCGTAGGGTTCGCACATTTCGATAGTTTCAGCTTTGACCATTTTCTGTCCATTGACTATTATTTCGTTGGAAGAAATGTGCTTCATTGCAAAGTCTTCGGGAATAGATTGTCTGATGATTGTATCTTTACTGAAAAGCGTGCAATCTTCTGTAATGCTATCTACTTTAAGCATCACCAAAACGGCATCATCCGACTGCTTTTCAAAATACATCATAATCTTATCGGTCAGCAACAACTCTGCCTTGTCGCTAACCCAAACACCAGTTTGGTGTTCGATCACATCGTTATTGCTTTCACAAGCACACGTACATATCGCTATTATCAGTGTGCAAAAGCATATTACTAAATTTCTCATCTTCACTCGTTGTTTATGACCTCATTTAACATATTCGATTATAGTGTCTTTGGCGTCAGAACAGGGACTGTTCGCCATGGTCCGTCCGGGAGAATCCGAGATGTGCATAGGCCATTTCGGTCGCTTCCCGGCCGCGTGGCGTTCGTTTGAGGAACCCTTCTTTGATCAGGAACGGTTCGTAAACCTCTTCGATAGTCCCGGCATCTTCGCTGACTGCCGTAGCGATGGTGTTCAGTCCGACGGGGCCGCCGCCGAATTTTTCAATAATCGTCGAGAGTATTTTGTTATCCATCTGGTCGAGTCCCCGGGAGTCGATATTCAGGGCTGTCAGGGCGAACCGCGTGATGTCGAGGTCGATATGACCTTCGCCTTTGACCATGGCGAAGTCACGCACACGGCGCAGCAGGGCATTGGCGATGCGCGGCGTTCCGCGTGAACGGAGGGCTATTTCCAACGCCGCATCGCTGTCGATCGAAACGTCGAGAATGCGGGCCGAGCGGTTTACGATACCTTTCAGAACCGAAGAATCGTAGTATTCCAAGTGGCATTGGATGCCGAACCGGGCCCGCAGCGGCGAGGTCAGCAGGCCGCTGCGCGTCGTCGCGCCGATCAGAGTAAAGGGAGCCAGTTCGATCTGTATCGAACGTGCGGAAGGCCCCTTGTCCAGTACGATGTCGATCTTGTAGTCTTCCATCGCGGAGTAAAGGTACTCCTCGACGAGGGGACTTAAACGGTGTATTTCGTCGATGAAAAGTACGTCGCCGGGGTTGAGGTTGGTCAGAAGTCCCGCCAGGTCGCCCGGTTTATCGAGCACCGGTCCGGAAGTGACTTTCAACTGTGCATGCATTTCATTGGCGATGATGTTCGCCAACGTGGTTTTACCCAGTCCCGGAGGACCGTGCAGCAGCACGTGGTCGAGCGAATCGCCTCGCATCAGAGCCGCCTGGATGAAAATCCGGAGGTTATCCACGATCTTCTCCTGCCCGGCGAAGTTGTCCAGTTCGCGGGGGCGGATCTGATTTTCGAACTCCAGGTCGCTTTCGATGTTCCGGATGTTTTTTTCGGTGCTCATAGTCCATTCTGTTTCGGGCAAAGATAATGCAGCGGGTGGAATTTGTTCCCCATTACCGCTGCTATAATGAAAGGTGTATAGGCAATCGTGCGGGCTTGCACGCAAAGATTGCCGAACCGCCTCCTATCCTCTGCAAAGATACGAATAAGCCGCGTGCAAAAGCAAATTTATTTGCGTTTTGCCGAGGCGAAGTATCTAAGAAGAAGTCAAAGATACGAAAAGGCGGACGTAATTATGAATGTTTGCTTTCAAAAATTTCCGGGAGCGTCCTGTCTTCTGCAAAGATGATGCGAGGAGAGGACAGGGCCGAATTTGTTTGAGTTCCTTTTTCCCCTCCCTGCGGAGCCATGGTACGTAAAAGTACGTTGTTTTCGCTGCGAGCGTCGTTTGGACAACCGTATCCTGTTCTTTTTAAGGATGGATCAATTCCGATAATTGCAAGGGTGTGTCGAGCAGATAGAATTACCGGTCGTGGGCCGATAATGCTTTTCTAATAATATAGGTGGGAACGATTTTAGATGAATTAGATTATTATATAACCGTAATTTATCATTATATTTGTCCAAAATTATTATATTAGTATGTCGTAATGGGGGTATGCAATAAAAAAGGCGCCTTGAAGAAGGCGCCTTGGAAGTGATCCCGACGGGATTCGAACCCATATCGTAAGAACCGGAATCTTAAATTCTATCCATTGAACTACGGGACCGGTGGCACAAAGGTATAAAAAAAATTGAATTATGCGACAAAAAATGGATAATTGGCAAAGAATCGACAGCGTTATTCGCTGGGCGAATATGACTATCAACTACTTTGCACTCTATATTGGATTGCCGCGGGGTGAAAACCTCTATCAGATAAAAAAGGGAAATAATGGTATTTCCCGGAACCTGGCCTACAAGATCGTGACCAAATTCCCGGAAGTCAGCCTGGCGTGGTTGCTTACCGGCGAGGGGCAGATGTTTGTGGACGAGAAATTATGCGGGGTGCAAATTCCGTTTTATCAGGTGGATGTCGAATCCCATATCACCCGTCTTGACGAGTTGGCCCCCGATCGGGAGATGGTGATTCCCCAACTGACCGGCTGCGACCTGGCTATGCTGTATAATGGAAAGGCTATGGGGTGTTCTATTCCGTCCGGATCGATCGTGTTCCTGAAAAAAATGACGCCCGAGGAGATTATTCCCGGACTCGAATACGTGATTGTCTGTCAAAAAATCATAACTTTGCGAATAGTTCGCACTTCGGAGCGGGATTCCGAATGGCGGTTGGTTGCTGCGGACCGGGAAAATTTCGACGATATTTTCGTCAAGGCTTCCGATATCGAGCAGGTATATCAGGTCGTGGGCAAGTTGGAAATTAAAATCTAAAATCGAATTATGTTTTCAGGAATCGTGGAAAGAACGGTGACGCTCACCGATATCCGTATCGAACAACAAAATAAGACCTTCACTTTTCGTGCGGATTTTTGCGGGGAGTTGAAGATCGATCAGAGCATTGCCCACAACGGCGTATGCCTGACCGTGGTGGATATTACGGAGGATACCTACTCCGTAACGGCAATGAAAGAGACGCTGCTGCGCAGCAATCTGGGCCAGTTGCAGGTCGGCGATATCGTCAATGTGGAGCGTTCGATGCGGCCCGATGCGCTGCTCGACGGCCATATCGTCCAGGGCCATGTGGATCAGACGGCCGTTTGTACGGCCGTCGATGATGCCGAAGGCAGCTGGTATTTTACGTTCAAATACGAACCTGCGGGGGATAATTGTACGGTGGAGAAAGGGTCGATTACGGTCAACGGTGTCAGCCTGACGGTCTGCAATTCGCAGGAGGGACAGTTCCAGGTGGCGATCATTCCCTACACCTATGAACACACCAACTTCAACCGGATCAAACCCGGTACGTTGGTCAATCTGGAGTTCGACATTATCGGCAAGTACATTGCCCGGCTCATGAAAAATTACCTGAAATGATGCCTATCAAAACCAAGGAGTTCGCTTCGCTGCTGGTTGCGGCGGTGGCTGCGATCGTCGTCGCGGCGGCCATGTGGCTGCTCGAAGCGGTGTGGTGGCAGACCCTCTGCGTGGCTTGCGCCGTGTTTGTCGGTATGACGTTACTGACGTTGTTTATTATTCGCAAGTACGTGGCTTATAAGCTGAAGCCGATCTACTCGATCGTACTTTCGCGTAACGTGCATACGCAGGAGATTCTGGATGAGCTCAAGGACAAGCACGTCGAAAACATTTCCGAGGAGCTGACCGCCTGGGCGGATACCAACGACAAGGAGATCGCGCGGCTCAAGGAAACGGAATCGTTCCGCAAGCAGTATCTGGGTAATGTGGCCCATGAGTTGAAAACCCCGATTTTCAATATTCAGGGGTATATTTCGACATTGCTCGACGGTGGTCTGGAGGACGACCTGATCAACCGTAAATACCTCGAACGGGCCGAGAAGAGCATCGACCGTTTGATCGACATCGTCAATGATTTGGATACCATTTCCAAGCTCGAGAGCAATATGACGCGCCTGAAAATGGAGTCTTTCGACATCGCTGCCATGACGCGCGAGATTGCTGAACAGGCCGAAATCGAAGCCGATAAGAAGGGAATTAAGATTCAGGTAAGGGGGGCCGACAGCCTGCCTTCGCCTTTCTGGGTCTGTGCCGACAAGCATTTCGTCGGACAGGTGTTGGTCAATCTGATTATCAACTCGATCCGTTATGGCAAGGAGGGGGGTGTAACGCGGATCAAATTCCGAGATATGCTGGATAAGATCCTCGTCGAAGTCGAGGACAACGGCGTCGGTATCGCCAAGGAGGACGTGCCCCGTATTTTCGAGCGGTTTTACCGTACGGACAAGGGCCGTTCACGCGAGCAGGGCGGTACGGGGCTCGGACTGGCGATCGTCAAGCATATTATCGAAGCTCACGGCGAGCGAATCAACGTCCGCAGCGAGTTGGGAGTGGGAACGACCTTCTCGTTTACGCTCAAAAAGGCTCAAACAGGACATTCTCACTAATTTTGCATAACGTATGATCCTTCCAATAACCGTTGTCTGGGATTTCAATCCCGTCTTTTTTTCGATCGGATCGTTCGATATCCGTTATTACGGACTGATGTGGGTGCTGGCGATTCTCGGCGGCATGCTTTTCTTCGACCAGGTCTGTAAACGCGAAGGGCTGCCCCAGAAGGTTTCGGAGTCGATTTTCGTCTATGGCACGCTGGCCACGATCCTCGGTGCCCGTCTGGGACACTGTTTTTTTTATGAACCGGGGTATTTTCTTGCCCATCCCTGGGCTATCATTACGGATTTCCGCAACGGCGGCATGGCCAGTCACGGCGCTGCCGTCGGCCTGCTGATCGGTCTTTGGCTTTTTTCGCGCAAGAATAAACTTCCTTATATCTGGTCGCTCGATCGGATTATGCTACCGGTCGCTATCGGCGGCGCCATCGTCCGTCTGGGTAATCTGTTCAATTCGGAGATCGTGGGGGCGGTGACCGATGTTTCCTGGGGGTTCAAGTTCGTTCGGCTTTATCCGAATGTTCCCATCGACTCCATCCCCGTGCAACACCCGACCCAGCTTTACGAAGCGTTATGCTACCTGGTGATTTTCGGAATCCTTTGCTGGCTCTATTACGGACGTGACCTGGGCCGGCGTCGTCCGGGCGTGATGTTCGGCGTGGGGCTGATCGGGATTTTCCTGACTCGTTTTTTTATCGAGTTCATCAAGTTGGATCAGGAGGCTTTCGAGCAGGGTATGCTGTTGAATATGGGACAGTTGTTGAGTATTCCGTTCATTCTGGTGGGGATTTATATGATTTACCGGGGCATGCACCGCTCTCCGGTAGATCCCGATACGGTGCGGGTGGTTCGACAGCAGACTGTCCGGCAGCAGGGCGGCAGTTCCAAGCCACGTAAACATCGTCGTATGAAATGATGCAGGACGAGGTAAATAAGATTGTTTTCAATGCGCTGGCCGACGGACGGGAAATTTGGTTTCCGGGAGTCGGCTCGCTCGTTCCCGAATTTCGGAGTGCCTGGCGTGCATCGGCTCGGCAGTTGGAACGTCCTTCCCGGCGCATTGCCTTTCTCCTCTCCGAGCAGCGGGGCGTTTCCGTGATAGACCTGATTGCTCGGGCGGGGGCTTGCGATGTTGCTGCGGCCGAAGATATCTATTCCCGGTGGCTCGACAAAGCCCGGGTGGAGGACGGAATCTCCATTCCGGGAGTCGGGGAGCTCAATCACCGCTACTTTCGGCTCGATTCGCAGCTCGATGCCGTTCTCAATCCTCTCGGACACGATCCGCTGCCGCTGAAACGCCGATATTCCCGGCTACCCCTTTATCTGGGGATCGCCTTGTTTTGTACGGCGGCTGTCGGTTACGGAATCTGGCAGTACGGAGAGTGGATGCGGCTGCCGTTCGTGGGCGATTCTGAAAAGCAGGAGGTCCTTCCCGTTGCCGAGGTCGTTTCATCCGTCCCGGCAAGAACCGGGAGCGGAACTCCCGAAGCCACCGGAGGTGATGCCGAATCCGGTGCGATAGACTCCGAGCCGGTTGCTGAGAGCCGTCCCGTCGAAACGTCGCAGGATGATGAGGCGGCTGGCGTCGAAACCCTTTCCGAGGGCGCGACGGGTGCGGGCCGCGCCGATCTTGACGCCGACTACGAAGCGCCGGTTCCCGAGGTCGCCAGGATGATTCCCGGCAGAACGTATGTGGTTTGGGGCGTTTACAGCACCGAGGAGAATGCCCGGCGAGCCGTCGCCGAAGCCCGGGCCCGCCTGTCGGACACAAACTTCCGGATTTACTTTTTCGGGAAGAAGTGGATGGTTTCCGTTTTCGAAAGCGATTCTGCTGCGGAGTGCCGTGACTTTATGAGAAATGCGGGGGCCGGTCTGAAGGAAGTGTGGCCCTATACGAAAAAACGATGACTTTTGCACTGATCCTGCGGCGTGCGATCGACTGGTTTTATCGGCGCCCTTTTTCTTGTGTGATATCCGAAACGGTTTTCCGTTACGGGGCCTGCGGTGCGATCACGCTGTCCGTGGATGCGGTCAGCTATGCCCTGATCTATCATTTTCTGGTTGCAGGCCGTTATTTCGACCTGGGATTCGTGGTTATGTCGCCGCATATCGCCTCTTTGGTACTGGTTTTTCCCATTACGTTCTTCACCGGCTTCTGGCTGAACCGCTATGTCGCGTTCCGCACGCTGCCTGTTGCGGCGGGCAAACAGTTGGGGCGCTATCTATTGACAGTCGTAGGATCTATTTTGCTCAATTACGCCTGTATGAAATTTTTGGTCGAGGTGTGCGGTCTGTGGCCGACTCCTTCCAAGTGTATCACATCGCTCGCCGTAGCTCTTTACAGCTACCTGGCGGCCCGTTATTATACGTTCAAGGGAATTTCTTCGGTAAAATAGAAGGGATCTGTACTCGATTTATAGGCCTTGCTCTTCGACATTTGGCTCGGAGTTGTCGTTGCTCGCAGTTTTCGGGTGTTTGCAGTCCGGATTTTTCCGGAAATACTTTTGTGCTGTTCGTGAATCAGGTGTGAGCATAATTCGGTGCAGATGGCATGGATTGGGGATGATTACGAAGTAAACAGGCGAAGCGGGTTTTCAAACCCGCTTCGCCTGTTTCGGTTCCTACCCTTATTTGCAGAGTTCGAGGATACGGCGGGTCACGTCGCCCGTGATGTTGCCCGCTTCGCCCAGCCGGGAGCCGCGCTCGTTGAAGCGACGGACGATCTCGTCGATCGTATCTTGCCCGATCTGCAATTCGTGCAGGCGAGTAGCCAGTCCCAGCGAGCGGAAGAACTCTTCGGTGGCGCGGATCGTCCGGTCGATGCGCTCGTCCTCCGAGCCTTCACGGATACCGAACACCCGCTCGCCGTATTGCAGGATTTTTCCCTTCTTCTGTTCTCGCATTACGCTCATCAGGGCCGGGAGTACGACCACGAGGGTCTGTCCGTGCGTAACGCCGTGCAGGGCCGTCAGTTCGTGTCCGATCATGTGGGTCGCCCAGTCCTGCGGCACGCCCATGGCGATGAAGCCGTTCAGTCCCATCGTCGCGCAGAGCATGAAGTTGGCCATCTGGTCGTAATCGTGCTGATTCGCTCGGATTTTGGGGGCGATTTCGATCAGCGTTTGCAGAATACCTTCCGCCCAGCGGTCCATCAGCGGCGAAACGCCCGTGACGGTCAGGTATTGCTCCATGACGTGTACGAAAGTGTCTGCGATACCGCAGGCTACCTGGAACGGCGGCAGCGAGAAGGTGGCTTCGGGATCGAGGATCGAGAATTGCGGGAACGAGTGGTGGAACGCGAACTTCTCCTGCGTGGCGAGGTTGGAGATCACCGCCCCGGCGTTCATTTCGGAGCCGGTGGCCGGCAGGGTCATCACGTCGCCGAACGGAACGACTTCGCCGATTTTGTCTTCATCGAGCACCAGCTCCCAGGCATCGCCGTCGTAGGGAATGCCCGCAGCGATGAGCTTGGTACCGTCGAGTACCGAGCCGCCGCCCACCGAGAGCAGAAAATCGACCTTTTCGGCTTTGCCCTGGGCAATGGCTTTGCGCAGGGTTTCGATTTTGGGATTAGGCTCGATGCCCCAGAACTCTACGAAGTCGCGGCCTTTGAGCGCTGCGACCACCTGGTCGTACACGCCGTTTTTCTTGACGGAGCCGCCGCCGAAAGTAACCATGATCTTCTTGTCGGCCGGAATCTCTTTCGCCAGCTTGGCGATGGAGCCTTTGCCGAAGATCAACTTGACCGGATTTTGGAAAGTGAAGTTGTTCATACGTTTCTCGTTTATTCTGTTTGTTTTCCCGACGAATTGCCGCAAGGTTCTTTTCGTCGGGTTGAAAGCATTGTTTCAAGCTTCATATTTTATGCCGCATTTTCGCGCTACCGTTTGTACTCGGATTCTTTCAGCTTTTGCAGTTCGTACATGCGGTCGCGGAATTTGGTAGCGGCCAGAAAGTCCAACGACTTGGCCGCACGCTCCATCTCTTCCCGGGCCCGGGCGATCTGCGTGTCGATGCTCTCGGTCGAGTAGGCCGACGTAACGTCTGCGGCCAGCGTCTGCCGGTTGTCGGGCAGAGGGTAGAGAATTCCATCCGTGACGGGTGTCTGAACCGTATTTGCCAGCAGGGTGCTCTGTCCCGAGCCGCTTTTCTGCGCCTGTCGGGGGAGCATTTCGTGCTCCATGTTGTAGCGCATCTGTTTTTCGCGGCGGCGGTTGCTCTGTTCGATGGCGTAGCGCATCGAGTCGGTGCAGTGGTCGGCATAGAGGATGACGTTGCCGTTCGAATGCCGCGCCGCACGGCCCGCGATCTGGGTGATCGAACGCACGTTGCGCAGGAATCCCTCCTTGTCGGCATCGAGGATCGCCACGAGGGCCACTTCCGGCAGGTCGAGTCCTTCGCGCAGCAGATTGACGCCGATCAGCACGTCGAACATGCCGGCCCGCAGGTCTTCGAGGATCTGCACCCGTTCCAGCGTGTCGATGTCCGAATGGATGTAGCGGTTGCGGACCCCCACTCGGTCGAAATATTTGGAGAGCTCCTCGGCCATGCGTTTGGTGATGGTCGTGACGAGTATCTTGTCGTCGTTGCGTACCCGCTTGTCGATCTCCTCCAGCAGGTCATCGATCTGGTTGTCCGTGATCCGCACTTCGAGTGGAGGATCAACCAGTCCTGTCGGCCGGATCAACTGTTCGACGATCACTCCTTCGCTCTTCATCAGTTCGTAGTCGGCCGGTGTGGCGCTCACGTAGATCGTGGTGCCGACCAGTTGTTCGAACTCCTCGAAGCGGAGCGGCCGGTTGTCTTTGGCTGCGGGAAGACGGAACCCGTACTCCACGAGGTTCTCCTTGCGGGCGCGGTCGCCGCCGAACATGGCGTGCACCTGGGGGAGCGTGACGTGGCTCTCGTCGATCACCATCAGGTAATCCTGCGGAAAATAGTCCAGCAGGCAGAAGGGTCGCGTCCCTTCTGCACGTCCGTCGAAATAGCGGGAGTAGTTCTCGATGCCGGGACAGTAACCCAACTCCTTGATCATCTCCAGGTCGTACTCCACCCGCTGCTTGATCCGCTGCGCTTCGGCCGGACGTCCCGCTTGCTCGAAGAAGGCGATTTGCTTGCCCAGGTCGAGGTAGATCTGCTGCACGGCCGTGTGTATGCGCTCCTTGGTCGTGACAAACAGGCTCACTGGGTAAAGGGTGAGTGCGTCGAGCGTTTGGATCCGCTGGCCGGTTACGGGGTCGATGCTCTGGATGCTCTCGACTTCGTTGTCGAAAAAGGTGACGCGGAAACACTGGTTGCCGAATTCGCCGAAAGCCGCCATGATGTCGATCGTGTCGCCCGTCACGCGGAATGTCGCGGGGGTCAGTTCCCGTTCGGTCCGGGTATAGAGCGCTTCGACCAGTTTGTAGAGGAACTGCTTGTAGTTGAGGATTTCGCCGACTTCGATATGAATGGCCATCGAGTGGAAATCGCTCGGATTGCCGCAGCCGTACAGACACGATACGCTGGAAACGACGATGACGTCCCGCCGCCCCGAGAGCAGGGTGGCGGTCGTACTCAAACGCATCTTTTCGATTTCGTCGTTGATCGAAAGGTCCTTTTCGATATAGGTATCCGTCGAAGGTAGGTAGGCTTCGGGCTGATAATAGTCGTAGTAGGAAACGAAGTATTCGACCGCATTTTCCGGGAAAAAGTTCTTGAACTCCCCGTAGAGCTGTGCCGCGAGGGTCTTGTTGTGACTCAATACGAGGGTCGGCCGGTTGAGCTGGCTGATGACGTTGGCCACCGTGAAAGTTTTGCCCGAACCGGTCACGCCCAGCAGCGTATTGTGCTTCGAGCCGTGCCGGATCGAGGCCAATAGCTGTGCGATCGCTTCGGGCTGATCGCCCGTCGGGGCATAGTCGGATACCAATTTGAAGTCCATAAGGCAAAGATAACGATAATTGAAAATTAACGTTCAAAAACAGAATATATTTTGCCTCTGTTTTTTCAGGAGTGTAATAGAATATGTTTTATGTAAAACATGTATTTTTGTATAAATTCAGTTTTGCGAACAATCTTTCCTGCGGCGGAAAAAATATACGACATGAAAAAAATAATTATTTTGATCGTTTGTGTTTTGTCGGCTTGTTTTGCCGCTGCACAAGAGCCTGTTCCGGTACTCACTTTAGGTACCTTTCATTTCGATTTTCCCAATCTGGATCAGGTGCAGTATGCCGAAAGCGAGCAAATAGATGTCCTGAACCCGGTTTACCAGAATGAGATCGAAACATTGGTCGGTTTGTTGGAGAAGTTTGCCCCAACGATTATCGTTATCGAACGGCCGGTTAAAATGCAGTTCGAGACGGACTCTCTGTTCCGTCGATATTTGGCGGACTGTTATGATTTGCAGCGAGGAGAAGACGAGCAGATCGGATTCCGGCTGGCAAAACGGCTGGGGATAGACCGGATTTACTGCGTAGATGAATGGGGAAAGCACTATGACGAAATCGATGAGTTATTACGCGATGAAAACAGTAAGGAGTATATCCGTTTCGAAACCAGTTTTTACGACCATCCGGATTCTATTAAAAGGTTTGTGCCCGAAGCTGTTTTCAAGGAGCAGGGAATTATTGCCGAACTTATCGAGCTGAACGACCCGGAGCATATTCGGCGTAGTCTGGGTAATTACTTGATCGGTCATTTCAAATATGAATTCTTCTCGAACGATTATATCGGTGTAGATTTTGAAACGGGAAGGTGGTTTAACCGGAATTTGCGGATATTCCGGAATATTCAACGGATCGAAACGGGGCCGTCCGACAGGATCCTCGTTATTTTCGGAGCGGGGCATCTGAATTTACTGAACTATCTATTCGAATGTTCTCCTGAGTATCGCCTCGAAGAGGCGAATAAGTACTTGATGTAATCCGTAATAATTGAATTATTCGTACCTTTGCAAAGATGATCGACCGGGAAACAATAGATAGGATTTACGCCGCTGCGAATATCGTGGATATTATCGGCGAATACGTGACGCTCAAACGAAAGGGTGTCAATTATCAGGCGTGTTGTCCGTTCCACAACGAGAAGACCCCGTCGTTCGTCGTATCGCCTTCGAAGGGGGTTTACAAGTGTTTCGGCTGCGGCAAGGGCGGCAATGCCGTCACTTTCCTGATGGAGCACGAGAATATGACTTATCCCGAGGCGTTGAAAGCCGTGGCCAAGCGTTACGGTATCGAAGTGCGGGAGAAGGAGATGACGCCCGAGGAGGTCGCCCGCAACGACAACCGCGAGAGTATGTTCGTCGTGAACAGTTGGGCGGCGGAGTATTTTTCGAATTACCTGCTCCATGAAACCGAAGGGATGAGTGTCGGCATGACCTATTTCCGGCAGAAGAGGGGATTTTCCGATGCGACGATCAAGAAGTTCGGGCTCGGATTCTGTCCCGCCAGGGGCGACCGAATGAGCTGGGCGGCTTTGGCTGCCGGTTATAAGGAGGAGTTTCTGGTTTCGACCGGACTTTCGATCAAGCGCGACGACGGTTCGCTCTTCGACCGTTTCCGGGAGCGGGTGATGTTCCCCGTGCATAACATTTCCGGCCGCGTGGTGGCTTTCGGAGGTCGCACGCTGCGTACAGACAAGTCGGTTGCGAAGTACCAAAATTCGCCCGAAAGCGAGATTTACAGCAAGAAACGCGAGCTGTACGGCCTGTTTTTCGCCAAGAAAGCGATCCAGCAGTATGATTTCGCGATCATGGTCGAGGGATATACCGACGTGATTTCGATGCACCAGGCGGGGGTGGAGAATGTGGTGGCTTCGTCCGGTACATCCCTTACGACCGAACAGATTCGCCTGCTCGGACGTTTTACCAGGAATATCACGGTGATCTACGACGGTGATTCGGCGGGTATTCACGCTTCGCTGCGGGGAATCGACATGATTCTGCGCGAGGGGATGAATGTCCGTGTGGTGCTGCTTCCGCCGGAAGACGATCCCGATTCGTTCGCCCGAACCCATACGGCTGCGGAGGTGCAGGAGTATATCCGGGCCAACGAGGAGGATTTCCTGACGTTCAAGGCCAAGCTACTGTTGAAGGATGCTGCCGGCGACCCGATCAAGAAGGCGGCGTTGATTAACGACATGGTGCAATCCATTGTGCAGATTCCCGACCCGATCCAGCGCTCGGTCTATATCAAGGAGTGCGCACGGATCATGGACATCGACGAGAACCTGCTGATTGCCGAAGTGGGGCGCAAGCGTATGGCTTCCACGGGCGACCGCGAAGCCGAGGAGTTCGTGCGGCGTCAGAGCGCCCGTTTTCGTGCCGAGCAGACTGCGCAGCGCCCTGAAACGGTTTTTGCGGGACAGGTGACCGGGGGCAGCAGTGCCGAAGCGCTCGAACGGGAGCTGACGCGTTATCTGCTCAAGTACGGTCATTGTTCGTTCGATTTCAAGGAGGGCCGGAATGTCGTTCAATATAATGTCGCCGAGGTAATTTTCGGGGAGTTGGACGCCGACGGTTTGGAGTTCCAGAACCGGGTCTTCAATGAGATTCTGCGGGTTTACCGCGAACAGTGGTGCGCTTTGGGATTGGGGGTCGAGGTGCCGATCCACCACTTTATCAATCACTCCGATCCGGAGGTGTGTAACGTGTCGGTGGATATCCTTACTTCGGAGGATCATTACGTTCCGAGCGAATTGTGGCGGCGCAAGGAGGTCCATGTCGAGAGCGATGCCGAGATGCTGGCTGTCGGAGTGCCGAAGGCCGTGACGCTCTACAAGTCGAAGGTGATCGAGCGGATGTCGCGGGAGCTTCGTGAAAAACTTCAGGACGAGAATCTTACGGACGACGAGATGCAGGACATTATGCAGCGGCTGTCGAACCTGAACAGGGGAAAGGTTTCGATTGCCCGGAAATTGCATCGGTTGATTCTGTAAAAAGAGGGGTCCGGGCGTACACGTATCACTATGCATACCGTGTGCAAACAGAAAATAAACAGAAAGATGTGTAAAACATATCAAAGATAGTCAAAGGCGAGAGCAGTCATGCGCGTTTGCACGCAAAGATTGCCGAGCCGCATCCTATCTTCTACAAAGATAAAAGAATTAGTTATCTTTCCCGGACACCCTCTGCGGTTGATTAATCAAATATGGTGCCGGATCGTCGGTTCCCGAACAGAGGTTCCGGCGGAAAAACAGAGAAATTGGATATGGCCGATTATAAGAATATTAACATACGGAACAAACGCGCGACCTTCGATTACGAAATTATCGAGGAGTGGATCGCGGGCATCGTGCTTGTGGGTACGGAGATCAAGTCCGTACGGCTGGGCAAGGCGTCGATCACGGACAGCTACTGTTATTTCGACAAGGGCGAACTCTGGATTCGGGGCGTGAATATCGCCGAGTACGGTTGGGGGACCTGCAACAATCATGTTCCCCGCCGCGACCGCAAACTGCTGCTCAACCGCAAGGAGTTGAACAAGATTCAGCGGGCATTGCAGGACAGGGGATTGACCGTGGTGGGCTTGCGGCTCTTTCTCAACGAGCGGGGGCTGGCCAAGGTCGTCGTAGGTCTGGCCCGGGGGCGCAAGGCCTACGATAAGCGCGAGTACCTCAAGGAGAACGACGCCAAGCGCGAGATGGACAAGGCGATGAAGAAATATCGGGCGTAACCTCGGAGAGCATCCCGGGGCCGATCGTCCTGCCGCTGCCTGCTGTCGGGTGGAATCGGATCGTACGGCTATTCGAAACGCTTTGCAGGGAGCGGTTTCCCTGCGGCGGCTTTTCGGATCGGAGAAACGGTTCGCATCCCGAGGGGCGGACTTCGGCGATCATTCCGCTTCCCGTTCGCTTCAGGGAGGGGGCGACAATGTCGGTGCGAAGGTCTGCCGGAGGTGTTTGGATTGAAAAACGAAAGAAAAAAGATATGTCACTTATTCTATGTATCGAAACCGGCACGGACATCTGTTCGGTCGGTTTGGCCCGGGACGGGGAGTTGATCTCGCTCCGGGAGAGCGATCAGGGGCGCGACCACGCCCGCCAGGTCGGAGTTTTCGTCGATGAATTGCTGTCGCAGACCGGGATCGCTCCCGAAGAGCTGGATGCCGTCGCTGTCGGCAAGGGGCCCGGCTCCTATACGGGGCTGCGTATCGGCGTTTCGTTCGCTAAGGGACTGTGCTACGGGTTGCGGATCCCGCTGGTGGCGATCGGTTCCCTGGATGCCCTGACCGAAGTTGCGAAAGAGGATTACGAAGCGGGGATTCTCTCGGTCGATCGCTGGGAGGAGGCGTGCCTCTGCCCGATGGTGGACGCCCGCCGCATGGAGGTTTATACCCGGGTATTCGATGCTGCGGGAACTCCTCTTTCGGACGTATCCGCCGAGGTCGTTACGGCGGAGAGTTTCGCGGCATGGCGCGGAGACGGACGTCCTTTCGTGATTTTCGGAAACGGTGCGGCCAAATGTGCCGGATTGCTGCCCGATGCGACGCTGATCCAGGTGGCGCCTTCTGCCCGAGGGCTTGCGCGGCTGGCACAGGAGGCGCTCGATGCGGGCCGCACGGAGGATATCGCGTACTTCGAGCCTTTCTACCTGAAGGATTTCGTCGTCACCCGGTCGAAAAAGAAGTTATTCTGAATTATAGAAGGGAATGCGTACCCGGTTGCGTAGAATAACGATCGGGTCTTATATTTTTATGGCCTATATCACTCTGCTTTGGAGCCTGATCGTTATATTCGCTCTTTGTTATTCGGATCTCGCGCAAGGTGAGGATCTGCTTTCGGGGGCAGACTGGTGTTTTGGTTTAATGCCTGTCGTTCTCTGGGCCGCTATTATCTTCGCATTTCTTCGTATTCGTACGTTCACGTTCGATGAGGCGGGTTTTACCGTATCTTATCCGTTGCTTTTTGTCCGAAAGCGGATCGCGGCCGAAGAGATCGGCTGTATCGAGGTTTTTGTAAAATTCTGTGGGAAAGGGCTTTCGTTTGCCTATCGGGTCATCCATATAAATTTAGCCGGGCAAAGGCCGGAAAATATTATGAATTGAGAGAACTCGACTATCTGCACTTCGGCGAGATATTGAAAGTAAAAATACTGAAGATCGATTACGCGAAGTGTCTGCGGCTGAAACGGGAGTATATTCGGGAGAATAGCCCTTCGATTTTTGATCTGATATTTTGGATAGGACTGTTTCTTTTCGGAGATTACCTTGTCGGTTGGATGATCTGTCAGCTTTTTACCCGTCATTATGAGGAGCTGCCTGCGGTTCCTCTTATTTCTTTTGTATTTGTGTGCGAGTGGCTTTATATCGAATTTCTGCTTCGGATGAGAAGAGAAAAAGAGCGGTTGAAGATTCGATCGTGAATTTTTACTCAATAGGCCCTGTAACTCCTCAGCTCCTTGTTGAGGAGTTTTTCTTTACCCCCGACCAGCCGGTCGAGCAGCGCATGGAAGCGGGGGGAATGGTCGTGGTGGACGGTGTGGCAGAGTTCGTGGAGGATGACGAAGTCGCGCAGATGTTCGGGCAGCGTCATCAGGTACAGGCTCAGCGACAGGTCGTTGCGCCCGTTGCAGGAGCCCCATTTGGAGCGGGTGGCCCGGATCGTTACCGAACGGTATTGCAGACCGGTTCGCACTGCGAGTTCCGCTACGCGGGACGGTAGTACAACCATCGCTTCGCGCCGCAACTGTTCCCGCCGGCGGAGTTCTTCTTCGGGCGAAAGGGTGGGGCGTGGAGGTTGCTGGGCGAGCCGTTCGGCTATTCGATCCCTGGCTGTCTGAATCCATTCGATGCGGCTTTCCAGAAATTCCAAAGCCCGGGCGGTCGAGACGCCGTAAGGGTAGGAGAGCCGGACGGGGCCGGAAGGCCTTACGCAGAGTGAGATCCGCCGTGCCCGGCGGCTTTGCGAGAGGGTCACCTCTCCGACTATCGGATGGACGATCGTCTTTTGCCTGCGGGCGGGTTTTCTGGTCGCGGGCTTCGATTTTGGATTCCGGGTTGCCGGATGATCCGGCTCGGAGCGGAACAGGTCGAATAAGTCGCGCAGCAGGGACATCGTGTCGAGAGGTTGGAGGGCAGGATTAACCGATTCGCTGACGTACGATTTCGAACAGCAGTACTGCCGCTGCCGCCGAGACGTTGAGCGACTCGATCTTGCCGATCATCGGGATCGCCAGCTGTTCGTCGCAGAGCTTCAGCACCTCTTTCGAAATGCCCGTATCCTCGGCGCCCATAACGAGTGCCGTAGGCTTGCGGAAATCCGCGTCGTAGAGCAGCTTGCGGCTTTTTTCCGTAGCACCTACCACCTGGTAGCCTTCTGCCTGGAGCGCTTTGAGCGTGTTGCGGATCGAACCGACGCGGCAGACGGGAATGGCGGTCAGTGCACCCGCCGACGAACGAATCGCCTCCGAATTGACGGGAGCGGCATTCTTCAGCGGTACGATCAGTCCGTGCGCTCCGGCACATTCGGCCGAGCGGGCGATGGCTCCGAAGTTACGCACGTCCGTCACGCCGTCGAAGAGGACGATCAGCGGCGTCTCGTCTTCGGGCACCCGTTCCAGAATGTCGTTCAGTTCGACGTAGCCGATGGGGGAGATCTGGGCGACGACGCCTTGGTGGTTGCCGCGCGTGAGGCGGTTGAGCTTCTCGACGGGAACCTCCTGTGTGCGGATGCGATGCCGCAGGCAGAGGTCGCGCAGTTCGGTCATCAACTGCCCTTCGGCGCCTTTGCGAATGTAGAGTTTTTCGATCTGTTTGCCCGCTTCGATCGCTTCGACTACGGGGCGGATGCCGAATACAAGGTTTTCCGTCATGGTATTGGTTGGTTCGTTAGTTGATTTTTTTTGTCTTTTTGTCGTGCGGCTTTTCGGATCGGGCCCGGAATCATGCTTTTCGGTGTTCTTTATCCGGACAGTCGAATCGGATGTCGCCAAAAGTTTTATTCTATTTTTCGAACGATTCTGCGGGTGCGTGCGGTGATTCGCCGGGCCTCCTTTTCGGAAAGTTTGCCGTTCATTTTCCGGGTGCCGGGGATTTCGCAGGTCCGGACTTTCATCCCTCCCGTACCCAATATTTCACGGACCGAACGGACGGCACCCCGGCTCTGCCGTGCGAGGATGTTGAAAGGCCAGGGCGTCGTACAGGCAGCGATGACGAGTGCACGTTTGCCTTTTTGCCGGGGCTGCGGAAGGCCGAGAGCCGATTCGCCCATGAAAACCGGAACGAGCCGCTCGAAGAGCATCTTCAGCCGCGCTGACATACCGCCCCAGTAGGTCGGAGTCCCCACCACGAGCAGGCCGGCCTGCCGGATCCGTTCGCCGACGGCATGGGCCGCATCGCGGGGCAGCGGACAAACGTTCGTCGCGCGGCACTGCATACAACCCGTGCAGGGGCGGAACTCCGTGCGGTAAACATCGATCCATTCGATGTCGGCTCCGGCCTGCCGCAAGGTGTCGGCAGCGGTGCGGAGCGCCTGGACGACAACTCCCTGCGGATGGGGCGATCCGTTGAGGATAAGTGCTTTCATGGTGCTGCTGGCTTTCTTCCGGCTCCGATCGTTACTCTCCTTCGGTGATTTCCAGTTCGTACGACGCCTTCTCCCATTCGTGCATCTGGTGGTCGTATTCGGCTTTCAACTCGTTGTAAGCCTTGTAGTCGGCTTCGTTGTATTGGGTCGCTTCGGCGAATTTACGGTCGTAATCCGCGATCTTCTTCTCCAGATCGGCCAGCGATGCTTCGATCGTTTCGACCGCCTTGCGGAGCTTGCGCAGGAGTTTTTCCTGCTCTTTCTTCTGTTCGTAGGTCAGCTTGCCCGAAGAGCTGGCTTTCGGCGCCGCCTCTTTCGCGGGAGCGTCCTTACGCTCCACCTCCTGCAAGGATTCCAGTTTGCGTTTTTCGAGGAAGTAGTAGATGCCGCCGAGGTATTCGCGTACGCCGCCGTTCCGGAATTCGTAAACCTTGGAAACCATGCCGTCGAGAAACTCGCGGTCGTGGGAGACGACGATCACCGTACCGTCGTATTTCATGATGGCGTTCTTGAGAATATCTTTCGAACGCATATCCATGTGGTTGGTCGGCTCGTCGAGGATCAGCAGGTTGTAAGGCTCCAGCATCAGACGGGCCATCGCCAGTCGTGCGCGTTCGCCGCCGGAGAGTACCTTGACCTTCTTGTCGATGTCCTCGCCCCGGAACAGGAAGGCGCCGAGAATGTCCCGCAGACGTGTGCGCACGTCGCCGACGGCTACGCGGTCGAGCGTGTCGTAAACCGTGAAATCGCCGTTCATCAGGTCTTCCTGATTCTGTGCGTAATAGCCGATGTTTACGTTGGCTCCCACGCGGATCGAACCTTCGGTGGGCGTGAGTTGTCCCACGATCATCCGGGCCAGCGTGGTCTTGCCTTCTCCGTTGCGGCCTACCAGGGCGATCTTGTCGCCCCGTTCGATGGTGAAGTTCGCTCCGCTGAAGACATGTTTGGAGCCGAACGACATCCCGGCCTCCTTGATCTCTGCGACGATCTGTCCCGAACGCGGGGCGGGCGGGAACTTGATGTTGAGCGTGGCAAGATCCTCCTCCTCGACCTCGATACGCTCCAGACGGTCGAGTTGCTTGATGCGCGACTGCACCTGGTTCGATTTGGTCGGCTTGTAGCGGAATTTCTCGATGAACTCCTCGGTCTTTTCGATCATCCGCTGCTGGTTTTCGTAAGCGGCCATCTGCTGCGCCCGCCGTTCGGCACGCAGCACGACGTATCGGGAGTAGGGGACTTTGTAGTCGTAGGCTTTGCCCAGCGAGATCTCCACCGTACGGGTGGTCACGTTATCCAGAAAGGCGCGGTCGTGCGAGATGAGCAGCACCGCGCCGTTGTAGTTTTTCAGGTAATCCTCGAGCCACTGGATCGACTCGATGTCCAGGTGGTTGGTCGGCTCGTCCAGCAGGAAAATCGAGGGCCGGCGCAGCAGCAGTTTCGCCAGCTCGATGCGCATGCGCCAGCCGCCCGAAAATTCGCTCGTGGCACGCTGGAAGTCGCTACGCTTGAATCCCAGACCGAGCAGCGTCTTCTCGATGTCCGCTTCGCGGGTATCGCCGCCCAGGATGTGATAATGGTCGGTCGCTTCGTTCAGCCGGTGGAGCAGCGATTCGTAGTCGGACGATTCGTAGTCGGTGCGCTCGGCGATTTCGCGGGTGAGGCGGGCGATTTCGGCTTCGAGCTTCAGCACTTCGTCGAAGGCTTTGGCCGTCTCTTCGACGAGTGTCGTAGTGTCCGCTACGCGCATCTGCTGCGGGAGGTAGCCGATCGTGCATTCGCCGTTGTAGGAGATCGAACCCGAGGTGGGCTGCTGTTCGCCCACGATCAGACGCAGCAGAGTCGTTTTACCGGCGCCGTTCTTACCGACCAGGCCGATGCGGTCCTTGGGGTTGATGAGCAGGGATATGTTGTCGAAAAGCGTCCAGCCGCCATAGCTGACGGTGAGGTTGTCTAAAGAGATCATGGTTTCGTTTTCTGCGATTTTCCGTGCGTGCGGAACGCCCGGCTTGCCGGAAGTAGGTGCTTGGGTGAAAGGAGTCGGAGGTTAGCTCTGCAACATTCTCTCGATCTCCGCCTGCGGGTCCGGGGCGCCGAAGACGGCGCTGCCGGCGACCAGAGCGTCGGCTCCGGCGTCGAAGAGCAGGCGCGAGTTATGGGCAGAGATGCCGCCATCGACTTCGATCACTGCGGTAGATTCCGTTTCGTCGATCATGGCACGCAGTTCCCGGATTTTCTCCAGCGAGTCGGGCATGAAAGACTGTCCGCCGAAACCCGGCTCGACGCTCATGACGAGCACCAGGTCGATCAGGGGTACGATGTCGCGCAGCACTTCGACCGACGTGGCGGGCTTGATCGAAACGCCCGCTTTGGCGCCAGCGCGGTGGATCAGGTCGATGCACCCTTTGGGATTGAGCGTGGCTTCGTAGTGGAAGGTGACGATTCCGGCGCCTGCCTCGGCGAAGCGGGTGACGTATTTTTCGGGTTCGACGATCATCAGATGTACGTCCAGCAGTTTGGACGTGGCCTTGCGGATGGCTTTCATCACCGGGAATCCGAACGAGATATTAGGGACGAATACGCCGTCCATGACGTCGATATGCACCCATTCGGCGGCGCTTCGGTCGATCATCTGCGTATCGCGTTCCAGGTGGCCGAAATCGGCCGACAGCATCGAGGGGGATATGATTCGTTGCATGGTTTTAGATTCTTAAAACTGAATAATAGAAACAAAGACAATTTTGGAGTAGAGTTTACCCAAAATACCTTGTTATTTTTGGCAAAGATAGTAAATTCGAAATAGAATGAGGATGTCGGGCAGGGGAATTTATTTGTAGTTGTTTGGCGTTGTAATATTTCCGGTCTGTTTATGCTTTGTATTACGGACAGTCTTGTTGTAATTATTTTAGTTGTTATGCTGGTTTTACAGGGATTCTGTTGAACAGGAACGAGAAGAGAGAGGCATTGCCTCTCTCTTCTCGTTCCGAAAAATACTTTTTTCTGTTGCAATGCTTGTCGCCGGTTTTAACGAACCGATATCGGCTCGACGGTATTCTGAAGACGATATATGTAATCCGGCCATTCCGTCTGTACGTTGGTACCCGTGCGGAAATATGCATTTGTTAAAGGAATGTTGGTCTGCATGTTCGAAAGCGACATCGAACTGGACATAGGAATAGGTGATGCACCTTCCTTGGAGAGCGGCCCAATCAATACTCTCTCTATTTCGCTATAGTTACCAGAGGCATCTTCGGCCATCGAGAGGAATGTGCCTTGCTGGTCGGCCGGGAAGAGAATCAGTGTGGACGTTTCGTCTTTGAGTGTCGCTTCCGTGCTGACGTTTGTCAAAATAGCTGATAACATCTCTTCTTCGGGATATTTGGTTTTGTCGGTGTAGTCGGCCGACAAACCTAGGAAATACCAGTGGGCCGCGTCGGAGCTATGGCTGATTTCGATGTCTATGGCTAGCAGGTTCTTGCCGGCTAATGAACTTAATTCGGGATCGAGTAGAGCCAGTTGGTCGCAGTCGTAATAAGCCCGCATCCAAGCTTTGGCCCAAGCGGACGAAACGGTTGCTTTTGGTGTCGTTAATTTCTCGCCGACAAAGACTTCACCTGCCAGCGTGCCATCGAAGTTCATACAGACAGCGAACGGGATATATTCCGTTTCCGGAGAGAGGAGTCCGGCAGGGCTTTCCGGGCCGAAAGACATGGTGACCGCACCACGAGCACAGAATCCGCGAACGATCTCTCCGATCGTGTAGCCCTGTTCCTCGTAAGTCGTGAATATCTGTTGCTGATAAGCGCGTACGGTCTCTTCATTCGATCCGTATTGTGCGTATTTTTCGGCAGGTAAGAGCTCATACCAGTATAATACGCTCGGGTCGCTGGGTGTGACGGAAACTTCCGCGCTACGGGCCGTCAATTTAGCGGGATCGATGCTGAATTCAAAAACTGTTTCGGAGGGGTCGCCAGCCGGAATAGTCTGGAACGAAGCCGACTCAACACTGGTTGTACGACCGGCTTGGTAACCGAATACCACGACGGAATAAGACGTGTTTGGGTCCAGTGCGTTTATTGTGCGGATTTGCGATCCCGTGTAAATATCGTAAAGTCCTGTGTTCATCAGAATTCCGTTCGCATCGATATAGGCGTCGGCGAGTTCCTCTGGAGTCCCTTGTGATGAAACGGCTATAAACCAAGTGTAGGGATCCTGATTGGTGGGAGTAATCGAGATTTTGGCTGATGCATAAGAGACGTCTTCGTCGGGAATCTTGATTGAGAATGTATTTAGGGATACCGGAGTCTTCTGGCTTTCGAATGTGTATTGGGAGACTTCCGAAAGCGGGTTACCCTCCTTGTCGATCGCAGCGGCCAACAGATGGTAGGTCGTCGATCCGAAAAGACTTTGGAGCGTGTTGTTGAATGGTCCTGTGTGGGTGATGTCGGCTACGGCACCGGCTCGGTCGAATCCTTCTTCCTGAATGCCGTACTCAATGTCGCTTTCGAGCATATCTTTGAATAAAGCGTCTTTATTTTTATTTGCGTCTGTAAATTCCTTGTCGGTAGCACGAGTCCAATACCATGTTTGTGTATTGTCTGATGGTGTGATGGAAATCTCGGCTGCATTCGGACTCAAGGTTTGGACATCGAATGTGAAAGTCATTTCGACGGGATTGGATTGCTCTCCTTCGGATGGAGGAGTTATGTCCGGCTCATTTTCCTTGTTGCAAGCGCCTGACAGGATTCCGCACAAGAATAGCATGTTGATATAAAGAAGTCTGTGCTTTATGTTTTTTGATATATGTTTCATGGCTTGGTGTTTTTTTGTTGGAAATATTTTCAGCCGTCATTAAAGAAGACGGCTGAAAATATAGATTACTTGTGTCTGTTTACAAAGCAGTGAAGCCGTCCATCGGACCGACATAGTCAGCTATTACTTTGATTTTGTGTCCGAGTGGAGCTACGAAGAAGCCTTCGTAGTGGAGCGTCCATTTTTGGCTTCCGCTGTCATAAGACAGATTCAGGTCGCCTTCCATGAGTACATACGGAAATATGGGATCGTCCAAATCCTGTCCGAGCGTGGCGTATGAGTAGCCGGGAATGAACTCGATCTGTGTGGGATCGAAGCCTGCGGCCGATGCATCCGGAGCACGATTAATAAAGAAGAGGCGCATGTTGGCTTCTCCTTCGGTGTCGGGTTGAAGGTCAATACGTCCAATATAGGAACGCTCGTAACCTTCCAAATCTGACGTAAGTCCGTATGAAACTACGGCTGGAGTATTTGAATAGGTGTCTTGCCATACATTATATTGAGGCTCCTCGGGATCTTCGCCTCCTCCTTGTTCCCCTATAGAACCTTGGAACGACCCAGTCAGCGTGCTTCCGTAAACGACTTGTGCCGACGCGTTTTCCTGATAGATAATATCGTATGAATCACGGGCGTCGATTGTGAGCGTGTATTCGTTGGTTTCCGGACTCACTTCAACTTTTATCGAGCCGGTTTTGTAGCCGATTTCCGACGGGCCGAGTGTACCGTTGATGTAAACGGGAGCGTTGGCGAAATAGGCTTTGGCCAACGATACGGTTCCTGCTTCTCCATTTTCGCTGATTGGGTAGTTACCCGTTGCGAGCGTTTCGGTTTCGGAATGGAATACCAGCGAGAACTGTTTCAGGTCGGGGTGAGCAGAACTGCGTAGCGGAAGGGCGATTGTCTTCTTTTCGGCATTCCATTTGGCCCCTCCGGTTTCGTCGAATACCACATTGTTGAGAGAATAGTTCTTTAACTCCATCTCGTGCGAGAGTATGCCGGAGAATCGACCGGTAAACTTGGTTTCGCTTTTGGATAATGTGCCTGTAATGGTCAGAATTACAGTGTTTGCCGTGCCTCGTTCAATTTTGACCAATGTCCCTGCAGGAAGGTTGTCGTCAATGTCGCTATTCCCTTCGATGTCTATCAGATAAGAGGAGGATACTGTTTTATAAAGGTCTTCTGCAAGCAGGCGGCTGCCGTTTCTCTAGGCGCCGTTGTTTTCGATACCTTCAAGTTTGATTTGGGTCTGATAAACACTTGTGTTGTCCGTTTCGAACAGGTTAATTAGTAGCATGCCGTTAGGCAGATAAAGTAATTCTCCTGTTGAAAAAGTGATATCGATTTGCTCCGGTTTCGGTTCGGGATCTTCCGTCCCTGGGTCTTCGTCTTTGAGCGGGGTAAGTTGTAATTTGTTGGAAATTGTCTTGCCCGTCTGGTTCGCAGCTGCAGCGATAACGGCATATGTAATCTGCTTGTCGACGGGAACTCGGATCGAAAGTTTGTTCTTGTCCGTGAGTTTAATGCTCGTTCCGGTTGCGAAAATTTCATCAGCAGTCGTGGGGAGCGATTCGTTCGCGTTCATGCAGACGTAAGCGCATTGCTCGGCATTTTCCACGTTGATCGAGAAGTTCAGTGCCCCGATTTCACTTTCTAAAGCAGAAATTGAGATGCTCGGTTCGGGGATAAGGTCTGATGTTTCGTCATCACTACATGCAGAGAGCATGGCTGTCAAAGTCAATCCTACCAGGAAAAACTTCATGGAAGCAAAGTTCATCATAGAGCATTTTTTTGGTTAAAGAATAATTTCAGAATAAATATATGGATAAAAAATGATTTTACAATGTTGTTTCGAAAATAAATTAGATTATATTTTTTAGGTTCTTTGCCTCTATTATAAAATGTAAATAAATTTGCTTTTGCATTTGACTTATTCTTATCTTTGTTAAAGATTGGATGCGGTTCGGCAATCTTTGTGTGCATGCCCGTACGATTGCTTGCATCTTTTGTTATTTTTGTTGCTGTCATGAATACCGGAATCGTTGTCGTTTTATTGTCGCTCGGCGTCGTTTGCGCCGTGCTGGGTTTGCTTTTGCTCTCCCTGCGTCGGGATAACGCCCGTTTGTCGGACGAACGGGCTGCTGCGGACGAAGCTCGCCGCCTGGCCGAGGAGTCGCGCCGGGTGTCCGAAGAGAAATCCGCTGCCGCCGAAATCGAAATCCGCACCCTGGTCGAGCGGAGTACGCTGGCGCAGGCCCGTCTGGAGGCGGCCGAACAGCGAATGGCCGAGGCACGTGCCGAACGCGAAAAGATGGAGGAGACTTTCCGGACCCAATTCAAGAACCTCGCCAATGACATTCTGGGCGAACAGTCGCGCACTTTCAAGGAGACCAACCGCGAAGCGCTCGACGTGTTGTTGAAACCTTTCCGGGATAACATCGTGGAGTTCCGCGAGCGGGTCGAGAAGATCTACTCCTCCGAGAACGAACAGCGGGGGGCGTTGCGCAACGAGCTTGAACGCCTGATGGAACTCAATCGCCGCATCACCACCGAAACGACCAACCTGACCAACGCGCTCAAGGGCAATTCCAAAGTGCAGGGCGACTGGGGCGAGATGATCCTCGAAACGATCCTCGACAATTCGAACCTGATCCGGGGCGTACATTACGATACGCAGCTCAATATCAAGGACGAAGCGGGAAACAACCTGCGGCCCGACGTGGTGCTTTATCTGCCCGAAGGCAAACGGATCGTCATCGACTCGAAGGTGTCGCTCACGGCATTCGTCGGATACGTCGGGGCCGAGGACGAGGCGACCCGGCGCCAGTATCTTGCGTCGCACGTCGCGTCGGTGCGGCAGCACGTCGTCGAACTGGGTCGCAAGGAGTACCAGCGATTGCTCGATTCGCCCGATTTCGTCATTATGTTCATTCCCAACGAACCGGCGTTTCTGGCGGCGCTGCAAAACGACAGCTCCATCTGGGCCGATGCCTACGACAAGAAAGTCATCATCTCTTCGCCGACCAATCTTTTCGCTTTACTGAAGTTGGTGGACGATCTTTGGAAGCGGAACGCACAGAATAAGAATACGGCCGACATCGTTACTTACGGTACGAAACTCTACGAGCAGTTGGTGGCTTTCACCGCTTCGCTCGAAGGGGTGGGACAGTCGCTCGACGCCGCCCGGGACAAGTACAACGATGCCTACAAGCGGCTTTGCACCGGTAACGACAACATCGTCCGCTGCGGGGAGCGGCTTCGCAAACTGGGAATTCCGACCAAGAAACAACAGTCTGCCCGGACTTTGCAGGCGGCCGATTTACCGGACGAAGAGTAGCTTCGGCAGGGGCGGGATTGCCCCGGCACGACAGCGGTGCGTAACCGGTGCGAGGGGTGCTTGAAAAAGCCGGATGTCGGGAGGAGGAGATGCGAGTTTCCTCCCGAGATACGATAAAAAAAATCTACCGGGATGCTCCGTCGCCGATCACTTATCGGGCAGGAAAATTCCGGCAGATTTGTATTTCAAATTGTCTAAAGCAGCTTTTGGAGCAATACTTCGTCCTTATACCCTTCGGGGGTACGGATCCACTCCTTTTTAACCCCGACCCGGCGGAATCCGGCTCTTTCGAAGAGAGTCAGGCTGGGGACGTTGTCCGCGAGTACGTTGCACCACAGTTGCCGCAGCCGGAGTACCGTGCGGGCATACTCTTCGAGCAAAGCCAATGCCTCTGCCCCGTATCCTTTCCCGCGCTGTGCCGGATCGTAAACCAGAATGCCGACGCCTGCCCGTTCGTGCTGCGGCTCGAAATCGAACAAGTCGATGGCTCCGATCGTTTCCCCCGCTGTGTCGTCGATCATCAACCGCAGTTGTCCGCATCGGTAAATACCAGCCTGCTGCTCCTGGATGAATTGTTCGATCGAATAGTGCGAGAACGGTTCGATCGTACCGCTGACTGTCCACAACGAAGGATCGTTTTCCCACCGGCAGAGCAGTTCGAGGTCCTGAGGTTCGACGGCCCGCAGGCTGCAAATATGGCCTCGGAGCATCATTAGCAAAGTCCGAGCACCTGATTGCGAATCAACATGGCAGCACCCCAGGCGCTGGCCGTCTTGCCCATTTTCGACAAGCGGAATTTGGTGTCCTTATAAACCAGATTGAGCGAGTATTTGTTGGTCGCCGACTTGAGGGGCAGCATCAGGTAGTCGCCCGCTTCGGCCAGCTCGCCGCCTACGATGACCGTTTCCGGATTGAAGGTGTTGATCAGGAAGGCGACGGCCTTGCCCGCCTTTTCTCCGACCTCCTCGATCAGTTCGATCGAGAGATTGTCGTCGTGCTTGGCTGCGTCGATGATCTCATCGACGTGGATGGCTTCGTGCTTGTTGTATTTTTCGCGCAGGATCGTATTGACACCCTGGCTGATAAGCCGACCGAACTTCTGTTCGATCGCGATTCCCGAAACTTCGGTTTCGAGGCAACCTTTCTTGCCGCAGGAGCAGATGATTTCGTTGTCGAAGAAGGGAATGTGCCCGAACTCTCCGGCAAAGCCGCTCTTGCCGTAGTAGAGTTTGCCGTTCATGACGATACCGATGGCCAGGCCGCGTCCGAGGTGGAGGTAGAGTACGTCCATCTCGTCTTTGGATTTGCTGTTGGTGTATTCGGCATAGCATCGGGCCCGGGAGTCGTTTTCGAGCAGTACGCGGATGCCGATGCGTTGTTCGATCATATCGCGCAGGGACTGTTCGCTCGAAGTGAAATAGCGGTAACTGCGTCCCGTCGTGGGATTGACGCGTCCGCTGACGCTGACACCCACTCCGAGGATTTTCGCGCGTTCCACACCGCACGTATCGATGAAATGTGCGATATTCGAGCAGATTTTTTCGAGGCATTGAGGGCGATCCTGCAGTTCGAAGTCGGTCAAGAGTTCCTCTTTGACGATATTGTTGTGCAGGTCCGTGATGAGGAACGACATGTTGTCCCGGCCGATATTGACGCCTGCGAAATAGATGGCCGAGCTGGCCAGTCCGAAGACGTTGGGACGTCGTCCACCCGGAGTTTCGACCTTGCCCAGATCGGAGACGATGTTCTCCTGAACGAGTTCCTGAACGAGCTTGGTGATGGTCGGTACGCTGATGTGCAGCTCTTTGGTAAGCTCCGAGAGCGTACACTCCCCGTTCACCGCCATATGTGCGATGATATTTCGCTTGAAGAGGTTGTTCTTGTGCGAAATACCTTTCAGATTGTCATCTTCCTGTCGGCTGAAAAATTCGGTTAACGATGTCATAGTTATTGATGTCGTTTGATGTCTTCTGTAATTTTTGTGCAAATATAGAAAGAATTCAATCGAATTTGGCGTATTTGATCTTGTGATATGAAAAAAAATTATAAACAAAATAGAATCGATTGCTTGTCAATCGATTCTATTTTGTTTTCGGAGGCGGGTTACAACGTCGATTTCGACTCTACGACCGCTTCGGGATTCACTTTTTTGATAAGACCCTGCAGGACATTGCCGGGACCGAGTTCCGTAAATTCGGTCACGCCGTCCGCAAGCATGTTCTTGACGATGTAGGTCCAGCGTACCGGTGCGGTGAGCTGTGCGATCAGGTTGGCCTTGATCGTCGCCGGATCGGTTTGGGGTTTGGCATCGACGTTCTGGTAGATGGGGCAGACAGGAGCCTGGAAGGGTGCTTCGTTGATCGCTTTTTCGAGTTCGACCTTGGCCGGCTCCATCAGGGGCGAGTGGAATGCACCGCCTACGGGCAGACGCAGTGCGCGTTTGGCGCCCGCTTCCTTGAGTTTGGCACAGGCGGCATCGACCGCTTCGACGCTGCCCGAGATAACCAGTTGGCCGGGGCAGTTGTAGTTCGCCGCCACGACCACGCCGTCGATCGAGGCGCAGGCTTCCTCTACTTTGGCGTCGTCGAGTCCCAGGATCGCCGCCATCGTACCGGGTACGGCTTCGCAGGCTTTCTGCATGGCCATCGCACGTTTGGAAACGAGCCGCAGACCGTCTTCGAACGAAAGAGCGCCGGCCACCACCAGGGCTGAAAATTCGCCGAGCGAGTGTCCGGCTACCGCGTCGGGCTTCACGCCCAGCGCCTTGGCCATGATGACCGAGTGGAGGAATACGGCCGGCTGGGTGACTTTAGTCTGTTTGAGCTCTTCGTCCGTACCGGCGAACATGATGTCGGTGATGCGGAAACCGAGGATTTCGTTGGCCTGCTCGAAGAGAGCCTTGGCTTCGGGGACATTGTCGTAGAGGTCTTTGCCCATGCCGACGGCTTGAGCGCCCTGACCCGGAAATACGTATGCGTGTTTCATAGTTTCTGTCAAAATATTTTTTGGTTACCGGGCAAAGATAGCAAATATTTTCTTACATTTGCACTGCAACGGTTCACGAGGGGTTACGCCCCGTCAGATTAAATGGGAACGCAGTGAAAGTCTGCGACAGTTCCCGCTGCTGTGAGTCCTGCCCGACGATCCGAGGTGATCGGCCCGCTTGCGGGCGGTGTTTCGGATGCCCGGGTGTATTGCCGCGACACTCTTTTGCCACTGGTCCTGCGGGGTCGGGAAGGCGTTGCGGCGGGGACGAGTCAGAAGACCAGCCTTTGCCTGCCCGATGAACGGACAGTTCGGATGATATGCGTCTGCGGAGAACGGAGCTTTCGGAAAAGACCTGCGAGGCATCTTTTCGGTGGATTGATAACCTGAAGCGAGGCGGCTCTCTGTTTCCCTGATGAAATATTTTTCGAAACCGTTGTACGGCATACGCCGAAGTGCGGAGTTTGTGCAGAAGAAGAGTGTCTTGCCGATAAAGGTTTCAGTCGCAATAAAGTAGAGATTAGTATGGACTGAAACAAAGAGGTCGATCTGTTGCCGGGTCGATCTCTTTATTTCTGGTGTCGGACGGAATGGGCTGCCCGGCTTCTTCCCTCGGGCGCGGAAAAACGGCTGTCGGGTGTCTGCGACGGATTCTCCCGATACAAAAAAGCAGCGCTTTATGCGCTGCTTTTTTCAATTTTCCTGATCGCCTATTTCTCTTCCACGATCTTGAAGGAATCCTTGTAGAGTCCGCAAACGGGGCATACCCAGTCGTCCGGGATGTCTTCGAATGCCGTGCCGGGTGCGATGCCGCTTTCGGGATCGCCCTTGGCCGGATCATATACGTAGTCGCAGGCGGTGCAGTGGTATTTGCGGGGGAATATGCGGTCGGCCACCTTGTCCCAGTCGATCAGCTCCCAGTACGATTTGATGAAATCCGCGCGGCGGTTGCGGTAGTCGATATAGTAGGCGTGTTCCCATACGTCGATCGTCATGACGGGCTTGAGGCCTTTGGTCATGGGGTTGCCGGCATTGGATTCCGAGATGATCTGCAATTTGCCGTCCTTGTCGGCTGCGAGCCACGTCCAGCCCGAGCCGAAAAGTCCGGTAGCGGCTTTGGAGAACTCTTCCTTGAAGGCTTCGACCGATCCGAAGTCGCGGGCGATGCGATCCGCTAGTTTTTGGGGCATCGGCTTCTGATCGGGGGTCAGCATCAGGAAGAAGAACGTGTGGTTCCAGGCCTGGGCCGCATTGTTGAAGATCGGACCGTCGGCTTTCTTGACGATTTCCTGCAGGGACATCGACTCGTAAGGCGTGCCGGGAATCAGGCGGTTGAGATTGTCCACGTAGGTCTGGAGGTGTTTGCCGTAGTGGTATTCAAAAGTTTCTTTGCTCATTTTCGGAGCGAGCGCTTCCGTCGAATACGGAAGTTCGGGCATTTTGTGAACCATAATTCTTTCTGTTTTAGGTTTTGATATTGTTAAAGATTCGGTTTGAATTGTCGTCGGAGCCGCCGCCGGGGTGCCGTGCAGCAGGATATATCCGTTGAGGTAGGCGGCGAAGAGCGTCCAGAGCAGGTAAGGTACGAAGAGCCAGGCGGCAGCGCGGTCCCTGCGGCTCGCGGCGAAGATGTAGAGTCCCACGAGGATATTCAGCAGTACGATGTCGATGAATCCGGCCAGCGGATTGCGCAGCGTGAAGAACAGGATGCTCCACAGGAAGTTGGCGATAAGCTGCAAGACCCACAGCCGGATGATTCCTTTGTGCTGCCGACGCACGATGAGACGCCCGAGCGAAAGTCCCATGCAGAGGTACAGGACGCTCCAGGCGATCGGAAATACGATATTGGGCGGCGTGAGTGTCGGCTTGGTCAGCGTCGGATACCATTCGGCGATGGACGAAGCCTGGAAAAAACTTGCCGAGATACCTACTGCAAAGCAGGCGAGGACGGGAATGAGGTAAGCCGCTATTTTTTTCATGCTTGGGGTATTGAAGTTTTTCTGATTCCGTGCAAGAACAGTGCAAATTACGCTGTTTTCTTTCCAAATTTAATAAAAATAATCGGATTCGAATCCAATTCCGGCTCCTTGATCGACGTGTTTTTTTCCAGGGCGGATGTCGTTTTCCCGGTATTCGTCGTGAACGTATCGATAAACGGTTTCGGAGATATCCGCTATGATTCGGGCATTTGTTTCCGGGTTTTCCGCCGAATCTTTGATGAAGACGGCGATGGTATAGCGGGTGCCGTCCGGCAGGATGACGAATCCCGGATCGTTGGTCCCGGCGAAGATGCCTCGTTCGTCGCGGTCGCTCGTGCCGGTTTTGTGTCCGATGACGGCGCCGGTTCCCGACAGTGGTTTCGGAAGACGGTCGGCACCTGTTTTACAGTTTATCAGGTTTTGCCGGATCATTTCCCGCAGTGTAGGAGTGAGAATCTGTTCTGTTACGAGCAGCTCCAGCAGAGCGGCCGCTTCGAGCGGCGTACTCCAGTTTTCGTAGCACGTTTGCGGATCGTCGTGCATCTGCTGTTCCGTTGCTGCGATTGCGAAATTGCGCAGTCCGAGCGACCGGACGTAGCGGTCTGTCGCTGCCGGACCGCCCGTGTGCTCGAAGAGGATGTCGCAGGCGTTGTTGTCGCTCAGCTGCAGGCTGTACTCCAACAGACGGCTGACTGAAAGCGAGATTTCGCCTTCGGGAAATTCCTTCCGAAGGGGACTGTACGTGTCGGGGACGAGCTCTTCTTCCGGAATGAATATTTCCGTGTCGGGCGTCAGTCCGTTTCGGTCCAGGTAATCTGCGACGGCGAGGGCCTGGTGGAATTTGAATACGCTCATCAGGGGGTAGCGGTCGTCGTTATTGACCGTTACCGTATCTTGTGCGTCGAGGATGACCGCAATACCGATTTCGGCTTTTTTATCCTTTATCACCTTTTTCAGCCGATACGACAGGTCGTCGCCCTGCGCTGCTGCGGCAAGCGGAAAGAACGAAATCCAGAGAATCGAGATCAGTGTGCGCATATACTTATTAGGTGAGATTGACCGGAAACAAAAATAGTGTAAATTTCGATTCCTTCCGGGGTGGATTTCATGATTTTTGTATCTCTTTCGATTATTAGGTTATGCCGGCGGGCGATTCGGGGTATCGTGTCGATGCCGTAAATCGTCCGATTCGCCTCGAATCAGTCCGCCTCGGTCGATTCTTTACGGCCGGAAGATCGAAACGCCGCTAAAATTATTAGCTTTGCGGACGGTTGATTTTGTGAATTATGAGAAAGAACTTACTGGCAGCAATCGTTTTGCTGGTATTGTACATTCCTTCTGTTTGGGCCGCAGCGGGGTATCCTGTGCGGGGCAGGGTTATCGACCGTCTTTCCCGGGAACCGGTCGCCTATGCAGCCGTTACGATCACCGGCCAGCCCGGTAAGGGCGCCATGACCGATTCGCTCGGGCGATTCGAGATCCTGCAGGTGAAGCCCGGCATTTACAGCTTGACGGCGTCGTTCATCGGTTACCGAACGGTCGTGACCCCCGAATACCAGGTGTCGGCCCGGACGCCTTTCATCGAAATCGAGATGGAGGAGGAGCCGGAGCATCTGAATGAAGTCGTCGTTCGTCCCTCGCCTTTCCGCCGTACGATCGAGAGCCCGGTCAGTATGCAGGTGATCGGGATGCGGGAGATCGAGAAGAGTCCCGGCTCCAATCGCGACGTGTCGCGTATCGTACGTTCCTATCCGGGCGTGTCGTTTTCGCCCATCGGTTATCGCAACGACCTGATCGTGCGGGGCGGCGGACCGTCCGAAAATCGCTTCTTCATGGACGGGATCGAAATTCCCAATATCAACCATTTCGCCACGCAGGGTGCCACGGGCGGTCCCGTAAGCATCGTGAATTCCGATCTGGTGCGCGAGATCAATTTCTATACGGGTTCGTTTCCCGCCGACCGTGCCGGGGCGCTCAGTTCGGTGCTGGATTTCCGGTTGCGGGACGGCGATCTCGAACGGCAGACCTTCAAGGCGACGCTCGGTGCCTCCGAAGTGTCGCTCAGCGGCAGCGGACACGTGGGTAAAAAGACGACTTACCTCTTTTCCGTGCGGCAATCCTACCTCCAGTTCCTCTTCAAATTGCTGGGGCTTCCTTTTCTGCCCAATTACATCGACGGGCAACTGAAGGTCAAGACCCGTTTTTCGGAGCGGGACGAGCTGACTTTCCTCGGACTGGTGGGCATCGACAACATGAAGCTCAATCTCGACGAGAAGGGCGAGGAGAACGAATATCTGCTCAGTTACCTGCCTCGTATCCAACAGGAAACCTTTACTGTGGGTGCCGTGTACCGCCATTACGCCGGACGGCACGTGCAGTCGGTGGCGTTGAGTCATAACTACCTGAATAACCGCAATACCAAATACCGCAACAACGACGAATCGACTCCGGATAATCTGACCCTGCGTTTGCGGGGCGTGGAGCAGAAGACGACTCTGCGGTTCGAAAATCGCTCCTACCTGGGCCGGTGGACGCTGCGCGAAGGAGCCGAACTGAACTATTCTACCTATCATAACAAGACTTTGCAGCGGACTTATCAGCAGGAAGCCGAGCTGCTGGACTATCGCACTTATTTGGGAATTGTCGGCTGGGGCTTTTTCGTGGGGGCCGACTATGCCTCCGCAGACAAGCGGCTGACGGTTTCGATGGGGGTGCGGGCCGACGGATGCGACTATTCGGCGGAAATGGAGCGTTTCTGGAAGCAGCTTTCGCCACGTGTGTCGGCTTCTTATGCCTTGAGCGACAGCTGGTCGGTGAGCGGAAGCGCAGGGCTTTTCTACCAGTTGCCGCCCTATACGGCGCTCGGTTATAAAGACAATACGGGCGAGCTGGTCAATCGGGGTCTGGAGTATATGCGGGTCCTGCAAAGCGCCGTCGGCGTCAACTGGCGTCTGCGTGACCGGTTGGTGGTTTCGCTCGAAGGTTTCTACAAATATTATACGAATATCCCGCTTTCGGTGGCGGACGACGTGCCGCTGACCTGCAAAGGCAACGACTACGGTACCTCGGGCGACGAATTGCTCGTTTCTTCGGCCCAGGGACGCGCCTACGGTCTGGAGCTGATGGTGCGTTGGCAGCTTCCCGATCGTTTCAATCTGGTCGGTGCACTGACCGTTTTCAGCAGCGAATACCGCAGTCGGCACGATGCGAAATATATTCCTTCTGCCTGGGACAATCGTTTCGTGGCGAATATCAGCGGTACGTACGATTTCTCGCGTGGGTGGAGCGTCGGGGCGAAGCTGAGCGCTATCGGCGGAACGCCTTATACGCCGTACGACGTCGATAAGTCGTCGCTCGTCGAGGCATGGAACGCTTCGGGACGTCCCTATTACGACTATTCGAAGTATAATACCGGCAGGCTCGACGCCTTCGCCCAGTTGGACGTGCGCGTCGATAAGGTGTTTTATTTTCGCAAATGCATGTTGGGGATTTATGTCGATTTGCAGAACGTGACCTTCAGCAAGCTCCGTCAGCCCGACGTGCTGATGAGTACCGGCGTGATCGAGAATCCTTCGGCTCCGCCTTCGGAGCAGCGTTATAAGATGAAGTATATCCGCCAGGCGAGCGGTACGCTGGTGCCGACGCTGGGCGTCACGGTCGAATTTTAATCGTACAGCCATGAAAAATAACTTGCTCAGCGACAAGCTCGCCTACAACGGGGATACGAAAACACGGACTCATCTGCATCTGTGCAGTTATACTGTGGATCGGGTCGAAGAGGCTTCGGGAGATGATTTCGAGGAGATGAAGTCCCGCTTTCAGCCCGATGGCATCACTTGGCTGCAGATTCACGGACTGGAAGATACGGATGCCGTGCAGACGGTTTGTACGCATTTCGGGATCGATTTTCTGGTCATGCAGGACATTCTCAATACCGACCATGCCAGCAAGGTCGAGGAGCACGATCAGTACAATGTGATTATTGCCAAGCAGATTATGGGTGGCGAAGCGATGCAGGTCAGTCTGGTGCAGGGCGCTGATTTCGTGCTGACGTTTCAGGAGCGGGACAACGATTTTTTCGACGATGTGATGCGTGCCATCCGCAGTAATGTACTGAAAATCCGTACCCGACAGTCGGACTACCTGTTTTCGGTGTTACTCAATGGCTTGATAACCGGTTATATGTCGGTTGCGGCGGCGATCAGCGACGGGTTGGAGGAGCTGGAATCTGCATTGCTGGCCGATACCGGAGACCGGGACATCGGAGTACAGATGCAGGAGCTTCGGCGGGATTATATGCAACTCAAGCGGACGGTTCTGCCGCTCAAGGAACAATATTCGCGGCTGTTTCGTTCCGATTCGAGTTTGTTGCACCGGGTCAATCGGCCTTTCTTCAACGATGTGAACGATCACCTGCTCAACGTGGCGCAAAATATCGACATCTGCCGTGAAACCCTTTCGTCGCTGATGGATTTGTATATCTCGAACAACGATTTGCGGATGAACGATATTATGAAACGGCTGACTGTCGTATCGACCATCTTCATTCCGCTGACTTTTCTGGTCGGAGTATGGGGGATGAATTTCCGTAACATGCCCGAACTGGAGTGGGAGCACGGTTATATCCTGGCCTGGGGCGTGATGATCGTCATCGGATTCGTGACCTATTTGTTCTTCCGCACGAAAAAGTGGCGTTGAGGTGCGCAGTCGGTGCTTTTTTGGCGGACGATGCGGGGAAATTCCGGGATTTTGATTTTCTTTGTACCAAAATTCCGGGCGGTACCCGCGATTTAGCCGACATAAATCCTTGTGCCGACTGCGCGAACATTCTATTGAAAACCTCCGATGAAAAAGATTTTCTCATTTTCCCTGCTTCTCATCCTTGGCCTCGTGGCTTCCCAGATTCTTCCGGGGATGCTCGGAGAGAGCTATCCTGCATTTCGGGCCGGGGCGACGACCTTTCTTTATGTCTGTCTGTCGTTCATCATGATCAATGTCGGCCGGGAATTCGAGATCGATAAAAAACGTTGGCGCTCCTATGCCGAGGACTATTTCATCGCTATGGCTACGGCAGCCGTACCTTGGCTGCTCATCGCTCTGTACTATGTTTTCGTGTTGTTGCCGCCCGAGTTTTGGGGCAATGGCGACGCCTGGAAAGAGAATCTGTTGTTGAGCCGTTTTGCCGCTCCGACTTCGGCCGGCATCCTGTTCACGATGCTCGCGGCCCTGCGGCTCAAGCGAAGCTGGATGTATCGGAAAATTCAGGTGCTGGCGATTTTCGACGATCTGGATACCATCCTGCTGATGATACCTCTGCAAATCCTGATGATCGGTCTGCGCTGGCAGCTTTTCGTCGTCGTGGTGATCGTCTTTCTGCTGTTGTGGCTGGGGTGGAAGAAACTCAGTACGTATGAGTTGAGGCAGGATTGGTGGGCGATTCTGACCTATTCGGTCGTGGTTTTCGGTGTTACCCAACTGGTTTACCTGCTTTCCAAATATTATTTCGGCGAGGAGGGCAGTATTCATATCGAGGTGCTGCTTCCCGCTTTCGTATTGGGTATGGTGATGAAAACCAGGCATGTCGAATCTCGCGGGGAGCGGATGGCCGCTTCCGGCATTTCGTTCTTGTTCATGTTTTTGGTTGGATTGAGCATGCCGTTGTTTATCGGTATGACTGCTGCGACTGGGGAAGCTGCTTCTTCCGTGACCGGTTCGCAGCCCATGATGTCGTGGGGCGTGATCGCATTCCATGTGGTGATCGTCTCGTTGCTGTCCAACCTGGGCAAACTTTTCCCGATGTTTTTTTATCGTGATCGGAAGTTGAGCGAACGTCTGGCCCTTTCGATCGGTATGTTTACCCGCGGCGAGGTAGGGGCGGGCGTTATCTTCATTGCGCTGGGATATAGCTTGGGCGGTCCGGCACTGGTTATTTCGGTGCTGACCCTCGTGCTGAACTTGGTACTCACGGGGATCTTCGTCGTTTGGGTTAAAAAACTCGCCTTGCGGACTTACGCTCCCGAAGAGTTCGATGCCGTATCGACGATCCGTTGAAAGACGGATTTCGCCGGAATCCGTTTCTGATCTTTCACTCCGGATATAAAAGATTGCGGGAAAAAAGGTTCCCTTTCCTTGTGAATATCGAATGCAGTTGGGGGCGTGTGGGCTACGAGGTTTGATTCTGCTTTTGCCGCAGCTGTCCTTCTGACCTTGTGCAGCAACAGTGGAGGGCCGCTTTCGGAGTGGCGACAGGCTTTTTCCCTCTCCCCTTCTTATCCTGTGTTGGGAGGAAAGTCATCAGTTTATAGCGTTGCATGTATTTTCTCTTTTAACTCCGCAGCATTTCCGTTTACCCTCCAGCGTTTTTTCTCTCCTTTTATAATAGTATAGGTGTATTGTCTTCTGAACCGATCGAAGGTGTTTCTCGCGATCCCGTATTCCTTGCAGATTGCCGCGATACTTTTTCCCTGATTCAGCATTTGGACGATTTCAGCTCTGCCGGTTAGCCGTGCGGATCCGATTTGTTTTCCTGTTTCCCGAAAGATACTGTATTTTTCCATATTTTGTCGCGTCGCATTTTATGAGTCGGGCGACTATTGCGGATTCTGTTTCGCCTGTAGGTACTCTGTGGTGGTATCGGCCAAGTGGTTTTTATTTTCAGTCTTGTCTGCTTTGAATCTCTGATGCTCCTTTTGAAACATCTGATAATTGCCATATTTGGTCATTATCTGTTCGATGGTCTGCATTGGCATTATGCCTTCGTTATTGTACGACAATACGATGTATCTGAACCGGGCGTTCCGGATCAAATCTTTGAATGTATGCTGTACTTTCGCCTTACTGCAATAATTCGATTTGTTGTATTCTCTTAGCTCCGTTTTTCCCTTCGGAGTAAATGATTTATAGTCGGCAATCGTGTTCAGCAGATGGTAGTTTGCGCTGTATTGTCGGGAGTTGTACGGTGGGTCGAGGTATAAAATATCGCCCTCGATCCGCTTAATCAGACTATTCGCATCTTCATTGTACACTTCGTGTTCGCCGTTGTTTATTTGGTAATCTGCGGGAGCGATAACGAGCGTTTTCTGTGCTGACTGTTTGAGATGTTTGAAAAATGCTCCGTATACGGATGCCGTATTGGCGCATTTGGCTGCGTTTTCGAGCAGACAGCACAGCCGGAAATAGTATAAATCGTCGGATATTTCTCCGGTTTCTGCCAATGCTCGATAGTCGATCTGATGGCATCTATTTTTGATCGTTGTCATCGGAGAAATACTGACGGTCATTACCCCCCCCCTCGACAATATTGAGAGTATATGAGACCATTCTCTGTCCCTGACAGCGAGTTCAGTATTTCTATATAATCGGCTTTGTTCGCAAGTTCGTAGCAGTTGCCTATATAGTTGCGATTGAGGACATAACTGTAATACTTCCAATTATTGGCTATTACTTTGCTAACTCGTGTTTTGAAATGAGCCCTACGATACACGTACCTGCAAAGAGATCGCAGAATACCATATCCGATGGATTATCGCCGACGACCTTTTTGATCGTATTGTCGATAAAATCCCGCAGCGAATATTTCGATCCTATGTAATTCATCACTCGTACATGATATTATTAAACTTCAGCATTTCTTCGTCGTCTGTAAATTCTATAATATTCCAAGGATAGGAGGTAACGTCTATTGGATTTTGTGTCGAACGCTCTGAATGCGTTGATGTTTTTTTGACCGAGTTCTGATTCCGGGCATATCAGGATTGGATGTATTACGCTCGGTCTGTTGGGAATATACTACTGTTCTATTCAGTCTATATATCGGGATATCTGTCTGGGATTAGTTACGGCCTTCAGTTCGATAGGTACGATCTATTTTGTTTTTTCATCTATTTTCTGCGAAAACATCACATCGATTCGCTGCATGCCGATGCCGCATGAAACCTTGTTTCCTAACTATTCTATGTTTTTGCAATTGACTTTAAGGGCCCGGTTCAAGATCGGATCCCTGCCGATATGTTGCGCCAAATACATCTGCAAATGTACTTTATAGGCTTTCCTGTTGCGTCTCTTGTAGATCAGTCGGGGCAAGATGTCGAACGCGGTCTGTGTTTCGTCGGCATATACTTCAGTTTGCAACATATTTTCGACTTGTCTTCTGTTTTCATCGGTGAAACTGTTCCCGTTGAGGGCCTTATGGTTATTTTTTCGAGCGGATTAAAGAAAACAACCGCTCTGCCTCATAGGGCATAAGCATGGTATTTCCGCGATTGCCTTTCAGCTTTCTGTATATCAAACTGCACAGCATTTGATAGGGGCCTATATACCTTATTATATCATCCAAAGCCTCCCATTCGGAAGCCCCTTTTGCAAATACTTCGTACGGTTTGCTCAATACCCGGAATGTCAGATTTATCCAAAGTTTCTCGCGCAAATAGTAACCGTCGGGTTTAAGGAAAGGGTCACTGGCGATCTGATATATGCCGTAAAATTTCCCTTCTTTTCCTTTCGATGTCTGCACGTAAAATATCGCATAATCGTTCGCGCGTACCCGGCTGAAATCGGCCATCATTGCAACCAGTGTATTTCCCGTTTGAGCAACTGATATATTGGAATGTGCTGATCGGTTGAAACCTACGGTTTTATTTCTGGATCTCGTGCCTGCGAACATGTGCTCCAGATGTACTCGGAAACTCTGCTCGGTTGAATAAAAAGTAGTCGCTTTTCAACGCTCTGTATTTCCAGATGTTTTGTGCGCCTAATTTACCGCGATTCCCTTCGATATTTTTAACCACGATGCCCTTTAACTTGACTTTCAGGTGTTGTTTTACGGAATCCATTATCTTGAAAGCCAAAGGAATCACTTCGCTTTTTTCAGAAATATCCCCAGGTGACTATCGCAAAATAACCGTTCTTTCTCAAGTATCGGAAGCCGTGGCTATTGCGTTCGACAATTTTTTTTAGAAAGCATCGATGTCCGAAATATTGGACTGGTCCCTGCTGTCGTCGGTGAATTTTACGATGTCCAGATAAGGCGGATGAGCGATCATAAAATCGACCTCCTCTCGGTGCCTTTCGCCCAGCTATGCTGCGATCGCCTCGGAAAACGGCTGTCGATCGGTGACATCGACACTCTTGATTGCGTAGTTGATCGAAGACCATTCGCTCATAATGCTATTGACATAATCGATAATTTTTTTGGGGGGGCGAATCCGATGTAATCTTTGCGCAGGTTTTCATATGCGAACAGGGTAGTCCCGCTGCCTGCGAACAACTCCAGCACGGTATTTCCGGCATTCGTAAGCGTTTGAGTAGTTGGGGAACGAAATTGCCGTGATAGATATTCTTGTGCTTGCCTTGCCTCTCTCTTTCGGGGATCAACCACAGGCTGTCCACATTTAGATCGATCTGCTTCCAGTTATCTTTATTGATCTCCATAACCTGTTTGAATTTATCTTTATACCTCGGCTGAATAAGGGACTTTGTAAAATTTTTTTATCCTACATAGATCCTTTACGGTGGGATCCAATTACAAAGATACACGAAACGGTAAGATATATCAGCTATAAGGGGCTGTTTGGACAATAAAAAAGGCGGAAAACTTAAGTTTTCCGCCTTTCCGTACCCCCTCAGGGGCTCGAACCCTGGACCCCAACATTAAGAGTGTCGTGCTCTACCAACTGAGCTAAAGAGGCGTTTGCAGGTGCAAATGTAGGATGTTTTTTTTATTTCTGCAAGAAAAAAATATTTTTTCTTCGTAAAAAATGCAGAGGAGGGCTTCGAAACGGAATTTTGCTTTTTTTTATCTTGTGTATATACTAAATAAAATATTATTTAAGTTATATAGGTGCATCGACTGGTTACCGAATTATTATGTTTCAAGATTTATTATTTCGGTACATCCGTCCAGGTGATGGAAAAAACGCCGCCTGTGGGCTAAAAATCATTTTTTTTGGGGGGGGGATTTTTTGTAGGTACGAATATTTGAATTTTAAATGTAAGATATTCAATATATTGTGATTTTTGATTTGCTTTTTTATTGAAAAAACTGTCTTAAAAAGTTGTTTAAGTTAGATTAATTTCCTACCTTTGAGAGAATTTCGGATTAAGAATTCGATTCCGAATGAAGGCGAGAATATTGATTCCGTTCGGTGCAGTTGCTTTATCGCAGGAATACGCTGGGGAACGGACGGGACAAAAGAATTGAATTTTGTTGGTTATATTGTGTATTAGGATTATTCTACGATACTTGCATGGTGGATTTTCGCTTTTTTATGATGTTTTTAATACCTAACTTTTAATTTTTATTAACCCGAAAGGGTGTCCGGATTTCGATCCGGTAGCTCTTTCACTAAACTACTTGTTATTTTTTTCTATGAAAAAGTATTTTTCTTTTGCGATGGCGCTTGTGGCGATGCTCGCAATGGTGAGTGCAAGCAGTGGCTGAAGCGACGATGGCGTGGATTACAGCGTCACCATCGTAGCTAAAACTACGCTTTCCTTATCGAAAAACGCTGGAACGGGTCGTTTGGCGTATGAAATTCAAGGGGCCGATAAATCGTCTATTGTCGAGGCAACGACGAACGTGGATTGGATCAAGAATTTCAACTATGCGGAGCCGGGATACGTCCAGTTTGATTACACTGCACTCGACGAGGGTGTCGAGTCTCGTTCGGGGCAGATCACCCTTTCTTATACGGGGGCAGCCGATGTAGTCGTTACCGTAAATCAGGGTGGTACCATGACGTTCGAACTTACGATCGATCCGAAGTCGATTACGGCAAACGGCTGTGCAATGCAGATCGTTCCTTCGAACGAGAGCGAGACCTATCTGTGCGCTTTTATGACTAAAGAATACGTCGATTCGTTCGAGTCCGACGAGGCTTTCATTCAGGCCGACTTGGAGGCGGTGAAAGAACAGGCCGAAAGTCGGGGGATGAAGTTGTCTGAATGGTTGAACATCTTACTCATGAAAGGTTCGAAGACCAATACCGTGGATGACTTGTCGCTTGCCAATACGGCATATTATGGGTATGTGTACGGTTGTACGTCCGAGGGCGTGCCTACTACGGACCTTTTCAAGGCGGAGTTCACGACCCAGAATGTCGAGATGACCGACCTTACGTTCACGGTTACTTCCAAGCAGGTCAATGCCGACCCTTATCCCGACAACAATCCTTACAACGTAGAGGTAACGATCACTCCGAGCAATCCGGATGCGAAGTGGATGTTCTCGACGATGAACAGTTATGTTTACAAGGTTGACGAGTGGACCAGCAAAGAGTATTTGCAGGAGTTGCAGTCCAGTGCGCGTAAGCAGCGTCCGACTCTTTATCAGGGCGAGCAGAAGTTCATGTTGAACACGTCTTTAAAAAACCGTGTATGGGGCGGTAACGACTACTATTTCTGGTGCTTCGGCATGGATGACAACTACAATATCAACAGCGAAAATGCCGAGGAATATTTCACGGTTACGACCGGAGAGATTCCTGTAACCGATAATTGCACGTTCACGGTCGAGAAGTTGAATGTGACAGCTCAGGATTGCGAGATCAAGATTACGCCCTCGAATCTGGAGACGAAATATTTCATCGGTATGTATCCCGGCGGCAGTGCCGAGAAATACGGTAAAAGCGTTTGTGTCGAGCGTCTGCTCCAGCGTCTGGATATGTATGATTCCGGTTCGGGCCTGGGTGATGGCACCCCTCCCAACTGGCAGACCAACGAATGGGTGCAGAAAGGCGAAATGACGACCAAGATGGGGGCCGATCAGGAGTGGCGTATCGAGCCGGAGAGCACTTACGAAATCTTTATTTTCGGTTTCGACAAATACGGACATCGTACTACCGATGTTTCGGTGACCGAATTCACGACTCCGGAATATGTCGCTCCTACAGATTTTAAGTTGGAATTCGAGTTCTCGAAGATCGAAATGCGTAGCTTTACTTGTACCGTTACTCCGTCTCAGGACGACGTTTGGTACCATGTAGGTCTGACTTCTGCAAACAACTTCGATCAGTATAAGGATTGGCGTCAGTTCATCGATGCAGTGATTCATGCAGACGGTGGCGGTACATTGGCACAGTATGTCGGTGAAGAGGTTCTGACATCTTCGTGTACGCCGGGTACCGAGTATGTGGCTTATGGTTTTGCTTATGCGGATGGCCAGGCTCAGTCCGATTTGAGTTCTGCCCGCGTAGAATCGAAACCGTTGCCGCGTAATATGAAAGCAACTGTATCTGGAACATGGCAGGTTTACAACGGTGATGAACTTGCAGCTCGTTATCCTGCAGCTTGGGGGAACTATGCTGGTAATCAGTATGTATGCGTTTACCAAGCGGAGCCGACTAGTGAGGAAACTGCTCATACGTGGGTCTTGATCCATGCACCTCGTGGTGGTACGCTGCCTCTGCCGGATATGTTGATCTTCGATTATTTCGAGAATTATCCGTTTGTAGCCATCTATAAGGATGCTAAGCACGGTCGTTGTACTCCGCCGGGAGTAGGTCCTTGGGGCTTCTACTATGCAGGTCAGGATGCAACCGGTGCTTGGGGTGAGTTGATGTATGAAGAAATCTTGCTGAACGATCCTGACCACCAGGGTGATATCGATACTGCTCCGACCGATGGTTTCGATGATAAGCGCGGCGAGGTATCGGCTGTATCGACCGTATCGAAGGTGGATCTTTCTGCTCCGATTCGTTTCAGCCAGGCTTCGTTCATGCAGATCGAGCGCGAGCGTGCAGACCATGGCAAGTCTTCGATCCTCAATGCAGCTTCTAAAAAGGAGGTATCGGATAAATTGGATTTTGATGTAAGAGCACAGCTCAAGGCTGCTTCTGAAATCGTTAAATAATCCGAAACAAAACGGTTATTCGTCGAATTTCGACGAGTAACGGAATCCCGGAGGGGAAGAGAGCGATCTCTTCCCCTCTTTTTTGTGTATAAGGATCTTTGGAAGAGATAGACTTGGGGAAAGTCCCTTGACATTCGTTTGTATGTCGGGGAAAGTCCGGCGGCATTTGCGCCTGTTTTACGGGGACTGATAATGTGATTGTCTTTTGTTTTATGGGATTGATTGGGAGCGAGGTTTCTGTTTTGCAGGGAAGATCGTCAGTGCCCCCCCCCTCTCTTTGGAGTGTTCGAATCGTTTTTTATAGGAAGGTTGTCGGTGCTAAGAGTCCGATTATTGATAACGGCTGCTTGGGGCAGGAAATGACAGAGTCGGATTGGTGTTTGTCCGGGTATTTCATCCTTGGGCGGAGTGATTGGTGCTGGTGTCCCTATTCTTCGGTATTTTTTTCGTCGCTCCCGAACGGAAAGTAAAAAGTAATGGGCATTGCCGTCTTTCTATAGCTATCTATATAGTGGTAAATAGAAAAACCGGCCTGCAAATATCGGCGGAATGCTGAGTAGGGTTTTGTATTCCGTATAATGGTGTCGAATCGGGTGCGACAGGGTGGGAGTTTCAAAACCAGGGCAAGGACGGTTTTCAGAGATATTGGAAGGAACCCTTCGATAGCGGATGCTCCGTCACTTGTCGCTTGTTACTTCTCCTGTCATCTGCATCTATTATCTGTTGCCCGTTACTTGTGTCCCTGTTATTTACCTTCGTCACCTGCTGACTGTTTCAGCTATCCGTCGCTTGCCGTTGCTCGCCATTTGCCCGGTTGTACGCTGCCGGCCTTCTGTCCCCTGACTCATCGCCCGATTGCCTGCTACCAGCTTTTCCCGGTCGGTTGTTATCTGTAGTTGCCGCTCGTCACGTGCTACCAACTCTTCGTCGCTTGCTCTCTGCTCCCGTCGCTTGTTGTTCGCTGCCTGTCTTTCGTTACTCGCCATTTGCGCCTGTCACTCGCTTGCCGTTGCCTGTCTTTTGACCTGTTGCCTGCTGTCAGCACTCGTCGTCCGAGGGAGGTTTCTGTCGTGCGTGTTCGATCGTAAAACGAAACGATCCGACAAAACTTGTCGGAAGCGAGGTGTTTTAAGATGTTCTTGGAGTGTAGTACGAATGAAAAAAGGCTGTCTATATGTAGCAGACAGCCCTTTTTATTTTTGAGCGGCGAGCGGATTATTGTTCGGCCGACAGCCGGAGTTTGTCGCTGTTCCACTCTCCGCCGGCATCGGGGTAGAGAACCGGGCGCTCCTTTTCGAGGCCCTTGAGGTGGAGATAACCTTCGTAGAGGTTGATTCCGTTGGCGGAATCTTCGGCGAGCGAGAATGCTACGACGCACGGATGCAGTTTCGTGGTGTGGTAGCTCTCCTCGATACGGGCGATATAGGCCGCCTGCCATGCGGGATCGTTGCTGGGATTCCCTCCCTTGCGGCGGGACATACCGCTGCGGCTGGTGTTGATCGGAGCCTGTTCGACGACATAGAAGCCATATCGGTCGCAAAGGTCGTACAGCGCACCGGATACGCCGCCTGCCGGAAGCAGAATCAGGTTGTACCCCTGTTCCTTCCATTCGAGCAGTTGGCTCGGCGATACGGTCGTACCCAAGTCGGGTACGGCCTTGAGTGCTGCCGGATACCCGTTGATCGCCAACTGCCCCCGGGTGTTGCCGACGGTGCGGAAGCCGACCTTGAGCGATACGTACTCCGTATAACGGCCTTCGGTCTGTGTCTTGAGCCGCAGGGTGTAGAGTATCGGGTTGCGGGCGCTCCATACCATCGTATCGGGAATCTGGGCGACCAGACGCAGGGTGTCTTCTCTGCGCATGTCGAGTTCGATCTCCTGGCTGCCGTATGTCACGACTTCGTCCTGCGGCGTCAGCAGTTCGTAGTGGATTTTCGCTTTCTTGGGATTCAGCGCGTCGGTTTTCACCACGATGCCGACCTCGCCGTTGAAGACGCTGCCGTTTCGGTACGTTTTGGTGAACAGGTCGCGGATGCGGATGGTCGGCTGGGAAAAGACGTAGCAACTGCCTAACGCCGGTTCGGAGGGATGCGCCCAACTTTCGAGTACGGTGCTTGCAGGATTGGACAGCACCTTGATCGTCAGATTATTGGCCCCTTCCCGGACCTGTTTGGTGAAGTTGTAATCCGCCGGATTGCTCCCGTTCTGGCAATATCCCGCGACCTTCCCGTTCAGGCGAATTTCGTAAGCCGACGAAGCCCACTCCACATGCAGGAGCACCTGGCGGTTTACCCAGGCGAAGGGCACCGTGAATTTCGTGGAGAACTCCGTGCCGGCTTCGGTCGTCGTTTTTTCCCACTCTGTCAGCGGGGTGAAGTATTTGGAGGCTTCGCGCGATCCGGCGGCAGCCTCTTCCGCCGTCGGATAGACGACGAAAGTGGTGCGGGAAAGCTCCTTGCCTATCTCGACCGGCTCCGGCGAAGCGTAATCCTGGGCGCAGGCCATCCATGCGGAAGAGAGAAGGAGCAAGGTCAAAAGACTCTTCATAAGGCGATAAATTTTTTATGCGGCTCGGGCGGATGCGGACGAGTTGGACCCGCCGTCCGCCTTTCGCTGTTTAGTTAAGTAATAAGATACGATCGGCACTCTTTGTCTGCGAGCCCGTACGCTCGCTCCCGCTTTGCGCTGTATTCTGCGGCTTGGGGGCACTTTGCATACGGGGCGATACGGATTCCGTCGCCTTTTCGTATATTTGTCCCTGTAAAGTTACTAATTTTTTCCGAATATGATTCCCGACTATCCCCGGCTCAATTTTCCTGCCGTCAAATTGCGGATTTCGCAGCGTGGGGAGCAGATGACCGTTTGGGATCCGCTTCGGGGAATCTACCTGGTGCTGACTCCCGAGGAGTGGGTGCGCCGTCACCTGATCGGGTTTCTGATTTCCCATTGCGGAGCACAGCCCATGCGGATCGTCCAGGAGTATGCCGTAGCGATGAACGGATCTCCGCAGCGTGCCGATGTGGTGGTCGTGGACGACCGGGCCCGTCCGCTGGTGCTCGTCGAGTGCAAGGCTGCCGGGATCAGAATAGACCGTCAGGTGCTGGCGCAGGCCGTCCGGTACAATTCGGTGCTGGGGGCCCGTTACGTGGTACTGACCAACGGCTTGACGCACTATTGTTACGAGTGTGCCGACGGGCGATATACCCGTATGGACCGTTTTCCCCGCTTGTAAGTCATGAGCTTTATGCGGGCCTGATTCATAGATTTTTCCAAATATTGTTGCATATTCGAATATATTTTGGTTAATTTAATCAAAATATTTGGGGGGGATTTTTATATTAGTTTTGCACCGAAAAGAGTAAAAGCCCCCCACACACAATATTTATTGAAAAAATATCGGAATCTTCTGCATATAGTAAAAGACATTATTTCGTATCTTGGATATTATTTCGTAACGATTGGAAATCAACCCTTTTACATCACTTTAAATTCATTTGCTATGAAAAAGATTATTCTTTCATGCGCTGCCGCTCTGCTGGCGATAGGAAGCGCCCATGCAACTCCCAAATTTTTGAGTTTGAACAACAAACACGGCAAAACAACTATCAAAATTGAAATCCCTGCATCCGACCGTGATGAAACCAACGGACTTTCGATCGAAGATGTGGTGCTTTATAACGATGGTAAAACCTTTCAGGCAAAGAAGGTCGATGCAATTTGGGGCGATAATTCCATCGTTATTTTGCAGTTCGAGAAACTTACCGCTTTCGAGGATTGCACACTCTCTTTTTCTCTCAACGGTGAGCCGGTCAGTCTGGATATTCAGAGCTGCCTGGCCGATCGCAAATAAGATTCGCCCCTCATAGTCGGGGTTGGTGGCAAGCGTGCCTGCGCTCTGGGAATGCAGAGTTTATATTTGGGGGTCATGTCTTTCCGATGTACCCTTGGCCAACGATCGCGGCATCGAGCTTATTTGCGGTCTGTGCCGCTTCTGTAATGCCGACACGCCCTTCCTCTCCAAAGAGGGGAAGGGCGTGTCGGCTTCCAATAGCTCCCCGAAAACATATAATCGCGTTTTGTTATTTGTTGCCGGGCGGTCGAATGTCCGTTCGGGACGGTGCGATTTCTCCTGAAGATATCGACTTCGGAGGCGATTCTCCGTTATAGATTCTGGTAATGAGCTTCGATGTATCGTTGGAACGCCTCCCGGTAATTTTCGCCGATCGGAACGTATTCGCTGTCACTTATAAAAACCCGACCTTTCACGTAGCTCCTGATACGTTGCAGGTTGACGATGTAGGAACGGTGGACCCGCATGAACATTTCCGACGGCAGGGCCGCTTCCATGTTCTTGAGCCGGAAAAGAGTCGTGATGGTCGATCGGTCGTCCAGATGGAGCCGTACGTATTCGCCTTCGCTTTCCAGATAAACGATGTCGCTGATGCGTACCAGCGTCGTTTTATAATCGGCTTTGATCGAGATATACTCCCGGTCGCGCGGGGTGGCTTCCGGGGCCGGGACGTCCCCCTGTGTCTTCCGATAGGCCAACAGTTCATACAGCGATTGCGCTTTGGTTACCGAACGGTTGAAATCGGCGAAGCTGAACGGTTTGAGCAGGTAGTCGATCGCATCGAGTTTGAATCCCTCGACGGCGTATTCCGAATATGCCGTCGTGAAGATAATCATCGGGCGGCTGACGAGCGACCGTACGAACTCTACGCCGCTCAAATCGGGCATGTTGATATCCACGAAAATCAGGTCGATCGGATTTCCGGCCAGATATTGCTGGGCTTCGATGGCGTTGGTGAACGCTTTTTCGAGCTTCAGAAAATTGATTTTGGCGATATAACCCTGTAATTGCCGCAGTGCCAGCGGCTCGTCGTCTATGGCGATACATTTCAGCATGGCATGATGGGGATTATGAGTTTGACGGTATAAACGGCCGGATCGGAATCGTCGATAGCGAGCGTATAGTTGTCCTGGTAAATCAATGCCAGCCGTTTTTTGACGTTTTCGAGTCCGATGCCCGTAGTACCCGACCGGGATTTTTCGTGACGGCTGTTGCTGATGACGGCCGTTACCGCATCATCCCGGTAGCCGATTCGGATCTGGATGAACGAGGCGTGGTTATAACTTACTCCGTGCTTGAACGCGTTTTCGACGAATACGATCAGCAGCAGGGGCGGGATGGCCACTTTATTCGGGATCGAGTCCGGATAGTCGAAACGGATGTCGATGCTGCTGTCGTAGCGGATGCGCATCAACTCGATGTAGTTCTCGATGAATTGGATGTCTTTTTTGAGCGATATGGTTTCGCTGCCCGATTCGTAGAGAACGTACCGCATCATCTTGGACAGTTCGATAACAGCGCTTTTCGCATATTCGGTATCTATGTCGATCAGGGCGTGAATATTGTTGAGCGTATTCATGAAGAAATGGGGATTGATCTGGTATCGCAGATAATCCATTTCCGCTTGCAGGTTCTGACGTTTGAGCTCCTCCATTTGCTGTTCGTCGCGCAGGGAGCGATACAGCAGTTTGATACCCATGTTCAGGCCCGTCATGAAGAATCCCAGCAGGATGTTCCAATAGATCGCCAGATCGGTGAATGACGCTTTGCCGTTCAGGATGTAGGGTTCGGTGTCGTATGGAGCGTATTTTTCATAAATGGCGACCAGCGAGAAAACGGCCGTAATGGTCAGCAGATTGACGACCAGATACCATACATAACGATGTTTTCGCAGTAACAGTCTGGGAGCGATCAGGCTGTTGTGGATGATGAAGATCAGCAGATAAGGTGCGATTTTTAGCCAGGCGATCAGGATGTTCTCCAGACTGACGTGTACCTCTTCGAGCATTTTCGAGTTGAGGACCGGTACTAGGATAATCACCATCCATACCATCAGGTACAGGAGGTTTTCTCCGATCATTTGTTTGCTGCTGAATTTCATATTGGCAAAGATAGCGATAAGCCGGAGGCAAACGCAAATTTATTTGCATTTTGTCGAGGCGAAATGTTCGGTGTCAGAGATAGTGAAAGGTGAGGTCAATCGTGCAGGCTTGCACGCAAAGATTGCCGAACCGCATCCTATCTTCTACAAATACAAAGATAGTGAAAGCCGAGAAGAAAACGGGAACTTGTTCATCGTTTTCCGAGGCGCATCCTGTTTTCTGCAAAGATAGTGAAAGGTAAGGACAATCGTACGGACTATTGCGAAGATTTCCGAGGAGCCTTCGAAACAGCTTGCCGCCTGAAAAGGCGGCAAGCTGTTTCGAAGGGAAACTTGTCGGATTGTCGGCGGAAAACCCTTCGATAGCGATTTTTCGTGCGTCATCGAATCGGCCTATTTCTCCAGCAGAGCCGTATTGTATAGGTAACGCTTGATGCTGCGTTTGGGCGTCTTTTCAAATTCGGTGGGATAGACCGTGATGCTTGCGACCTGTTCGTAGGATGCCAACAGTTTGTTGAGCTCCTTGAGGTTGTTTTCCATGATTCGGGGCAGTTCCTCTTTATCGATCCCTTCGAGCTCCGCCTGTTCGAAGTCGGGTACGACCAGTGCCGTCAAACGACCGTTGTGCTCCAGAACCAGCGATTCCTGGACCATGTACATGTTGTTGAGTTTGTCTTCGATCTCTTCGGGATAAATGTTCTGTCCGCTCCCCGTGAGTATCATGGTTTTCGATCGGCCGCGGATGTAAAGCGTGCCGTCCGGGTCCATCGTGGCGATGTCGCCCGTATGGAGCCACCCTTTTTCGTCCAGAACCTTCCGGGTTTCCTCCTCGTTCTTGTAGTAACCCATCATGACGTGCTCGCCGTGCACCAGGATTTCGCCCGCGACGTGTTCGGGATCGGGCGAGTCGATCTTCACCTGAAGGAATTCCGAAAGGAAACGCCCGCAGGAACCGGCCTTGAATTCGTTGTCGGGAGTGAAGCTGATGAGCGGGGCGCATTCGGTCATGCCGTATCCAATGGTAATCGGGAATTTGATGCTCATCAGAAAAGCCTCGGTTTCCATGTTCATCGGTGCACCGCCCACGATGAAGATGTTCACCTCTCCGCCGAACGATTCCATCATCTTCTTGCGGATTACCGAGCGCAAGGCGGTATTCAGCAGCGGAATCTTCATAGCGATGCTCATCGGACCCTTTTCGAGCAGCGGCAGTACTTGTTTGCGATAGACTTTCTCGAGAATCAGGGGTACGCAGCAGATGATCGTGGGGCGCACGACCTGCATGGCTTCGATCAGGATTTTCGGAGTGGGAATTTTGCCCAGCAGGGTGATGTGGCCTCCGACGGCCAGCGGCGCGAGAAAGTCGAATGCGCAGCCGTAGGCATGTGCCAGAGGCAGGAACGATAGCGTGCGTCCGCCGCGCTGGAAATAGTTCGTGCCGGTTTGGGTGTTTATGGCTCCTTTGGCGAAGAGCACGTTGCCCGTCAGGTTATTGACCGAGAGCATGACGCCTTTCGAATAGCCGGTCGTTCCCGAGGTGTAGTTGAGCAGGATCATCCGGTCGTTGGGAATCTTGTGGAAGCGGATATGTTCCGGTCCGAATCCCTTCGGATAGGCTTTGCGGAAGTGATTTTCGCGGTTTTTCTGAAACTCCGTCAGCTTCTTCGGATCCCGGCGCTCGTAGATCGCGTTCAGGTCCGTGAGCGAGAAGACGGCTTCGACCTTTCGGATCTGGTCGGCTTCGATCGCGTCCCAGAACGTGTCGCCCAGGAAAAGCAGTCGGCTTTCCGAATGGTTGATGATGTGGATCACGTCGTTGGCATGGAAATCCTGCAGAATGGGTACGATGACTGCGCCGTAAGTGATCGTGGCGATGTAGGTGATGCACCAGCGGGGATTGTTGCGGCCGATCAGCGCGATCCGGTCGCCCTGCCGAATACCCGCCTCGTCGAAGAGCAGGTGCAGCTTGGCGATCTCGGCGCCCATTTCCAGGTAGGTGAAGCTCTCCTGTTTGAAATAGTCGGTCAATGCCGGAAGCGTGTGGTTCTCCCGGAAGCTGGCCTCGTAAATATTGATCAGGTTTTCGCGTAACATAGAGTTTTCGGTGTCAGGTGATAGGTAATTTGATCGGAAAAACAAAGCTTGCTCTCCGGCAGGAGACGTTCCCCTTTGCCTGGCGTGACTGCCTTGTCGAAGCGGTTTCGGCGAGTTTTACCTGTGCCGGGAACAAGACAGTTTTTTGTATTCGGCAGGGTGGTATCGTGTCCGGGCCAATGCTTTATTTTCGACAAAAATAATTAAAAAAACGATCCGCCGAAAAAGCGGGTCGTTTTTTCGGGCACTATTTTTTGTCCTCTCTTCGATGGGGCTTCCAAATGTATATTTTAGATTCCGTGCCGTTTTTCAGCCGTACGATATTCTTGCGATGGGTGTAGAGCAGCAGAACGGCCGTGACGAATGAGAAGACGATGAACGGCACCGATTGGTTTACCTTGGGCGAAACGATCGTGAAGATCGGAAAGCAACAACCGGCCACGATAGACGCGAGCGAAACGTAATGCGTCATCATCAGGATCACGACCCATACGGCGAAACAGAGCAGTACGACCGGCGGATAAATTCCCGTGATCGCCCCCACGAGCGTTGCCACGCCCTTGCCGCCCCGGAATCCCGCGAAAATGGGGAAGATGTGTCCGAGCACGGCGGCGAATACGGCGATGATCTTGATATTTATCAGCCACATATCGTTGATGTAGGCGTCGTATTTGAGGATCTCGGTCAATGTGACCGCGACGAATCCCTTGAGGAAATCCAGCAGAAAGACCGGCAGGGCTGCCCGGCGTCCCAGCACCCGCAGCATGTTGGTCGTACCGGCGTTTTTGCTGCCGTGTTCCCGGATGTCGATGCCGTAATATTTTTTGCCTATCCATACGGCGCTGGGGATCGAGCCGAGCAGGTAGGCGATGATTATCATCGTGATAATGCAATAGTAAGTCAGTATCATGCCCTTTATTTGTCAGGATTGTATATGCAAATATAAACGAAAAAAATTTAAATACTGCGGCTTTTGGGGAAAATAGTCCGAAGCGAACGGGAAATCCGGGAGTTTTTCGTATATTTGCAAAATTAAATCAATTATTAACCGCTCTAAAATAGTTAATTTTATGATCAATACGAAAGCTTTATTGGAGCCGATGGGGTCTTGGGCCTGGTGGCGTTCCTGGATTCAGTTGTTTGTCGGTTGTGCGATCATGGGATCCGGTTTCGTTTTTTTTATCAATCCTTACAATTTCGTTCCGGGCGGAGTCTATGGCGCCGGCATCGTATTGCATAATATTTTCCCGTCGATCCAGGTCGGTACTTTCGGCTATATGTTCGACGTGCCGCTGATGATTACCGCCGTATTGGTTTTCGGCGGACAGTTCGGCGCCCGGACGGTGGTGGCTGCGCTGTTCACGCCCGGTTTTATGAATATCCTGACGCGGTTGGTCTATTCCGATGCGGCATTTACGGCCGACGGTATCAATCTCGATCCGGCGCTATTGCTGGGCGGTTCGCTCAACTTGTCGAACGATCTGTTGCTGACCTGTATCATCGGTGCGGTCGTTATCGGCGTGGGGCAGGGTATGGTCGTGCGGACACAGGCTACCACGGGCGGTACGGACATTATCGCCATGTTGCTTCAGAAGTATGCGGGCATCAAGTTTTCCACGGGTATCTTCCTGGCGGATTGCGTGGTGATCCTTTCTGGCTTGGTGGTGATCGGTTTCGGTCTTGGTACGGGCGATAGTTCGGGTTCGGGCTGGGTGCTGACACTCTATTCGCTCATTACGATCTTCATCTGTTCGCGGGTCGTAGCCCGGGTGATCGACGGTGCGTCGTACGACAAGTTGCTGTTCATCATCAGCGATGAAAACGAAAAACTCCGGACATTCATTCTGGAGGATCTGGAACGCAGCGCTACTTTTATCAAGGCACGGGGTATGTACTCCGAGGAGGAAAAGGATATGATTTTCCTGGTGGTCGATCGCAAGGAGGTGCATGCGGTACAGCGTAAGGTACAGGAGATCGACCCGAAAGCATTCTTCGTGGTTACGGATGCCTACGATACCTACGGAGAGGGCTTCAAGCCTTTCCCGGAAGCGGGTGCGATTCAGGCACAGTAATTTTCAGAAATACCGGGGAAACGGGAACCGCGATCGTCGATTCCCGTTTTTCGGTCCTAATTTTACCGGGCGAGTCCGGTTTTGCAACTATGAATAACGAGAAGATAAATACTTTGCGTCCGCTGCAGGGTGCGGGCCGTAAACTTTTTGTCGAAACATACGGCTGTCAGATGAACGTCGGCGATACGGAAATCGTCGTTGCGATCATGCAGCAGGAGGGCTATGTCTATACCGACAAGATCGAGGAGGCGGATGTCGTTCTGATCAATACCTGTTCGATCCGAGATAATGCCGAACAGCGCATTTGGGGACGTTTGCGGGAGATGGCTCATCTGCGCCGCCGCCGGCCGGGACTGCTCGTCGGTATTATCGGTTGTATGGCCGAACGTTTGCGGGAACGGCTGCTCGAAGGGGAGAACCCCGTGGATATCGTCGCCGGTCCGGATGCGTACCGCGACCTGCCCCGCCTGGTGCGCGAAGCGGGCGAAGGCGGCCGGGGCGTCAATGTCCTGCTTTCCCGCGAGGAAACCTACGCCGAAATCGCTCCCGTGCGGCTCGATCGCAACGGCGTGAGCAGTTATATCGCCATCATGCGCGGGTGCAACAACTATTGTTCGTACTGCGTGGTGCCTTATACGCGGGGCGTGGAGCGCAGCCGCGATCCGCAGACTATTCTGAGCGAAGCCCTCTGCCTGTTCGAGAACGGTTACCGGGAGGTGACGCTGTTGGGACAGAACGTCAATTCGTATCGTTATGGAGCGGTCGATTTTCCGGAGCTGATGCGCCTTGTGTCCGAAATTTCGCCGCTGTTGCGCGTTCGGTTCGCAACGTCGCATCCCAAGGACATGAGCGACCGTCTGCTCGAAGTGATGGCGTCGAAACCCAACATCTGCCGCTGCATCCACCTGCCTGCCCAGTCGGGATCGTCGCGGATGCTCGAGAAGATGAACCGCAAATATACGCGCGAATGGTACCTCGACCGCATCGCCGCTATCCGCCGCTATATGCCCGATTGCGCGATTACGACCGACCTGATCGCCGGATTCTGCAGCGAAACGGACGAGGATCATCGGCAGACGCTTTCGCTGATGCGGGAGGTGGGGTATGAATTCGCCTATATGTTCAAGTATTCCGAGCGGCCCGATACGTTCGCTCAACGTCACATGCCCGACGATGTGCCGGATTCGGTCAAGACGGCCCGTTTGAACGAAATCATCGCCTTGCAGAATACGCTTTCGGCCGAAAGCAACGCCCGCGATGTCGGCAAAGAGTTCGAAATTCTGGTGGAAGGTACTTCCAAGCGCAGCGACCGGCAGCTTTTCGGACGTACGTCGCAGAATAAGGTGGTGGTCTTCGATCGCGGCGAGTGCCGGATCGGGGATTACGTGCGGGTGCGGGTGACCGCCTCCTCGTCGGCGACGTTGCAGGGAGAGTTGGTCGAAAGAACCCGCCCGTTTGAAGTGTAATAATTGGAAAAGAAAGAAAACGCATAGTATGAGATTTGACGAACTCGATCTGGAAGACGAGGTGCTGGACGGCATCGACGCCATGAATTTTCAGGAGATGACTCCTGTGCAGGAGCAGACCATTCCGATCATTCTGGACGGGCGCGATATTATCGCCTGCGCCCAGACCGGTACGGGCAAGACGGCTGCCTATACGCTGCCGCTGCTGAACCGGCTGCTGCTCGAAGGCAATGAGAAGAACGTCGTGAAATCGGTCATTATCGTACCCACGCGCGAGTTGGCACAGCAGATCGACATGCAGTTCCAGGGCTTTTCCTACTATATGCCCGTTTCTACCGCCGTAATTTACGGCGGCGGCGACGGCCGCGGCTGGGACCAGCAGAAGCGCGGCCTGCAAATGGGTGCCGATGTGGTGATCGCCACGCCCGGACGCCTGATTTCGCACCTTATGAACAGCCGCGTCGATCTTTCGCATGTGGATTACCTGATTCTGGACGAGGCCGACCGTATGCTCGATATGGGTTTTTACGACGACATTATGCAGATCGTTTCCTATATGCCCAAATCGCGGCAGACGCTGATGTTCTCCGCGACGCTGCCGCCCAAGATCCGGCAGATGGCCAAGCAGATTCTGAACGATCCCGCCGAGGTCAATATCGCCATTTCGAAGCCCAACGAGGCGATCGAACAGGGTGCTTATATCTGTTACGAGGGCCAAAAGCTGGGGATCGTCCGCGAGATGTTCTCCTGGCCTTCGGAGTCCAAGACGATCATTTTCTCCTCTTCCAAACAAAAGGTCAAGGAGTTGGCCCATACGCTCAAGCGTATGAAGCTCGACGTGGCTCCCATGCACTCCGATCTGGATCAGGAGAAACGCGAGCAGGTGATGCTCGATTTTAAGAATAATAAAGTGAGGATTCTCGTAGCGACGGACATCGTCGCACGCGGTATCGACATCGAGGATATCGGCATGGTCATCAATTATGACGTGCCGCACGATCCCGAAGATTATATCCATCGCATCGGCCGCACGGCGCGGGCCAGCGCTACGGGGCGGGCCGTTACGTTCGTGAACGAGGAGGAGCAGGGTAAATTCCACCGTATCGAGGAGTTTATCGAGCGGGAGATTCCGAAATTGTCCTTGCCGGAAGCCGTAGGTGCAGGCCCTGAATATAACCCCGCCGCTTTTTCCGGTCATGGCGGCCGCCGGGGACGCAGTGGGTCGGGCCGTGGCGGAAACGGACGCAGCGGGGGACGTGGTCGGAGCCGTGGACGCGACGGTGCGAAGAGTGCCGGTCCGGTACCTGCAGAAGGTGTCGTCGCGGCTGCGAATGTGGAGTCCCGCCACGGAGAAGGTCGTGGCGAGGGTAATCGCGGCAGCCGGGACCGGGGGCGTCGTCGTAACCGAAATCGCAACCGTAATCGCAATAAAGGCGGCGACGATACGCCGCAGGCATAGTGCCTTTTGAAATTCGCAGCGCCGGATTGCGGCTCCCGAAAGTGCGGGATCGCAGTCCGGCATTGTATTTTACGGAGCCGGCCAAGACCCCGTAAAGGTATGTCCAATGTCCCGGAACGATGCTGGAATACCGTCCTTGATTGCCTCTTGCAAGGAAACCGATCCGCTTGTGCGGACCGGCCTGTCGATGTTGTCGCCGGGAGCAAGGTGTCGGCTGGCATTTTTCGAAGTATCGTTGTCGAGGGGAGAAAGCCTGCGGAGCCGGAAAGAGTGGCGGAGGCGGAGGCGTCATCGATCCCATCGTATGAGGCTTTTCGCGTCGGGCCGTTCGTGCCGGACGGGCCTTGTTTTGCGGGGCGTTCGGACAGGGTGAAGAGGACGTATTGCGTAAAATCCCGGATGAATACATATTCATCCGGGATTTTGTAGCGATCTTAACGAAATGGAGGAACCTCCTTTCGGTGCGTCTGCTGCGAATCACTTTTTGTTGCGGGGATCCCACGTCGGGTGTGCCGGGTCCTCCGCTTTCAGGGCTTCCTCATAGTCGATACCCAATGCCTTCGCCACGCCTTTGCCGTATTCGGGATCGGCGTAGGAGCAGTTGCGCACGTGCCGCTGTTTGATGAAGAGGGCGCTGTCGCCCATCGCGCGGGCCGTGTTCTCGCACGTCGCCCGTTGGTCTTCGGCCGACATCAGCCGCCAGAGCTTGCCCGGTTGGGTGAAATAGTCGCTGTCGAGTTCCCGTTCGTCGTAATTGTAGATGGCACCGTTCACCTCCAAAGGCGGTTCTTTCAGGTTCGGGCTGTCCTGCCATTCGCCGTAGCTGTTCGGCTGGTAGGGGATCGTCGCTCCGTAATTGCCGTCCGTGCGCATCTGTCCGTCGCGGTGGTAGTCGTGGAACGGACAGCGGGGTTTATTCACGGGAATCAGGTTGTTGTTCACGCCCAGCCGGTAGCGCTGTGCGTCGCCGTAGGAGAAGAGCCGCCCCTGCAACATCTTGTCGGGCGAGAAGCCGATGCCTTCGATGACGTTCGCAGGGTTGAACGCCGCCTGTTCGATTTCGGCGAAGAAGTTGTCCGGGTTGCGGTTCAGTTCGAGAATACCCACGTCATGCAGCGGGAAATCGCCGTGATACCACACTTTGGTCAGGTCGAAGGGATTGATTTTGTAGTTTCGGGCCTCCTCTTCGGTCATCAGCTGCACCTGCATCAGCCAGCGGGGATAATCGCCCCGTTCGATCGCTTCGAACAGGTCGCGCTGGTTCGACTCCCGGTCTTTGGCGATGACCGCCTCGGCTTCGGCGTCCGTGAGGTTCTTGATGCCTTGCAGGGTGCGGAAATGGAATTTGACCCATGTGCGCTTGTTGTCCTTGTCGTAGAAGCTGAAGGTGTGGCTGCCGAAGCCGTGCATATGGCGGAACGAGGCCGGAATGCCGCGCGGACTCATCGTGATCGTCACCTGGTGGAGCGCTTCCGGGAGGAGCGTCCAAAAATCCCAGTTGTTGTTGGCACTTCGCATGCCGGTGCGCGGATCGCGTTTGATGGCGTGGTTCAGGTCGGGGAATTTCAGCGGATCGCGCAGGAAGAAGACCGGCGTGTTGTTGCCTACCAGGTCCCAGTTGCCCGTGTCGGTGTAGAATTTCATGGCGAAGCCCCGGATGTCGCGCTCGGCATCGGCGGCGCCGCGCTCTCCGGCTACGGTCGAGAAGCGGACCAGACAGTCGGTCTTTTTACCCACCTGCGAAAAGATCGAGGCCCGGGTGTATTTGGTGATGTCGTGCGTCACGGTGAAGGTCCCGAAAGCTCCCGATCCTTTGGCGTGCATGCGGCGTTCGGGGATCACTTCCCGGTCGAAATGGGCGAGTTTTTCGAGATACCATACGTCTTGCAGCATGGCGGGGCCGCGCACGTCGGCGGTTTGGATGTTTTGGTTGTCGGCAATGGGTTTCCCGTTTTCGGAGGTCAGTCTTTTCTTGTCCATATCCTATCGTTTTTTGTCGGCATGCAGAAAATGCCGGACCGGTTTATGATTGAATTTCATATCGTTGTAATTCAGAGCAAAAACATTGCCATACAGACTGGCGTTGCCTCTTTGGGGATATGTTTTTTCTGCGAGGAGCGGACTGTCGGAGCGAATTTTTCAGGGAAATCGACTCTGTTTTTCGAGGATTTGGAAAATTTCACTATATTTGTCCCGTTAACGGGGGATTAGCTCAGTTGGCTAGAGCGCTTGCATGGCATGCAAGAGGTCACGAGTTCGAGCCTCGTATTCTCCACCAAACAAAAACCGCCTCAAACTAATGTTTGAGGCGGTTTTTTGTAAAAGAGCCCGTGTTGGATTATTCTTTTTGGACAAACAATGGACAAACAAAATAGCGATTTATAACGATTGCAAGCCGCTATTTTCTGATAGTTATAAACTCTGCGTCGATAATTTCAGCGTGCGGATTGTGGTTTATGATGGATTGGTCGCGCGACTTGACACGCTTCGTTCGCCAAAGGAATCCGAGGAACCGCGCATATTTGACGCGCTCCACGTAGGTAATCCGGTCGCGGCTTATGACGTCGGCCTTGTAGCTATTATCGGGGAAAATGCAGCACGAGAAATCGAGCCATTCGTCGTGATGCTCGGCGCACCTTGCCGGAACCTCGGCGGCCCTGTCGGGTGTGACCTCGACAAAAACGGTATCGCGGGCCTTGCCCTGCAACTTGTAAATGGTCTGCTGCTGTATCTTGGTCAGTTGCTCCAACTCCTTTTTCTTAACGCCCATGTCGCGGATTAACGCGGCATCGTCGGCGCGGTACCGCTCCAACTCCGCCACCCGCAGCTGCAATTCGCCGACTCTAACGGCCTGCTCGCCGCTTTTGGTTTGATAACGTTCCACCTCGCTCAGCAGTACCTCGGTGTTGTTGTGGTATGCGTCCCGCTCCCGCCGCAATTTTTTGTTTTGATGGATCAGGAAGCCAAATGCCGTAATCACGGACAGCGCTACCAGCGCCACGATCAGATACTTTTTCATACTTTCCCGAAATAACGGATCCAGTTGAACGATTTGCGGCCGCGAATATACTGGTTATCTCCCTCGTTGGCGTGCGCCTCCATCTCGAACATGGATGCGTAATAGGCCGTGTCCGCCGCTGCGGTCGCGGAGAGCTTCCGCCGCACGGTGTTGTACACCCACGAAATCCCCGCCTCAACAAAATAGATGATGTAGTAGAGCAGGAGCGCCACGACGAATGGCCAACCGCCCCACCCGAACGCCAAAGAGAGCATCAAGGCGGCAAGCAGTGCGACGGCCGTAACCTCCATATACTGCTCGACGTGGATGGCCTCGTGGTTCACTGCTTTTGAACTCAACGGCTGCGCCTGTTTGCGCTTCGTGCAGATGAAACCGAAAATCATAGCTGTTTCGTAATCTTTCCGCCATAACAGCAGGCGGGCCAACAGGTTGTTGTAATAGATTTTTCTCATGGCTAAAGTGATTTTACGATGTTTGCCACGGTGTCGATCACCGAGGCCATAATAGCGGCGTAATTCGGCGCCGTGGCGTATTTTGCGCCCGTGTTGTCCACCAGGCGGCGGGCGTACTCCTTGGCATCACCCCGGTAGGGCCACGCATCGGCGTACATCGGTTTCTTCAGCAGCGCCAAGTGATCGTCGAGGCACGCGTCCACGGTCGGGTATACACGGAAAAGGCGATACACGCGATATTTGTACCGATCGGGCGCAACTTGCTCGACCGACACAACCCGCTCGGGAGCCTTGAACGCCACAGTCGGGGTCTTGAAATACTCGGTTGTCAGCTCCAGCGACACGTCGCCGGTCCAGCTTCCTTTTGTGATCCCAAAAATGTTGTTACCGATCCCTCGGATTTCCCAGCCCGTTTCCAGCGCCGCCTGCGCGGTTACGAATAGGGGGCTGACGCCGCCGGCCTTGGCCAGTCGTTCCGCTGCCGGGTACACTTTTTTGACAAATTCGATTTGTTTGTTGTTCATTGTTGTTCGTGGTTTTTATTATGTGTTTTCTCTTGTGATCCGAAAGGCGGCTCCCGATCGGGACAATTTACTTTACAGCACTTGTACAGAGTAAGCACGGCCTTTTGCGATGCCAGCCCGTCGAGTTGAGAGCGCATGTTGCCGATCGTTTTATAAAGCCCCTCGATTTTGTCACTTTGGGCATCCACTTTCTTTTCCGATCGCTCGAACAGTTCTTTCCACTGCGACGATACGGTGGACTCATTGGCTAACTCGGCCGCCCGTTTCTTGTGCTTGCGGTCGAAAAAAATACCTATGCCACCGCCCGCGCTGATTGCGGCGATCGCCGCACTGATGATTGTCGTCCAATCCATATTTGTCGTTATATTTTATTCCGATAAGACCGCTGGATCGTCCGAATGGCAAAAACCGACTCGTCAAACCGTTGGCAAAGACCGAACGGTCAAATCCAGGGCATAATAGTTTATTGTTCTCTAAAAAACGGCGGTATTGCGATCATATCGCCAGCAGTAAAAAAAGACCGCTGGATCGTCCAAGTGGCAAAAACCGACTCGTCAAACCGTTGGCAAAAACCGAACGGTCAAATCCAGGGCATAACGGCTATTAGTCAGTTAAAACAGCATATTCCAATTTCCCGTAGGATGCACTACATACTACCTTAAATTCCTTGATCTCACTCACCTGAATCCCATTTTTGAATGCCGCAAATCCGATGTTTTTTATCATAAAATTTTTATAATCCGGGTTAGGGCTGTCAGGTTTGTCAAAATCTGCCTTTTCGATCTTGTAGGTTAAGCCCAAGCAAAGCCGGGTGGTTTCCAGGCCCGAGTCGTACCAAAACATCCAGCCTACAATGTGCCCAAAACTTGCTCGGGAGTTATTGTAGATTAATGTCGATTCCTTGAATTTTTCTATGCCAAACTCAGTTATCGCTTTGTCGAGCGATTCGTTTCCAAATTCAAGGGCAAAATCTGCCTGCCCGATAGATACCCCATGCTTGGGATGCCTCCAGGTCTTGGATATTTTACGCGTCGATCCAGTAGGACCGCTCGCAAACTTGTACCGCCCTTTTGTCCGGCGGAAAAGATAAATTTTATAGTCGGCAACATTATCCGCGTCGCCCACGCCGTAAAGCGATATTATCGGCCACTTACCTTTATCCTCAACGTCGCCGGTTTTATAGTTGTCAATGGTGAGCGTGATGGGGTATTTCGGGGCTTCCGTTGGGGTTTTTGCCATACCGGCGCCGCTGATCTCCCACGAACCTTTGATGGTCATGTATTCGGTTTTCTCGATCGGCTGCCGAACCTTGCGGGCGAACAAACGGCCATCGGTTGTCAGCAGCCCAAATTCGGCGATCGACTTTCCGGCGGCGTCCATGTAGCCAAAGGTGAAGTTGAAGCGCACGGTGTCGGGCGCGGGGTACTCGACCGTCTGCACATCGACGATAGTGGGGTCGGTTATCGACGTGTCGTTCTCGGTCGGCGCGGTTCCGTTCGTTCCCGCCGCGACCTTTGAAATGGCCGCATTTGGCAATCCTGCCAGCGCCTCGGCGGCGATCTCATAGGCCCCGTTTACGATTTGGTTGCTTTGTTGCAGGCTCCACAACTCACGTCCCTGCTGGTCGTAGGCGATCAAATGCAGGACGCCGTCTATTGGTTTTACGATCTGCTTCATAATTAGAAATCTGTACGATTGTTTGACCCTATTACAAAATATCCAATATTCGTTTTAGCCAACATAAGGCTTACATATCCACCTTGTGAGACAAGGATTATATTGTCGGATTTATAACTATGACCTTTAAACTCACTTTTTACTGATACATTAACAGTAATAATATCGCCATCCGATATAATTATAACAGGAATTATCGCAGGCATTTGGCTGAATTTTGCTTTGTCGATACCGATGTCGCCGCAATTTATTTCCAGGTCTGCATTATTACCTGACGATGTTGCATTCGTAATATTAACTATCGTTGATTGCCATTTTCCATTTGCGGTATTATATGTAAAAAGATCAGTTATCGGAATTGTGAGAATGTTGGATATGCTGATATTTTTAATACCTTCCACAACACACGGCGCTAAAGTCCTTTCAAGTAGCTCCGCAGTTATTGCATTTTTCTGTATGACCCGACCGGTGATTATTTCGTCGGCGAAAATGCTCTCATCGTTCAATGATTCCTCTGCGATTTGGGACGCTGTAATAGTTTTATCGGCTATATTTGCAGCGGTAATCTTTTTCGCGCCAACCGTCGGACTCGGGTACGTACCGGCGAGATCACCACCGGCGATCTCGGGGATCAAGTCTATCACCTTGCCCAAAAACTCTCTGATCTTCGGCTCGGTGATCTCGCCCGTGTCGTTGTTCGGGAAATACTGCTCAAGCAGCCCCTTTAAGTCCTCTTTTTTTGCCATATTCTTGCCTTTTTATTTGAATCCACGATTAAACCCCGCCGAGAATGCACGTCGGCGGGTGGTAACTTCAACATTCAGCCAGTCGTTGGTGTTGAAGACTATTTCGCTGGCCTCGATTCTCTGATAATAGCCTACTTCGACCAGGTGCGACCGCTCATTTTTATAGAACTCGACGAACAGGTGTATTTTTCGGCTCTCCTCGGCGGTGATGTGGCGGCTATCATCCGCCTCAACGAATACGCGGAACCGCGCCCAGTCTTCGGGGCTTTCAGGGCCGCCGGGCAGAGCCGTTACGCCCTCCTCCAAAATGACGATCGGGAACCCCACCGTGCGGCACGCTTCGCGAATAGCCCACGGCGTACCGATAAACTTGTGCAGCGCGATGGACTTCTTAATGATGTCCCGCTGTTGCTGTTCGGTCTCTGCCATTCCGAATCCTTGCAACCCGTCGATGTCGAACTGGTCGGCAAGATACGGCAAGGCGCTCGGGGCTACCGTGTCCACCAAGTACGGCAGGAACTCCGATAGGTCCCAGTTGTCCCATCGGTCGGCCACCATTTCCGAAAAGGCCCGTGCCAGTTCGTTGTCGCTGATCGCGCTTGCTATGACGTTTTTGTCATCCACGGCTAAATCCTGTTACGTTCACGGTTATTCCCGTGCAATTTGGAAATTGTTCGTCCGATATGATCAGGTTTGCGGCCGGCGCGACGACCGTAACGTCGTACACGCTGGACAACCGGCACGCTTGGGCAATGTGCGACCGTATGATGTCCAAACCGAGCTTTGCCCGCTTCTCCTTGGCAAAATCTTCCAAGGCGCTGGTGATACTTGCCCGCTCGGTCGCGGCATCGGCGCCGTCGTACAGCACCACGTCCACCATGAGCGCATAATCCTCGCGCTCCGGCGCCGATACGATTACCGTGTCCGTGAGCGGCCGCACATTCTCAGCGTTGCACACGTTGTACACATCCGTAATCACCTGCGCGGGCGTTTCCTCTTCATTCGTCAGTGGAACGATCAACACACTACCGGGTACCGGCGAAGACACGGACACGTCGGTAATCATGGCGTTGGCACTTTTCGCGTAAAACTTGTAACTCGACCGAGATCCTGCCGATGAATATTGCGATGGCGCCAGTTTGATGCGCTCACGGAGCTGCGCGTCGCTCTCCACATCGGAACCTCCGCCCGTGACGTCGATATTTTCTACCGTCGATACGAACGCCAGCGGGTCCAGTATTTTGTTAATCGTACCGACGGCATAACCATTCCCCACCTTGCCCGCAACGTCGGCCAAAACGGACAGTTCTACGGTCATAGTGGCGGGGGCGATTATGGCGTCGTCGATCGTGCGGAATATCGCCAAACCGTCGCTGCTCGATACGCGGGTTCCCTCGGGAATCAAAACGGAGCCGTGCCCTGCAACAAGAGTGAAGCGGACGGTACACCCAGCACTGGCCGCCGGCAAACGCTCGACGGCCACCAAACCCGCGATGTAATCGAGGATTGGCGCGGTGCTGAACTGGTAGAGCATTTGCCGCATACCCGCATTAAAGCGGTTCACAAGTAGCGTTTCGCGGAACACCACGAAATTGAGGATCAACTGCTCGACTTGGGCAGGTTGCAATTCACGCCCCAACAGCTCCTCCAGCTTTGCCTTGCTCTCCGCCATGATTACGGCGGGATCACGTTCCACGAATGTTGGGATATTGTTGTCAATAGCCATTATATGATCGTTGTTATCGTTATCTGTTCTGCCGATCCTACCACCGTGCCCTCGATCTTAAAAACTGTGTGGGCGGCATCGTTACGGCTCGCGGAAATGCGGGTTACATCGAGGCGCTTTTCCCACCGGCCGATGGCCGTGGTCGCTTCGTAGATGATTTTTCCCAACACCGATGGCAGGGGTTTATCTAAATATTGGTACACGTTGCTGCCGAACTCCGGGCGCAATGGATCGCTGCCCGGGATGGTCGTCAGGATGATATTGATGGACTGTACAATATCATCCACCCCCTCGACGATCGCCGCCGGATCGTCCATGCTGACCTGCCAGTTTCGTGTGTCGTTCGGTGCAATCATACGGCGCTTGCGGTTATGGTTCCCGTTACTGGGCCGGCGGTATTCGCCAGCGTGATCACGGCGGTATTTACCCCCTCGACGATCGCGGCAGCCACCGCGTTCGTGATGGACTCGGCGATACGATCGGCGGACGCCTCGGGGTTATCTGTTTTGTCTCGTTCGGCGAGCATGGCGGCCTTGATCGCCGCTTTCAATGCTGATTTCTGTACGGGCATACGCTTATGGTGTTGGCGGTCCCGACACGCCTGTACTGGTCGGGTGCTTGTGTGTTGTTAATTTTATTTTCTGCGTTCCGGCGGTAACTTCAACGCTGGCGGTGATCTCCCCGGTAACAGTGGTGTCGCCCGTGATGTTCACCTCACCCTCGACGTTCAATTTTTTGCACGCGATCGACAGCTCGGAATCCGGTGCGTTCACGCTCAACTTATGCGCCTTGGCATCATAGAACACCTCGGCGCCGTCAGCGTATTTTACGCCCATAGTGTCAGGTCCAGCCCAGTCGGGTGGTGTGTCCGTATCGCTCCAAAGTACCAATACAATGGCGCCCTGCTCGCAATTCTCGTCCATTGAACACAGCACTTGCGCATTTACCTCGACCGGTATCCAGTGCTTCGTTTTGTAGGTAGCCATAGACGGGATGGCCAGCCAGCCGGAAACGATCTCGTTCTCGTCGAACGAAACACGCGCATAGCCCAGGTTCTCACCCTCGCCGATCTCTGATATTATACCCAGCCGAAACATACCTATACCTCTATTTTTCTAATTGTCGCCGTGGTTACGTACCCGCTTGAATTATCGAGGTCATGAGCCGACGATACCACATGCCACTTTCCGGAAAACTTGCCGATGCCAGTCAGCTCGATATTGATCCCCGCTACCAGCTTGACATTCCCCGCAACGGTGATGCTCCCCGTTATTTTGTCCTTGTTTTTTTCTTTCAACGCACCCTTGGCCTTGGCTTGGGCCTGCGTCTCGTTCTCTACCGTAACGTCTCCCTGCCACGTGTCTTTCGACAATGTGCCCTTGCCTCCCTCTTGGTCTGACGGCTCGATCTTCCATCGCCGGACGCTGTTGGTCTTCATATTGCGGGTCGCCACGACAGCCCCGCCAAATACTTGGCTCGTTTTGTCAGTGAACGACGCCCGGCTCAATTCGTTTTTGTGAATGGTCATCACCACGGGCTGAGACTCCAGTTCCTCGGTGTCCATAAACACAAGTTGATCGCCACGAACGGAAAATACGATCCCGTACTCTCTGGCCAGCCTGCTTAAAAATGCGAGGTCTGTCTGCTTCTCCTGCGTCTTGCGCTCGACTTCTATCTTTTGCAGGTCGCTGACATTGCCCACGAGCTTCAGCCCGTGCTTCGTCGCAAAGTATTGGGCGATCTGCTTCAACGACTGCTTTTCGAACGCCTTGCTGTTCTTCGAGCGCAGCGCCTTGGATATAGCGGCACCGATAGCTTTGATTGCAACCGTATCGGGCGGGAACTCCAGCCCGATCTCGTCTATCTCAAAGAGTCCACAATCCAGCGGAGCGTCGGGCGTGCCGATCGACACCTCCAGCGTGTCGCCTTGCTCGGGATACCATCCGTTTTTCCAATGGTCAGTGGTATCTTCGAACGTCAGCGTCAAATCGTCACTTTCCGCCTCCTCTTTGTCTGCATACGACAATCGGGAGAGATAGGGCGACACGTCGGCGGTTACGTTCTTACCATTGACGGTGATTTTCGCAATGACTTTCTCTAACGTTTCCATGGCGGCAGGTCTGTATTTACGTGCATATCGCTGTCTTCGACGATCGGGATCACCAGCACCGTGCCCAGCGGGAAGACCGCCGTAAGCGGTATGAGCGGGTTGGCATCCGATATGATGGCGATCCCGTCCATACTGCCGTAAAACTTGGCAGCGAGCAGATCGATCCGGTCTCCCTCAACGGTCGTATAGTTGAAACTTGACATTTAATTGCCTCCCTCTTTTGTTCCTGCGAACCCCGCTACCGGCGTGGCGCTGGTCGTTACTTTTTCCGCGCTGTCGGACAACTGCCCGACATTCATCTCCAGCACCGACACATCCACCACGTTGTCGATTTTTGCGAGGTTGCTGGCATATGCAATCGCTTCGTCCAATGATGTGGGCAAGTCGCCAGCGCGATCGATTATTTTCTTTGTTGCCGCGACTTTCGTTTTGGCCGACGCATAGAGTCCTTGCGCATCGGCGGCCAGTTGCTGGACCTCGCGCACCCCGCGCTTAAGGCTGGTGGTCCTGCTTTTCACCTTAGCAATCGACTGCTTCATTCCGCTAACCTTTTCCTTGGCTGCGGACACGTCGTTGGTTATACCTGTGGCGGGGCTTGGAGCCGACGCAACAGGCGCCACCGCGATCGGCTTCTGACTACTCAGCGCCCGCCCTGTCGGGGCTGCTTCCTCTTCGCCGGGACTCTCCAGCAAATTCACGGTGACGGTTGCCAGCTCCACCCATCCATCCGCCGCGCACTGCTGGTTGGCGATGTCCAAGCTCGTAATAACGAATTTCCCGACAATTCGCCCGTCTCCGGTAATGTACGGCAGCACCTCGAAAGCGTGCATCGACGCTTTCAACGCATATATCTCGGCCTGCGGATCACAAAATTCTGATGAATATGTGATTGTCAGGCTCAACTCCCGCAGCTCGGCACCAGTCGGCTGGATGGCGTCTTTGTCATTGACACGAGGGATTTGGCCGTATTTTACGGCATCTGCCTCGCTGGTCGATACGGGAGTTTTCAGCCCTTGAAATATGTGATCTCCGAGTTGTGCAAACATGGGTGCCAGCTATTACGCAAAGGACAAACGTGTCTTGTTTTCTTCATATTTACGAATCAGTTCCATGATCTCGTTCGCATGCTGCTTCAGCATTTTTCCGAACTCGTCCCGCACCTCCTGCGTAGTCGATCCGGCGAATGTGATCTGCGGGGCATAGGTAATGGACGGGCCGGTATTCCCGCCGCCTACAATGGTCGAGGTATTCACCGTGCTGGATTGCATCGACTGCGTGATTCCACGGGTCGCTTGCATGGCCACGCCCTCGGTAGCATTTTCGACGATTGCACCCCCTCGATCAAGGCCAACGACCAGCCCCTGCGTGATATTCAGACCATATTCGGCGAACAAACGGGATGGGGAATTGATACCGAGAATAGACTTGAAGCCGTTGGCAATCCTACGGCCGATATTCTTCATTCCCTCGACAATCTTATCGACCATAGAGGTTATTCCATTCCAAAGCCCTTGCAATAGGTTTTTGCCCCACTCATAAAAGCGGGGGCCGAGGTTCTCGAAGAACGTCCCCACATTCTCCCACGCGCCGCGCATCCATTCGACGGGTTGCAGGTTGCTGAACCAGTCTTTGATCCCTCCCCATGCGTTCGAAATGCCGCTCTTGACGTTACCCCAAAGGTTAGAGAACCAGCCTTTCACTGATCCCCATGCCTTTTGCACTCCCTCGCGGGCCTTGCTGATGGTATTTTTGATGCCATCCCAAGCTTTCCCCGCACCGGCCTTGATCCTGCCCCACAAGTTCGAGAACCAGCCCGTTACAGTGCTCCACACCTTTTTGATCGCTTCCCACGCTGCTTTGAATATCCCGACGATAGCGTCCCACAACTTTTTAAACCATGCGGCCACCTCGTCCCAGTACTTGACCAACAATACCACGGCTGCGATAATCGCCATGATACCGGCGACAATCCACACCACTGGACACCCGTACAAGGATGTATTAAATACCCACTGGCCGGCGGCGGCGATCTTCGACCAAACGGAGAATAACGCATATTGCATACGAAACAACAACATGCCGTTTTTGTACTCGCTGACGATTTTGGTACCAATTTTTATGGAATCAGACACTATTCGGAATACCTTACCGAACTGCCCGACGATGAACGTCACGCTACCGATCGCAATGGCAGCCGTGCCTAATATAGCGATCCATTTACCCGTGGTCATCGCTATATTGCCGATTGTGGCGGCCAGTTCGGGATTTTCCTGTACCCATTTTGTTATCTTATCGATAACCTTTGATATTTTTTCGGTTGCCGCCGACAATGCTGGGATCAGTGCTGCACCTAACTGTAACTTAACGCCTTTGACCTGCTCTCCGATATTTTCGAGTTGGTCGCTAAATGCGTCGCCCTTGGCAATCATCTCGTTACTTAACGCAAGTCCCAAACGCTCGGCTTCGGCGTAAAACGCTTTTAGACCGGCCTTGCCATCGTTCAGCATAGGGATCAGATCGGCACCCGACTTGCCGAACAATTCAACCGCCAAAGCGGTCTTTCCGATGCCGTCTTCGGTATTATGAAAAATATCGGCTACATCCTCGAAAATCTCGTTCGGCTGGCGGAGATTACCCGCACTGTCTTTGATTTTGATACCGAGATCCTCGAACGTCTGCATGTACGTCTTATTTCCGCCGGTAGCTTCGGCGACCATTCTGTCGAACTTCACTAACGACGCGGACAATTTTTCAGTTTCGACCCCTGACATCCTACCGGCATACGCAAGTTTTTGGAATGCCTCTACACCGATCCCGGCTCCCCGGGCCATATCGTACATATCACCGGCGTAATCGGCTGTCGATTTTCCAACGGCCAAAATACTACCTCCGACGGCTGCGCTCGCGCCCAGCATGACGGTTCCTGCTTTCGTCATTGAGCGACCTATTTTGCTTGTGGTACGCTCGAATGCAGAAAGTTTGTCCGTCGATTTTTTGACGGCCTCGTCTATAATGCGGCTCATTTTATCCGTTGCAGACAAAATGAACGCTAATTTCAGAGTGTTGGCTGCCATGTGTCGTTATCGCTTTTCGATGCCGGATAATACCACCCGGCGGGGTGTTGTGATCTCTTTTTCGTAAATCTCGACTGCGCGGTCCAAGTAGGCAAAATAATCTTCCACGATCAGATCGAGAACGCCATCTATTCCGCCGCCGGTGAAGTGTGCTAAAAAAACAATATCCGCATGTGGGATTTGTCTGATTAGCACCCTTGCGCCAGCGTCGGACCTTATCCGTTTTTTGAGATGTCCCTTTCTACCTCTTTTTTTGCGTCGGGGAAAAGGAACTCGGTGATCTTATCCATCTCCTCGGTAGTGAAGCCGTCCATCAGATCGTCGTAAACGATCGGCTGACCGTTTACGAGAATTTTGGCGGCCATCAGGTGCATGCCGCGCTCGACGTCCGTCAGGCTCTTGTTGTTGGTTAGCTCCATCTGCTTGCGTACCGTGATACCAATCTCAGCGATCTCGGTGTTGGCGTCGAGCTGGAGCCGCCGCCGAACTGACAAATTCGGCTTGCGATTCAGTGCTTGCTGTCCCATTACAATCCAAGGTTTTGCCTACGTTCAGCCAGCAAGTCCTCGCCGCCGACTTTGTAGATGTTATTGATTACGTCGATTTCGACGATCTCCTCACCGTCTATTTCCAACTTATAATACTGGACGGAAACGGTGGACTCCAGTTCGGTGTCCTCCTTGGCCTTGAACGCGCCACCGGGGAGTGTCTTGGAGTACCCGCGTATGTACATCACGATGGGCTTCTCCTCCGTGATTCCCGTGTTGTCGTATTCCGCTTTGCTGGAACGGATCATCAGGTCCACGGGCTTGAGGAAATTTCCGAAAGCTTTCTGCGCCTCGTTGTCCGGATACGTCCATTTGATCGTCGTTTCGAGTTTATCGAACCCGTTGAAAAACTCGGCCGAACCAATCATGCCCATAGCCTTGTAATCGGTCATAAGGGCCGTAATGGTCGGGGCGGTGATCTCCGACGCCAGCCCGTGCTTGCTGGCATTGTTCACATAGACGTTTGCGTCGTAAACTTTTGCGATATTCATGGCTATTCGATGGTTGAGAGTTTGTTAATGTCGATTTTGTGGTCGAACGTCATGCGCTGCATAGGCACGGCGGGCGTCCACTCGTTGGAAAACGTGACGTATCCCTGTGCCAACTCGGTGGCCGGATTCTTCGCAGGGTCGAAAAAGCACTGCCCGTAAACGATCTTACCTTCGGCTGTCAGCCGGTTGTAGTACTGGTTCACGATGTTGCGAACCAGGTCGATGTCGGCCTGTTTTACCTGCTTAACATCGATAAACTGGGCGCAGGCCATCGTGATCGAACGCTTCATGATCATCAGTGACCGGCGAACGCACTCGAACGCGTCGGGAGTGGTGGTGCTGGGGAACGCTGCGGTGTAGTTTCCCCATTCCACAATGCCGTTGCCGTACATATTAACAACTGTCGTGATGCCTTGTGCGTTCAGCAGGTTGGCCTCACATGTTTTATCTGAGAGCGCGAACGTGATGGGCACGTCGGTACCCTCGATCCCCGTGTAGGCGTGGTTCGACGATGACACATGCCATCCTTCTGTTAAATCGACTTTGGCCCGCAAACCCGCCGCGTAAGCTGACACCGGGAGCGTGAGGTATCTTTCCCCTGGGTCCTCGACATCCGGGTTATATTCCGGGTTCGCAACAAGGACATGCGGGAAAAGAAGCTTTTGCCCGGCTTTGAGTGTGGCAAAGTCACCCTCCGCACCGCGCGACTCAATGGCTTGGTTGAAGCCCCAGCCGTCGGGTGTGTCAATATATGCCATCGCCTCGGTTTTCTCAGTAATGACAATCAACTCCTGCTTCACTGCATCCAATGCGGAATATCGCGGTGCGATGTAGATCATCGGTTCAAAGCCGTATTTGTTTCCTGCGGTCTCAAACAGTTTAAGACCTGTACGCTCACCCGTTTCGGAAACCGTACCCACAATGTCGGCGCCGGTGATCTCGGCGGTGGCATCCTTTACTTTGACGACAAACACCAAGGCGCTGCCGGCAGTGCTGTCTTGCATGCGGATCGCCTTAAGTGCTTCGGGGATGGTTCCTTTTGTACCGAATGCGGCATCGTCCGCCGCGCTCTTGCACAACGTGAGGACGTTAGTGTCGCCCTTATCCGCTGTACCCACCAGCCCGATAACCGCCGTAACGATGTCGTTCACGGGCACCGTGTCGCTGGTGACGTTGATGTGCTCTATACCATGTAAAAAATCTGCCATGTCATAAAATTGTTATACCGTTTCCGGCGTGGTTTGTATTTATCCGGCTATTTCTTTTTGCTGTCAGCCGGTTCGACAGTTGTCGCAGCCACCTCTTTGATTTGGCGGCGGGCTACCATCGCACGAACCGCGATGTCATTCTCTGGCAACTCGACGGCATCGTCTTTTTTCAACGCGTACTCCTTTCGACCTGCGCCGGCCTTAACGCTGAAAACAACGTAAGGACTTACTACCTCGTACTTTTTCATTTTTCAGTAAATTCGTTTTTGATTTCCTTGATCGTCGGCACACTATCGGGGCGGTCTGCTTCGACAGTATAGGCTGCAAATGAAAATGTAAGCGCATATTGCCAATAGTTGTGCAGGCCCGAAACATAGCCGAACGAATTAAAGTAAATGGGTGTTTTCGCACCCAGCATCCGATGCCCCAAAAGACGGGATTTCGCCGCCTCGTAAACATCAAAAAGACCCAGTTTTCCCCGCCGGTTTTTCGCGCGGATGAATAGTTCGCATTGAACGGTTCCCAGTTGAGCCACGACGGCCAACTCCTCGCGTTCGGCGAACTCCGTACCGTTTACCAGCACGAAAATCTGCGGTTTCTCGGTCTGACGCGGCAACTCCAGAGCCTCGATCTTGGGTAACGGCTTGACATCGACACCCGGCATCTGCAACAACGTGACCAGCTCGTCCTCATACCTTTCGTAAGGGGACATGCTGGCGTCTGCCTTGGTTGTCATTGGTTGCTCCATGATCTATTCTTCGCTTTCGGCGTGCGGTGTCAAATGCGCCACATAGGTTTTTCCGTCAAATTTGGTGTCCACCGCAGTAATCAAATACCGTTTTCCACGTATTTCGAGGTATTCGGTCGTTTCGGCATCCACGGCTTGCTTCAGCCCGACGAAATTACCTTCGTAATACTCTGCGGTGGCCGTGCTCGGTCTATATTCGTAGCCCTCGGAGTCTCCGATCTGCGTGGGTTCGCTCGGGTCCTTGAACAACGCCCGTCCGGGAATATTTCCCCGATTTGGGGATAGCCAAACAGCGGGTTCGCCCATAAGGTTGGAAATGGTCGAAGATGCTATTTTGGCCATCCTGTCAAATCGGTTGTTCATACGCTCGGAGGTTATAACGTTCAACTTGACCAACACCGTGGTATCGCCTGCGTCGGCAGCCTCCCAAGCGCATCCGACAGCCTTGTTATCCTCGGCCGTTGCCACAATACCGGAACCGTCGGCAGCAGCATACACCTTTTGGCCCTGCGTGATTGCACCGGTACCTTTGGCCAATTCGTACACGCCCGTAACGTTCAACACGACGGTTTCGTCCACGGCGCCGTCAGTAACGGCAACACCAGCGACGTCACCGATTACGCGTACATCACCGCTCTTGATCGCAGTTTCTGCGACTTTATACTCGATGGTCTTACCATCCTGGATGAAGTTTTTCATTGCTCTGTATTTTTAGTTTTTGCTTAAAATAGGGGCAGGCACGATAAATTCCGCCCCTGCGGGAAGTTTGCCGTTACGCTATTTCCCCGCTGCTTTCACGATGCCACGATAGTCGATCGCCGCAGCACCGAAATCGCCACGGACGGCATAGTCCATGGAGTCGGTTTTGAACTCCTCTGTGCTGTCCACACGCAGACCCTCGTTGCCCTCCAGGTATGCGTAGTAGAGACTATCCACTGCATACGGGTCGGCCATCAGATACCAAGCTTTTGGATCGGTCAATCGCGGCTCGACGATCACGTCGAACGCACCGGCGAAAACGTTCACGTCCTCGAACTTGACGGGCGTTGTCGCTGTTACCAGTTTTTTGGCCATCATCTCGTTCTCAGGTGACACAATGAGGTAACGTGGCACCATGCGAATAATCTGTCCCGCGATGTCTTTCTGCTTCATCATCGCCGTCTTTGCCGCCGCAAGACTCTCCTCGCTTAATGCGCTGCTGGCACCCGTGAGGAGGTTGCCGTGGGTAGCATCGAAAATCCCCTTGCCGTCGGACATCTTCACGTTGTCGGTCAGCAGACCCCACACGAGGTTTCCACGGAGCATATCCCAATGGCGGACGAATGCCGACGGGATGATCGAGAACACGCCCAAATCATCGTTGATGAACGCCTGCCGGGTGTAACTGATGCCCTCGCCGAACGTCTCGACGCGGATCTGCTCCTTGCTTTCCTTAAGCGTTGTGTACTTGATTTCTCCACCCTCGGGGATCTTCTTCATGCCATTGGCGACACCGGCCGAGTAAAGACCGCGTGCACGGAAATCGTCCACGCTGGTCTGTCGGGCGATTTTGTCCCAAAACTCCGGTGCGAACTCATACTGTGCCCGCAACATCTTGTTGATCACACCCTCGAACAACAGCGGAAAGTCGCTGGTGCTGTGCGCACGGTTGAAAACCATTTTGGCCACTTCGGAACGATCCAAGCCTCGGGTGTTGATACCGCGCTCGGACAACAGTTCGCGCCCGATCTCTACCATGGTCATGCCGCGAAATTCGCGGGCGCCGGCGTCCAACGAGAACTTGGACGGATAAATGCGGTGCAGCAGTGCGTTCTCCACGGCCATACGCTTCTTGGTGCCAGCATCCAAGCCGGTCGCACGGACACTATGGTTACCGTTCACGCCGTTTTCCTGACTTCGTTTAGCCAGCCGTCGCATAATCGCGGTGCTGCACTGCTCCACGGTAAGATCGGTACCGACCAGTGCCAGCGCGTAATCGGCGGAAAGGCCAGCGGCACGGGCCATTTGCTGGATCGCTTGCGTTCGCTTGCGGTTCTCTTCTGTCTGTTCCGTTCCTCCGGTAGCTTCAGTTACCGCAGCTGCGGCATCTTTAGCAGCTGCGGCTGCATCCTCGGCTGCGGCTGCTGCATCCTCGGCCGCTGCAACTACATCCTCGTTCGTTTTGGCTTCGTCGGAGTCAGTCGGCGTGACCTCTTCCTCAATCAGTGTGAGTGTAATGGTATCGCCCACTTCGCCATCGGAAAGGGCAACGCCCTTAACGCCATCAACGGTTACGATGTCTCCCTGCTTTACGGGATCGCCCTCGACGACGTACTCCATGGTCTTACCTGTTTCTGTTGCTCTCGTTTTTTTCATGTTGGTGGTGGTATTTGTGATTCGTTTGTTTATGATTTCGACCGGATGCTGCTGTTGTCCTGTGCGGATGCCGCTGTCGATGTCGGCGGGTACTGGAGCGAGGGAAATTTCGATCGGCATCCAGTCGGTAGCCCGGTAGATAGGCCGTGCACCGTTTGGGCGCTCCTCGCGCTCGAACTTGTAGATTTCGTAGCCGACCGAGATCCCTTTGACGATCCCGTCCACCACATCCTGGAACAGTCCGGCCACCTCGGGACGGCTGGAGAAACGAACGCGAGCGCAAAGCTGGCGCGATTCGTTGATCCACACCTTGACCGTGCGACCGACTTGGCTGTGCACCGAGTACGAATTATGACAGTCCAAAAGCGGAAGCCCCTGATTTGCGCGGTCCATTCGAACGGCGGATGCTTCGCAGACCAGCATTTCGTCGTAGTCTTCGTCCCAGCTGAAGCGCGTAACCATTTTTTCGGTCGCGCAAACGACATCTACCTCGCGGGCCTCCTGGTCGATGGTCGTAGGCTGCACGAGCGCCCGCCCGTACAGCACGCCCATGGTGCGGTTATTCGTTTCCTGTTTTGCCATTGCTATTTTCTTTTTGGACGACCGTAGCGGCGGTATTCACGCTGTCAATGGTAATACCCAACTCGGCCAGCCGGTCGATGTCCTGTTTATATTCTTTGAAAAACTCCTCGGGTTCGCGCCCCATCTCTCGGATCGTCTCGCTGATCGTCGCAAGACCGGCCTTGATCCTATCGACCTGTGCGGCGGTCTCGCGCTGCGGATCGAGCTGCTGAATGCGAGGTGCCGTCCAGTCGGCGGATATATATCGGGACAACTCTCCCTTGATCATACACGCGCTGATAAACCAATTCCACACGGGGGCACAAATCTGCGGTACGATCATAAAATACTGCCAGCTTTTGAAGTTGGCCGTAACGTCGATTTTCGCCATGCGCCCCGAGGTAAAATTCACACGGCTATAATCCATCGTCAGCATTTCGTAGGTGATGCCATAGCCAGCGGCCATTCCCTGCAATATGCGGCTGGCGTAAGCATCGTAATCGGACACGCTGGGCGGATTGGCGAACTCTACCGATTCGGCAGCTCCGAGGTGTTCGACGATGCCAGGCTCCAAGCGCTCGATACCTATCGCACCATCCTCGCCACCGTCATCTTCCGACCCCAATACAAATGCGGCGAAGCACGCGGCCACCTTTTGCTTTACGAGCTGGGCATCCTCGTAGTCGGAAAAATCGCTCGTTTTCATAAACGCCGACACTCCGATCGGCAAGCCTCGGACCTGTCCAGGCCGCAACACCTCGAAAGCATGTAGCACATCCTCCTTGGGGTAAAACTTGCTGGCAAGCGCCGGTGCAACGATAAAGCTGTCGCCGGGGTGGTAATCAAAAAGCCAGTAACCGAGCAGGCGCCCCTCTTTGCTGAATTGAACCCCAAGCCGACAATAACCCATATCGTTGCTGCCATTTCGGGTGTGGTCGAGCTGGTCGCCCTCCAAAACTTGCAACTGGAGCGGTAGCGGGTTGTTGTCGTCGGGCATGACCCAGCGTCTCAAAATCAACACTTCGCCACTCTCAGCGATGGACCGCATCGCTAATTCCTGCAACCCGTAAAATGTCGTTTTGCCATACCAGTCGCAGGCGGTCGAATTGGCCCATTTGCTCCAAAGTCGTTTTACGAGTTGGCAAGTTGCCAAATCGGCGTCAGGCGCCGGCTGGATGCCATCGCCGATCGTGTGCTTGGTGATCGCTTCGACAGCCCGCCGCGCCCATCCGTTGTTACGGACCATATTACGGGAACGATCCCGCAACGTAACCAGCGCGGCCGATACTTCGCTATTGACACTCGTGGACTTTGCCAACCGGAACGCCTTGCCGCGACGGCCTTTGTCGGCCGCCTCATAGGCCCGTTTTTTACGGCTACGCGATATTTCAAATGAAATTCTCATCTTTTGCTGAAATAGCCTCGGTCAATACAAGCGAGGCGACGACGGCGCAAGCGGCGTTCCGGAAACAACTCCTCCTCAATCATTCGAACCAAATCTTTCATCTCGGCAAGCGACCGATAGCTCACGGTTTTGTCGCCGTAGGTTATGGTTGTCGCACCGGTGGCGATGGCCTCCTTGAGCGCGGTATATTGTTCGATTGTAAAAGACATGGCAGCGTAACGATTTGCAACGAATTTATGAGAGGTGTTTTACATTCACAATACCACGCGAAAAGGTTTACCGAGTTCTCGGTAAACCTTTTCTAAATATACCGACATCTCGGTATATCAATCATCCCAAAAACTGCCACCTCGACGGCGCCCGGTGCTTTCGTCGTTACGAGCGTCTCTCTTTTTGGCGGTTGCACCACCCATCTGCGCCAAACGCTGTGGGTTCAACCGATCCAGCCCGAGGATAGCCGCAGCAGCCCGAGCATAGACACGACAGTCAAGCGGTTCGTTGCGCTCGTACCGCTTCACCCATTGCAACTTTCGGTACCCCCGCACCACCTTGACAACCTGCTCCTCGGCGGTAAGGCCACGGAAATAGTGTTCGTCATATTCGGGAAAATGGCAATAGTTCGGCGGAGGGATGCCGTTCTCGTCCTTTTCCAGCCGCAGGTGGGCGTATAACTCCGTTTTGAGGAATGACACGCCGATATTCCACTGGCGCATCTTTCCGACCTTTTTACCCGCCTTGGTGATGTCCACCTGCTTGGGTGGTGAAAACGCCATGCCGAGGTGATCCTGACCCTTGATCGGTATGACGCGATCACCGACGAACCGGCGGCAAAAGGTATGGACGTGCGTCGTGTTGTAGCCGGTATCCACCGCCATCATTCGGATAGGAAACTCCATCCCGTCCTTGCGCGGCCACCGTTCACCCACGACGGCTGCCAAATCGTCCCATACGGCGGTTCCGGCCGTGTCCCCCTCGATTACGCGGTAGTCGATCGAATAGCTGCGTTTGTCGGCACACCAGCCGACAATCTCTAACTCCAGGCGGTCGCGCTGTACATCGACACCGGCGGTGAGGAAGCACACATCGGCGGGCACATGGTTGGTTTTGTACTGCTCGCGGCGGTTGTAAAGATTTTTGTACGGCGGCGCCTCGCCCTTTTCCGCCCACGTCTGCCCGAGGGTTGTATTCACGAAAACCTTTAATTTGCTCGGGTTCTCCTTGGCCGCAATGAAATCTCGCGCGATCTGTTCCCAGCTATGCCACCCGTAGGGCGAATAGAGACTATTAAGATGGAAGCCAATCACATCGTGATTTACATTTTCCGGCTTGGCGGGTACCCACTGGCCGTTTGCTAACATGGTGATCTTGTGCCGCTCGGCGATCAATTCGCCGCAATGGTTGCACTTGTATTTTGCTGTTTGGGGCTTGCCCTCCTCCCACTTGAGATTTGCGAATACCAGCGGCTGCATAACGCCGCAGTGCGGGCACGGGACATGATAGTAGTTTTGATCGGTTTCCAAAAATTCCCGTTCGATTGCCGAAAGTCCCTCGATGGTGGGCGTACTCAACATGAAAATTTTATGGTTTGGAAAGGTTCGAGTACGGGCGATCGCCAAGTCGATCGGCGATCCCTCGCCGTCCAAGTCCTGCGGGTAAGCGTCCACCTCGTCCAAAATCAAATTCCGGATAGGGACAGACCGTAACCCCGCTGCGCTGTTGGCGCCGACCATCAGCAGCAGACCGCCGGGAAAATTCTTTTGCGTGATCGTGTTGTTGCTGTCGCGGCTCTTGGCCGGAGCCACGCGCTGCTTCAGTTCGGGGCAATTCTCGATCAGCGGGTCGATGCGTCCCTTGGACAACCGTTCGACCATTTTGTCGGTCGGCTGTACGAACATGGTGGGCGCCGGCGCGATGTGCATAGCATAGCCTACGAAGTTGCTGGCGCCCTCGGTTCCTCCGATCTGCGCGGCCTTTACGAAGACAATTTTGCGGTGCGAGTCGTGAACGCTCAAGCAATCCATGATGTCGCGCAGGTAGGGGGTGCGGCTCGTCCGGTATTGGCCCGATTCGGCAGAGCTGACCGGCGACAAAAACCGGTATTTGTCCGCCCATTGCGACACCGTGATCCGGTCGAGCGGTCGTAAGCCCTGGAAAAACTTGGTTATCTCGTTGAAAATGGCTGTCATTGGTCGATTCTTGTTTGAAAATCCGCGAGCTTCTGCAACGCATCGGCGATCGCGTCGTATATCGTGTTGTGAACGATTGCCCGATTGTCTTCCGCCATAACCACGTCCGTTATTCGGTCGGGGATTGCGAGCAATGTGTCGCGCAATTCCTTGCCGGCGGCGAAAAGTTGGGCATTTATGCGCTCGCGCGACACCAGCGCACCCTCTTTTTCCTGTAATTCCAGCTCGGCGATCCTGGCTTTGGCGATTTTTTCCTGTAATTGGGCGTCCTCGTAGGTCATCGTAGCAGTTGCCACAGCCTTGGCCGTCGGTTCCGGCTCGATCACCGCTTTATCAAAGGTTTTGATGTAGCCCGCCAGCGCGTTGCGGACCTTGCGCTGGTTGGGGTGCGCCGAGTTCAGCGACTTATACCAGCATACGGCGGCCTGTTGTGGGTTCAGGTAATACGGCGAAGTCGCGGACGTCCCGACGACATCCGCGAAATTGTCCGGTATATATCCGCGCTTTATGGCCGCTGTTATGGTCTTGGCGCTTATTCCGGTTGTTTCTTCGAAATCAGATATTTTAACCCAACCTTTGGGCGCTTTTTTCTTCATTCGTATCTGCTTGCTACCTGCTATGATAATTTTTTCCTGCTGACTGGCGAAAAAACGCGATGCCGACTACCCCCGATGTAGGGACCAGGAAGAACCTATAAAATATTCTTGTTCGTACCTTACCGGATCGGGTTTCTCAAATCCGGTTTTATCTCCGCACTCGGGACACTCTACATACCACATCGTTACGCGATTTCTTGGATCGAAAAAAGTTTCATCCACATCGGCGGCGCCATACTCAAATTGACATCCGCAAGGGCATTTCCGTACATATATCGCCATCTTACTACTGTTTCCGTGTTGTATTATTCGTTTCATTCCATCTATTTTTTGTTGCGATTTTTTAGTCGCATACGATTAACTGCTCCAAACTAAACCAATGCCAATCACCAAATACACCGTTCCCGATCTCTTGTAGGCAATAAAATACGACTCCAAGGCGGCGAAATGGTTGCTCATCTACGAACATAAAACTAATCTCATAAGGGCCACCACAATGACACCGCCAGTACAGTTTATCAATCTTATCCACATCCCCTATACCAATAGCCTCGGTATATCCTTGTTCAATAGCCACAGCGCTGGAATGTAGCTTGGCCACTTTCCCAATCAACCAACTGTGCTCCTCAATAAGCCTCACGTTATCCGTTTTTTGCCGCGATCTTATTCACGCGGCTGGTTAATATACCGTGTACGCGGGCTGTTACCTCGTTGCCCATAAACTCCGCAACGTCCGTCCGCACGTCCGGCGAAATGCCCATTGTGAACGGCGAGGCCGTCATCAGTTCTGTGATGCGTATCTTACCGCTGGCCGTCTTTTCTCGCCCGGGCACGAAGCCTATACGTTTTTGATAGCGGCCGCGAGAAAACACCCCTTTGTGCCCGCTGGACATGGTCGCGACAAAGGCGTGGCGGATCATGGTTGTCTTGCCCTTGTGGATTGCCACCGAAATCGAGGATCCCGATTGCTTTGGCTTGAATGCGATAACCGGTAGCCGGTTTTCGTTTATCTTGATGCCACCGTACAAGCTGCCGCTGTTAGCCTTGGGTGACACTACCGCCTGGCGTGATAGGTATTTCTGCGATATATTGTACCGCTCTTTTATCCGCTTGTTTATGCGGGGTATCGAGCGCGTAAGCGCACTATTGACGCCTTGCGCTGTGCCGCGTAATATTTCATTGGGGGATAGCTTGCTGCGAAACTCGTTTTGTATTCGCTCTACCTCGCCGCGCTTTTCCTGTGTGATCTTGATCTCCATAACGTCAGATTATTGCAGGGGAGCGTCCGCTGTGTGGGTGGCCGCCTCACCTCGTTCGTATTCTTTCAGCTTCTCGTCGATTTTGAGGTACAAATCCACCGGCTGGGGCGTCCGGCGTTTTAGATCCTCATACCACTGTCGCGATACGCCGGCCTCGCGGCACAACTTCGAAATGGATACATTAGCCGCGTTCGCCCGTCGCCGGATGTCGTTCGCCAAGTCTTTGTCGCTTTTTTTCATAATCCAAAAAAAATTATAAATACATTGATTTCAACGCATTCCTGCACCTGCCATCTCTTTCGGCCCGCAGATGCAACTCCGCCATGTTCTGCTCGACATACTCCTGCACATTCGCGGGACACTTGCCACTCTCATACATGGCCAGTAGATACTCGGCAGGGACTTTCGCTATTACTTCGCCCTTGTAGCTGCCGAACGGCATACGGTCGGCCGTCTTCTGCTTCCGATCGGCAGCCTCGGTGTCCCTGCGTTGCTCGATGGCGGGCTTGTGCTCCTCAATGTACCGCGCTACACTTTCCGAACATTTGCCGTTCTCATGGAGCCATAGCAGGTAATCGGCGGGGACGCCCGACATGGGACGCCCCTTGTATTTGCCGTATGGCATGGCGCTGGTGTCTGTCAGCCTCCACATAGTCAATAGCGTTTCCCGTGCTTATATCCTCGGCCCTCGTTGTACTGCATTTTCAGCAGAACGTGCATTTCGAGATCGATGCCGAGTGCGGTGGATAAATCAAGCAGGCGAATAGTCGCGTCGGCCAGCTCGTCCTCGAACGTGTCTTTAACGTGTACCTCGAACTTTTCACGGAACGGAAAGATTTCACAGGGTTCCTTATCGAAAAAAGCCGATAAGTCGGCCCGTTTGTTCTTACGATCGGCTTCCAGCGCCTCGGCGAGTTCCGAAACGGTCAGCATTAAAGCGCGGGGGATGTCGATCGGTTCATCGTGGAACCCTTTCGCTTTGGCGGTTTCAAATGCACGTCGCCCCAATTCTTTGAGTGTTAAATTTCCCATGATTATTTCATTTTTGAAAGGTTTTTACTCACATAATCCGTAAAAGCTCATGCAACTGGTCGCTGTGTCATCGTCGAACAGGCTGCCGGTCGCGTTCTGCCATTTGACATATTGTACTACATCGTTTATTGTCGGATATTTCTCGCCGCTGGTAATCGCGTGGGCGGGGATTTTATCCGGTCCAAAAAACGATGACTTCAGGTCATGCTCCAGCGTGGCAATCTGCTCGATGCGATCCGGAGATTGGCGGGAAATGTTCAGTATATCCCGCTGGCTCGCCATGACGCACGGCCAGCACCCTACACGTTTATAGCCCATCGTGTAGAGCGGATTGGGTTCAAGCCCCGCCGAGAGGATGTAGTCAATCACCTGCTGCGCCGACCAATCGAATACGGGACGCAGTAGATCGTCAGCGTATTGCTTTCGGAACACCCGCACGTCGTGACCGCGATAGGTGTGCATCTTTGGTTTGCCCGCTTTATCATAACCGTATGGCTCGAAATAGTACTTAAAGTACGTGCATTGCTTTGACATAGCCGCACGGTTCGGAGATTCCGCCGCGCGTATGCCTTGGATCATCAGTATATTATCCTGTACGTTGTCGAGCACATAGTCGATGCACGGCTTGGTTTTCAACTCTTGGGTACAGAATCGGGCACGGGTGGACGGCCAACGCTTTTTCTGCTTGGCCAAACCGACCATCCCATCATACTTGGGCGACTTGAGCGTTACGAGGTCGAGGTTTAGCCGGTCGGCGATGCGATTGATGTACTCGTAGGTCAGTGGATGCTCCCATCCCGTATCGCAAAACACGGTGGTAAAGTTGGTGGTGATGTGCTCGCGCACCCACAACAGCGCCGCAAGGCTATCCTTTCCTCCGGAAAATGTTACGATTATTTTCATCTACCAAAGTGTTTTATACAGTTACAGATCGTGATTGTCGGATTGGCCCATTGCCGTTGAAACCGGCGCCAATCGGTTGAATATTTACCCTCAAGATCACGAAACAACATTGCCATTGGCATAAAACCGGCTCGCCACGCCTCGCCCATCCGTGTCTGTGCTTTCTCGAACGTGTCTCCCTTGTAACCGCACAACACATAACACCTCATCGAGTTGCTGGATTTGGTGAAACCTGCCTCGATAAGCATTTTGCCTGCCTCAACGAGCGGGTCCAGGTCGTTGGGGGTGTCGTAGGCGAAAAATAGCGATTGGGGATGTAACTCATGTATTCGTTGCGCCATCGTCGGGGTTAGCAACGCTGCCTCCAGTCCTCCGGTAAATTGCGGCTTGTGCGGCTGGCGGGCAAGCATGGCAAATACCTCGTCGATATGGCCCGGAGAGCAGGCCAGCAGGTTGTCATCGGTCAGAATCCAGCCGTCGGTAACTGGCAACTCTCGGAGCATTCCGCCCTCACGCTTGGGAACAGCGCAAAACCAGCATCGATTCGGACATCCTCGGCTGGTAATCACGTATCCGTGCCTCATGTACATACCAGGGATAAAATCGCCGCCCGGCTCATTGTAAGCGGGACCGCCGATCTTCACCGTTGCAACCGGCTCCCATTGTTTCGCCAGCCATTCAGCGATCGGTATGTCCCATGTGAACGTTACAGAAACGTGCACCTCGTCCGCTTCGTCGAAAAAGGACGGAGTTTCGCGGATACGTACCAGCTCGTCGGTTGGCGTAGCATTCGTCTTGGTTGGGAATACTCGTATTATCCGTTTTTTCATATCCATTTCAGAATAATTTTTGCTGCATTTGGTGATCGATCAATCTTCAATAACCCGCACGTAGGTATCGTTTATAGTTCGACCTATCTCTATCAACCTCAACGCGACCATTTCCTCCAATACGGCACGAAAAGCGGTGAGGGATTGGGAAAACCGCGTTTTCAGCATAAGTCCGTCGCGTATGACCAGAGCGTCGGCGGGCATCCTGTTTGTAGCCCGGCGGGTGCGTTGTACCTCGCGGACGTGGCGCCGTATCTCGGCGTGCAAAGGGTTGGCTGGTTCCATTTATTGCCCGCTTAATTTTTCAACGATCCGCATTTCTCGTTCGGATAACTCCCATACTATAGCCTCTTTTTTCACCGCAGCTCTTTCGGCGGTAACTCTTTCGGCGGCGGTATACGAGATTAAAAAACCGGATCCGTAAATCGATTTCCCGTGCTTTTTTTGGATGTCAAGCGCAGAGTGATGCACCATTTCCCGCTTGTCTATCTTTATCTCTCCCTTGTTTTTCACGATGTACGCTACATCCGAAACCGTCAGCACGCAGTCCGGGTATTTGTATTTCGGCAACTCCGCTTTCGGTGCCGAGCAAATGGCGTCGATCCCCTCATATAGCACAGGATCACCTATTACACCGGCTTCGCCGAACATATTGGACAAAAAAGATGTATTTACTTTTGCCCCGTTTTCGTAAACGATAGCGGCGCCGCATACGATCCGTGTACAGTCAAGGTCAGCGCTGAACAATGTCAGATGCGGAGCAAACAGGAAAAACTTGATCCCTCGTTTCAGATAGAACCGGACAATTTGAGAGACGATCGAAAAGGGCGGGTTGTCGATCACCACGCAATTATCGGGATAGACCAAGCTCTCGTAATCACCACCCGGATAGAACGGGCGGACAACGGTCATCCCGTCGATGTCGCAATGATCGGCTACATATTGCAAAACATAGTCGTACACCGCTGGAGGCGTATAGCAGTCGTCGGTCGTTTTCTTGGGATTGAATTTTTCCACAAAGCCCTCGTAATCGTCGAAAATACTTTTTTGCGACTTTCTGCGATTCGTGAACACGTGCTCCTCTTGGCCGAATAAATTTATACTTTTCATATCATGCTGCATTTTCAAAATCCAAAATCATACGCCCCAGTGCTTCGCAGATCACGCGGGCCATTGTAACCTCAACAGCGTTGCCGATGAACTTCTTCTGCTCGGCCTGTGTGCCTACCAGCTTGTAGTTGGCGGGGAAACCCATGATGCGTTTCAGTTCGGAAATCTTCAACATTCGCATCTTCACATCGACCAGCCCGTACAGCGCCATGAACTCCTTTATCTGCACCACGATCGGGCTGTCTGTGGTATATACCTCGTAGATCAGCGTATCGCCTTCGCGGCGGATGAACGGCGCGAGATGCTGCACGTCGTTCTCCGTTGTAACGATACTGGGCGGTCTTTTGTCCATCCGTGCGATCAGCGTGAAGCACGGGCGATCTATGGGTGCCCCCGCTGATGCGAATTGCGGGTTGAGTAGATAACGACCTTTACGGGGCGGTGTTTCCGCACAATACGTAACGAGATGGTGTTTTGGCGTGGGGGTTACAGTCCCGGCCGGCAACTCGACGGACGCGGTGCATCCATTTCCGTACTGCATATTCAGGAATCGAGGACGCACCAGTTGAAACCGGTCTTTCGTCGTGACGGTCGGGGCCGGCGCCTCGACGGGCGAGTTGTAGCCGTTGCCATAATATGCCGTCAGAAAATTGCCGGACACCAGTGCGTGGTGATCTACCGTCGTGATGGCGTGCGCCGGCCCGTCGATGCTGATGGCACGGTCGGCCGGTGATCCGCTGAAATGCTTGGCAAGGAAACACGCCTTTGCCACGCCGAGCCTGCTCTGCACCGCAACCGTCGGGCAAGGATCGTCGATACCGGGCGCAACGTACTTACCGCTTTGGCTCATGGAGTTGTATTTGACCATGAACGCCTCTTTGCCACCGGCGACGAACTTAACCAGCCCTGCGTAGATGCGTTCAAAGGTCGCATCCACCAGCGGCTTTTTGCGGCCGAAGATGCTGGCGCCCTCGTCGTGCAAATCGAGCACATCACGAACCGGGCGCCACTTTGCCCGGACATCGAACAGGTTGGGAGCGGGTTTCTTGGTGTGTGTCGGCGTCGGGAAAACGATGGGCAGTTGTCCGGCGGCGAAAATCCCGAAGAACCGGCGCCGGGAGGTGTAGGCCCCGAAGTCCGCCGAATCGAGGATGCGGTGGTCGAACCGATACCCTCCGTCCTTGCAAATGCAAGCCACCCATCGGTGGTAATCCTCACCTCGACGGGTTGCGTCGGGGACCCACACGGGGGCGATGGTACGCCGCTTGTGTTTGCCTTGGCCGACTGTCTTTATCTTCAGCGGGCAATAGGCGCCGTGCCCATGTGATGCCTCGACGACTTTCACCGCGAGCGGCCCCCACGTCATGAACTCCTTGACATTTTCGATTTGGATATAGTCGGGGCGCAGCGCGTCGATGTAGCGGAAAAGGTGCTCGGCCAGCGTGCGGCTGTCTGCGTCGCGGCTTTGGCCTCCTTTGGCGATCGAGAAGTTGGTGCATTCCAGCGATGCCCACAACACCACGCGGGCGGCGGGGTATTGTTTCCGTGAGACCTCGACATGGGCCAGTAGCCGGTCGAGGTTCAGCGTGCGGATGTCCTCGACAAAGTGCAGCGCGTCGGGATGGTTGGCCGCGTGCGAAGCGATCGCGTTGGCATCGTGATTGACGCATGCGATCACCTTGGCGACCTGCTCGCCGTGCAAGCGTGCCGCCTCAACGCCCGTGCTGGTACCACCGGCACCGCAAAAGAGGTCTATGTAGAGAAATCGGATCATAGCTTTTGTTTATCGGTTTTCGGTCAGCCGAGCCACAAGCGCGGCGCATTCGTCTTTCGTTCGAGGTAGCTCGATGGTGGTGGTGCGGCCAAGGTCGGCAAATAGGCGCTTCAACATCTTGATGCGGAGCTTGCCCTGCTGCGTCGCCACGCCCTTGGTGTCGATCGCCATGTCGTAATCCGGCAGGTAAAAGTCCAGCGTGTAGGTGATCGCCCGAATGGTCTCGCCGTTGTAGGTGAACGGCTCTTGCAGGGTGTAGCGCTTTTGGAACATAAACCCGATGCCGTGCGATTTCAGCAGGTCGTGCATGTAGCGTTCGAGACGGCTGTCGAAGACAACCCCGTCGGCCTCGGTCTTCACGGCATTGCGGACTTTGCGGTTCTCCGAAGGGACGGGCGCCTCAACCGGCCGTGCTCCGGTGCGCATCTTGCGCCGGAACTCCTCGGCGGTCATGCCGGTGCGTATCATCCTCCGGAACTCCTCGGCGGTCATGGTGTCGGTATTGTTGGTTGCTTTCGGCTTCATGCTTGCGGCCCCGTCATGTCGATTTTACGCTGCCAGTACTTCGTGCCGTCGGGCATTTGGAACATTTGGAAGTCGTCGCTGGAGGCGCGGCGACTATAAACCTCGTCGCACATCTCGTTGTACGTGTATTTGCGGCCCGTCGTGGCTTTACGGCTCTTGATGATGAAGTCGTGGGCCACGAACGAGGCGAACGTGGAGTAAGCGGATTTGTTCTTGTAGGCCCCTTTGTTGTCGATCTGTGCGATGATGCGGTTGATGTCCTCGGCGCTGAACTTGGCGAGGATGTCGCGGGCCTGCTCCTCGGTGAGCGGTTCGGCCATCATGGTGATCGCGGGGAAAGCGGACTCCAGCCAGGCAAGAAACTCGGCAGCTTGGTTTCCCCCCAAACCCCCTTTCCATTCAGTAACTACTGTGTGTGTTATTATATCACCATCAGAATCATAATCAATATCATAATCATGGTTTTTTTTGCCACGTTTGGTTTTTTCTGTTTCGTTTGGATATTTTTCAAACCGTTTGGTTTTTTCTGTTCCCAATCGGTTCTCCTTTTCGCCCACATTCTCGGTTTCATTCGTATTTCCGTTAAACCGTTCGGTTTTTTCGCTTTCCATTCGGTTATCTTCGTTTACGATTGGTTTATATGTTTCCGATTGGTTCACAGTTTCGGCGTCAGCTTTCTTCGGGCGCCCGCCTCGCTTCCCGTTCTCTCGGTTCTGCTGACATTTGGCATCGTACCTTTCCGAATATGAGTCTATCGAGGCCCTGATGAACTCGAAGCACATGGACGTTATGCCATCCAAGGATGGCATATCTTCTCCGGATGTATACGCAAAAAGCGCCGTCAACAAATCTCCCCGCTGCTCTCGGGATAGTAATTGTACCTGCGGGTAAAAATCGCAGCGTAAGATAAATGTACCTTTACCCGCATTTTCTTTGTTTTTCATACTCCAACCTTAAATTTCAATCTCTATTCTTCCGGTGCGTCCAACTCCCGACAAATGGCATCCGCAACTCTTACCGCCCACTGCGCCGCCTTTTCGGGTATGTGTCCGATCCCGCAATCATTCGATGCCATGATGCCCTGCAAGGCCATCCCCGCAAACCATTCACGGCGGGATAACTTTCGGGCGATTTTCTTGCCCCTCGGCGCCGGCGCGGTAATGTTTTGCGTCGCGGGATCCCGTTCTGTCTTTTTCGTCCAATTTTCGCAGTAATTTGAACCGTGGTTAATGTCGAGGCAGTTTGTCCTGTTTTTGTGATCTTCAGGGTATTCACATTCTCCGACTCCATTGGCATCCTCATTCTTGAAGCAAGCACACGATCCGCACACCTTTGTTCCGTTTTCCGTCGCCTTGTTGTACTCCGCCCTGATGTCGGCGGAACATTCGGGACATAGCACCGATTCATCGCTCGTGACGACCCACTCCTCATTGCAATCCGGGCATCCGTACTCCTCGCAATTATCGCATTGCACCAGCGGCATCCCGCACTCGGGGCATGTTTTTGGATTATTCATTATCGTAATGTTTTAGATATGACGGTAACATTTTGCAACCCAAGTCTGTGCAGCCGTTTCGGCCACCGCAAACGGCCTTACAAAGGGCTATTCCGGCTCGCACCCGAGCATCCTCCTCGGCGAGTTCAGCAACGTTTGCCATCGCCGTGCGTAGTTGCCATTTGGCGTGCTCTGACATATCTACTTCGAGGTGAGACATACATCCGTCGATAAACTCTTTTGCTCTTTCGCTTTTCATCTCTTTTTTAGGGTCAAAATGGGAAATCTCGTTGCTCCTCTGTCCGGCGCTCTCGGCAGGTCTTGCCGAGTGTGGCGGTCAAATAGAGCGGGTCGTATTGGCAACCGATTTGCTTGGCGACCCACAAGGGGATCCGCCCGTCGCCGAGGTATGCCGCGGTGATCGCATCGCATAGCTCGCATTCTTCGTGCTTGATGCACCGGTCGCAATTCTCGGCATCCCAGGTTGCCAGCTCGCTGCCGCTGCCGAACGTCCTTACGGGCGTGTCTTTTTCAAAGGGGTGGTTGTTCCATTCCATAATCGGGGATATTAGTTTGCCAAATACAGCCGTACACGGCCATCGATGTAAAACTGGATCCGCAGCCCCAGCGCCTCCAATACATCCGCATAATTCTCGCGGATATAGCGGGCTGCCCGAGGGTCTGAAACATAATCGCGATAACGGATCACGACACGGCGCAAATCTCGCACATTGTCGGTATTAACAATATCATTGAACGAGGAGGTGCAATACTTGTAAAATCGGCGATGTACCTCTTTCGCCGCGTCCTTCATTTGCTCGAAAGTCTGTTCCATTTCATACGGTTTTTTGTAGGTTCTTTTTTCCGCCCATCCACTCGAACGGATCGGGCATACAGTCCAGTTTTGCGCGATCATCTGCCGATGACTTTTCACGACGATGCAACCCTTGCCGATATATCATCATCTCTATGCTGCGAACCGATCGTCCGTACTCCTCGGCGATTGCCTGCACATCCTCGCCGGACAGATAGCGGGCGATTACGTCCTGCACCTCGAATTTGTCCCATCGTCTGTACATCTTTCCCATCGCTGCGGATTATTCGTGATTGTCGAACCAGCTGGCTCGGTTACTTTGTGAGGCAACCAGCTCTATACGTTCCGCCAGCACACGGCACTTACTGTTGCGGGTTCCGTCTTTGATTATTTCAATCAGCCCCTCGGTAGCCCACCGATCGACCGTACCACGGCCGAATTTCCGGTAGCATTGTGTGAGGGTGTAGTATTTCGTATCGTCGGCCAGCTCCGCCCGGGCCATACGATACCCGGCAGCGTAGGCGGCGGCTATCTGCTGCAAATGCAGTCGGTCGAGAGGTTCGTGGTTCATGGTATTACGATTTACGGGTTACTTTGATAACGCCGGTTCCCCTCAACGCGGAGACCGACAATTTGATGTTTTTACCCTTGCAGTAGCGGCTGGCGTTGGCCCGCACGCTCGATTCGGTAAACTCGGCAACGCTGAACTCGACGCTTTCGCCAAGCCTCAACGCGGCAAAGGTTTCGGCAAAGTTTACGGTTCGGACTAATTCGGCCATAATTAAAAATCTGTTTATGTTTTGTTCCCGCGCCGGTATCGCTCCGGGTAACCGCTTGACGGTTCGCGGGAGGGTGTTGCACTCAATAACTTGATTTCAGAACAATCAGCGTCACTGTTTGAGGTCACCCATTACTCCGCGATTCATGCGATCACGGACACGCTCCTCGCAACCTTCAAGGAACATCCGCAGCCCGGCGATCTGCTTTTCGTTCTGCGGCGACGGGAAACGGTTATTCAGTTTGATAGCACGGTCGAGCAGAATATAGGCTAACTGCTCCGACTGCACGCCATTAATGACACTTCCGTCGTCATTTTTCTGTACAAACTGAATGCGGGTTTCGACGGGCACATACTTTGCTTTTCCGTCAGAAAAGCCCTCCGAGTGTTGAATCGCATAGCAATGCGCCCCGCCATATACCGGGTCATCGACAACACAGATGGTTTTTTCCTCACTCGGGAACACTTGATAATCTAACTTTTTGAACATACTATTTTTGTTTTTATGCCTTTCGGCGGTTTGTTTTTCAATCAATTCAGGGTTGTCGTGGATGTTGCCAATGACTTCTTTTCCAAACTTATAAATCCAATCCTGATCCAATCTTAAATAACATAATTCCTTTCTATCGATCAAGGCTCCCATAAAAGCTGCGTTGCCGGTATGGTAAAAGATTCTATGAGGGCGAGTTTTATCCTCGGACAATGGAGAGCGTATCACATCCCCCTCGTATATGGCAATGCCCTTTCTGTCTTTCAGCCCCGTGTACTCGCCAACGGTATCTTCATTGACTGGTGCGATGTGATGATATTGGCCTACATTAAAGCCATCATCTGTGTAATTTTTACTATGTACTCCGATACAAACAGACCCATCATCGTACTGTAACAGGTCGCCATATTCCCACTCCCCGTTGTCGAGGCGCTTGCCCCGGAATTTAATCTCTCTCATAATCTCGTTTATTTGATTATATTTGTAATTACTATTGTAATGACAATGCAAATATAGTGAATTAAATAACCAATTTCCAAATAAATGGCAAATAAAATAACTGAAATAAAGGAGAGGGTATTGCAAATTGCTAAATATCACGGGGTTAGTTATGAGAAATTTTCAAATGAAATAGGAATGTCTTATGCGAGTTTCAAAGGAAAGGCGAAATTTACGCCATTGAACTCGGATGCAATAGCGAATATTATCACTATTTATCCAGATGTGGATTGCTATTGGCTTCTTACCGGAAATGGACAAATGCTTAAAAATAATGAGGCCTCCGCAGAAAAAAACGACAAAAATTCGGAACGAATCGATAAATTATTGGATATTGTCGCCTCCCAGCAAAAGACGATCGAATTATTAGCCCAAAAAGGGGCTGCGGCGGATGTGCAGGGTGTTGCTGGCAAGGCGGTACAAGGATAAAACAACCCGAACGATTTATACTGACACCCGATTATCCGATCAAAGACGCGGCCCGGCCTCACAACCTCGACACGACCGCCACGACAAAACGGATTACAAAACTGGATATATTATTGTTTCACGCTTTCGCAGAATAATCCAATGCTATGGTTAGCTTTAGAAAAAGAATTAAAATTGCTCCGGGCGTAAATTTGAATTTAAGTAAAGGAGGCATTAGCACCTCGTTTGGTGTAAAAGGCGCATCCGTTAGTGTTGGTAAAAGAGGAGTATATATAAATAATGGTTTGCCGGGCACAGGGATTTATAAACGCACAAAAATATCCCGCTCTTCAACAAAGAAAAGTCATACACTCCCCGTTGAAATAGGCGAGACAACAAATACCCAGAATTTATCGGATGCCCAAGTCCTCCTTAATGATCTGCGTTCCAAATTGGAAAAGTTGGAATTGAGGGATAAAAATGTCGTTATAGAGACTGAAACTTTCAATATGTACCTTTTCGGGACAATAAGGAATATTTTGAAAGATATGGGTGTAAATTTTCAAACCCTTGTAAAAAAATCAACAAATTGTGTTTTGGTCGGCGATAAAAGAAGACCATCCAAATATACGCGTCTAAAAATAGAGACTTACAGGCAAGAGGGGCAAAAAATATCGTTAATGAAAATATCGGTTCTTGACACCCCAACGATCAGCACAACCATAACCGAAATACCGACTAACATCACTCAAAAGAATATAGTGCAAAATAAAAAACTCCAAAAAATCATCCGAGTACTTTGGTGTATTTTAGGATTTATATTCCTGATTATATTGTTAGCCACAACAACATAATAAAAAATCCCCGGAGTGATCCGGGGTGTCGTTTTCCCTCTATCTTTGCCGATGTTGTCCTTTCGACCTCAACATGAATATCAAATATACATATGACGCAGAAACAAGCCATACAATTATTTGAAGAGCGCAAGGTGCGCACCGTATGGGATGACCAAACGGAGGAGTGGTATTTTTCGATCGTGGATGTCGTCGGTGTATTGACCGACAGCGTGAATCCTACGGACTATATCAAAAAGATGAAGAAGCGCGATCCGGAGCTATCCAAAGGGTGGGGACAAATTGTCACCCCCCTTTCCGTGCAGACTGCTGGAGGTCGCCAACGGGTGAACTGCGCCACGACGCAGGGTATGTTCCGGATCATCCAGTCAATCCCCTCGCCGAAAGCGGAGCCGTTCAAACAGTGGATGGCGCAGGTGGCTGCCGACCGTCTCGATCAGATGCAGGATCCGGAACTGTCGATTCAGCAAGCAATGGTCGATTACAAGCGATTGGGGTATTCGGATAATTGGATCAACCAGCGTCTGAAAGCGATCGAGGTTCGTAAAGACCTGACCGACGCGTGGAAAAAGCGAGGGGTGCAGGAGGGCCAGCAATTTGCCACACTGACTGACATAATCACGAATGTGTGGTCTGGCTTCACCACCCGTGAATACAAGGCATATAAAGGGTTGCGGAAAGAAAACTTGCGGGATAATATGACCAACACAGAACTCATCCTCAACATGCTTGCGGAGGCTTCGACAAAGGACATAACCGAAGCAACCGACCCTCGGACGCTTGCAGCACACAAAGCGGTCGCGCGACAAGGCGGCACAATTGCCCGCAATGCCCGGCTGGAACTCGAAGCAAGAACCGGCCGCAAGGTGGTTTCTCCGTTGAATGCACATCAGGTATTACAAATCGAGAAGACGGACGAGGCGGAATTGCAGACCGAAGATGAAGAATAAAAAAGCCCCCGGAGTAATCCGGGGGCTGCCGTTTCCAAATAGGTCGTCGTCAAACAATAACTACCGGTAACAGCAATTCGTCACAACACAATCGAATAGAACGGCGCCGCGAATTTGTGCAACGCCTCGATAATCTTACGACGTTGTGCCGGGCGTGGTTTACTTTTATCATTGGCATAACGTCCCAACTGGGCGGCCGGAATGCCGGTCAATTCCGCCAATTTAGTATCCTTGATATACTCTCGTGCATATTTCAATGCGCTAACCGCGTCATACTCCAGTTCGATCTCATACGCTCCGTCCAAATATGCCTTGTAGGGAAAACCCATCTCTTTGGCCGTTTTGATATAGAGTGCAACGCCCTCTTTCATGTCGGCAACGGCCGCCTTGACGGTATCGCCCATTCCAGCAAACATATCCTTTTCCATCATGGCCGAAATCGTTCCGTCCGATGCCCATTCGATGATAACCTTTACCTTTTCCATAAATCGTGTGTATTTATTTCGTTTCCGGTTGCCCGGGGAGGGGGCTTATTTCAGCCCCATCTCCCGGATAAACCGCCGTGCTATTCCTGAACCCATTTCTTTCGAACCGTGAAAAGGAACCGAAACCGTTTTGCCATCCTTTTCATAAATTACGTGGCTCCCTGCTTGTCGGATAGATCGCCATCCGTTTTTTAGGATTAGGCGGTGCAACTCACTTGATTTCATATTACCCTTTGTTATTGTTTGACAGTACAAAGATAATGCAAAATATATTATTATCCAAATAAATAGTATATTATTTTATACTTTTATAGATAATAATTAGTATTTACTTTTTACGTAGTCCAAAACAATGCGGTTATTCGTGTCGTTGCGCGTGAACCGGCGGTGAATGTACCCCCGCGTGGTCTTAAGGCTTTTGCCGCTTTCGAAGCCGGAAGCCACCCCAACGTGATTAAGCGCCAGCGCAATGTCAGTTTCCGAAATCCCGCACTCCTCGGAGGCAAGAGTAGCCCATGTGTGGCGCATATAATAAGTACTTAAAGGCACATCGATTCCCAAGTGCGCGGCAAGTTGTTTGCAGCCCGCGTTTACGTTGTGGTTAAAGTCCCGGAAATTAGCGTACATTTTATAAAATGAGAACAACCGCCGTTTGTCGGGATCTCGGTACTTTTCAATCAGTGACAGCGCCTCCGGTTCGATCTTCACGGACATCAACGCTTCGTCTTTACGACGGTTAGCCGTCTTTTGCCGGTGGTAGATGATCCGATCGTCTTCGAGTTCGACATCGGCACCGAACAAGTCGGCGGTGTTCATGGCCAACAAGTAGAACGAGAGCGCCAGCACGTCCCGTGCCAGCTGCATACGCTTACCCGGGACAGTCTCGGCGTTTAGTATCTTTACGAGATCCTCGATGCACAAATCCCGCTTTTCGGGTTCTTCTTTGACCTCGACCTGTAATTTCTTACTCCCGAACGGTCGGTGGGTGATTAGAACCGTTTCGGCATCCTCGTCGTTGTAGTGGTCGCATGCCGCATTGAATAGGGTGTGGATGTCGGCCAAATAATCCTTTACCGTTTGCGCCTTGCACCCGGGGCGCCGCACCGTAACCTCTTTTCCGTGCTGGTTTGTCCGCGTCTGTTCGTGCGGTTTCTGCATATACTCAACGAATCCCTGCAAATTCTTTACGTTGATCTCCTTGACGAATACGATAGAACGCCCGAAATAGTCGGTTAGGTTGCGAATAACGGCCTCGAATCGTCCAGCGGTACCATCCCGTCCCTCGGCCTTCAACGCCTGAATATGGTTATCGCAAAATGCAATGAAGTCAATGCCCACGCCGCCCTCCGTTGCCTTTTGTGATTCGATATACTTTACCAGGTCGGCCGCAGAAAATCGGCTCAAGTCCGTGCCCAGTCCTTTGGCCAGCATATCCTCGTATTTCGATATGTCATTTAACAATCCTTTCAAAATTGTTGTATCTTTGATCCCGGAAAAATCAGGCTTTACCTGCTTCCGACTGACATATACGCCGGTAGATATTTTTCTTACTTCCCTTTTATGGGTAAGGCGGATGGATACCGGAAATTTACCGTCCCGCCGCTCGTTCTTCTCTCTGATCTCGATAGAAAATGTAGGCATACACTTTGAATTTTGGACAAACAATGGACAAACAAAGCTACATATTTTTACCGAAATGTGTGTAAAAGTGTGTAAAATAAGACGGGCGTAGAAGGTTGATTTTATGGTAAATGCGCTGTATGGTAGATTTTTAGGGGATTTTACCTTGAAATTATAGACTTGCATGGCATGCAAGAGGTCACGAGTTCGAGCCTCGTATTCTCCACCAAACAAGAAACAGCCGCATGATTTCATGCGGCTGTTTCTTGTTTGATAGTATGTCTTTTATGGGCGGAGTTCGGACGCTTCCGTCGGAAGTTTTCCCGGCTGATCCCGAGGGTCAGTTTTTCAGGTATTCTACTGCCGCCAGACCGTCGTTGAGGGGATAGAGGCCGATGCTCAGCGATTTGTCTTCGCTTTCATATACGTACATTCTTTGTCCCGGACGGTATTCGAGGTAGATGTACAGCTGCGAGAGGTAGGTGTGCAGGTCGTCGATGTACAGGTCTGAAAGTATCGATCCGCAGGAATATACTTTGTCGTCTTCGAATATATATATGTACTCTTTAACGATGCCCTTGCCTTCGAAATACAGCGAGGTTTCCGATGCTCCGCTGTAGGCGTAGGGCACCGAAGCTTTCACTTCCTCCCGTGTCTTGCCGTACATGAATACGGGAGCTTCGTATTCCCTCAAAGTGGGAGGTATGTTGTCCTTGTTCTCATCGTCGTTGCATCCCGCGAATCCCAGCATTACGGCCGCGAAAGCGAATAGTAAGAATTTTTTCATAGCGAAAAGATAAACGGTTTGGAATAAAGGTTTTATCGATTGTAAATGAGATAAATTATTCTTTATGGGTGCGCCGCCGGATCCCTGAATATGGTGTCGAGGATATCCGGTGATCTCTATTTTTGTCGGAAATAGATCTGGATCGGTACTCCCGAGAAATCCCATTCCTCCCGAATCTTATTCTCCAGGAAGCGGCGGTAGGGATCCTTGATATATTGGGGCAGATTGACGAAGCAGGCGAACTGGGGCGTGGGTGTCGGCAGCTGCATCACGTATTTGATTTTGATGTATTTGCCTTTGGTCGCCGGGGGCGGGTAGTTCTCGATGATCGGCAGCAGGTAGTCGTTCAGCGCCGAGGTGGCCACGCGCCGCTTGCGGTTTTCGTAAACCCGGATGGCGGTCTGGAGCACTTCGAGGATGCGCTGTTTGTTGAGTACCGAGGTGAAGATGATCGGAATGTCGTTGAAGGGCGCCAGTTTTTTTGCCAGGGCCTCCTTCCACTCCTTCATCGTGTTGTTGCCTTTCTCCACCAGATCCCATTTATTGACCACGATCACGCAGCCTTTGCGGTTGCGGACGATCAGGTTATGGATGTTCAGGTCCTGGGATTCGAGGCCTTGCTGCGCATCGAGCATCAGGATGCAGACGTCGGACTCCTCGATGGCGCGGATCGAACGCATCACGGAGTAGAATTCGAGGTCTTCGGTCACCTTGCCTTTTTTGCGCATGCCGGCCGTATCGACCAGGTAGAAATCGAGTCCGTACTTGTTGTAGCGCGAGTGAATGGCGTCGCGCGTGGTGCCGGCGATCGGCGTGACGATGTTGCGCTCTTCGCCCAGCAGGGCGTTGGTGAGCGACGACTTGCCCACGTTCGGACGGCCTACGATGGTGATGCGGGGCAGCTCTTCTTCCTCGTTCTTGGTTTCCGGGGGCAGGTCGCGCACGATTTCGTCCATCAGGTCGCCCGTGCCGCTGCCGCTCATCGAGCTGATGCAGTAGGGTTCTCCCAGTCCCAGCGAATAAAATTCGTGCGAGGAGTAGATCAGGTCGTAGTTATCGACCTTGTTGCAGACCAGCAGCACTTTTTTCGAAGTGCGCCTCAAGATGTCGGCCATCATCTGATCGAGATCCGTGATGCCCGTATTGACTTCGACCAGGAACAGGATGACGTCCGCCTCTTCGATGGCGAGCATCACCTGACGGCGGATGTCGTCTTCGAAAATGTCGTCCGAATTGACCGAATAGCCGCCGGTGTCGATCACCGAAAATTCACGTCCGTTCCAGTCGGTTTTACCGTAATGGCGGTCGCGTGTCGTGCCTGCCGTCGCATCGACGATGGCTTTGCGCTGCCCGACCAGGCGGTTGAACAGTGTGCTTTTGCCCACGTTCGGGCGTCCTACGATCGCTACAAGACTCATAATGTTATTTTACGTTTATGTTTATGCGAAACGAATTATGCGGTGCGGGCCGAGAGCGAGGCCGAATTTATTCGGACATCGATGGATGCGGCCGGTCTAAAACAAGGTCAAAGATAGTGCAAGTTACGGGTAAAACCAAACCCGGTGTCGATTTTACCCGATTGTCGGTGCATAAGGGGTGGGGGCCGGATGTGCACATCTTATCCTTTTCCGATCGGGAGATGCGGCTTCCGAAGGTTTTCCGAACAGCCGCGATGCCTTTTCAACGGGGGTGCAGCGTCTCTTCGTCTGCGGACAGGCCATGTTCCGACATCCGGCGGATGTCTCCGTTACAGCGGTAAAAGGGAGCGGTTCGTACAGGAGGTATGCGGCACGTATTATGGGTTATAAATAGCGGCTTTCCGGATCACCGGCCTGTACGGGATAGATCAGCACGAAACTGTTTCGCCCGAGGTATTGATCCAGGTAAGCCGGGATCTTGTTCATCGCCGGTTGGTAGGAGATGCGTTCGCGGCGGCTCATTACCAGCCACAGACAGTCGTCCGTGCGCAATTCGCGCAGCAGGGCCGGCAGTTTTTCCCAGTCTTTGAAAAGTACCGTTTCTACGGTTGCGGTCTGCTTGCGCCGCAGCGGTTCGATGTACTTGAGCGTTGTTTCCGGGGCATAGACGACGATTTTGGTCCCGGTATTGCGGGCCAGATTTCCGATTTTATGCAGCCACATGAGAAATCCGGCCTCTTTTTCGGCTTGGGAGGGAATGATTACGATATGTCGCTTTATGGTCGCCAGCGGTTGTACCGGTTTGTAAATGTAGGTCGTGACGTTGCTTTCGCCCAGCAGGTCGCCCGTGATCTTGCCGAGGAAGATCGCGGGGGATTTGTCCCGATGGAGTCCCATTACGATGTCCGTGATACTCTGTTCTTTGGCGACGCTTGCGATTGCGTTCGAGATATTGACGTCGTAGCGCAGCAACTCGTGGAGGTAGATGTCCGATGCGGCAGCGGCCGTCGCCGCCGTTTCGAGAATTTTGCGGGCCCGTTTTTCCAGCCCGCTGTCTTCCACCTTGTTGTCTATGGCGTGCAGCGCGTAGAATCCGTTGTGGTTTTTCTTCGATTTGAGCACGTTGCCCAGAGTTACGAGTTCCCTGACGCTCTCTTCGTTCGACACCGGGATCAGGATGTGTTCGTCCTGATGTTCGGTGCTTTCGTCGTTTTCGCGGACCCCTTTGATGGCGATGTTGTGAGCGCCGCGCTGGGTGGCGAAGGTCGAAATGGTGCAGGTGGCCAGGATCATCAGGATCGTGCCGTTCAGCACGCTCTCGCCCAGCAGACGGATCGGTTCTCCGTCGGGTGTCTGGCCGACGATGACGTTGTAGCCCACCATCACGGCTGCGAGCGTGGCGGCTACGTGGGCGCTGCTCAGGCCGAAGATGACCGTCCGCTGGTCGCTGGAGAGTTTGAACGTTTTTTGAGTGAGCAGCGCGGCGATGTATTTGGCGGCGGTGATCAGGACGATCATCACGGCAGCGACCTTGATACTCTCCCAGTCGCGGAAGAAAGCCCGGTAGTCGATCAGCATGCCTACGCCGATCAGAAAGAAGGGGATGAAGATGGCGTTGCCGACGAATTCGATGCGGTTCATCAGGGGCGAGGTGCGCGGGATGAGGCGGTTGAGGGCCAGACCCGCGAGGAAGGCGCCGATGATCGGCTCCAGTCCGGCCAGATGTGCCAGGTAGGCGCCCAGAAAGACCATGACCAGCACGAAAATGTATTGGGAGATGTTGTCGCTGCAATGCTTGAAGAACCAGTGCCCGATCAGCGGGAAGAGCAGCATGATGAATGCGATGCAGAGCACGACCGAGATGCCGAGCCGGTACCAGAACATGTCGTCCGTGTTTCCGGTGACCATGCCTACTATGACCGTCAGCAGCAGCAGGGCCAGCGTATCGGTAATGACCGTGCCTCCGACGGCGATCGTGACGGCTTTGTCGCGGGCGATGCCCAGTTTGCTGACGATGGGGTAGGCGATCAGGGTCTGCGAGGCGAAGAGCCCGGCCAGCAGGATCGAGGAGTAGATCGAAAATCCCAGGATGTAATATCCCGCCAGAATACCGAGCAGGAGCGGAACACAGAACGTATAGAGTCCGAATACGAGGCTTCGGGTGCCGTTCTTGCGGAAATCCGACATGTCCATATCCAGGCCGGAGAGGAACATGATGTAGAGCAGTCCGGCCGTACCGGAGAGGATGATGCTGCTGTCGCGCAACACCAGGTTGAGGCCGTGCGGTCCGATCACCGCACCGGCGATGATAAGCCCCAGCAGGTAGGGAATTTTCAGCTTGTTGAGCAGCAGGGGAGCGGCGAGGATGATGACCAGAATCAGCAGGAATTTGAGAATCGGATCCTCGAGCGGGAGGGTTATGCCGGCGAATAGAAGCATCATGCGGAGTCGGAATTAGGGTTAAGTGATCGGGACCGTCTGCGAACCGGGACGTGTTCGTGTTCGCCGGAGCGGGGGCCGATCGGGTAATATTTCTCAAAGTGCCCGCCTGTCGGAAAAATCCGTAAGGCTCGGCGGGCTATTGGCTTGAAGTTGTTTTCGTGCGGGCTGATCGTATTCCGACCGGGACGGCATTCGTTTTGTCGGGAGCGACCTGGCTGCATGAAAATTTAACGGAAACAAAGATAGTGAAAGCCGAAAAGAAAACGGGAGCTTGCTCACAGTTTTCAGAGGCGTATCCTATTTTCTACAAAAATAACAAAAAATGGGGAATAGCAATGCTTTTTTTGCCGAAAAACAGGGATTCCGGATAAAAAAATGCACGGTTTTCTCTGTGTATTCCGAGAAAAAAACTTAACTTTGACCAAATAATGAATGTTGAAGGACGTGCTATGACGGAAAGGAGAGTGGACAAACGATTGCTGGCACCTGTGCTGATGGGGTTCTTTATCATGGGCTTCTGCGATATCGTGGCTCCGGTGACCAACATCATCAGCGGTGAATTTGCCGAGAGCCAGCAGAGTGCCGTGAGTTTTCTGCCGTCGATGGTTTTCCTTTGGTTCCTGCTTCTTTCCACGCCTGTCGCGGCGCTGATGAACCGCATCGGCCGCAAGAGAACGGCAATGATCGGCTATGCCTTTACCATCGCCGGGTTGCTCGTGCCCTATGCTGCGGGCGTCGGCAGTGCCTTGAGTTGGTATTTCATCGGCTTCGGTCTGCTGGGCATCGGCAATACCGCTATCCAGGTGGCGGTCAATCCGCTGCTGGCGACCATCGTGCCCGAGGAGCGGATGACCAGCTACCTGACCGTCGGACAGATCTTCCGCAATACTGCTCTGTTGCTGCTCGCCCCGATCATCACGGGGCTGGTTTCGCTTTTCGGCGACTGGCGTCTGTTGTTGCCGATTTATGCGGGGCTTACGCTCGTCGGGGCCGTCTGGTTACAGGTGACTGCGGTCGCAGAACCGGCGCAATCGTCCCGTGCGGTCGGTATGGCCGAGTGTTTCCGTCTGCTGCGCAATCGCACCGTGTTGCTATGTACGCTCGGCGTGGCCTGTTTCATCGCTGCGGATGTCGGTATCGGCTTCGTTTCGGTGCGGCTGATCGACAATCCCGATTCGATTCTTACGACTACCGGATTTTACGCTTTGCGCATCGTGGGTACGCTCGTCGGTGCCTGGGTGCTGATTCGTGTCGTCGATGTCAAATACTTGCGCTGGAATATGCTGCTGGCATTGGCGCTCTGCATCGCCCTTTTCGCGGTGCGTTCCGAAGCGGTCGTTTATGCGCTGGTCGGCATCCTCGGCTTCACGATGGCCTGCGTTTTCGCCACGTTTTATGCCGTGGCGACCAAGAGTGCTCCGGGCCGTTCGAACGAAGTCGCCGGACTGATGATCCTGGCCATTTCCGCCGGTGCCCTTTCGGGCCCGATCTGCGGTGCGCTGATCCGCAGTTTCGGTCATCCCCAGGCGGGCTTGATCTGGGTGACGGCTTGTGTCTGCTACCTGCTCTGGGCCGCAACCGTATTGAAATCCGATACCAAGAAATAGAGTTATGAAAAACTGTAAATTACTGATTATAGCGTTGTTGTTTAGTATTTTGACTCTCCCTTCTTCGGGTCAGTCCCGCAGATACGACGATTATGGACGCAGCAGCCGCAGCGGATCGGCGATCAAGGGAGTGGAGTGGGGCGTACTGGCCGGACTCAACTTTCCCCATTTTTCGACTTCCGGTCCGGATTTCGGTATAGATAACCGGCTCGGTTGGCAGGCCGGACTCCAGATCGGCTTGAAATTCCGCTATTTCACCATCGGCCCCGAGGTGCTTTACGTGCGGCAGTCGATCAAGTTGAGCCATGCCGACTACGGAACTCTGAAAATCAAAACCAATTCGATCGATATTCCCCTCATCTTCTCGCTTCGGGCGCTTCCGATGCTGCGGATCAACGTCGGTCCCGTCTTTACGGTGATGAACGATTGCAAGTATGCCGAGGGCAACAACGAGATGTTCTTCGGCAGTATGCGCCCGACGGTTTCCTATATGTTGGGCCTGGGGTTGAATTTCGGACATACACTGATCGACTTCCGTTACAACGGGCAGTTCGATTCGAAAAAGTGTTATTATCCCACCGAAGAGGCGGTCGGGTTCAACATGCGCTCTTACTCCCTGGCATTGAGCGTAGGATTTGTTTTTTAGCTTATGATGGATTCCGAAGATAAGAAGATCGACATCGAGGGGGTGGATCCCCGGGAGCTGTACGGCCCCCAGAATATTTACCTCGAACAGATGCAGGAGTTGCATCCCAACCTCAAAATCATCGCTCGCGGATCTGCGCTCACGGTGCTCGGCCCCCGAAGCGATTCCGAACAGTTTCGGAAACGACTGGACGGGTTGATCGCTTACTACCTCAAATACGGCTATATCTCCAAAGAGTCGGTACAACAGGCTTTTTCGACCGGGGTGATCGAACACGACGCTCCCGTCGATAAGGACGTGATCGTCTATGGCAACAACGGCACGATCGTCCGGGCCCGCACGGTCAATCAGCTCAAGCTGGTGCAGTCCTACGACCGCAACGACCTGCTGCTGGCCATCGGCCCCGCAGGTTCGGGCAAGACCTATACGGCCATCGCCCTGGCGGTGCGGGCTTTGAAAGAAAAACACGTCAAGCGGATCATCCTGACGCGTCCGGCCGTCGAAGCGGGCGAGAAGCTGGGTTTCCTGCCGGGCGACATGAAGGAGAAGCTCGATCCCTATCTGCAACCTCTGTACGATGCGCTCAACGATATGATTCCGCCCGCCAAGCTGCAAAAATACATCGAGGAGGGGACCGTGCAGATCGCGCCGCTGGCCTACATGCGCGGCCGTACGCTCGACAACGCTTTCGTCATTCTGGACGAGGCGCAGAATACGACCCTGCCGCAGATCAAGATGTTCCTTACGCGCATGGGACGTAATGCCAAATTCATCGTCACGGGCGACGTGACGCAGATCGACCTGCCCCGTCGTTCCGACAGCGGATTGACGCGGGCGATGGAGATTTTGCGCGGTGTCGAGGGGATCGGCATCGTGGAGTTCGACCGCCGCGACATCGTGCGGCATCCGCTCGTCAAGCAGATCGTCGAGGCTTTCGACCGCAGCGCTGCCGTCGAAGCGGCACCTGCTCCGGAAACTGGAAAATAGAAACGATAACCAATTAAAATAGAACTACTATGGATAAGAATTTGACCGCTTTGAAACCCGCGTTGGTTTGGAAGCATTTTGCAGAAATCGCCAAAATACCCCGTCCTTCCTCCCACGAGGAGAAGATCCGTGCGTACGTGATCGGCGTGGCCAAGAGTCTCGGCCTGGAGTGCAAGGAGGATGCGGCCCACAATGTCTATGTCCGCAAGCCTGCCTCCAAAGGGATGGAGAACCGCAAAGGTATCGTTCTGCAGGCGCATCTGGATATGGTTCCTCAGAAGAACAACGATAAGAAGTTCGACTTTACCAAGGACCCGATCGAGGCGTATATCGACGGCGAATGGGTGACGGCCAACGGTACGACGCTCGGTGCGGACAACGGTATCGGTGCGGCGGCTATTCTTGCCGTCCTGGAGGACGATACGCTCGAACACGGTCCTCTCGAAGCGCTTTTCACAGCGACCGAGGAGACGGGTATGGACGGTGCGTTCGGCCTGAAGAAAGGGGTGCTGCACGGTGACATCCTGCTTAACCTCGATTCCGAGGAGGAGGGCGAGTTGTATGTAGGCTGCGCCGGCGGCGTGGATGCCAACATCACGTTCAAGTATAAGGCGGAGCCGACTCCGGCACGGAATTACCGGGCCGTGAAGCTGGTTGTCAAAGGTCTTAAGGGTGGGCACTCCGGTATCCAGATTGTCGAACAGCGTGCCAATGCCAACAAATTGCTGTTCCGTTTCATCCGTGAGCAGAAGAAGTCGATGGACATCCTGCTTTGCTCGGTGGACGGCGGCGGTCTGCGCAATGCGATTCCGCGCGAGGCGACCGCTACGCTGATGGTCCGCACCAAGGATCTCGAGCAGCTGACCAAAGAGCTGAAAGCGTATGAAAAGGTCGTGAAGGCCGAGTTCGCCGGGATCGAGGACGCTGTTTCCATCAAACTGACCGAAACCGAAGCCCCTGAAACGATGATCGCCAAGGAGGTGGCGGAGAATCTGATCCGTGCGGTCGTAGGCTGCCCGAACGGGGTGCAGAAGATGTCGGTGTCGATGCCCGGACTGGTGCAGACGTCGAGCAACCTGGCCCGCGTGGTATCCGACGGCAAGACGGTGAAGTTGCAGTGTCTGCTCCGCAGTTCGGTGAACTCCGAGAAGGAGGAGCTGGGCGAGGCGATCTCCGCCGTGTTCGAGCTGGCCGGCGCTAAGGTGGAACTCACGGGTGCCTACAACGGTTGGAAACCCAATCTGGATTCGCCGATTCTGGCTGCGATGAAGGCTTCCTACAAAGCGCTTTTCGGCAAGGAACCTGCGGTTACGGCCATTCACGCCGGTCTGGAGTGCGGCATCATCGGTACGAATTACCCTAAGCTTGATATGATTTCTTTCGGCCCGACCATTTGCTATCCCCACTCTCCGGACGAAAAGGTGAACATCGCTTCCGTCGGCAAGTTCTATGAATTCCTGGTCGATACGCTGAAGAACGCTCCCCTAAAATAAGTCGTTTTGGAGGAGATGTCCTTGCCCGGCGGTGGTCGGCGTTGGTTCGTCATTGTCAATCCCGTGGCCGGAGGTGGCCGCGGGCTTGACCATTTTCCCCTGATCTCCAAGCTCCTGCGGGATGCCGGAATCCAGACCGAACCGGTCTTCACCGAACATAAGTTCCATGCGACGGAACTGACCGTGTCGGCCGTGAAGCAGGGATTCCGCCGCATTATCGCCGTAGGGGGCGACGGTACGCTGCACGAAGTCGTGAACGGTCTTTTTATTCAGCAGACGGTCGATCCCCGCGAGGTGCTGCTGGCCGTTGTCGCCGTGGGAGCGGGGAACGACTGGATCCGCACGTTCGGCGTGCCGAATCGCTATCAGGATGCGATCCGCGCTATCAAGGAGGGACATTCGTTTTTACAGGATGTCGGAGTCGTTTCTTACGAAGAGGCTCACTACCGTCAGCACCGTTATATGGCTAATGTGGCCGGTATGGGGTTCGATGCGATGGTAGTCAAGAAATACGCCCATCTCAAGAAGAAAGGACACAGCAACAAGTGGCTCTATACGTGGTGCATGATCCGTTCGTTCTTCAGCTACAAATCGACGGGCGTGAAGGTTTGGATCGACGACCGGCTGGTTTACAACAACCTGTTGATGAGCATCGCCATCGGTGTCTGCAAATACAACGGCGGCGGTATGCAGCAGTTGCCCGAGGCGGTGGCCGACGACGGACTGCTGGACGTGTCGCTGATCCGTCCCGTCCATTTCTGGCATATCCTGTTCCGCTTCCGTTATCTGTTCAACGGCGGGATTTACCGGATTCGGCATATCCTGCAGGAGAGGGGCAGCCGTATCCGCATCGAATCTTCGCCGGAGATCAGCGTCGAGGTCGATGGCGAATTGTTGGGGGAGTCTCCGTTGGAGTTTTCCGTATTGCACCGAGCTGTTCGGATCGTGGTTTCGGAGGAGTTCCTCAAGCGGGAGAGCTATCCGTTGTGTTCGTGCAATATCGTCTGATTTGATCGTATTATGCGACGAAGGCCGGAATCCACATGGATTTCCGGCCTTCGTCGCATATTCCATCGCCGTTGCAACGGGGACGGTTTGCACCCGCAGCGGGCGGCGTTGCTGCGCACTCTTGCTGAAATTGCCGCCTCCTGTGGCGCTGCGGAACTCTTTCTCGGAATGCGAAAGGGTGAGTATGGTTTTTTATCGGCGCATCGGTTGCGTACCTGACAAGATTGTAATCGGTTACCCTCTTGCTCCGCGCTTGTCGTCTTGTCGAAACCCGGCTGTTTTTACCGTTTTATAATTTATACCGGAGCTGTTGTTCGGTCTTTAGTCCCGGGTCCTGTGCCGGGCTTGTCTGTTCGGAATCAACGAACAAAGTCTTCGTCAAACGCAAGTTATCGGGGAGATTTTCGTATCTTTGACTTCGTCTAAAATACTTCGCCTGGGCAAAATGCAAATAAATTTGCTTTTGCACGCGGCTTATTCGTATCTTTGCATTTCCGAACGACGGTATATCGACCGTCTTCGCGGGGGCACCTGCATTTTGCCGATGCCTGTCGAACGGATAATATTAAAAACGAAAGATATTCAATGGCTTTACAATGCGGTATCGTGGGGCTGCCCAACGTGGGTAAATCGACCCTTTTCAACTGCCTGTCCAACGCCAAGGCGCAGGCGGCGAATTTTCCTTTCTGTACGATCGAGCCCAACGTGGGCGTCATCACCGTTCCCGACGAGCGGCTCATTCGGCTCGCGGAGATCGACAATCCCAAGCGGGTGGTTCCCACCACTATCGAGATCGTCGATATCGCCGGACTGGTGAAAGGTGCCTCGAAAGGCGAGGGGCTGGGCAACAAGTTTCTGGCCAACATCCGCAACACGAACGCCATTATTCATGTGCTCCGTTGTTTCGAGAACGATAACATTACCCATGTCGATGGTTCGATCGACCCTGTGCGCGACAAGGGTATCATCGATACCGAGTTGCAGCTCAAGGACCTCGAAACCATCGAGAACCGCCTTGCCAAGACCCAGAAGCAGGCTGTCGTGGGCGGGGACAAGCAGGCCAAACGTGCCGTGGAGATCCTGTTGCAGTACAAGGCCGTCCTGGAGCAGGGTTTGAGCGCCCGGACCGTGGAGCTCGAGAAAGAGGACCGCAAGCTGGTCGCCGACCTGAACCTGCTGACCGACAAACCGGTGCTCTACGTCTGCAACGTTGATGAGAAGAGCGCCGTGACGGGCAACGAACATACCCGGGCCGTCGAGGCCGCCATTGCCGACGAGCGGGCCGAGATGCTGATCGTCGCCGCAGCTACCGAGGCCGACATCGCCGAGCTGGACGAGTACGAGGAGCGCCAGATGTTCCTCGAAGAGATCGGCCTGAAGGAGTCGGGCGTGGCGCGTCTGATTAAAGCGGCCTATAAATTGCTGGATTTGCAGACGTTCTTCACGACCGGTGCCGACGAGAGCCGTGCCTGGACTTTCCGCCGGGGCATGAAAGCGCCCCAGACCGCCGGCATCATCCACACCGATTTCGAGCGGGGCTTCATCCGTGCCGAAGTCATCAAGTACGACGACTATGTGGCGCTGGGTTCCGAAAAGGCCTGCCGCGACCAGGGCAAGATCGGGGTTGAGGGTAAGGAGTACGTGGTGCAGGACGGCGACATCATGCACTTCCTGTTCAACGTGTAGTGCCGCGCTGCCGTTTACGGTAGCGGGCGGGGCGCCGCCGGATGCGGTGATCGTGTCCTGTTGAAAACGCCGGACCGGAAGCGGCCGATGAATTGCGGCGGGTTAGCAAATATAATTCTTAAAATATTACGGTTATGAAAGCGTATTGGAAGTACCTCATCATCGGTGCGGCGATCGTCGTCAGTGCCTGGTTGCTCGCAAGGGCGTACACATATAAATACCACGCGCAGGAGACGATCGTGGTGACGGGCCTCGGCGAAACCGAGTTCTCGTCCGACCTGATCGTCTGGAACGGTTTCATCACCGCCGAGGCGCAGAACGTCGAAGCGGGATACGCGCAGATCGAATCCAGCAAGAAGAAGGTGTACGACTACCTCCTCTCGAAAGGGATCGCTGCTGAAGCCGTGGTCTTCCAGTTCGTGAACGTCACCAAGCAGTACGAGCCGGTCTATTCGGCCAATGGCAGTTGGGCCGGACAGCGGTTTACCGGTTACCGGCTTTCGCAGGGCTTCACCGTCGAGTCGAAGAGTGTCGATGCCGTCGAGAATGTTTCGCGTGAAATCTCTTCGCTGATCGCCCAGGGCGTTTCGATCGAGGCTATGCAGCCCGATTATTACTATACGAAGCTCGACGACGTGAAGTTGTCGCTCATCGAGAAAGCATCGGCCGATGCCCGTGTCCGTGCCGAGAAGATCGCGGTCAATGCCGGAGCGAAGCTCGGCGGAGTGGCTTCGGCCCGTATGGGCGTGTTCCAGATCACGGGTGCCAATACCAACGAGGAGTTCTCGGCCGGAGGATCGTTCAACACCTCGAGCCGGCAGAAAAAAGCCCGTATCACCATGCGGGTCGAATACCGCATTAAGTAAACGGTATGGGAAATCGTGCAAAAATCGCCCGGGCGCTTACCTCCCGATGGACGGAACGGATATTTTTCGTCCTGCTTCTCGCAGTGGTCGCTTTGAGGAACGATGCGGTCTGGCGCGTGGTATCGGGTGCCTTCGTAGTGTGGGTGATGTGTGCGCTGTGGGCCGTGGCGCCGACTTTGTGCAAACCTGCCCGAGGGGGTGCAGCGGCGCAGGATGCGGCCGGTCGCAAGACGGCCGAATCCGAACATGACGATAAAAAGGAAATCAACAAAGAGTAACGAAATATGGAAAGACCTGTCCGGGTGCGCTTCGCACCCAGCCCTACGGGGCCTCTGCATATCGGCGGCGTACGTACGGCGCTTTATAACTACCTGTTCGCGCGTCGGCACGGCGGTACGATGATTCTTCGTATCGAAGATACCGACTCGCAGCGTTTCGTGCCGGGTGCCGAGGAGTATATCCTCGAGTCGCTCAAGTGGTGCGGCATCGAGATCGACGAGGGTGTCGGCGTCGGCGGCCCTCATGCGCCGTACCGCCAGAGCGAGCGGCGCGACATCTACCTGAAATACGCGAAACAGCTCGTGGAGTCCGGATGGGCCTACTACGCTTTTGATACTGCCGAGGAGTTGGACGCCCTGCGCAAGGAGTACGAGGCGCGCGGCGAAACTTTCGCATACAACTATTCGATCCGCGAGAAACTGCCTACGTCGCTCTCTCTCTCGAAAGAGGAGGTCGCAGCCCGCATCGCGCGGGGCGACCAGTGGGTCATTCGCTTCAAGATGCCCGAAAACGAGATCGTCGAAATGGACGACCTGATCCGGGGGCATGTCGAGGTGAACACTTCGACGCTCGACGACAAGGTGCTCTATAAGTCGGCCGATGCGCTGCCTACGTACCATCTGGCGAATATCGTGGACGACCGTCTGATGGAGGTGTCGCACGTGATCCGTGGCGAGGAGTGGCTGCCGTCGTTGCCGCTGCATTATCTGCTGTACCGGGCCTTTGGTTGGACGGACCTGCAGCCCCGCTTCGCGCATCTGCCTCTGCTGCTGAAACCTACGGGCGGTGGCAAACTCTCGAAGCGCGACGGCGACAAGATGGGGTTCCCCGTGTTCCCGCTCTTCTGGAAATCCCCGACGGGCGAAACCGCACGCGGTTACCGCGAGGACGGTTATTTCCCCGAGGCGTTTATCAACATGCTGGCGTTGCTGGGGTGGAATCCCGGCACCGAGCAGGAGATCTTCTCGATGCAGGAGCTGATCGACAACTTCTCGCTGGAGCGCGTTTCGAAATCGGGCGCCCGCTTCCAGCCCGACAAGGCCAAGTGGTTCAACGCCCAGTATATGCACCATAAGAGCGACGCGGAACTGGCCGCACTGTATCAGCCGATCCTGCGCGAGCACGGCATCGAGGTTTCGGACGAGTTGGCCGGGCGTGCCGCAGGCATTATGAAAGAGCGGGCCACGTTCATCACCGATCTGTGGGATCTGACCTCGTTCTTCTTCGTCGCTCCGACTCAGTACGATGAGAAGCAGGCTAAGAAGTATTGGAAGGGCGATAATCCGGCTATGCTGCGCGAACTGCGCGAGGTGCTGGCCGGCATCGACGATTTTTCGCTCGAAAATACCGAGCGGATCGTGCACGGCTGGATCGAGCAGAAGGGCTATTCGCTGGGACAGGTGATGAACACGCTGCGCCTGGCGCTGGTCGGAGCCGGCAAGGGTCCCGGTATGTACGACGTTACCTCTTTCATCGGGAAGGAGGAGACCCTGCGTCGTATCGACAACCTGCTGCGTAATCTGAAGCCGGGCGAATAGGGATGGAGATCGAACAGCAGATCTGGGGCGCCACTTCGGAGGGCGAGGCCGTTGTGCTCTATACGCTGCGCAATGCCGCAGGTGCCGAAGTGCGGCTTTGCAATGTCGGCGCGGCTGTCGTGTCGATTCTGGTTCCCGATCGTGACGGACATTTGGCGGATGTGGCGCTGGGTTACAAGGATTTCCGCAGTTATTTCGGCGATCCGGCCCTGTGCGGCAAAAGCATCGGCCGCGTGGCCGGTTGCATCGCTTACGGGACGATGCGGATTGACGGCGAAGAATACCGCTTGGATATAAACGGCATGGCCGGGCATCTCAACGGCGGTGTGAAGGGCTTCGCCGGGCGCTTGTGGGAGAGCCGTGTCGAAACCAACCGGGTCGTGATGTCGCTCTCTTCCGACGACGGCGATCAGGGGTATCCCGGTAATTTGCAGGTCGAGGCCGCTTTCGATTTCGACGAAGATAATGCGCTGGAAATAACTTATATCGCTCGAACCGACCGGACGACGCCCGTGAACATGGCCTGCAACCTGCTGCTCAATCTGGGCGGCGAGGGCAGCGGGTCGGTACTCGACCACGAGCTGCGGCTCGATGCTTCGACTGTTTTGGAAGCGGACGATCGTCTGATTCCTACCGGGAAACTGCTCGGTGTTGCCGGTACGCCCGCCGATTTCCGTTCACTGCGCCGCTTGGGCGAGGGCGTCGATTCCGATTTCGACCGGATCCGGATGCTGCGGGGGTACGACCACTTCTTCCCCGTGGACGGTTGGCGGCAGAATATCCTGACCGAAGTCGGCGAATTGCGCGATGCACGTTCGGGACGCCGGGTGGAGATTCTCTCTTCGCAGCCCGGCGTGACGCTCTACACCGGCAATCGCTTGGGCGGCGGATGCCCCGAAACGAAGTCGGGCGGCCGCTACCGGGATTACGAAGGGGTCGCCGTCGTCTGTCAGGGGTATCCCGATGCGGTCAATCGGCCGGAATTTCCTTCTCCGCTGCTTGCGCCTGACGGATTTTATTGCCAGAAGACCGTCTATCGGTTCGGTACTTTCCGGTAGGTGATGACTCTCCCCAGGCTTGCCCTGTCCCGAGGAAGATACCGGATTTTTCAACTGTCGGAGCCGGAAAACGGTCCCGGGTTTTGCCTGGTTCCGGGTTGTAAACGTTTTTTTCGGCAAATATCCGAACAGTCGGTTTTTCGTCGCTGTCCGCCGCATTCGGAGTGAGCCGTTCGAACAAAGCTGTGCGCCATTCCTGGGGTCGAGCCGGGTGGCGTACTCTTTTTGTGATGCGGTGCGATTTTCCGAAATTTAATGTTATCTTTGCGCCCGTATTCTTGAAGGGGTGCCTTACTGTCAGGCTGAGATTATACCCATTGTACCGGATACGGGTAATGCTGAAACCGGGAATCTATAATCGATACGACATACCCCTTTTCTGTTCTTTTAATTCAATTAAAGTTATGAAAAGGATTTTCTTACTGCCGCTTACGGCTGCGGCTGTCTGGTGCGCGATGCCGGTGCACGCGGACGAACCGGTGGAAACGGACTCCATGACTCCGGATTCCATGAAACTGTACGAATTGCAGCAGATCGAGGTGACCGCTACCCGCGTCGATCGCAAAACTCCGGTGGCATATGCCGATATCGGCCGAGAAGCGATTTCTCGCCGGAATTTCGGCAGCGACATGCCGACGTTGTTGCAAATGACTCCGTCGGTGGTCGCCACTTCGGATGCCGGCAACGGCATCGGCGGTACGGCGTTCCGTCTGCGCGGTTCGGATGCTTCGCGCATCAATGTCACAACCAACGGCGTGCCGATGAACGATGCCGAGAGCCACTCGGTCTATTGGTACGATACGCCCGACATGGCTTCTTCGGTCGGAACGATCCAGGTACAGCGCGGTGCCGGAACCTCGACCAACGGTACGGGAGCCTTCGGCGGTTCGGTGAATATGACCACCGCCCCGATGTCGAGCGAATTTTCTGGCGAAGCGTCCCTTTCCTATGGCTCCTACAACACCAACAAACAGTCGTTGCAGATCGGTTCGGGACTCATGGGCGGCCATTGGACCGTCGATGCCCGGCTTTCGCATATCTCCTCGGACGGTTATGTCGATCGGGCCTTCACCAACCTGGAGTCCTACATGTTGCAGGTCGGGTACTACGATGGGGGTACGGCCGTGAAGCTGATCTCCTTCGGCGGTGTGGCCAGAGTCGGACTGGCTTATGACGGCGTGACGAAGGAGCAGCTCGAAACCGACCGGCGCTACAATTCGCAGGGGCTTGTCAAACATGCCGACGGATCGATTTCGTTTTATGATAACCAGACGGATAACTATACCCAGATCAACAATCAGTTGATCGTCAATCATCGCTTCAACGCCCGTTGGACGCTGAATGTCACGGGCCACTACACCTACGGTTCGGGTTATTACAACCAGTATAAGAACGGACAGACGTTGAGTGAGTACGGTATCGCGCCGATCCCTACGGACGATCCGAACGAGCCGATTACCGAAAGCAATCTGATTCGCCGCAAGTCGATGGACAACCATTTCGGCGGCGTGGTGGCATCGGCCAACTATACTCGTGGTCGCGTACAACTGGCCCTGGGCGGTGCGGGCAACGTATATGACGGCGGCCACTGGGGAAACGTGATGTCGGTCGTCGATGCACCCGGCTTCCCGCGTCACGAATATTATCGTAACGCCTCGACCAAGTACGATGCCAACGTCTTCGCCAAGATCAACTGGGAGGCTGCGCGGGGGCTGAACCTCTATGCCGACCTGCAGTACCGTTTCATCCGGCATAACATTACGGGCACCAACGACAATTTCAACAGCACCACTTCGGCGCTTCAGGAGTTGGATATTCACCGTACCTATCACTTTTTCAACCCCAAAGCGGGCGTGAACTACACTTTCGCCCGGAATCACAAGGTCTATGTGTCGTTCGCCGTGGCGCAGAAGGAGCCTACGCGCAGCAACTTCACCGATACCAAGAACGGGGAGTATCCCACCTCGGAGCGGCTGTACGACTGGGAGTTCGGCTATCTTTTCCACAACGACCGTTTCGAGGCGGGCGTGAACTTCTACTATATGTCCTACAAGGATCAGCTGGTCGCTACGGGCGAACTCTCGGACACGGGGCAGGAGCTGTCCCGCAATATTCCAGACAGTTACCGCCGGGGCATCGAACTCTCGGCTTCGCTGAACATCGCCCGCTGGTTTTCGCTGGGAGCCAATGCGACCCTGAGCCAGAACCGGATCGAGAACTATACGGAATATGTTTCGGAGTACGACGCCGACTGGAACTACCTGGGCGAAAAGGAGCTGTATCTCGGGACCTCGACCCTTTCCTACTCTCCGTCGGTCATCGCCGGAGTGCTATTGGATTTCCATGTCAAAGGGTTCAGCGCCCTGCTGCATACGCAGTATGTCGGCAAACAATACTTTACCAACGGCCGCAACGATGCGCTGTCGCTCGACGACTACTGTGTCACCAACCTGAACCTGGGGTATGAATTGGCTGCCTCGAAGATCGGAAGCGTGCGTTTCGGCGTGCAGATCAACAATCTTTTCAATACGGAGTATTGTAACAACGGCTACGGTTATTCGTCGATTGTCGGAGGTGTGCGCGAAGATTCGGCCTTCTATTTTCCCCAGGCGATGTTCAACGTGCTGGCCAACGTAACGGTGCGGTTTTAGGCGATGGAACTCAAACTCATCCTGCAGATCGTCGGCTTTACGCTGGGGCTGCTCTATCTGTGGCTCGAATACCGGGCCAACATCTACCTCTGGCTCGTGGGGCTGGTGATGCCCGTCGTGCACGGTACGCTCTACTTCCAGACGGGGCTTTATGCCGATTTCGGCATGAACGTCTATTATTTTCTGGCAAGTGTCTATGGGTGGCTGGTATGGCGCAACGCTCCCAAAACCGAAAAGGGCGGCGGTATTTCCCGTACGCCCGCACGCCGCTGGCCGATGATCGCGGCGGCGTATGCGGCGATCCATCTGTTCATCTACTGGGTGCTCGTGACCTTTACCAACAGCACCGTGCCGTTCTGGGATAGCCTGACCACGTCGCTGAGCATCGTGGGAATGTGGATGCTTTCGCGCAAGTATCTGGAACAGTGGTTTGTATGGTTTGTAGTCAATTTGGTGACGGTCGGGCTCTATTTCTACAAGGAGATCCCGCTCACCGCATTGCTCTACACGATTTACCTGACGATGTCGCTGGCCGGGTATTTCCGCTGGCGTCGGATGATGCGGCGGCAGATGCGGGGCTGATTCGGGAAAGAGGCGAAAGCCGGGTTACTCTTCGGGGAGCCCGGCTTTTTCGATCTGGTTTCGTATTTCCTGCCGCAAGGCTTTGGGGGTGATGCCTGCCGCGACGAGCAGATAGGAGTGGCGGAGTTGCTCGCGGATAAAGGCGTCGGGCAGATCACCATCCGTACGGATGCCGTTCCAGTGGCGTTTGTTGCTGTGGAAAGCGGGAGTGACCAGTTCCGGATAGCGTTCGCGAAGCAGAACGGCCCGATCCGGATCGCACTTTACAGCGATCCATCGGAATTCCACCATATCGGTGTAACAGAACATTTTGCCCCCGATTTTGAAGACCAGGGTCGTTTCGTCGAACGGGGTACACTCTTCTGCCAGCGGCAGGGAGAGGCAATAGCGGCGCAGTTCCAGAATATCCATTTCAGGATGATTTTTTTAGTGTGGGTATATGCAGCAAAGCGGGTGCGGTGTCCGTTCGAAGGTTTTTCGTTCGGTTTTGCATCCGAAGCAAAGATATACATAGTTTTTCCGATTCGGAAAATAATCGTCGAGCTGCATCGGTGAATTTTTGGCAATCTGCGGACAAACCGTTTCCCGCATCCGATATTTTTCGTACCTTTGGCTCTGATAAACCGATTTTGTTATGGAGGTGAACAAGATACAGGAAGAACTTGCCCGTTTGATCGAACTGGTCGATGGCTGGGCGGGTTCGCACGATGTCCCCGGCATCGAGCGGGATTTGGTTTTGGACAAGCTCAAAAAATTGTATGAAGCGATACGGTTTGCGAATTTCGACGAAGGGGATTCCTCCGCTTCCGCGTCCGTCGCTGCGCAGCAGTCCGTCGCCGAAGTTGCGCCGGTGTCCGAAATAAGTATCGACCTGGACGATTTGCTGGCGGAGCCTGTCCGCGACTCCCTGCCGGAGCCGGCTGCGATGCCCGAAGCTTTGGGTGAATCCGCCGGGGTGTCTGCTGCTGTGCCGGAATCTGCGCCCTCCGTGAAGCCGGTTTCGGCATCTGCCGTTACAGAACCTGAGCCGGAACCTGTACTTGTCGTTGCGTCTGCTCCTGTGGCCGAGCCGGATCCGGTGCTTGCCGACGAATCTGCCCCTGAATCCGTGCCTGTATCGGAATCTGCACCTGCAGCGGAGTCTATAGCTGTCGCGGTCGCGGTATCTGTGACGTCCGGTCTTTCGCGGCAGGATGCTTCGATGGAAGGGCAGTCCGACAAAGCGTCGGGAACCGGGCACGATGCTGCGGTTCGGACCGGCCGGGAGGGGCTTGCCGGATCGTCTGCCGGTCAGGTGGTTGCTCCCTCCTCTGAAGCCGATGCCGAATCGAAGCAGAAAGTCGTCGTATCGGACAGTCTGTTCGATCTGGACGATCTGGTGATCCGTCACAGGGAGAAGCGGCGGGTCATCATGTCCCTCTACGAGACGGACGGGCCGCAGGAAGCCGCTGCTTCGAAGATTCCGGTCGGGACCGGGCAGAAGCCGGGGCATGCAGCGGCTCCGCAGCAACAGGCAACCGCTGGAAAGGAGCAGGACGATGCAGCGGCTCCGCAGCCGGAAACACTCCTCGAAAAAATGGATGAACCGAAGAAGTCCGTAACGTCGCAAATACCGGAGCCACAGTCCGAAACATCGGAATCCGACTCTGTTGCCGCAGAGATTTCGGAGCAAGCGGATAATGCGGCGGATGCCGATGCTTCCGTTGCCGCTTCGCAAAAGACGGGCGTCGCCGAAACGACTTCGACTAAAACCGATGCCCCGAAATACCCGTTTGCCGCCGAGCCGGAGCCGGTGCTGGGCGAGGTGTTGGGCGGTGACGTGCATACGCTGGCCGACACGATCGCCGCGCCGAAGGACATGGCTTCCGAAATCGTGCGCAAGGAGCGGATCACCGACCTGAAGCAGGCGATCGGTATCAACGACAAATTCCTGTTGCTGCGGGACTTGTTCGGCGGCGATACCGAGCGGTACGAACGGACGATCGACCGTCTGAACGAGTTTGACGACCTGGACGACTGCATTATCTATATCTCCGAGAATTACGATTGGAACCCTTCGTCCGACGGAGTGAGGTTCCTGATGGAGTTGCTGGAACGTAAACTCTCCTGACGATGGCTAAGCTCTATATCGTTCCTACGCCGATCGGAAATTTGGACGACATCACGATTCGGGCCGTCAGGGTGCTTTCCGAAGTCGATTTTATTCTGGCTGAAGACACGCGCACCTCGTCGGTGCTGCTCAAGCATCTGGGCATCGAGAAAAAGATGTATGCCCACCACAAGTTCAATGAACATGCGACGGTTGGTCTGGTGGCCGACAACATCGCCCAGGGCCGTTCAGCGGCTCTGATTTCGGATGCGGGCACGCCGGGAATCTCCGACCCGGGATTCTTGCTGGTGCGGGCCTGTCTTGAAGCGGGGATCGAAGTGGAAACGTTGCCCGGGGCTACGGCTTTCGTCCCGGCGCTGGTGCAGAGCGGCTTTCCGTGCGACCGGTTTTGCTTCGAGGGTTTTCTGCCCCAGAAGAAAGGCCGCAACAAGCATTTGCAGAGCCTTGCGTCGGAGCCGCGTACGATGATTTTTTACGAGTCGCCTTTCCGGGTGGTCAAGACCCTCGAACAGTTCGCCGAGGTGTTCGGTCCGGAGCGGATGGCGGCCGTGTCGCGGGAACTGACCAAAAAGTTCGAACAGACCGTGCGGGGAACCCTTGCCGAGGTTGCGGACTATTTCCGGGAACATACGCCCAAAGGAGAGTTCGTGATCGTGGTGGCGGGGCTTCCGAAACCGGGAAAGAATATGGATACAGAATCCGAAGAAGAGTAAATGAGTGATATGGAAAATAGTGAATTGAAAGAGCAGCCCCGTCATTCGTTCCGACTTTGGGCGGAGTTCCGGGCCTTTATACGGGACCGTTTCAGTCTGGAGGATGACAAGGCCTCGCAGGATGAAGTAGCTGCTAACATCAGCAAGGGTACGGAGTTTCGCGGCGTCAATTTGTGGGTCCTGATTTGCGCAACGATGGTGGCGTCGCTGGGACTGAATGTCAATTCGGCCGCCGTAATTATCGGCGCCATGTGTATTTCTCCGATCATGGGGCCGATTATGGGTATCGGCTTTTCGCTCGGGATCAACGATTTCGACCTGCTGAAAAAATCCGTCAGGAACTTCGTCCTGATGTTCGTCGTGGCGATTTCGACTTCGACCCTCTTCTTTTTCATCTCCCCGCTGGGGAATGCGAGCAGCGAATTGCTCGCACGTACCACTCCGACGACTTACGACGTGTTGATCGCCTTTTTCGGCGGTATGGCCGGTATCGTGGCGCAATCGCGCCAGGATCGTAATTCGACCGTTATTCCGGGCGTTGCGATCGCTACGGCGTTGATGCCGCCTCTCTGTACGGCCGGGTTCGGTTTGGCGACGGGACAGTATCGTTTTTTCTTCGGGGCGTTTTACCTGTTTTTCATCAATACGGTTTTTATCGCCCTGGCTACTTATATTTTTACCCGGTTTCTGAAGTACAGGAAGAAGACGTTTCTCAACAAATCCCGTGAGCGTTTCGTGAAGCGGACGATGCTGGCGATTACGCTCGTTACGTTTATTCCCAGCGTATTCATCGGCTTGCATATGGTGCGGGTTTCGATTTTCGAGGTGCAGGCCGATAAGTATATCGCCCAGGTGTTCAATTTCCCGCAGACCCGTGTGATCGAATCCAGCAAGATCTACCGCCGGGGCGGAGAATCGCCCCGTATCGAACTGCTGTTGGTCGGGGAGCCGCTCGGCGAAGATGTGATCGAGAATGCGCGGGGACAGCTTGCCAGCTACGGGTTGCCCCGGACAGAATTGGTGGTGCGCCAGGCATCGACCTCGGATAAAGTCGATTTGCAGTCGCTGCAGTCGAGTTACGTGGAGCTGCTGGACGAGAAGAATCGGCAAATCGCCGAGATGAAACAGCGACTGGCTCGCTATCAGGTGACGAATGTCGATATCGGCGATATTTCGCAGGAGGTGGGCGTGATGTCGGATAACGTGGAGTCGATGTCGCTTACCAAAGGGGTGATGTTCGACGTTGCGGGCAAACCGCTGGATACGCTGTTGGTTTGCGTCATTACGCCGAAGGATTTCCAACGCCAGATAGACCGGGAGCAGTTGCGCAAGTGGCTTTCGGTCCGCACGAAGGTCGATAATGTGAAACTGTTCGTAGAACCGAAATCGAATGAATAAGCCGGAGGTAGAAAGACAGAAAAGCCCGAATCTGGGTTTTTGGGGAAGGATCGGACTGGAAAGCCTCTGGATTTTCTGTAAGTTTTTCTCCATTTTGCCGTATTGGTTTCGCTATTACGTGGTGGAACCGGTCGTTTTCGGTGCGTTGCGCCTGTTGCGTTACCGTTATCGGGTCGTGACGGAGAATTTGCGGAACTCTTTTCCGGAGAAAAGCCCGGAGGAGTTGCGTGCTATCCGGAGAGGTTTTTACCGTACTTTGGCGGAGATTTTCGTGGATACCTTCAGTCTGGCCGGACTCACCGACGAGAAATGCCGTCAGGTCGTCGTCGTAAAGGATCTGGAAAAGCAGATGGCTGCGGTCGAGGGCCGGGACTGGATCGCTCTGACGGCTCATTTAGGGTGCTGGGAGTACTGTTCGTTCTGGGGGATTATCGTCCCTTCGCAGGTGGTCGTGGCGGTCTATCATCCCCTGCGGAGTCGCGTTTTCGACGAATTGTACAAACGTCTGCGCAGCCATGCGAATATCTGTCCGGTACCGATGGCTGAGTCCCTGCGCTTCTATCTGCGAAATCGGGAGAAGGGAATCGACGGCAAGAATATCGTGATGGGACTGATTGCCGATCAGAATCCGCCGCGCCGTCCCGACAGCCATTGGTTCCGCTTCCTCAATCGGGATACGATCTTTTTCGACGGAGGGGAGAAGCTGGCGCTGCGTTGCGGCCTGCCCGTATATTGCTGTTGGCTGCGGCGTGTCAAACCGGGTTATTACGAGATGGATTTCGACCGGATTTACGACGGAGAAGAGGAGGTCGCTCCCCATGAAATAACGGAACGCTACGTGCGGCGTCTGGAGCAGAAGATCCGCGAATACCCCGACCTGTGGATGTGGTCGCACAAGCGGTGGAAACACAAGTCCCCGGCCGATCTGGCCCGCATGGAATGCGAACGAAAACAGAAATAGTGATCCTGAATTGGAACGGTGCCGGGCATTTGCGCCGTTTCCTGCCTTCGGTGCTCGCATCGGTTCCCGAAGGGGTCGGCGTCGTCGTGGCCGACAACGGTTCGACGGACGATTCGCTCGGCGTGCTCGAACGCGAATTTCCCGCTGTGGGGCGAATCGTACTGGACCGTAACTACGGGTTCGCCGGAGGTTATAACCGGGCGTTGGAGTATCTCGATGCGGACTATTTCATTCTGCTCAATTCGGATGTCGAAACGCCTGCCGGATGGGTCGAACCGCTCGTCGAAACGCTCGATCGGGATCGGACCGTGGCTGCCGTAGCGCCCAAGCTGCTGTCGCTCGTCGAGCCTGCGCGGTTCGAGTATGCCGGAGCTTCGGGCGGTTTCATCGACTACTTGGGGTATCCTTTCTGCCGAGGTCGTATTTTGCAGTGTGTCGAACGGGACGAAGGGCAGTACGACGATGCCCGCGATGTTTTTTGGGCGAGCGGCGCTGCTTTCTGCTGCCGGGCCGAAGTATTTCGGGCATTGGGCGGTTTCGACGAGGATTTTTTCGCCCACATGGAGGAGATCGACCTTTGCTGGCGGATGCAGCTGGCCGGTTACCGGGTGCGGATCGAGCCCCGGAGCCGGGTTTATCACCTCGGCGGGGGGAGTCTGGCGCAGGGATCGCCTTCGAAGGTGTTTTACAACCATCGCAATAATCTGGCGATGCTCTACAAGTGTGCGTCGCCGGTGCAGCGGAGCGTCGTGGCTGTCGTGCGTCCGGTGCTCGACTCGTGCGCGGCGCTGTCGTACCTGATGCAGGGGCGTCCGGATTACGTGCGGGCCGTGGGACGTGCGTGGCGGGATTTTCTGCGGGCGCACAAGGCGCTGGCCGCCAAGCGGCGGGCTGTTCGCGGTGCGGTGAAGGGAAAGCCCCGGGGCATATACTGCGGGTCGATCGTTCTGCGTTATTTATTAGGTCGCAGACGGTTCGGCAAGTTGCTGTAAAGGGGCGGCGATTCGAATGCGACCGCTGCCTTATGTGTCGATGTTCGGACGGGGGCGATTTAAGCTGGCGATAATATACTTTTGTGTACCTTTGGGGGTGTGTAGCGGCCCAAGTCCTCTCCGAGAGGAGATCCGGAGAGGCAGAATTATAAATGCGGCTGCGAATCGCAAATAAGCGGCTGCCGGATTCGGAGCTGTGACTGTCGGATAAAGGTACGCTGAAATACATAATTACCCTGAAGAAAGTATTTGGATGGAAAAATTGGTTGTCATACCTACTTATAACGAGCGGGAGAATATTTCGAAGATGATCTCGAAGGTGATGTCGCTCGAGGGCGGTTACCATTTGCTCGTGGTGGACGACGGCTCGCCCGATGGAACGGGAGCGATCGTCAAGGAGCGGCAGGCGGAGTTTCCGGATCGTCTGTTTCTGTTGGAACGCTCGGGAAAACTGGGGTTGGGCACTGCCTATATCGAGGGATTCCGCTGGGCGCTGGCTCGCCCGTACGATGCCGTGTTCGAAATGGACTGCGATTTTTCGCATAATCCCGACGATCTGCTGCGGCTTACCGCCGAATTGGAGGCCGGAGCGGATGTCGCCGTCGGTTCGCGGTATTCGAAAGGAGTGACGGTGGTGAACTGGCCTATGTCGCGGCTGTTGATGTCCTATTGCGCCTCGCGGTATGTGCGGATCGTGACGGGGATGCCCGTCTGCGATGCGACGGCCGGATTCGTCGGCTATAAGCGGGAAGTCCTTGCGGCGATCGATTTCGACCGGATCGAGATGGTGGGGTACGGATTCCAGATCGAGATGAAATATACGGCCTGGAAGATGGGATTCCGCATCGGCGAGGTGCCGATCATCTTTGCCGACCGGACCGAAGGAACCTCCAAGATGTCGGGCGGTATCTTCGGCGAAGCGTTCTTCGGGGTGCTGGCCCTGCCGTTTCGAACGATCGCCCGGAAGAAATAACGATCGTTGCGTTGCCGGGAAGTGTATTCCTCTTATGCGGGCGGTAAATAGAGTGTTGAGAGGGAAAACGGAGAAATGGTTACGATAAGGGAATATCGGACGACAGACAAGGATGATGTGATGGAATTGATCCGGCGGAATACACCAGAATATTTTGCGGCGGAAGAAGAAATTGATTTGAGTGATTATCTGGATCGAGAAATAGAGTTGTATTATGTGCTGGTCACGAATGACAGGATCGTTGGTTGCGGCGGAATAAATTTTGCCGATGATAAAACCGTCGGCAAAATAAGTTGGGACATCATACATCCCGATTATCAGGGAAAATCGCTTGGGAAGCAACTGCTCGAATATAGAATCGACAAGTTGAAATCAATTGATCGTGTCCGCAAGATAACCGTCAGAACTTCGCAGTTGGTTTATAAGTTCTATCAGAAGCAAGGCTTTGTGTTGAAAGCGACGCATAAGGACTATTGGGCCAAAGGTATCGATTGGAGTATGAAGGAAATTAGAACCCCTCTGTATTTTAAAATGTAAGATATATTTTACTCCTGAATACAGCAACGACAGGGCGTCGGAAATTTTCCGTGAATGTCCGATATGGAGTTTACGGCGAATATTGAAAACACGATTTATCAATCGAAAAGCCGGAGCTTCGATAGCTCCGGCTTTTTCATTTTACCGTAGAAGAAATATCTATTTGTTGATCTTGGCCCACGAATCCTTGAGGGTCACCGTGCGGTTGAATACCGGGTGTCCGGGCTTGGAGTCCGTGTCGGCGCAGAAATACCCTACGCGCTCGAACTGGAACGGCTGCCCGATGGGAGCCTCCCCAAGCGACGGTTCCAGATAGCCTCGGGTGACGATCATCGAATCGGGGTTGAGATTGTCCTCCCAACTGCCGCCTTCGGCCACGTCGTCGGGATCTTCGGTCGTGAAAAGCGGGTTGAAGAGCCGGATTTCGGCTTCGATCGCATCGGCCGCCGATACCCAGTGGATCACGCCTTTCACGCGGCGGCCGTCGCTCGACGAACCGTTGCCCGACTCCGGGTCGTACGTGCAGCGAAGCTCCGTGATGTTGCCTTCTGCATCCTTGACGACCTCTTCGCATCGGATCAGGTAGGAGTAGCGCAGGCGCACCTCCGTACCGGGACTCAGGCGGTAGTATTTCTTGGGCGGGACCTCCATGAAGTCGTCGCGTTCGATATAGATCTCGCGCGAGAAAGGCACCTGGCGCGTGCCGGCGTTTTCGTCTTCGGGATTATTGATCGCCGTGAAAAGCTCGGTTTTGCCTTCGGGGTAGTTGGTGATGACGACTTTCAGCGGGTTGAGTACCGCCATGCGGCGTTCGGCGACCTTGTTCAGGTCTTCGCGCACGCAGAACTCCAGCTTGCCCAGGTCGATCACGTTGTCGCGCTTGGCTACGCCGACCATTTCGGCGAAGTTGCGCACCGAAGCCGGCGTATAACCCTTGCGGCGCAGGGCGCAGATGGTCGGCATGCGGGGATCGTCCCAGCCCATCACGGCGCCCTCCTGCACGAGTTTCAGAAGACGGCGCTTGGACATCATCGTATAGGTGAGGTTCAGACGGGCGAATTCGTACTGGTGCGAGGGGTAGATGTCGAGCGCTTGGATGAACCAGTCGTAGAGCGGACGGTGCACGTCGAATTCGAGGGTGCAGATCGAGTGGGTGATCCGTTCGATTGAATCGCACTGGCCATGCGCATAGTCGTACATCGGATAGATGCACCATTTGTTACCCGTGCGGTGATGCTCGGCGTGCAGGATGCGGTACATGATCGGGTCGCGGAACAGCATGTTCGGGTGCGCCATGTCGATTTTGGCTCGCAACACCTTCTCGCCGTCGGCGAACTCGCCCTTTTTCATCCGCTCGAACAGGTCGAGGTTTTCCTCGACCGAGCGGTTGCGCCAGGGCGACTCCTTGCCGGGCTCGGATACCGTGCCGCGCGTGAGGCGGATCTCTTCCTGCGTCTGGTCATCGACATAGGCCAAGCCTTTCTTGATCAGGACGACGGCCCAGTCGTAGAGTTGGTCGAAATAGTCCGACGCATAGCGTTCCAACGCCCAGTCGAAACCCAGCCACCGGATGTCGCGCTTGATCGAATCCACGTACTCCACGTCCTCCTTCACCGGGTTGGTGTCGTCGAAACGCAGGTTGCACTTGCCGCCGTATTTCTTGGCCAGGCCGAAGTTGATGCAGATGCTCTTGGCGTGGCCGATATGCAGGTAGCCGTTGGGTTCGGGCGGGAAACGGGTCTGTACGCGCGTGTCGCCCTTGGCGATAGACTCCTGAATGATCTCTTCGAGAAAGTTCGCGGCTTTCTCCTTGGTATTGGTGTCGTTGGTTGCGATTGCCATAGCAGGTATATTTTTCACAAAATTACAACTTTTTTCCGCCTTTGCGTCTATTTTTTGGGACGGTAAACGGTTTTTTGCAGATTGACCGATACTTTCAGGATCTGTTGCAGGCCCAGGCCCACGCCGTCGTAATGGAAATAGAATCCGGCCGAAACGCCCACCGTGTTGTTGAAGAAGCGGCGGTTGTAGGTGACGGCCGTCTGGTTGTAGATCTTCTTGGGGGTTGCGTAAAAGGGGCCGCTGGCATAGAGTCCGGTGCCATAGATGTCCCAGAAGGGGAGCATGTTCTCGCCGACGTAGAGTTCGTTGAGCAGACAGACACCCCAGCGGCTTACCGACAGGGCGAGGCGCCCGCCTTTGGGCGCTTTCCAGCCCTCTTCGGTGCGGCGGTCGCGCTGCAGGCTTTGCAGGTAACCCAGCCGGGCATCGAAGGTGTAGGCTCCTTCGTAGCGGTAGCCGACGTAGGGATTGAGCAGGATGTGGTCCACGACCCCTTCGTCCAACTCCGTATTGTCGGTTTTGGCGTAGTGGAGCAGGGTCATGACATAGCCGCCGTACCAATGGCGTCCCTTGTATTCGCCGCCCGAGAGGATGCGGAACTTCTCGCGCGTCTGGTACGAGCGCATTCCCTCCCAGTCGATGGCGAACTCGATGAAGGAGCCCGTTTGGGATTTATAGTGGGCGGCCAGGCCCTGGATGCGATTATTATAGAACGAGTAGGCACTGCCCAGGAAGAACGGATCGTATCGGGCCAGCAGCAGGGAGCGCGGGAAAATACCGGCTACGGCCTGTGCCGTCTTCGAGTTGAACTGGTAGTAGATCTGGGGGTCCACTTTACTCAAGAACTTGTGTTCCTTGTCGCCGAAGTCTTGCAACAGATCGACGGCTACCACCAGCCGGTTCTTTTCGGACCAGATAACACCCGCTTTCGGGGTCAGGCGCATACTGAAGAACGTGTGCGAATCGTCGATGTTGCAGTCCGAGTGTTCGCGGTTGTCGAACCGGGTGTCGAAGTCGGCTCCGATGAAAACCTCCTGGGCCGAGGCGCCGGCGGCAGCCAGCAGAAGTGTCAGGATAAGTGCGATTTGCTTCATAGGCGATCGTAGTCGTTTGTCGCGCGTTCCGTCCGGTTGCCGGTCCGCCGGGCGGAGCCGTCTGCGGAACGGGACGCTTTTGCGTGTATTTAGGTCGCCAAAGTTAGCTAAAATATTCGGATTTGCTTACTTTTGCCGTGAAAACAGGGAAGTTGTAACGATGAGAAAGATTACCAACGAAGAGCTGGGGCGTCCCTCTGCCGGGGAGTTCGCCCGTATGGAGAAAATGCCGGTGGCGGTCGTGCTGGACAACGTACGCTCGATGCAGAACGTCGGGGCCTTTTTCCGCACGGCGGACGCCTTTGCCGTCGAACGTATCGCCTTGTGCGGCATCACCGCCACCCCGCCCAACCGGGAGATCCACAAGACGGCGCTCGGAGCCGAGCTGACCGTTGCGTGGGACTATTTCGCCGCGACGACCGACTGCATCGCTGCGCTGCGTGCGCAGGGGTATCTCATTTACGTCGTGGAGCAGGTCGAAGGAGCCGTCATGCTGGATGAATTCCGGCCTCGACCGGGGCAGAAATACGCCCTGGTGTTCGGCAACGAGGTGGACGGCGTGGCGCAGGAGGTCGTGGATGCGGCAGACGGGGCGATCGAGATTCCGCAGGCCGGAACCAAACATTCGGTGAACGTTTCGGTGGCCGGAGGAGTCGTTTTGTGGAACTTTTTTTGGCAAGTCCGGCCAAAACGCTAAATTTGCCCCGGGTTACCGGTGGGAAAAGGAGGAATACCCGGAGGGTTCCCGATTCGAAAATTGAAAATATATAATGCTATGTCAGTAGAGAGTACAGTGAGGGCGGTCACGACGTATCGTCTGTGGGAGATGAAGCAGCGCCGGGAGAAGATCGCCATGCTGACTTCGTACGATTATTCGATGGCCCGCATCGTGGATGCGGCGGGGGTCGATGTGATTCTGGTGGGCGACTCGGCGGCCAACGTGATGGCGGGTTACGAAACGACGGTGCCCATTACGCTCGATATGATGATTTACCATGCCCGCTCGGTCGCACGCGCCGTGCGCCGTGCGCTGGTGGTGGTCGATCTGCCGTTCGGTACGTACCAGGGAAATTCGAAAGTGGCGCTCGAGTCGGCCGTCCGCATCATGAAGGAGACCGAGGCCGATGCGGTGAAGATCGAAGGCGGCGAGGAGATCCTCGAATCGGTGAACCGTATCCTTTCGGCGGGAATCCCCGTGATGGGGCATCTGGGCCTGACGCCACAGTCGATTCATAAGTTCGGTACCTATAACGTGCGGGCCAAAGACGAGGAGGAGGCCGAGAAGCTGGTGCGGGACGCTCATCTGCTCGAAGACGCGGGATGTTTCGCCATCGTGCTCGAGAAGATTCCTGCGGCGCTGGGGACCCGGGTCGCCTCCGAACTGCGGATTCCGATCATCGGTATCGGGGCCGGGGGCGGTGTGGACGGACAGGTGCTCGTGATTCACGATATGCTGGGGATCAATAAGGGTTTCTCGCCGCGTTTCCTGCGCCGTTATGCCGATTTGCACGAGGTGATGACCGGTGCGGTCACGTCTTATGTTGAGGACGTCAAATCGGGCGATTTCCCGAATGAGTCGGAGCAATATTAGAAATACGGGTTTTTATATCCTCTTTTATGTGTATCGGAAGTTCCCGGCGGAGCTTCCGATATTTTTTCGTTATGTCCTGTTCGATGCTTGAGGGGAATAGGCTTTCGTGCCGGATGGACGGCGCGAGACCGTATTGTGGCTTTCACCGCTGTATGTACGGCGATATGTCGGCGGCGGGGTGAGAGTGCCGGATCCATTACGGGGATTGCCGATCTCGAAGGTTCGGGAAAGGGACGGGAACGGATTTGTCCCGATCTTCGAAAATAGCACACGTTTCGTTTGGAATGCAATATTATTTGCTGTCTTTATAAAAGAATGAGGCCGAAATCCCGGCAGACAGGCCGATTCGGGTTTTGACCGCAGGTGAAGATCGATTGAGAATGAATGGCGGAAGGGTATCTTCTGGCGAAGATTCCCGCTGCCGACCCGAGTAAATAAATAATTAAACCTGTATCGTTTATGGAAAAACAGATCGATGCGACGGAAAATCCGTCCAGACTGGAGAACGCAAGTGCAAGGGCGTTGTCTGCCGACCGTTCCGAACAGGCATCCCGTCCCGGAACATTCAGTACTATGATGAGCGACCGCGTGATTTTTTCTTCGGCATCCGCCCGGATCGTCGCTGCGGAACAGGTAAAGGGAAACAAAATCGCAGCGATGAAGCCGGGTGCGGACACTTCGCTGGCATCGGCTGCCAATTGGAAAACGACGAACGGCAGCAACCTTTCGTTCGGAAATTTTCACGGTAAATCGTGTATGAAAACCGTAGGTGCCGGATCATCGGCAGGGGTCTGGCTCGACTATTTCGAAGATGCCCCGCTTTGTTCCCAGGGACGGCCGATGGCGACTTCGGTCGATGTCTTCGCCGAGGCTCCGGCGCAGATTCGCCTGGGAGCTGCGGATGAAACGAAAAGTATCGTCGAGCTTGCGGAATATCAAGTGGGGCGATGGATTCGGATATCGACGGTTTTGACACCGACCGGTATGCGGAATTTTCAGATATATAATAATACCGCCGGAGCCATTGTATATTTCCGGAATGCGAAGGTCGAGTTTTCCTCTTCACCGACACTCTATACGCCGCAAGCCCAGGATAATATTTGGCATGCCGATTTGGAATTTCCATGTGGCAATAACGAATTCGCAGAAGACGATCAATTCTTTTTTGTGCAGAAAAATCCGGCAACTGGAAGTACGATTCGTCAATATTGGAAACTGGTAACAGCTGCGGGAGAAGATTGGATCGAGTTTTCGAGTACTGATTCCGAAGGAACCGGCGAGCCCCAGCCGGGCGACTGGATCGCCCAGTTCGGTAATCGCAGCGATGTCAAACGCCAGTCGGCCATAGTGCAAGAGTTCGCATCGAGCGGACAGTTCCTAATTGTATGGTACGATGCTGTCAACTCATACAGTACGACTGGAAAAGATCGCATCCATATCGGCAATGGAGCGCTCGATGTCGTAAATATGAGAGCAAATAGCTTGGAAACCGATACGTTGAATGTCAAGAGTCGGATCGATGCGGGGACCATCGTCGCCACAGGCAATATCACGACGAAGGGAACCCTGACCGCTTCAAAGATCGAGGGCGATTTCCCCATGGATATACCGGATGACTTGGAGGTTAATACCGTTACGGCTTCGGGGACTGTGAAAGCTCTCAATGGAGAGTTCGATACCGTTACAGTGAAAGATAAAAACATTATATTAAATCAAGAAGGAATCACCTGTAAAGGACCCGCATTAGCAGGTAATTTGTCTGCGAATGGAATTGTATTGAAAAAGGATAATACTACATATATTGAATTATCAACTTTAGGTAATCTATACACGGTTATCCGTCTCCATAATCTTCCACAAGGCGGCCCTAAAGATTCTCGGATTCAAACCTTACCCACTAATCATATTTTTATCAATACAGATGAACCTTTTGCAGAAAATCAATTTGGTAAATTTTACCCTTTAGGTATCAAACTATAACGATATTCACTGAAAAGAGAGGAAAATTATTGATGTGCACCCCAAAGTTTGGACTGATTAATAATTCAGATAGCATGAGTTCGGTATTGTACCGGGCTCATGTTGTTTAAAGCGGTCTTTATTCGCTTGTTATTGTAGTAATTTATGTATTCCTCCAGTTCCTTGCGGAAATGATCGACAGACTCGAACTTCTGCAAATATAATAATTCTGATTTTAACAGTCCGAAAAAGTTTTCCATAACCGCATTATCCAAACAGTTTCCCTTACGAGACATGCTCTGACTAATACCTTTTTCACGCAGCCGATATTGATAGCGTTTCATCTGGTACTGCCAACCCTGATCCGAGTGAAGTATAAGTTCCGGAGCATCGGGCAGATCCTTTATGGCATCTTCAAGCATTTTCATTGTTTGGTAAAAGGTCGGATGTTCAGCTATATTATAACTTATTATTTCCCTGTTATATAAGTCCATAATAGGCGACAGATAAAGCTTCTTGCCGAACAGAGAAAATTCAGTAAGGTCTGTAACCCACTTTTGATTAGGACGTTCCGCCATAAAATTACGTTTCAGCAAGTCGGGCACCACGGCACCAACCTCTCCTTTGTATGAACGATATTTTTTTAGGCGCACCTGGCATTTAACTCCACATTCGTTCATTAACCTCAGTACCGTTTTATGGTTTATAGAATATCCGCGATTGTGCATCTCTACTGTGATACGGCGGTAACCATAACGTCCCTTATGATCGTGGTATATACTTACAATCTCGTTTTTCTCTTGTTTGTATTTATCGGGGAACTTTAACTGCTTCAGATGATAATAGAACGTACTACGCGCCATCCCCGTAACTTCCAATAGCGTGGGAAGGGTATGTTCCGGTCTTAGTTCTTCGATGGCTTTTGCCCGTTCCCGTTCTCGCGGACGATGCGTTCCTCGACTAAGACCCTCAATTTTTTTAAGTAAGCAACCTCGGCGCGAAGACGTTGGTTTTCGACTCGCAAGTCATTTTCTTCCTGTGGTTGTAGTTCCTGTTTATTAGGTTTGGTTCTCATCTTACCCCGATTATCACGGTAAAGACCGGATTCACCTTCTTCATAATAGATACGCTCCCATTTGCTCAGCGTACTCTCATTGTAAATACCGAACTTTGCCGTTGTTTCCGTTAAAGATAAGTGATTCTCGTGCATGTGCCTGATAGCTGACAACTTAAAATCGCCGCTGTAAGTATATTGCCGTATACGAAGACCTGCTTCGCCGAACTCTTTATAACGCGCAATCCAACGCGACAAAGGCGTATAGCTTATTCCAAAATGCTTGGAGGCGGACGATACGGAATGTTGCCCTCTGACAACAGACAAAACTGCTGTTAATTTCTCCTCATAACTGTACTTCATAAAACACCCCAAAAGTTATGTCCAACTTTTGGGGTGCAGTTCATATTTTCCTCTCTTTTTATAGTTTCTTGATAGTTAAACATGCAAATTCTGTATCGTCCGTATTTTCTGAAGCACCTAACTGTTGCCAGGTCGTATTTTCGAGTGTGCAGAGCAAACCGTTGATTTCCCACTGTTGGGGATTCAGAACGCGATATACATTCTCCGATCCGCTTTGTAATTCAAATTCCGGTTCTTCAGGAGATAAACATATCTTGCACGCATATTGTAAATCATGTAGAGGATTCGGATCTGCAATTGTGGCCGTGCAGTATAATTTTTCTAATCTTTGTCCCGGTAAATTCGTAAATCCGAGAAAATTGACCGGACGAGTTCTTGCATAATAGGTCGCCTTTAATATATCAGAGTTGAGTGTATTTTCATTGTCTATATTATTTTCTAATTGCATGAGTGGTGTCCCGAAGGTGTAATAAAATGCATCGCATCGAATCTCATTTGTCACAATTGGGATAGTTTGGAATCGACGTATGGATAGATTCCCAATGGAAACAATTGCTTCGACGGTAAAATTGTCCGTTACATCTGTTAAGTCAATCGTAATTTGCGATGAATTCATATTGTAATCGGGATTGATTATATATGAGGATGAATGATCTGTTTTCCCCATAATAGGAGCCGAACAGTTCCAACGGACATTACACTTTTCTTTGGCAGGAGAAAGCCACCAGATTGATTGGATTTTTGCTGTTTTTTCTTGAATGATTTCTTCAATTAAGGAATAATAGTTTGTAAGAATTACTGATGTTTCTTCCCAAACTTCCACGCCATAGACATCGTGACCATCTTTATAAGGAATTCCCAGTTCGTCACCGATCGGATCGAAATTGGTATTGTCGTCCGAGCAGGAGGTTCCGGAGGCGAGCAAAAGCGTTGCCGTAATAAAAAGCAGAATTCTTTTCATGATAGAAGAGTGTCTAACGTATCATGTATCTTTTCGGTGATTCGGCTTGCAGGACGATAGTTTGCCGATGCGCCGCCTATATTTTTATGAAGTAAAAACTTAAAATCAAGCGCACTATATTAATTAAACGATAGAATTGTAATAAAATTTCATACGGGAATCGTTTTTTGAAAAAGGTGATACTTGGATGCCGAGACCTCGCTCCCCAGAGGCAAACAATACGCTTCGGCAGCGTCGTGGTGGCTTGATGCCCGTGATTTTGAAACGGTCGCCCTGCTGTAAGGATGTTTTTCTTGCTGTGGAGCCGATTTTTTGGAAATTCGGGGCGTGTACGAAAAATAATCCAAAAATTATGATTACTTTTGCAGGCAACAAAATCTCACTCCTATGTCTTTTATCAATGAGAAGGTGCAACCCGAAGGACTTACGTTCGACGATGTGCTTTTGGTGCCCGCATACTCCGAAGTGTTGCCGCGTGAGGTCAGCGTAGTGACCCGTTTTTCCCGAAACATCCAACTCAACATCCCGATCGTATCGGCCGCCATGGATACGGTGACCGAGGCGCCTCTGGCTATCGCCCTGGCCCGCGAAGGCGGTATCGGCGTAATTCACAAGAATATGTCGATTGCCGAGCAAGCGGCTCACGTGCGGAAGGTGAAGCGTGCCGAAAACGGTATGATCTACGACCCGATCACTATTTCCAAGGACGATACCGTAGGCGATGCGCTGGCATTGATGAAGGAGAACAAGATCGGCGGTATTCCCGTCGTGGCTCCGGATCAGCATTTGATCGGCATCGTGACCAACCGCGATTTGCGGTTCCAGCGCGATATGAACCGCAAGATCGACGAGGTGATGACCAAGGAGGGGCTGGTGACCACTCACAACTCCGACTTGCAGCGTGCGGCCGACATTCTGCTGCGCAACAAAATCGAGAAGTTGCCCGTAGTCGATGCCGACGGCAAGCTCGTCGGATTGATTACCTATAAGGATATTACGAAAGTGCAGGACCATCCCAACGCCTGTAAGGATGCGAAAGGCCGTCTGCGCGTTGCGGCGGGGGGCGGCATCACACCCGACGTGATGGATCGCGTGAAGGCGCTCGTCGATGAGGATGTCGATGCCGTCGTGCTCGATACGGCCCATGGCCATTCGGTCAATGTGAAGAATACGCTGCACAAGATCAAGGCGGTTTATCCGGATCTGGAGGTGGTCGTAGGCAATATCGCCACGGCCGAAGCCGCCGAGTTCCTGATTTCCAACGGTGCCGACGGCGTGAAGGTGGGTATCGGCCCCGGTTCGATCTGTACGACCCGCGTCATTGCGGGCGTGGGCGTGCCGCAGTTGTCGGCTATTTACGGCGCTGCGTCCGTAGCCCGCAAGTACGGCATTCCGGTCATTGCCGACGGCGGTTTGCGTTATTCGGGCGATATCGTCAAGGCGCTTGCCGCAGGCGGCGACTGCGTGATGATCGGTTCGATGTTCGCCGGTACGGAGGAGGCTCCGGGCGAAACGATCATTTACAACGGCCGCAAGTTCAAGAGCTATCGCGGCATGGGGTCGTTGGACGCTATGAAAGCCGGTTCGGCCGACCGCTACTTCCAGAAGGGCGATGTGAATATCAATAAACTGGTCCCGGAAGGTATCGTGGCCCGTGTGCCCTTCAAGGGAATGCTTTCGGAAACGGTTTTCCAGTTGGTCGGCGGTATTCGCGCCGGTATGGGTTACTGCGGTGCGCGGGACATCGAGGCGCTCAAGCAGGCTCAATTCATCCGCATCACCTCGTCAGGTATGCAGGAGAGCCATCCCCACGATGTTGCCATCACGAGCGAGGCGCCGAATTACAGCAGCGAGCGCTAAACTCCTGACCCGCTATGTCGAATTTCCGAAGAAATCGGTTGCGAACGACCCGATACGATTGGGCGGCGGTGTTCGTTGTTCTGACGCTTTTGGCGATCTGGTGGTTTACGGGCTGTCGGTACGCATGGATGCGCCATCTGGTGTTGGCATCGGCGCTTTTCTATTTTTTCGTCGTCCGTATCGCCGTGAATCTGTACCGTATGAAAAAGGATAATTCGGAAAATGCGAGTGAAGAAAATAAAACCAAATTAGGATAGATGCAGGAAAAAATAGTCATTCTGGATTTCGGATCGCAGTACACGCAGTTGATCGCACGCCGCGTGCGTGAACTCAACGTCTATTGCGAGATCCACCCTTTCAACAAGATCCCTGAACTGGATGCTTCGGTGCGGGGCGTCATTCTTTCGGGAAGTCCCTTTTCCGTACGGGACGAGAAAGCCCCGAAGCCCGATCTGACGGCGATCAAAGGTCGTCTGCCGTTGCTGGGCGTCTGCTACGGCGCACAATACCTGGCTCATTTCTACGGCGGCGAAGTGCAGTCGGCTCCCAGCCGGGAGTACGGACGTGCGATGCTTACGGTCGTCGAGCCGTCCGATCCGCTGATGCAGGGAGTTCCGTCGCCTACGCAGGTGTGGATGTCGCACGGAGATACGATTACCTCGGTTCCCGACACCTACCGGGTGATCGCCAGCACGGAGGACGTGCGCTATGCCGCCTTCCGTATTGAGGGAGAGCGGAGTTGGGGTATTCAGTTCCATCCGGAGGTGTATCATTCGACGGACGGCATTACGCTGCTTCGGAATTTCGTGGTCGGCATTTGCGGCTGCAAACAGGACTGGACGCCGGAGAGTTTCGTCGAAACGACCGTCCGGGAATTGCGTGAGAAGTTGGGCGACGACCGTGTAGTGCTCGGTCTTTCCGGCGGTGTCGATTCGTCGGTGGCTGCCGTGCTGCTGCACCGGGCGATCGGCAAAAACCTTTATTGTATCTTCGTGGATTCGGGGCTTCTGCGCAAGAACGAGTTCGACAGCGTGCTCGAATCGTACAAGGGGATGGGTTTGAATGTCAAGGGTGTCAAGGCCCACGACCGGTTTTTGGGCGACCTGGCCGGAGTGACCGATCCCGAGAAGAAGCGCAAGATCATCGGCCGCGATTTCGTGGAGGTGTTCAATGCCGAGGCCAAGCAGATCGAGAACGTAAAGTGGCTGGCGCAGGGTACGATCTATCCCGACGTGGTGGAGTCCGCTTCGGCATCGGTCAAGGGACCTGCCGCGATGATCAAGTCGCACCACAACGTCGGCGGCCTGCCCGAAGAGATGCACCTGAAAATCGTCGAGCCGCTGCGCCTGCTCTTTAAGGACGAGGTGCGCCGCGTGGGTAAGTCCCTCGGCATCGATCCGCAGCTGTTGGGGCGGCATCCGTTCCCCGGTCCGGGCCTTGCGATCCGTATTCTGGGCGATATTACCCCGGAGAAGGTGGAAATTCTGCAAAATGTGGATAAAATCTATATCGATGCCCTGCGCGAGTGGGGACTTTACGACCAGGTATGGCAGGCGGGAGCGATTCTGCTGCCCGTGAAGAGCGTCGGCGTAATGGGCGATGAGCGCACGTACGAGAGCTGCGTGGCGCTGCGTGCCGTAGCTTCGACCGATGGCATGACGGCCGACTGGGTGCACCTGCCGTACGATTTTCTGGCTGCGGTGTCCAACGACATCATCAACAAGGTGCGCGGGGTCAATCGCGTAGTGTACGACATCTCTTCCAAGCCGCCCGCAACGATCGAGTGGGAATAGGAATTTAGGTCGAAAATGCAAAAGACGGAAACCCTGCGGTTTCCGTCTTTTGCATTTGTAAAATGTCGGTTCTTTGGCGGGAGTTTGGCGGCCGGCCTTTACTTGTGGGGGCGTTCGGAATGGGTTAAACGCAGCTTCGGTGCGGTTCGCTGTTATGCGAGCCGGTACAGTATCCCTTCGTAAGGCCGTAGTTCGATCGGGCCTTCTTTTTCGGCTATCGGTGGGGCAGGGTAGTTATGCAGCAATGGCATGGCTTCGGTCAAATCCGTTTTCGGGTCGAACCGGGCAGCCTTCGGGCTGAAGTTCAGGACTGTGAGGTAGTTTCGGCCTGTCCCTTCCCGCAGGTAGGCGAATACCTGCGGGTTGTCTGCATCGACCAGCCGGAACGAGCCGTAAACCAGGTCCGGATGTCCTTTGCGCAGCGTTACGGCCCGTCTGAAGAAGTTCAATACGGAATCGGGGTCGCATAGCTCCCGGGCGGCGTTTACCTCCGTGTGGTTGGGATTGACGCGAAGCCAGGGTTTCGCCGTGGAGAATCCCGCGTAGAGCGTTCCATCCCATTGGTAGGGCGTGCGGGCGTTGTCGCGTCCGATTTCCTGCTGCTCGCGCAGGAATTGTTCCGTATCGCCGCCTTCCCGCAGGAGTTTGCGGTAGTGGTTGCGCGTGTCAATGTCGTCGTACTCTTCGATGCGGGTGAATCGGATGTTGGTCATGCCCAGTTCGTCGCCGGCCAGCCAATAGGGGGTTCCCCGCATCGTGAGCAGGAACATCGTGAGCATTTTGGCCGACAGGTCGCGCCACTCGGGGGCGTCGCTGCCGAAGCGCGAAACCATGCGCGGCTGGTCGTGGTTGCCCAGATAGATCGTAGGCCAGCCGTCGCCTACGGCTGCGTCCCATTCGGCGTACATACGCTTGAGGGCGAGCAGGCTGTACGGGATACCGGTTGCGGGATCGTCCGCCTCCGTTTCGTTGCGGATGTCCGCCGCGCCGAAGTGGTAGAGCATGTCGAGCTCCTGCCGTTCGGGTGCGATGAATTTCCACCCCTCTTCGGGGGCGGTTTTCGAGCCTTCGCCGACGGTCGTACAGTCGTAGCGGGAGAATACCTCGCGGTTCATTTCGTGCAGGTAGTCGTGCAGGTGCGGTCCCAGCGAGTAATAGGGAAATACGTCCGGGTATTTGCGAAGGTCGATCTCCGGAAACGACGTGTCTTTTGCGATGTAGGGAATCGAATCCAGACGGAATCCATCGACCCCCTTGTCGAGCCAGAAACGCAGAATGTCGTAGATTTCGGCCCGCACCTTGGGGCTTTGCCAGTTGAGGTCGGGCTGCTGCCGGGCAAAATAGTGCAGGTAGTAGGAGCGTGTCGGGGCGTTGTAACACCAGGCATCGCCCTTCTCGTCGAAATGGCTCTTGCGGTAGGGCGGGTGGCCCTGTTCCTCCGGCCACCAGAGGTAGTAGTCGTAGTAGGGGTTCTCCCGCGAGGTGCGGGCCTCGCAGAACCAGGGATGCTGGTCGCTGGTGTGGTTCAGCACCAGGTCGAGGAGAAGACGCATGCCCCGTGCGTGTGTTTCTTTCAGGAGCCGGTCGAAATCCTCCATCGTGCCGAAGTCAGGCATGATCTGCCGGTAATCGCTGATGTCGTAGCCGTTGTCGGCGTTGGGGGATGCGAAGATCGGATTGAGCCACAGGGTTTCGATTCCCAGCCCATGCAGGTAGTCGAGTTTTTCGGTGATTCCGTTCAGGTCCCCGATGCCGTCGTCGTTGCTGTCCTTGAAACTGCGGGGATAGATTTGATAGACGATCGTTTCTTTCCACCAGGCTTTTTGCAAGGCAGGGGATGGAGGAGTGAATATGGGCATATTGTTCAGGATTCTGTTATACGATCGCAAGATAAGAAAAAAGAGAAGTAGAAGGTTCTTATCGGAGGAAAAAACGACAGGGAGTCAAAGACTCCCTGTCGTTCGATTCATATTTTTATGGCAATCGGATTTTACAGGCTACCTCCCTGGCGGACGGAAAAACGAAACGAGCGGACTTTTTCGACAGGCGGTTGCAGATGTCCTTCGTGCAGATATGGGAACACCCTTCCGCGGCAATCGAGATGCGGTTCTGCTCTGCCGATGGCGTGCGGAATGCTTCGATTCAGATATTTTTCGGATTTTTCAGGTGGAACAGGAGCGAAGGCAGGATTACGTCCCGCCAAAAATTCTCGGGCAGTAAGGTGCGGTATTTCCAGCGGCATGAGAAGAGTTTGCGGGTTTTCCGGCCGATACGGGTCAGGCGGTTACCTGACGGAGTGCGGTACACTCCGAAGCCGAGAATGTCGTTCAGTACCCGCTGTTTGAGCTGTGGATCCGGAACGGCAGAGAGCAGCGGTGTGAAATCCTCGTCGAGCAATTCGCCGGCCAATGCCGTGAAAATGTTATAGACCGTGTCGTAACCGGTTGCAGCGTAAAGCGTAAGGATTTTCTCGAAGTCGATTTCCGATTGCTCGCTGCGCAGGAAAAGGCCCCAATCCAGCAGATGTCGGAGGTTGATGCCTTCCGTCCCGAAATGCCGGGCCATGTGGCGCAGCAGATAGAGTGCGTTGAACATCGGGGATGGGGTGTAATAGCCCGCCGGCGCTAATCGGCTGTTCTCTGCTTCACCCACGAGAAAATCGTCTATGGCACGCTCCGTCCGGCGGTGCGACGGCATAAGCAGATGGCTGTGATTTTCGACCATGACGCCCTTGTAATGGAAAACGGCATGTTTTTCACTATCGTAATTGATTTTAATCCCCAGCTCTTCGATCAAACGGTTGCCCTTGTCGCAGTCGTCGAGCCACAGATCTATGTCGCCGCATTCGCGGTGCTCCGGCCGGGGGTAGTAAATGCTGAGGCCCAGCCCTTTCAAAAGGATCGTACGGACGCCGTGCGAAGCGAAGAGCGTTGTCAGTTCGTGTGCGGCACGGGTCTGTTGGGCATGGCGCTTCTCGATGGCTTCCGAACTCAGGGCCCAACGGATTTTGAGGGCTCTGGAGGGCTGTTGCTGTTCCGGGAGCCGGAGAATCGTGTCGAAGAGCAGGGCCGTAACGCCGTGTTGGGCCGCAAGGGTAAAAAGACGGGTCCAGTCTTCTTCAGACAAGTTCAGTATGTTTGGCTGTAATATGCTAGGGGTAATGGTTGGGCGCAACAATGCAAGCAGCAAAGTATGAAGTTTATACGTAATATCTTTTTGCACATATTCCGGAAATGGCTTTATTGGTCGATCATATACTTTGCTGTTTTTCATGTTATCAACTTGTAATTTTTATATCCGGATGTTGTTTATGGCTGCTTGATTGACAGATGGTTCTAATGTATATCCTTAATACGAAGCATAAATAGTACGATTCGATTTATCGGATAAATTTTTTTATGGATGAAACAACTTCGAGAATCTGTTCGTCGGTTAAAGAGGGGCCGGAAGGAAGACATAGTCCTCGTTCGAAGATGGTTTCCGCAATTTTGTTTCCATAATATGCGTTGCGTGAGAAAATTGGCTGCATATGCATCGGACGCCAAAGCAGACGTGATTCGATATTCTCCTGTTCGAGATGTATGCGAATGTCATTCGCTGTTTTGTTATTGCATTTTTTCGCATCGACTTCGATGCAGGTCAACCAGAAGTTCGAATCGTATTCGGAGGATGGATTCTGCTTGACATGAATTCCTTCTGTGTCCGCGAAGTTTTCGGAATAAAGTGTATGTATTGCCCGGCGGCGTGCGATATATTGTTCGAGAACAGTCATTTGACCTCGACCTATACCGGCGCAAATATTGGATAATCGGTAGTTATAACCGATGTGTTTATGGTAGTAATAGGGGCGATCTTCACGTGCCTGCGTAGCGTAGAAAATTGTGCGTTTCGCCTCTTCTTCGGTTCTGCAAATCAGGGCGCCTCCGCCAGAAGTAGTGATCATTTTGTTGCCGTTGAACGACAGCGCTCCGAATTCTCCGAAAGTGCCGCATTTTTGCCCCTTGTATTCAGATCCGATAGCTTCTGCTGCGTCTTCGCAGATTGGAATATTGTACTTTTCGGCAATGGCGCATATTTCGTCTAATTTGGCTGGCATGCCGTACAGATGTACCGGAATGATGGCTTTAGGATATTTTCCGGTTTTAGCTTTTCGATCGTGGATGGCTTGTTCCAAAAATTGTGGCGACATATTCCAAGTTTCCTCTTCTGAATCGACGAAGACGGGTGTTCCGCCCAGGTAGGTTATCGGATTGGCTGATGCCGAAAATGTGAACGATTGGCAAATCACTTCGTCTCCGGGACCTATTCCCAATTGCAAAAGTCCCAAATGAATGGCTGCTGTACCGGATGAGAGGGCAACGATATGTCTGCCCTGTCCGATGAAAGTTTCTAGATCTTTTTCGAATGCATTAACGTTGGGGCCGAGCGGAACGACCCAGTTGGTATCGAATGCTTCTTGAATGAATTGCTGCTCACAGCCGCTCATACGTGCCAGCGAGAGATGGATGCGTTGTTTCATAACGAATTATTTTTGAATTTCCGGAGTCGGATACGTGTGGAAAATCGTTTGGAAAATTAGTTTCAGATCTCCTCGAAAAGTGTGGGTATAATAGTAGTCGAGATTGATTTGAACTTTGTCCGGAAAAATTATTTCATTGTTATATTTTACAGGATCGGGGACTTGTGCCAGTAGCTCTTCCTCATTGGCATATTTGAGCGAGGCTGGTCCGGTTATTCCTGGGCGTAATTTCAGAATGAGTTTATTTTCTCCAGTTAGTTGATCCGCATATCCGGGTACATCGGGACGTGGTCCGACGAAACTCATGTCACCGATCAATACATTCCATAATTCGGGGAGTTCATCGAGTTTATATTTTCTCAAAACGGCACCCAAAGGGGTGATTCGGCTCTCTCCTGCAATGGAAATACTGGAGCCTGAATGGATTACTTGCATCGAACGGAATTTATACATCGTGAAGAGCTTTCCCTCTTTTCCGACACGAACCTGTTGGAAAATGACAGGGCCTCCCGGCATTTTGATTTTGATCAAAATAGCTATGATTAGTAGAATCGGACATAAACAAATCAACCCCAAGAATGATGCCGTGCGGTCGAAAATCCACTTTGCGTCCATTGTAATGACAATTATCGAAAAATTTTATACGCGATTTTTTTTACCCAAGCAGGGGCGATGAGCAGACAGAACATGGCATAGGCGAATAAGTCGGCGGTATGGCCGTAGTGCAAGTTTTTGTTGATTTGCAATCTGTCCGCCAATTGTTTTTTTGCAAAAACCCATCCATTCCGGCGCTTTTTGAACAAGGCTTCGGTCATTCTGAATTTCAATACTACGTTCGGAAGATTTGCTATATTCACTCCATGCATTAGGCCGTCGTACCAAAGCATCGTATCTTGGTTTTTCCGATATTCAGGGCGGTAACAATGTCCGATTTTATCAAAAAAACTTTTGCGGAATAAAACGGCGGGATGGGCGAGGGGATTTCTTTTCGCAAAAAATTTCTTGCATTCGGTGGGAGTCGCTGGATAAACGATTGTTTTCCCGGATTCGCAACCTTCTTCGTCGATTTCGTTGATAGCCCCTCCGACGACATCTATTTCGGGGTGTTCATTCAGAAAACAGATCTGTTTTTCGATGCGATCCGGCAACGAGATATCGTCTGCATCCATACGGGCGATGTATTCGTAACCGTTGTCGAAACATATTTGGAGCAGATCGTTTAAGACGCAGGCGAGTCCCCGATTCTCTGCAAAACGTACAATCGATACGTTTTTGTTATTTTCATACGCTTCCAGACATGAATTTAAGGAATTTCCTATGGGACCATCTACTCCTATATATATTCGACAGGAATAAGTCTGTTTTATGATGCTGTCAATAGCGGGGCGGACGTATTGGGGCGTATCGTTTTTATAAACGGGGATAATGACGGCAACAGGATAATTCATCGTGATTAGAGTTTTGTATATTTTTCTATTATGTCCATCCACTGCTGCAAAACGGTATTTTTGTCGACTAAGTGTTTGATTGTATTGGATGCGCGAAGTCCGATCTCGCGTGCAGCCGTTTCATTTTCCGATAGATATGAAAATGCTTGTGCGATCGAGTTTGCATCGTCGGCGAAGCATCCGTTTATGTGATCTATAATTAGTTCTTTTGCACCAGATACTTTTGTACTGATTACAGGCAATCCGAGGTACATTGCTTCTATCATTGCATTCGACATTCCTTCATAGTCGGAAGATAGGACGAATACTTGTGCCGATTTCATTTGTGAAGCTATGTTAGCAGACCTGCCTTGTAACCTGACACGACATCCTTTTCGTTCTATATATTCTTCGAGTTCCTGTCGCATAGGGCCTTCTCCATAAATATCTAAGCAGTGATCAGGATGGGTTTTACTGAAAAGTGCAAAAGCATCGATCATCATTTTCTGGTTTTTTTGAGGATCGAGTCGTCCGACGGAGATTATTTTCTTTTCTTTGTGGCTGCTTAATGCTGATTGCCATTCGAATTGTTCTGATATGGGATTGGCGATTACGGATATGCGCTTATGGTATTTTGCTGGAAAATATTTCTTAATCTCCGGGGTTTGTACAACCATATGTTGCATTCTGAATAAGAGCATTCTCCGTATTATTTTTCGGAATAGGCTGGCTTTTCCTGGGTCATTTCGTTCGGAAACAATAATAGGTGTCCGGGTAAACAGCATACAAGCCAATGTTGCTACAAACACAGGTAACATGAAGGCGATAACAAGGTCATATTGCCGTAAATATTTGCGTAGCCACAATAATTTAGCCGTGATGTCCCGGTGATGATCATCTGCAAATGCGAGTTTTATTGCCGGATTTATGTCGTATGCAATCATCCGTTTTCTTAAACATACGATGCTTACTTCGTAGGTTTTACAAAGAGAATTAGCAAGGGTAGAGAGGACACGTTCTGATCCACCGGAGGATAGGGTGTCCGTTACGAATACTATTTTCATCAAAAGGATTACTTTTTATCGGATGGTTGAAGGCATACAACCTTTTTTATGAGGTTTTCCCATTCTGCGTATATTTTTTCGGGAGAGTGTGTTTCGCAGAGTTTATGCGCATTATGGCTAAGATTGTCTGCGAAAAATTGGTCTGATAGTATTTTCTCCATTGCGGTCTGTAATGCTTCCACGTCGCCAATGGGGGTTAGCAATCCATTTGTCCCGTTTTTTATCAGAAATCTCGCGCCCCCACCTTTGCAGTCGGTCGATATGCAGGGTACTCCTAAAGCCATCGCTTCCATCAGTGCGTTGGGCATACCTTCGAAGTCGGATGAAAGCACGAACAGTGAAGAACGTTCGATTTTCTTCCGGATTTCTGTCGTGTAACCGGGAAAGCTGACTTTGTCGGCAATTCCCAAGTTTGAGGCCAATAATTCGAGGTCTTTCCGCAGCGGACCGTCGCCGTAAATGACCAGTTTGTAGGCTGGATATTTGGCTGTTATACCCGCGAATGCTTTTATCAGGAGAGCATGATTTTTCTGTTCGGTCAGCCTGCCGGAGGAAACGATCTGCTTGTTTCTCGGACCTGAGTATTCTGCGGTGATGAACTCCTTGTTGATCGCATTCGGAATGATTTTTACGGCTGCGCTGCCGATGGAATTCCCGTACCAGTTTTTTTGAATTTCGGTTTGGAACACCCAGCCATCGGCTTTATGGGCAACTTTCTTCAATCGCTTTTGTTTCGAAGGAGGGTACGTGGAGGGATCGACACGCTCCGAAGCGATAATTTTGGCTTTGGTGAGGAATCGAAGTGATAATAGCAGGATTGTCGGTATCGGCAACATAACTATATAACAGTCGCATCGGGTTTTGCGGATGAGCTTGCATACTCTGTAGAAACGAAGCAGATTGTCGTGCAGGAAGTTGCTCCGTTCTTGCTGGTGCAAGAGTGCTTGGCGACTTATTTTTGTCGAAAGCGGATACGTCGCCTCGTCATCGGATATGGTGATAAATTCGATATCGTGTTCACGTTGGCAGAGAAAATTGGCGAGGTTGCAACAAACTCGTTCGGCTCCTCCGCCCGAAAGTCCGCTTGTAAAGAAAACGATCTTCATGTTATTATTTACGAATCAATTGCAACATTTTGCCGGTGTTCTCTCCGAACAAGGATTCGCCGTTGACCATTTGGCAAAACCAAGCACTTTGCCCTGTCGTATTGACTTCTATAAGAACAACGGCTCCTTCTGTATCGAGAGACAGATCCCAGGACAGAATCCCTAAGTACGGTAGATTCGCATGCATTTTTAGTACAGTTTCTTTTATTCGAGTCAAATTCCCCCCCCCTATGTTGTAGCCTGAGAATTTGACCTTTGTATCCGGGTGAAAAACAAAATGTTCTCCTTGTTCCGAAAATGCTTCTTTTTTTAGTGTACCGTCTGCGTTTATTCCGATACATACTCCTCCGTAATGGATGTTATCACGATCGGATGAAGATCGGCCCAGCCTCAATGCGATGGGGCAAATATGGATTCGGTCGTCGAGGATATAGGTTATGACCCGAAACGTATTTACAGACGATGGATTCAATGTGGCAAGAACGTCCGCTTGATGGATTAATTCCTGTACAACGAAATTATTTCCGAATTTTTCCAGTACTTCCCGAACGGCCAAAGAGCTGCCGATGTCTTGTCCTCCGACAAAGTTGCATATCTGCACATCGCGTCCGCTACTGGTGTCTATCGTCTTTTTCACCACGCATTTGCCTCGGTCGAATAATGACATATAGGCTTCGGCTGGGGATAACAGAGCATTGTTCCCGTTTCTGTATATGCCTTTTACGCAGGATAGATAGGTTTGGGGGATGTGAAGGCCTTCTATTCCGGAGAACAATAGCGGCAAAAAACTTTTGTCGCCCAATATTTCTGCTTCTCTGTATGGATTGAGTTTCGGCTCCAATCGTGTCGAAAATAGAATTTCGGGGAAATAATCTTTGCAGTATATGCCGGTGTAGCTTTGGTACAGTCTGTGCCAGGCCGTAGATAACGATTTTCCGTAGTTTTTTCGGAAGAATTCTTTTATCTCCTGCTTCTGGGTTTCAGTCAGGGAAACTTTATCGATCAATTTTCGTTTTTTTTGGATGTTCTGCCTTTCCGAATAGGATACGAGTACTCGCCGGATCGTTCGGCTGATTGCCGTCAGATGATTTTCTATCGTATGTACAGTGCCCATTTTATCTTGTTTTAGGTGGTAATGTAAGCCATTCTCCGAATTTGTAATCCCAGTCTTCCGGTTCGAACGGAGTCATACCGCTCCAGTGGAAAAAAGTCAATTCGCCGAAATATACTTTACCATTGACTTCGTACAGATCCACACGTACCTGCGGATAACCTGCGGATAACTGGGCTGCCAATTCTTTCATTTTGTCGAAATTCAGAGGTTTATTCGGTAATACGGAGGCGTTGGGATGGCCGTTACGGAATGGAAGGTGGTTGTAATCGGCATCGAAGAAGTCGAATTTTGTTTCTTCTCCCTGTGTCATTCGATCGGAGGCAATGAAGAGTGCTTTCACTTTTCCGTCAAAACAGAAGAATTTATAGTCACGCAGCTCTCCGGAAGCATTGTCTTCCATATATTGCTCGGCAATGATCCGGGGTTTTATGTCTTTGTATGGCCATTCGCGCATTCCCCAGAAAAAATTATGCCGCAGGCAAGCGTTGATTTTGCGATGGACTTTTTTATAGTTCAGTTTTGATTTGTCCTTGCAAACGATCACACCGCCGCTGTCGTGCGTACATTTCAGCACGAAACGTTCGGGTAGTTTCGAAAAATCTATATCCTCGAATTTCTCCCATACACCGAGTGTGGGGATGAGGTATTCGTGCCCGATGATATCGCCGACGATGGCCTTTACTTCGTATTTGTCGCACAACTGTGTGTATCGTGGATTCCGGTCGTAGAGTTTGAGCCATTGCAGTTTTTCGCTGAACGATTTCGGGTGTTCCAGATCGAGTTTTTTATGCATACGCGCCCAAAAAGCAATCTTCAGATATGATTTATCACTTACCCAGTTGAAATATTCTCGGTGGCCCAATGTAAGCAGCAATAAGGCTGGATTTTTTATAATATCTGTTATCGAATGGGACATATTAGTCGGCGGATGTTGATTATTTTGTCATTTGTTTTTTGTAGGCAGGATTAGCATGTCGCCCAGTTTTTTATCCCAATCTTTCGGTTCGAACGGAGTCATACCGCTAGTGGGAAAGAAAGTCAGTTCTCCGAAGAAAATATCCATTCCGATCGTATAAAAATCGACTCGGAGGAATGGGATTCCACAACTAAGTGTTTCTGCCAACGATATCATTTGAGGTAGAGTTGAAGGCATAGAAATAATGCGATCGAATTGTGGTGGGTATGCTGTTTCGACCAACGGAAGGATTTCTCCCGTTGGGGTATAATAATTAGCATGATGTTCCGTAAAACGATCAAAATCTATTTTGAATAATTTTACTTTTCCGTTGAAACAGAAGAATTTATAGTCGTATAATTCATGGGATTTTTTATCTTCTATGTATTGTTCTGCGATGATGCGGGGTTTTATGTTTTTGTACGGCCACTCTCCATTATGATGGAAGTAGTCTTCCTGCAATCCGGTGCGTAATCCGTTACGGACTTTCTGCACATCCATTTGCTGTTTGTCTTTGCAAATGTACATTCCCGTTCCGCTGTTGTGATTGCATTTGATGACGAATTTGTCGGGCAGAGTATCGAAATCCACTTCTTCCGCTTTTGTCCATACTCCCAAGGTCGGGATGATGTATTTTTCTCCGATACGTTCGGCTACCCACTTTTTTGCCTCTATTTTGTCTGCCATAATAGTATATTCCGGGCGGCGATTGTATAGTTTGAGCCATTGCAATTTTTCGTTGAATGTGTGGGGGGATTTCCAATTGATTCCCCCCCCCATTTTTAGTCGAAACTTTAACGACAGAAATAGCTTGTCAGATAGTAGATTACATCCGTATAGAAAGTTGAGTAGTTTATGTACCAACAGGGATGGACGGGAGATACCCCGGTTTATTTTCGAATAAAAGGAGTGAAGATATTCGAAACGGGCTTTTTCAGATGGTATAGGATCTTGATGATACATAAGAAATAATTTTATTTCAATTTCGATACGACTGTCCTCAATTTATCGAGATGGGCTTCGCAGTTGAGATAGTTGAGTATTTGATATCTCTTTTTTCGGGTAATGAACGACGGCAGTAGGCCGTGTACGAAAAGTCGTTTGGCTGTGCGGGTGCAATAGGGCTGGAATGGAACCAGAAAATTGCGACTTGTTTTTTGTGCCCACGTTTCGAATGTTGTGTTCAGCTGGTCTTCGTTCGAGATTATTTGGTTCAACTTGTCGATGCGTTCTGCGAAAATTTTACGTTCGGCTTCGTTCATCGGTATAACGGAAGGTCGTTCGTTGCATTGTGTATACGGGTATAATTCGAATTGAGGTAATGTCTGTTTGTCGAGTCGAAGCGATACCATGAAACCTTCGTTCCAGGGACCGTGACGTTCGCTTTTATGATCGAAAAGCAGATTTCCCAAGCCATAGAAAATAGGTTTTCCGTGGTATATTTCATATCCCGAATAACAATGCTGGTGGTGGTTGATTATTGCGTCGGCGCCGGCATCTATAAAAAAACGATAAGTTTCTTTCATGCGGGGAGATGGCAACGCGTAATGTTCGTGTCCTCCATGCACGATGACCAAAACATAATCGGCTTTTGTCCGTGCCTCTTGTATATTGTAATATTGTTGTATCGGATTTAATGGATTGGCGCCGGCGGTTGTGGCCGTTGCTATAGAGAACTCATGTTCACAACAATTCACGATCGCTAATGTTCCCTTCTCTTTTTGATTTATGTACAGAACAGTTGCTGCTTCAGCCGAATTCTTACCGATGCCGACTGTCTTTATTCCGGCGTTTTCAAGCAGTTCGCGGGTTTCAATACAGCATTTTGTACCTTGGTCGAGGATGTGGTTGTTGGCGAGTGTGCAAACATTGAAACCGGCATACTTGACGGCATCGACTGCGGCGGGCTGCCCTTGTAATGTGGGACCGCTTTTGGTAATTGGAACTCCTGCGTGCAAAACGATTGGGAATTCGAAATTTATGATACTGACATCTGCCTGCTCCGTGAGGTATTTAATGTCGTCGAACAACGAAGCGTAGTTGCCACGGGCGATAAGATCTGATATTCGGTATCTATCGCAAAAATCGCCTGCTATCAGAACATTCATAAGCGAGCTGTTATTTTGTTGATTATTCTATTGGCACAATATGCTGTCGTTATACCTGTTACAATAATCAATGTATAGCGCAGGTAATTACCGTAATTCAAATGGTCAAGTGTGGTTTCCCAGGGTAATAAACCGATCAATAATATCATACAACCATTGGTCAAATAGGATTCTAACGAGATTTGCCCCATAAAAGTACATATCCGTTTGATCCATACGCTTTTTTTGATGAAGAAGTACGATACGAGCATAATCGGATATATCTCCAACCATTCCCAGAACGTATTTGCCGGAAAGATAATTTTTATGACGAGAAAACAGCCTGCTATTATTCCTGTCAATTTCAAAAGATTGACTTTCTTGCCTTTTAGAATACTGGGAGCCATATAATATCCTATGAGATAGGAAGGAATTCGTTGCAGTACGAAAGCAGTATTATTCCATACATGCGAAAACAAATTGTTGTTTTCGATTTTGATGGTACTGATTAACAGTAAGATGATGCATAAAGTCACGGTTAGCAGAGTTTGATATTTTGTTTTATCTATTATTCGGGCATAAAAGGGAGTTAAGAAATATAGCGGAATCAACATGGCGATATACCAAAAACCTTTGTGCTCCAACCAATAGTTCAATGTGGAAAGGCGGTATAAAAATATAGAAATGGAAAAATGTCCGTCGTTTACACAACCCAATACCAGGTAGTAGGGGAAGCAAATGAGTAGATAAGGTAGTAAAATGTGCCTGTATCTTTTTGCATACCACCGAATTACCCCCCCCCGATTCCATTTGGTCATTTTGCGTAGGGAGTGGTACATGCCCAATCCGGATAGAAACAGGAAGATATCGACTCCTCGGTTGCCGGTGATTATGATCCATCGCAGTATGTCGTTCGGACAATGTATGGCGGGAGGTAATAAGGAGTGGCATAATAGGATGAGTACGGTGGCTACTCCCATTAACTCTCTGCGGTATTGAGTGAAAATACCTAATGATACATACATACTGGGGCGCTTGTTATTATGTTTTGATCTTGAAATAGTGTTCGATATTTATAAGGAACTTAGGGGTGTTTGGAAGTATTTTATATATTGTATTTTTAATTATATAGTCTATCAATATACAGGAAACGAATACACTTAATATAATAAGAGAGGAGTATCCCAAATATTCGAATATTCCCGCATTCCATAATTTATCTGTTCTTAGAATGTCTGTCCAAAACCATTTGAATAAGCAAGTATGTTCGCTTATAAGATAGACAGCTAGGGTATGTGCCGATAATTTATTTATGAAGTTTGATTTGAAAGTTAGATGTTTTATTCCTAAGAATAGATAAACGGAACTTATCATAACTGGTACACTCGACATCTGTTTGGGGTATAGCGATGCAAAATCAGTATAATTCCATCGAAGGGCCAATAAAGAGAGGCTGTACATACCAAAGGCAACCGTTATCGATGTTATAAAATTCAATAGGTTGTTTTTGAATTCGATTCGAATGCATTCTTTTTTAATTGCATAGGCTATCAAATACAATAGGATAAATCTGAAAATATTAAATCCGAATGGATCTGTTACGATAAATATCGTTGGAATAACGGATACGGCTATGAATAGACTTATGCATAGAAAACGTATCTGTTTTTTCGAGCAGGCATTCAATACGTAGTTGAGAAATGGGTGTAAAAATAGTAAAAATACATAAGGGGTCAGAAACCAATATCGTTTAAAGATGATAGGCATTGCATTTTTGATGATGTCGGTATATGATGCCATGCCAATAATGAAAAGTAATAAAGCAATGCTTAATGAATAAAATGTGATTTGTTTGGATAAATTGAATATTCGGGTAATGCTGAATTCTTTGTCTATTAGAAACCATGCGCCTATTAGTACAAAACATGCTACTCCAATTTGGGCGAAATTTCCGAGGAAATAAGCTGCTGCTATATTGCTACCACTTGCTGCTGATCCTCCATGCCAAACATAATGAACAGCGACTATGGACAGCATGCAGAATATGCGGAGCAACTCGAAATTACTTGAACGGACGGTGGGGGGGGGAAAATTCGGGGATTGCATCATTGATAAAAAATTATTGTCAATAAAATTATATATTTATAGCAGGCTTTTTATGCGGGATATGATATAATCTACCGGAGGTACAAAGAGGAAGGTAATAAGAAATATAGGTATCAAAAGCAGGAAAAACAACAGAGTCCCGTTGATTGTATATCCGTAGTGCACCAATAGAAGCTGAATGCCCCACGGAAAAATGAATGTTCCGATAAAATTTGTGAAATATACGGAAAAAGAAACTTTCCCAATCTGTTCTATTTTTTTTGTAATATAATTGCGCGTTTGGTTGTTTACAGTTTCCCCCCCCCTTATTTCTTCAGATTTTCGTTGTACGTATAGGAATAAATAAAAGAAAGACCAGCCGATGATAGATGGTATAAGCGCATAGATCCAATAATGTAATCTCAATGCATACCATAGTAAGTTCCCGATAAGTCCAAGGCAGATAAAGCAGAGCAGCAGGTTATTTTTAGACAGTTTTGTATTTTTCAGATAATAGTTTAGCGTTACACCGATCAGCATACAGGGAAGTTGATTTATGATGCTGTAGTAAGTGAAACTACCTGGTTTAGATAGAGTCCAGTCGCCGATAATGAAGAAAATACCGGTTTGAAAAATAGCAGAAACGATGACTCCACCTAATGGCAGCAGGAAGAGTAGTCGGGGATTATATGTTTTGATGTATCGATATAATTTATAAATTAACGGGAACAAAAGATAAAATAAAAATATGGTTCCGATAAACCATCCGCCCGGGACGATGTTGTTGAAAGCTTGGTAGTCCAATCCATTCAGTAAGAAGATATTTGCAAGAATACTTAATGGATTATGCGATATTTTGTAGAATGGCTCTACATTGAATGTAGCTATGTAGTAAGAGATAATTTGATAGAACAGAATGAATAAAATATAAATTGGTGCTATGCTCAAATATCTTTTTTTGAGAAACGTTTTATAAGTGGTTCTATTTTTTTCTGTAGAGTTTTCGTATTTAGCCAATAATCGTTCCCAGGATTTGACTGCGAGAAAACCTGAAATGACGAAGAATAACTGGCATCCGAAAGCACCTGCATGTAAAAATTCCCTAATTAAGGGATTTATTTCTTTAATTAGTTGGGGTGCATGTACTAAAATAACCCCCAATATGGCCAAGCCTTTTAGGAATGTGATGTATTGCAGGTTTCCTACGTGCTTCATATTTTAGAATAGATTAAGAAGTTTGTTCGTTTCGAAATGCATAAAGAAGACATCATCCAAAGTTGTTTCCGATTCCCAAAGTAGCATTAGTAATAATAGTGAACTTGCATAGGCGATACTGAATAGTCGTGGTTTGATAATTTTTCGAGATACTCCGATTTGGTTCGCTATATAAATGTAATTGAATATGATGAGAATGAAAAAAAGCCGACTGAAGTTTACGGCAAAAAATTGAGGTACCAGCACAAGGCTGAAAATGATATTCAGTTTGAGAATTTTGTGATTGAAGACAGAACGTAGTGATTTCTGTTTCGGACTACTGATTTCTTGGTTGTTGGAATGCCTGCTGTAGTAGTATAATACCGGGAAAATTATGAATAGGTATTTGACGGTGTTATACAATGCGCCTGTCATATTGGCATAATGTCCGGTCATATATTTGTCGATTGTTGCTTCGCGTATAAGAAAATGTGAATATATGCGGAATAATAGATTGTCACTAAATATAGAAACCATATAGATAATAACGATGATTAGGAGAACAAGCTTGATTCCGTTTTTTCTGTTGATGAGGATCCATAATGGAATGAAAAATAGTAGAACCCAGTATGCGCTGTGGAACAAAGCTGCGAGTGCGATCAGGCCAGCTGAAAATAAATATTCTTTCGTCGATCTTGCTCGGACAAGAAGTAATATGGCGATTATTGCTATGATCAAAGCCATTGAATTACGTAATAGGCAGGCATCGAACATCGCTGAGAAAATAAGGTAAGAACTCCATACTGCATTCGGATGTACCGTCAGTTTTCTTATGATTATTGATAAGGCGGAACAAAATAAAATACCCGCGATATATCTGAATTCTATATAACTACATCCAAGTTTTCCGCAAATATCATTTAACCAGACATATCCTATTTCATAGGAAACATCATAACCTTGTTTTACAGTATTGTAGATGTCTTCATAATTGTAAAAGTCTAAAGGATCTTGACTACCTCCAAAAAGAGCGCATACGATGACGCATTGCAGAATATTTATTCCGATGTTCTTCGTGAACAGATATCCCGACAGGATGATTATCAACAGGAACAGATAGGCTCCTTCCATAAATTATCGGTTAAGATTGTTGAGTATCTGATTGATTTTACTCGGATTCCCATAGATGCAGGGTGAATCGTAAGGACGGTCGGGAAATGCACCGTATTCCAATTTGATTTTCAAACCATGTTCTTGGATGAATTGTTCTACGCGCTCGGCCAGGCTTATGGGCTGACCTGTGCAGCAATTTATGATACCGGTAACTTCGCGTTGCATAATGACGGCACTGATTATTTCCGCCAACTTGTCCACGGTAATAAAGTCGTATTTGTTTTTTCCCGTAGTGAATGGAAATGTTTCTCTTCCTTCTTCGTCCGCGAGGAGTAACTTGCAGAAAATGGAGTTGTTCTTTTTATCATCGCCGAGAATATAATATCCCCGTAGCCACTGTAAAATACAGCCTTTTTGCTGGGCGTATTGCATCATACAACGGCGGAGAGCATCTTTGGCGATGCCATACATGGAAAGAGGGTTGCAGGGTGTATTTTCGTCAATTGCCCCTTCCCAGTAGCCTATTTCGTGCATTGTTCCCATAACAGCGAGCTGAGGTAATCCGTCATCGATTATTCGAGTAAGGAATCGGTAATGGGCCGATAGATCTCCCAGGTGAGTTGAGGCATTGTGTACGAATCCATTGCGCCAAGCCAGATGTAGACATACGTCCGGGGTTCCTAATAATGTATATATGTTTGTATCGGGAAGGGTGAAAAGGTCGATGTTTTTCCGTTCGGCGCGTTTGTCTACTTCGTCGGTATTAAGATCACATGCTATGACTTGGATTCCTTTATCAAGTAATGTTTTTACTATATGAAGACCTATATATCCGTTGGCTCCGGTTACTAATATTTTCATTTTGAAGGAAGATTAAAATGTGTCAATAAATTGATTATAAGTAATTTTCGATGAAATTAAGTAACTCGATCGGGGACATTTTTTCTTTATAATGATAATTTATATCGATCGGGTCTTTGATTTTTTTGAGGAAATCGGAGTCAATATCGTTTGGAGAGGTGAATGTAGAGATATATTCCAGATTGAAAAACGGTTCATTTTTGATATGCGGGTTGTTGGTCAAAAGTTTTTTTCCAAGGCAGACCGCTTCGCAAGCTCTTTGTGTAAAGCCGATGCCATTTTTTTGCATTACTTCCAAGATACAATGGGTGTGGAAGATGTATTGCAAGTTTTCTTCATAAGGGATCGACTTATTTAAATAAGTTATTTCATCCTTATATTTCTGGTCCTGAATATCGACGCCGGCTAATAGCAGATTGGGTTTTAAGTTGTTGTCTTTGAGAATTGTGTATATTTTGAAAATATCATTTAATCTATTTTTGGCTTTGGCCAACATATAGACGTCGCTATAGGGCATTTTTTTTATTTTTCCGTGATAGGATGAGTACACCAATGGGTGATAGATGAATCCGTATGTTGCACAATCTCCTGGATCGAAGGACAGAACCAAGTCGAATTGCTTCTTTAAATTGTTGCAATAGAATGGATGAGTGCTTGCCAGATCTTGTAAAATGCATACGAGTTTTGCATTGGGAAATTTTTCTCTTAAGTATGTTGTAATACCTACGTCCTGTTTGATCCAATTCATAAATACGATGAAACAGAACGGTTTTGAAACTGGAAACCTATGTTTGAAATAAGAATCGTTCCAAGCTGTTTTGAACGGTAATTTGACCAAACGGTTGATTGTGGGGTTAAAATGAATCCTATATAATAACCCTTTTAATGAGTTGATAGGGGGATATGGCCCTGGAATGTACTGTACGTTGTTGAATTGATAGAGATCAGAATACGAAAATTTATACAGATCCCAATCTGATCCCAATATCACATAGTTGTATTTATCCATTTTGAACAGAGATAAATTTTTGGTAGTAATAGATCAATGTGGTACAGTATATTATGGAGCATAATACATTAGTTAATAATGCCCCTTCGGTATTAAAGAGATAGACAAATGTCGTATAGCCGAATATTTTGAATACTCCATTGGCAATGCTGCTGTTTCGAATGGCTTTACCTTGTCCATGAGAACCCAGATAGCGATTGATCATATCTCCGAATCCATGGATACTGAATCCTGCCGCTAACCATACTGCATAATTACCGACGCTATGGTATTCTTCGGAATAAAGGAATGCTATTAGCGGTTTGATGAGTAAGATAAACAGGATACAAGTACCGACAGTAAGCAGAATGGAATTTTTGAGAACTTTGGAGGGAATACGTGGTTGTGTTGCAAATTGTTTGAAATAGGTGGTGCCAATGATGGCAGGAAGAGTTGATAGTGGTGTAGTTACGGTCAGTGCTAAAGTGTAGAACCCAACTTCAGTATTGTCTTCGTTGAACACTCCTAATGTGATTCCTGCCAGGTAATTGGATGCTACCATAAATAATGATCCTATGTATAATTGTAGTCCGTATTTATGATTTTCGTCATTGAGTTCTGTAAATATGTGTTTTACGTTGGATATCTTAGGATGAGCGGAGAGGATGATAATTAAAAGTACTGCAGAATAGATTCCCCATTGAATAGATATCACCGATTCCGAATCAGCTCCCCATTGCTGATAAACAAAGACGGCTGTAAGAATATACAGGAGTGTCGGTAACAAGCGTGCTATTGATAAACGTCCTATGTGGTTGTCTCCTTGTGAAACGGTATTGATATAGTTGAGAAGTAGAGGGTAGTAACATACGGGAATCGAAATTAAAAATAGTTGTGCTATGGCGGGATTAGCAGGACTATGGGCAAAATAACATACTAACATGGAAAGGCTCAATACGACACAAGCCATGATGAGTATGAGTAGCATTGTTCCCCGGATTGTGCGGGACCGCAATTCATTATTACTCAATGCCAACAATCGACTGCCGGACAGGAAATACCCGAATAGCAGCAGCGAAGCGATGAAATTGATGATGTTTTGTACGTATCTCACGTCGCCATAATCTGCCGGAGATAAAAATCGGGTGTTGATTATCGAGGCGACGACGCCCAATAGAACGCCCGACAGGGTCGAGGCATAGAGTATGACGACTTGTTTTGTCTGTTTCGTGAATTTCATGGAACCGATTGGGAACTATCGCTGCGTCTTTTGATGATCTGAGCGGGAATACCGCTGCAGATGCAATTATCGGGAATATCCCGGAATACGACGGAGTTGGGCTGTATAGCTACATTGTCGCCTATTTTACATTTTCCGGTTATCTTGACACCGGGACTTAATAATACGTTGTTGCCGATGATAGGGCGGTTGTCCGGCGTCTTATTTAATCCGATGACGACACCGCTGTTTATCTGGCAATTACATCCCATTGACAGACAATTTACTATCACTCCCCCCCCCTTGAATGCGGGATGCGCAGGCCGGGGCCGACCATATTCAGGCCGATTGCGATTTGGTATTTACCTCCGCGACGGGAAAGTCGGATTTTCCAATAGCAGGCCAGTAGCCGGTGCCAAAGATTCGCTCGTGTATTGTGGTAATATTCGCAATGTCTCAATGCGGTCAGATAATGGAAGGCAATACAGGACTCCGATTTCATGAATAGTCCGAGCCTGTATTTCAGAAAGCCGATCGATCCGATATTGCGCTGCCGGTCGGCTCGAATGTAATTTTCGAGGTCTTTTCGGGAGTTAATCATTGTTGCCTGTTGTTTGTTGTTTTTCGTACCATTGGGCGAAAATAGCGATCCCTTCCGCCAGAGAAACCTGCGGCCGATAGCCGAAATCGCGTTCGAGTTTTGTCGTGTCGGCGTAGGTCGTGTGTACATCTCCCTGTTGCATGGGCATCATTTGCAGTTGGGCGTTCTTGCCGAGGGCCTGTTCGAGCGTATGGATGAAATCCATCAGTTGAACGGGATGTCCGCATCCGATGTTATAGACTTCGGCCGGAATAGGACGGTCTTGTGTCGGGGCCGGGGCTTTGCCGATGACGCGGACCATCCCTTCGATGATGTCGTCTATATAGGTGAAGTCGCGTGAAAGATTGCCGTGATTGAATACTTTGATCGGTCGCCCCTCCCGGATGGCTCCGGCGAATAGCATGGGGGCCATATCGGGACGTCCCCAGGGACCATATACCGTGAAAAACCGTAAACCGGTGGTCGGAATTCCGTACAATCCGGAATAGACGTGCGCCATCAGTTCGTTCGATTTTTTCGTGGCAGCATAGAGGGATACGGGGTTATCTACCCGGTCTTCCTCCGAAAAGGGTGTTTTCGTATTGCCGCCGTAAACCGAACTCGAGGAGGCGTAAACGAAATGCCGGACCGGATTGTGTCGCACGCACTCGAGCAGGTTGAGGAATCCCACGATGTTGCTGTCGATGTAGGCATAGGGGTTTTCGATCGAATAGCGTACGCCGGCCTGTGCCGCCAGATTGACGACGGCATCGAATTTTTCAGTTCCGAACAGGTTCTGCAGGGCCTGTCGGTCTTCGAGGTGCATTTGGATGAACCTGTAAGCGGGATAACGATCGCTCTGCACCGGTTGTCCTTTCGCAACGAGATTCCGGTGAATGCCTGCCGTTTCGAGCCGGGCGTATTTGAGCCGGACATCGTAATAGTCATTGATAGAATCTATGCCGACGACCTGATTGCCCGCTTCGAGCAATCGTTTGGATAGGTGGTAGCCGATGAATCCGGCAGAACCGGTCACTAATATTTTCATGGTTTTCGGACTTTTTACCGGCCTTACGATTTTCGGTTTTAGGCTGTATGTTCAAAAATCGACCTTCTATATTTTACGGTACAGGAGGCCGAAATTTCGAAAAAACGGATTGTGACTTCTCGTCGTTCGAAAGCTATTTGCCGATCGCCGCGTACTCGAATCCTTCGGCAATCACTTCGTCCTTGCTGTAAATGTTGCGCCCGTCCACCAATACCGATTGTTTCATAACCCGTTTGATGACCGACCAGGAGGGAATTCGGAACTCCTTCCATTCGGTCAATACCGCCAGAGCGTCGGCGTCGATCACCACATCGTACATATCTTTGCAATAGACGACCCGGTCCCCGATTCGGCGGCGGCATTCGTCCATCGCTACCGGGTCATATACCTTCACGGAGGCTCCCGCTTCGAGCAGCTTTTCGATAACGACCAGAGCCGGTGCTTCGCGCATATCATCTGTTTCGGGTTTGAAGGCCAGGCCCCACAAGGCGATCGTCTTGCCCCGGAGTGTTCCGAGCTTATCTTGCAGTTTCTTGACTACGATCTCTTTCTGGCGTTCGTTGACCGCTTCGACCGCTTCGATCACTCCCATCGTATAGCCGTATTCGCGGGCGGTACGGGCCAGGGCTTTCACGTCTTTCGGGAAGCAGGAGCCGCCGTATCCGCATCCCGGATAGAGAAATTTCGAACCGATGCGGGTGTCTGCGCCGATACCTTTGCGCACCATGTCCACGTTGGCTCCGACCAGGTCGCACAGATTGGCGATGTCGTTCATGAAGGAGATGCGTGTGGCCAGCATGGCATTGGCCGCGTATTTGGTCATCTCGGCCGAGGGAATGTCCATGAAGTAGAGCCGGTAGTTGTTCATTTGGAACGGACGGTAAAGCCGTTCCATGACCTTTTTTGCCCGGTCGCTCTCTACGCCGACGACCACACGATCGGGCGACATGAAGTCCTTGATCGCTGCGCCTTCCTTGAGAAATTCGGGGTTCGAAGCCACTTCGAAATCGATTTGCTCGCCGCGTTCGGTCAGCTCTTCCTCGATGACGGCCTTGACTTTTTTTGCCGTACCTACCGGTACGGTGGACTTGGTGACCAGAATCGTGTATTTTTTGATGTTCCGGCCGAATGTCCGAGCTACTTCGAGTACGTATTGCAGGTCGGCCGAACCGTCTTCGTCCGGCGGCGTGCCTACGGCCGAGAAAACGACTTCGACGTTGTCGAGGCAGGTGGTCAGGTCCGTGGTGAAATGGAGCCGGCCCGCTTCGACGTTCCGTTTTACCAGGTCGTCCAGTCCCGGTTCATAGATAGGGATTTCACCGTTTAACAAGCACTTGATTTTTTCCGGGTTGATGTCCACGCAGGTAACATCGATTCCCATTTCGGCAAAGCAGGCTCCCGATACGAGACCCACGTAGCCTGTGCCGACGATTGCTATATTCATTGATTTTGTTTTTTAGATTTATTGATGTTTGCAAAAGGGGGTTGTCTTGTGTGTCAGAATCATGCACTGCCGGGCTTACTACCGGTTTTTATACATGGATTCGTAGTATTTCTCGTATTCGCCCGAGGTGATGTGGTCCATCCATTCCTGGTTGTCGAGGTACCAGCGCACGGTCTTTTCGATGCCTTCTTCGAATTGCAGCGAGGGTTCCCAGCCCAGCTCGTTTTTCAGTTTGCGCGAATCGATGGCATACCGCAGGTCGTGCCCCGCACGGTCGGTGACGTAGGTGATGAGCTTCTCGCTCTCGCCTTCGGGGTTGCCCAGCAGCCGATCGACGGTGCGGACGATGACTTTAATCAGGTCGATGTTCTTCCATTCGTTGAATCCGCCGATATTGTAGGTTTCGGCGATGCGGCCTTTGTGGAAGATCAGGTCGATGGCGCGGGCGTGGTCTTCGACGTAGAGCCAGTCGCGGACATTCTCGCCCTTGCCATAGACAGGCAGCGGCCGGCCGTGGCGGATGTTGTTGATGAACAGCGGGATCAGCTTTTCGGGAAATTGATAGGGCCCGTAGTTGTTCGAGCAGTTGGTTACGATCGTCGGCAGACCGTAGGTGTCGTGGTAGGCCCGCACGAAATGGTCGGACGAGGCTTTGGCCGCCGAATAGGGGGAGTGGGGATCGTAGCGGGTTTCCTCTGTGAAGAGCGTGCCGTCGAATTGCAGCGCACCATATACTTCGTCGGTCGAAATATGATAGAAGCGTTTCCCCTCCCAGTTGCCGTTCCATTGTTCCTTGGCTGCCTGCAACAGGGAAAGCGTGCCCATGACATTGGTGCGGGCGAAGATGAACGGATCCTTGATCGAACGATCGACGTGGCTTTCGGCGGCCAGGTGGATCACTCCGTCGATATCGTACTTGCAGAACACTTCGCGGATGGTGTCGTAGTCGCAGATGTCGGCCTTGACGAAGGTGTAGTTCGGAGCATTTTCGATGTCTCGCAGGTTGGCCAGATTGCCGGCATAGGTCAGTTTATCGAGATTGACGATCCGATAGTCGGGATATTTGTTTACGAAGAGCCGCACCACATGCGAGCCGATGAATCCGGCGCCGCCGGTAATGAGGATGTTGCGTTTCATGTATTTGCTTTTTCTGTTTTTATTTCTCGTTGTTCGGGATGATCCCGGCGGTTCGCTTCGGCTTACCGGAGGGTTGCCATACAGCGTACGAGCGAATCCCGCCAGTGGGGGATGTCGATTCCGAATGTCGTTTTGATTTTGGTCTTGTCGAGTACCGAATAGTTCGGTCGTTGCACCTTGGACGGAAATTCCGCAGAGTGGCAGGGACGGATCTTACAGGAGGTATGGCCTGCCAGTGCGGCGATTTCATGGGCGAAATCGAACCAGGAGCAGACTCCTTCGTTCGAGAAGTGGTAGAAGCCCTCCCGTCCGGCATAGTCGCCGGATTCGATGCGGTCGAAGATCACGCAGGCCAGGTCGGCGACGCAGGTCGGAGTTCCCACCTGATCGAAAACGACCTGTAATTCCGGTTTGTCGGCCGTGAGCTGCAACATGGTTTTCAGGAAATTTCTGCCGTAGGGCGAATAGAGCCAGGCGGTGCGGAAAACCAGGTGTTTGCATCCCGAAGCCACGATCGCCTCTTCTCCTGCGAGCTTGGTTTTGCCGTACACGCCCAGCGGTGCGGTCGGATCCTCCTCTCGGAAGGGAATATTTCCCATGCCGCCGAACACATAGTCGGTCGAGATGTGAAACAGCGTGGCGCCGCACGCTTTGGCGGCTTCGGCCAGGTTCCGCACGGCTTCGTGGTTGATTCGGTCGGCCGTTTCGGCCTCCTCTTCCGCTTTATCTACATTGGTGTAGGCGGCACAATTGACGATCGCGTCGATCCGCTCGTTTTCGACGAACCGTCGTACGGCGTTCGCATCGGTGATGTCCAGGTCGGCGACGTCGGTAAAGAAATAGCGGTGCCGCGAAGCTGCGCCGAGCGTGCGCATTTCGCGGCCCAACTGTCCGTCGGCACCGGTTACGAGTATGTTATGCATAGTAGTCGATTCCATAGTCGAAAAGTTCGTCGGCATCTTTGAGGCGGGGATGTGCCCGGTCTTTGGGCGAGAGGATCGCCTCTTCTGCGGGGAGTTGCCAGTCGATCCCCAGGTCGGGGTCGTTCCAGGCAATCGCTCCTTCGGACTGGGGCGCGTAGAAGTTATCGCATTTGTATTGGAAGACGGCCTCGTCGCTCAATACGGAAAAACCGTGTGCGAATCCGCGCGGTACGAAGAGCTGGCGGTGATTCTCGGCGGTCAGCTCGACTGCGACGTGTTTGCCGAACGTGGGCGATCCGCGCCGTATATCGACGGCGACGTCCAGAACCCGACCCTGAACGACCCGCACCAGTTTGGATTGGGCTGCGGCCCCCTTTTGGAAATGGAGTCCGCGCAGTACGCCCCGGCGGGATTTGGATTCGTTGTCCTGCACGAAGTGTACGGGCCGGACGGCCTGGTCGAACTGTTGCTGGGAGTAGCTTTCGAAGAAATAGCCGCGGTCGTCGCCGAACACCTGCGGCTCGATGATAACCACGTCCTTGATTGCGGTGGCAATGACTTTCATTATTTCTGTTCGCGTTTTAATTCGTCGATTACTTTGAGCAGATATTGTCCGTATTGGTTTTTAATCATCGGCTGTGCCAGCGCTCGCATCTTCTCCTCCGAGATCCAGCCCATGCGGTAGGCGATGCCTTCCAGACAAGCGATCTTCAGCCCCTGACGCTTTTCGATCACCTCGACGAAAATCGAGGCCTGGGCCAGCGAGTCGTGCGTGCCCGTATCGAGCCATGCGAAGCCGCGTCCGAGGGTTTGGACTTTCAGTTGGCTGTCTTGCAGAAAGACTTGATTTACAGTCGTGATTTCCAGTTCGCCTCGGGCCGAAGGTTTGATCTTTTTAGCCACATCGACCACTTTGTTGGGATAGAAGTAGAGTCCCACTACAGCATAGTTGGATTTGGGATTGGCCGGCTTTTCCTCGATCGAAAGGCAGTTGCCGTTTCCGTCGAATTCCGCCACGCCGTAACGCTCCGGATCATCGACCCAGTAGCCGAATACGGTGGCCTTGTTCTCCTCTTCGGCCGTTCGGACCGCTTCCCGGAGCATCGTCGAGAAGCCCGAGCCGTGGAAGATGTTGTCGCCCAGCACCAGGCAGGCGGAATCGCTGCCGATGAACTTCTCGCCGATCAGGAACGCCTGGGCCAGTCCGTCGGGCGAAGGCTGTTCGGCGTATTCGAACCGAACGCCGTAATCCGATCCGTCGCCCAGCAGACGCCGGAAAGCCGGAAGGTCGGCCGGCGTGGAGATGATGAGAATATCGCGTATTCCGGCCAGCATCAGGACGGAGATGGGGTAGTAAACCATCGGCTTGTCGTAGATCGGCAGCAGTTGTTTGCTGACTCCTTTGGTGATCGGGTATAAACGGGTGCCGGAGCCTCCGGCCAGAACGATTCCTTTCATGGTTGGTTATCGGGGATAGTGGTGATTTCTGTTTTATGCGGGCTGCACTTTGTCGAACTGTTCGAATTCGGAGTTTTTCGATTTGAATTCCGGAACGATCTTTTTCATCAGGCAAACCGTGTCCGGGACGTTTACCATCCTGGCGAATTGTTCGAGCTGTTCGGTCGCAGCGCAGGCTTCGGCGTAGTCGTATTCGCGCACTTTGGCGATACGGATCCGGTCGTGTGTCGTGGGGATCGTATTTTCGGTGTTCGAGAGTACCTCCTCATACAGTTTTTCACCCGGACGCAATCCCGTGTATTCGATCTTGATCTCTTCGCCGGGTTCGTATCCGGCCAGTTCGATCATGCGTTTGGCCAGGTCGGCGATTTTCACCGATTTACCCATATCGAAAACGCAGATCTGATTGCCTGTGGAGATCGTTGCGGCCTCCATGACCAACTGGCAGGCCTCGGGAATGGTCATGAAGAAACGGGTGATGTCCGGATGGGTGACCGTTACCGGTCCGCCCTTGGCGATCTGCTCGCGGAAACGCGGAATTACCGAGCCGTTCGAGCCGAGGACGTTTCCGAAACGGGTGGTTACGAACTTCGTGGCCCCCTCGATCGTACCCTGTTCGATGGCCAGCCCGAGCGACTGTACGTAAATTTCGGCCAGGCGTTTGGTACAGCCCATGATATTGGTGGGATTCACGGCTTTGTCGGTCGAGATCATCACCATCTTTTCGACGTTGTATTCCAGGCATTTCAGAGCGACGTTGCGTGTGCCGATGACATTGACCAGCACCGCTTCGCAGGGATTTTCCTCCATCAGGGGGACGTGTTTGTAAGCGGCGGCGTGGAATACGACCTGGGGATGGAACGTGCGGAAGGCGAAATCCAGGCGGTTGGGCAGCCGGATGTCGCCGATCACGGGGACGAATTCCAGCTTCGGGAAGCGCTCTTCGAGTTCGAGCCGCAGGTTGTGCATCGGGGTTTCTGCATTGTCGAACAGGATCAATTTCTCGATTCCGAACGATGCCAGTTGGCGGCACAGTTCCGAGCCGATCGAACCGGCGGCTCCGGTGACCATGACGGTTTTTTCCCGGAAATTGGCGATGATTTCGTCCAGTGAGATCTTGATTTCGGGGCGGCCCAGCAGGTCTTCGATCTTGATTTCGCGGATAGACTGCCGCATGATCTTGCCGTCGATGACTTCGTCGATAGGCGGTGCGATCAGGATTTTCAGATTGCTTTCGACGCAGTAGCGGATCAGGCGCTCCTGCTCGGCCTGTGCCTCTTCGTTGGTGGGGAACAGCACGGCATCGATGTCGTATCGTTGCCGGAGGTATCGAATGCTGTATTCATTTTCGAAATAATAGACCGGACACTCCGCGATGGTGTGGTTTTTCATTCTCCGGCCGAAAGTCAGGAACCCTACGACCTTGTAATGCGGAGAACTTTGCAAGCGGGTGACCAGCGATACCGATTTTTCGCTTAATCCGTAAACCAACACCAACTGGTGCTGTTTGCGGGATTTCAGGTTGTTTTTGACCAGGTCGTACACGATAATCATCGCTACCCGGATCAGGATCAGGCCGCAAAGGGTCAGCAGCAGATCGAACAGCAGCAGAGCCAGCATATGCATACCGAACAGCGGTGTAGGCGGGTAGAGCAGAATGGTCAGTCCCAACAGGAGTTCCTTGCCGATGACCGCCACGACGAATTTTGCGATTTCCCGCAACGTGAAGTGGCGGATGACCGACCGATAGGTCTTGAGCAGGAAAAAGGTGATGAACGAATATACGACCGCGCAGCCAATCCATAACAGGGCGAATTTCGAAATGTTGGAGAGGGGAGGAAGCAGCAATCTCACCAACACCAGTGCGCATAGCGAAGCTACCCCCGATACGACCAGGTCGATGGCAAGGATCAATCTGGAGTTCAGATAGCGTTCCAAGTGCAATTTTTCTATCAGACGGTACATGGTTCGTTAGAATAAATATTTTGCAAAGGACTGATTGTTCGTCAGCTCTTGTCGTGTATGTTGTAATCTGTCGATTTTCGAAGCGGGCCGTATTCGGAACGGAACAGGGCGTCGGGTTTAAGACCCGCAGGACCGCTGTCCCGTTTTCCGACAATTACCGTGCAACTTTCATTGTTCGAGGCGCGAAGGTCAGTTTTCGGGCATTTTTTCCAGGAAACGTCCCGGGATGTAGGTCGTCGCTACGGCGATGATGCCTTCCAGAGCGACGACCAGGCGGCGGTTGCCCCGGATCCGCTTGATGTACCCCTCGGCTCCCTTGAACGGGCCGCCCGTGACCCGGACCTTGTCGCCGGAACGGTAGTCGATCGCTTCGTCGCTGAAATATTCCAGGTCGGAAGTGTCGGCGGAAGTGATCTGCATGAACAGCTCCATTTCCCGGTCCGGAATGACTGCCGGTTTTTTCGTTTCCCGGTCGAAGTAGGCCATGAACGGACAACTCGCTTTCATCCGGTCCTGCAATTCGAGCAGATAGTGTTCGCTTTGGCGGATGAACATCAGGGACGAAACGGCCGGTTTGCGTTTCCGTATCTTTTTGTCCCCGGCGACGGTGTCTTCGTGGAGCAGGGGAATATAACTCCGCACTCCTTCCTGCGAGAGCTGTTTTTCGAGTTCGAATACCCGGTTATAAAATACTTTCAGTGCATACCAGCACTCTTCGCCGTTTTTGTCTGACATAATTTGGAGGCGGTGTTAGGTCCCGCCGAATGTCCCGAAATCGTAATTGCATCGCTCCGGGGGCGCCCTTCGTCTGTCGATCTTGTTTGCAGGTCCGATTCCTTTTCTCCTGCGGCCGTAGGCAGGTGCGCCGGTTTTGCCGAATCCGACCGTAAAACTCTTTTGCAGATCTTTCGAGGTCGGAAGAGGATTCAGTGGCGTATCGATTCGCTGCCCTGTGTCTGTTTTCTCGGAGGAGCGGTGTGCTAAAAGTATGTACCGTATTTGTGAAAAGGGCATACTCCACAATCCCCCGCGGTTTTTGTGTGATTTCCACCGCGCAGCAACTAAAGGTTGGCCGCAGAACGAATCGTGTGCGATTCTGTTTTCGGCACCCGGGATCTCTGTTTCTGACCCAGAAACGACACCGAACCTCTGGAAACAGAAGCCTGTCTTGCCTGGCAGGTCATTTCCGATTACAAAAGTAGAGTTTATTCGCGTAATAACCAAACAAAAAAGCGCAATTTCCCCCCCCCCGGAAAAAAGTCTATATTTCAAGCTTTTACGACTGAAAAACGCATTTGTTGTGTCTTAATATGCAATCCAATGGGTTTTTTGTTCTATTGGCTTCTGTCTCCGCTATTTCGCCTGACAAGCCTGGTTTTGGAACGGTCTGTGTAATTATCCGATCTGGTTTGTTGAGGTTATCCCTCTGTTTTTCGGTTGAATAGCCTGCGTTTGTATTGGAAACCCTATTTCCCGATTTTATCGGAAGGTAGCGAAAGTATCTTCGAATAGAGGATCCGGGCGCAGGCAATCCGCTATGGCCGGGAGATGAATGACAACGATCGGATTTGATTTTTTTTCCGTTGGCGTGCGTGGGCTTTTTGCACCGGTTGAGAAGATAACTTTACGTCGTTGTTCGAATAAAAAAATAGGGTCGGAGTAAACTCAATCCTGTTTTATCGTTTTCCCGGTCCATCCGGGTATCTTTTGTTCTGCGGAGAGAAGGGGATTGACTTCGTGTTACCACGTGCCGCTCGTCCTTCCCATAATGGAAGAGTCCCTGCAAAGTCGATGAATAAACGGAATCCGCTCTTTACACGGATACTTTTTCACTTTTCCGGAGTGCGGGAACTCGCTTGCAGACGCTCTGGAAAAATAAAAAGGTTACGCATCTGTCGTAACCTTTTTTATTTGTAAAATCTTAATTTGCGGAGAGTGGGGGATTCGAACCCCCGGTACAGTAATCCCGTACGTCAGTTTAGCAAACTGGTGGTTTCAGCCACTCACCCAACTCTCCAAACCCTCTTTTTTCTCAAAGAGTGGTGCAAATATAGGACAATTTTGCGGACTTCCAAAATAAAACAACCCAAAAATCATGCAGGTTCCCGCTTTCGACTATCTACGGCCGGGTATTCCACGCCGACGAAGTCTGATAAAGGCTGATCGCCCGGTCGAGCAGCTCCTGCGAGGGGATGCCCTCCTCCAGCACGAGGTTGTAGCGGTCTTCCTCCGTGGGTGAAATCCGGTACTGTTCCGCCCGGTTGACGGGTGAAAGTACGGTGAATACGTCGCCTTCGAGATAACCCAGGTCCTGATAGGTGGCGACGAAGGCCCGTTCCCGGAAATCGTCGGACAATGCGTCCTGACCGAAGAAATGGGAGTCGTAATCCATCCCCAGCAGCGAGAAGAGCGTAGGCATCAGGTCTATTTGAGAGATCACCTTATCTACTTGTTGAGGTGTGATGAGTCCCGGAGCGAAGATCAGGGCGGGAATGTGGTATTTCTCCAGCGGGATTTCGGTTTTGCCGGCACTCGAGGCGCAATGGTCGGCCGTAATGACGAAAACCGTGTTATCGAACCAGGGTTGGCGGCTGGCCTCTTCGAAGAAGCGTCCCAATGCGTAGTCGGTGTACATGACGCCTCCCGAACGCAGTTTCGCATCGTTCGGAATCGGAATCCGGCCTGCCGGGTAGGTGTAGGGCCGGTGGTTGCTGACCGTCATGACGTGGGCGAAGAAGGGCGCTGCGGTCGTATCGGCCCGCTCGCCGAGCGAGCGGATCACTTTGTCGTAGGCGTCTTCGTCGCAAACGCCCCAGATGTTGGCGAAGGTGATCTCTTCGGGTTTGTAGCTTTTTTGGTCGATGATTCGGTAGCCGTTGCCGCCGAAGAAGGTTTCCATGTTGTCGAAGTAGCTGTTGCCTCCGTAGAAGTAGTAGGCATCGTAACCCTTCTCCCGGAGTACGGCCGCCGTGGAGTGCATGTTGTCGTTGCGGGGACGTTTGATGATGCTCTGTCCGGGGCAGGGCGGCAGCGAGAGGGTAACGGCTTCGAGTCCCCGCACCGTGCGGTTACCTGTGGCGAAACACTGTTCGAAAGCGATCCCCATTTTGTAGAGAGAGTCCAGGTGGGGCGTGATCGCGTCCGGATAGCCGAAATGCTGCATGAACGAGGCGCTCATGCTCTCGATGGTGATCAGCACGATGTTGCGGCGCAGCGTATCCGGGTTGCCGGGAATGTGGCGCAGGTTGTCGCCGGTACTCCCGTAGATCGCGTGTACGTTGGCTTCGGCCTCTTTCTGCGGTAGGGTCAGGTAGAACTGCGGATAGCTGAGTTCGTTCTTCATAAATGCGTCGTAGAACTTGTAGGCTCCGGTGGCTTGCAGCTCGTTGGCATAGGTGTTGGCGCTTTGCTGGAATCGGGTGTTGAACTGCAGGAGCAGGCAGCAGCCCAGGGTGAGCAGCAGGTAGGCGGGCGATACGGCCGCTTTCCATTGCCAGGTGCCGAACTCTCCGGCACGGCGGATCTCCCGTCTGAACAGCAGCCAGGTGCATCCTACGGTCAGCAGCAGCACGCCGGCGAAGAGCGGAACGACCGGATAGGACTCCATGATGTTGCCGACCACTTCGTTGGTATAGACCAGGTAATCGACGGCGATGAAGTTGTACCGTACGCCGAATTCGCTCCAGAAAAACCATTCGGAAACGGCGTTCAGGATAATGCCGCCCGTGTAAAGTCCCGTCAGAACGGCGAGCCAGGTACGTCTCCATCCCGGACGTATTTGGGGAAGGAACAGTCTGAGTCCGAAACTCACGGCCCAGAAGCCGAAGAGGATCGAGGCGATCAGGGGTACCACGCTGCCGTATTCGTCGAAGATCGTATTGAAGAACGTGACGTAAATCCATGCGACCGAAAGGATGCCGAAGAGGATGTAGCCCAGCGGCCGGGCGTATTTGCCCGGGGCGATACTCAAGGCGAAGAGCCACAGTACGGCGAATCCGATCGTAAGGGCGCACCAGTCGTTCACGGCGCCCAACAGGAAGATTTTCAGCCATTGGCCGAAAGTGAACGAGATGTCGGAGGTCTGTTCGTTGAACAGCAGGACGATGCGCAGCAGCGTGCCGACGGCTACTTGCAGCAGAACGAGTTTGAGGTAGATTCTCGAGATGAGTTTGATGCCGGATTGCATGGAGTTTGCTTGTTAAGTCGGCACAAATATATATATTTTAACCGCTTTTGATGCGCGGGGGCTTTCTGCGGGGCTAAAAAAACGGTCGGGCGGGAAGGATTTGCATTTTTTTTGTAATTTTGCATAATTATTTCGCATACAATGGCAGAGAAAGATAAAGAACTTATAGAAAATATCGAGAAGCAGGAGTACAAGTACGGTTTCACTTCGGATATCGAAACCGAAACCATTCCGCGCGGCCTCAATGAGGAGGTGGTGCGCCTGATCTCGACCAAGAAGGGCGAGCCGGAGTGGATGACCGAGCGCCGCCTGAAGGCTTATCGTCACTGGCTGAATATGGTGTCTCCTTCGTGGGCGCATCTGACGATCCCTCCGATCGACTTTCAGGACGTCATCTATTATGCGGCGCCGAAGCCCTCCAAGAAACTCGCGTCGATGGACGAGGTCGATCCCGAACTCAAACGCACGTTCGACAAGCTGGGTATTCCGCTCGAGGAACAGATGGCGCTGGCGGGTGTCGCCGTCGATGCCGTAATGGACTCCGTATCGGTCAAGACGACCTTCAAGGAGACGCTGGCCGAAAAGGGAATCATCTTTTGTTCGATGTCCGAAGCGATCCGGGACTATCCGGAGTTGATTCAGAAATATCTGGGAAGCGTGGTCCCCTATACCGATAATTTTTATGCGGCGCTCAACGCGGCGGTCTTTTCCGACGGTTCGTTTTGTTACATTCCCAAAGGCGTGCGTTGCCCGATGGAGCTTTCGACCTATTTCCGCATCAATGCGGCGGGTACGGGCCAGTTCGAGCGGACGCTGATCGTGGCCGACGAAGGGGCTTATGTCAGCTATCTGGAGGGGTGCACGGCGCCCCGCCGGGACGAGAACCAGTTGCATGCCGCCGTGGTCGAAATCGTCGTCGAGAAGGATGCCGAGGTGAAGTATTCCACCGTCCAGAACTGGTATCCGGGCGACAAGGAGGGAAAGGGAGGCGTCTATAATTTCGTGACCAAACGCGGAATTTGCCGCGAAAACGCCCGTCTGTCGTGGACGCAGGTCGAAACCGGTTCGGCTATCACCTGGAAATACCCGAGCTGTATTCTGGCGGGCGACAATTCGGTCGGAGAGTTTTATTCGGTGGCGATGACCAACCATTTCCAGCAGGCCGATACTGGTACCAAGATGATCCACGTGGGGCGTAACACCCGCAGCCGCATCGTATCGAAGGGTATTTCGGCCGGTCGCAGCGAGAACTCCTACCGGGGGCTGGTGCGCGTGGCGAAAGCGGCGGAGAACGCCCGCAACTATTCGCAATGCGATTCGCTGTTGATCGGCGACAAGTGCGGGGCACATACTTTTCCGGTGATCGAAAGCGGCAATCCGACGGCAGTGGTCGAGCACGAGGCTACGACCTCGAAAATCTCCGAGGAACAGCTTTTTTATTGCAACCAGCGGGGGCTTACGACCGAGGATGCCGTGGGGCTGATCGTCAATGGTTACGCCAGGGAGGTGCTCAATAAACTGCCGATGGAGTTCGCCGTCGAAGCCCAGAAGTTGCTGGCCATCAGTCTGGAAGGTTCGGTAGGGTAGTTTGTCGGAAGAATTTCCGCCGGTTTCCGGGTAGAAACGGAGTCGGCGGTGCGTTTATGAATGTAAAAAAAGTAAAATAGATATGCTTTCAGTCAAGAATTTACGGGCGCAAGTCGCCGGAAAAGAGATATTGAAGGGCATCGACCTCGAGGTGAAGGCCGGCGAGGTGCATGCCATCATGGGACCGAACGGCTCGGGAAAGAGCACGCTGGCTTCGGTGCTGGCCGGGAACGAGAAATTCACGGTCACGGGTGGCGAGGCGACCTTCCTGGAGCAGGATCTGCTGTCGCTGCCCATCGAGGAGCGTGCCTGCATGGGGCTGTTCCTCGGATTTCAGTACCCGGTGGAGATTCCGGGCGTGTCGATGGCCAACTTTATGAAGATGGCCGTGAACGAACAGCGCAAGTTCCGGGGTGAGAAACCGCTTGCGCCGGCCGAGTTTCTGAAGCTGGTGCGGGAGAAGAGCGCCATCGTGGAACTGGACTCCAAATTGATTTCCCGTTCGGTGAACGAAGGTTTCTCGGGCGGCGAGAAGAAGAAGAACGAGATCTTCCAGATGGCGATGCTCGAACCGAAGTTGGCGATTCTCGATGAAACGGACAGCGGTTTGGACATCGATGCGCTGCGCATCGTCGGTACGGGCGTCACCAAGTTGCACCGGTCGGACAATGCGACGATTGTCATCACCCACTACCAGCGTCTGCTGGATTACATCGTGCCCGACTTCGTGCATGTGCTCTACAAGGGGCGCATCATCTATTCGGGCGACCGTTCGCTGGCGCTCAAATTGGAGAAAGAGGGGTACGACTGGCTTATCAACGATTATAAGGAGTAGCTATGGAGTGGACCGATATTTTCAGCGGTCCGGCTTTCGAGCCGGTCAAGAGCCGCGAACTGCACCTCGGAAAGGATTGCGACCTGTCGCGTCCGCTGGTGGTGCGGGATACCGATAAACTGACCGTCGAGGTCGCGGGCGGAGCCGCACTCCGGCTGGTCGTACTGCATACGAAGCCCTGTCAGGCGGAGATTCGTATCAAGCTGCTCGAAGGGGCGGATGCGGAGCTCGTCCAGCTTTTCTCGGCCGAGGCATTCGTCGATTTTCAGGTCGAGCAGGCCGCCGGGAGCAAGTTTCGCATGACGGCGTGCCAGTTCACCAGTGCGAATGTGCGTTACCGGTTCGATCTGAACGGACGGGAGGCTTCCAATGAGTTGGACGTGCTGTTTCTCGCGTTGGAGCAGGATCACTGTGTGGTCGATCTGCGTACCAACCATCTGGTCCCGGACTGCACGAGCCGGTCGCTCATCAAGGGCGTCGCTTCGGGGACCGGCCGCGGTGAATTCTGCGGATTGGTTTATGTGGCACCGGATGCCCAGCATACCGATGCCCAGCAGCAGTGCCGTAATATTCTGTTGAGCCGCACTTCGCGCATCGATGCGCGTCCACAACTGGAAATTTACGCCGACGACGTGCGTTGCAGTCACGGGGCGACGGTGGGGCAGATGGAGGATGAAGCGATCCTCTATATGCGTCAGCGCGGTCTGAAAGAGGAACAGGCACGCCGTCTGCAGATCGAAGGTTTCGCGGCGGACGTGGTCGGGCGCTGCCGGATCGAGGCCGTGAAAGAGATATTGACCGATGCCGTTGTCCGGCATTTGGATAAAATATAGCGTTATGTTCGATGTGGAAAAAGTCCGGCGGGACTTCCCGATTCTCGGGGTGCGCGTGTACGACAAGCCGTTGGTTTATCTGGACAGCGGCGCTACGGCGCAGAAACCCGAGTGCGTGATCGAAACGGTCGATCGCCTGCACCGGGAGTCGAATGCCAATATCCACCGGGGGGTTCATTTTCTTTCGGAGGAGGCTACCGAGATGTACGAGGCTGCCCGGGCTCGTATCGCCGAGTACATCGGTGCGGAAGCCCGGGAGGAGGTCGTTTTCACGGCCGGAGCTACTGCGTCGCTCAATACGGTGGCGTATGCATGGTGCGAACGTTTTCTCCGGGCGGGCGACAATATCGTGGTCAGCGAGATGGAGCACCATTCCAATATCGTTCCCTGGCAGCTTGTCGCCGAGCGCAAGGGTGCCGAAATCCGCGTGCTGCCTTTCGACGAGGAGGGGCGCCTGATGACCGAGCGCCTGCCGGCGCTGCTCGACGCTCGTACCCGCGTGGTGGCGGTGACGCAGGCTTCCAATACGCTGGGCACGCGGCCCGATCTGCGTCCGGTGATCGACGAGGCTCACCGGGTCGGTGCGGTCGTGGTGGTGGACGGATGTCAGGGTGTCGTGCACGGCGGTGTGGATGTGAAAGCGCTGGACTGCGATTTTTACGCCTTCTCCGGTCATAAACTCTATGCCCCGACGGGTATCGGCGTGCTGTACGGCAAGCGGGATTTGCTTGACCGGATGCCCCCGTTTCTCTCCGGCGGCGACATGGTCGATCGGGTGTCGTTCGAAAAGACGACTTTTGCACCTGTCCCGTTGAAATTCGAAGCGGGTACGGCCAATTTCGTGGGGGCGATCGCGCTGGGCGAAGCGGTGCGCTATGTCCGGCAGTTCGATGCGGCGGAGGTCGAGGCGCATGAACGGGCGCTGCTGCTGCGTGCTACCGAAGGGCTGGAGCGAATCCCCGGCCTGCGGATTTACGGTACGACGCCGGACAAGTGTGCGATCGTATCGTTCAATGTCGAGGGGGTGCATCCCTATGATATGGGCATGATCCTCGACAAGCTCGGCATCGCCGTTCGTACGGGACAGCACTGTGCCGAGCCGGTGATGACGCATTACGGAGTTACGGGTATGTGCCGGGCTTCGTTCGCGATGTATAATACGCTGGCGGAAGCCGACGCCCTGGTCGCCGGGGTCGAGCGGGCCGTGAAGATGCTTAAATAGCAAGGATATGCTGATAGTATTGGAAGGACTGGACGGCGCCGGGAAATCGACCCAGGTGGAACTTGTGCGCCGCATGTTTGCCCAAGAGGGGGTGGAGAGCCATTTTCTCCATTTTCCGCGTTTCGACGCGCCGGTGTACGGCGAGCTGATCGCCCGCTTCCTGCGGGGTGAACTCGGGGCTGTGGACAAGGTCGATCCTTATCTGGTCGCTCTGCTTTTCGCCGGTGACCGGGCCGATGCTGCCGCGCAGTTGCGCTGTTGGCTCGATGCGGGCCACGCCGTCGTGCTCGACCGGTATGTCTATTCGAACGTGGGGTTCCAGTGCGCCAAATTGCCTGCCGGGGACCGGCAGGAGGAGCTGCGGCGGTGGATCCTCGACCTGGAGTTCGGCTATTACGGAATTCCCCGTCCGGACGTGTCGCTGTTTCTGGATGTGCCTTTCGCCTTTACGGAGAAAAAGCTCTCCGAGGTACGCGAAGGCGACGACCGCGAATACCTGAAAGGGGAACGCGACATCCATGAGGCATCGCTCGACTTGCAGCGTCGTGTGCGGGAGGTTTACCGTGCAGCCGCTGCTGCGGACGACCGCCTGCGGATTATCGATTGCAGCGATGCGCAGGGCGGGATGGACTCTCCCAATGCGATTTTCGCCCGCATCCGCACCGAGATAGAACGTTTTCGGTAAGCGAGGGCAGAGCCCGCAAGCGGTCTCTGCCGAGCGAAGAAAACGAAGAAGTCAATTCAACGTTTTCGGTAAGCGGGGCAGAGCCGAATTTGTGTGGATTGTGCCGGGTGGAGAAAACGAAGCGTGGAATTAGTGTATGAGATGAGCGCCTTTTCGAATGATGCCGGAGAAGTGCCCGGAGGGGCGGTTCGGTATATTCGATAAGCGGATGAGTCGTTTTGTCCGTGTCCCGACGGATGCGGAGCGTTGAGCGAAAAGGGAGTCCGGAAAAAGTCGGCAATCCGAAACGGCTTTGCGGGACGCTCGGACGCAGACCGAAAGGCGGGAAGTTTTGAGTTTTAACGATGAGAACGACTCCGGACGAGTGCGGGATGCCTGCGGAGAAAATGAAGAAAAGATCGTATATAACCTGTTCGAAAATGATGAAACCTATGCTGTCGCAACGGGCCCGGAGCCTGATTACCGGAGTTTGCCGCCTGGTGCTGGCCGTCGTGTTCATCGTGTCGGGCTTTACGAAGGTGATCGATCCCTGGGGAACGTCGATCAAGATCAACGAATACCTCACGATTTACGGGTTCGATTATCTGATTCCGGCCAGCATGGTCTTTTCGATTTGGCTGTGCGGCGCCGAGATGATGATGGGTTGCATGCTGCTTTGCAAGGTGCGTATCCGGCTGGTATCGATCTTCGCTCTGGCGTCGATGCTCTTCTTTACGATCCTTACCTTTTTGAGTGCGACGTTCATCCCGGTCGAGGATTGCGGCTGTTTCGGTGAGGCGATCAAACTCTCCCCCTGGGAAACATTCTTCAAGAACCTGGCCTTGCTGCCGATGGCGGCCGTCGTGTGGGCTTATTACCGGAACGATAAGATTCTTGCCTTCCGCCGTTCGGAGGTCGCTTTGACGATTTTTTTCTTCCTTCTGACGATGGGGCTGGGGTTCTATTGCTATTGTCATCTTCCGTTGATCGATTTTCTGCCGTATAAGATCGGGGTGAATATCCGCGAGGAGATGCACGCCTCTTCTGCGGCCGGTCCCGAGGGCGAGTTGCAGACCGTACTGGTTTATCGCAATCGCATGACGGGGGAGGAGCGGGAGTTTGCGCTCGATGATACGGAGTGGCAGGACGATACGGTCTGGGAGTGGGTCGATACGAAAATTCTGGGAGAGGTACCGGAGATGAATCCGATGATCGAGGAGTTCGCTCTGCGCAATGGCGCGGAAGATGTGACCGACCGGGTGCTCGCTACTCCGGGACGGCTCTATTTGATCTGTGTGACGCGTTTCGACCGCATCGGCCGCAGGTGCGAGGATCGTTTGGAGCGGCTCGTGGAGCGTGCGTTGCAGGAAGGGGCGCATGTCGTCTGCATCACGCCCGAACCCTTGCAGGGAAACGGCATCCATTCGTTCGGGAAAAGCACGCCGGTTCCTTGCTACAACATCGATGGATCGACGCTCAAGACCATGTTGCGGGCTCATACGGGTATTGTCGTGCTCGACGACGGGGTAATCGCCGACAAGCGGAACTGTCGGGACATAGACTGAATCGGGCGTCAGTATTTCCGGTGCTATGCGCGGAAGCCGGGGTTGCTCCGGGCTGCGGAGGCGAGGGGTGAGTTCCGGTTTCCTGCCTGACGGAGTACCGGGACAGACGTTCCGGGTATTGTCGGAAGTAGAGAATATGCGGAAGGGCGATTCCTTCCGATAAAAGACCGTGTGTCATAAAGGCGCACTGTTGTGTCATTATCGGGAGCGGGCGAGTCATTTACGGCAGTAAATTCCTGTCGCCTTTACCTTCAATGCCTTGCATTGCATCCATTCTGACAACCTTAAGGGCTGTGCCTGGAACTTTCATTTCGACACAGCCCTTTCGTTGCTTTTTCGTAATTTGTAGTGCTTCGGCCTATTTCGTATTGACGATCGCGATTTCGTCGGCTACCGGAGCGATCTTGCGCAGCATCTGCACGCCGCCGCAATGTTTGTCGTGGGCCAGGTTGATGGCCCGGCTTACTTTCATCTGGTCGTTTTCGCATTCGCATTGTACGTTATAGACGATGCGGAAAGATTTGAAGACGCTGCTCGATTGTACGGTTTCCGTGTCGAGTTCACCCGATATGCTGAGTTCGAAGCGGGTCGGAGATACGCGCTCCTTTTCCATGATCGCCATCGCGGTCATGCCTGCGCAAGTTACGCCGGCCAGCAACATCAGCTCTTTGGGATTTAGTTGGTCGCATTTCTTGTTTCCTTCGAGGACATAGGTCCGTGCCGAAGTCATCTGTATAGTTACCTGTTGGATCATAACGATAAATTTTTAGGTTGAATTTTCTTTTTTTTGTTTTTATCCGGCAGAATATGCGGGCGGTTTTGCCTTCGTTCGTCGAAAAGATTCTTTTTTCTTTTCTGTCGGGCAACAATCGTTCCCAAATGGTGCGTCTGCCCCGGGAAATCGTTATCTTTACGGGAAATGACTCCGATTTGAACGAATGCACGGGACTGGGGCTAAATAAATTTGGCGCTGGGCCCGGCTTTCGCTATCTTTGTAGAAGATAGGATTCGGTTCGGCAATTTTCGAGAGCAAGTTCTCTCGGTTACCCTCGCTTTTCACTATCTTTGCAAAAGATCGGAGGCGGTTCGGCAATCTTTGCGTGCAAGCCCGCACGATTGCCCTCACCTTTCACGATCTTTGACATAGTCTTAGATAGGATGCGCCTCGGAAAATTGGGAACAAGTTTCCATTTTTCTCTCGGCTTTCACTATCTTTACCGAAAAAATATTTTGATTCGGGCAGGAAGCGCCTCGGGCAGCGCTGAACAGGTCGGACTTACCACCGGGTGTTCGCTATCTGCGTTCGAATTATTGTGTGTGCGTTATGAAGAGAAACATCCTGTATTTATTGTCGATAGGCATTTGCCTGTTCACTTGTGTCGGGAGCCATGCTGCGGCACCGGAAACCCGGGCGCATCTGGAGCGGGGGCGTTCGCTTTTCGATCACGGGCGCTGGACAGATGCCCGTTATGAATTGCTGAAGGCCCGCGAGGGAGCGGACCGGGACGACCGGCTTACGCTCCAGCAGATCGATTATCAGTTGGCGGTTTGTGCCTTGAAGCTCGGCAGCCGGGATGCCGAGGCGATGCTCGCCGACTTTTCCAAGCGTTATCCCGAGTCGGTTTACAACAACGACCTGCGGTTCGCCCAGGGGTTGCTTTATTGCAGCCGGTCGGAGTATGACAAGGCGCTCGCATGTTTCGGACGGGTGAACTACCGGGCTTTGGACAGAACCCGGCGCGAGCAGTACGACCTGCGCATGGGATATATCGAATTCGGCCGGGATGACTATGACCGGGCGATGACCTATTTCGACCGGATCAATCCCCAAAGCGAATTTTACGATCACGCTCTCTATTATAAGTCCTACATCGCCTATGCGCGGGAACAGTACGACTGGGCCAGAAGCGGGTTCGAACGATTGCTTAAAAGCGAGGCTTACGGCGAGGTAGCGCCCTATTACCTGCTGCAAATCGAGTTCAAGCAGGGGAATTACCGCTACGTGGTCGAGAACGGCGAAGAGTTGATCCGCCGGGCATCGCCCCGCCAGCGGGCCGAACTCTCGCGGGTCATGGCCGAAGCGTGGTTTCGCTTGGGCGAATATTCCAAACCGCTGGATTACCTCGACGCTTTCGTGCAGGCCGGCGGAGAAATGGGCCGGGATGAAAATTATCTCTACGGATTCTCCCTCTACCGTACGGCCCGCTACGACGATGCCGCAGAGTATCTGCGCAAGGCGTGCGGAGCCGACGACGCTCTGACGCAGAACGCCTCCTACCACCTGGCCGACTGTTACTTGCGCGGCGGGGACAAGCAGCAGGCGATGCAGTCGTTCGCCATGGCTTCGAATGCCGAATTCGATTCCGCGATTGCCGAAGACGCGCTGTTCAACTATGGAAAATTGCAATACGAACTGGGGGGCGGACGTTTCAACGAAGCGATTCAGGTACTCAACCGCTATGTCGCCCAGTATCCGTCGTCGCCCCGTGTACGCACGGCCAAAGAGCTGTTGGCGGCGGCCTATTACAATTCGCACAATTACGACGAAGCGTACGAGATCATCGCCTCCTATCCCGATCCCGACGGCGACCTGCTGGCCGCCAAGCAGAAGATCGCCTATTTCCGCGGCTTGAGCGCACTGGAAAAGGGCGATACGCAGGGGGCCGGGCGTTATCTGGCGGAGTCCGCCCGTATCGGAATCAGTCCCAAATACAATGCGCTGGCAACCTTTTGGCAGGGTGAAATCGCTTACGGCAGGGGAAATTACGACGTTGCTCTGCGCGATTACGAGTCCTACCTGAAGCGGGCGCCGAAAACCGAGCCCGAATATGCGATGGCTTTCTACAATACGGGGTATTGCCACTTCTCGAAGGAGAATATGCCCCGGGCGCGGGAGTCGTTCGTTCGCTTCATCGAATTGTATCCCACTCAGGACGGTTACCGCACGGATGCCCGCAATCGTCTGGGCGACACCTACTATTCGGATCGCCAGTTCGACGAGGCGTTGAAGTATTACGGACAGGCTGCGGCCGCGTCCGACGACGGAGCGGATTACGCCCGCTACCAGCGGGCCGTTACGCTCGGTATTCTGGGACGTACATCTGAAAAAATCAAGGCGTTGCAGCAGATTATCCGCGACGGCAGGGGAGATTACCTCGACGATGCGACTTACGAACTGGGCCGTACTTTCGTAGCGCAGGAGCGCTACCGCGAGGGGGCTGCAGTGCTCGAACCTTTCGTCGAAACCTATGTTTATTCGCCCTACCGGAGTGCCGCGTTGTCCGAGTTGGGACTGGCTTACCTGAACCTGGGCGACAAGAAAAAGTCGCTTTCCTACTATGATATGGTGGTGAAGACCGCTCCCCAATCCTCCGATGCCAAGGATGCCTTGCAGGGGATTCGGGATATTTACGTCTCCGAAGGAGATGCCGGCGGTTATTTCGATTATGCCCGGAAGAGCGGTGTCGAAGGGGACCTTACGGCCATGTCGCGCGATTCGCTTTCGTTCGCTGCCGCCCGCCGGATCTATCTTTCGGGCGAGCCTGCGTCGGCGGCCAAGTCGCTGCGCAGTTATCTCGAAAGTTATCCCAAGGGATATTATACGGCCGATGCGCTCTATTGTCTGAGCGATTGCTACCTGAAGACGGGCGAACGATCCCGTGCGATCGAAACGCTCGCGGCTCTGGCCGGTGCGGGACAGAATCAGTACACGCATCGGGCTTTGAAGACGCTGGCTGGAATGACTTTTGCCGATGAACGCTTTACGGAAGCTGCGGCGGCTTACCGCAAATTGGCCGATGCCGAAAGCACCGCTGCCGGAAAAGCCGAGGCCATGAACGGCTACGTCCGTGCGACGATCGCGGCGGGGGACGAGGAGCGGATTCTGTCCATGGCCGACGATGTGGCATCCTACACCGCTGCGGGGGACCTGGCATGGCGAGAGTCCCAGTTTGCGAAGGCCGGGATTCTGGATCGCCGGGGAGATGCTGCTGCCGCGCAAAAGATCTACAAGGTTTTGAGCGCCAATGTGAAAACATCCGAGGGAGCCGAGTCGGCCTACCGGGTGATCGAGTCCGCGTTCCGGGCCGGTGATACGGCTCGTGCCGAAAAACTGGTGCTCGATTTCTCGGACAAGGGAACGCCTCATGCCTTCTGGCTGGCCAAGTCCTTCCTTGTGCTGGGTGATATTTATGTGCAGAAGGGCGACATGTTCCAGGCCCGGGCGACCTACCAGAGTATCGTGGACGGCTATACCCCCGCCGATGACGGAATCGTTGCGGAAGCGAAAGAGAAAATCAAGAAACTCAATTAACGATATGAAGCGATCAGCTATTCTGTCCCTGATGTTTATCGCCGGGATGCTTGCGGTGCCCGGGGTGCTCAACGCCCAGGTCGAGAAGCGTGTCGAAGTATCCAAAGCCTATGTGCCGAGCGTGGAGCATGCGACGAAACTTGCCGTGCGCCCCAATATGGTCGATACGGCGGCCATACAGCCGGAAATCGACTATTCGATCACGCCGCTCACGCTCGAAACGCAGCTCGCCACGCGCCCGATCCGTCCTGCGACGATCACCTATTGGGAGTTCGACCGTCCGCTGCCTTTTTACCTGAAGGCCGGAGCGGGTTATCCGCTCAATTCGGCGCTCGATCTGTATGTATCGACACAGAACCCCGACATCGGCTATGCGTTGGGCTATATCAACCACGACGGACGGTACGGACGGATTCCCTATACGCCCGACGGGGACCATAGCGCCCTGTGGATGGACAATCGGGTGGGTGTCGCCGCCGGGAAATACATCGGGCGTCATGTGCTGGAGGGCGAGGTGAGCTACCGGAACCGGATCATCGACCGTTACGGCCTTTTCCCCGATCCGGACTTTCCGACTTTCGACAACGGAAATCGCCGCGTGATCGGCGATTTGCAGGGAAAGATACGGATCGGCGACGATTTCAACGACCTCTCGCGGACGAATTTCAATGTCGAGGTCACGGCGGGCAACTGGTGGAATCCGCTGGATTCGAAACTCTATCTGGAGGATAATGTCGTTCCGGTGTTGGATTATCCGTACGAAAACGAGTGGAATTTGGGGGTAGATGCCGCCGTTGGACGACGTTTCGGCCGCCATACGCTCGTCTTCCGGGCCGGATTCGAGGGCCGGTGGGGTGGCGACCGCAAGGGCGAATCGGTTTGGGCCGCTCCTTCTGACTATTACAACCGGACCTATTCGGGAGCGTTCCGTTATGCCTATCGTGCCCGGTCGGTCGATATGGAGTTCGGTTTGGATTACTACCGGGACGATGTGGCGGGGCGCGATGCGGCGAATTATTTCATTCCCTACGCTCACTTGCGTTTCGATCTGGGCGGCGGCGGTTTCGTACCTTATGTCGAGTTGGACGGAACCCTGAAGCACAACGATATGCGGGAGCTTATGGAAACCAATCTTTATTACGTGCCTCGTTATACGGACCTGATGCCCCGCAATACGGTGGACTATTCGGTCCGTGTCGGTGTGAGCGGGCGTCTCGTCGAGGATAAGCTGATTTACCGATTGTTCGTCGGCTATTCTTTCATCGAGAATCATAACTTTTGGTATTGCTATACGCCGACTACCCGGTATGAGGGGTTCAGTCTGGTACAGGGACGGCTGAATGTCATGTCGCTCAACGGTGAGCTGGAGTTCCGTCCGGTGAGCAATTTCACGTTCTCCATCGGCGGGCGGGGACTGACCTATACCGAGCATCAGACCTTGAGCATCGGCCTGCCGGAGTTCGAGGGTACGGTCCGGGCCCGCTATCATCATCGTAAGTTCTCGGTCGGCCTCGTTTTCGACCTGCAGTCCAACCGCTATATTTCGCGAGTGATTCCGTGGTTCCCGAACGACGGGATCGTGGGGAATATGCGCATTCCCTATACGGTAGATCTGGGGTTGAATGTCGATTGGTACGCGTCCAAGCGGGTAACGGTATTCGCCGAAGGTCACAATCTTTGCAACCGCCGGATTTACGACTGGAGTACGTTTCCGCAGTACAGCGCCGGATTTACGGCAGGTGTGAAGTTGAGTTTTTAGCGGATCGACCCGATATGAAAAACGGCCGGTAACATACCGGCCGTTTTTTATGGAGTACGATTTTTACTCCAGGTTTTTCCGGACTCCGTCCAGAAACCGCTTCATCTTCCCGCTGTCCTTTTTGTCGATGATCTTCGACAGGTGGGTCAGCGTGGCGACGATGTTGTCGATCTGTGCGGGCGTCTTGGGGTTGAAGAGGATTTCCGTCAGCAGGTAGTCGTCTTCGGAGAGTAGTCCGCGGGCGATGGCCATGTGTTTCTTGAAGGTGGTGCCGGGGGCATCCTGGTGCTTCATGATGGAGGCGAATACGAGCGTCGAGGCGAACGGCACCGAGAGGGAGTAGGCCACAACTTCATCGTGCCCCTCGAAGGTGTATTCGCAGACGTTGAGCTTCAGCGAACCGTAGAGGTCCTTGAAGAAGATTTTGCCCATGTGGTCCGACTCCTTGATGATGATGGCGTTTTCGGTTTGCAGGTTGCCCAGGTTGGCGAACGTGGGGCCGAACATCGGGTGGGTCGAAACGTACCGGAATCCCGATTTCTCATAAAATTCCTGCAACCCGGTCTTTACCGAGGCGATGTCGGAGATGATACACTCTTTCGGCAGATAGGGAAATACCTCCTCGAATGCCTGGAGCGTGGCGTTCAGCGTTACGCAGTTGATAAGCAGTTCGGGCCGGAAGTCGGCGATCTCTTCGGGCGAGGTGAAGCGCTGGGCGTTGTAGATGAATCGCATCCGCCGAGGGTCTTTTTCGAGGACGGCTACGTCGTGGTTGAAACTCAACAGGTCGGTGAAAAAGGAGCCCATCTTTCCCGCGCCCAAAATCAGTATGCGCATATATCGGTTTGTTTATGTTTTTTGATGATCCGGGCGGTATGGGAGCGCCCGGGGATTGTTCTATTTCATTCTTCGTTTTTTCGCTCGGCAGAGGTCGTCGGCAACTTCCGTCCCCGTTTGCCGAAAACATTGAATCGCTTCTTCGTTTTCTTCGCACGGCATAATCCGAATAAATTCGGTGCTGTCTTCGCTTATCGGGAACGTCGTTATTTCATTATTTCCATCTGGACCTTTACCGACTCTTCGTGGATCGCTTTCATGATTTCCGAAATGAATTCCGGGTCGAGGTCGAGCGATTGCCCCATTTTGCCGCGTTTGTCCAGGATTTCATCGTAACGCTTGTTTTGCAGGATGGGCATGTTGTGCTCCTTCTTGTAGGTGCCGATCTCCTGCGAGATGTGCATCCGCTTGGCGAGGAGGCTCAACAGTTGCTCATCGACCTCGTCGATCTGGCGGCGCAGGATGCTGATGTTCTCTGTGGTTTGGGCATTGTCGCGCACCACGAGCAGTTGCAGCGTGTAGTCCAGCACTTCGGGCGTCACCTGCTGCGCCGCGTCGCTCAGCGCACTGTCGGGATCGCAGTGGGATTCGATGATAAGTCCGTCGAAGTTCAGGTCGAGCGCCTGCTGCGAGATGGGAGCTACCAGTTCGCGTTTGCCGCCGATGTGGCTCGGGTCACAGAAGATGGTGAGGTTGGGGTATCTGCGGCGAAGTTCGATCGGAATATGCCAGAGCGGAGCGTTGCGGTAGATTTTTTTCTCGTAGGAGCTGAATCCCCGATGGATGACGCCCAGCCGTCGGAGTCCGGCGTTGTAGAGCCGTTCGATCGCGCCGACCCACAGTTCCAGGTCGGGATTGACGGGGTTTTTTACCAGAATGGGGATATCCACGCCTTTCAATGCGTCGGCCAGCTCCTGCATGGCGAAGGGGTTGGTGACGGTGCGGGCACCGACCCAGAGGATGTCGATGCCGGCTTTCAGGGCTTCGAAAACATGAGCGGGAGTGGCGACCTCGGTGGCTACCAGCATGCCGGTTTCCTGCTTGACCTGCTTCATCCAGGGAAGGCCTTCGACGCCGATGCCTTCGAAGCCGCCCGGCTTGGTGCGGGGTTTCCAGATACCGGCCCGGAAGATCTTTACGCCCCGGGCAGCCAGTTCGGAGGCGGTTTTGAGTACCTGTTCACGGCTCTCCGCGCTGCAAGGGCCTGCGATAATCATCGGACGTTTGGGATCCACGCCCGGAAAAGTGAGTGGTTCTATTTCCATTTTCATTGTCGTTGTTGATTTTGCGATCGCCGGCTGTAACCGGCGAATCCGGTCTGTTTATATTCTGTTTACTGATTCTGTTTTGTTCGGGTCGTCGTGATCCGGTCGAGTGCCTCCTGCAACATCTCCTCGTTGCAGCAGAGCGAGATGCGGATGTAGTTCCGCCCTTCCGAGCCGAAGATGGAACCTGGAGTGACGAAGACCCGTGACTGGTGCAGTACCCGGTTGCAGATGGCTTCCCCGACACCGTTCGGGCACTCCCCGGCAGCCGTGAGTTGCGCCGCGAGGGTATCGTTCACCCGTCCCCAGAGGAACATTCCCACCTGGTCGTCGCGGACATCGCAGCCGAGGGTTTCCAGAATCCGGGCAGCCAGTGCGCGTCGGCGGCGATATACCTCGTTCATCCGTTGGTACCAGCTGTCGGGGGCTTTCAGCGCTTCGACGGCGGCCAGTTGCATCGGGCGGAACATTCCGGAGTCCATGTTGCTCTTCACGCGCAGGATCCACTCCAGGAACCGGGAATTGGTCGCCACCATTCCGATACGCCAGCCGGGCATGTTGAAGGTTTTACTCATGGAGTTGAGTTCGATGCAGATCTCTTTGGCACCCGGTACGCTCAAAATGCTTAACGGGCGGTCGTTCAGGATGAAGCTGTACGGGTTATCGTGGCAGATCACGATGTTGTGCCTGCGGCCGAAGGCGACCAGTTTTTCGAACAGCTCCCGCGAACCGTTGGCTCCCGTAGGCATGTTGGGGTAGTTGCACCACATCAGTTTCACACCGGACAGGTCCATTTTCTCCAGTGCTTCGAAATCGGGCTGCCAGTCGTTCTCTTCTTTCAGGGCGTAGGGCAGGATGCGGGCGCCGACGAACTTCGACACTGAGGCGTAGGTCGGATAGCCCGGATTGGGTATGAGTACCCCGTCGCCTTCGTTCAGGAAGGCTAGCGAAATGTGCATCACACCCTCCTTGCTGCCGATCAGGGGCAGGATTTCGTTGGCAGGGTCCAGGTCCACGCCGTACCATCTCTTATACCACCGGGCGAACTCCGCACGCAGTTCCGGAATACCTACGTAAGGTTGGTATCCGTGCGTGTCGGGCCGCGCTGCCGCCTGGCAGAGCGCCTGCACGGTTTCGGCCGACGGGGGCAGGTCCGGGCTGCCGATCCCCAGGTTGATGACGCGTGCGCCGGATTCGTTCATCCGGGCCACCTCTTTCAGTTTCACGGAGAAGTAGTACTCTTCGACGTTTTCCACCCGGCGGGCCGGGGTGACGGTCGGTTTCGCCGGTTTCGTTTCTTCGGAGCCGCCAAGCTCCGCAGGTTGCTGTTTTTTCATACTGAAAACAAAAAAGCTCCCGCCTCAAGGCAGGAGCTATGATCTAAATTCGTAATTCTGTCGATCGAACTTTACAACACGCAAACTCCCGCCTTTACTCGGCCCGAATAAAGGTAATAATAGGAGTATGTAAACTGAACGTGTTGCATATCGTTTTTGTCGTCGAATATCCGTCCAGGGTATTTAACGGGACAAATGTATCGCATTTTTCGGAAAATGACAAAATTTTTTTCGCTTTTTTATTTCGGGCATAAAATTCCTAAATTTGTCGGGACAAACAATTTCGAATAAACGTGAGTAATCTTCATATATCATCCGATTTCAGCGGTTTGGATGCCCTGATTCCGCAGGGCCGACGGGTTTTCGTCGTTATCGACAGCAACCTGAAGCCCTTTTTCGGCCTTTTCGAACGGTATGAACTCATTCCGATCCAGACCTCCGAGAAGGTTAAAACCTTCGCTACGGTAGAATATATTATCGAACAGTTGCTGGAGCGGGGAGCCGACCGGAGCTCGTTTCTCGTGGGCGTGGGCGGCGGCATCACGACCGACCTCTGCGGTTTCGCGGCGTCGGTTTACAAACGGGGTATTCGGTTCGGTTTCGTACCTACGACGCTGCTGGCGCAGGTGGACGCTTCGATCGGGGGTAAGAACGGCGTGAATTTCCATGCCTATAAGAATATGGTCGGTACGATCACCCAGCCTGAATGGATCTATATCTGTACCGATGCGCTGCGGACGCTTTCGCCCCGGGAGTTCCGGGCCGGAATCGCCGAAGTCCTGAAGACTTTCATCCTGTTCGATGCGGAATACTATCGCAAGGCCGTGGATTATTTCGCCCGGATGGAGGCCCACTTGCGGAAAGCGGGAACCTGTTGCGGGGGCGAATGTGTGTACGGGCAGGAGGAGCTTACCGAAATCATTCGCAAAACGGCGTTATACAAGTGTGCCGTAGTGGAGCGGGATGCTTTCGAGAAGGGGGAGCGGCGCTTGCTGAATCTGGGGCATACCTTCGCTCACGCCATCGAGAAAAATTGTCCGATCATGCACGGCGAAGCCGTGGCGATCGGTCTGGTGCTGGCTGCCGGGGTATCCGAACGGCTGGGACTCGCCCCGGCGGGACTGGCGGTCGGTCTGGCGGAGGATTTGAAGAAGGTCGGGCTTCCCACCCAGTCGCCCATAGCTATCGGTGTTTTGCTGGAAGCGTTGGAAAAAGATAAGAAGGTGGAGGGCGATGCCATTCATTTCATCCTGCCCCGTGCGGTGGGGGAGGTGGTGGATCGTGCGATTCCGTTAAAACAGTTGGAGGAGGTCGCCCGTGATCTGCGTTAGCGTACAGGAAAAGAGTTTCGGGGATTGCCGGGCGATCCTCGAATCGTGTGAAATGGCCGAACTCCGGGCGGACCTTTGCCGTCTTTCGGTCGAAGAGGTCGAGCGGCTCGTGGAGATTCGGCCGAACCTGATTGCCACCTGCCGGATTGCGAACTCTTCCGAGACATTCGCCCGCGAGCAGCTCGAGGCGGCGATCCGCAGGGGGGCGCGTTATGTCGATATAGAGATCGAAGCGCCCGACGAGCATCTGGAATATATTCGTACGCTCGCCCGCGAGTACGGGTGCCGGCTGATCGTTTCGTTCCACGATTTCGAGGGAACTCCCTCCCTCGACGAGCTGAAGGGGATCGCCCGGCTGTGTCGCACGAAGGGGGCCGATCTGGTGAAGATCGTCACGACGGCCCGGAATATTTCGGATGCCGCCCGTACGATGCGTTTGTATGACCTGCAAGCCGACGGAGCGCTTTTCGAGGGTGCCGCCGCTGCGGAGCGTCCGCAGTTGGTCGCTTTTTCGATGGGCGAAGCCGGGAAATTCACCCGTCTGCTCTGCCTGAAGCTCGGTGCGCCTTATACGTATGTTTCAGCTGGAGCATCCAACGCCACGGCGTCGGGGCAATATACCCGCGAGGAGATGGAGCGGCTGCTTTCGGCCGAAAATTATCCTTTCGAGGGATTTCGCGAGTTCCGTCGGACGACGGTTGCCGTTCCTTGTTCCAAGAGCGTGGCCCAGCGGGCCGTGTTGGCTGCTGCGCTGGCTGCGGGAGAGAGCCGGCTCGCCAATTACGCCCCTTGCAACGATATAGTCGGAGCCGTCGAGGTCATCCGGGGTATGGGCTGCCGGATTGCGTCGGACGGTACGACGCTGCATATCGAGGGTGTCGGAGCGGAGCGCTTGGGACGTTGCACGAAGATCGAAACCGGCGAATCGGGGCTGCTCACGCGGCTGTTGACTCCGCTGGCATCCCATATTTCCGCTTTGAACGGCGGTGCCCCGGTGGAAATTTCCGGGCATGGCAGTATTCTGAAGCGCAATCTGCACGAGGCGGTCGCCGCGCTGCGCGAAGCCGGCGTGCATTGTTCTGCTCGTGAGGAGGGGTATCTTCCGTTTCGGATCGAGGGCGGTATTACCCGTCGTGAGATCGCCTTTTCGGGGCGGGAGAGTTCGCAGACCGTATCGGGTTTCCTGATGACTTTGCCGTTGTTGCAGGATGCGACCGTGCTGACGGTAACCGAGCCGTCGAGCATTCCCTACCTGGAGCTTACTTTGCGGACGCTGACTCGGTTCGGTATCCGACTCGACAGGGAGGCGTTTTACGACGGGGGGTGCGGCGGACGGAAGCCCGGGACGCCTTCGAAAATCGTCTTTTCGGTACCGGGCGGGCAGGAGTACCGTCCTTCGGACCTCTTCCTGGATGCTGATTGGAGTTCGGCCGCCTATTTCGCGGTGGCCGGAGCCGTCGCTTCGTCGCTGGGGCGGACCGAGGGAATTACGCTGCGCAATATGCGGCTCGATTCGCTGCAGGCCGATGAAAAGATACTCGACATCCTGCGTTCGTGCGGTGCCGATGTGAGCGTCGCGCCTGCGGACGTATCCGTAAGGGGCGATATGCCGGGAGATTTGCAGAACATCTCCGTTACTGCGACCGGCCGGCGGCTGAAGGCTTTCGAGGTCGATGCCACGCATTGCCCCGATCTGTTCCCGATCCTTGCGGTGCTGGCTGCCCATTGCGACGGTACGAGCCGTATCGCGGGTGTCGGACGTCTGACGCAGAAGGAGAGCAACCGGGCCGAAACGATCTATGCCGAGTTCCGGACGCTGGGGGCGCGGATCGACATCCAGGGCGACGAGATGTTCGTTACGGGCGGGCCGTTGCATGGAGGAGATGTCCGCTCGCACAACGACCACCGGATTGCCATGAGCCTGATCGTCGCCGGGTTGTTCACGCCGGAGCCGGTGCGGCTGGACGACGTGAAGTGCATCGACAAGTCGTTTCCTTCGTTCCTCGATCTGCTCGCCCGGCAGGAGTAGCGGGGCGGGCAGATGGTATTTCCGTTCCGGCGGAAAGAACGCTTTCCGTGCGGCGAAGCGCGGAAACGATGGGGCCGGACGATTGAAGTAAACTCGAAGAAACTTAATTGGCTATGAATTCATACGGAACAAAATTCAGACTCTCGATTTTCGGGGAGTCGCACGGTCCGCTGATCGGCGTGGTGCTCGACGGCGTGCCTGCGGGCATGCCGCTTTCGCGCGAGGATTTCCTCGCGGATCTCGACCGTCGCCGCAGCGGTGCGAAGGGAAGCACGCCCCGTAAGGAGAGCGATTTGCCGGAGATCGTAAGCGGCGTCTGCGACGGGCACACTACGGGTGCTCCGCTCACGATCGTATTTCGCAACAGCAATACCCGTTCGGGCGACTATTCGGACTTTCGCGCGACGCCCCGTCCGGGCCATGCCGATTTCGTGGCGGAACGGAAATACCGTGCCTTCAACGATCTGCGGGGCGGCGGCCATTTTTCGGGGCGGCTGACGCTGACGCTGGTGGCGGCCGGAGTCGTGGCCAAGAAGATGATCGGCCCGATCGAAATCCGGGCCCGGATCACCGAGCTGGGCGGTATTCCCCGCGAGCGGCTGAATTGCGAGCCGGGGAAGGAATTGGGCGCCGAGGGTGCCCCGACGCTCTGGGACGAGCTGATTGACCGCACGCTCCGGGAGTTGGATTCCGTAGGCGGGGTCATTGAGTGTACCTGCGACAAGGTGCCCGTCGGATTGGGCGAGCCGTTCTTCGATTCGCTCGAATCGCAATTGGCTCACCTGGCATTTTCGATTCCGGCGGTGCGGGGCATCGAGTTCGGCGACGGATTCGCCGCAGCCCGTATGAAAGGTTCGGAGCATAACGACTGTTTTGTGAACGGAGAGGGAAAAACCGCTACCAACGGAGCGGGCGGCATCAACGGCGGTATCTCGAACGGCAATCCCGTGGTGTTCCGCATCGCTGTCAAACCTACTTCCAGCATCGCGAAGAAACAATATACGTTCAATTTTGCGACGGGACGGATGGAAGAGTTCGTCGTCAAAGGGCGGCACGACGCCTGCATCGCCCTGCGCTGTCCGGTCGTGGTGGAGGCGATCGCTGCGATCGCGCTGGCTAACAACTGATCGTTTTTTGCCGAAAATCAATTGATTTTTAGTAAGTCGGATATTTGCAGCGCTGAATATTATTCGTATTATAATATTTGTCCCGCAGAGGTTTCGTTGCTCGATTCGATGCTGAAACGAAAGGAATACAGCAATACCGGGAAATATGTATTTCCCGGTATTGCTTATGATTGTTCCCTGAATTGGTATCGACGGTTTTTGAAGTCGGCCGGAAATGGGCGGGTACACAAAAAAAGGGTAAGCTACTTATATCGCACCGCTACGACCACATACCCTTGCTTGATTCCTCACCTGGGGGAGTCTGTGGGAGCTGGTCGTATAAGACTTACCCCAGCACAAAAATACGAATTTTTTGTATCTTTGCAAAGAAAAAAGGAACTATCTGCGATTTTGTCGCTGTTTTTCGAGAGCCGGATGCCGAAAAGGCTGCCTGGATGTGTCTCGGAGGGCGGTGCGGGGAGAGTTAATGAATGAAGAGAATGACGGCGAAAAAAAGATTGCTTGTCGTGTTTATTGCTGCGGTTGCAGTCGGGGCAACGGTGGCTTTGGTTTTCATCTTTCAGTTTTTCGGAGATGCCGTCCGGGAGCGGAGCGACCTTTATATAAGCGCCCGCACGGACTACCCGGGGCTGCTCGACTCTCTGCGTCCCCGTACGGACCATCACTGGGCTTTTGACCGGTATGCCGGCCGTCTGGAGCTGGAGCGCTCCTTCAAACCGGGGCACTACGTACTGGAACCGGGAATGAACGTCGTCGAAATCGCCCGGATGCTCAAACTGGGGATGCAGACGCCCGTGCGCGTTACGCTCAACTATGCCCGTACCCGCGCTTTTCTCGCTTCGCGGCTGGCCCGCCAGCTCGATGCCGATTCTGCGGAGCTGATGCGGGCGCTGACCGACCCGCAGCTCGCCCGGGAGGTCGGGACCGACAGCCTGCAGCTCTTTTCGATCTTTATCCCCAATACTTATGAATTTTATTGGACGGTTTCGCCCGAGGATTTCGTGCGCCGCATGCGCAAGGAGTACGACCGTTTCTGGACTCCGGAGCGGGATGCCGCCCGCCGACGCAGCGGTTTGAGCCGGGACGAGGTGATGACGCTGGCTTCGATCGTCACCGAAGAGACCAACAAGGCCGACGAAATGCCCCGTGTGGCGGGAGTCTATATCAACCGCCTGCGGAAAGGGATGCCCCTGCAGGCAGATCCGACGGTCAAATATGCGCTGCAGGATTTTTCGCTTCGCCGGATTCTGCACAAGCACTTGAGAACCCCTTCGCCGTATAACACCTACCTGAACAAGGGGCTGCCGCCGTCGTCGATCGCGATGCCTTCGGTCGCTGCGATCGATGGGGTGCTGAACTTCGAGAACCACGACTATCTCTTCTTCTGTGCCCGCCCGACTTTCGACGGTTATCACAGTTTCGCCCGCACGTACGGCGAACATCTGGCTAATGCCCGGGCTTATAGTGCGGAGTTGAATCGTCGGAATATTAAATAATTTGTCTATATTTGCCCTCCCTATGTTGGTTAAAATCTATACCGAGAATCCTTCCGAGAAGGAGATCGACCGGGTGGTGAACCTGCTCGAAAGGGACGGCGTGGTGATCTATCCGACCGACAGCGTCTATGCCTTCGGCTGCTCGATCCGTTCGGCGAAGGCCGTCGAGCGGCTGCGCCGGATCAAGGGGAAGGATCTCACGACGTTTTCCGTCGTGTTCGATTCGCTCGGGCAGATTGCCGATTATTGCCGGGTGGATAACGCTCAGTTCCGGTTGCTGAAACAAAATCTGCCGGGGCCCTTCACCTTCCTGCTGGATGCATCGTCGCGTATGCCGCACAAGGCGCTCGAACGGCGTCGCACCATCGGGATCCGCATTCCGGACAATTTGATTCCTCGGGCCATCGTCGAGCGGTTGGGAGCTCCGCTGCTGACCTCTTCCGTGCTGGATGACGAGGAGACCGAATATATGACCGATCCGGAGTTGATCCACGAGCGGTATGGCCGGGACGTAGAGCTGGTGATCGATGGAGGTGCGGGCGATGCGGTGCCGACGACCGTCGTAGATCTGACGGGCGGTGAGCCGGAGATTTTGCGGGAAGGCAAAGGCGTGTTGCGGGAATAAACATATGCTAAAAATAGAAGAAGAATGACAAAATTCAAATTCTGGAACGAGGTCTGCAAGTACGGAGCGATCATCGGACTGGTCATGTCCGTGGCTTTCGTTATAGAGCAGTCCTTGATGTTGTCGGGATGGTTTTCGACGATGGGGCTGGTGTGGATCTTGGCCGCAGTCGTTTATATCGCGCTGCTTTACCGTTTCGCCAAGCGCCGCCGTGAACAGTACGGTCACGAACAGGGATTTCCTTTGAGCCGCGGCCTGGGTTTCATTCTGGCCCTGATTCTGTCGTCGGCCCTGATCAAGGGGGTGGTGGAATACCTCTATCGCAGTGTTTTCATCGGATATTCGGAGTATATCGACCGATATACTTCCGCATTGATCCGGTTCGCCGAGGACGGAAAACTTCCTGCGTCGATGGAGGGCGTATTCGCCGAAATGCTGAAAACCATACAGGAGGCGCCGGAGCCTTCCATTCTGGCTACCGTATGGGCTTCGATCTGGGGCAACCTGATCGTCGGCCTCGTCCTGGGGCTTATTTTGGCCGGTATCCTGGCGCGTGCACCCCGGCCTTTCGGTCCTCAATCCGAAGAGTAGAAGAACGATGGATGCTACGCTCGACATATCGGTCGTCGTTCCGCTTTACAACGAGGAAGAGTCCCTGCCGGAGCTGGTCGAATGGATCGACCGCGTAGCTCGCGGCGAGGGTTTGTCCTACGAGGTGATCCTGGTGGACGACGGTTCCGGCGATGGTTCGTGGCGCGTGATCGAGAGTCTGCACGAGCGGTTTGCGGCGGTGCGGGGGATCAAGTTCGCTCGCAACTACGGCAAATCCGCCGCTCTGTATTGCGGTTTCGCCGAAGCACGCGGCGAGGTGGTTTTCACGATGGACGCCGACTTGCAGGACTCGCCGGACGAGATTCCGGCTCTGCGGCATATGGTCCTCGACGAGGGGTACGATCTGGTGTCGGGCTGGAAAAAGAAGCGTCATGACCCGGCGGGGAAGCGGTGGCCGAGCAAGTTTTTCAACTGGACGGCCCGCATCGTTTCGGGAATCCGACTGCATGATTTCAACTGCGGACTGAAGGCCTACCGCCGCCGGGTGGTCAAGGCGATCGAAGTCTATGGCGAGATGCATCGTTATATTCCGATTCTGGCAAAACAGGCCGGATTCAAGCGGATCGGCGAGAAGGTCGTCGAGCATCGCGCCCGCAAGTACGGTCATTCGAAATTCGGTATGGAGCGGATGGTGAAAGGGTATCTGGACCTCATTACGGTTTCGTTTCTCTCGCGTTTCGGTCGTTCGCCGATGTACTTTTTCGGCAGCCTGGGAACGTTGATGTTCCTTTTCGGCGGCTGTACGACGGCGTGGGTGATCGGTGTCAAGTTGTATAAACAGTGCCATGACCTGCCTGTGCGGGCCGTAACGGACCAGCCGCTTTTCTATCTTTCACTGCTGGCTGTCGTGCTCGGCGTGCAGTTATTCCTGGCGGGATTCCTGGGCGAGTTGATCGACCGGAATGCCGCGGACCGTAATAAATACCTGATCGAAAAAACATTGGATAATCAATAAACCTTGCAGAGCCTGCGATTTTCGGCAGGATTCGAAGAGGTTCGCATAAACAAAATAGAAGTTATATGATTCAACGTATTCAGACTCTGTATCTGTTGCTGGTCGTCGTACTGACGGGATTGGCCTTGTGGCTGCCGCTGGTCGATTTCACCGTTGGGGCGGACACTTGTACGCTGACCGCTTTCGGCCTGAAGGATGCCGCCGGCATCACGTTGCTGCCGACGGTGTATCTGGGGGTTGTTCTGGTTGCCGCCTGTCTGGTGCCGTTGGTGACGATTTTCCTTTTCAAGCGCCGTCTGGTGCAGATCCGGTTATGTGCCGTCGAGTTGGTGCTCCTCATCGGTGCCGGGGCGATGATGGGAATCTATTTCTACCTTTGCAACCGTTACTTCGCGGACAGTGAATTTTACTCCCATACCCTTAAAATTTCGCTCGTTTTCCCGTTGGTCTGCCTGGTTTTCGACTTGCTGGCTTTGCGGGCGATCTTCCGGGACGAAAAGCTGGTGCGGTCGCTCGACCGGATTCGCTGACCGGACGTATTTCTCGGAAAAAAGGCGTGCGGTCAAAACTGCACGCCTTTTGTGTTTATTTTGCCGGGAAAGAATACGGTTTGGTGGGGTTTTTGATACGAAATAAAAATCCGGTGTGTCGTTATATTTGATTTAACGGGATTGTAATACGAAAATAGTGTTCGAATTATTGTCGAAACAGGAAAAAATAGTATTTTTACAAAAAGTTTAAGAATAAGTGGCCTGAGTAAATATGCAAGACGATGAAGTTATTTTTAACCTATTTTTATATCACTCTAAAATTTAATTGTTTATGAAAAAGAGTAGCATTTGGAAATTGCTCTTCAGTGCATTGACCGTGTTCGCCGTGGCGGTGTTCGCGGGATGTACCGACGACAATGACGACATGGGCGCTCCCTATCTGAACGTCACGCCGGAGAACCTGACGTTCGATGCGGAGGGACAGCCCGCAGATGAGTACAACGGTACTTTTATCGTTGAAACGAACCGTCCCTGGCGTGCTATCGTCGAGGACGAACAGACTTGGGTGCGCCTTTCGGCTACCGAAGGCGAGGGCGATGCTGCCGTGACCGTTACGGTGCCCGCTTCGAACATCGGTCAGTCTGCCAAAGTGACTTTCGAGGTTTACAACTCCTACGGCGCATTGATTCAGAAGGATGTCAATGTACTTCAGGGCGAAGTGAAGCCTGCGACCGTTATTTACGGCAACAATTTCGATAAAACGCTTGCCGCGAAGGACGCGAACAATCGCTGGCCGTTCCTCGACCAGTCGGATGCTTGGCAGAATGCTACGGGCACGGGTATCGAGTCCGTAACTTATGCTTACAAGAATATGTCGGTACGCTCGTCGCAGAAAAACAGCGGCGGCTATGACGGAGCTTCGGGCCAGAACAAGATCTTCTTCGGTACGGCTCCCGCTAATTTCGACATAGATAACATTACGCTGCCTTCGGGCGAAACCAATTATCGGATTACTTTCGGTGCGAATTATTCGAAAAATAATGATGGTACTTACGATAATACTTTCAAACCCGAGTATTTCCACGTTTGGGTCGGAAACGGTACGACCTGGAAAGAGTTGAAATATGAGAAGATCGGCGGCAGCGACGAAACCGATCCTTATTGGATTCTGTTCAAGTCAGATTTTACGCTGAAAACGGCGCTGAAGGAGCTTTCGATCCGCTTTACTACCACGACGGGCGGTGAGGCTGCTAATTCCGCATTCTCGATCGACGATCTTTCGTTTACCAATGGCAACGGCGGTCAGGAGGTCGATCTCGAAGGCGGTGTGGTTCCGCCCGATCCGGGTGAGGCTACGGCCATTACCATTCCCGAGCTGATCGCACAGATGACTACTACGGAAGCTCCGGTGGATGCCAATGCAGATCGCTATCTGGACGCTGTGGTGATGAACGACGTGGCCGGTGCCAATTATACCTTCAACAACCTGATCCTCGCTACCGAGAATGCGACGGAGGCCGGTAACGGCATCACGCTCTACGGCAGTCAGGTAGAACCTTCGACGCTCGGTCTGAACAAGGGTGACAAGGTGCGCGTAACCCTTTATAAAGGACTTGCCAAGGTGGTAAATTACAGTGGTATGTACGAAGTGACGGGCGCTAAGGAAGCGACTTGGTGCAAGGTCGAGAAGACCGGTACGGTGACTTCGATTCCCACGGCGACGATCGCTGCTGCGGATCTGGCGAAATATCAGGGTATGGCCGTGACGATCGCCAATGCGTCGGTTGCCCAGGCAGGTGTTTGGGCGAGCGCCAGCGCACTCTCTTCGCATACTTTCACTGCCGATGGAGCCAATTTCACCGTATTCTGCAAGCAGAGCGATGAAAAGAACCCGAGCGTGTTCCTCGACGTACCTTTTAAGGCTGGTTCGGGCAATATCTCCGGTCTGGCTGCCGTATATAAGAATAATTCCCAGCTCGTTCCGCGCAATCTGGACGACGTGGCCGCTTTCAGCGACAGTTCGACCCCGATGATTACGGGGGTAACTCCGGCCAGCGTTTCGATTCCGGCTACTGGCGGAGACCAAGTTCTTACGGTTTCTGTACTCAACCAGGGTGACAACCAACTTAGTGTAAGCGGACTGACCCCTCCCCTGAGCGCTACGGTCGATGGCTTGACCGTGACGGTCACGGCCGAGGCCAACACCGGTACGTCGCCCGTTAATCAGACGCTGACAATTACCCTTGCCGGCAGTACCAAGACCGTGCCGGTTACGTTGCTCGGTACCGGCGGCGAAGGCAGTGGTACTTATACGCTGATCGACAATCTGTCGAACCTTACTGCTGGAACATTCCTTATGGCCGGATTCCGTGCCAAAGGTGAGGCTCAGTCCGGTTCTACTACAGAACCGAATCCTGCAGCAGAAGATTATTATGGAGTTTGGACCGGTGAAATGATAACCGGAAATGGTAAAACAGATTGCGAAACGCTTCAAATGACGTTTGCAAACGGGGAATTAACCAAGATAGATGCTAATGTGACTAATTCTCCTGCTGAAATGGAACTTGTCGCAGTTGATGGTAAGTCCAATACATATTATATCAAGTGTAACGGACAGTATTTGGCTTCCGGTTCCAAGAGCCGTTCATTGTCATTGGGAGCCGACCCTGCGGAATGGGTATTCTCAATGGTTGATAAAGACGGTGAGTCCCGGTTGGTTGCAGCAAATGGCGGTTGTTCGTTGCAGACGGTAGATAGTTCTTTCAAGACGATGATTCGTGGTTATCAGAGCGCTACGCAGGGTAAGCACGGAATTTATTTCTTCAAAAAGAATTAGTTTCTAATTTTGAAAATTCAAACTCTTGGAGGGATTATCCCCTCCAAGAGTTTGGTTTCTCGGATAGTTTTTATAGTTTACCGATGATGTCGATGTTCAGATATTGTGAGAAGGGATGGAAATGGCTGTTCCTGACGATGATTGCGCTCTCTGTCGTAGCTTGCGGCGACGATACGGACGATTTTTCGGGTTCTGCCGTATGGCGGACCTCTTCGACGGTCGGAGCTGCGGAGGGTTCGGCCGCCATACAGATTGAGGGACCTGTCGGCGCCGGATGGCGTGCCGAAATCAAGGACGGAGGTGCTTGGTGCTCGTTCAGGCTCAACGATCCGACGGTCCTCGTGAAGGAGGGCACCGTACAGAGTTCGAACATCAGCAATATCCTGGACGTCTATTACACGGCGAATACCGGGAGCGGGGAACGTTCGGCGACCATCGAATTCGAATTTTTCGGCGGTGAGCCGCAGGTGCTCGTGCTGACGCAGTTTTCGGCCTCTTCGACCAACGATCCCTACGATGAAGGTCATGCGAAGGCCTGGGCCGAATTGCCGGAAAAGCGAGTCGATGAGAATTTCGTTTACGTCAGCCACTTCGCTTCGCTCAATAACCGCACCGTGCGCAACTATTCGTTCTGCTACGACAAAACGCTCCATGTGGCGCATTGGGTGGCTTATCCGCTGCATTCGGTATATAGGGGGTCGATAGACCGTACCGACGATTTTCAGTACGATCCGAAGGTCGATTATTCCTGGCAGCCCAACCTCGCGGCCGGTTCCTATCGGGGCAGTTACGACCGGGGACATCAGCTCCCTTCGGCGGACCGTACGGCTACGCGGGAGTTGAATCTCCAGACGTTTTATGCGACCAATATGACGCCGCAGCTCAACCGGCTCAACCAGGATATGTGGGCCAATCTCGAAGCCAAGGTGCGTGCGCAGATATGCAACGACACGCTTTATGTGGTGACCGGTTGCTATTATGCCAATACCAATACGACGACGACCGACCGTGACGGGAAAGTTTGTCCGGTCCCGACGAATTATTTCAAGGTATTGCTTCGCACGCGCACCGGTACGACCGGTAAACGTATCGCGGATTGTTCGGCCGATGAATTGAAGGCGATCGGATTTTGGGTGGATCAGAAGAGCTACGGCGATATTCAGCCGCCTGCGTCCATTTGCATGAGCGTGGCGGAGATTGAAAAGAAGACCGGCTTTACGTTCTTTCCCAATATTCCCGAGTCGGCTGCGGAATCCGTAAAGGCACAAAACTCTCCGAGCCAATGGGGAATCCAAAACTAATTTGACTTATGAAAAAACGACTGATTTTTACAGGACTACTGGCCTTACTGTTCGCAGCCTGCTGTTTCGCGCAGAAACCGTACAAGGTGGTCTTTTACAACTTGGAGAACTTTTTCGATACGATCAACGATCCCGAGGTCAATGACGACGAATTCACGCCGGAAGGACCTAAAAAATGGAATTCTGTCAAGTATGCGAAGAAGTTGGGTAATACCGAAAAGGTGCTTTTCGACATTGCCGGTATCGATAAGGATTATCCGATCGTGATCGGCGTATCGGAGGTGGAGAACCGCTCGGTGCTCGAAGATATCATCGCTACGCCGAAGATGGCTCCGGGCAATTACCGGATTTCGCACTACGACTCTCCCGAAGCTCGCGGTGTGGACGTCGCTTTTATGTACCGTCCCGATGTCTTCAAGCTGGAGGGCAGCGCACCGATCCGCACGCAGATTCCTTCGCTTCCGAATTTCAAGACCCGCGATATTTCGACCATGTGGGGTACGATCGACGGCGAACCGTTCTTCTTCATGGTGGCTCACTGGCCTTCGCGTCTGGGCGGCAAGGACGCTTCGGAGTTCAAGCGTATCGCCGTCGGCGAGCAGATGCGCCGAATCGCCGACTCTGTCCTGAAGGTCAATCCCGCGACCAAGATCGTGGCGATGGGCGACTTCAACGACGATCCGACCGATCAGAGCATGCTCGAAGGATTGGGTGCCAAGCCCAAGACGAAGGAGCTTCAGCCGGGTGATTTCTTCAGTCCGTTCCACGCCGTGCTGCGTGCCGGTATGGGAACGCTGGCTTACGGCGACGCCTGGAATCTCTTCGACAATATCGTAGTGTCGGAAAACCTGGTCAATGCGAAGCCCGGCGAGTTGCGTCTGGTGCGGGCTCCGGGATCGAAGTACTACGGGAATGTCTTCAAGCGTAACTATATGATCCAGCGGGAGGGGCAGTTCAAAGGCTATCCTTTGCGCACGTACGTCGGAAACAATTTCCAGGGCGGTTACAGCGACCACTTCCCCGTTTATATCTACATCGGTAAATAAATACCTTAACTTGAAAGGATATGAAAATAAAAAGTTTACTAATTTTTGTATTTACCCTGATGTCGCTGACTGCGTTCGCTCAGAGCGGCGGTATCAAGGGTAAGGTCGTTTCCCGCGAGGGACGTGTCGCGGTGGACGGGGTGAAGGTTTCGGTCACTCCCGGTGAAATGACTGCCACGACCGACGGCCGAGGTGGTTTCGTGATCGAGAATGTCGAGCCCGGCGAATATACGTTGCAGTTCGAGGCTCCCGAATTCGAGCCTTTGACGCTCGTGGTGCGCGTGGACAAGATGGTGCGCGACATCAATACGGTGATTCTGGTCCCCGAAGTGCTTTCGACCGTAATGGACGATTCGATCTTCGCAGAGTTCGACACCGAGAGCGGCAACGATGCGCAGTCGCTGCCTTCGTCCCTTTCGGCTTCGAAGGACGTTTTTAACAACATCGCTTCCTACCGGTTCAGCGAGATGCGTTTCAACGTGCGTGGTTACGATTCGCAGTATTCGGACGTTTACCTGAACGGTATTCGCTTCAACGACGCTATGACGGGCTATACGCCCTGGTCGTTGTGGAGCGGTCTGAACGACGCTACGCGCAACCAGGAGATCACCAACGGTTCGGTCATGTCGGATTACGGCGTGGGTAGCATCGGCGGTACGACCAACATCAACGCCCGTGCTTCGCAGGTGCGCCAGGGCCTTCGCGTGAGTCTGGTGAACGCCAATTCGATGTATCGCTTCCGTGCCATGGTGACCTATGGCTCGGGTCTGCTGGACAACGGCTGGTCCTATGCGTTGTCGGTATCTACCCGTCAGGGCGGCAACTCCTACGTGGACGGCGTCTATTACAACTCCTACGGATATTTCGCTTCGGCCGAGAAGATTTTCAATTCGCGTCACCGGTTGGGCTTCACGATTATGGGTGCTCCCACCGAGCGCGGTGCGCAGCAGGCTTCCACGCAGGAGGCTTACGATCTGGTCGGCAACAACTATTACAACCCCAACTGGGGCTACCAGGACGGCAAGATGCGTAATGCGCGCGTGCGTAACAGCCACGAGCCGATCGCTATGATCAACTATACGTTCGATCCCAATGAGCATACCCAGTTCAACCTGGCCACTTCGTTCCGTTTCGGTAAGAACGGTTATTCGGCGCTGACGTGGTACGACGGTGCAGACCCCCGTCCCGATTATTACCGCTATATGCCGAGCTACAAGTTGCTGAACGCTACCGACCTGGAGGCCGCTTCGATGGCTGCGGCCAGTCTGGCGGATCAGTGGATGCGCAACGTGGGTAATATCCGCCACTTCGACTGGGACGAAATGTACCAGACCAACATGAATTTCCGCAATGCCGAGGATGAAGCGATATACGGTCCCGGCGCCCGTTCGAACTATATCATCGAGGAGCGCCATACCGACCAGTTGGACTGGAACCTCGCCGCGCAGATCAGCCGAATCTATAAGGATAACTCCCGTCTGACGGCCGGAGCCAACGTCCGCATCAACCGCACGTGGTACTACGACGAGGTGAAGGATCTGCTCGGCGGCGACTATTACGTGGACGTCGATAAATTCGCACAGCGCGACTTCGGCGATCCGATCATGGCGCAGAACGATATGGATTATTATAACCAGTACGGTCATGCAAGAGCCGTCAGAGAGGGCGACAAGTTCAGCTACAACTACAAGGCGCATCTGCGTTCCGGCGGTGTATGGGCTACTTATGCCACCCGTTTCGGCGGTTTCGGCATGAAGTTGGGCGCCGAGCTCGGCGGACTTTCGATGTGGCGCGAAGGTCTTTGGCGCAAGGGTCTCTTCCCGGATAATTCGAAGGGCAAATCGGAGAAACTCGAATATTTCGTATATAAGGCCAAAGGTAATTTCGACTATGTCATCAATGCCAACCATACTTTCGAACTCAACGCCGTGGCGATGCAGAATGCTCCTGCGTTCCAGTCGGCCTTCGTTTCGCCCCGTACGCGTAATTCGGTAACTCCGGGGCTTACGACGGAGAAGGTTTACGGCATCGACGCTTCGTACAACCTGCGTTACGGCGATTATAAACTCCGTGTTTCCGGTTATTATACGAAGGTGAACGACCGTTCGAAGGTGATCTCCTTCTACGATGACGTGCTGAAGACCTATACCAATTTCGCCTTGAGCGGTATCGACGAGCAGTATTTCGGTCTGGAAGTCGCCGCTTCGATTCCGATCTACAACGGTTTGTCTTTGAACGGTGCGATCAGTTGGGGTCAGTACACTTACACGTCGAATCCCAATTACGTGCAGATTGCCGACAACAGCGCCGAGCCGCTGAACTCCGGTACGGTCTATTGGAAGGATATGCGCGTGGAGAGCACTCCGCAGACGGCTATGAATATCGGTTTGTCGTACCGCGGTCCTCATAACATCTACGCATCGATCGATCTGAACTATTACAACAATATGTATCTGTCGATGAACCCGCTTTACCGTACGGACGAGGTGTTGTTGCCTACGATGACGGACGAACAGATCCGGGAGCTGCGCAGTCAGGAGAAGTTCGATTCGGCCTACACCTTGAGTGCGAGCATCGGTAAGAATTTCTACATTCAGCGTCGTTATACGCTCGGCTTCAGTTTGCAGGTGAATAACATCCTGAACAACCAAAATATCAAGACCGGCGGTTATGAGCAGATGCGTGTGCAGGGCATTAAGACCGGCAAGGAGATCACTTCCTACCAGAAGTTCGCTCCCAAGTATTTCTACCTGTTCGGCACGACTTACTACCTGAATGTCTATTTCCGTTTCTAACGGCTTAACGAATTAATATTGTGAAGAATATGAATAGAATAGCAACCATATTTCTGGCGGTGACAGCAAGTTTGTTCTTCGTCGGCTGTTATAACGATTTCGATACGCCGGCTCCTGCGAAGGTATGGACGGATGCGGACTTCAGCGACAGTAAAATCATTTCGATCAAGGAGCTGAAGGATATTTTCGAGGAGGCTTATCCCGGGACCAGCGGTATCGGCCAGTCGCTGACCATTACCGACGACCTGGTGATTCGGGGCAAAGTCATTTCCAGCGACCAGGCCGGTAACGTCTATAAGTCGATGTACCTGTACGATGAAAGCTGCCAGTCGGCCATTGAAATCAAAGTGACTTCGGGATATTACATTACCTATGCTCCCGGTCGCCTGGTTTATATCCGTTTGCAGGGTCTGGTGCTGGGAAATTACCGCACGATGCTCAGCGTGGGTGTCGCATCGACCAATTCCGATTATGCGAACGGTAACATGGAGGATCGCAATACCTTGGAAGAGCATGTCAAGCTCGGCGAATTGATCGGCTTGACGGCGGCCGATACTTTGGTGGTTACTCCCGCTTCCTATTCGACGCTGACGGATGAGTCGCTGGGGCGTTTGATCCGTTTCGAAGGGTTGGAAAGCAAGTTCGGCAAGGCCGGCTGGGGGTATAAAAATACATTCCCCAACTACTTCGCCAACAGTACCTCCTACGATGTGAATTCTCCGGGTTGGACCGATATCAACGATTGGGCTACCTGGGCGACGAAGCGGGTCGATGAGCTTACGCACGAGAGTACGTTCTATTATGGCTCTGCCTGGTTCACCTATGGCGACATCAACACCCTCGCAGGCAATTATGTCGTACGTTCGAGCGGTTATTGCCGTTTCCGTGACGAGAAAATACCTGCGGACGGTTCCGTGGTGAACATTACCGCGATCTATACCAAGTTTTCGCAGGGCAGCGATGCGACGGCGGCCTATCAGTTGTTGCTGAACAAGGCGTCCGACGTGGTCGTGACTTCGAAATAGCCGCAGTTTGCAGTTGAAATCGCCGGGCCTCATCTTTTTGATGAGGCCCGTTTTTTATTCTTTATGCGGTTGCGATTCCGCTCGTATTGTCCGCGAAGGAGCTGCCTCCGGTCTTATGAGGCGTAAATTTCAGGGAAGAGCAGTGCGCGGAAGTCGGAGCGCATGATCTTGTCCCGTTACTGTTTTTCCTGCCTGCCGGGGAGCCGGTTGCCGTATGTCCGAAAAAAGCAAGACATTGTTCGGATCGTTCTTTTGCTGCAAGTTGGCAGGCTGTCGCACCGGGGGACCTGCTGTCCGCATAATGCGATTCCGACTGCCGGGAAGGGGCAACGTGATCGGCAGAGAGCTGTCCGCAAACGGAAGAGCGTCGCCGAAACGGAGAATTCGATGCGAAGTGCGGAATCGGAAAGCATGGCGGGGTATGACATAACGTCGTTCGTGGAGTTTGGTTCCGCGTCTGTTTTCCGGAAACGGATACGATTCCTGTGCGTGGACGATCTTCCTGCATTGCAGATAGGAGCGGAAAAGGAAACATCCGTGAACAGGAGTCCGAAACCAAAGAAAACCCCCGAACCGGTGAGAGTTCGGGGGTAGTAGTGAATAAAACCTGTTATTGATGATTATTCATCTGTTTCGGGTTGAGCTTCGGGACGCATGGTGACCTGTATTACGTTGCCGCTGTCGAGGAGCTTCTTCGCCAGGTCGCGGATCTCGTCGTAAGTGATGCTGTTCAGGGTCTTTTCGTAGTCGGCGAGCAGATTCTGCTTGTGACGGTTGTAGTCGTCGATCAACCCGAACCAGGTGCCGTTATTTTCGAGCGTATTCTTGAATTGCTTGACCAAGTATTCGCGGGAGTCGTTGATGTCTTTGGCTTCCGGTCCTTCAGTCGCGATTTTCTCGATTTCATCGAAAACGATCGGCACGAGTTCGTCGGCCATCTCCTCGTTGGTGTCGAACTGTATTTGCAGGAGGGCCTGTTTTTCGGGACGATACGAGAGAGTATAGCTTACCTGTACTCCGTACGTGCCGCCTTTCTCCTCGCGGATGGATTTCAGGTAACGGTTGTTTAGAGCCATGTTGAGCAGCAACATGGTTTGCTTGTTGCGCAGCGTGTAGTCCGCATCGCTCGAGAAGAGCAGGAACTCCGAAACTTTCGGCTGCAGCATCGGGGTGCGGAAGTCGTTCACGACCTTGCCTTTGGCTGTGCGGAGTTTGTCGTCCGTGAACTTAAGCACGTGTTTCGAGGTGGGAATCGAACCGATATATTTCTCGACCAACGGCTTCAACGTTTCCAAATCCACGTTGCCTACGAAGGTGAACGTAAAGCTGTTCGCACCCGGGTAGAGCGTTTTGAAGGTTTTCGGCAGATTTTCGAACGAGATGCTTTCCAGGGCCTCGATCGTCAGCGGCTGCTGACGCGGATTGTCGCTGTAAAGCGTTTTGATCGTTTCTATCTGCATGATGTAGTCGGGATTCGAGGTCAGGTTCTGGACGTATGCCTTGTAGCTGTCCATCGTCGTGTTGAAATCCTCCTCCGAGAAGCGGGGACTTGTGAAGTTCTGGTAGAGCAGTTGGAGCATCGTTTCGATGTCTTTGGGCGAGCAGTAACCGCTCATACCGTTGCTGTAGTTATTGACGTACAGGTTGATTCCGGCTTTCTTGCCTGCGAGCTGCTTGTTCAGTTCGATTGCAGAGAATTTGCCCACCCCCGACTGGGCCGCGATGACCGGAAGGAATTCACCCTCCTTCACCTCAGTATCGGCAAGCTGCGACATCCCGCCGTCAGCCTGTACCTGCAGCAGGACTTCGTCCGCCTTGAGTTGGGTCGGTTTGACGATGATCTTCACACCGTTCTTGAGAATCCATTCGGTCGTTCCGAGATCCTCGTTGTATGCGGTCTTTTTCACGGGCGAGCCTTTCAGCTTGATATCTGCGGGGATCAGAGGCTCGCTGACGGTATTGTCCTGGTAAGCCTCGACGTCGGATGCCATGACCTCGCTGCGGATGGCCAGAAGTTCGGCTTCGGTCGGCTCGGTCAGTCCCTCTTTCTTCGGTACTTCGACGGTGATAACCTGGTTTTCAGGTGTCAGAAGTTGTTTTACCCAAGCATTCACATCGTCGAGGGTCAATGCTTCGAGGTATTGTTTGTCGAGGTTGTACTGCGTTTCGGCATCTGCCATAGCGGTATTTTTCTTGTAATTCGCCAGGTAGGTTTGAACATATTGTCCGTTCGTAAGGTCGTTCCGATTGGCATAGGTAGCCTCGGCCTGACGCAGGAATTCAGCTTTCGTACGATCGAATTCGCTCTGTGTAAAGCCGTAACGCTTCATCTTTTCCATCTCTTCGAGGATAGCTTTGTAACCGCAGAGCAACTCTCCGTCTCGAGTTTGTACGGCGACCATCGTGAGATCTTGGGTCGGATTCACTCCCAGTATGTTGCCTGAATCCATCCCGGCACTCAGGAACGGAGCATCGGGCTGCATGGCGATTTCATTCATACGGTCGTTCGCCATGGCACTTGTGTAGGAGTTGAGTACATCGTACATTTGGCTAATTATCAGGTTGTTGTATTGCTTGGGGAGAGCGGGTCGTTTGATGAAGAGCTGCATGACCGAAGCCGTCATTTCGGGATCGGAAAAGATGCTGACGATGGGTTCTTCGTTTTCAGGAACTAGGTAAGCCTCTTTCTGCGGGGCATCTGCAGGGGAAACCGGAATATCCGCCATCAGGGTTTTGATCTTGTTTTCGATCCGATCGACGTCGATATCGCCGACTATGACGATCGCCTGGTATTCCGGGCGATACCACGTTTTGTAGAAGTCGTACAAGGCTTTATGGTCGAAACTCTTCAGACCGTCCAGATAGCCGATTACGTTGCGGTGCTCGTATTTCGAGCCTCTGTTGACGGCGGCGTTGCGTCGTACCATGGCGCGCCATCCAGCTCCGTCGCGGGTGCGCAGCTCCTCCATGATTACGCCGCGTTCGTTGTTGATCTCCTGAGGCTCCAGACTGATGAACTGCGACCAGTCGTGCAGGATCAGCAGTGCGGTGTCGATCGTCGCAGGGTTTGCTGTGGGCACATTGTCCAGGTTGTAGCATGTTTCATCGTAAGAGGTGTAGGCATTCAGGTCCGCACCGAATTTGACGCCGTTACGCTCCAGATATTCTATCATCTTTTTGCCCGGCAGGTTCTTGGTGCCGTTGAAGGCCATGTGTTCGAGGAAGTGGGCGAGGCCCTGTTGGGAATCTTCCTCCTGGACAGCTCCTACGTGGTGGAAAATGTAGAAAGATGCCTGTCCCTTGGGTTTTTCGTTGTGACGGATGTAGTACGTCATGCCGTTTTCGAGTCGTCCGACGCGCACCTCCTTATCGGCGGGAATCGGCATGTCAGGCTGTAGTTGCGCCATGACATTCGTCATTGCGAACAGCGTGACAAGTAAAAGAATGAACCTTTTCATAAAATGATTGTTAATTGATTTTGGGTGAAATTATTTGTATTGCGTTGTCATTCGGTTGTTTCTTCCGGTCGGTATTCGATGATGTCGCCCGGCTGGCAGTTCAGTTCGCGGCAAATGGCTTCCAGCGTTGAAAAGCGGATCGCCTTGGCCTTGCCGTTCTTGAGAATGGAAAGGTTGGCCGGGGTGATATCGACCCGCTCGGCGAGCTCGCCGAGTGACATCTTTCGTTTCGCCATCATGACATCTATGTTGATGATTATCGCCATGTCTTGCGTCCCCCCCCCGTGTGTATATTGTATATCGACATTTATTTTTTCTTTAGATCGTGAGTTTTTGCTCTTCGCTCAACCGGGATCCGATCGAGAAGACCTCGGCCGAGAAGAGTACCAGAATCGCCATGACGATGTTCCAGTAGTTGAGCGGGAACGAGGCGGCGACTTGCAGGGGCGAATCTTCGAGAAACGTCCGGGTCGTACTCTGGTAAATATAAGAGCCGACTCCGGTGCAGACTTCGGCCAGAATCAGCAGGAACCCTACGGCACGCGTGTAGATGATGATACGCCCCGGCAGGGGTTGTTCGTCCCGTACCGATTTGCGCAGGATATTGATAATCAGCGCTACCAGGATCAGGATAGAGAGCTTGGCCAGCAGGGCCGGGATGGACAGCAGCAGTATGTAATTGATTCTGTTCAGTGTCCGGACTACTGTCGGGTCACTGTTTTCGTCCGTTTTGACGTAGATATTAACCCCCGTATATTCGGCTTCGGTGGAGATCGATGCGTGTCCGGTTTCTATCGGGAAAAGAGTTTCGTCGCTCTGGGCGTTTTGCAACCGGGCCGCCAAAAAGTAGGTGTGTTGCGCGATACCGTGTTTTTCCTGCATCCGAATGTCTTCGGACGCAGCCTGCCAACCTGTCGCCAGACTCGACGACACGTGGGGCACGAAGCTGTGGATGAATCCTGCGGCCAGAGCCAGGAAATAAAAGATGTAAATGACCAGCAGATGGCGCCGCAGAGATTTTTTCTGTTTTTTGTCCATTTTCGGTTTGCTGAATACGTAATGGAGGTGTTCGACCTGTTTTTAACCTCCGGTGAGGCAAAGATAGTAAAGAACTTCTGCAAAACAAATAATTTTTATCGTTTTTCGATAAAAACGCAATAAAATATAACGAATGATGTTTCTCGTCTGAATACGGAGCGGAATTTTCCGGACTTTTCCCGAACCGGAGATCGGACGGGCAACCCGGCTGAAACCTACCGAAGGTCGGACCGGCAGGGATCATCCCCGTCTTGGAGGCGAGGCCCCTGCAAGTACGGACGATCGAAACGAGAAAGCCCCTCTACGAGCTTCGTTACGCGGGGGAGCCGAAAACAAAAGTTGAGTTTGGTTCTCCGCTCTTCTTGTTATTATCTTTGACTTCTTCTTAGACACTCCATGCCGGCAAAACGCAAATAAAATTTGCTTTTGCACCCGGCTTATTCGTATCTTTGCACGAAATGCAGTCGGCGCGGCCGGAAGGCTTCGCTCTGTTTCCGGCATACGCCGCTACTGTCCGCAGGAAGCCGGGCCGGGGCGTTTTTGTAGGAATGAAACCATTCGGTATCTACGGCTTTCTCCCGGCCCGGCGGATAACCGGCGGATTGTCGTTTCGTTGCATTTGAAATTGAAAAACGCACTGAAATATGGCAGAGAAAACAGGTTACACTTATTATGCAGACCCTCAGCAGGTCGATTTCACACTTCGGATGACCGTTCCGGCTTTGGCGAACGAGGTCCTCAATACGGCGGGTGTCGATGCCCAGCGCAAAGGGTTCGGGATCGATAAGTTGAATAAGGAAAACCGCTCGTGGGTCCTTTCGCGCATGGCGATCGAGATCGACGACCGCCCCGAACAATACACTTCTTATGAAATCGTAACGTGGGTGAACGAGTACAACCGGATGCTCTCGACCCGTAATTTCACGCTGCACGATGCCGCTGGCCGGGAGTTCGGGCGGGCCGTGACGCAGTGGTGCATCATCGACTTGGCGGTCCGTAAAGCGATCGACCTGAACACGGTTATCGGGCCTTGTACCGATACGCTCGTCGATGCCCCTTCGCCGACGGAGAAACCCCGCAAGGTGATGGGGATCACACCGCAGCATGTGATGGAGCACCGGGTGGTTTACAGCGACATCGACTTCAACCGTCACGTCAATACGATGCGTTATATCAACATGATGTTCGATATGCTGCCCATCGAACAGTTGACCGCGATCCGGCCGGTGCGTCTTGACATTCATTTCATGCACGAATGCCGTTACGGGCAAACCCTTACGGTCGGGTACGAACAACGGGACGGCTTGTCGCTGTTCGAGGTTTCGAACGGAGAGGAAGCCGCTGTCCGGGCGGCGCTCGAGTGGCGTTGAGGTGCTGTATTTCGTGGTGGCGGGCAAGGCAGGGAGCCGACCCGAATCGACTTCGTTTCGGTCCGATTTTACGATCGGCTTTGTTCCTTTCTGGAACGGGTTTTGCTGATATAGGGACAAAACCTTTATTATTATGGAAAAGATCAAAGTTGCGAACAAGTACCAGAAAAGTATCGATCTGTTGAACGATGCTTTGGGAAAAGAAATTGCCACCTCGCTCCAGTACATGTATTTCCATGTCCATTTCGAAGATGCCGGTTACGAGTATCTGTCCAAAAAGATGCGGATGATTTCGATTGCCGAGATGCGTCACAGCGAGGAGTTGTCCGACCGTATCCTCTTCTTGCAGGGGGACGTGAATATGAACCCGTCGTTTACGACGCGCCAGATCTCCGATCCCAAGGAGATGTTCCGTTTCGCTATACAGCTGGAACAGAGTACGATCGACAGCTATAACGATGCCGCTCGCATTGCGGCCGAAGCCGACGATTCGGTAACGCACAAGATGTTCCAGGATCTGGCCGTCGAAGAGGAGGAGCACTTGGACTATTTCCGCAACGAGTTGCAGAACCTGCTCGATTACGGCGACAAGGAGTACCTCGCCTTGCAATCTTTTGCACGCAGCAAGGCCGAAGCCGAAGGGAAGGTTTCCGAGTAGTTTTTCCTCGCGGACGCGAGATAATGCGTCCCATACGTGGTTTTTGAATAAAATTTCATATCTTTACACGCGAAAAAAACTATTAACTTATTAAAATAATAGAGATATGAAATTTTATATCCGTATCGTGCTGCTGGCGGCTTTCCTGACGAGTTTGTTGTCGGCTCACGCGCAGTCCCCGACCATTACCTGGGACAGCACTGTGAAGAACCTCGGCGATTCGAATTACGAAGTCGTATTTACGGGTAAGATCCTGCCGGGATGGCATACGTACGACCTGCATTCGGACGTTTCTTCGACCCTGGTGGAGTTCGAGCCTGCAACGGGCCTGACGCTCGACGGCGATCCTTATGAGATCAACGCTTCCAAACGCGAATACGACGATATTTTCGAGGTCGAAATGGGTACTTATTTCGATGAAATCATCCTCGGTCAGAAAGTCACCCTGACGGGTGAGGGCGCCGTATTGAAAGGCAATATCAACTGGCGTTCCTGCGAGGAGGAAAATTGCAATTCGCCCGAGGATTGGGGATTCGAGATCACGATCGGCGATCCCGAGGCGGCCCGGGCATCCGTTGCGGCCGGGGATGCTGCGGATCAACCTGTTTCCGGCGACGGAGCCGGAGAGTCCAAAACCCTGTGGGGTCTGATTATCGAAGCGGTTCTTTGGGGCTTCGCGGCGCTGCTCACTCCTTGTGTATTCCCGATGGTCCCGATGACCGTATCGTTCTTTATGAAAGGCAGCGGATCGCCTGCTGCGGGACGTTTCAAGGCTTCGATGTACGGTTTCTTCATCGTAGCGCTCTATACGCTTCCCATTGCGGCGATCATTCTGATTACGCGTCTGGTGGGCGGCGATGCCGTGACGGCCGACATCTTCAACTGGCTGGCTACGCACTGGCTTCCCAACCTGATCTTCTTCATCGTGTTCATGATTTTCGCCGCATCGTTCTTCGGGGCCTTCGAGATCACGCTTCCGAGCTGGATGGTCAATAAGAGCGACCGGCACGCGGACAAAGGCGGTTTGATCGGTATCTTCTTCATGGCTCTGACGCTGGTGTTGGTGTCGTTCTCCTGCACCGGGCCGATCGTCGGCAACGTCCTGATTCGTTCGACTGCCGGCGAATTCTGGGTGCCCATCGTGACGATGTTCGCTTTCTCGCTGGCTTTTGCTCTGCCTTTTACGATTTTCGCTTTCTTCCCCTCCTTGCTGAAAGACCTGCCCAAGAGCGGCGGTTGGCTCGGTTCCGTGAAGGTCGTTCTCGGTTTTATCGAGGTCGCCCTCGGTTTCAAGTTCCTGAGTATGGCCGACCAGACCTACCACTGGGGGTTGCTCGACCGTGAGGTCTATTTGGCGATCTGGATCGTCGTGTTCACATTGCTGGGTTTCTATTTGCTGGGTAAGATCCGCTTCGCTCACGACGACGAACTCAAGCACGTTTCGGTGACGCGGCTGACGCTGGCCATCGCTTCGCTTTCGTTCGCGGTCTATATGTTTCCGGGTATGTTCGGTGCGCCGCTGAAAGCTCTTTCTGGCTATTTGCCCCCGATGCATACGCAGGACTTCGTGATCAATACGCAGGGTGTCGTTGCCGCACCGTCAGCAACGGCACAGACGACTGAAAAGATCAAATATGCGGATATCCTGCACTGGCCTTACGATCTGCCGGGGTATTTCGATCTGGCCCAGGCCGAAGCCGCTGCCAGGGAGGCCGATAAACCCTTGTTTGTGGACATTACGGGAATCAGTTGTGTGAATTGCCGCGAAATGGAAGCCCGCGTCTGGAGCGATCCGCGCGTGCAGCAGATCCTGCGCGACGATTACGTGCTGGTAGCCCTCTATACCGACGACAAGACCAAAGTGCCCGAGAACGAATGGGTGACCACTGCGGGAGGCAAGGTTCTCAAGGACATCGGCCGCATCAACTCCTACATCGCCCAGACCCGTTTCGGGGTGAACGGACAGCCCAACTACCTGATCCTCGGCCGTGATGGGCAGGAATTGGTTCCCAAGCGGGCTTACAATCTCGACGTGGAGGCATACATCGACTTCCTGAAGAGCGGTGTGGAGGCGTATAATAAAACGAAATAGGATGGATAACGATAACCGGTTCGGGCAGTTCCTCCCGAACCGGTTATCGTTATCTCCTTGTTGCAGGATTCGGTAGGGTATTTGTATTTTTCCTGAAGTTGCCGTGCGCTGTTTATTCGAAAACAGGAGGGCCGTACCGAAGGTTTGAATCCGTTCGGGGATTCGATTTCAGTTATAAATAAAAGTTCGGGGTATGAAAATTTCGATCGTGGGGCCCGCCCATCCGTATCGTGGGGGCTTGGCCGTAATTATGCAGAGCATGGCCCGGGTTTTCCAACATCGGGGCGACGAGGTGAAGATCAAGACTTTCACGCTCCAGTATCCCCGTATTTTCTTTCCCGGCAGGAATCAGACGGTGCAGACACCTCCGCCGCCCGATCTGTACATCGTGCGGTGCGTGAATACGATGAATCCGTTCAACTGGATCGCCGTGGGGCGGTGGATCGCCCGCGAGAAGCCGGATTTCGTGCTGATGAAATACTGGACCCCCTTTATGGCGCCCTGTTTCGGTACGATTGCCCGTTTTGCCAAAAAGAACGGTACGACGCGTATCCTTTGTCAGATCGACAACGTCGAACCGCATGAACGCCATATGACTGACAAGCCGTTCAACCGCTATTTCCTGAGGGCGGTGGACGGCTTTATCTATATGTCCGAGCAGGTGCACCGCGAATTGCGCCGATATACGCAGGTTCCGGCGCTTTTCTCTCCGCATCCGCTTTTCGAAAATTTCGGTATCGTCATTGATCGTACGGAGGCCTGCATCCGCCTCGAACTGGATCCTTCGAAACGCTATGCGCTCTTTTTCGGTTTGATTCGGGACTACAAGGGATTGGACCTGTTGCTCGATGCCTGGAAGATCTACAAGCGGGAGCATCCTGCCGAAGACCGGCGCCTGATCGTGGCCGGTGAGTTCTATGCTCCGAAAGAGAAGTATTTGAAGCAAATCGCCGACAACGGACTGGAGGACGATGTGATTTTGCACGACTATTTTATTCCGGACGAATTGGTGCGTTACTATTTTTCCGTCGCAGATTTTTTGGTGCAGCCGTATCGTTCGGCCACGCAGAGCGGCGTGACCCAGATCGCTTATCAATTCGACCTGCCGATGGTGGTGACCGACGTGGGCGGTCTTCCGGAGATCGTGCCGGACGGTCGTGTCGGCTTCGTCTGCCGTCCCGATGCCGCAGAAGTCGCCCGGGCCATCGACCGTATCTGGCGGGACGATGTGCTCGCGGGATTCCGTGCGAACATGGAAGAGGAGAAGAAGCGCTTTTCGTGGGATGCGATGTGCGATCGCATTACGGAACTTTACCGATTGGTTAAATAGGAAGCGTAGAGGGTCGATCCGATTAAATAGGAACTCTTGTATCTCGAAAAGCGGAATCTCGTACGATCCTCGTCGCTTTAGCCGATAGACTCTTTATTACAAAACCCCCGCTGCAATTTGCAGCGGGGGTTTACTCATCATTTTTCCGGCAGACCGGGGATACGGATTATCGTTATTTCTTGATGTTGGGCAGTTCCAGGCCGTAGTGCTTTTTACGGTCTTCGAGCTTGAGCCAGAAAGCCAGCAGGAAAGCCAATACGCCGAGGCTGGCGAAAATCAGCATCGGAACCGTGTAGTTGTAGCTTACGTGTTCACCGGCTTTGATCGCTTCTCCCACGCCGGGATTGACCTTGTTGAGAACCCAGCCGATGATCATCGGGAAGGCCATCAGTCCGAGGTTCTGGATCCAGAAAATCGTTGCATAGGCAGAACCCATATAGCGGTTATCGACCAACTTGGGTACCGAAGGCCACAGGGCGGCGGGAACCAGCGAGAAAGAGAGGCCGAGCAGGATGATCGCCGAGAACGCGATAGCGGGGGTGAGGGGAACCAGTGCGAAAGTCATGTGGCAGATGAACATCAGGATCGCACCGATCATCAGCATCGTCGCGCCTTTGCCCTTGTGGTCGAGGAACCAGCCGAGGAGCGGAGTCAGAATCATTGCACCCATCGGGAACCAGCGGAAGATGTCCGAAGCCTGCTGGTTGGTGATGCCCAGATTACTTTCGAGCATACCCGTTGCGAAACGCTGGAACGGGAAAATCGCCGAATAGTAGAGCACGCAGAGTGCCGAAACGATCAGGAAGGTTTTGCTGCTGAAAAGGTTCTTCAGATCGGCGACCTTGAAGGGCTCTTCGGTTTCTCCTATCGGGGTGTCTGCCTCGGTTTGTCTGTCGAGTTTGAAGTCCATGACCGAGAAAGCGATGTAGGTCAGCAGGCCGATGCAGAGCAACAGGCCGACAACGGCTACCGGACGTGCTACGCTCGGATCGCCGCCCCAGTTAGCCACCCAGGGCGACAGGCTGAATACGGCGAATACGCCCAGTCGGGCAATAGCCATTTCCAGGCCCATCGCCAGAGCCAGTTCTTTCCCCGTGAACCACTTGACGATTGCACGGGATACTGTCACACCGGCCATCTCCGTACCGCAGCCGAAGATCATGAAGCCCAGGCAGGCGAGCTTCGCGCTGGCCGGAATGTCCGTGAGGAACGAATTGAGGAACTCGTAACCGAATCCGCCTTCATAGAAGTAGTTGCTCAGCCCGTAGAATTTGATACCGGCACCGAGTACCATCAGCGAGGCCGAAAGAATACCCGTAAACCGTACGCCCATCTTGTCGAGGATGATACCTGCGACGAGCAGGAAACCGCAGACGTTCAGAATGAATTCCGAACCGCCGTACAGTCCGAAAATCGTGGGGCTCCAGCCTCGGGTGCTTTCGAGCATGTTCTGCAACGGCGAGAGGACATCGACGAACATGTAGCCGAAGAACATGGTGAGCGCCACCAGAATCAGCGCGGTCCACCGAGCCCACGCCGAGTCGTTCAGTTTCTTTTGAATAGCTTGTGTCATAGTTTATTGAATTGGTTATTGTTAGTTAAAAAGCTTCTGTATGCTCCCCCGTGTAACGTTTGAGGATTTCGTAGGCCGAGGTAATGCCCAGCTCTCCGGCTTTCGAGAGGTCGAGGCAGCCCTTGCGCGTGTCTTTCATATAGATTTGGGTCATGCCCCGGTTGTAGAACGCTTCGGCGAAGAGGGGATTCAGTTCGATGGCTCTCGAAAAATCTTCGAAGGCCTCGGGGAGTTTGCCTGAAAGAGCCAGCAGCGTTCCCCGGTTGTAGTAGGCTTCGGCGAAGTTCGGGAAGAGGCGGAGCGTCTTGTCCAGATCGGCGATGGCTTCGTCGTAATTGTAGGTGCGTGTATGGGGGTTGGTGAGTTTGTTCGCCGGGTCGGAGTCGATCGAAATTCGCTGATAGGGATTGTCCAGGCCCGAAATGAAGTCGATCATTTCGGCCCGTGTCACGGCCCGGTTGAAGTAGAGGAACGGATTGGCGGCATTGTCTGCGATAGCCGACGAATAGGTGCCGACCGAATTGGTGAATTGTCGGATCAGCGATTGCGAAATGGCATATTGTACTTGCAGGAGCCAGTCGCGCGGATTCTGGCTCAGGATTTCGGTATAGCGGCTGTCGAGCATCGCCAAAGAGTCCGCACCGATGTTCGTAGGCCGGTTGGAGAGGACGAGGTAGGGATTGTCCAGTTTTTTCTCGAAGTCTTTGACCCGTTGCAGGGTATAGCGGTTCGACGCCTCGATCCGGGTGGTGTCGGGCTGCATCAGGGTGAAGCGGAACAGGGGTAGCAGACGCATGTTGCTGCGGCCCAGGCTCGGTTGTTCCGAAATGCGGTCGAAGTAGTTGTTGGTGAATTGGTTGTCGAAAGCCAGCAGTTTGTCCATCCGTTGCGTCGTATCGGCATAGATCGAGTAGGTGCTGTCCTTCAGGTGGGATTTGTATTCGGCGATCTTGCGCTGGGCGATCTCTTCGTCCCGTTTCGCAGCCTTGGGGTTATGCAACGCATAACGCAGGGCGCTGCGGTTCAGGTAGGCGTTGGCGAAGTCGGGGTAGAGTTCGATGGCCCGGGTGTAGTCGCGCTCGGCGCCTTCGAGATCGCCCAAGCGGGTTTTGAGCATGGCACGCAGGTAATAGACCTGGACATTGCCGGGGGAGTAGAGCGCCACGCGGTCGAAGTCGTCGAGTGCGCGGTTGTAATCGCCGATCTGGGTGCGGAGAATCGCCCGGTTGAAATAGGTGAACGAGTTGGTCGAGTCCAGTTGTAGCACCCGGTCGAAATCCGCGAGGGCCTGCATCGGACGGTTGGTGTTGGAATAGACCACCGCCCGGTTGAAATAGGGCGGCAGGAAAGCCGAGTCGCAGCGGATCGACATGTCGAAATCGGCTTCGGCTCGGGCATACTCCTCTTTTTGCAGCAACAAGGTTCCGCGTTGGTAATAGCCGTTGGGATTTTCGCGGTTGGTGCGGATCGCCTGGTCGAAATTTTCCAGGGCCCGTACGGTGTCCTTCAGGTAGAGGTAGGCTGTGCCGCGGCCGATGTAGGCGTCGGCTACCTTGTTTTCCTGGAAGATGAATTTGTCGAAATCCTCGATCGCCTCCTCGTATTGCTTGTTCTGCAGGCGCGTATAGCCCCGGCTGTAATAGGCGTCCGGCAGGTCGGGCCTCAGGTCGATCGCCTCGCGGAAATCCTGCAGCGCGTCGTCGTAGTTGCCCATGCGCGTACGGGTCAGCGCCCGGTAGATGTAGGCGGTCGTGAACACGGGGTTTTTGACGATGGCAGCCGAAAAGTCGGTATCGGCACCCAGCAGGTCGTCGAGGTTGAATTTGGCTACACCCCGCAGGAAATAGCCCTCTGCGGCGTCCGGATCGGCCCGCAACAGGATGTTGAGCACACGAATCGCCTCCTGATATTCGCGGTTCATCAGGCAACGGCGGCTGGCCCAGTAGAAGTAGTCTTTGTTGTATTGGGCGTCGGCAGCGGCAGCGTTGCCCAGCAGCGTCCCCAACAGGATGATTTTCAGGATAAATTTGCGCAATGCCACGACACCCCGATTTGGTTGTGATTATTCTTGTTCGTATCCGAAGCGCTTGAGTTGCCGTTCGTTATCGCGCCAGTTCTCGTTTACTTTGACGTACAGCTCCAGGAAAACCTTCTTGCCGAGGAATTGTTCTATGTCCTCGCGGGCCTGTTGTCCGACTTTTTTGAGTTTCTCGCCCTTGTGTCCGATCAGGATGCCCTTCTGGGAGTCGCGTGCGACATAGATGACCGCCGAAATGCGGTCGATCGTCGGTTCCTCCCTGTAGGCTTCGATCGCTATTTCGCAACAGTAGGGGATCTCCTTGTCGTAGTTGCGCAGGATCTTTTCGCGGATTATTTCCGAGGCGAAGAATCGCAGCGTTTTGTCCGTGAGCGTATCTTTGGAGTAGAAGGCTTCTCCCTCGGGCAGCCGTTCCAGAATCAGGTCGAAAAGTCCCTTGATGTTGAAATTCTCGCGTGCCGATACCGGGACGATCGTGGCGGCCGGCAGCAGCGCCTGCCATTTATCGACGAGCTCTTCGAGCTTTTCGGGCGTCGTGAGGTCGATCTTGTTGATTACCGCGAGGGTGGGAATATCGCTTTGGCGGATCTTTTCGAGGATGTCGTTCGAACGGTCGCTTTGTTCCACCGTGTCGGTGACGTAGAGGATTACGTCCGCATCGTTCACGGCGCCGGTGACGAATTTCATCATCGACTCCTGGAGTTTGTAGCTGGGTTTCAGAATGCCCGGCGTATCCGAGAAGACGATCTGGAAATCTTCGCCGCTGACCACTCCCAGAATGCGGTGGCGCGTGGTCTGGGCTTTGGAGGTGATGATCGAGAGGCGTTCGCCTACGAGTGCGTTCATCAACGTCGATTTGCCGACGTTGGGATTTCCGATGATATTGACGAAACCGGCCTTGTGCATAGGATGTCTGTTGTCTGATTCTCACGAAAAGGCAGTGAAAGCGAGGACCGCATAAAACGAACGAACTTGTTTTTCATGCCGGGCCGCCATGCTGCCTGCTCCAAAAATAGTGAAAGCCGAGAGCAATCGCACGGATTTGCACGCTAAGATTGCCGAACCGCCTCCTATCTTTTACAAAGATAGCGAAAAAAATACCCCCTGCCAAATGAAGCGTCATCTTTCTATGTTCAGAAGGAGTCGGTCGGTGGCGTTTTTCGGATAAGGGGGGGGGGCCGAGGGAGGTTGCGGCTCTTTTCGACGCCGCTGTTTTTCCGGGAAAAGCCCGTTATCGGACGGATTGGAAGATCGGGTCGGAAAAAACGCGTTTTCTTCGGTCCTTCGCGTTGTGTTTTCCTCTCCGGTTTTTTCCTATTTCTGTATATTTTTCTTGTACTCGTCTGCAAGGTGTTCCGGACGAATCCGTTCTTCGTGTTTACGGGCGAAGCCTTTCCGGATTTGTCCTGCATTCTGCTTGCCCAATTATGAGCTGACACCGATTTCGGAGAGCATGTGTGAATCGCCTTTTCGCTGCCGGTGCGTGGTTGCAGAGGATGCCGGATTTGCCCGGAAGCGGGTCGATTATATGATAGATGTCATAAGGAAAACCCCTTCGGTTCGGAACCCGAACCGAAGGGGTATAAAGTAGTTGGCGAAGTATTCATCCCGCTTATCTGCGGAAGCCGCGTCCGGGTAATTTGGGCATTTTCATATTGCCTCCGGCGACGGCCTTCATCATCTTGTGCGTGTCTTCGAACTGCTTCATCAGTTTGTTCACCTCGGCCATCGTCGTACCGCTGCCTTTGGCGAGCCTTTCGCGGCGCTTGGCGTCGATGATTTCGGGTTTCTCGCGTTCGAGGGGAGTCATCGAGTTGATGATCGCTTCGGTCTGCTTGAATACGTCGTCCGAGATCTCGACATTCTTGAGAGCCTTGCCCATACCGGGGATCATCGAGGCCAGGTCCTTGAGGTTGCCCATCTTCTTGATCTGCGCGATCTGCCCCATGAAATCGTTGAAGTTGAACTGGTTCTTGACGATCTTCTTCTTCAGGCGGCGGGCCTCCTCTTCGTCGTACTGCTCCTGGGCGCGTTCCACGAGCGATACCACGTCGCCCATGCCCAGAATACGGTCGGCCATACGTTCCGGATGGAATACCTGGATGGCATCCATCTTCTCGCCGCTGGAGATGAACTTCAGCGGTTTGTTCACCACCGCACGAATCGAGATCGCCGCACCGCCGCGCGTATCGCCGTCGAGTTTGGTAAGCACTACGCCGTCGAAATCCAGCCGCTGGTTGAACTCGCGGGCCGTATTCACGGCATCCTGACCCGTCATCGAATCGACCACGAAGAGCGTTTCGCCCGGTTTCACGGCCTGTTTGATCGCCGTGATCTCCTGCATCATCGCCTCATCGACGGCCAGACGGCCCGCCGTATCGACGATCACGACGTTGAAACCGTGCTGACGGGCGTATTTGATGGCATTTTCGGCGATCTGCACCGGATTTTTATTCCCCTCTTCGGTATAGACTTCGACTCCGATCTGTCCGCCCAGCACCTTGAGCTGGTCGATGGCCGCAGGACGATAGACGTCGCCCGCCACGAGCAGCACCTGGCGCCCCTTCTTGCTCTTGAGCATCGCCGCCAGCTTGCCCGAGAAGGTAGTCTTACCGGAGCCTTGCAGACCGGCGATCAGGATGACCGCAGGCGTGCCCTCCAGCTTGATGTCGGTCGCCGTGCCGCCCATGAGTTGTGCCAACTCGTCGCGGACGATCTTGGTAATCATCTGTCCCGGCTTGACGGACTTGAGCACGTCTTGTCCCAGGGCCTTCTGCTTCACCTCGTCGGTGAAGGATTTGGCTACCTTGTAATTGACGTCGGCGTCGATCAGCGCCCGGCGGATCTCCTTGAGGGTTTCGGCGACGTTGATTTCGGTGATGCGGCCTTCGCCCTTGATCAGCTTGAAGGACCGTTCGAGTTTATCGGTTAAGTTTTCAAACATAGTTTCGGTTCGTTATCGTATGCCGGGAAACGGTGCCGCCCGACGCTGGAGCATTTTTCGTTTTGCGGAGCCGTCGTTGCAGTCGGTTTTTTCAGTCCGGACAAAGCTAAAGCGGTGTCGGGCAAATCGTTCTCCCTGTTCGGCCGTTGCAGGTCCGCTCCGGATTTTTCGCTTGCAAATATATAAAACTATTCGCAGAATCGCAACGGAGGTGCTGATTTTCCTCGGTGTCGGCGACAAAGACAACCCCTCCGAGTTCTCGGAGGGGTTGTCTGATGGGGCTGTGCCCCGTGTTTTCGGTTTAATAGTGTGCGACGTACATATGACGGCTCAACAACTGGTAGTCGTATTCCGTAGGCTCCACATCCCGATTGACCTGGAAAAGATACTCCTGTCGGTAGTAGTATTCGCTCATAGGGCCGTTTTCGTCCGTATTTTCACCCATATACCGCAGTTCCGGTTCGGATACCGTGAAACAGTTCTTGTCGAGCGGAAGCATCGGCATCCAGTGGGTTTTCTGTTCACCGGTCGCAGGATCGAAGACTGTGCAGGAAGGATAGAACACGTCGAATTCCAGATTGACCGTGAAGCAGTTATATTCCAGCGTATAGACGAAACGGTGGGGGTTTATCTCGTTTTCACCCAGCGGAATCTCGTTGAAAGAGGTCGAAACGAGTCGGAAGTTGTCCGCTTCGTCCTGCGTGATGTAAAGGTAGCCTAATACAGGACCTTCCTGAGTCGAGGGATTGATGTTGATCTGCCGATATTCGGTTTTTTCGCTGGTTCTGCCGTCGGACATCGTGCTGCGGATCTTGGCATAGGAGGTGTAGGCGTTTACACCGTACCATTTTTCGTCCGGATTGTCTTCCGAGAATGTATAGGGAAGCGTTCCTTCGTCCACGACTTCCTGTTTGGTCAGGTAGGGGATGTAATCGGGTTTCGAAACGGTTTGGGGACCGTAGTGGAGCGTATATTCCGTGCGCTCGCTGCCGCTGCCGCCGCCGTCCTGCCAATTCACTTCGGTCACGATCGTGCTGACGCGGCCTTCGGCGTCGAACGTGTAGGTGTAGGTCGTAGTGCTGTTGCCGTCTTGACAGCTGGCGGGCAGGTTCTTAACGGTCGTACCGCTGATGCCGAGCAGCATGGCGGACTCCTCTGCATCGCCGATCATGAAGGCGCCTATGTCGATGCCGTTCCAGGGGTTGAGGTGTTCGGTGTAGGAGAACGTCGTTGTTTCGTTATCCCGTCCGTCGATGGTCGAAATGGAAACGATGTTTCCGTCCTGCCAGGTAAGCGTCGAGGTCGAGTTCTCATCGGGATAGGAAGGGTTGCGGTATTCCAAGCGAGCCAGCGTGCCGTCGGCGTTGTAGGTGAAAGTCTGGCTGGCGCCGTCCGGGTCGGTGTAGCTACTTACCAAACCGCTTGTATTCAAGCGGTATTCCTTGGTGTATTCGCCCGAGTTGGGAAGGGGCATTCCTTCGTAACTGCTGCCGTCGATTTCGAACCATTTCTCTTCGTCTGTGATTTTCCCTTCGCTTCGTTTGAGCGTCCTTTCATAGGAGGCATTGATTTTGTCGGTCTGTTCCGAATCGTAATCGTATTGGTCGTAACCGGTCAGAAGACCTTCGGCATCGTATTCGAAGAGCATGTAGCTCTTGTCGGTGCTGGAACCGTCGCTGTAAACCTCGGTGTAGGTCGTTTCTACCCAGGTCAGCCGGTCTTCGGGTGCTACGTCGGGATGTTCGGGCTTTTGAGGATTGTCGGGGTTATTCGGGTTGTCCGGATCTTCCGGTTCGTCTTGTCCCACGCCCCGCTGGGTGATGGAGATATTCGCGGATTCTCCGCCGCAGGAGATGATGACGACCGCCTGGCGGGATTCGGTCGTTTCGTTTTCAGTGAGCGTGACGGTAATCGTGTGCTTGCCGGCGTCGCCCGAAGTGGGGTTGATGGAGATCCAGCTTTCGGCACGCGAGGTTTCACGTACGGATGCCGTCCAGCTCTGGGTCGTCTCGAAACCGATGGTATGGGACAACGCATCGGCCGAAATCGAGGCCGATAAGTTATCCTGAGGAATCAGAATGTTCTGAAACTCATCTGTTTCGCTGTCGCTGCAACTCCCCCCCCCAGCGCCAGGGTGATGAGAGCCGAGAAAATGAACAGTTTTTTCATACGATAAAGAATTTGAACGATAATTGGTTAAGTAAGTCGGGCAGTTTTGTCCGATCGGTGCAAAGATACGAATAAGCCGAGCGCAAAAGCAAATTTTATTTGCATTTTGCCGAGGCGGAGTATCTAAGACGAAGTCAAAGATACGAATAAACTGCGTGCAAAAGCAAATTTTATTTGTATTTTGCTGAGGCGGAATGCTTGAACGACGTTAAAGATTAGAAAAAAGCCGGGTGCGGAAGCAAGTTTATCTGCACTTTGTCGGATCGAAGCGTTTGAGGCGAAGCCAAAGATTATGAAAATGCCGAACAGAAATACAAATATATTTGTATTTTGACGGAGTGGTCCGGAGATCGTGCCCGTATGGGTATTTTCGTCTGTCGAATGGGAGGGTGGATGGCATTCGATCGTGCCGTCGGTGGCTGCGGAGGTTGCAGACGGACGGAAAACAGGGGCGATTGTCTGTGAACGGCGGGCGGATGCGGTTTACAGCAGCCCCGCTTCGTAATAGAGAACGATCTGTTCGAGTACCTTGTCGTCCCCTTCTCGGTCGTATTCCGACTTGAGATTCTGTCCGAAGATACGCGATACGCTTTGCCAGAATCCCGCGACGAAGCCGCCCCGGAACTCCCGGAGGATTTCGTAAGCCGTGTATTTCGTTTCCCGGTCAATCAGCTTCAGAAGCACGCGGCCCTGGGTACGGGTCATGTGTTTCAGCACGGGCGTGTACTCCTTTTTGATCGCTGCGGCGATGCCTTTGATGTATTGTTTCTGTTCCTTTTTCGTTTCGAGCCGGAGCAGTTCCGCCTCCATTTGAACCATTTGTGCTTTGGCGGCTTGGGCTACGGGATAGACTTTCTTCACCGCTTCGACCAGTTTGCGGTAACGGCGCAGGTCAGCTTTTTTGCTGAATACGAAGACGGGTTTTATGGGGACGACCGAGATCGTGTCGCCGTCGGGTCCGATTTCGAAAGAGGTGTGCCATCGGCCCGGCTGTCCGTGTCGGGCCGAAGCCTGCCCGGGCAGGGAGAGCAGCAATACCAGGGATAGGAAAAACCACTTTTTCATCGGAACCGGAATTTTCGTACCTTTGTCAGGATGAAACACAAGGGCGGAGAGGGCGCTTCTGTCCGAAGCGGACGGATTTCGAATCCTCTTCGCAATTCAAAGATAGTGAAATGTGAGGGCAATTGTGAGAACTTGTTCTCGAAAATTGCCGAACCGAATCCTATCTTCTGCAAAGATAGTGAAAGCCGAGCGAAAACGGGACTTGTTCCCGGTTTTCCGAGGCGCATCCTATCCAAAGCTATGTTCAAAGATAAGCATTCTGAATTATTAACGCAATAAAAAACGGTTGTATTATGATGGAAAAAGGACTTTCTGCACAAAGTAAGGTAACGGTCGATGGCGGCAACGTGGCTGCAACGATGGGATCGGGCGACTTGCAGGTATTCGCTACGCCGGCTATGGTGGCCCTGATGGAAAATGCGGCGATGAAGGCTGTGGCTGACCATTTGCCGGAAGGTTCGACGACCGTCGGTGCCGAGATGAACGTGACCCATATCAAGCCTTCGGGCGTCGGTGCCGAAATCGTCGCATCCGCCGTGCTGACCGAAGTCGAAGGGCGTAAGCTCACCTTCAATGTCGGGGCCCGCGATGCCGAAGGGATGATCGGCGAGGGGGTTCACGTCCGCTATGTCGTTGATCGTGAGAAGTTCATGTCCAAAGTTCGCTGATGCGGAATCTTGTCCCGGAAGCAACGGAAGGAAAAAGTAAAAAAGGCTGTCCAACAAGTTTTTTAATCCTTTTAGAATCGCGTATTCGGAAAAGCTCTCGAATAAGCAGTACAAATAAAAAAGGGCTGTCTAACAAGTTTCAGACAGCCCTTTTTTTGTTGTTATGCTCTTTAGCCCAGCAGCAAATGTTCGAGGAAAATAACCAGCATGCCCGCGAAATACCCGGCCAATGCCAGCAGCGTGATTTTACGCAGGTACCAGCCGAATTCGATCTTTTCCAGTCCCATCGCCACTACTCCTGCGGCCGATCCGATAATCAGCAGGCTGCCGCCCACGCCGGCGCAGAAAGTCAGCAGGTGCCAGAAGATACCGTCCTGTACGAACGCCTGCATATAAACCGGGTCGAGGCTCGAGGCCAGGGCTGCCGTATCGACGACGGGGTACATACCCATACAGGCAGCCACCAGCGGCACGTTGTCGATTACGGCCGACAGCAGACCGGTGATTCCGGCGATCGTATAGACTTCGTGTACGTTTTTGTCCAGGAAGTCGGCGAAGTCGGTCAGCAAACCGGCGCTCTGCAATGCTGCGACCGACATCAGAATACCCAGGAAGAAGAGGATCGTGGGCATATCGATATGTTTGAGTACTTTCGACACCCGGTTTTTGATAGATTCCTCCATGTTCTGTTTGTGGTCATAGACGAGCTCCGTGAAGACCCACAGCACACCCAACGATATCAGCATGCCCAGGTAGGGCGGCAGTCCCGTTACAGCCTTGAATATGGGCACGAACAGCAGCCCGCCGACACCGAGAACGAGAACGAAGTGGCTGAAGCGCGGGCCGACGAACGGCGGCAGCTTGGGCGCCGTGTCTAATTTTTCGGGATGCGCGTTTTCGTCGGGAATATAACGGCAGGCGATGGCCGTGGGAATGATTACCGATACCAGGGCCGGGAGGAACAGTTTGGCCACGAGCAGGCCCGAGGTGACGTTGCCCCGCATCCAGAGCATGATGGTCGTTACGTCGCCGATGGGCGAAAAGGCACCGCCGCTGTTGGCCGCGATGACGATAACGCTGGCGAAGATCCATCGTTCTTTCTGTCCGCTGATCATACGCCGCAGCAGCATGATCATAATGATCGTCGTGGTCATGTTGTCCAGCACGGCGGACATAAAGAAGGTGATGATCGATAGCAACCAGAGCAGTTTGCGTTTGTTGCGGGTTTTGATGTGGTCGGTGATGACGTGGAATCCTCCGTGCCGGTCGATCAGTTCGACGATGGTCATGGCGCCGATCAGGAAGAAGAGGATTTCGCTCGTATCGCCGAGTTGCTCGATCAGTTGCGTGCCGATCTGGGCGTCGTTGCCCAGCAGACTCAATACCGTCCATAACGCACCGCACATCAGCAGGGCGATCGCGGCCTTGTCGATGCGTAGTTTGTGTTCGAGCGCGATGCAGAGGTACCCGAACACAAAAATCAGAATCATGGTTATAATCATATCTTACTGCATTGAATTATCGATTTTATCGATGGAGTCGGAGCGCCGCAATCCCTGTGCCGTAGTGGGTGAGTCCGGTGATTCGGGCCTTTATTTTTCACTTTTTTCGTGGAAATTTTTCGCAGGCTTACCATTCGCGGAGGATTTTTTTTGAAATTTCGATTCTTTGCCGTACCTTTGCACCTGCTTTCGAGCATCGGATTGAACTATGGTGTAATGGTAACACAGCAGATTTTGGTTCTGTCGTTCCTGGTTCGAGTCCAGGTAGTTCAACACTGTCGTTCGTAGCCGAAGTCGCTGCGACGGGAAAGGCCGGATTTCAAAATCCGGCCTTTTTGTTTTCGTGCATGGCACAAGCGGCGAATAGGCGCGTCGGATCCGATGTTTCAAACGCTTGATAATAAAGTATATAATCATCTTTGTTTTTGTTGGCGCATCCTTTTCTCATCGGGTTGCCGCTTTCGAAAGACGTTGTTGGGCGTGCCGTCGGATCATCGTATTTTTCCGAAAAGGTTTCTGCTTTTGCCTCTGCCGGGGTGGGCAGCACTTTCCTTTTCATTTAATCGCCCGTTACCACAATCGGGCCGGGCGACCGACAGACATCGGCAGCGCCATTTCCGGGAGCGGTGCGACTGACGGTATAGCTGCTTTTGTTTTTCCTTTGTTTCCCCGGATTTTGGAGAACCGGACCGTTCTCGGGTTTCGTCGTAGCCGTTATTGTCCGAGGGCCTGACGCCAACGCCTTTGCCAGCTGGTCGGGACAGGATGTTCCCCGGCCTTTGCAGTCGATGCCTTCGAGACGTGCGATCACGTCGGCAGCCTGCATCCCGCGCGTCAGCAGACCTATTCCCTGGGTATTCCCGTGACATCCGCCTTCGAAGCGGACGCTTTTGACGATATCTCCCTCCAATTCGATTTCGATGGATTTCGAACAGGTACCTTGTGTCTTATAAGTGAATTTCTTTGCCATTTCGAAAGAATTTCGTACGCAAATATACGAATAAATGGATATTTTCAGCGTCCGATGTGTCGGCGTGTGTGTTTCCGTGCGTACCGGGAATCCATGGCTTTTGCGTATTCGAATCCGTCCCTCTTCTCTTGAGCCTCTTATTTTCGGTTTTTTGATTCTGGCCGGCCGGTTTGGTTTTGCTATTTATTTCGGGCGACGACCGGATAATCGTATGTAAAACTCCCCTTCCCGATCACGGGAAGGGGAGTTCTCTTGTCTCAGTACTTTTTTATTTCTGCTGTTGCTGCTGCAGGTCGCTCGTGTCGGCGACGACCATGTTTTTGTCGATGCGGAGCGTGACGTTGCCGTCCACTTCGATCAGGAGGGTCGTCTCCTTGATCTCTTTCACTACGCCGTAAATACCGCCGGCCGTGATGATCTTGTCGCCTTTCTTAAGGCCGGCCCGGAATTGAGCCATCTGCTTGCGTCGCTTCGATTCGGGGCGCCACATGAAGAAATACAGAACCAGAATCATCAGGCCGAGCATGATGAAGAGCGAATAGCCGCCGCCAGCCTGCGGTGCAGGTGCTGTCGCTTGAAGTAAGTTAATCATAGTTTTCTATTAATATTAATGTTTAGTCTTTTCTTTGGATCGGGACGAGCCGGGACAGGCGACGTGCCGAACTTAATTCTCGTTTTTTCTTCCGGACAGGACGCTTCCATCTGATCCTCGGCTGTTTCGATCATCGGTTGCTCTCATCTTTTCGGACCGGTAGCCTGTCTTTTGCAAAGATTGCCGAACTGCCTCCTGTTCCTGCAAAGATAGTGAAAGCCGAGAAGAAAACGGGAGCTTGCTCGCAGTTTTCCGAGGCGTATCCTATCTTCTGCAAAGATAGTCAAAGCCGGGTGTCGCACCAAATTATTCGAACGCTGGCGGCAGGTTCTGCCCGAACCGGTTCTTCCCGATCGAAACTCGCACGTACCGGGGATTCCTTCGAATATATCGGGGGATCCGTATTTCGGTTGCCTCCGTCGGATTTTCCGGTAAATATAGTTAAAATTTGCAGGAGTCGCAGCCGTTCGGCGCTCCTTTCCTGCGAATTAACAATTTCTTAATCGACAACGGCTTCGATGTAAATCCGTAACGGCTCCTCCGATCCCGACGCATAGAGTTTCAACAGTTTCATCTGCCAGCCGTGCTCGCCCCGCGAGTCGAACCGGACGCTGAACGGGATTTCCTCGCCCGGCTTCAGGGGCCGTCGGTCGAATTCCGGGGTGACACATTCGCACGAAACCTCGTAGCGGGTCACTACCCATGTCCGGGACGAAGTATTTTGCAGCCGAAACCGTTTGATGCCTGTTTCGCCGGAGTGGAGCCGTCCGAAACGGATCGTGTCCGAAGTACCTTCGGTGAGCGTTTCATCCGATATTTCGAGTGTCGGCCCACTCTGGACACTGCTCGTCCGGCGGGACTGACAGCCGATGACGAGGGCTACCAGCAATATGCAGAAAATGTGCCGCATCATATCAGTCCCCGTCCGGTTTTTTTGAGTTTTCCCTCTTCGGTCAGCGCTTCCACGATCTTATCCAATACGCCGTTGATAAAGGTGCTGCTGCCGGGCGTAGAGTAGAACTTGGCGATGTCGATGTATTCGTCGAGGGTTACTTTCACCGGAATCGAAGGAAAGGAAACCAGCTCGGTGATCGCCGTGGCCATAATCAGGTTATCCATGAAGACGATACGCTCCACGTCCCAGTTGCGCGTAAATTTTTCGATGTATTCCAGCCGCTCGTTGTAGTTGATGAGCGTCTTTTCGAACAGCGTTTTGACGAATTCGGCGTCCTCGTCGCTTTTGAATTCGGGCAGCATCTTCACGTCCGCGTGGGACTGGCGCATGTTGGAGATCGTGCGGATCACGAGCGTCAGAACGAATCCCAGGTCGTCGCTCCAGAGGATCGACTGCTCTTCCAGTACGTCGTCCAGCATGGGACAATCCTGCAACTCCTTTTCGAAGAAGGTGGCCAGAAGCGCTGCGTCGGCTTTGAACGAACTTTCCGAAGCGCTCATGTAAGCCTGGAAATAGTCCGTCGCCGCGAGTTGGTTGTAAAGTGTGCGGATGAGTTCGGGATATTTGCTCCAGCCGAGTTTACGGGCTGCCATTCGGTCATTCACCGTGTCGCTGTCGGCGATCATACGGATCACGGCGTTGTCGATGAAGCGGGTGTTGGGGTGGAGGTCTTCGTAGGTCGGCAACTTTTTCTGTTTGGCCAGCTCCTGACGTTGCTGGGCATAATGCGCCAGTTCGACCGGAAGGGTCATCATCTGGAAATAAAGGTCATAGGTCTTGTCGATCGAATTCATCATGTTCTTTTCCGACGCGATCATATTGTCCGAGTCGGATTTGAGATGCGCATATAGGGCCTTTATCGCCTTGATTCTAAGCTGTCTTCTACTTAACATATATTTTCAGAACTTTGCGGCAAACGGGATTACCTGCCGTTTGTCCGGTTTGCTTCGTGCCGGGAGGCGTGCGGGCTGCTTGTAAAACGAAGTCGCGTTTTGCCGGGCGCGATTCGCCCCGATACGAAAATTACCGGACAAAGGTAGGAAAAAAAGCGCTTGCCGCAACCTTTTTGCGCTCCTCGGACATAAATAATCTTATGCCGACTTTTTGGGCAGGAGTTGCCGCGCCGATTCGTTGTCGTGTCGGTTTTTCCTGCCGCAGAATGGATTCCGGGGTTGTTTGTTGCCCTTGTCCTGCCGTGCCCCTTTTTCCCCGGCAAAGTGCGAATAAATTCGTCTTTACTCTTTTACTCTCGGCTCATTCTTAATTTTTGTCCTTATTCGCTTGGGCAAAAGGCAGATAAATTTGCTTTTGTACCCGGCTTATTCGTAGCGTTGCATAAGATAGGATGCGATTCGGCAATCTTTGCGTGCAATCCCGCACGATTGCTCTCGCCTTTCCCTGTCTTTGACATAGCTTTAGATGGGATGCGCCGAGAGAAAACTGCGAACAAGTTCCCGTTTTCTCCCGGCTTTCACTATCTTTGTACCCTATGGAAGAGATAAGTCAGAAAGAAGGGGCTGCCGTTCGCCTGCCTTACGATGTGATCGTCGTCGGTGCGGGCGCTGCGGGTATGATGGCTGCGGGGACTGCCGCACGGAACGGACACAGGGTTCTGCTGCTGGAAAAGATGGAGAAATCGGGCCGCAAGGTGCGCATTACGGGTAAAGGCCGCTGCAACGTGACCAATGCCCGGCCGCCTGAGGAGTTCGCCGGACAGGTGCGTACCAATGCCGAGTTTTTTTCGACCGCTTTCGCCGAGTTCAACAACAGGGCTACGATCAGATTCTTCGAGCGGCTGGGCGTGAAGCTCGATGTCGAACGCGGCGAGCGGGTGTTTCCTCGAAGCGGCAAGGCGTGGGATATTGCCAACGCACTGCTGGAATATTGCGTGGACAACGGCGTGAAGATCGTTTATGATACCCGTGTGACCGAAATAATGACGCTCAACGGTCGGGTTTTCGGCGTGCGGTACCGCAATAAGCGGGGATTCGAGCGCAAGGAGGAGTGTCCGCGCGTTATCGTCGCCACGGGCGGCGTTTCCTATCCCGCTACGGGTTCGACCGGCGACGGCTACGTCTTTGCGGCCGATACGGGGCATGCGGTCGAACCGGTGCGGCCGTCGCTTACGCCGCTGGTGTCGTCCTGTCTCTGGATCAAAAATATGAACGGACTGTTGCTCCGGAATGTCCGTGCGACGCTCTGCATCGACGGTGAAGCCGTGCGCGAAGAGTTCGGCGAGCTGGGTTTCTCCGAGCGCGGCATCGAAGGCGCTGTGGCGCTCCGCATGAGCCGGGACGCGGTGGACGCCCTGATCGACGGCAAGGGTGTCGGACTGATGGTCGATCTGAAACCGGGGCTGACCGAGGAGATGTTGCGCGAGCGCATCGCCCGTGAGATGGCGGAGATGGGGCCCGAGGAGTTCTTCTCCGAACTGCTCCGCAAGCTCGTTCCGAAGGCGCTGGTCATTCCTCTTTCTGAAGAGGTCGGCGCCCATTCTAAAAATTATATCCGCAAGATTACGCCCGAGCAGATCGAACGGTTGGTTAAGCTCCTCAAGGGGATGGTTTTTCCGATTTCGGACTATGCGCCTTTCGAATATGCCGTCGTTACTGCGGGCGGCGTGAGCTGCGAGGATGTGAACCGCTATACGATGGAATCGCTCAAGGTCAAAGGACTCTATTTCGCCGGCGAGGTGCTCGATCTGGATGCCAACACCGGCGGGTATAATTTACAGATCGCTTTTTCGACCGGTCGTCTGGCCGGTATGCTCAAACAGTGAAACGGACCGGACGCAATCTACGCCGCCGCCTTCGCGGTATTTCCCGGCTGACCGACCGGCTCTCCCGGGCCCGTCATTTCCGGGGGCACGGCGTGCACTCGCCATTCGTTTACGGACTTGTGCGCGAAGCGTTTATGTTTCATAGACTGCGCGACGGAGAGCACTGCCTTTACGATGCCCTGCGTCGGGTCGGAATCTTTCACCGGCGGGCGGTGCAGTTGCAGAACGCCTTTCTCTATTGCGGCTACCGGACGTTTGCGATATGTGAAGGCAAAGCCGAACCTGTTCGGACTTTGCCGGATGCAGAGTTTGAAAAAGGCAATTCGACGTTTGTGATCGACGAGGGCAGAGGTTGTTTGCAGGTTACGCCGGGGAGGGAAAACGAGGCGAAAAATTCGACTTTTGGCCTGAATTGTGCGGGTCCGTACGACATGGTGATCCTGACCCGGAATTTTCCGGCGGAGGATTTGCCTGCTGCTGCGGCTCGGGCTGCCCGGACAGGAGCGACGCTCTGTGTGATGAATCCCTATCACGGTAGCGCACGCGGCGAAGCGTGTCGTCGGATCGTTCGGGAGCATCGTTCGACGACGGTCGATAACCGGGGCTATTTGCTGGTATTCAACAATCATTTGCCGAAACAACATTTCAAGTTATGAAGATATATACGAAAACAGGCGACCAGGGAACCACTTCGCTGGTCGGGGGGGAACGGGTGTTCAAGACCGACGAACGGGTGGAGGCCTACGGCTCGGTGGACGAATTGACCGCTTTCGTTGCCCTGCTTACGGACCATTTGCGGGGAGATGTGGGGTTGGAGCCCCGTGTTTGGGAGCTCGCACGCATTGCCTCCCAGTTGATGACTGTTGCTGCTACGCTGGCTGTGGGCGAAGGCGGAGCGGACAAGGTGAAAGGAATCGACGCCGAGGCTGTGAAGTTTCTCGAAGAGGCGATCGACCGTATGCAGGCTTCCGTGAAGCCGATTACCAAGTTCACTATTCCGGGCGGACATCGTGTCGTTTCGCTGTGTCATGTCTGCCGCACGGTTTGCCGTCGAGCAGAACGGGCGGCGCTTCGGGCCGATGCGAAGTATGGCGTCGCACCGGAGGTACTGATGTACCTCAACCGGCTGTCGGACTATTTCTATCTGCTGGGCCGCACGCTGACCGAATATTTCAGCGTGGAGGAAACCCTGTGGATTCCGTGACGGGATTTTATCGGTTTTTTTCGGAATTTCGTACGATCTGCCGAGGAGTTTTTTTTTTCGTGTGCCGTAAGGACCCGACTCGGCCGATGCGTTTGAAATGCCGTTGAGAAAGACGCGTCGGAAACGATCCGGCGGAGGCAGTGGCGGTGTGCGGATAACGGCAGTCGAATTCCTGAATTCGTGATGCGGACAGGGGCTGTCGATACATGGCCGCTTTCGATGCGATTCGGAAATAATCGTGTGCGGTTGCGGATCCGCCGAACATTGTCGGTCTTTGCGAAACCGCTCTTTCGGTCGAGGCCGGAATGTGCGGATCGTTTCCTATCGCTATGTTTGTTCAAAAAAAATGGCAGAAGAAATTTTTATTCTTTTGATTTGTATTTCTCGCAGGATTTTATATATTCGCAACCTAATAATAAGGAAGCTGTATGTCAGCCTGGACTTATTGTCTTGTGAGTTAATGATTTAAATTATTGCAGTTATGTATTGGACACTTGAGTTGGCATCGAAACTGGAGGATGCTCCCTGGCCGGCAACCAAAGATGAATTGATCGACTATGCCGTTCGCTCGGGCCTGCCGTTGGAAGTGCTCGAGAATTTGCAGGAGATCGAAGACGAGGGAGATATTTACGAATCGATCGAGGATATTTGGCCGGATTATCCTTCGAAGGATGATTTTCTCTTCAACGAGGAAGAATATTAATTGTTCGCAAATCGGGTTGTTATACTAACCTGAAGCAGTCCGAGAGGGCTGCTTTTTTGTATGGAATTAGATCGTACCGGATTCAAATTGACGATTGTTTTCCAATTTTTTATTTAAATTTGTATTGTTTGTATTGCTTTTCACGAAGCGAAGTAGAAAATTATGGGACCTACATTTGTAGAATATTCGCACCCAGACGTTTTTTGAAAAATTCGTTTGATGATAATATCTAATTGTATAACGTAATTTACAAAAACTATATCATAAGATATGAAAATCGATGCTAAAGTTCAGTCTATATCTAAATTGAAGGATTATTTCTTTTTAGTGCCTGATTATCAACGAGAATATGTTTGGAAACCCGATGACGAGGTCGAGCAGTTTTTGATCGATATTGAAAATGAATATAGTCCCGATGCAAAAGAGCAGCGTAATTATTTTTTAGGATCTATCATCATTGTCAATAATGATAGATGTTTCGATGTCGTGGACGGACAACAGCGTTTGACAACTATTATGTTGTCTTTGTGTGTTTTCCGAGATTTATTAAAAAAGGAGACATTGAACAGCGCTCAGAAAAATTATTTACAGATTATAGAAAATCTACTTTATAACTTTGATATTGAATCGGGAGAGACCCGTGTACGCTTAGAATTGCAGTATGAAGAGAGTCATGATTATTTGACAGCCTTGATACAGGAGCAACCTTACAATGGAGTGCGATCCCCATCTATAGAGCGAATGCAGGATGCCTATACGAAAATACTTCGACACTTTCAATTATATGCCGGGATTGATGAGTTGATAGATTTTGCGAAATATTGCTTGACAAAGATAGAACTCGTTGTAATCGAATCTCAAGATTTGAGTAGTGCATTGAAAATTTTCGAGACGATCAATCAGCGAGGGGCGGGATTGAATGCTATGGATTTGGTCAAAAATTTGCTGTTTAGTAATACCAAAGAGTCGGATTTTGCCAAGATAAAAGATATATGGAGGGAGATTATTCAAAATCTTCAGGAATGTTCTGAAGATCAAAAACCCCTACGATTTTTGCGATATTTTCTGAGTGCCCGATATTATAATGGTATCTTGCGAGAAGATGATATTTATAAATGGATTATATCTTCTGAAGGGAAACAGGCTACGCAATATGAAAAGCATCCGGTAGACTTTGCAAAGGAGATACGCTGTATGTCCAAACGGTATTCAGAACTTGTAAATGCCACTGAATTACAGCGGGATGGGTGCTTGTATCCTCACGTGACAAATATAGGCTTTATTAATAAATACAAATCCAGACAGCATTTGATCCTGTTATTGTCTTTGGGAAGCAATGCGGATGTGCCGGCAATCGAATATTTGGCCAAACAAATAGAGAGTTTTTTCTTTTTCAGCTCGACCCTCAGGATCCAAGCCAAGACGAATGAATCCTTGTTTGTCCAATGGGCGGAGAAATTACGTAATCTTACGACGATAGATGAAATTGCCTGCGTGATAGAGAAAACGATGTTACCTTATTTGCTGGATAAGGTAGGGGTATTTAAAGCCGAATTCATAACTTTGAGTCATGGGGTTTATAATCCCTTGTATCGGTTGCGCTATGTATTGGGGAAGATAGAAAATACGGTGTTGGAAAAATTGCACAGCCCGGTCTGTGGACATCAATTTTATAATGATTTGCAAATAGAACATATTTTACCTCAATCACCGAAAAATGGAAGTATTCCACTGGAGTTTTTGTCCGAGGAGGAGTATTACTCCTATGTGTATCGATTGGGTAATGTCACGTTGATCGAAAGCATGATTAATCAGGCCGTGAATAATTATAATGATTTATCGACAGATCAATGGTTTTATGACAAGCAGTCGGAGTATGGCAAATCGTCTGTTTGTCTGACGAAATTACTCGATAGTAAATTTTATATCGGAGTAAATACAGCCTTGAATCGATTCAAAAATGATTTCCAATACAATTTTACCGGTTGGAACAAGTCGTCTGTTGAGGCGAGGCAAAAAATATTATTGGAGTTGGTGTTCGATACGTGGAGAATTAACGATTTAAGATTGGATCGGGTAAAATGAACTTAAAATGGATGAGGATTCCGGCTGCTGCTTATAATGGTTTTTTCCGGATTGCCGGCGGATGTCGATCCGGCCGGAATCATTTATTTGTGTTGCTTTTCCGCGATATAGAACAGGTCGAAGCAGTCGTCCGCTACCGGTCCGATGCGGTAGTCTTCCATGGTGATCGAACGGGTCAGGGAGTCGTTGTCCCGGAGTAGGCGTCGGCGGTTGAGGCGGTTGAGCAGGTCGTAGGGGAGTTGCAGCATCCACCGGGGCAGCCGGTGTTGTAGGTCGAGCACGTCGAAACGGGTGATGCGCCGAACGCCTTGGCGGTTTTTTTCGTAGTATTCCATGATCCGTTCGTTGCCGAAAACACCGAGGGCCTCCACCGACGCAAAGGCGCTGCCGAGCAGGTTGCGGAGTTGGTCGGGATTGTATTCCCTGACGTGCCAGGGGTTGCGTGTCAGCGACATACGGATATTGGGGGTGGTCAGGATGAACTTGCCGCCCGGACGCAGTACGCGGTGCACTTCCCGCACCAGTTCCATGTCGTGTTTGATGTGTTCGATCACCTGAAAGGAGATGACGTAATCGAAACTGCCCGATGGCAGGTCGAGAGGGGGAACTACGGCTTGCCGCATCTCCACGTGCGGGAACGGAGGCCGTTCGCCCGCAGGTTCGATTTTGTCGAGCGTGAGAAAGCTGGAGGCGTGGGGGGCGACTATTTCGATGCCGTAACCCGCGCCCGTACCTATTTCGAGTACGTCGCCGCTGATTCGCCGCGCCGCCTCGTGATAGGCCAGTTGCGAACGTTGGAATACGTAGTTGTCCGATATGTCGCGCGATACGCGTTCCGCCGTGAGTATTTTAGCCATTGTGCCCGGTCAGTTTTACACCGTTCTGCGTGATTTCCACCGCACCCCGCTTGAGGAGCATGCCCAGCGAGCGTTTGAACACTTTCTTGCTCATCTGCGTCCGTGCAGCGATTTCCGCCGGGTCGCTGTCGTCGTTCAGGGGAAGTGAACCGCCGTTTTCGCGGATCATCGAAAGCAGCGTTTCCGCCGAATGGCGCACTTCGGCGACTCCCTGCTGTTGCAGGCTGACGTCGATGCGGTTGTCTTCCGTGATGCGTGTCACGTATCCCTTCAGACGGTCGCCTACACCGATGCGGCGGAAGAGCTGATTGCGGTAGATCATGCCCCAGTGACGGTTGTTCACGATCACCCGATAGCCGATCGGGGATTCCGAAGCCACGAGCAGCGAAACCTCTTCGCGGGGCTTTACCGTGATAACGTCGTTATTGACGTAGCTTTTGAATTTCATGGTCGCCACGCAGCGCCCCGTTACCGAATCTACATACAGGTAAACCAGGCAGTTCCGTCCGGCCAACACGCCTCCCTGCTGGTTGCGGTTGGGCAGGAACAGGTCTTTGCCCGCGAGTCCCCAGTCGAGGAATGCGCCGTGCAGGTTCTTGTCCACTACGCGCAGGAATCCCGCTTCTCCTTCGCGCAGCTTCGGCGTTTCGGTCGTGGCGACCAATCGGTCTTCCGAATCGTGATAGACGAATACTTCGAGCGTATCGCCGACCTTGTTGGCCAGAGAAACATAACGGTTGGGCAGCAATACTTCGTTCTGTTCGTCGTCGATCAGATAGAGTCCGTAGTCCGAGATGCGGTTTACGGTGAGGGTTTGTGTGCGTCCTGCTTTGAGCATAATGGGTGTTTTATCTTGACAAAAGTACGTTTTATTTTTGCCGAAAGCAATTTTTGAGCGAAGTTCCTGGGGGCGGAGGGGTCGGTTCCGGAATATTTCGTCTTGTCGTGAGATGCGATGTGGTTCGGAATTGAATTTTCATTTGTACCAGACTTTTTGTATATTTGAAATATAAATGGGGAGCTGTATATGGTGTGATGTTTTCAAGTATATATTGGGGTTGTGGTTATTTCGTTAATCATAATGACTGCTTCACAACAATTAATATTTCAAGCCTGCTCCCCTCCTTGAATATATTACAGATTATTCAATAATTAAACAAACTATGATATTACTCTTGTTTATTATTTGTATAGTTAATCTTATAACATTCTATAATGTGGATTATAAATATTACAAAGAACACGGAGAGTGGAACGATCATTCTAATACATACGGTGGAACATTTAGAAATTTAACAGCAGCTTGTGTTACATTTGCAATAGCTGTTGCTCTTCTTCTTGACAAATATTTAGGATAATCGAACGAAAAGAAGCGAGTAGCGGGAAATTTTATTTTAGTAAAAAAACGAATGGCGATATGGAACTGAAAGTGGCTTTGTGTCAATTCGACATGGTGTGGGAAGATACGGCGGCCAATCTGCGGACGGCCGGGAGAATGGTTGCCGAAGCGGATGCCGATCTGGTGATTTTGCCCGAGATGTTCGCTACGGGATTCGTGACCGATCCCGGTCGGGTCGCGCAACCGATGTCGGGTGAAATCGTGCAGGAGATGACCCGCTGGGTCCGGACGACGGGCAAGGCCGTCGCTGGCAGTCTGATCGTCGAAGAGGAGGGGCGCTATTACAACCGCCTGCTTTTCATAAAACCTTCGGGCGAGCGGGTGCAGAGCGACAAGCGGCATCTCTTCTCCATCGGCGGCGAAGGAGCTAATTTTTGTCCGGGACGGGAGCGGGGCGTCGTCGAATACGGCGGCATTCGTTTCCTGCTTCAGGTTTGCTACGACCTGCGCTTTCCCGTATGGAGCCGCTGCCGGAACGATTACGACGCTATTATTTACGTTGCTTCGTGGCCTGCGGGCCGCCGTGACGTGTGGCGGACGTTGCTCCGGGCCCGGGCGATCGAGAACCAGGCTTACGTATTGGGGGTGAACCGTACGGGGGACGACCCCCGGCTGCATTATTCGGGCGATTCGGCCGTGATCGGCTGTAAGGGAGAAACCCTTGCCGAAGCGGGGGAAGGGGAGACGCTTTTGACCGCACGGCTCGATATGGACGAGCTGCGTCGTTTCCGCGAGAAATTTCCCGCTTGGCGCGATGCCGACGATTTCGATCTGAAGTGATCGGATGTTCCTCGATGATCGGCAGAACAATCGGTTGTTTCAGCGCTTTTGTTAAATTCGTTTCAGGGGGCGTTCGATCTCAATATTTTTTGCAGGACGAATTTTATCCCTTAATAATTAACCTAGAAAGTACGTGTCTATTTATCGTTAGGAGCCTTGCTCCTGTTCTTGGCTTCGCTGGGCTGTTCCGACAAAGCGGAAAACACCTCACCGGAAGCTCCGTCGGAAGAACAGCCCACACCGAAGCCCGAAAAACCGGAGTTCGTGGATAAGAACACAACGATGGAAGAGAATATCGGCGAAGAATATCCAGACTGTTATTACACTTATTTTCGAATGCAGAACGCCAGTCAGGAGAATGCGATTTTCTTCATTTCAACTAAAATGAGTGCGAGCGGTGATATGATTAGAATCGCCCCGGGAGAACAGGGGACATGGGGACAGATGATGGAGAAAATGTTGTGGATAGACGATAACGATGTGTTGGTGAAAAATCTGGATGCGTTGGGTTTTGTTCAGTTATATTTCAATGTGCCCCCAATAACGGAAGATAATTACCATGCCATTACCCCAGATGTAGATACGTGCGCTCAATACTCTTTCTTCGACCCTATGACCGAATCGCAACGCGGCACACCGCGCGATCAGTCGGCATGGGTGCTCGAAGAGTTCCCCGACCGCCCGAACGCCGTGCGCTGGACTTACCGGATTACCGACAAGGACTATAAGGAGGCCGTGCGTCAGACGCTTGAACGCTGGGCAGACCGGGATGAGGAATGATAAAGATGTCTTGCGGCGGTCCGCAGGACCTGAAAGACTGGCGCCCGGAATATTGATATTCCGGGCGCCGAAGTGTATGATTTCCGTTTTTCCGCCGTTACAAAAGGGAGCTAAAGATCCGTTTCGTCCCAGCCGAGGATCTTGCAGAAGTCGTACTCCTCGGGGTTGGACAGGTATTGGCGTGCCGCTTCGTAGTCGGGCGGGGTAATAGCCATCAGGATATTATCTACTACGGCTTTGAAGCGGTCGGACGAGATGTCCACCATGCGGGGCAGGATCTTGCCCGTCGCGGGGTCTTGCAGGTCTTTCAGGTAGAGGGGTTCGACGTTGCCGCAGCCGTCCACATAGACCATGCAGCCCGTCTTGCCTTCGCTGAAGAGCTTGTAAACGCCGATACCCAGCTCCGAGCAGTACGTCAGGTCGTATGCCACCGGCGTCTGCCCCCGGATTTCGTAACCCAACTCCACGGGGCGGGTCTGTACGTTGAGTTTCAGTTCCGCGAGCCGTTGGTCGAGCAGCATGCTGAAGAAACAGGCTTTCGACACTTTGCCCAGTTCGGGATGGCCGTGCGCGTCGTAGGTGAAGTGAATGCCGCACGAGGAGAGTTCTGCCTCGCTCAATTCGTGGAACACGCCTTCGGAGATGACCGCCGCGCCGTAGTCCATGCCGACGATCCGGCGCTTGACGATGGACGAAACCATCAGACGGATGATCTTGTCGATGGTGATCGGCGTTTTGTTGAACATTTCGGGAATGACGATCATCGGGTAGTGGCACGCCTCGCCGATACCGAAGGCCAGGTGTCCGGCGCTGCGGCCCATCGCCGACATGACGAACCAGTTGCCGCTGGTGCGGGCATCGACATAGACGGCCCGGGCGATCACCGCTCCCTTGTCTTTGGCCGATTCGTAGCCGAAGGTCGGTGCACAGTCGGGCAGCGGAAGGTCGTTGTCGATGGTTTTCGGGACGTGTATGTTAGCGATCGGATGACGCTTTTCTTCCAGAAATTTGGCCACGCGGTTGGCCGTCGATGCCGTGTCGTCGCCGCCGATGGTCACCAGCAGCTTGATGTTGTTCTCGGTGAAGAACTGCCAGTTGAAACGCTTCTCGAAATCTTCGTCCGAAGGTTTGAAGCGGCTCATGCGCAGGAACGAACCCGCGAGGTTGAAAATTTCGTCCGCTTTGAGGAAGGTGATGTTCTCCGTGGCGGGCGCTTCGCGGAAGAGCCCCGTGAAACCTTTGTGGAGTCCGATGACGCTGTATCCCTTCTGCAGGAAGGTTTTTGCCACGCTGCCCACTACCGTATTCATGCCCGGTGCCGGGCCGCCGCCCGTGAGAATGGCGATCGCTTCGTTTCGTTTGGTCATATCGTATCTGATTTTATAGCTCATTGACAGCATGAAATTAACGTGCCGAAAATACAATTATTTCGTTCGTACCGGAAAAAATATGGAGGCTTCCCGGGGGAGCCTCCATACGTTTTGGGGAGTAATGAAATGGATTACTCGATTACGGTGACGTTTATAGCTTGTTCGCCTTTAGCTCCGTTTCCAAGTTCGAAAGCGACTTTCTGTCCTTCGTTCAGCGTTTTGAAAGAATCGGATACGATGCCTGAAAAATGTACGAAGACCTCTTTGCCGTCTTCGCGGGTAATGAATCCGTAGCCTTTCTTGCTATCGAACCATTTAACTTGACCTGTCATAAATGAATATTGATTAAAAATGTATCAGCAAAGAAAGGTAAAAAGTGTTGATTCTCAAAATTTTTTCGCAATTATTTTTGCACGTTTTTTGTTCCTCGAAAAAATAGTTATATTTGTTCATCCGTATTATCTGTAAAAAGTTTGAAAGCTATGGGCAAGAAAGTAAAATGGGCGCTATTGACGATGCTGGGTTTTGCAACGGCTTGTTCGACAGTGAAGAACGCTCCTCAGGGAGGGCCGCAGGACCAGGCTCCGGATTCGGCCCGGGTCGAAAGACAGATCCGCCTGATGTACGGCGTGCGTCCTCCGGTACCTGTCGAGGAGGTCGAACGTCAGCAGGCCATCCGTGAGAAGACAGCCCGCAAGGAGGTTAAAAAGGCACAACGGGCCCGTGAGAAAGAGGCTCCGGCTTCCAAAAACGAATAATCGCCGATGACGGGACGAAAGCTCGGGTTGCGCAAGCGTATCGGGCTGCGCCTTTTTTCCGATCTTTATGCGGAGAAGATCGCCGAACACAAGTTGCGTACGCTCTTTTGGGAGTGTACGTTACGTTGTAATTTGGCTTGCCGTCACTGCGGCAGCGACTGTCGGGTCGATCCCGGCGTGCCGGATATGCCGTTGGCGGATTTCCTGAAGGTGCTCGATGAGGAGGTTACGCCCCACAACCGCCCGGAAGATGTTCTGTTGATCTTTTCCGGCGGAGAGGTGCTCGTGCGCAGCGATCTGGAGGAAGCCGGCCGGGAGGTTACCCGCCGGGGCTATGCCTGGGGGATGGTGACCAACGGTCTGGCGCTCGACGCCGACCGCTTGCGAAGTCTGATGGATGCGGGGTTGAGATCCATTTCGATCAGTTTCGACGGCTTTGAGGATGCTCATAACTACATCCGGCGCAATCCCCGCAGTTTCGAAAAGGCGCTCGACGCGATCCGGTTGATCGTGAGGGAGCCCCGGCTCACCTACGACGTGATTACATGCGTCACTTCGCCGATGGTCGCTCGACTCGAAGAGTTCAAGGAGCTGTTGATCGCCGAAGGAGTGAAATATTGGCGCATCTTCTCGATCTTCCCTGTCGGCCGGGCCAAGGACGATCCGACGCTCGCGGTTACCGACGCACAGTTCCGCGAGGTGCTGGAGTTCATAAAGCGTACCCGTAAGGAGGGACGCATCGACTTGAGTTACGCCTGCGAAGGCTTTCTGGGCGGTTACGAAGGCGAGGTGCGGGACGATTTCTACCAGTGCGCCGCCGGGGTTTCGGCTGCCTCGATCCGGGTGGACGGGGCGATTTCGGGCTGTACCTCCATCCGGGCCAATTTCCATCAGGGGAATATTTACCGGGACAGTTTCTGGGACGTGTGGCAGAATCGCTTCGACAAGTTCCGCGACCGCGAATGGGCCCGCAAAGGGGAGTGCGCCGATTGCAAGATGTGGCGTTTCTGTCTGGGCGGCGGTATGCACCTGCACGACGACCAGGAGCATCTGATGTACTGTCACTACAAGCGATTGCAATAGTCGGAAACACAATAGGAGAGAGACTGTCTAACAGGTCCCTGAAATTGAAAATCGTCCCTGTCAGGATCATTCCGACGGAGCATTAAAATCGGACTTGTTAAACAGCCTCTCTTTGCGTTATGTCCGGTGAGGCGGACGGTTTTTTCCGGTTCGGATGTTCCGGTCTTATTCGAGCTTATGTACGAAGCTCTTCACTTCCTTGCGTTCCCGGGGCAGCGTTTCCCGGGTGCGGAACGGCTCCGCCAGCCGGTCGGCCGGGCCGGGGTAGCCGAGCGTCATCATCGTTACAGGTTCGATCTTTTCCGTGTCGAGGCCCAGCAGCCGGGCGCAGGCTTCCACGTCGAAGCCGGCCATCTGATGCAGTTGCATTCCCATCGAGGCGGCTTGCAGGGCGATCGAGATGTTCGCGGCGCCCACATCGTGCATCCAGTGCCGGTTATAGACATCCGTCCCCGGGAAATTCTTGTATCCGCAGGAAACCAGCAACACCGGAGCATCGGGCGCCCAGGCTCGATTGCCTCCGGTGAGGCACTCCGCGAGCCGGGCATGAGCTTCCGGATATTCGCGAGTCGTATAGTAATATGCCCACTCCTGGGCATTGTTGCAGGAAGGAGCCCAGCGTGCCGCTTCGAACAGCAATGCCAGTTGTTCTTCATTGACGGGACGGGAGTCGTATGAGCGGGGGCTCCATCGTTCTTCGATGGTTTTTATCAGTTTCATATCGGTAAATCATAGAATGTGTTTGGGTAATCCGCAAATTTTGTGCCCCGTGCATTACTGGATTTCGGGAAGATGCTCCGCCGGTTCCGATAGACGGTCGATGCGCAGTCGGGCAGCCGCTGCGTTCGGTGGGTGGCTGTGAAAAACCTTGCCTGTAAGCTACAGTCCCGGTTTTGCCGAAAAGCCGGATGATATGGCGGTTTTCGGAAGAAGAGGGGCAGACCTGAAATTGAGAACTCCCTGATGAAACTCTTTGTGTCCGTGTGGCCTTTCGCCGACTACAACGGCAGTTTACGACGATAAAAATTCCCGTAAAGGAAAGATTACTCTGATTTTTCGAAGCCTCGGATTGCGTCGCTTTTCTCCACTTTCCCGATAGCAGCAACCCTTGGACGAAACGAAGAAAAGTCGTTCGCGAATGACTTTTTATCTTCATCCGCCTTTGTATAAACGAATTGCCGTTGGAAAATAAAAATAAGAATCTGGATTGCGTTGCTTCGCGACTTGTCAAATAGCTCCTTGATGGGAAATACACAAACAAAAGCTGTTCCGCAGGCAGTTTTTTATCGCTGTTCGTTTGCCGTGTGACATGTCGCTGTCCGGAAATGAAAAAAGGAATGTTTTCGTATCCCTTCTCTCGGTCGGGAAAACTGGATTGCGTCGCTCTGCTTCGCTTCCGGACGAGTCTCTTATTGGGTGTACAAAAATCAAGGACCCCGCTTGATAAAGCGGAATCCTTTTTTCTTGTACCCTTACTTTCGGCGATGAATAGCCGTCGTATGCCCATAGTAAAAAACCTTTGCCTTTTAAGGCAAAGGTTTTGATTTTTGTCGGGGAGACTGGATTCGAACCAGCGACCTCCAACTCCCGAAGCTGGCGCGCTAACCGGACTGCGCTACACCCCGAACAATATTTTTCACCGTAACTGATTTCCCTCTTTTTCGAGCCTCTACGCAAGAAGTCTTTTTCCGGAGGCTTCTTCGTCGGGGTAGCGGGATTCGAACCCACGACCCCCTGCTCCCAAAGCAGGTGCGCTAACCGGACTGCGCTACACCCCGTTCCCAATCCGGGGACCTCTTGCGAGGTGTGTCCCGCCGATTGCGGAAATCAGTGCGATTTCGGAGTGCAAATATAAGGTCTTTTTTGTTTATAACAAACTTTTCCGGCTAAAATTATCTTTTCGAAGAGAGATTCCTTTTTCCCGACTTCCGTTTCGGGACCTTTTCAGGCCGGATTTCGAATATCCGGTCGCGTGTGCCACGACGTACCGTCCGTTATCCCGGAACGTTTTGTTATTGCAAGCGAACCGCTTGCAGTCGGTTTCGAATTATTCCGAATGTCCTCCCCGTATCGCAGCGATGTGCCGTTCGTTTCGGATGACGGTTTTCCGTTTTTGGTATCATCTGCCCGGGCCGTCGTCGAACAGAAACCTGAAATCTTCGCGGGGCCGGGGCATATATACGTGGAATCCCAGTTCCTGCGCCGTGTGAAGATTTTCCGCATTGTCGTCGATGAAGAGCGTCGCTTCGGGGCGCATACCGCTCTTTTCGATCATTTTGCGGTAAATTTCGGGGGAGGGTTTCAATTCGTGCATTTCGTATGAAAGATAGGCTTTCTCGAAATAGTCGTCCAGTTGCAAACCTTCCTGGGTGAAGAGAACGTCTCGCACGAAAGGAAAAACCACGTCGTTGATGTTGGAGAGGGCATAGGTCCGGAATCCCCGTTCCCGCTGCGTGCGCACCATTTGCAGCTTGTAGCGGGGGATGCCGGCCAGGAAGGAGGTGAAGGCCCGGCGGATTTCATCGTCCGCGATGTCGCGTCCTGCGCTCCGACGCACGTAGTCGTAGAAGTCGTCGTTCGTCACGTCGCCCCGTTCCAACCGTCCGAGAAATCCTTTCGGATGGTACGAGTCGATCAAATCGTCGATTTCGGTGAATCCGATCTTGTGGAATTCCTCCACGCAGCGTGCTCTGTCGAGGTCGATCATCACGCCCCCGAGATCGAATACGATATTTTCGATTCCTTGCAGCATGTCGGTCTGTTTCGTAGTGTCGTTATGGCCTGTCGGCAATTATCCGGCCGAATGCACCGGGCAGGACCCGGCTTCGGGTTTCAGCGATGTTCTTCGTTGAAATTTCCGACGGATTTTTCCCGGTTGCAGGAGCTTTTCGGTGGCGGCCTTGTTCTTAGCACCGTTGTCCCGCTGTCGTGGTTTGTCCGTCCGACGTGCCCGTTACGTCGTTTGTTTGTTCGGTCTGTTTCCGGTTATTCGTTCGTTTGCAGCTCTTCCGGATGTGCTGTCGGGGTTTTTATCGTCGTAATTCCGGCCTCGGATTCGGTGATCGTAGTCTCGGCCTGGGTGGACTGCGTCGCTGTTGCCGTCGGAGCGGAAGGTTCGGGAGTCGCCGTTTCCTTCGCAGTTCCGGTTTGCGTGAGTTGTACCGCCGCCTGTTCCGGTACAGTCGCGAGGACTTCCGCCGTCGCGGAAGCCGATGTATCCGTTGTTTCCGTATCGCCTGCCGTATTGCCGTCCGTTACGTCGATGCTCTCTTCCTCCATACCGAGCTGGATGGCATAAATATCTTTTCCCGTGTAATCGCCGAGTTCCTGTGCCGGAATCGTCCGTACCGAGATCGCGGTGACGGGTATTCCCTGCGATCGGGTCAGGTATTCGACGATCGCGCTGTCGCGGCGGACGAGAATTTTTTCGAGCTGTCCGACGGCCTGGTCTCCGTAAAGCGTGAGGGCTTTCCGGCTGCCGGAGAGTTTGCTGCCGTCGATGCCGCGCAGGGCGAGCAGCGAGTCGGCGAAGCGCATCACTTCGTCCGATTTGAGCTTGGTCTCCTGGATTCGCTCGAAGTCGATCATCGACAGCCGCTCGCCCGCCGGAAGGGTCGAGTTGTAGCAGGCCATTTTGAGATTCAGTTCTGCCAGCCGTCCGACGGCCTTGCTGCGGTTGATCCGCTGCGCGAGGCCTATCTGCATTTCGGGCTTGTCGCGCAGTATGTCGGCCACCTTATCCAGCGTGGCGTATTGATCCGTATTGAGGGAGAATTGCAGCGGATCGACCTCGATGCGGTCGAGATTGTCGCCTCCGCCCGTCAGGAACGAGAAGGGTGCCGTCACGACTTTCAGCAGAACGTTGCCCAGCGCCTTCATCACGATCTTGCGGTAGGAGAATTCCGGGGAGTCGAGGTTGCCTTTCACCGGCAGGTCGATCTTGACGTGTCCTTTGCGGTCTTTGAGAATGTAAAGTCCCAGCTTGAGCGGAATCTTGAATTCAGGCTCCAGGTCCTTGCGTTTCTTGTCGACCTCGCATTGAAATATGTCGAGGTGGTTCGTGCCGTTGAGAAAACGGTCAGCGATGATGTTTTGGCTGCGGAACGTGAGGTTGCCGCCCGTGAGCGGGTAGGCCGTGAAATGTTCGCAGTAGGGGGTGAAATCCTTGAGGTTGATGTTCGACAGAGCGACCATGAGGTTGTGGTTGTCGAGGTTCTGAAGCGAGCCTTTCCAACGGATATGGCCCGATCCCGTGCGTTGCAATTTGGCGTCGAGCGTCAGTTCGTTCTGTTTGCTGAAATCGATGTCGCGGCTCGACAGCCGGATGTCCGAAATGAGGTATCGGAACGGTTTTTCGAACGTGTTGTCCGTGAAGGCGATCTCTCCCTTGTCCAGAAGCAGTTCGCCGACGGTGAAATTGAGCTGCGTCGTGGCCGGTTCTTCGCGTTCGATGGTTACGGTCGTTTCACCGTCGATGGTCGCTTCCGTTTCCGTCGGACGCTCTTCGGGAGCTTTGATCAGAGCGAGCAGGTTGTTGCCGCCGCCCCGGTAGATTTCGAACTGGGTGCGGATGCCGGCGGCATAGATTCGGCGAATATCGTACTGCATCGTGCCCAGATTGCCGTCCCGCAGGTCGAAATTGAGCGTATCGACGTCGATGATCCGGTTGTCGCGGCTGTCGCGCAGTTTCAGCCCCGATGCGGCCGCTATGCCGTACGTGCGCAGGTCGAGCAGGTGGTTGGCGTTGCCTTTCACATGCAGGTCGAGCGTGACGAGGCCCTCTACCGAGCCGATGTCGATCACCTGATTGAAATAGGCCGCCGTGCCTGCCAGCGAGAGGTTCGAAAGCAGCAGGCTGAGGTCGTAGTCGGCCGTCGCCTGGTCGTATTCCAGCGAGGTGCGGAGCGAACCGCCCCGTGAGAAGTTGAACACGATGCCCATGTCCGTCCGTTCGTGTCCGGAGAGGTGCAGTCCCGGTACGTCGATGTCGAGCTCGTTGAAGCCCCACGTGACGTTACGCTGCATGTCCTTGTAAGTCAGCTCGCCGTTGTGTATCTTGATGTCGTCGATATCGACTGTCCAGGGGTTCGACGGGGCCTTTTCGACCGTGTCCGCAGGGGTCAGGAATCGGGTCAGCAGGTCGTCGAAATTGAAGCTGGTGCCATCCTGATAGACGTTCAGGTAGGGTTTGTCGATCAGTACGGCGTCGATGTGTATCCGCTGACGCAGCAGGGGCAGCAGGTGTATTCGAGTATAGAAATTTCCCAGCGATGCGAATGTCGTCGAGTCGTCCGGTTCGAGCATGGCGATCTGGTCGATTCGGAGTTTGCCGTTGAGTACGTTGAACCGCAGTTTCTCGATGGTTATTTGCCGGCCGACGAGTTCCTTGCTGTGTTTTTCAAGGTAGTTTTTCGCGATAGGAGGCAACAGCAGAATCGTCGTCACGACGAGTACTGCGATGATGCCGAGGGTGACGAGCAGAATCTTGATCCATTTTTTCATGGCCGTCTATCTTCTTTTTTATCGGGTTCTGTGTGTTAGCGTTGAAGCTTCATCGTGTACTTGCGGGCAACCCGGAGTACGCACATCGGCATCAGACGGCAGAAGGGTATGAAAAGCCGGTTCCACCAGCCGGGTACGCAGCAACGGCGTCCTCGCCAGAGGGCTTTCAAGGCTCGCCGGGCACAACTGTCCGGTGTGATGAGCACACCCAGCCGCAGCCCGATGCGCTGCCAGCGGGGCGGCAGTCCGTAGAGGTCGGTGGCCACACCTGCCGGGCAGACGGCCGTGACACGGATGTTCTGTTCGCGCACCTCCTTGGCGAAAGCTACCGAAAAACCACGCAGGTAGGATTTGCTGGCGCTGTACAGCGCCAGTCCCGGCCAGGGCATCCAGAGCGAATAGGAGGCCATGTTGAGGATATGTCCTCCACAGCCCCGGCGGGACATTTCGGCGCCGAACAGCCGACAGGTCAGGGTCGTGGTCAGGGCATGGAGGCAGAGGATTCTTTCGATCCGCTCGACGGGTGTTTGCAGAATGTCGCGGAACGAGAAAGCTCCGGCGTTATTGACCAGGACATCGACTTCACGGCCGAGAGCCTGTACCCGCTCGAAAAGTTCGTGTGCGGCTTCGGGTCGTGCCAGGTCGATCGGGATGACCTCTACCGCCAATCCGTATTGTTCGTGGAGTTCTTCGGCTGCGGCTTCCAGTTTCGCCGGATCGAGTCCTGCGAGGATCAGCCGGTATCCGAGTTCGGCCAGCCGCCTGGCCATGCAGCGCCCGATGCCGCTGCCGGCACCCGTCACCAGAGCGGTCCGGCTCCCTTTTTCGATCGTTCCCTTGCGTGTCATTACGGTAGTTTTGCCAGTTCCTCCCGGATTTTTCGGGGCAGGTCGCCGCAATGTTTGCAGCATTTCATATCGACCGAATACATGCGGGCGATGCAGTAGTTGCGGTGGTCGCACTCGCTGCGGGTCGCCGCATCGCCTTCGCGCAGCTTGTTCACGAAAGCCGGGTCGTTCACGAGCGCCCGAGCCATCTGCACCAGTTCGAACCCGCTGTCCAGAGCCCGCTCGATTCCTTCGCGGCTCACCAGACCTCCCACGTAAATTAGCGGCAGTTGCAGCGCTTCGCGGAATTTTTTGGCATCCTCCAGGAAGTAGCACTCCGAGAAGGGGAACTGCCGGATCATGAAGGGGCCGCAGTAGCGGATGAAGGCCCGCAACCAGAGGGGCGAGTAGTAGCTCATGGTGTAGATCGGAATCAGACCCCGCATCACGGCCATCGGCGCCTTGCTTACGAAACCGCCCGAGAGAACGATGCCATTGACCTTCCAGCGCTCGATTTCGCGGGCGATCTCGATGCTCTCCGGAATCTCGATGCCGCCCTTGAATCCGTCGTACATGTTGTGCTTGACGAGTACCGAGGTGCCCGTCGCAGCGGCGGCGTTCATCACCTCCTCGAGGCACATGCGCATGAAGCGCATCCGGTTGTCGAGCGAGCCGCCGTATTCGTCGCGGCGGTGGTTGGTATAGGGCGAGAGGAACTGCGAGATGAGGTAGCCGTGCCCGGCGTGCACCTCGACGCAGTCGAAACCGGCGGCATGAGCTGTTCGCACGGCCTTGCCGAAGTCTTTGGAAACCTGCATTATTTCGTCCCGGCGCATTTTGCGGACGGGGGTGTAGGCGTATAGGTTGAATCCGCTCGAAGCCCCGATGGGAATCTGTCCGGCGGTCGAGTAGTGGGTCATGTTGCCGCAGTGACCGATCTGGATCGAAGCGGCGGCGCCTTCCTTGTGGATGGCGTCGGTGATGTCGCGTAGCGCCGGGACGATCTCCGGGCGCAGCCAAAGTTGGCTCTTGAACGAGAGCCCGCTGCGGCAGACGGCAGCGTAGGCCAGCGTGGTCATGCCGATACCGCCCCGGGCGACGCTCACGTGGTAGTCCTTGAGCTGCTGCGTGGGGCTGAAGTCTTTGCCCATCGATTCGAAGGCTGCCGAACGGATGGTGCGGTTGCGGAGCGTAACCTGCCCCAGACGATAGGGCGTGAAGAGTACGGAATCCTGCAAATTACTCATAATTGGAAACTTAATAGATGAAAGGTATGATCCTCTTTCGGTGCAGGGAGGTGAACTCCTGCCCGAACTCTTTTTCATATCGTTTGTAAAGCGAAGCTGCGCGGGGGGCGAGGTTGGCGAAGGTCCACCAGGCGAACACTGCCCCGGCCCATGACCACGAAGCGATGGCGAAGCCCACCCATTCGGTCAGCTCTCCGAAATAGTTGGCCGACGAAACGTAGCGGAACATACCGCCCCGGGGAATGTAATGGCGTGTATCGCCCGGCTTGCGCAGATGGCGGATGATGTAGTCGGAATGGAGGTTGATGACCATGCCTGCGACGAAAAGCGCGGCTCCGATGTAAAAATAGGGTTTGGAGAACCAGCCTTCGTAATAGTCGGCAGGAGAGATGTAGAAGATCCAGCCGCCTTGCATCAGGGCGTTGAGCGTATTGAAGAGCATGCCCATTCCCACGATACCGGCCGGCATTTTCGAATTGCCCCGGATCAGCAGCGGAAAGATGAACGCCCGTTGCAGGTAGTGTCCCTGGAACAGGATCAGCAGGGCCAGCGGCGCCGCTTCCCACGTGCGGTCGGAGAGGAGCCAGAGAACGGTCATGGCGATGAATACCGGACACTCCATCAGCACCCAGCCGATCCGGTTCGGGATCGGGAAGCCGTATTTACGGTTGAAGAGATAGCCGTATCCGGCCTCGAAATAATGGAGTGCGATGTAAACCGCCAAGGCCAGCAGGGCCATGACGATCAAAAAAATGTTAAAATATGCTGCCATGCCGCAAAAGTTTTTACCTATTTTGTAAAGGGTGGATAAAAATTATTACAAAGGTAGTGAAAATGAGAACAGAATAAAACAAATGAGTTCGTTTTTTTTATGCCGGAGGCTCCCTGTCTTCTGCGGGGGCGATAAAAACGGGAACAGAGTCCGACCGGTGCGTCCGGCGGCTTTGCCGAGTGCGTCCGACCTTTTCGAAAGTATGTTTCCGGGTTGTTGAATTTCGTTATTTCGGGGTTTTATCTGCGAATGTGCCGGATGTCTTCTGAAAATGTTTGGAGGCGGGATTGCCTCCTGGCATAGTTTGTGTCATTCTTCTGTTACGAACCAAAATAATTATAGCGTATGAACCAGAAACGAAACAATGATGAACTGCTGACGACAGTTTTCGGATCGAAAGAAGTGCTCGAGCCTGCTCCCACCGATGTGATCCCCCAGGGAATGATGCGCCCGGAAATTGCATATCAGATCGTCAAAGACGAAACTTATCCCCAGACTCAGCCCCGGTTGAATCTGGCGACGTTCGTGACTACCTACATGGACGAATACGCTACCCGACTTATGAATGAAGCAATCAGTGTAAACTATATCGACGAAACGGAGTATCCCCGCATTGCCGTTATGAATGGACGCTGTATCAACATGATCGCCAATCTTTGGAATACTCCGGAGAAGGCGCAGTGGAAGGCAGGCGCCCTCGGTATCGGCTCTTCGGAGGCATGTATGTTGGGCGGTGTGGCCGCGTGGCTGCGCTGGCGCAAGCGTCGCCAGGCTGCGGGCAAACCGTTCGACAAACCGAATCTGGTGATGAGCGCCGGTTTCCAGGTGGTGTGGGAGAAGTTCTGCCAGCTTTGGCAAATCGAACTGCGAACCGTGCCTCTGACGCTGAAGAACCCGACGCTCGATCCCGAGCAGGCGCTCGCCATGTGCGACGAGAACACGATCTGTATCGTACCGATTCAGGGCGTTACCTGGACGGGTCTGAACGATGATGTCGAGGCGCTCGACAAGGCGCTCGATGCTTACAACAAGAAGACCGGCTTCGAAATTCCGATCCACGTGGACGCCGCTTCCGGCGGTTTCATCCTGCCGTTCCTGAATCCCGAGGTGAAATGGGACTTCCGCCTGAAGTGGGTGCTCTCGATCTCTACGTCGGGTCACAAGTACGGCCTGGTGTATCCGGGCCTGGGTTGGGTAGTTTGGAAGGACAAGAAATACCTGCCCGATGAGATGTCGTTCAGCGTCAATTACCTGGGCGCGAATATCACGCAGGTCGGTCTGAACTTCTCGCGTCCGGCGGCCCAGGTGCTGGGACAGTACTACAATTTCCTCCGCCTGGGATTCGAGGGCTACAAGGAGATTCAGCAGAATTCGATGGACATCGCCACCTATTGCCACGATCAGATCGGCAAGATGAAGTGCTTCCGCAACTATGCCGACAAGCTGGTCAATCCGTTGTTCATCTGGTATATGAATCCCGATTACGACAAGAAGGCCAAGTGGACGCTCTACGACCTGCAGGCTCTGCTGCAGCAGAGCGGGTGGATGATTCCGGCCTATACGATGCCTGAGAACCTGGAAAATCTGGTCGTAATGCGTGTGGTCGTTCGCCAGGGTACGTCGCGCGATATGATCGACATGCTTATCGACGACATCAAGAACGCTGTGGCCGAGCTTGAAAAGCTGGAGTATCCGACCGATTCCCGTATCAAATACGAGAAGCAGATCAAGCAGAAAGGCCGCGTATTTACGCACTGATCCGCAGAAACCCGATCCTGCATCCGCCCCGTCGAACCGCTGCACGTGCAGCCGGGGAGAGTTGATGGTTGCGACCGCAATCCGCCTGTCCCGATTGGTGGCGGTGCCGATGCGGTGGGTTGGGATTCCCGCTGATCGCCCGGCTTGCGGGGTTAGCCTCTTCCCGTGACCGAGGCATTGCAAGCTCCGCCCGTCTGAATTTTCAGACGGGCGGAGCTTTTTTTACGAAAAATCGTTGCATAATTAAAATAAAAATGATATATTTGGGCAAATGAAAAAAAACTATTTACCAACCAAACTAAAACCTTTGTATTTATGAAAAAATTTAATTACTTATTCGGCTGGCTTTTTTGCGGGGCGGCGCTTCTCGGTTTTGGATGCGACGATGACAAGACGGATGTCCCCCCCCCGACGGTTACGTTTGAAATCGCGACGCCGGAAGCCTCGTCTAATTCCGTTTCTGTGACGGTTACGCCGTCGGACGACAAAACGACCTATTTTGCGGGAGTGACGGAATCTTCCTCCGTCGAAGGACTTGCCGACGAGGAGCTTGTTGCCGAAATGGTCGCACGTTCGGATTTCGACAAGTGTCTTTACATGGGCAAGAAAGATGTTTCGGCAACCGGGCTGAAGGCTGATACCGATTATACGGTGGTGGTTTTCAGCTATCAGAATAAAGAAGTCGGAGCTGTGGTCAAGAAGACCGTCAGGACGCAGAAGGAGGGTGATGGGCCGACGCCGGGCGATTTCAAAATCGAGATCACGGTAACCGATATCACCCACAATTCGGCTAAGGTGAAGGTTACGCCCAGCGACGATACGGTGGACTACTACGTGAACGTGTTTCCCAAATCCGAGGTCGAGCGTGACGGAAAGATGCTTGAAGGCTGGGAGTTCATCGAATATTACGGACAGGACCCCTACATCGGGAACAAAACCCAGAAGGGTGTGTACGAGAGGTCGCTATCGGGACTTTCGTCGAGCTACTCGTACGTAGTGGCGGCTTACGACCTTTCTCAGGATGAGGAAGTCGTTTATTATGAGTTCCTGACGACCAAGGCTCCGGACGTTCCCGACCAGTTCCAGATTACGAACATCCAGCCTACGACCACGGGGGTGACCTTTACCGTGACACCCCAGAGTGCGGACGAATGGTATTGCGCCTGGATTACGACGAAATCTACCTATGAGAGTTTCGAGCCGGAATCGTATATTCAGGGCGTTTATTATGGCCTGAACAATATTGCGGTTGATAAGCAGATGACGATGTCGGACTACGTGAAGTCGATCGCCAAGCAGGGTACGGCAGAGTGGAGCAATTATGACGGCGATCTGAAGCCCAAGACTGATTACGTGATCTTGGCGTTTTACGTGGACCCGAACAATGAAGACCAGTTGAAGGTATACGACTATGCATATACGAAGGCGGAATTCCGCACGGAGACTCCGGAGACCGAAATTTCGTTGACGCTGGGCGACATCAAGAACCTGACGGACAACGGCGACGGTACTGCCGAGGTAACGGTTCATGTCAAGGCCTCCCTGGCCACATCGTATCGCATCGGCGCTCACACGCAGACCGAAATCGATGAGGAAATCGCGAATGGTTACGGCCCTGAGGATTGGGGGGACTTTTGGATCAGTTGGCGTCCCTCCTCCGATGTCGAAGGCATTTGTTCACCCGAAGGCGCCGATGTCACTGCGCTCATTCCTTTCGTTGCAGGACAGGGATATTGCCTCATTTTCCGAGTCCGTAGTGAAGATGGCAACACGAAAACCGAGTACAAACCTTTGAATAAATAACATTCGGATACATATTCCGGTCCGGTATTTCTCGGCGAATGCAGGTTTTCTGTTTCATCTGAGATTCGGAGAATAATGGTGGGGAGATGCCGGACCGGATTTTTCTTTGAAGTTCATGCTATGAAAAAAACGATATTCGAGCACTTTGGATTCTGGTTGCGCGGAGTTGTGTGTGGCGCGTTGCTCCTGTCGGCGGCGGTTGCATGCAGCGATGATACGACGATCCGGGGGGCAGCGGCTCCCGAGATCACTTTGGAGAGCGTTTCGACGGGTCAGACCGAATTTTCGTTCCGCCTGCGGACGAATGTGGACGGGGCGTACGGTTATCAGGTCGTGAAACGGACGCAGAATGACGGGATAGAGAAGCCCGACGCCGCATCGCTTTTCGACGAGCACACCGGTACCGTGAATAAAGAGACTACGGTGGCCGTGACCGGTTTGGAGACGGGCTGTTCCTATGTGCTTTATGCGGCCGTGAAGGCGGAGACGCTGTATAGCGAAGTGGCGGAGCTCGCCTTTACGACAGGGGTGAACTCGAACGAAATTATCGAGGTGTCGGACATCGGCTCCGACCGGTTTACGTTCTCTATCCGTTGTGAGGGTCCCTACTTTTTCGCCGCGATTCCGACGGCCACGCTGAATACGTATACCATCGAGGAGTACCTCACTGAGGCGGGTTGCATCGGCCGGGGCGAGGCCGAATACGACTGGGTCGACGGAGGGGAATTCTCCGCCGAAAACGGGACTTTCTCCATGAAGGTCATCGCGGGTGTTCCGTACGTCATTCTGATGGCGCCCTGCGACGCATCGTACAATATCACCGGGGAGCCTCAGCGGCTGGATTTCGAGACGCTGCCCCGCCAGGGTAGCGGTGCGGAAGTGGAGGTGGAATTGACCGAAATCGCCTCTACGTCGGTGAAGGTCGGAACCTCGCCTGGCGAAGGTGTCGCCGAATATTACGTATATGTCCGTGATAAGGAGTGGTATACGAACATCATCGAGAACAACGGAGGCGAGGCGATGGCGATCCATATGATCAAGTATGCCACCGATGCGGGACTGGGCAGGAAATACGAGGCGGTCGCGAGCGAAGTGTGGGAGGGTCTGAAACCCTCCAAGGAATATTACTGCGGCGTGGTGAGCGTCGATTTTTCCGGGGGCGAGAATCTTCAGTTGGTACCGTTCACGACTGAAGAGTCCTCGGGACGGGTGCCTCTGCTGGAGGTCGAGGCCCGTAAATCCGATACGAATCCTTCCGAGACGCTGAATCTCCGCATTCGGAGCGATATAGCTTATCTGGGACGTTACGCCGTTTTGGCCGCCGCCGAGGTAAAGAATTACGAAGCGCAGGGTAAGGGTGACAAGGAAATTATTTCGGACGTAGGCACCGACCTGAACATCCAGGAGATGGAGCAGGTCAATACGGCGGAAGGTTACGATATCGAGGTGGAATTCCTCTATCCGGGCATGGAGTATGTCTGCATCGTCGCCGTACGTTCGTTGGAGGATGTGGAAGTTTATAAACGGGTGACGGTGCGGATGGACGACTGGCCCTCCGAGGCGCGTGTCGAGTCCGAGTTGTTCGACGTGCTTCCGGGTACCTGGACGATCTCCTATTCCTATCTGGACTATAATGATATGCCTCAGGAGATTAAGGATGTCGAAGTGAAGATCGAAGCCGGAGTCGATGATAAGACTTGTAAGGAGTACCGTGCTCGGAATATGCTGGTGCTGACCGGCTATCCGTTCCAGGGGGGCGAGCCGCTCTATTATTCTCCGGCCGATTTGATGAGAGAATCTTCCTGGTACAGCGCGGCACCTGAACTGGCTTACCGTGACTACGGGGCCAAAATCTTCTTCCACATTGGAGAGGGCGATGAGGTGACGGTGCCTTCGTCGAAGAGTGTTTATCTGTATAACTGGGGAGACTGGCCGCTTCTTTTCGTGGGCATGGATTACGATAAGTACCAGCTCGCGCCGGCATCGTTTCCGGTGGAGGTATCGTCCGACCGCAGGACGCTTACGATCAAGCAGTACGTATCGGGTGCCGAGTTCGAATACGGTGTATACCGGCCTTCAGTGGTGATGGATGGAGTCAAGTTGAACGTGGCTGTGTCGGATATCGTGCTGCGTAAGGTCGATTGAGTGATGCGGCAGCAAAGGGCTGTCCCGATTGGTGGCGGTGCCGATGCGGTGGGTTGGGATTCCCGCTGATCGCCCGGCTTGCGGGGTTAGCCTCTTCCCGTGACCGAGGCATTGTAAGCTCCGCCCGTCTGAATTTTCAGACGGGCGGAGCTTTTTTTACGAAAAATCGTTGCGTAATTAAAAATAGAATGATATATTTGTAATATCAAAATAATATCATAAAAACAGGATGGTTATGGAAAAGGGAAATTTTGTCTATTCGGGTTGGCGGGCCAACGGCTTCGTCGCGCTCGTCGGGTTGCTGGTGTTGATCGCCGGAGGTATCGCGCTGTGCGTGTTCGGCAGCGATGTAATGGATCCGCGCATTGGGCTGCGGACTGCGATGCTGGTTTGCGGCGTATGCCTGTTTTTTATAAGTATGTTCTGTTTCAAGGGCTTTATGTTGCTCGAACCCAACGAAGCCCGTGTCGTTATGTTTTTCGGCAAATACAAGGGGACTTTTTACGAAACGGGTTTTTGGTGGATCAATCCCTTTATGGGGCGCAAGAAAATTTCGGTGCGTGCCCGCAACCTGAACGTCGAGCCGATCAAGGTGAACGACAAGAACGGCAATCCGGTGATGATCGGCCTGGTGCTGGTGTGGAAAATCCGTCCGGACGAGATCTACCGGGCCGTGTTCGACATCGACGCCTCGACGATGGGCGGCACCGATCTTGCGGTTTCGGCTTCGGCCCGTATGAAGGTGCTCGAAAACTTCGTCAGCGTGCAGAGCGATGCCGCACTGCGTCAGGTGGCGGGGTATTATGCGTATGATAACAACGGCGTTGCAGATGACGAACTGACTCTGCGTTCGAACAGTGACGAGATCAACGATCAGCTCGAAGCCAAGCTCAACGACCGTCTTTCGATGGCCGGTATCGAAGTGATCGAGGCCCGCATCAACTACCTGGCCTACGCGCCGGAAATTGCAGCCGTGATGTTGCGGCGCCAACAGGCCGATGCGATCATCTCGGCTCGTGAGAAGATCGTCGAGGGAGCCGTCACGATGGTCAAGATGGCTCTCGACCGGTTGGCCGACGACCGGATCGTGGAGTTGGACGAGGAGCGCAAGGCGGCTATGGTGAGCAATCTTTTGGTGGTGCTGTGTGCTGACGAGGCCGCACAGCCGATCGTCAATGCAGGTACGTTGCATCATTAGGATCGGACGATGGCGAAGGAGGCGACGAAGAGTTTTGTGCTGCGTGTCGATGCGGCTACGATGGAGGCGGTCGAGCGGTGGGCTGCGGACGAGTTCCGCAGCACCAACGGACAACTGCAGTGGATCATCATGGAAGCTCTGCGCAGAAGCGGCCGCCTGAAAAAATCACGGGTCGGGAAACCGGAGCCGAAACCCGAAAAAGAGTGAATCTATGCGAATCAGTTTTATGCGGTGGCGTCCCGGCAGCGACGGCCGGGAGCCTCGGGAGCGGAGAAAATGGCTCGAAATAAACGGTGTGCCGAGTCGGGTCAGGTTTCGCATGTTTATCCGTAACAGATTGTGGATCGGACTTCCTCCCGCTTTCGTGGCAGGGTTCGGAGTCGTATTGCTGCTGCTGGTTTCCGGCGGAGAATCGACTCCGGAGCGGAGCTTGGTGCGGGCGTCGATCGCCGGCGGTTTATGCGTATTCGGTTGGATATTGGGCGTCTGGGCCGCAACGGGACCCGATCCGGAGGCGGATTCGAATGCTGAAAATCCGGAACAGGCTTCCGGGGATCGGTTTGCTCCCCGCGGGTTGCGATGGTGGCTGTGGGTTCTTTGCGGTGGGGCTGCGATATGCTATGCCGTCTTTTCTCCGAGCATCGGACGGATCGTCGAAGGCGAACGTACGGTGTTGGAGGGTGCGGCGGAAATCGTCAGTAAAGTATTGACGGTAGTCTGTGTGATCGTTCCTGTTTGGTTGGCGGAACGAGCCCGGCGGTAACTTCGTCCGGCCGGATACGCAGCGCGGGTACGGTGTTTCCCTGCCGGTCCTTACCTGCGGTTTTCGACACTCGGCTGTTGGGCGCCCGTTCGGGAGGTTTTTCTTGGTGTCACTCCGGCGGAACGGATTTTTAGGACGATGCGGGATATTTTTCTGAAATTTACGCTATCTTTAACCCGATGAAAAAGATCGTTGTTTTTACGGGTGCCGGCGTGAGTGCCGACAGCGGACTGGCTACTTTCCGCGATTCCGACGGGCTGTGGGCCAACTACCGAATCGAAGATGTCTGTACGCCCGAGGCGTTGCGCGACAATCGGGCGCAGGTCGTCGATTTTTACAACATGCGCCGCCGCGAGATGCTCGGGAAGGAGCCGAATGCGGGCCATCGTGCTATTGCGGGCCTGGAGAAGTGTTTCGATGTGGAGGTAATTACCCAAAATGTCGATAATCTGCACGAGCGGGCCGGCTCTTCGCGCGTCACGCACTTGCACGGAGAGCTGACTAAATTGCGTTCGTCGCGCGATCCCGAATTGATCGTGCCCATCGACGGCTGGGAACAGCGGCTCGATGCAACCGCTCCGGACGGCTCCCTGCTTCGCCCTCATATCGTCTTTTTCGGCGAGGCGGTCCCGATGTTCGAACGGGCGGCCGAGATCGCCGGGACAGCCGATCTCATGGTCGTAGTCGGTACTTCGCTGGCGGTCTATCCCGCCGCATCGCTGGTGCGTTACGTGCGGCCCGATGTGCCGATTTTTCTGGTCGATCCGGGAAATCCCGATACGGCGATGATCCGCAATCCGCTCACCCATATCCGTTCACGTGCCGCCGAGGGCATGCCCGAACTGGCGGAGCGGTTGAAGTCGGAATTCTCTTGAATCACAGCTTTTCTGTCTGTCGTTTTCTCGCGGTCGGAAGGCAGTCGGTTCGAAACTCTTCCCGCATGATTTGCCGGGTTGCGCCGGAGGGATGGGACGACCTTCGAGGATTGTAAAACGATAAGGAGCGGATTACCGCTCCTTATCGTTTTATTGTTTCTTTTGAAAATTTCTCCGGAACTATCGGTAGGTGATCTCGATCGTTGCCGGGTTTACGATGTCGCGTATTTTGGTTTTCGTCCGGTTTTTGATTTCGTATTTGTAAAGTTTTTCTTCTTCGGGGAACTCGGGGTGGTTCATAGCTTCATCGATGACTTCGTTGCCGACTACGATGTCGTATTCTACCTGATACTCCTCATACGGGACGTCGTAGGATATCCGCTTTACCGCATTGTCGGCATCCGTTTCGATGCGCAGTTTCAGGTATTCGTCCTCTCCGCAGGCGGATTCCGTAGTGGTGTAGGATTTGTGTAGCGTGACATTTGGTGTGGGATAAGCACCCTCATCCACTCCCACCTCGTCGTCCTCGTCGGCGGCAGTGGTTATTTCGGGCAGGCAATCGCCGTAGTTTCCGGTCAGGCGTAACAGGGAAAAAATAGCGCTGGAAGTGTTTTCGAATGAGATGCGACCGCCCATTGCATACATGTAGAAATCGAGGTTGCTCCGGTCGTTGGCATAACGGTGGGGGTAGCACTCATCGGCCGGGAGCGAATACTCCCAGGGCTGGTAGTCCGGGTCGTAGGAGGCCTCGTAACTGTCGTAGTAGGTGTAGCGCGTCAGCAGGCCGTCCGTGTAGTAGAATTTGTTTTCGCTGTATTGATTCAGGCCGCTGGAAGAGGAATAGGAATACTTGGATAGCAAGGAAGAGAGACGTCCTTCCGGGGTGTATGTATAGGTCTCCTGCCCTTCGAGCCGGGGTGTCCCGTTGTCGTAGTCGTAACTCGAAGTTTCGGTGATGCGTCCTTTCGCGTCGGTTTTGGCGGAAATTTTGTAGAGAAGGCGCTCCGCCTCATCGGTTGTCCGGACCGAAACTTCGTTGGCGATCGTATAGTCGAATGTATATATCTCCGTTCCGTTGTCTTTATAGGAGTATTCGTCGGTCGAGTGGTAGTTTTCGGTAATTCGGGCTACTCTGTTTTCTTCGTCGTAGTCGAATGATTGCGAGACGGTCGTCGTCGCTCCCTCTTCGCGGTTGTCTGTGAGTTTGTAATCCACCCGGGCGACGTATTTGTAATCGGTCGGAGGCGTGTCTGGATCATTTGGATTGTCCGGATTGTCTGAACCGTGTCCCTTTTGTTCGATTTCGATGGCGATGCGGTAAGAGCCGCAGACGATCGTGATTTTGGCGAAGCGCGATTCGGAAGAGCTGTTGGATTCGAGGATTTCGATGGTGATCTGCGCTTTGCCGGCATCGCCGCTGTAGGCGGACAGACGGAGCCACGAAGGTTCCGTGCGCGTCGTCTCTTCGAGGGTTGCAGTCCATGCTTCCGCTGCCGTGAACGAAATGGTTTTCGGAGCGGTTTGATCAGCGTCAAAGATTTGCTCCAGTAAAGAGCTGTCGATCAGGATGGAAGAAAGCCCCCCCCCTCCTCGGGAGATTCGGTGCAGGCTCCGAGCATGACGAATGCCAGCAGAGCTGCGAATAGTTTTACGTGTTTCATTGTTTAGGAATTTAAGTGATATTAAGTGTTTGGTTCAATGCCGTATGACAGGAACGGTTGCTGCGTGGTCCGTTAGTTCTTGTTTTTGAAGTAAAGCTCCAGCAATTCGTGCGCCGCGACGAACGAGCTGACTTTGGCGTCGAGCACTTTTTGCTCGAGCTCCGTGATGCGGGGTTCGATCTGCGGGTTGTGGTAGAAGCTGTTCTTCAACACCTCGTCGATGGTTTCGTACATCCAATACTTGTTCTGACGGTTGCGGTTGTGCGTGAAGTATCCGTTCGCCTGAATGAAGTCGAGGAACTCTTCGACGCCTTTCCACACCTCCTCGAGTCCCGTTTTTGTGTATGCCGAGCAGGTATAGACTTTCGGCCGCCAACCCGATTCCGGGACCGGGAAAAGACGCAGCGCACCCTGATATTGCGTTTTGGCCAGTTCGGCTTTGTGGATGTTCTCGCCGTCGGCCTTGGTGATGACCATCATATCGGCCATCTCCATAATGCCGCGCTTGATGCCCTGCAATTCGTCGCCCGCACCGGAGATCTGGAGCATCATGAACATATCGACCATCGAATGTACGGCCGTTTCGGACTGTCCCACACCGACCGTTTCGATGAAGATGACGTCGAATCCGGCAGCTTCGCACAGGATGATCGTTTCGCGGGTTTTGCGGGCTACGCCGCCGAGCGACCCGGCCGAAGGGGAGGGGCGGATGAAGACCTTGGGATTGGACGAGATGCTCTCCATGCGGGTCTTGTCGCCGAGGATCGAACCGCCGCTGCGCTCCGAGCTGGGGTCGATGGCCAGTACCGCCAGCTTGTGCTTGAGCGAGGTGACCATATTGCCTACGGCTTCGATGAAGGTCGATTTTCCGGCTCCCGGGACGCCCGTGATGCCGATGCGTACCGATTTCCCGGCATGCGGCAGGCACTTTTCGATGATCTCCTGCGCCTGGGCATAGTGGTCGGGGTTGCTGCTTTCGACCAGGGTGATGGCCTGCGAAAGCGTCGTGATGTTGCCTTGAAGAATGCCCTCGACATATTCCTCGGTGGTGAGCGCGCGCTTTTTCTTCCGGACGAAATAGGGATTGACTACGGGTTGGTTTTCCACGCCTTCGGTTACAGTCAGGGCGCACTCGTGATGTGTGTCGGCATACTCTTTTTCGTAGTGGTTTATCTTGGTGAATGACATGACGGAATTAAAGGTATTACTGGAGTTTATTGAACTATTTTCTGGATGAATGAACTGGTCATGCTCTGCGGATTTCCCATCCACAGCACTCGATTCTTGGCATCGATCAGCACGCTGAACGGCACGAAATCGACTCCGAAACTGCCGAATACTTTTTTGTCGTGATCGAGTGCCACACCGATTCGTTCGGAGATGTAGGGCGTGAGAATCGGGGCGATTTTTTCGGAATCTTCCTGTGTTATGATGATAATGCGCAGTTTGGAGCCTAATTTGTTAGATAGGTCCCGGAGTGCGTCCAGCGAAGCCGTGCAGCCTTTGTTCGACGAGTGGAAGAATACGAGGTACGAAAGATCCGCTGCGGCCGGATTCCGGGATGCGAGCCAAGTGACGCTTTTGAGTTCGGGGGCCCGCTCTCCGATGACGATGTTCTGTGCATGGGATGCGCCCAACGTGCAAAAAACGACAGTAAGGAGTAAAAGAACTCGTTTCATAGGCATCGTAATTTTTAGCGAAGATAGTGAAAAAAAATAAATAAAGACCGGTTTTCTGCCGGAAAGGAGATTTATATTATGGAGAATATATGGGGACCGCAACGTAAGACGGGAAATATGGAGGAAGAGAGCCTCCGCGAGGAGAACAGAAAGGCGCACGAGGAGGACGAACGTTTTCGGATGACGGCTGTGAAAGCGGCCGGACAGGTGCGTCAGCGTATGCGCTGCGCGACCGGGGAGTCGGATGAGGTCATTCGTCGTAAGTTCATGTTGCCCGAGCGGTATATTCTGACCTTGATGACGGTCGAAACGCTCGGCCAGGAGCGGATGCTGCTCGATCTGATGGCCGGCGGTCGGCTCGGTGCGGACCTCGTGCTTTGCGGTCGTCGTTCGTTCTATGCCGATATGTTGCTTCGCACCGCTCGCGACCGTCGTCTGGCGCTGCGTACCAATTTTATTTACGAATACTCGCCCGAGGAGTTGAGCGCTTTTTTCCGCATGGCAGACGGCCTGGTTTACCTGCCCCGGAAACGGGGGCGGGTGCAGCCTGTCGTCGAAGCGCTCTATGCCGGGATTCCGGCCGTGCTCTCCGATACCCGCCGCAATCGGCTGACTGCCGGCGATGCGGCCCGTTATATCGCGTGTCCGGAGCTCGATGAGCTGGCCGATACGCTCGATGCGATCCTGTCCGATTCCGGATTGCGTCGGCAGGTGCAGGGATGCTGCCTGCGTCGTGTGGAACGATGGAAAACTCCCGACGATAACTTGCGGACCAGGGAGTGATAATACGGGAGCAATTAACCGATCGATAGTTGCACGCTTCGGATTAAATCGCTACTTTTGTCACCGAAAAATCTCATTGAAAGTTTTGTAATCCTCATCGGAGGGCAATATAATGCCGGATAAGATGACTGGGTAAAACCAATCGCTTGTCCGGTGTTTTTTGTTTTGTGCTAAATGTGCAAGTAGTTGAATTTAGTATGATTGTGCATGGAAAGAGATGCTATTGATTTCGGTTCGCTGAAGGTTTCGGTATTGTTCCGCCGTCTGTTTATTCCGACTTTGTGCGGTATGCTCAGTATTTCGGCAGTTACGGTGGCCGACGGTATTTTCGTGGGGCAGGGCGTCGGCAGCGACGGCATCGCCGCCGTGAATATCTACGTCCCGCTGCTGATGGTCTTTCAGGGAATGGGCTTCATGATCGGTATCGGCTGCTCGGTGGTGGCTTCGATCCACTTGTCGCAGTCGAAGATCCGGGCGGCCCGCCTGAACGTCACGCAGGCGATGGTGTTCGTGACGGCGGTGACCTTGCTGCTGTCTTCGGCGATTCTGCTTTTCCCCGACCGGACGGCTGTGTTGCTGGGGGCTTCGGAGCATCTGCTGCCGTTGGTGAAGGATTATCTGTTGTGGTTTACTCCGGCACTGGTTTTCCAGATGTGGACGGCCGTCGGACTTTTCGTTATCCGTTTGGACGGGGCGCCGAAGCTGGCGATGTGGTGCAGTGTTATCTCGGCGTTGCTCAACGTGTTGCTGGACTGGTTGTTTATTTTCCCGCTGGGGAGGGGCGTCATGGGGGCTGCGTTCGCTACCGCGATCAGTGTATCCGTCGGCGGCGGTATCGCTTTGTGGTACCTGCTGTGCCGGGCCCGTTCGTTGTCCCTCTGTCCGCTTAAGGGCAGCCGCAAGAGCTTGCGCCTCTCGTTGCGGAATGTGGGGTATCAGTGTCGTATCGGCTCCTCGGCCTTGTTGGGCGAAGCGACTCTTGCGACCTTGATGTTTACCGGAAATCAGGTGTTTATGCGCTATTTGGGCGATGACGGCGTCGGAGCGTTCGGCATCGCCTGCTACTACATTCCTTTTGTGTTCATGGTCGGCAACGCCATTGCGCAGTCGGCACAGCCGATCATCAGCTATAACTTCGGGGCAGGCGCTTCGGGGCGGGTGATACAGGCACGACGGATCGCATTGGCAACGGCTGTTGTGTGCGGTATGACCGCGATGGGATTGTTCGTCTGCTGTCCCCGTATATTGGTCGGGTTCTTCCTCGATACCGATACGCCGGCTGCCCTTATCGCTATCGAAGGGTTTCCGTTGTTTGCGTCGGGTTTCGTCTTTTTCATCGTGAACCTGACCGTCATCGGGTATTATCAGAGTCTTGAACGGGTAAGAGCCGCCACTACGTTCGCTTTGCTTCGAGGCTTCGTCCTTTTGGTTCCCGCTTTCCTGCTGCTGCCCCGTGTGGCCGGGATCTCCGGCATCTGGCTCGCCATGCCGCTCTCGGAATTGCTGACGTGTGCTGTCATCGCGGTATTTTATAATCTGCGGCGGGGTTTCGGCCTTCGGTTTTCTTGATTTCAAGCGGTTGTCCTTCACGGATAACCGCTTTGTTTTTCCGTTTTTTCCCTGCATATGCCGGAAAGTCGGAATAGTTCCGACTAAAATCGTTTTTTTGTTGGCTTATTCAGATATTTCATCTATTTTTGTATGATTTTTTGAGGATTCCGAAAATTCAAATTCAACGATATTCAACTTAATTAAATCTCTTGAAATTATGAAAGTATCTCACATTGAGCATCTTGGCATTGCAGTCAAAAGCCTGGATGAGTCGATTCCCTATTGGGAAAACGTACTGGGTCTGAAATGTTATGCGATCGAAGAGGTTGCCGACCAGAAAGTCCGCACGGCGTTCTTCAAGCTGGGCCAGACGAAGATCGAGTTGCTCGAGCCTACGTCGCCCGAATCGACCATCGCCAAGTTCATCGAGAACAAGGGCATCGGTATCCACCACATGGCACTCGCCTGCGAGAATATCGAGGAGCAGTTGGCCGATGCAGCCGCCAAGGGCATCCGTCTGATCGACGCTACGCCCCGCAAGGGTGCCGAGGGCATGACCATCGCTTTCCTGCATCCGAAATCCACCCAGGGCATCCTGACGGAGCTTTGCGAGAACAAGAATAAATAATTTAACAGCATATTTTCGATTATGAGTGAAATTCAGAACCAGATCAACCAGCTCATCGAGAACCGTGAGATGGCTCGTATGGGCGGTGGTCAGAAGGCGATCGACAAGCAACACGAGAAGGGTAAGTACACCGCACGCGAGCGTATCCAGATGCTGCTCGACGAGGGTAGCTTCGAGGAGTTCGACATGTTCGTCACGCATCGTTGCTACGACTTCGGTATGGAGAAGAAGCATACGTTCGGCGACGGTGTGGTAACGGGTTACGGTACGATCGAAGGCCGCTTGGTCTATGTCTTTGCCCAGGACTTCACCGTGACGGCAGGTTCTCTGTCGCTTTCGATGTCCGACAAGATCTGCAAGATTATGGATATGGCGATGCGCAATGGCGCTCCCTGCATCGGCTTGAACGATTCGGGCGGTGCCCGCATCCAGGAGGGCGTGAACGCTCTGGCGGGTTATGCCAACATTTTCCAGCGCAACGTGATGTGCTCGGGTGTCATTCCGCAGATTTCGGCCATCTTCGGTCCCTGTGCCGGCGGTGCAGTCTATTCTCCGGCGCTGACCGACTTCATCATCATGAAGAAGGGTTCCTCGAATATGTTCCTCACCGGTCCGAAGGTCGTGAAGACCGTGACGGGCGAAGACGTGACGCAGGAGCAGTTGGGCGGTGCCACGATGCATACGACCAAGTCGGGCGTAGCTCAGTTCGCCGTCGAAACCGAGGAGGAAGGCATCCAGTTGATCCGTCAGTTGCTTTCCTATATGCCGCAGAACAACATGGAGGATACGCCGATGGTCGTCTGCACTGATCAGATCAACCGTCTGGAGGATTCTCTGAACGAGATCATTCCCGACAATCCGAACAAGCCTTACGATATGGCCGAGGTGATTCGTGCTATCGTCGATAACGGCGAATACCTGGAGTCGGCTGCCGATTTCGCAAAGAATATCATCACCTGCTTCGCCCGCTTCAACGGACAGAGCGTCGGTATCATCGCCAACCAGCCCAAGTACATGGCCGGTGTGCTCGACATCAACGCCAGCCGCAAGGCCGCCCGCTTCGTGCGCTTCTGCGATGCCTTCAACATTCCGCTGGTGACCCTCGTGGATGTTCCGGGCTTCCTGCCGGGTACGACCCAGGAGTACGGCGGTGTCATTACGCACGGTGCGAAGCTGCTGTTCGCATATTGCGAGGCTACCGTTCCGAAGATCACCGTGACGCTGCGCAAGGCATACGGCGGCGCTTATATCGTGATGTCTTCGAAACATATCCGCGGTGATATCAACTACGCATGGCCGACGGCCGAGATCGCTGTGATGGGTGCGAGCGGTGCCGTCGAGGTGCTGCATGCCAAGGAGCTCGCCGCTTTCGAGAGCGCCGAGGAGAAGGCCAAGTTCGTGGCCGAGAAGGAGCAGGAGTACCGCGACAAGTTCTCCAATCCCTACAACGCCGCCCGCTACGGCTATATCGACGATGTGATCGAGCCGCGCAACACGCGTTTCCGCATTATCCGCGCTTTGCAGTCGCTCGCAACCAAACGTTTGCAGAATCCGGCCAAGAAGCACTCTAATATTCCTTTATAAATCGACGAATTATGACACAGATAGATTGGTCGGGTATCCTTACGATCACATGCGTCGGGTTCTGCCTGGTGATTGTCATGCTCCTTCTGCTGGTCTTTGTAATGAAGGGCTTCGGTTCTTTCTTTACGCATCAGCGCAAGAAGCAGTCACCGTCGCAGACGGAATTGGACGAGGAGACCGTAGCCGCCATTATGACGGCGCTGAAGCTCTTCGGCAGCGCCCGTCACGACCGGGAAACCGAGATGCTTACGATTTTGAGCATCAAGCGGGCTTACTCGCCCTGGAACTCGAAAATTCACGGATTAACTCAAATGCCAGATTACAGAAAATAAGTTATGAAAGACTATTCATTGAAAATAAACGGAAATCAATACGACATTTCGATTGAGGACGTGAACGAAGAATCGACGATGGCCAACGTCACCGTCAATGGTGTCGCTTACGAGGTGGAAATCGTCGGCGAGCAGGCCAGCAAGATGAAGAAACCGCAGGTCGTTCCCGCTCCGAAAGCTGCAGGGCTGTCGGTGACTCCGACTACGGCTGCGCCTTCCGCTCCCAAAGCTGCACAGGCTGCTGCCGGCGGTCCCGGTTTGCAGGTGAAATCTCCGCTGCCCGGTACGATCCTCTCGGTCAATGTGAAGGAGGGCGACCGCGTCGCTCCCCGTCAAACTCTTTTCGTGCTCGAGGCGATGAAGATGGAGAACAACATCGATGCCGAACGCGGCGGTGTTGTCAAATCCATCCACGTCCAGAAGGGCGCTACCGTGATGGAAGGTGATCTGTTAATCGTTATCGAATAAGTGATATGATGTTAACAGCTGGATCCATTTCATTGTCCGACAGTCTGGTCGATTTTTTCAATCAGACCGGATTCGCAGGGGCGACCTGGGGGAATATAGCGATGATTCTCGTCGCTTTCCTGCTCCTGTACCTCGCCATCAAACACAAGTTCGAACCGCTGCTGCTCTTCACGATCGCTTTCGGTATGCTGCTGACCAACCTGCCGGGAGCGAATATGTTCCATTCCGAACTGTTCGCCGGCGGACATATCCACTGGGGAAGCTTCATTCAGGATGCCGGATTGCTCGATTATCTTTATCTGGGTGTGAAGCTCGGTATCTACCCGTGTCTGATCTTCATCGGTGTCGGTGCCATGACCGATTTCGGCCCGCTGATCGCCAACCCGAAGAGTTTCATGCTCGGTGCTGCTGCGCAGTTGGGTATTTTCGTGACCTTCCTGGGGGCTTACGCGTTGGGCTTCACTCCTGCTCAGGCCGGTAGTATCGGTATCATCGGCGGTGCCGACGGTCCGACTGCGATCTTCCTGACCGCCCGCCTCGCGCCCGAATTGCTGGGTCCGATCGCCGTGGCCGCTTACTCTTATATGGCCCTCGTGCCGGTGATTCAGCCGCCCATCATGCGTCTGCTGACCACCAAGAAAGAGCGTGAAATCAAGATGTCGCAGCTGCGCCCGGTTTCCAAAACCGAGAAGATCCTCTTCCCGATCATCATTGCCGTAATCATCTCGCTGCTCCTGCCGAGCGCCGCTCCGCTGATCGGCTGTCTTATGCTGGGTAACCTGATGAAAGAGTGCGGTGTGGTTGATCGTTTGAGCAAGACCGTGCAGAACGAGCTGATGAATATCGTGGTGATTTTCCTCGGTATTACCGTCGGTGCTACGGCTACCGCCGAAGCGTTCATCAATGTCCAGACCTTGAGTATTCTGGTGCTGGGTGTGCTTGCGTTCGCTCTCGGTACGGCCGGAGGTTTGCTGCTTGCCAAGTTTATGAACCTCTTCCTCCCGGAGGGCAAGAAGATGAACCCGCTGATCGGCTCCGCCGGTGTTTCTGCGGTTCCTATGGCAGCCCGCGTATCGCAAACCGTCGGCCAGGAGGCCAATCCGAGCAACTTCCTGCTCATGCACGCCATGGGTCCGAACGTAGCCGGTGTCGTCGGCTCTGCGGTTGCCGCAGGTATTCTGCTGTCGTTCCTGGGATAGTCCGGGGTTTCTATAGATTGAAGAGGGCCGTTTTGCAGACGGTCCTCTTCTTTTTCCTGGGAAAGAAGGTTGCTGACGCCTATATCGGCTGCGGTGTGCCTATTGGTAATTATATTTTTTAAGAAACCCTTATTCGACGATCGCAGCACGAATCCGACGGTCGCTTATTCGCTGTCGGTGGTCGCGTTTATAATTCGCCCCCTTCCTTGCTCCTTTTCTTCGGAAAGGACTTGGTCCGTTACGCATCCAAAAAGCTCCGCTAACAGCTATGATTCCATGCTTGAAATTTGATCGTGCGGCTTTTGGTATTGTAATGGATTCCGGGATCAGACCGGGGCGGTTCCGGTTGCGTTGTTCCGTCCGGCTCCTGTTTCTTGCGATGAAACGAATAAATAATTGATATTCGAGTGTTTTCTGTCGCCTAACTTTTTGAGTCGTCTTAAAATTCCGCCTCGGGAAAATGCAAATAAATTTGCTTTTGCATCCGGCTTTTCCTATCTTTGTAGAAGATAGGATTCGGTTCGGCAATTTTCGAGAACAAGTTCTCACAATTGCTCTTACCTCTCGCTATCTTTGACATAGTCTTAGATAGGATGCGCCTCGGAAAACCGTGAACAAGGTCCCGTTGTCTCTCGGCTTTCACTATTTTTGTTTATGTAGAAACCAACAGACAGATGCTATGAAAAAATTTCTGTTTTATGCCGTGAGCCTGTTGCTGGTGTTACCCGCGATGGCTCAAACTCCGGCCGATGCCCCGGGTACGACGACTTCGACACCTCCGGCCGAGGGACTGGTCATTGCGGATGGCCAGGTCGCACGTTTGAAAAAAGCCCCGTCGTTTAAGAACAAAGGGTTCGAAAAGTATTGGAAATGGGTGCTTTCGCGCGTACAGTATCCTGCCGATATGGAAGAGCAGAAGGTCGAAGGAGTGGTGCAAGTCCGGATTATCGTCGAAACCGACGGATCCGTGACTGTGGACGAAGTGCTTGCTTCGCCCCATGAGAAGCTGACCGAAGCGGTTACGCGGGTGGTCGAGAATTCTCCGAAGTGGACTCCGGGCATCATGACCGACAAGGAGTCCGGTCTGGATTATCCCGTGCGGGTTTCTTACGTTCTGCCCGTGGAGTTCAAGGTGCGTCCGCAAAAACTGGTCGATCCGACCATCGGACGTTATAACGGACAGAAGAATTTCAAACCTTACGGTAGTTGATACGCTTTCTGCGTCGGCCCGGTATCTTGTTGCAGGTGCGCTGCCGACTGGTCGATTTTCTGCGGTGACCGCCGGGGATGCGTAAAAAAACCGTGCTTGGCTTCGGACGAAAGAAGCCGGGCGCGGTTTTTTGTTGTAAAAAGTGTAAATGGCTTTTTTAGAATATATTGACGTTATTTGTTCGGGTGTTTTGCTTTTTGCGGATTTTCTTCGTATCTTTGCGCACCCGTATAGTGCGGGAGGTTGGATAAATAAGTATTAATTAAACGTAAACAAAGTGGATTCATTAAGCTACAAAACTATCTCGGCGAACGCCGCTACGGTTGACAAGCAATGGGTTGTCATCGACGCGACCGACGAGGTATTGGGACGTCTTGCATCGCAGGTTGCGAAGATCCTCCGCGGCAAGAACAAGCCTAGCTACACCCCCCACGTCGATTGCGGTGATTATGTTATCGTCATCAACGCGGACAAAGTGAAGCTCACAGGCAAGAAGATGACCGACAAGGTCTACACACGACACACCGGTTTCCCGGGAGGTCAGCGTTTCGCTACGCCGGCCGATTACCTGGCGAAGAAACCGACGTTTCTCATCGAGAAGGCTGTCAAAGGCATGCTCCCCAAAACGCGCCTTGGCGAAGCCATTATGAAGAATCTGAAGGTGTATGCCGGCGCCGAGCATCCGCACGCCGCTCAGAACCCGAAGGCAATTAAGTTAAACGAGATTAAGTAAGAATTATGGAAGTTGTAAATACCGTAGGTCGTCGTAAGGCTGCTGTGGCTCGCGTATTCGTGAAGCCGGGTAAAGGGGAGATTACGATCAACCGCAAATCGCTGGAAGTCTATTTTCCGCTCGACATCCTTCAGTTCCAGGTGAAGCAGCCGCTGCTGGCTACCAACACCGCAGAGAACTACGATATCACCATCAATCTGGACGGTGGCGGTATCAAGGGGCAGGCTGAGGCGGCTCGTCTGGGTATCGCACGCGCATTGTGCGAGATCGATGCCGAGTTCCGTCCGGTTCTGAAGAAGAACGGATTCCTGACGCGCGATCCCCGCGAAGTTGAGCGTAAGAAACCCGGTCAGCCCGGAGCACGTCGTAAGTTCCAGTTCAGCAAGCGTTAATCGTACGACCGAATTTCGGCAAGCACGATTCAGGTTACAAACCGGCAAGACTACCTATATATTATTATATCGGCTATTACTTACAGGTTGCCTGATCGCGGAAAACTCTCCGGATTGACCGCAGTTCACTACCGGGAGAGTTGAAGAAAAGAGAATTAAAATTAAACCATTGAATTAAAATGTCACGTACAGATTTTAATACATTATTGGAAGCCGGCGCTCATTTCGGACACTTGAAGCGTAAGTGGAATCCCAAAATGGCTCCTTATATTTTCATGGAGAAGAACGGCATCCACATCATCGACCTGCACAAGACCGTGCTGAAGCTCGATGAGGCGGCAAACGCACTCAAGCAGATCGCCAAGAGCGGTCGTCGCGTGCTGTTCGTCGCCACCAAGAAACAAGCCAAGGAAATCGTTGCCGAAAAGATCGCAGCTATCGGTATGCCTTACGTTACGGAGCGTTGGGCTGGCGGTATGCTGACAAACTTCCCCACCATACGTAAAGCCGTCAAGAAGATGTCCACCATCGACAAAATGACCAACGACGGCACGTTCGATAATTTCTCCAAGCGTGAGAAGCTGCAGATCGCGCGTCAGCGTGCGAAACTCGAGAAGAACCTCGGTTCGATCGCCGACCTGACCCGTCTGCCGGCCGCTCTGTTCGTCGTGGACGTGCAGAAGGAGTCCAACGCCGTGAAGGAGGCCAAGCGATTGAATATTCCCGTATTTGCAATGGTAGATACTTGTTGTGATCCAACCGACATTGATTACGTTATCCCTGCAAATGACGATGCGACCAAGTCGATCGCTGTGATCCTCGACGCCGTGTGCGGTGCCATCAGCGAGGGCCTCGAGGAGCGTAAGCTCGAAAAAGAGAAGGAGGCCCAGGAGAATGAGGCTCATGAGGGCGATGCTCCTGCGAAGAAGGATGCGAAACCTCGTATCAAGAAAGCCGTGAAGGCTTCCGTGGATGCTGAGGAGGCTACCGTTGCCGAGGTTGTCGCTGCGACCGAGCAGAAAGCGGAATAATTCGCACGGAGATTATGGACGTTTCCGTCCCGTGCGAAGATTGCCCGAGCGATCCGAGATGGTCGGGATACGGAAACGCAGAACGAAGTTCAACGAAATTAAAACCAAGACTATGGAAATCAAAGCTGCAGATGTAATGAAGCTCCGCAAAATGACCGGTGCCGGTATGATGGACTGTAAAAAGGCCCTTGCCGAAGCCGAAGGTGATTTCGCGCGTGCCCAGGATATCATCCGTGAAAAGGGTAAGCTGGTCGTTGCCAAGCGTGCCGATCGTACGGCCACCGAAGGTGTCGTCGTAACGAAAATCGTGGGTCAGAAGGGTTATATCCTCTGCCTGGCTTGCGAAACCGACTTCGTGGCGCAGAATGCGGAGTACTCCGCTTCAGCTAACGCGATGCTGGACGTTGCCGTGAAAACCGATGCTGCGGACCGTGATGCGCTGCTGGCAGCCAAGAATGCCGAAGGCCGCACTGTCGAGGAGATGGTGACCGAGAAATCGGGTCAGACCGGCGAGAAGATCGAGCTGGCATACTATGCCCGTATCGAAGCTCCCTACTGTCATGCGTACGTACACTTCAACAAGAAGCTCGGTACGCTTATCGGCTTCAACAAGGTCGTTCCCGAGGAGGTAGCCCATACCGTTGCCATGCAGGCAACCGCTATGGCTCCCGTTTCGATCTCTGAGGCCGATTGCCCGGCCGATGTGATCGAGCACGAGCGCAAGATCGCTGTCGAGGCCATGAAGCAGGATCCGAAGAATGCCAACAAACCCGAGGCTATTCTGGAGAAGATCGCCGAGGGTAAGATGCGCAAGTTCTTCGAGGAGAATACGCTGCTCAACCAGCCGGTGGTAGGTGAGAAGGAGACGATCGCCGAGTTTATCCACAAGGCGGACAAGGATGCTACGGTTATCGCTTACAAGCGTTTCGCGCTCGAAGCGTAATCGGTGACCCTATAACGAAAAATAGCGAAGGAATTTCCTTCGCTATTTTTTGCTTTTATGGTGTCGGTGTTCTTGAATTTCTAAGAAGGGATTTCCTCTGTTCCCCCCCCCTCGATGGGGTGAAGTAGTCGAATTCGATATGAACGGAGGCTTGTCAATGATTGCGGTCGGTGCCGAAAAAAGAGTATGGAAATGCCTTTTCTGAAGATTAGAGAACAATTTACTGCAATAATATTGTGCGCGAAAAATTTTCTAATCGATTCAGGTCCGATTTATTGTAATAACGACTCAATTTTTTCAAAAATATTATATCGTCTTCAGTAAAATAATTTCCTCCCCACATATATACATCGGCAATTTTCCACACTTCAGATGGAGTCATGATTTTCCCATCTTTTAAGATAATACGAAAAACCAAAGTATCCGCAGCATATGAATCTGAGTCAAGAATGACATAACGTCGGAAAAAATCTGTAAATGCGGAGTTATCGCCATAATACAAGATAGAACTTATAAAAAAGTCTTCAGCAAGCATAACAGAAATCAATCTTAAACGACTCTCTGTTGGCTTGTAGTAATGAGATATCCCTGCCGACGTTTTAACAACAAGATCGCATGGAGCCCACCAACTACAAAAACTCACATAGAAAAGTAATGTGTCATTTTGAGGGTTGAACTGAAACCCTTCCGATTCGACATCTTCAAGCATCTTTTTTAAGAGTCCTATTGTGGGGGAAGAAATTTCCAATTTCGTACCTCTTTTCTGCTTCCAATCCGGACGAAAACATGGATCTTTTTTCACAGGTTTAAGTCCATAAGTATAAATATTGACGTGCTCCGACGCCTCCTGCCATAAATCAAATAGGCTTGTTTGAGCATACGTGGTCAAGCTAATTCCCAACAACAAACAAGAAAGAATTATTTTTCTCATAATCAGTTATTCAAATATTTATATTTACCATAAAAAATACTTTCGGATCGATGATTCAAAATAGCCGTACATTCAATTGGAACCCCATCGGTACTTACTGCATAATGAGTACGCAAAGGCAAGCCGTATTGTGCTCTAATCCTATTTTCGAGATTCGGGGCGGGCAGAACTTAAAGAAACAGAGAGCATAACTCTTGCTTGAATCCGATTCGGGAGTTATTTTCTGCAAATCCGCCGCAGAACCCAGAGCGGATAACGTCGTACGGGGCGCAGCCAGAGCCATACCCGAGCCAATACCCGGTGAATGGCACTACAATCCACAACTCCATAAACCTTGGCCGGGGGCATCGTTTCCGTGGTAAGGTTGCCATCGCCGAGCAGCGTGACCTCTTCCGGTGTCGCCTGAATGATGCGGTGTACGACGAAATTGCCTTGTACGGTTTCGGCCATCACCACCGCTCCGCGTCGCAGATCCTCGTGGCGCAGGGGCCGCAGCGTGATGACGCTGCCGCTGCGGAAGAAGGGCAGCATGCTCTGTCCCTGGACGCAGATTCGTACGTTTTGGCCTTCGAGCAGCAGGTCCCTCGTCTGGGCGAAGGCGATCCGGTTCGCTACGGTTTTTTCCATGATCAATTGTTTTCAGGCTCTCTGTTTTCCTTCGAGGACCGTGGCGTAGGAGAGTTCGGCCGCTGCCTTGTCCGGCAGGCAGGCCAAGTGCCACACAGGGGCTTGGGTGAGAATGTCCGACAGCGTACGGCAGATTCTATCCTGCAAATCGCTGTCGTAGGCGAATGCCGGGGGGCAGGACGGGAGCAGCGATCCGACGGCCCGCAAGATTGACAGTCGGGTGATTTCGTTGGCCGGGGCCTGGCTCAACCGGACGATTCCGGCAATCGGCCGCGAAATGTTGCGGTAACAGGGGGTCTTGCCGCTCCAGGGCGATCCGAAAGCGGTCGCCTGCCCCTGGTACATCCGGATAATCGGGCTGTCGTCGTTGAGCAGCCGTGCTCCGGGAATGTGCTCCTGCCACAGCCGGGTATGGGTGCTTTTTCCCGTGCCGGATTCTCCCAGAAACAGGACGGCCCGGCCTTCGCATTCGATGGTCGAGGAGTGTATCGCAATGGCTTCGGGGGAGATGGCGATGCCGAACATGATCCAAAGCCCGAAACGCATCAGGGATTGATGGGGTTCGCGTCCGTCGGCGAGCAGGTCGCTCTGTACATCCGGCGAATCGAACGCTTTGAAGAATAGCGTCGGACGATCCCCGTTGCGGGGAACCATGCGGAACAGGTAACCTCGCGGCGTACGCTCGAAGTGGCAGTCGGCTTCCGCATCGTCGAACGGAAATACGTCGAGTTCCCTGTTCGGCTCTCCTCCTGTTAATTTTTTATTTATCGTGCAGTCCGGAATCAGGCGCATGGTCAGGGGCGCGGCCGGGTCCGCTTCTGCGGCGAACGGTTCGAATGCCCGAGCCATGTGGCTGCCGGGTCTTACGAAGAGCCGGTCGGCCTGTTCCAGCCGGATGCGGAATCCGGCGATGATATATTCTCTATCCATTGTTATCGAGTGTGATGATGCGGTCGCAGTACTCCAGCGAGCTTTCTCGATGGGCGATGACCACGATGGTTAAATCTCTGTTGTGTTGTGACAGTTCGGCGATCGAACGGTTGATTCCCTCCTCCGTCCCGCTGTCGAGCGCCGAGGTCGCCTCGTCGAAGAATAAAATGTTGGCCTGTTTGTAGAGAGCTCTGGCAATGCCGATGCGCTGGCGTTGTCCGCCCGACAGTTTGTTGCCGGCCTCCCCGATCGGGGTGTCGATCCCTGCGGAGAGCGATTGCACGAAGTCTTCCAGCCGGGCGGCACGCAGGGACTCCTCGGCTCTCCGACGGTCGATTTTCTCCTCCTCTTCGCCCAGGGCGATGTTTTCCAGCAGGGTGCCGTCCAGCAGGAACACGTGCTGCGAAACGTAGCCGACGGCATTTTGCCAGCGGCGGCGGTTGGCGGCGGTCAGGGGCTCGCCGTCGATCGTGATTTCACCGCCGGTGGGGGTATAGAATCCCAACAGAAGGTTGAACAGGGTCGTTTTTCCGGCCCCCGATGCGCCTCGGATACCGACGTGTTCTCCCTTGCGGATCGTGAGTGTCAGCCCGTGCAGCACCTCTTTGTCGCCGCGCTCGTCGTCGAAGCGGAACGAGAGGTCGCGCACGGCGATTTCACGTTCGAAGGGCAGCGGAGGCTGTGCGGCTGACGGTTCCGGCTTTTCGTCGTTCAGGTCGATGTCCCGCAGGATATCGATGGTGTAGCGGTTGTATTTGAGTGCCGACCATCCGGACATCATGTTGCGTACCGAAGGCATCAGCCGCAACCCGGCGACGGCGAATACGCCGAAGAGGACCCGGGCTTCATCGCCCGGCGTACCGAGGCTGACCGCCACGAACAGCGCCATGCCGATCGCCAGTCCTACCTCCATGAAGATCGAAGGCAAGGCATTGACGGTCATATTTCTGGACTGAATCGTAACGATCTTGTCCATCGCCCGGTCGAAGCGGCGCAGCATCGAAGGAAAGGCATCGTTGATCTCCAGGTCGGCATATCCCCGGAAGGTCTCGACGACCGTGCGGGCCTTCTCGCGCTGGGCTTCGTTCTCCTGTACGCCGTAACGGTGGAGCCGTTTGCGCACGGCGCTGTAGTAGAACCAGACGGTCGGAATGAATACCAGCAGGACCAGTCCCGCGACTGTGGGGTTGTAGAACAGCAGCGCCGTGAACAGCAGTGCGAGCAGCATGCTCTCGCTCGTGATCGACGCGAGCGGTACGAGGATCCCCGTAACGAACGCCAGACAGACGAAATTGACGTTCCGCGAGAGCAGTGCCGAATTGGTGTTTTTGATGAATCCCAGCCCCCGGTCGTGATATTCGATATAGAGCCGCCGCGACATACACCGGTAGAGGTCGTAAATATACCGCCGTTCGTAGCGCAGCAGGAAGAGGTTCAGCAGGTTTTTGAATGCGATCAGTGCGACGATACATCCGCATACGGTCAGGGCGAACGCCCGGTCCGATTCGAATCCGCCCGCTTGGTACAGCCGTTCGAGCCAGGGGTTCGTGTGCATGCTCTCGCTGTCGAGGATCAGCAGCAGTACCGGAATCAGCAGAGCCAGTCCTGCGAAGTTGAGCAGGGCCCGCAGGAAGATCGTGCCGGAAACCAGGTAGCTCCGGCGGCGGAATCGGCGGGGGATGATGTCCAGCAGGATTGATCTCATGAAGCTGTTTTTCGGGACCGGTCTGCGATTGTCGTTCGCAAGAGCCGGCCTGCATTTTTTGTATAAGTCGGGGACGCTCGCTCTTTCCGTTGCGGGATGCGTCCCAAAAACGTATCAAATATACGATTATCTGTTCGAAAAATTCGCCGTTTGTCCCTGTTTTTTCGGTATTCGCTTCTGTTCTCCCCGTTTTTCAATCCTCCTTCTCCTCCACCCGCTCCGTGCGTCCCAGACGTACATACCAGAGATAGCCTTCCGTCCGGGTGTAACCCATCTGCCGCAGCAGGCGCAGGTACTCGCGGATCTGTTTGCGGTGGCGTGCGGTTTCCCGGTCGCCGAACTTGTAATCCACCACTACGGCCCGCTCGCCGTCGGTCATCACGCGGTCGGGGCGCCGCGTCGTTCCGCTGCCCGGCAGGATGATTTCGTTCTCGTTGCGCACCACCTGCCACCTGCCGCCGAACCACTCCGCCGTCACCGGATCCGCGAGGGCCTTTTCGACCAGCTCCCGCAGGCGGGGGGCCTCTTTTTCATCGAGTACGCCGTCCTGGGTCATCGCTTCGATGGCCATGTAGATCTCATCCGTTGTCGCGGCGTTTTCGAAGACCCGGTGCATCAGGATGCCGAAGTCGCGCGGGGTGAGTTCGGCCCGACCCTCTTCCTCGTAGTAGCGTTCTGTCGGCAGCCGCAGTTGCAACTGCGGCTCCGACGTGGGGTAGTCCCCGAGCAGGACGTGCGCGGCTTTCGCTTTCCGGTGCGTATCCGGCTCCGGTCCGGCGAATTCGCCGAATTCGTAGGTTTCGGCGGCTTCGTCCCGGGAGCAGCTGCCCTCCAGCCCGTCCAGCCGGACCGTGCCGTCCTCCGGGGCGATGTTTTGCAGGATCAACTGTCCGACGTTCGGTCCCTTGGCTCCCTTCTGCGGGATGAAGATGTGCAGCGACTCCACGGCCCGTGTCAGGGCTACGTACAGCAGGTTGATGTTGTCCACGTGCGCGTAGATCATTTCCCGGTAATAGTCGGCCGAGAAGAGCGATTCGCCCATGCTGGTTTTATACCGCACCGGGAATCGGCCGATTTCCTCCAGCTCCCCGTCCGTGCCTTCGGCCCAGACGATGTTCGCCGAGAGTCCGCTCGATTTGGGATTGAGCGTCCAGTTGCAGTAGGGGATCAGCACCACCTTTTTTTCCAATCCCTTGGCCTTGTGTATCGTGGTGATTTCGATGGTCGTTTCGCCCTGTTCGACGCTCAGCGAGCGGCCGCTTCCCTGTTCGTCCCACCATTTGAGGAAGAGGGGAATGTCGGCTACGCGGCCCGCGCAGAAGTTGATGATCTGTTCGTGCACGGCTTGCAGGTAGGCGATCTCCTCCCGTCGCTCCTGAAGGTCGTACCGCATGACGATCCGTTCGAACGCCTCTTCGGGCGGGAACAGCCGCAGCGATTTGAGAAAGACGACCTCCTCTTCCGTGAGTTCCGCATCGAAGGAGGGTTTGGCGGAGAAATGGTTGTAAATGGCCCGGCTCAGCGAATCCGCAGGATTCATGGCCAGCTTCAGGCAGGCGATGACGAACGAACTGATCGGTGCCGTGCCGACGATGAGCGCCTCCTGCGTCATCACGTCGAACCGGTAGCGGGGATCCGTGTTCCGGCGCTTGAAGTCGAGCAGTGCCGAGGCGACTTTGGTGCCGTCCGTGCCGCTGCGCACCAGAATCATCATATCTTTTGGGCGGAACCCCTTGTTCACGAGAGCTTTGATGCGTTCGATGAGGGGCGGCTCGCCAGCGTAATGGGTGATATTGACGTAGCCGGGATGCAGCCCTTTCTTGCGGGCGCTCTGCGCGTGTTCGCGATAGGCCTCCTGCAGGGTGTCGCGCAGCTCTTCCCGGGCCTTTCCCCCCAGGGCGTGCGGCGGAGCCTGGGCGAGCAGTTGGTTCAGTGCCGTGTTGTCGCTTTCGACCACCTTGCCGATCATCCGGTTGTTGAACTCCACCACCAGCGGCAAGCTCCGGAAATTCTCCTTCAGGTGTATCGTTTCGGTGCTCGCTTCTCCCAGCTCCCGTGCCGCCCGGCGGTGCAGGATCTCCCAGTCGCCGCCCCGCCAGCGGTAGATCGACTGTTTGATGTCGCCCACGATCAGCACCGAGGTCTGTTCCGACTGTGCCATGGCGTTGCCCAGCAGGGGCAGGAAGTTTTCCCACTCCCGGGTCGAGGTGTCCTGAAATTCGTCGATCATGAACCGGTCGTAGCGGTTGCCGACTTTTTCGTAGATGAACGGGGCGTCGTTGTGGCGGATGAACTCCGAGAGGATGTTCTTGGTCTCGGAGAGCATCATCACGTTCTCGTCGCTGCACATCTGCCGTACTTTGCCGTAAAGGTCCTGCAGCAGGGCGAAGCTGCGGTAGTTCTCGCGCAGCAGGTCGGTGGTGTTCCAGAAGCGGATGCTGCGGTCGTAACGGGCGCACAGTTCGGCCAGCAGCGGCTGAAGCTCCGCGACCAGCGGCAGGGCCGGCGAGTCCTTGGCGCACCAGCCTTCCGTCGTCGCGCTCATCTTGCGCACGGTAGCTGTGGGTGCTTTGATCTCTCCGGCGGCTGCGGCCGCGAAGTAGCCCGCGAAGCTGCGGCTCTTGCCGGTGAAGTCGGCCGTCGTGACGCCAGCGGTATTCATGAGGTTCATGGCCCGAACGCCCAATTCCTGAAACTCCTTTTTCCCGGCTTTGGCCCTCCCCGTCGCCTTGCCGACGATCCGGTTCAGTTCGGCTTTGGAACGCTCCGCCGAGAGGGTTTCGCGGTTGCTTTCCTTGAATATTTCGTTGCCCAGGGCGAGGATGCCTTCGCGTACGTCCCAGCGTTTGCCGTCTTCGATGCGCTCCTGCACGAAGGCCGTGAGCCACCGTTGCAGTTCTTCGTCGATGCGGATCTGTTCGACCAGCGCATCCGCGCTTTTGGAGAGCACCGAGGCGGTTTCGATTTCGACGTTGTAGTTCAGATCGAGTCCCAACTCCTGGATGAAAGCCCGCAGAATGCGCTGGAAAAAGGTATCGATGGTGAGGATCGTGAACCGCGAATAGTCGTGCAGGATGCGGGTCCGGGCTTCCCGGGCCCGGGTGCGGACGGTCCGTTCGTCGAGCGACAGCTCCGCACACAGGCTGGCCAGGTAGCCGCTCTTGCCGCCCGAGGCCAGCGTGTGTATCTCCGACAGGATTCGGGATCTCATCTCCTCGGTGGCCTTGTTGGTGAACGTGACGGCCAGGATGTGACGGTACAGCGTGGGTTGTTCGACCACGTCCCGCACGTATTTGTATGCCAACTGGTAGGTCTTGCCCGACCCGGCGCTGGCGTTCAGTATTCTCGCTCTCACTTGGTTATCGCTTCAAAATGTCGGATGAAGACGGCCGGAGGAATCCCGCTTTGCGGCAGGTCCGCTGCTGCCCGGGTATTTTTCCGGCCGCATCGATGCCGGTGGCGGATGAAGGCTGCCGGAGCCGGATGCCTGCCGGCTAAACCGACGTTCTTTTGGTAAAGGTAGCGATAAAAAGGGAAACGGACGGAGAAATTCAAAAAAATATCGTATCTTGGCGTTACGAAAAAGCAAAAAACAGAAAAAACTATGAAAAGATGGATATTGAGCCTGGCGCTCCTGACGCTGGGATTTACGGCTTCGGCCCAGAATGATCTGATCGATCGGGGGGAGTTGGCTCCCGAAATCGCGGCGGCGAGCGGCGAGAAAATGGAGTGGCTTCCTTCCTTCAACGGTGTGATCGTCGAGGGACTGTTTCGGATCCGGTTCGAGCGGGTGCCTATGGATCAGGCTCCCAAGATCGTTTTCAACACCAAAGGCGTTTACGACAGCCGCTTCACGGCGGAGGTGAACAAGAATAAGATGCTCGTGATCTCCGAGCGCATCGGCACCCGCGAACGTTCCGAAACCGAGGTGACGGTTTATTACAACAACCTGAAGGAGATCCGTATTTCGGGGGCGAATGCCACGTTCGGAGAGCCGATCGACTTTCCGCAGGCCCGGTGCTGGTTTTCCAACGGGGCGGTCGTCAGCGCAGCGCTCGATGTGAAAGATCTTCAGATGGATGTTACGGGCAAGAGCGTCGTGGTCCTGACGGGCAAGGTCCGCTACTGGGATCTGAATGTTTCCACGGCCCAGGTGGACGCTGCCGCTGTCGAAGTGATGTCCGTGCGTGTCAATTCCACCTCCAAGGCCGACGTGACCATCACCGCTCCGGAGCGCCTCGAGGCGTCGGTCGGTACGAAGGGCCGGATCACCTGCATCGGAGAGCCCGAGTTGCTGCACACTTCGAACTCCTTGATCGGGGGCGAGATCACCTTCAAATAGCGCACTCGCCATGCCGGGATTCCTGCAGGAGGTCGCTGCCGATTTATACGACAGATACGGGGACGATATTTCGTCCCTTTCTGTTCTGTTTCCTTCCCGACGTGCGCGGCTTTTCTTTATCGACGCCTTGTCCGGCATCGCCGAACGTCCTTTGTGGCAGCCCCGCTGGACGACTATCGACGAGTTGATGAGCGAGATTTCGGGTCTCCGCATCGGCGACCGGGTGCGTCTGGTGACCGAACTGTATAAAGTCTATTCGGAATTTCATCCCGAATCCTTCGACAAGTTCTATTTCTGGGGGGAGATGCTCCTCACGGATTTCGATACGATCGACAAGTACCTGATCGACGCCGATATGCTTTTCCGCAACCTGGCCGACATCAAGGAGTTGGAGGCCGACGTTTCGTATTTGAGCCCCGTCCAGTTGAAAATCATCGCTTTCTGGGCCAATTTCACGGACGAAACCTCCCTTTCCGAGGAGAAACGCCGCTTCCTGGCCGTTTGGCAGACGCTGGGCCCGGTCTATCGGACTTTCCGCGAGCGGCTCCGGTCGCTGGGGATGGCCTATACGGGGATGGTACACCGGGCGGCCGCCGAGCGGATCAAGGCCGGCGGTTTCGCATTCCCGGAGTCCCGGCGGTTCGTCGTGGCGGGCTTCAACGCGCTCTCGGAGTGCGAGAAACGGCTTTTCAAGTTTCTCTCCACGGCTGCCGAAACCGATTTCTACTGGGATTACGATACTTATTATACGGACAATGCCGACCAGGAGGCCGGTATGTTCCTGCGCGAGAACCGGATCCTGTTTCCCGCCCGGCGCGAACTTTCGCACGATCATTTCCGGTCGCCGAAGCGAATCGAAGCGATTTCCACGGTATCGAACGCCGTGCAATGCAAGTACGTGGCTTCGATCCTGCGGGAACTGGCTGCCGAACAGGGGCCGCTGGGGAAGGAGACTGCCGTCGTGCTCACGGATGAAAACCTGCTGCTGCCCTTGCTGCATGCTCTGCCTGCGGAGATTGGAAAGGTGAATGTGACGATGGGTTATCCACTGAAACAGAGCCTTTCCTATTCGTTTGTTGAACGATTGATCGAACTGCAAAACCATGCCCGGCAGAAGGAGGGCAAACCGCTTTTTTACCACGCCGACGTGCTGGGACTTCTGTCGCACCCTTATATCCTCGAAAGCGACCCCTCCCGGATCGTCCGTATGCAGGAGGAGATCGTCCGAAACCGGCGTATCACGGTCGCGGCGGAGTGGCTGGCCTGCACGCCGTTGCTTGCTACGCTGTTCCGGAGCGTCGAGGGGTGGCGCGGATTTTCGGACTACCTGCTGGCGGTGATCGCGCAGATTGCCCGGATGCCTTACGAAGATACGGAGGCACGCCGCCGCGTAGAGTTCCTGAACGTCATTTCCGAAGAGGTGATAAAACTTCGCAATTCACTGAATAATTGTGAAATAGAATTATCTATATCGATCTATACTTCACTTCTTCGCCGACATCTGCAAACCCTGCGTATTCCTTACGAGGGAGAGCCTTTGGAGGGAATTCAGGTCATGGGTATCCTCGAAACCCGCAACCTCGATTTCCGCAACGTCATTTTGCTCTCGATGAACGACGACAACTTTCCCGGCAGCGTCGTGACCGGTACTTCGTTCATTCCCTACAACCTGCGGGCGGCCTATGCCTTGCCTACGCCGGAGCATCACGAGGGGGTTTACGCCTACTATTTTTATCGTTTGCTGCAACGGGCCGAGAACGTGCGGATGCTCTATTGCGCTCATGCCGATGACAAGACCACCGGCGAACAGAGCCGTTACATCTATCAACTGGAGTACGAAACTCCCTTCGAGATCCTCCGCCGGGAGGTCGGTATCGATGTCAATCGGATGGAAACCCTGCCGATCGAGGTCCCCAAGCAAGGGGAAACCGCCGAAAAGTTGGCCCGCTTCCTCGCGCCGGACGATCCCGTGCGGCTGTCGCCTACGGCTTTTTTTCGGTATGTGGCTTGTCCCCTGCGCTTCTATTTTCACTCCGTGGCCCGGTTGGAGCCAGACGACGAGATTTCGGAGGAGGTCGATGCACCGATGTTCGGTACGATTCTCCATGCGGCTTTGCAGCGGCTCTATGCTCCCTTTGTCGGGAAGACCGGCTACGGAGAGGCGTTGCGTGCGCTGACCCGTTCGTCCGAAGTGGAGAAGGCGGTAGTTGCGGCCATCAATGAAAACTATTTGCAGGATGTTGAAGCGACGGTTGAGGATTATAGCGGTAATCTGTTGTTGGTCAAAGATATTGTAATCCGCTATATTCGGGGCGGCGTATTGCCTTACGACGCCGCGCATGACGATTTTACGGTCGAAGGACTCGAGGAGCGGATCGGGCAGGAGTTTGCGTTCGAAAGCGCCGGAAAATCCCTGCGTGTGGTCTTCGGGGGCCTGGCCGACCGGATCGACCGCCTGCCGGACGGTACGCTGCGGGTCGTGGACTATAAGACCGGCGAACCGCACCTCGATTTCCAGGGGGTCGAAGCGCTCTTTCGTGGAGAGGCCAAACAGCGTCAATCCAATATTTTACAGACGTTGCTCTATTCGATGATGCTTTTCCATTCGCGGGGGGTGGATGCCGAGCCGACGCTCTATTACGTGCGGGCCATGCACCGGGACGACTATTCGTCCCGGCTCGTCGATCGGGAGTTGGGGCGCACGGGCGTACGCTATTCCGAATACCGCGAGCCTTTCGAACGGCTGTTGCGCGAAACCCTTGCCGAGATGTTCGATCCGGCGATTCCGTTCCGTCAGTGCGAGGATGCCGAGCACACCTGCCGCTATTGCGATTTCCGCGAGATCTGCAAACGCTGACGCGAGCGTGCCGCAGCGATTTTCTCCGTGTCGTCTTTTCGGAAGGGCAATTACATTTTCAATCTGCCCCTTGTCCGACGATCGCTTTTCGCGGCTGGTGGCCGCGTTCATAATTCTGCTCCAGAATCCCCTCTTCGGAGGGAGCTTGGGCTACTGCGCTCCCGAAGAGGTGTATATGAAAGTGTATAATCACGTTCGGAAAATCAGTCTGCAGCCTGTAAATACCGGCCATAGAGCGTCTCATATCTTGATCCGATTCATTGACGGACGGTGCGAGCGTATTTCCGACGATATGCGGGATCGGCTCGGAGAACCGCTTTTGCGGGAGGGTCGGTCAGTTCGCAGCGGATTTTTCGCGGGATGCCTGTAAATACTCCCGCAGGATTTTTTCGAGTTCCGCCGTGCCGATATCGACTGTTGAAGCCGTGATTGCGTAGGGGGATCCAAAGTATTTCATTTGCCAGCGCATAAGCCCTTTGGCAATCCGGTTTTTTTCCTCGTCGATCGCCCGGTCGGGATCGTGGAGTTCGATCCGGATGAATTTCTGCCCGTAGGTTCGGAATACGCTGAAATCCGCAATGCGCTGCCACTCGATCGTGATGTATATCCCTTTTGCCGGTACGTAAATCCGCAGACTGTCCGGAGTCAGCAACAGAGTCGGCCTGTTTCGGAAGAAATTTTTCAGCAGCACGATGAACAAGATGCAGATACATCCTCCGAAGAAGACCGCTCCCACGATACCGATGACCAGCCCGACCTTTCCATGCGGCTGTACGATGACGAGCAGGCAGGAGAGGGTCGTCATGATCGCTGCGGCGAGCGTTGTGCCCAGCAATTTGCGGTGGCTGGGATAGATAGCCGTTTCTTTTTTCATTCGCGATTCGAAAAATTAGTCGAAGGACTGCATGCCCGACTGGGCGATGCGGATGATCCGCTGGTACTCGACGGGTGAGAGTTCCATGAAGAAGTAGTGGATCGGATCGACGCGCATGCCGTTGTGCCGCACCTCGTAATGCAGGTGGGGTGCGATCGAAAGTCCCGTGTTGCCCGAAAGTCCGATGATGTCGCCGCGACGGACCTCCTGCCCGCGGCGGACATTGACCGCCAGCAGGTGACTGTACGAGGTTTCGTAACCGTTGCCGTGATCGATGACGATGGTGCGGCCCGCCGTAGAGCGCGTGGCGATCTCCTTCACGCGGCCGTCCGCCGTGGCGAAGACGCGCGAACCTTCGGGCACCGTGTAATCGACGCCCTGATGGGATTGCAGGGTGCGGTAGAAGGGGTGGATGCGCATGCCGTAGGAGGCGGTGAGCAGCGTGAGCTGCTGGTTGATAACGGGCTGTATGGCCGGAATCCGGTTGCGGCCGTCGCCGACCGTATCCAGCAGACGTTGCAGTTCGAGGTACGATTCGTTGAGCTTGGTCAGCGTCGCTTCGGATTGTCTGACCTTCTCTTTGAGTTCCAGGATGATCTGACGGTCGGATTTGTCCAGCAGGCTTTCGTACGTTGCGAGCCGCTTGGTTTCGTATTCGGTGTCGAAATCGTAAGGATCGGATTCGAAGAGGATGTTGAAGACGTTGCGGTCGCGCTCGGAAACATTTTCCATCACTGTGCGCAGCGAGTCGTAGCGGGCTTCGAGCCGGGTGTATTCGTCCCTCAACTGATCGGTGGAGTGCTTGAGCTCGTATTCGACGGGCGTGTCGAAGAAGAGCGAAAACCCGACGTAGTAGAGGATGGCTGCGCCGAACCACACCAGCACGTGAAACGTGATGCGGATCGCCTTCTGTTTGGGCGTGCGCGGTGTGGCGTATTTGATCGGTCTGCGGGTTCTTGCCATGTTATTCGTCGAAGGTGTCGAGGTTGAGCTCCTGCATCTGTTCCATCAGGCGCTCGTACTCCTCGTTGGTCATATTGCGGTTGAAATAGTTGATCGGATTGACGACCTGTCCCATGTGAATCACCTCGTAATGCAGGTGGGGGCCGGTCACGCCGCCCGTGTTGCCGACCTTGCCGATCAGTTGTCCGCGCACGACCTTCTCGCCGGGTTTGACGAAGATCTGGCTCAGGTGTGCGTAGCGGGTCTGGTAGCCGTACTGGTGGTTCAGGAGGATCTGCTTGCCGTATCCTCTGCGGGGCTGTCCCAGGTCGGTGGACTGTACCGTCGCGTCGCCCGTGGCATAGACGTTGTTGCCGATGTTGGCCGCCAGGTCGATGCCTTTGTGCAGGATGCGTCGGTGGTAGATCGGGTGGTTGCGGTAGCCGAACGGCTCGATACCCCTGCGCAGGGCCTGACGGTCGATGGGCCAGATGGCCGGGATTGCCGTGGACATGTTCTCCTTGTTCTTGGCTAGGATTTGCAACTCGTCGAACGAAACGGAGGTACGGTAGAGCTGGCGGCCGAAAGCGTCGAGCTGCTGCCACGTGCCGATCATCAGCGGGGCGTATTCGTCGCCCGCCAGAGCCGCGTATTTGGACGCCGGATAGGGGGTGTAGATCCCTCCGATATTCAGGGTGTCGGCCGAGAACAAAGCCCGGTAAACGAAGTTGTCGCGGTGGTGTATTTCGTCCAGTTTACGCTGCTCCGCGCGGATCTTGTCCTGAAGGAGCCGGTATTTGAAGACCAGCTCCGAATTTTCGCGCAGGATGCGGTACATTTTCGGCGTGTAGAAGACATTTGCGAAGACGACATTGACGATCGATACTGCGATGAAGATGATGAGGATTTTGCGAATGACACGGTAGGTGCGCAGGCGGAACGGGACCGTGACCACCTCATGAGTGGCCGAAACCACCTCACGGGTCAGGGCGTGGGGATCGAACGTCTGCTTTTTTCGTGCCATGATCTGAAAAACTCCTTGGAAGTGATGCAAAATTAAGGTAAAATATGTAATTTTGCAATCTTGTAACTTCTTTAAGTTTCGCGGATTCGAGCGGATGACAGCCTGAGCACAGGCAGCCGGAATCTGCGGAGTGTGTCTTATGAACAACGCAAAGAATTGAAAACACAGTATATGGAATCCAACAAAATTCGTCAGGCTTTCCTCGATTTCTTCGCAGGGAAGGACCATGTGATCGTACCGTCGGCACCGATGGTGGTGAAAAACGACCCGACGTTGATGTTCACCAACGCGGGTATGAACCAGTTCAAGGACATTTTCCTCGGGAATATTCCCCGTCCCTATCCCCGGGCCGCCGATACGCAGAAGTGCCTGCGCGTGTCGGGCAAGCACAACGACCTGGAGGAGGTCGGCCATGACACCTACCATCACACGATGTTCGAGATGCTGGGCAACTGGTCGTTCGGCGACTATTTCAAGAAGGAGGCGATCGGCTGGGCCTGGGAGCTGCTGACCGGGGTGTACGGACTGGACAAGAGCCGCATGTACGCTACCGTGTTCGAGGGAAGTCCCGAAGACGGGGTGCCGTTCGACCAGGAGGCCTACGACATCTGGCTGCAATACCTGCCTGCGGATCACATCATCCGCGGCAACAAGCACGACAACTTCTGGGAGATGGGCGACGTAGGCCCTTGCGGACCTTGCAGCGAGATCCACTACGACCTGCGCGACGAGTCGGAGATTGCCGCCGTGCCGGGCCGCGAGATGGTCAATCAGGGCAGCCCGCTGGTGATCGAGATCTGGAACCTGGTCTTCATGCAGTTCAACCGCAAGGCGAACGGTTCGCTCGAACCCCTGGCGGCCAACTGTATCGATACGGGCATGGGTTTCGAACGCCTCTGCATGATTCTGCAAGGGAAAAAGTCGAATTACGATACCGACGTGTTCCAACCTACGATCCAGCGCATCGCCGCCATGTCTGGCAAAACGTACGGTGCGGATGAGAAGTGCGACGTGGCTATGCGCGTGGTCGCCGACCACCTGCGTGCCATTTCGTTCTCGATCGCCGACGGACAGCTTCCTTCGAACGTGAAGGCGGGCTACGTGATCCGCCGCATTCTGCGCCGCGCCGTCCGCTACGGCTATACCTACCTGGGCTTCAACGAGCCCTTCATCTGCCGTCTGGTGGCCGGTCTGGTCGATCAGATGGGCGGGCAGTTCCCCGAGCTTAAGGCCCAGCAGACGCTGATCGAGAAGGTGATCGAGGAGGAGGAAAGCTCCTTCCTGCGTACGCTCGCTACGGGCATCAACCTGTTGGACGGCGTGATGGCCGAGGTTCGCAAGAGCGGCGGCGAACGCATTTCCGGCAAGGACGCTTTCCTGTTGTACGATACCTACGGATTCCCGATCGACCTGACGGAGCTGATCGCCCGCGAACAGGGGATCGAGGTGGATCTGGAGGCCTTCGAGAAGGAGCTGCAGGCGCAGAAGGAGCGTTCGCGCAACGCTGCTGCGGTCGATACCGACGACTGGAAGGAGCTGATCCATATCAAGCAGAGCGAGTTCATCGGTTACGACACGCTGAGCGCCGAGGTGAAGATCGCCCGCTACCGCCGTGTGTCCTCCAAAGGACGCGTTTCCTACCAGTTGGTGTTCGACCGCACTCCGTTCTACGGCAATTCCGGCGGTCAGATCGGCGATATCGGCTATATCGAAACCGCCAACGAACGGATCCCGGTCGTGGCTACCGAGAAGGAGAACGGCCTGATTATCCATATCGTTACCCAACTGCCCGAAAATCCCGAGGCGACCTTCATGGCCGTCGTGGATCCGGAGAAACGTCAGGCGGCTGCCAACAACCATACGGCGACCCATCTGATGCATGAAGCGCTGCGCAAGGTGCTCGGTACGCACGTCGAGCAGAAAGGTTCGCTCGTGACGCCCGAATACCTGCGCTTCGACTTTTCGCACTTCCAGAAGGTGACGCACGAGGAGCTGCGCCGGGTCGAGCAACTGGTCAATCGTGCCATTCGCGCGAACTATCCCCTCGAGGAGAAACGCGATGCCACCAAGGAAGAGGCTGCAGCGGCCGGGGCGATGATGCTCTTCGGCGAGAAATACGGCGACCGGGTGCGTATGGTGCGCTTCGGCACCTCGGTCGAGTTGTGCGGCGGTACTCACGTGAGCGCTACGGGTAATATCGGGTTCTTCAAGATCCTGAACGAAAGCGCCATTTCCGCCGGTGTACGACGTATCGAGGCCACGACGGGGGCGAAGGCCGAGGAGGTGATCTATGCGGCCGAAGATACGATGCGCAACGTGGCCGATTATCTCAATAACCCGCAGATTCTTCAGTCGATCAAGAAGATCATGGAAAGCAACGAGGCTTTGAAGCACGAGATGGAGGCCATCCGCCGCGAACAGGTGGCCGAGTGGGCCGCGAAGATCGTCGATTCTACGCCCGAGCGTGGCGGGATGCGGCTGATGGCTACGCAGACCGATCGCCGGCCGGATTTCATCAAGGACCTCGCTTTCGCCGTGCGTTCGCGTTCGAAGAATATCGTACTGGTGATCGGATCGATCAATGACGGCAAGCCGACGCTCACCGTCGCTTTGGGCGACGATATCGTGGCGCAGGGAGTCAATGCCGGTGTCGTGGTGCGCGAGGCGGCCAAAGCCATCAACGGCGGCGGCGGCGGACAGCCTTTCCTGGCGACGGCGGGCGGTAAGAACCCCGATGGCATCCAGGCGGCTATCGACAAGGCCGTAGAACTGATTGTGGAACAAGTAAAGTAATGTTTCGGATGAGTAATCGCAAAGTATTGCTGATGATCCTCGACGGTTGGGGCATCGGCGACGGACAGAAGGGGGATGTCATCGCACAGGTGCATCCTGCCTATATTTCGGAAATGACCCGTAAATACCCTCATGCGCAGTTGCGTACGGACGGCGAAAACGTCGGCCTGCCCGATGGGCAGATGGGCAATTCGGAGGTGGGGCACCTCAATATCGGTGCGGGGCGGGTGGTCTATCAGGATTTGGTGAAGATCAACCGGGCCTGCCGCGACGATTCGATTCTGAAGAATCCCGAAATCGTGAAGGCGTTCGAATACGCCAAATCGAACGGGGTGAGCGTGCACCTGATGGGATTGGTTTCGGACGGCGGGGTGCACTCGTCGCTGGATCACCTGCTCAAATTGACGGACATCGCCGATAAATACGGTATCGAACGTACCTACGTGCATTGCTTTATGGACGGCCGCGATACCGATCCGTACAGCGGCAAGGGATTCATCGAACGGCTGGAAAAGCACATGCGGGAACGATCGACGGGCGTCGTGGCCTCGATCGTAGGCCGTTATTACGCGATGGACCGCGACAAGCGTTGGGAGCGTGTGAAGGTGGCCTACGACCTGTTGGTCGAGGGCAAGGGCGAACATTCGTCCGATATGGCGCTGGCGATGCAGAAGTCGTACGACGAAGGGGTGACCGACGAGTTCGTGAAGCCCGTCGTGCGGATCGACGAGGACGGCAATCCGATCGGTATGATCCGGCCGAACGACGTGGTGATCTTCTTCAACTACCGGAACGACCGGGCCAAGGAGCTGACCATCGTACTCACACAGGAGGATATGCCGCAGCAGGGCATGCACACGCTGCCGCTCTACTATTGCTGCATGACCCCCTATGACGCCAAGTTCGAGGGGCTGCATATCCTGTTCGACAAGGAGAACGTGGCCGACACGATTGGCGAGTATGTCGCCCGGCAGGGGCTTTCGCAGCTCCGTATCGCCGAAACGGAGAAATACGCTCATGTGACCTTCTTCCTGAACGGAGGCCGCGAGGAGGAGTTCGAGGGCGAGGACCGCATTCTGGTCGCTTCTCCGAAGGTGGCGACTTACGACCTTCAGCCCGAGATGAGCGCTTACGAGGTGGCCGACAAGCTGGTCGGGGCACTCGACAGGCAGAAATACGATTTCATCTGCCTGAATTTCGCCAACGGCGATATGGTGGGGCATACGGGAGTTTATGAGGCGATCGAGAAAGCGGTGAAGGCTGTCGATGCGTGCGTGGCCAAAGTCGTCGAGGCGGCCCTTCGCAACGGGTACGAGGTCGTGCAGATCGCCGATCACGGCAACGCCGACAATGCGGTCAATGCCGACGGCACGCCCAATACGGCCCATTCGCTCAATCCGGTGCCGATCGTCGTGGTTTCCGACCGCGTGAAAACGGTCCGCGACGGTATCCTGGCCGACGTAGCGCCTACGGTCCTCGACCTGATGGGGCTCGAAAAGCCCGAAGCCATGACAGGACATTCGCTGGTGGAATTTAAGTAGGGGAACTCTTATAGGTATAGAGTGGATTTTATATCGATTTTGATTTGCGTTGAAAAACATCTGTTTTTCAACGCAAATCTTTTTTAGAGGATTCGGGAGGATTTATTCCCGAATATTTTGTATTCTTCGTAACTGTTTGTTGTGGGTATCTTCTTCGAATTTTAATTTAAGGTTTATGAAAAAATTTATCTGTTGCGTTGCGGCGCTTTCGGCATTGATCTTTTCGAGCGGTTGTGGCGACGACGAGAAGCAGGTCGAACCGGTCGATGAATATTGGATCGAATGGAAAAATGAGAGCGATTATCGAATCGATTTCTTTTATGTAGAAGGAGGGTATCGGTGGCATGACGGGATTAATCGTGGAAAGTATGTTTCCGTGCGGGTGTCCGGCTCACCGGAAGGTTTGTCGGACTATATTGAGGACCGAAAGATGGGGCTGTGGTATGAGCAGTTTGTCGTCGATGGCGAAACGTATGCATATATGGAAAACTACGACCCGTCGGGGTCGGGTAATTCCGCTGTGCCAAAGGGTTTGCAGGACGTGCAGCGCTATACTTTGGTAAATAAGGAGAAAAACGGTAGTCTGGCTTTGGTTTGGGTTTATACTTTCACCAATGCCGATTACGAGGCGGCGAAAGCCCGGGGTGCGGTGCATATTACGCTTGGGGAAATTTAATTTTTAGGAATATCAGGCATTTGATTCTTCCCGGAAGTCGGATTCGATTTCCGGGAATTTTCTTAAAAGATTCAAGAAACGAAGTTGTATTTTCGAATATTATCTATTACTTTTATAATGAAGTCAAATCAGCCTGAATTTAAATTATGAGAAAGATTCTTTATTTGTGGATGATTTGCGTCGTGCTGTGCTCTCTTGTAAGTTGCAATGACAGCGACGATAAAACCTATTCGTCCTATGTCAGCCGGTTCGTGTGGGAGAATAGGTGCAATCATAGGATCGAATATTTCTATGTAGAGGGGTGCATCACGAGATCCCAGGGAATAAAGTATGGAGAGCGGGCTGTAAAAGAATTGGAAGGACCTTCGCCCGTGGATTTGCAGACTTTTCTCGACGGAAGAGAAACTCATGTTATCTACGATTCTTTTACAGAAGGAGTTATAATTTACTGTTATATGGAAAATTATTATCCGTCGGGACTCGGAGAAGTTGCGGTTCCGAAAAGTTTGCAGGATCCCGATCGTTATGTTTACAAGGCTTATGAAGAGGGGGATAAATACGTCGTGGAATGGACTTATACATTTACCGATGCGGATTACGAGGCTGCCAGGGCTCGCGGACCGGTGCGCATCGGAATTGTTTGATTCATAACAGAAAAATCGAAGAAAACCCCGGACTGAACTTAAGTTCAGTCCGGGGTTTTCTCATTCGGTCGCTTCGGCGGCGTCTTACTATCGCTGTTCGGCTAAAAAGGTTTCGATATTCCGTTCGATGCAGCCGACCAATGTTTCGAGTGCTTCGACCGGGGCCCAGGCCGTGTGGGGCGAGAGCAGCAACCGGTCGGGGTCTGTTACACGCAGCAGGGGGTTGTCCGGCGACATCGGCTCGCGCGAGAAGACATCGATTCCGGCACCGGCCAGCCGCTTGTTGTCGAGCGCATCGGCGAGGGCCTGCTCATCGACGATGCCACCTCGGGCTACGTTGATCAATAGGGCCGAAGGTTTCATCAGGGCCAATTCCCGGGCTCCGACGAGGCCGCGCGTGCGGTCGTTCAAGGGAGCGTGGATCGACACGATGTCCGACCAGCGGAGCAGTTCGTCGAGCGGCATGGCGGGGTAGGGTTCCTGCCGTTCGACACCCGAAGTCGAAGTATAGGCGATCTGGCAGCCGAGGGCTGCGGCGACTTCGGCGACCTTGTGCCCGATGGCTCCCAGGCCGATGATACCCCAGCGTTTGCCGTAGAGCTGGTGGAGCGGCCGTCCGAAATGGAACGGAGCGTCGGATGCGGCGTATTCGCCGCTCTTGACGTAGCGGTCGTAGTAGATGCTCTGCCGCAGCAGGGCGATGGCGGCACCGATCGTCGTTTCCGTCACCGCATGGGTGGAGTAGCCGACAGCGTTGCGGACCTCAATCCCGCGTTCGGCGGCGGCTTCCAGATCGACGTTGTTCATACCGGTAGCGGCGATGCAGATCAGTTTGAGCTGCGGCAGCACCTTGATAGCTTCGGCCCGCAGGGGGACCTTGTTGGTGATGACGATGTCTGCGTCGATACAACGCTCGGCTATTTCACCGGGCGTCGTTTTTTCGTAGCCGGTATAATTTCCCAGTTGCTTGATGCGGGAGAGGTCGATTCCTCCCAGGCTGTACTCATCTAAAAATACGATATTCATAGTTGCGGTTTTATTTCGGGTCTTGTTTCGGTATGTGCATCCGCCGAAGCAGGGGCCTCGCCGAATAAGACCATCATTTTTTGTACCATTGTCTGCGGATCCGTGGTGGTACCGGGTACGGGAAACGGAGGTGTTTCCGCAGTTTCCGGTACGGATCGGGATTGCCGGGGCCTCGACGGAACAGTCGTAGGTTCCGCGTCGCAGCCGGCGGGCTTGTCTCCGGACCGGACACGGGCGATCTCGTTTGCGGACTGTATCGTCCATCTGTCGTGACCGGCGGATTACGGAGCTGCCTCGGCTATGCTTGTTCGCATCGTTCGCCGCTGTTTTGCAAAGATACGAATAAGCCGAGCGCAAAAGCAATTTTTATTTGCATTTTGCCGAGGCGGAGTATCTAAGACGAAGTCAAAGATACGAAAAGATGGACACTAAGCCAAACTTGGTTGAGTTTGTCCGATTCATATCTTAAAAACAAAGATACTAAAAGCCGAGAGAAAACGGGAATTGTTCCCGTTTTCCGAGGCGCAGCCTATTTAACCGAGGCTATGTCAAAGATAATAATATTTCGAAAAACGGATCTAACCGCTTCTGGATGGTCATAAATCCGTTCCGACAGCCGTTTGAGCGGTTTTCTTGTACGCGGGACGGCTGTTGCGGTCCGCTTACAGCTCTCCGATCACTCCCCGGACGACTACCGAGGCGCAGCCTATGCCGAAGAGGGCGGGCAGGTAGGAGATCGTGCCCGTGTTGGATTTCTTGTTCTGTTCTTCGCAGAGGATCGTCGCGCCTTCGCGTACCGGTTCGGCGGAGAATACGGCTTTGAAGCCGCTGCGTACTCCGGCTTTGTGAAGCCGTTTGCGCAGCATGTGGGCCAGCGGGCAGTGGTGGGTGCGGGAGATGTCCTCGATTTCGAGCCGCGTGGGGTCGGTTTTGGCTCCGGCGCCCATCGAGCTGACCAGGGGAATGCCGCGTTTCAGCGCCCCCAGGATCAGCGCCAGCTTGGGCGAGAGGGTGTCGATCGCATCGACCGCGTAGTCGAACCGTGCCGAGTCGAGCAACAGGTCGGTTTCTTCGTCCTTGATGTATTTATCGACTACGTGGAGTTCGAGTGTCGGGTTGATGTCCCGCAGCCGCTCGGCCAGCACCTCGGCTTTGGGCCGTCCGACGGTCGAGTGGAGGGCCACCAGCTGGCGGTTGATATTGGTCGGATTGACCGTGTCGGCATCGGCGACGGTCATGCGCCCCACGCCTGCCCGGACGATCATCTCGGCGGCATAGGCGCCCACGCCGCCCAATCCTACGACCAGCACGTGGGCCGCACGCAGTTTTTCGAGTTTTTCCGCTCCCAGCAGGAGCTCCGTTCTTTCGAGCCAGTTGTCAGTCATCGTTCGAATATCTCTCTGTAATTGCGGTATATCGCGCATTTCAACAGTTCAGGGTCGAGGTCTTTCGCTTGGGCGATCCGGCGGTAAATCTCCTCGATCGGCACGTCGCTTTCGTCCGTTTCGGCGAAGAGGTTTTCGACCGGCGTGCGCCGCAGGGCTTCGACCGTGCGGGGTGAGCGGAACGTCCGCTCCCCGAAGGAGAGGTAGTAACCCTTCTTTATGGCTTCGGCCGCCTGCTGGGACGATCCGATGAAGCCGTGGAAGATCACCGCCCGCAGTGCATGGGGAGCCAGTTCGCGCATGACCGCTTCGAAGGCCTTCACGCAGTGCAGCACGACCGGTTTGCCGAGCCGTTCGGCCCAGTCGAGCTGTTCGCGGAAAATCCGGAGCTGGGCCTCCCGGCCGACCGTGCCGGCATAGTCCAGGCCGATCTCGCCGACCAGATCGACTTCGCCGAACCGGGGGACGATCTCTTCGATTCGCCGTGTTTCCGCCTGCCAGGGATGAATCCCTGCGAAAGAGGGCTCCAAAGCCTTGCCGGTGGGACGGTGCGTGTGGATATCGACTATGCTGCATTTCATAATGCGGATCGCTCTGAAAAGACAAAGTTATGATTTTTCAGTCGATTAAAAAAAATCAGGCTGCTCTTTGCTGTTCGTATCGGAAAAAATCGTATCTTCGCACGCGATTTGGTGTGTTATTACGCTAACAAACATTGCCTGGAAATCTCAATGCAAAATAATTATCTGTAAAACAACCATTTATTAATCATGTCGAAAATCATTACATTACGCAAAGGTCTCGACATCAATCTTCAGGGTAAGGCCGTGGAGAAGCTGGTCAAATTGCCGCTCGCTCCCGAGTACGCCGTGTCGCCTCTCGATTTCGAGGGTGTGACGCCCAAGTTGCTGGTGAAAGCCGGCGACCGGGTCAAGGCGGGTACCCCGTTGTTCTTCAACAAGTACAACGAAAGGGTGGTTTTCACCTCGCCCGTCAGCGGTACGGTTTCGGCGATCAATCGCGGTGAGAAGCGTTGCATTCTCAACGTGACGGTTCAGGCCGATGCGACCCAGACGTACGAAGAGTTTGCCAAGCTGAACGTGCAAACCGCTTCCCGCGAAGAGATTATCGATCTTTTGCTCAAGTCCGGGCTTTGGCCCATGATTATCCAGCGGCCTTACGGTATCATCGCCGATCCGAGCGACACACCGAAGGCCGTTTTCGTTTCGACGTTCGATTCCGCACCGCTGGCTCCGGATTACAATTTCGTGCTGGCCGGTGAGAAGCGGAACCTCGAAACGGGTATCGAAGCGATGCGCAAGCTCACTTCGGGCAAGGTCCATCTGGGCGTGCGTGCCGGTGCGGAGGGCGAAATGGCATTTCTGAAGGGGGCTGAAATCCACACGTTTGCAGGCAAGCATCCGGTAGGTAATGTAGGCGTTCAGATTCATCACGTCGATCCGATCAACAAGGACGAGCGGGTATGGACGGTGAATATTCAGGATCTGGCCATCATCGGCCGCCTGCTGAACGAAGGGCGCGTCGATAGAACCAAAGTCATCGCGGTCGCAGGCTCCGAGGTGAAAAATCCCCAGTACTATCGGCTTATCGACGGTGCTCCGGTGGCTTCGGTGCTCAAGGACAACCTGAAGCCCACGGCCCACAATCCCCGCATCATTTCGGGCAACGTGCTTACGGGCCGCAAGACCCCGGCCGACGGTTTCATCGGTTTTTACGCCAATATGGTGACGGTAATTCCCGAAGGCAACCACTATGAATTGCTGGGTTGGGCGATGCCCCGTCTGAATAAGTTTTCGGTTTCCAGGGCCTATTTTTCATGGCTCTGCCCGAAGAAGGTTTACGACCTGGATACCAATCTCAACGGCGGCGAGCGCCCGTTTGTGGTGACGGGACTGTACGATAAGTACCTGCCGATGGACATCTATCCCACCTACCTGCTCAAGGCGATTCTTGCGGGCGACATCGACAAGATGGAGAACCTCGGCATCTACGAGGTCGTCGAGGAGGATTTCGCGCTTTGCGAATTTGTCGATCCCTCGAAGATCGAGATGCAGCAGATCATCCGGGACGGTATTAACTTAATGATCAAGGAGGCATAACGATGGGAGGTTTAAGAAAATTCGTAGATAAAATCAAGCCGACCTTCTCCGAAGGCGGCAAGCTTTCGTTCCTCGCATCGACCTTCGATGCGTTCGAAACGTTCCTTTTCGTGCCGAATACGACCACGAGCAGAGGAGCCCATATCCGTGATTGCAACGATATGAAGCGTACGATGATCGTGGTGGTCGTGGCGCTGATGCCGGCCTTGTTGTTCGGTATGTACAATACGGGCTACCAGGTGGGCATGACCGGCTGGGCAGCCTTTTGGTTCGGTTTCCTCGAGGTGCTGCCGATGATCGTGGTTTCCTACGTGGTCGGTCTGGGCATCGAGTTCTTTTTTGCCCAGAAGCGCGGACACGAAGTCAATGAAGGTTTTCTCGTGTCGGGTCTGCTGATCCCGATGATTATGCCGGTCGGTACGCCGCTTTGGATGATCGCGCTGGGTACGGCTTTCGCCGTCATCTTCGGCAAGGAGGTCTTCGGCGGTACGGGTATGAATGTCTTCAATCCCGCGCTGGTGGCGCGTGCATTCGTGTTTTTCGCCTACACGCCCTTTATTTCGGGTGAGAAGGTTTGGTTCGCCGACGACGCTGTCTCGGGTGCTACGGCCCTCGAACAACTCGCTACGAGCGGTGCGATGAGTTATTCGACGGCGGACGCTTTCCTGGGATTCATTCCCGGCTGCGTGGGCGAAACTTCGACGCTGGCGATTCTGATCGGCGCAGCGATTCTGCTCTTTACGGGCGTCGCTTCGTGGCGCACGATGTCGTTCGTCTTTATCGGCGGCCTGGCAATGGGATACTTTTTCCAGGCACTCGGCGTGACGACCTACCCCGCTTGGGAGCATCTGATCGTCGGCGGTTTCGCTTTCGGCGCCGTGTTCATGGCCACCGATCCCGTCACGTCGGCCCAGACCCGTACGGGCCAGTATATCGTCGGATTCCTCACCGGTGCGCTCGCCGTGTTGATCCGTGTGGTCAATCCGGCCTATCCCGAAGGTATGATGCTTGCGATCCTCTTCATGAACGCATTGGCTCCGCTGGTGGACTACTGCGTGGTCGAGTCCAGCATCTCGCGCCGGAAGAAACGTGTTAAATTGGTAAAATAGGGGAGATATGGCAAAGAAAAAATTCGTATGCAGCATTTGCGGACATGTCCACGAAGGTAACTCCGCACCCGATACCTGCCCCGTCTGCCAGGCTTCCTCGTCGGCATTTACGGAGGATCGGTCCGGCCGGAAAAAGGGCTGGATGCACAATCCCAACAGCAACACTTATATCATCGTCTATTCTACGGTCATGGTCGTCATCGTGGCGACTCTGCTGGCCGTGGCTTCGCTCTCGTTGCAAAAGCGTCAGGCGGAGAACGAGTTGCAGGAGAAGAAGAGCAATATTCTCCAGTCGCTCGGGTACAGCCCCGACGAAAATCCGCAGGAGTTCGACCGGGCGCTGGCCGATTTCGACAACCAGGTCAAATCCTTCGTCCTCGATGCCGACGGCGTGAAAACCGAAACTCCCTCCAAGGAGGTCTTCGCGATGCTCGCCACCAACCAGAATATCCGCGATAATTACGATGCCAAGCGTCTTATTCTGTTTCAGACCGAAGACGGTCGCGTCGTCATTCCGCTGATCGGTATGGGTCTTTGGGGCGATATCTGGGGGTATGTGGCGCTCGAAAAGGATATGGATACCGTGTCGGGTATCGTCATGGCCCACAAGGGCGAAACCCCGGGCCTCGGTGCCGAGATCGCCACGCCTAAGTTCCAGGCGCATTTCGCCGGCAAGAAGCTGTTCAAGAGCGGCGAGTTCGTATCGGTCAGCCTGCGCAAGGGCGGTGCGAAAGATCCCGAGCACGAGGTAGATGGTATTTCGGGCGGTACGAAAACCTCGGACGGCGTGACGGCCATGCTCCGCGATTGCCTGTCGGCTTACCTGCCTTACTTCGAAAGTCAGCATCAGGCCGCAGCACAGTCGGCACCCGCTGCCGCGAACGAGGCTGCAAGTTCGGAAGTGTCTAACCAGCAAAACGTAAACGAGAGCCATGAGTAATGAAAAGGAGTCGATCTTCTCGGCTAAGAATTTGAAATACCTGACCAGTCCGTTCTCTGCGAACAACCCCGTCATCGTGCAGATCCTGGGTATCTGCTCGGCCCTGGCGGTAACCGTGCAGATGAAGCCGGCGATCGTAATGGCCCTCTCGGTGGCCGTCGTGACCGGTTTTTCGAGTATGGTGATGTCTTGCCTGCGCAAGGGCGTGCCTTCGCGTATCCGTATTATCGTTCAGCTGGTTGTGATCGCCGCGCTGGTGATTCTCGTGGACCAGATACTGAAGGCATACGTCTATGAAGTGTCCAAACAGCTTTCCGTCTATGTCGGTCTGATTATCACCAACTGTATCGTGATGGGTCGTGTGGAGGCATTCGCTCTGGGCAACAAGCCCTGGCCCGCATTCCTCGACGGTATCGGCAACGGTCTGGGCTACGGTATGATTTTGGTGATCGTGGCCTTCTTCCGCGAACTGTTCGGTTCGGGAACGCTGCTCGGCTACCAGATCGTTCCCGAAAGCTGGTACATCGCCAACGGCGGCGGTTATTCCAACAACGGTCTGATGCTCTTTCCGCCGATGGCGCTGATCATCGTAGGGTGCATCATCTGGGTACATCGTTCTCACAACAAGGATTTACAGGAAAAATAGGAGGGTAACGTATGGAATCATTGAATATCTTTATCCGGTCGATCTTTATCGACAACATGGTCTTCGCCTTCTTCTTCGGCATGTGTTCCTACATCGCCGTATCGAAGAGCGTCAAGACGGCCCTCGGCCTGGGTCTGGCCGTTACGTTCGTGATGGTGATGACCGTGCCTCTGAACTACCTTTTGTACGAATACGTCCTCAAAGCCGATGTATTGGTCCCGGGAGTCGATTTGAGCTTTTTGACTTTCATCGTCTTCATCGCCACGATCGCCGCTTTCGTGCAGCTCGTGGAGATGGCCGTCGAGAAATTCTCGCCGACGCTTTATAATCAGTTGGGTATCTTCCTGCCGCTGATCGCCGTGAACTGCGCCATTCTGGGCGGTTCGCTCTTCATGCAGCAAAAGGTCGATGCGCTGGAGATCACTTCGCTCTGGCAGTCGATCGTCTATGGTCTGGGTTCTGGTCTGGGCTGGTGGCTGGCGATCGTGATGATGGCCGCCATTCGCGAGAAGACGACCTACTCGCAGATTCCCGCTGCACTCCGGGGTCCCGGTATCGCATTCATCATCACGGGTTTGATGGGTATCGCGTTCATGATCTTCTCGGGTATCAAGTTGTAATCCTTTAAAAGAGATAAAAAGATGACGTTAACAATTATCATAGCGATCGTTGCCTTTCTGGTGATAACCCTGGCACTCGTGGGGTTGCTTCTCTTTGCGAAGGCGAAACTGACCACCTCGGGCGATGTCACCATCGACATCAACGGCGGGGAGAAAGTGCTCATCGCCGAGAGCGGCGGCACGCTGCTTTCGACGCTGGCCAACAACAACGTGTTCCTGCCGTCGGCATGCGGCGGCGGCGGTTCGTGCGGCATGTGCAAATGTCAGGTGCTGGAGGGCGGCGGCGAACTGCTGCCGACCGAAACGGGCTTTATCAACCGCAAGATGGCCAAGGAGCACTGGCGCTTGGGCTGTCAGGTGAAAGTTAAGGAAAATCTCAAGATCCACGTGCCGGAGTCGGTGCTGGGCGTCAAGAAGTGGGAGTGCGAGGTGATCTCGAACCGCAATATCTCGACCTTCCTCAAGGAGTTCGTGGTGAAATTGCCCGAAGGCGAGAACCTCAAGTTCCGCAGCGGCGGCTATATCCAGATCGACATTCCGAAGTACGATGCCATCAAATTCTCCGACATGGACATCGAAGAGCCTTACCGCGAGGATTGGGACAAGATGAAGATGTGGGATCTGGTGACCAAGAATCCCGAACCTACGTTCCGGGCCTATTCGATGGCCAACCATCCGGCCGAGGGCAATATCATCATGCTCAACATCCGTATCGCCACGCCTCCGTTCGACCGGGCTACGGGTACCTTCGCCAAGGTGAATCCCGGTATCTGCTCGTCGTATATCTTCTCCCGCAAGCCGGGCGACAAGGTGACGATTTCGGGTCCTTACGGCGAGTTCTTCCTGCCTGACAACCTGCCCGCGACGCAGGAGCTGGTATTCATCGGCGGCGGTGCAGGTATGGCGCCGATGCGCAGCCACATTATGCACCTGTTCAAAACCGAGAAGACCTCGCGTCCCGTATCGTTCTGGTACGGCGCCCGCGCGCTCAAGGAGGTGCCGTATATGGATGAGTTCCTCGAAATCCAGCGGGAGTTCCCGAATTTCAAGTTCCATCTGGCGCTCGACCGTCCGGATCCCCAGGCGGATGCCGCCGGAGTGAAATATACGCCCGGATTCGTGCACAACGTGCTGTATGAGAATTACCTGAAGAACCATCAGGCTCCCGAGGACAATATTTACCTCATGTGCGGTCCTCCGATGATGATTTCGTCGGTGGTGAAGATGCTCGACAGCCTGGGCGTGCCCTCCGAGAATATTCTTTACGATAATTTCGGCAGCTGATAGAGGTCTATATTCTGATGTAAAAAGAGGTTACGGTGTAAACCGTAACCTCTTTTTTGTCGGTAGAAGCTGCTTGACAAGGGTATGGATCGGAAAATTCCCGGCCAATTCAGGGATTCTTGTCCTGCGGGGGTTGTAAAGAGTCCTGTTAATTTCCCGAAGGCTTTTCTGCGGTCATTCGGAAATCGACGGGAATGACGAGACTGACCTTTACGGCGTCACCTTTTTCGTCGCGGCCCGGTGTCCATTTCGGCGAGGATTCCAGTATCCGGGTCACTTCATCGCTGAAGCATTTATCCGGGGACTGCAAAATCTTTATGTCGCCGACGCTGCCGGCTTGATCGACAGTGAATTGTGCTACGACTTTCCCGCCGAGGTTATTTTTGAAAGCCTCCGCCGGATAACGGATCTGACTGTTTACCCAGTTGTGGAAAGCCTTCATATCTCCGCTCTGGAATGAGGGCATCTGCTCTGTCTGTTCGAGTGCGAGCGTGGCATTGCAGACGGCGGTCTGGGAGTAAGCGGTTTCATCCCGTATTTGGACTTTCGAAGCTTTCCCTGTCGTGTCTTTTTTGTAAAAAAAGACGGCGGCCTTTCCGGGGAGATAGGCGGCGTATTTCTCGCGCATTTTGGGCGTGAGATCCTCTGTTCCTACGATGCTATAGGTACCACTGGGAAGTGTAAGAGAGCGCAGGCCGGTGACGGGATCCGTCTTGAAATCGGTGACTTCCCCATCGACTACCAGCAGTAGGTCGTAGTCTTCGTTTTCCGGGGAGGCGGTTTTTTTGGCGGTTTCCGCTGGCGGGTCGGTCGGGGTGTAAGCTGACGGCAATTTGTCCTGGATGCGGATTTCTGCCGCTTTGGAGGTGAATCCGAAAGCTGCCAGCAGGCCGGTGACGATGGGGAGCATTGCGATCAGGCGGAGCAGAGCGTATCTGCTCTTCATAGGCGTTGTCATCATTTGGATTCGTTTTTTTGTTAATGAATTGGTTAATGAATTGGACAGACTGTCGGCTACGTCCGGACTGTAACCGAACTGCTGCGTGAAGATGGTTTTCAGATAATTTCCTGTGTCGTGCCCCTCGGCGAGTACGTCGCGGTCGGCTTCGAACTCTTCCACTTCGGTAAGTGCGCGTGCTGCGAGCCACGCGAAAGGATTCCACCACAGCAGGGCTTTCAGGCTCTCCATAACGATCCGTTCGAGCGAATGGCGGTGGATGACGTGACTCTTTTCGTGGGCGAAGATCGCCGCAATGTCTTTTTCTGCGACGGAGCGGCTGATATAAATCGTGCGGAAGAAGGAGAACGATGCGATTTGAGCGGTAGGGCGTACCAATACGATACGTCCGATTCGTTCCTGTGTACTGTGTCGTCGCAGGCGTCGGATCAGAAGCGCTTGCCGGAACATGGAAGAGAGTAGAAGGAGTACTCCGCAACCGTACACGATCCATATCGCTGCCTCGTAATCGAACGCGGCGGCGGAAACGGAGGGGGCGGTGAAGGTGGTTTCGGCGGGAGTGCCTGCGGTGGCGTAAATCACCTTGCCCGGCCAGACCGGAATTCGGAGCAAGGGAATGAGAGCCGCCGCGAGGAGCGACCCCGTGAGGCAGAGCCGTGCTGCGAGGTACCCTGTGCGATTGCGCAGAAACAGCAGGTATGCGCCGTACAGTATGCCGCTGCAAACGACTGTTTCGAGGATGTATCGGACGATCTCTTTCATGACTTGTCGGTTTTATGTCGGGCTTGCCGGATGATGGCGAGGATTTGTTCGGTTTCTTGTATCGAAAGGTCTTCTCGCCGGGAGAAGAAAGAAACCATTTGGGCCAACGACCCGTCGAAGTAGGAGTTCAATATCGAAGAAACAACTGTCTTGGCGTACTCTTCTTTGGGAACGAGCGGGTAGTATTCGTAACTTTTGCCCCGTTCCGTACGTCCGACGTAGCCTTTGTTCTCGAGTATTTTGACGAAAGTGGCGATGGTCGTATATTTCGGTTTGGGCTCCTGCATTGCGGCGATGAGATCATTGATGGAACCTGCGCCCAGTTGCCAGAGGATCTGCATGACCTCTTCTTCGCCGCGTGTCAGTTTTTTGAGGGTGGTATTGTCTGTTTTCATTGTGTTTTTATTGGTTTACTACAAATTTAGTACTAAAATTTTAGATGTGCAAATAAATCTACTAAAAAATTAGATGAAAAGGTTGTTTTGTTCGGAAGCGATATTTTAATTTGCCCGTGCCTTGTACGATTTTACGTAGGTTGCGCCTCGGAAAACTGTAAACAAGTTCCCGTTTTCTCTCGGTTTTCACTATCTTTGCAGAAGATAGGAGGCGGTTCGGCAATCTTTGCGTGCAAGCCCGCACGATTGCACTCACCTTTCACTATCTTTGCCGTATGAAAAATATCGTATTTGATCTGGGAGGTGTGGTTTTCGGGCGCGATCCACGTAAGTGGGAGCCGGAATTTATGGAGTTCTTCGCGTTCATCCATGCGGAGAAAATGCCGGAATTTTGGGTGGATTACGACCGGGGCACCCTTACGCTCGATGAGGTCGTCCGTATATTGAGCCGGGAAAAGGCGTGCGATGAGCGGGTCACGGCCCGTTTTATTCGGGATGCGATCGACCGGCAGGAGGAGATCGTCGAAACCCGTGCGTTGGTCGGCGACCTGAAACGGGCCGGTTATAAGTTATATGTGCTGTCGAACATGTCGCGGGAGTTCATCGACTTCCTGCGCAAGATGCCGGTTTACCGCTGTTTCGACGGGGAGGTCATCTCCTGCGAAGAGCAGGTCGTGAAGCCCGAGCCGGAGATCTACCGTCGTCTGCTCGATCGTTATTCGCTCGATCCGGCCGAAACCCTTTTTATCGACGACCGTCCGGTGAATCTCGAAGCCGCCCGTACATTCGGTATTTCGACTTTTCTGTTCCGTCACCGCGAAGCGCAGCGGAGCTGCGATGAGTTGCGGAAAATGCTGTTGTGAAACGGGCGCTCCCGGCTCGGAGCCGAAATCATAAATTTTCGTTTATGAAGGCGTTGTGGATAAAAATTGTCCTATTGGCCGTCGCACTACCGGGCGTTTGGGGAAATGTTGCGGCGCAGGTAACCATCTCTGCCGATTTCGATACGGGCAGCATCGGGTCGGTCCGCCGGATCGATTCGGTGCGGATGCTTCATGCCGCGAAAAATTCGCTGGAGGTGATGAGCTTCGGAATACGGTCGCGCATTGACCCCCTCAATCCCGTCGATACGGCCCTTCTGCCCAGCAGCCGCTGGTTCCATTTTCGCCTGGAAGGGGTGAAGGGAAAGCTGATGTTTCTGCATATTCCCAATACCGAGATGGTGCGGCCGTTTTATTCGTACGACGGAGAGGAATACCTGCGCTTCGACGCAGGCGAATGTTCGCTGCCGCAGACGGTCTATAAATATTTCCTGCACGACACGGTTTATGTCGCTTATTTCCTGCCTTACAGCCATGCCCGACATAAAGCCAAAGCCGACGAGTGGGCATGTTCGCCTTTCGTGCGACGTCAGCGGATCGGCCGGAGCGGTGAGGGGCGTCCGATCGAAATGCTGATCCTCACGGACGACACTGTCCCGGACAGTCTCAAGCGCCGGGTGTGGATTCACTCCCGCGTGCATACCAGCGAAGCACCTGCCGCATGGCATCTCGAGGCGATGATTGACGAGCTGCTTTCCGACGCGCCTCTTTCGCGGGAGATTTTGCGCCGCACGGTTTTCTACGTGGTTCCCGAGACCAATCCCGACGGTGTTCGGGGCGGTTATTCCCGTTCCACGGCGCAAGGTGTCAATCTTGAAATCAACTGGGATCGGCCCGACTCCCTGACACAGCCTGAAGTGAGGGTATTGAAACGCACGATCGACAGTCTTTCGACACAGCGTCCTTTCGACGTGGCGTTGAATCTTCACTCCCAGAGTGCGCCGTTCGTGACGTACTGGATTCATACGGCGAAATCGACCTCTGCAAAAATGTATCGACGCAAGATGCTGCTGTCGGCCCTGACGATCGCCCATACGCCGTATTACCGTCCCATCGACCAGCGTTTTTCGGAAGCTGCACCCCGGTATGCCGAGGGGTGGTTCTGGCAACGCTTCGGCGAGAGAACACTGGCCGTGACCTTTGAGACACCCTATACTTATTATAATAACGATCCGGCAGGGGAATGGGTTTCCCGGGAGAGTTTGGCTGAATTGGCACATGCGTCGCTGTTGGCCTTGAGCGACCTGCTCGATTTGGGCGGCAGCGAGCGACGGCAGGCTGATTCGGAGCGGATGAAGGCGCGGGGCAAATGGTTGCGCCGCACGGCGAAGGACCGTCAGTTTTTCGGCGGTTCCTATCTGGTCGCGGAGCGGAAAGGGGCCTCCGTATCGTTCGTTTTTCCCGATGTGGCCGAAGGTCGGTATGAAGTGTTCAAGTGGATTCCCGGACCGCTGGATAAGAAATTCGCACGCGAGGAAAACCGGTGGCAGCCGATCGGCGAGGTCGTGCAGGAGCAGGCGGGGCGGCTCGTGTGGCGTTACCAGGCTGCGGCTCCGGGCGATGTGCTGGATGTGATTTTGCTCGTACCTAAATCGGAGCGATAGGGTGAAGTACAAGGGGACAAAAATTGTAAAGTTGTGTCTTCTGCGCTTATTTTTGTGTTCGAAGTGGGAATTTTTTGAACGGCTCGCTGCAATTGGAATTTTTGACTTGTCAGGCTTTCACTTGGTAAAAAGAAAGTCAGGCAACTCTTCAAGAGTTGCCTGACTGTGGGGTTTCTTCATCGTTTGTAGCGAGAGAGAGACTTGAACTCTCGACCTCATGATTATGAATCATGCGCTCTAACCAGCTGAGCTATCTCGCCATAGCTTTCCGTTTCAAAGCGAGTGCAAATATAAACCAAAAAGTTGAACGGACCAAATCTTTCTCCGAAAAATATGTCCTGAAAATGCATGTTGAATCGTATGGCATTGATTTTGACGGGTAAAGGGAAGTAAAATGAGAATCGTATATGGTGCAAGCGAAGACTTCCGACTTTCAACCTCTGCCGCTCAAGATACTCAATGTCTTGTCCCTCCTGGCCGGAGCATCTCTGCTCGTGGCCGTTTCGTGGGAGATTCTCCTGGGGGACCCGCGGCATTATTCGACTGACTACCTGCTGTTGCAAGGGATCGTCTGTGTTGTTTTTCTGGCCGATTTCTTTGCCCGGATGTGGATGGCTGACCACAGTTGGCGTTTTTTCTTTCGCAATCTCTATTTCTTTCTTCTTTCCGTTCCCTATTTGAATATCGTCGATTGGATGGGGATCGAACTTTCGCATGCGGAAGCGATGCTGATGGGACTCGTACCTCTTTTGCGGGCTTTGCTGGGGCTGTATGTGCTTTTCACCTGGATCATCAATAATCGGGTTACGCGATTGCTGACCTCCTACGTCTTGTCGATGTTGGTGTTCACCTATTTCGCCGCTTTGATTTTTTATGATTACGAGATCGAAGTCAATCCTGCGTTGCACGATTTCGGCGATGCGATCTGGTGGGCCAGTATGAACCTTACGACTGTCGGTGCCGATATCTTTGCCGTGACGGCCGTCGGTAAGATATTGACGGTGTTGCTCCCTACGTTGGGAATGATGATGTTCCCGATTTTCACGGTGTATGTCACTCAGATTTATACGCGCAACAGAAAGTCCGACTCTTGATCGGAGTCGGACTTTGCGCATGGGATCCGCTTTCGGACGGATTATTTTTTTTGTTCCCGGAGCAGGTCCCGAATCTCCGTAAGCAACAACTCCTCCTTGGACGGTTCCGGCACCGGTGCCGGCGCGGCTTCCTGTTTTTTCTTCATCAGCTTGTTCATCATCTTGACCATCAGAAAGACGCAGAAGGCCAGGATAGCGAAATCCACGCACTGTTGGATGAATGCGCCGTAATTCCACCAGATCGGTTCCGCAGGAACACTCTCCGCCGTACCCGACCCGATTGCGTCGGTCACTACGTGTGTCGCTTTCGAGGAGAGGTCGCGCACCTTGCTGATGTCGAGCCGCAGCGACGAGAAGTCCGTATTGCCGATGAGGGCGCCGATGGGCGGCATCAGGATGTCGTTGACTAGCGATGAAACGATTTTTCCGAACGCACCGCCGATGATTACGCCGACAGCCATGTCCATTACGTTGCCCTTGAGGGCAAATTCCCGAAATTCTTTGAAAAAAGACATATACGTTGATTTTTAAGGTTAATTGTGGCAAATGCAATACGATAATATACAAAGATACGAATAAGCCGAGTGCAAAAGCAAATTTTATTTGCATTTTGCCGAGGCGAAGTATCTAAGACGAAGTCAAAGATTACGAATAAGCCGAGTGCAAAAGCAAATTTTATTTGCATTTTGCCGAGGCGAAGTATCTAAGACGAAGTCAAAGATTACGAATAAGCCGAGTGCAAAAGCAAATTTTATTTGCATTTTGCCGAGGCGAAGTATCCAAGACGAAGTCAAAGATACTATTTATTTGCAAAAAGAAAAACCGGTCCCGTTGATTTTTCGGGACCGGTCGGATGATATTTCCGGAAAGGAGCTATTCTTCCACTTCCACCAGGATGGCATCGGTTGCGACGTTGTCGCCTTCCTGTACGAGAATCTGCTTGATCGTACCCGCCACGTCGCTGGTGATCGAGTTTTCCATCTTCATCGCTTCGAGGATAACCACTTCCTGTCCGGCTTTTACCTTGTCGCCGACCTTCACCTTCAGGGCGATGATCTTGCCCGGCAGGGGAGCGGTCACCTTGTGGCCCGTGATGGCTTTGGCTTCGACCTTGTGTTCGCTCCGGGCGGCAGTTTTCGGAGTGTCTTTGGCTGCCGTCGCTTCGTAGGCTTTCTTCTTCTGGTCGGTGAGGAATGTCTTGGCAACCATCGGGAAGAGCTCGAGCAGAAGCACCTCTTTTTCATTGGCAGCGAGCTTTACGCCTCCTGCTTCGGGCAGTTCGGGATTGGGCTGCATCTGGTATTTCGACGTATCGTAGGGAATCTCTTCGCGTACACCGCAGATCTTGAACCGGAATTCGGGGTCGATCTTCACCGGCGTTTCACCGTATTCGCCCTTTACGAGAGCAACGAATTGCGAACTCTTGGTCGTGTACATCGGCCGTCCGGCCTTTTCGTCCAATGCGCAGCTTACGGCCTGGGCACCCACGATCTGCGAGGTAGGGGTCACCAGCGGCGGCAGACCTGCGGCCAGACGTACAGTCGGGATCAACTCCATGGCGCGGGGCAGAATCTCCTCGGCCTTGAGCTGCTGGAGCTGTGCCACCATGTTGGAGTACATGCCGCCCGGGATTTCGGCCTTCTTGACCAGTTCGTTCGGTGCCGGGAATCCGAAATGGGCCTCGATCTTGTGGCAGGCGTCGAGCAGCGTCTCTTCGTCGTCCGCCTGCGCTGCTTTGATCGCACGGTCGAATTCGGCGTCGATCTCCTTCGGAAGTTCGTCGGTGAGCGGATTGAAAGGCTTCGGCATAGGCTTCTCTTTGCCGAAGACCGAAATTTCGAGCTCTTTGCGGATCTCCTTGAGCTGGGTGTTGATCTTGGCAACGGCTTCCATGTTGACACCCGTGTCGATCCCCAGTTTCTTGCAGAAGACGTAGATCAACTCGATAGCCGGCGCTCCCGTACCGCCGCTGAAGTACCAGCAGTTGGTATCGACGATATCGACTCCTGCGACGATCGCCGCCAGCACCGATGCCAGACCGTAGCCCGGGGTGCAGTGGGTGTGGAAATCGATGGGGACATTCAGATTCTGCTTGAAGAGTTTCACCAGTTTGCTCACGCGGTGGGGCGGGATCAGACCCGACATATCCTTGATCGTGATCATATCGGCTCCCAGCGCCTCCATTTGCTTGGCTTTCGAGAGGAAGTATTCGTCCGTAAATACCGGCTTCGGGTTCTTCTTGCCCATCAATTTGCCGAAGAACCCGATTTCCGGATATTTCGGATCTACCGTATAGCACACAGCACAATCGGCGATACCGCCGTATTGCTTCACGTATTTTACGGTCGATTTGACGTTGTTCACGTCGTTCAGGGCATCGAAGATACGCATGATGCCCAAGCCGCTCTGAATCGAATTACGGCAGAAGCCGTCGATGATCTCGTCCGTATAGGGGGCGTAACCGAAGAGGTTGCGGCCGCGCGAAAGGGCCGTGAGCTTCGATACGTTTCCGATTGCCTTGTGAATGGTTTCCAGGCGGGTCCAGGGATTTTCATTCAGGTAGCGCATTACCGAGTCGGGCACTGCGCCGCCCCAAACTTCCATGGCGTAAAAGTTCGCATCCTTGTAGAAAGGAAGGCAGCGGTCGATTTGGGCCTGGTTCATTCGTGTAGCGAAAGACGACTGTTGGCCGTCACGCAACGTAAGATCTCTGATTTTTAATGATTTGGCCATTGTATTGAATTTTTAATGGTTATTTCCCTTCCTTTGGGCTCGCTCCGTTTTTCTTCGGAGAAGGGCCGTATTGTTATTCGAATAACAAATATAGTGAACAAATTTGAATTTCCAAATTTTGTGCAAAAATTTTTAATAAATAATTTCTGCCCCGGTGATCGTTTCGAACGAAGCGGAAAAAGGCGTCGAATGGATTTTTTTAATCGTTGTGAAACAATAGGTTACGGCGTGTTGCCGAGAGTCGGTTCCGGACACCGGATTTGCCTCTGTCCCTGACCGGGTTTCGGGGAATGCGGGAGCGTGGGAATTCGTGCCGCCGGTTCCGAAAGAGATGTCGAACCTTATGCCGGAACAGATTTTTCGAATTTCGTATCTGGGATTCCCGATCGTGTCGCTGCCTTTTTATTTAGATACTTCGCCTCGGCAAAATGCAAATAAAATTTGCTTTTGCGCTCGGCTTATTCGTATCTTTGTCATTTGTATGGGCGGGCGTCGATCCTTTCGGAGGTGTTTTACGATTCGCGGGAGGAGCGCGGCCTTGTCCGTTACTCATTTTCGGAAAATTTACGATTTACAATGACTCCTACGGCCGTACTGCTCACCGTGCTCGGGTATATCGCAATGCTTTTCGTCGTTGCGGGAATCGCCGGAAGGCGGGTGTCGAACACGGGCTTTTTTACCGGTAACCGGGAGAATCCCTGGTATGTGGCGGCTTTGGCAATGGTCGGGGCGGCGATGTCGGGCATAACTTTCGTGTCGGTGCCGGGGTCGGTTGCGGCCGATTCGTTCTCCTACCTGCAGATGGTGCTGGGTTTTACCGTCGGGCAGATGGTGATCGCCTTCGTGCTGATTCCGCTTTTCTACCGGTTGAAGGTAGTCTCCCTGTACGAATATCTCGACGGACGTTTCGGTATGACGACCCACCTTACGGGGGCCTGGTTCTTTTTCATATCCAAAATGTTCGCCGCGGCATTGAAAGTTTATGTCGTCTGCACCGTGCTGCAGGTGCTGGTGTTCGACCCGTTCGGCGTGCCGTTCGCAGTCAATGCGGCTTTCTTGGTCGGATTGGTCTGGCTCTATACCTGGCGGGGCGGTGTCCGTTCGGTCGTCTGGACGGATATTCTGCATACGTGTTGTCTGGTGGGGAGTATCGTGCTCTGCATCGTCTTTATCATGCGGAGCCTCGGTCTGACATCGGCCGGAGTTGTGCAGGCCGTTTGCGATTCGCCGATGTCGCGCATCTTCTTTTTCGAGGATACCGGGTCGGCCCGTTATTTCTGGAAAATGTTTTTCGGGGGTGTCTTCACGCTGGTCGCCATGACCGGTTTGGATCAGGATATGATGCAGCGGAACTTGAGCTGCCGCTCGCCCCGGGATTCGCAGATCAACATCGTGATTACGGCCTTCAGCCAGATGGCTGTGATCCTGCTTTTTCTGGTGCTCGGCGTGCTGCTCTACCTCTATGCAGAACATGCTGGATTGCCGATGCCCGAGAAAGGCGATCAACTGTTCGCCGTAGTCGCCGTGAACGGCGGATTGCCGCTTATCGTTGGTATTATGTTCGTTGTGGGACTTATATCGAGTACCTATTCATCTGCCGGGGCTGCCATGACGGCATTGACGACTTCGTTCACCGTGGATATCTTGCGCGGTCCGAAGCGTTGGGGCGAAGGGCGGTTGACGCAGGTACGTATCGGGGTGCACGTCGTAATGGCACTCGTGATGGGGTGTGTGGTTCTCTTTTTCGGCCGGTTCGGTAATGACAGTGTGATTAACTTGATTTTCAAGGTTGCGGGTTATACGTACGGGCCTATTCTGGGAATGTTCGCATTCGGCATCTGCACCCGGCGGCGGATTCGTGACCGCTGGGTTCCGCTGGTGGCTTTCGCGGCTCCGTTGCTGTCGGTCGCCCTGCAAAGTTTCGTCGCGTATAAGTACGACTACCATATCGGCTTCGAATTGATCGCCTACAACGCGCTGTTTACCGTAATCGGAATGTCGCTGCTTGTCGAGCGGCGTCCGAAACCGGCGTTGAATGATCGAATATGAAAGATAGACAAACAGACTTAAAATAGTTGATATTATGGCTTTAGAACAGGAAATTTCCAAAGGAATCATGGAGGCTATGAAGGCCAAGGATACCGTACGTCTTACGACGTTGCGCAACGTGAAGAAGTATATTATCGAGGCGAAGACCGCTTCGGCGGGTATCACCGAATTGTCCGATGCCGAGGTGCTGAAGATCATTGCGAAGCTGGCCAAGCAGGGGGCCGAGTCGGCTGCGGTATATGCGCAACAGAACCGTCCCGATCTGGCTGCCGAAGAGTCGGCTCAAGTCGCCGTGCTGCAGACGTTCCTGCCCAAACAGATGACCGGTGAGGAGTTGACCGAGGCTGTCCGGTCGATCATTGCCGAGGTCGGTGCAACCTCGATGAAAGAGATGGGGAAGGTGATGGGTGTCGCATCGAAAAAATTGGCAGGTATGGCTGATGGTAAGGATATATCGGCCAAAGTAAAAGAGCTTCTTTCTTAAATAATTTGTTGAGCTGACAATATTCCGCGGAAATGAGTCTGTTGCACTCCCTGCATCGGAATGTCAAGACGATCGCCATGCCGATGGGTATGGTGGTCGGAGCCTTGTTATGCCGTCCGGTGACAGCGGCCGAGAGTATGTCGAACGGGATGATTACCCCGACGCTGATCTTTCTGATGCTGTTTTTCACTTTCTGTCGGGTGAAGCCTCGGCAGATGCGGGTGAAGATGCTGCATGTCTGGCTGCTGGCATTTCAGATCGTGGGCAGCATAGTGGTTTACCTGTCGTTCGTCTGGTTCGATCCGTTGTTGGCGCAGGGGGCCATGATTTGTGTCCTGGCTCCGGTTGCGATGGCAGCCGTGGTGATCGGCGGTATGTTGGGGGCCAACGTAACCACGATGGCTACGTACAGCCTGATCTGCAACATGGTCGTCGCTTTGGTGGCTCCGATGCTGCTTTCGTTCGTGGGCTCCGACCATGCCACGTTTCTGGCAATTCTCTCCCGTGTGGGACCGGTGCTGGTGCTGCCGTTCGTCTGTGCCCAGTTGTGCCGAAAATTCTTGCCGGGAGTGGCATTCTGGGTGTCGAAGCATAGCCAGATTTCATTTTATATGTGGCTGGTGTCGCTGGTTTTTGTCATTGGCCGCACGACCGCTTTTATCATCGACCTGGAGAATGCTGAACCCTGGACCGAAATTGCACTGGGGCTCGTTGCGATGGTGATCTGCGTGGTTCAGTTCGGAGTGGGACGGATGCTGGGACGCCGTTACGGTGATGCCGCAGCGGGCGGGCAGTCGTTGGGACAGAAGAATACGGTGCTCGCCGTGTGGATGGCCCAGTCGTTTCTGAACCCGATCTCCTCGATTGCTCCGACCGCTTATATCGTGTGGCAGAACTTCGTGAACTCCTACCAAATATATAAAAAGGATAGAAAAGTGATGAAAAATCAAATATAAATTATTAAAATATAGTAATTTATATTCGATTGCGGAAATTTTCGTATGTTTTTGCAATTTTCTCAGCTAAGCCCATAATTGCCCAATATTTGTTACTCGAAAATGCTGCGGTAACAAAACAAATTCACTATATTTGCCGTTGAAGCAACAAACGGGAAGGGTCTGGCGAAACAGAAACAGACGGTCAAATTGAAGGAGCCGGTGCGAATCCGGTTCAAGCAGTTATCCAACGGAAATCAATCCATCTATTTGGACTACTATACGGGTGACGTGATCCGCAAGGAAAATTATGTTGGCGGCAAACGGAAATACGAGTTTCTGAAGCTATACCTTATTCCCGAACGAACGCGGGAGGACAAGGCGAAGAACGAAGTGACGCTCGCCCTTGCCAAAGCGATTCAGAGCAAACGGATCGTCGAGGTGCAGAACGACGCGCACGGATTCCAGAACACGAACAAGTCCCGAGTGAACCTGCTCGATTATCTGGAAAATATCGGAAAACAGTCCGCCGAGCAGGGAAGCCGGAACTATGCCCGAACGGTGCTCAATACCGTCCGGGCATTGAAGCTGTTTCGCGGCGACTATATCGCTTTTCGGGACGTCGATAAGGAGTTTCTTTCGGAGTTTACCGATTACCTGCGGCAGATGCCGAAGGCCAGCAAATACGGCGTATTGAAAACCGGAGGGCGGTTAAGCGCCAATTCGGTTGTTTCCTATTACGGTACTTTGAGAACGGCCATCAACCGTGCCTACAAAGAGGGAATCATTACCGTCAATCCGACCAAAGAGTTCGATTTCGCAAGTAAAGTGCGGCAGGAGCCGAGCCGCCGCGAGTATCTGACAATCGACGAATTGAAAACGCTGATAAATACCGAGTGCCGGCACGAGATCGTCAAGCGGGCTTTTCTGTTCAGCTGTCTGTGCGGGTTGCGCGTAAGCGACATTCGCAAATTGAGGTGGTGCGACTTACAACGGAGCGGCGGGCGTGTCCGTATCGAAATCACGATGCAGAAAACCAAAGAACCGCTTTACCTGCCGATTTCGGACGAGGCGTTGAAATGGCTGCCGGAGCGCGGCGAGGCGAACGACAGTGATTATATCTTTCCGCTGACGCACGAGGGAACGGTGAATGATACGCTGCAACACTGGGCGAAAGTCGCCGGAATAACCAAACACATCTCGTTTCATATCTGGAGACATCCAAGTTCTACTTTCTAATTGAGATACAATCAATTAAAGTCCTCATTCTCTTAAATGGGTAACGATTTGGTAACGAAAGTGTGTCTTTTTGTGACCTTTCGTGTCTTAGGTCACAGACATTATACAAAAAAAAACTCCTACAATATCAAGGTATTGTAGGAGTTGTACATTTACTGTCCATTTCTGTCCAGCGTTTTGTGATCCCGCTGGGGCTCGAACCCAGGACCCCAACATTAAAAGTGTTGTGCTCTACCAGCTGAGCTACGGAATCATCCGCGCCAATCCGGAGTTATCCGTTTTGGTGGTGCAAATGTATAGAAAATTTTTGTTTTGCCAAAATAAAACGATATTTTTGTACGGAATATTGATTATCGTAAATCTTAAAACAAGATAAATTTTATGTGTAAAGCTCTGATTATCGGCGCAGGAGGCGTAGGTACCGTCGTGGCGCAGAAAATTGCTGCCAATCCGATTTTTTCGGACGTGATGCTGGCCAGCCGAACGAAAGCGAAGTGTGATGCCATTGCTGCGGCAATCGGCGGGGACCGGGTGAAGACTGCGCAGGTCGATGCCGACAATGTAGCCGATTTGTGCGAGTTGTTTCGGGCTTTCAAGCCCGATATCGTGGTGAACGTGGCGCTGCCGTACCAGGATCTGACCATCATGGACGCCTGCCTGGAGTGCGGGGTGAACTACCTCGATACAGCCAATTACGAACCCAAGGACGAGGCGCATTTCGAGTATTCGTGGCAGTGGGCCTATCAGGAGCGCTTCAAGGAGAAAGGGCTGACGGCTATTCTGGGCTGCGGCTTCGATCCGGGAGTGACAGCTATTTTCACCGCCTATGCCGCCAAACACCATTTCGACGAGATTCACTACCTCGATATCGTGGACTGCAACGCCGGCAATCACGGCATGGCTTTCGCCACGAATTTCAACCCGGAAATCAATATCCGCGAGGTGACTCAAAAAGGCCGTTACTACGAGAACGGCAAGTGGGTGGTGACCGAACCGCACGAGATACACAAGCCGCTTCATTATCCTGAAATCGGCGAGCGCGAATCTTATGTGATCTACCACGAGGAGCTGGAGTCGCTGGTAAAGAACTATCCGACGATCAAGCGTGCCCGCTTCTGGATGACTTTCGGACAGGAGTACCTGACTCACCTGCGCGTGATTCAGAATATCGGCATGGCCCGAATCGATCCGATCATTTACAACGGCGTGGAGATCGTGCCGATTCAGTTCCTGAAGGCCGTGCTGCCCGATCCCAAGTCGCTGGGTGCGAACTATCACGGCCAGACTTCGATCGGTTGCCGCATCCGGGGTATCAAGGACGGCAAGGAGCGCACGTATTATATCTATAACAACTGCGATCACGAGAAGGCATTCCAGGAGACCGGTACGCAGGCCGTGAGCTTTACTACGGGCGTCCCGGCGGCGCTGGGCGCTTCGATGTGGGCCAAGGGGCTTTGGCGCGGTGCGGGCGTGTTCAACGTCGAGGAGTTCGATCCCGATCCGTTCCTGGCCGAACTGGGACCGCAGGGATTGCCCTGGGTCGAGAAATTCGACGTCGATCTGGAAGTCTGATCGGGTTTCGATAATTGGTTTGAAAGTCCGGATGGTATGTACCGTCCGGACTTTTTTATCGGTCTGTATTGGTGTGAAAAGAGGTAGGTATAAATACTTATTTATTCTAAATAGCCGGGATTTTTGAATCCCGGTTGGGAGGTTTTTTCTATTTTTGCGTGAATTTGAAACAGCATCAGAAATCCATGATCGATTTTCAAAAATTACCTTCTCCCTGCTTCGTGCTGGATGAGCAGTTGCTCGATCGGAATTTGGCGGTCATCGACCGCGTTCGCCGGGAGAGCGGTGCCGAAGTGATCGTCGCTCTGAAGGCCTGTGCCATGTGGAGTATTTTCCCGGAGCTTGCGCAACATTCCGACGGAGCCACCGCTTCGTCGCTGGCCGAGGCGAGGCTGGTTTTCGAGGAGTTCGGCCGTCCGGCGCATACGTACGCTCCGGTGTATACCGACCGGAATATCGAAGAGATTCTCGATTGCAGCGATCACATCACCTTCAATTCCGTTGCGCAGTTCGAACGGTTCGGACAGATGGCCCTGCTGCGCGGTATTTCGTGCGGCCTGCGGATCAACCCCGGCTATTCGCCGGTAGAAACCGATCTCTATAACCCTTGCGTGCCCGGTTCGCGGCTGGGTATTCCCGCCGGGGAGCTGAAGGAGCTGCCCGCCGGGGTCGAAGGATTGCATTTCCACGTGCTGTGCGAGTCCCGCCCCGAACATTTGCGCTTGGCGCTCGATGCCGTCGAAGAGCGTTTCGGTCGTTTCCTCGACCGGATCAAATGGCTCAATATGGGCGGCGGACACCTGATGACCCACAAGGATTACGATTGCGATGAGCTGATCCGCATTTTGCAGGAGTTCAAGGCGAAATATCCGAACCTGCGCTTGATCCTGGAGCCCGGCAGCGCCTTCACTTGGCGGACGGGTTACCTGGTTTCGACCGTGGAGGACATCGTTGAGAACGGCGGCGTGCGTACGGCGATGCTCGACGTGTCGTTCGCCTGCCACATGCCCGACTGCCTGGAGATGCCCTATAAACCGGCGATCCTGGGGGCCCGCGATCCGGAACCGGGAGAGAAGGGCTGGCGTATGGGCGGCAACAGTTGTCTGGCCGGGGATTACTACGGGGATTGGATCTTCGACCGCGATCTGCGGGTCGGCGATCGCATCGTGTTCGAGGATATGATTCACTATACGATGGTCAAGACCACGATGTTCAACGGCGTGGCGCATCCTGCGATCGCCATCGTGCGCCGCGATGGAGCAATAGAAATAATCAGAGAATTCGGCTACGAGGATTTCAAGTCCCGTATGTCGTAATCATTAAACCGCAATAGATGAAAGATTTTACCCCTACTTTCTACACGCTGGAGTGTGTCGCTACCGGCCGGGAGTTTCCGGACGAAGGGTGGACGCTGGACGATGCCCAGTGCAAGTGTCCTTCGTTGATCCGTACTCGTTATGCAAAAAAGCAGCTCGAACTCAAATCCGATGAATACGGGTTCTACAAGTTCGCCGACTGGTTGCCTGTTCGGCGAATGCTGGAAAATTCGAAGGCTCCGGTGACCTACAAAAGTAAAGGGTTGGCTGCGCACCTCGGGCTGGAAAATCTCTACATTACCTTCAACGGCTATTACCCGGCTATCGGGGCGCACATGACTACCTGTTCGTTCAAGGAAACGGAGGCTTACAGCGTCTGTGCCCGTATCGACGAGAACGAGAAGCGGGTGCTTGTCGTGGCGTCGGCCGGCAATACGGCCCGCGCCTTCGCCAAGGTCTGCTCCGACAACCGGATTCCGCTGCTCTTGTCGGTGCCTGCCGACAACCTCGATGCCCTGTGGTTCGACGGACCGCTGGATCCTTGCGTGAAACTGATCTGTTCGGAGAAGGGCGGAGATTATTTCGATGCGATCCATTTGAGCAACCTGGCACTCAAGAGCGATAAGTTTTATGCCGAGGGCGGTGCGAAGAACGTGGCACGCCGCGACGGTATGGCCACTACCGTACTGTCGGCAGCGACGACTATCGGTCGGATCCCCGATTACTATTTCCAGGCCGTCGGCAGCGGTACGGGTGCTATTGCCGCCTGGGAAGCCAATATGCGCCTTATCGAGGACGGCCGTTTCGGTAGTCACCTGATGAAGCTGATGGTTTCGCAGAACGCGCCGTTCGTGCCGATGTATAACGCCTGGCGGGAGGATTCGCGCGACATGCTCCATTACGACGATGACAAAGCCCGCCGTGACGTGGAGATCATCGACGCCAAGGTGCTGTCGAACCGCAAACCGCCTTATAGTATCGCCGGCGGTCTTTACGATGCGCTGAAAGCCACCGACGGCGAGATGTTCGCGCTGACCAATGCCCACGCCCGCAAAGCGCGGCGTCTGTTCCTCGAGTTGGAAGGCGTCGATATCTATTCGGCGGCCGGCATCGCCACCGCATCGCTCATCAAGGCTGTAGAAGAGGGCAAGATCGCCAAAGATGCCGTGGTGATGCTGAATATTACGGGCGGCGGCGAACTCCATTTCAAGGAGGATAAAACGCTGTGGTACCTGAAGCCCGATCATGTTTTCCCGATCGATCCCGACCCGGAGGAGGTGATCGCCAAAACGGAAGCCCTGTTCGCATAAAATAGCGTCCGGACGATCCGAAAAGGCCGGCGCGACAAAAAAAGAGGGGACGATTTTCCGTATCGTCCCCTCTTTTTTCGTTTGTCTGCGATCAGAACGTCGAGGTCATGTCTTTGGGTACGCAGATGAAGAAATCGGCCTTACCGAGTGCTTCGGGATCGAGCTTGTCGGTATTTTCCTGCCGGATGACCTCCACCGTGCCGATCTTCAGACCGGGACGGTACTGGTTGAGGTAGGTGATGATGCCGCTGTGGTCCGTCGAGTGGAAGTTGCCGTTCATGTGGACGAGTTTCGACTGCATCCGTTCGGCGATCGACCAGGCCATCGTAGCGTCTTTGACCGCCTGTGCCTTCGAAAGGTTTTCTGCGGCGCTCTGTTTCATCCCGGGCATTTTCATGGCCCCGAAATATTCGTCCACGCTCTTGTTGGGCACATAATTCAGGGGCAGCGGTGCGACATACCGTTTCGCTTCGTCCGAAAGCCCGTCCAGCGCCTCGAATCCGCCTTTGGCGACCATGTTGGCGTAGCGGCGTGCTACGTTCGTGGCGACGAAGGGAATCTTGTGCTCTTTGGCGAATTCGACGATCGGAGAGTAGTCGGTCTTGTAGTTGGGCCAGAGCTTGGCTTCGGCGTTGAACCGTTCGGGGGTAATCATTCCGGCCAGGTATTCGTCGAGGATCAGCTGATTGTCCCGCTCGAACATTTCGGCGCCGATCATCAGCCGGTCGCCGTGCCGGTCGTAAAGGTCTTTGACGATTTCGTATTCCATCCAGTGGGCGATGGGGCAGTTGTGGATTTCGCCGATGAATACGACATCCTGCCGTTCGAGCACGTCCATCATCTGCGTGTAATCGACCCGATTGCCCTGGGCGTCGAACAGCGTGTAGGCATTTTTCTCCTGTGCCCAACCGAGCGTTGCGGTCAGGCAGCAGATCAACGATACGAGGATCTTTTTCATTTTCCGTTCTGTTTATTATTCTGGTACATAAATGATTTCTCCGTTTTCCAGTTCGTAGGCGATGCCGACGCGCTTGCCCTTCGCACCGGAACCCTGCTGTTCGGAGGGGGTGTATTTGTTGATCTTGTTTCCCTCCTTCATGATGATCTCCATATTTTCCTTGCCGGGGTTTTTCACTACGGTGAAGTCTTCCTGCGTGAATACTTCGGTCATGTTCATATGCATTACCATGGCGACCATCAGCGCTACGGCGAAGACCATCGCCACGTCGAACAGATTGACCACCACGCTCAGCGGATCGGAGTCTTCCTGTACGGCGAACTTGCTTTTTCTGCGGGTCGGTTTCATGCTTCCGTGTTTTTTTCGATCAGTTTCCGTGATACGTAGTCCAGGTTATTGACATCCTTGGCATACCAGCGCTGCTTGAATTGCAGGGATACCAGGCCCACGCCGCTGATCACGAGGCCCACGACCGTCGTGGCGAATACGACCTGCATATTGTAGGACATACCTGCGATGTCGCCCGTCGAGAGTCCCACGAGCGCCGGGCTCATGGCGATCAGCGTGCCGATCAGACCCAGTACGGGGCCGATCTTGGTGAGAAGTTTGGACAGGATCACGTCCTTCTCGGCGTCGTTCTCGAAATTCGAGATCAGGTAGTCTGCGTAATCCTGGCTGGCCGGGTTGGTCAGCAGGTCGCGCAGATAGCGGATGTAGAGCGAGTTGTCTTTCGCGGGCAGCGCTTTGCGCAGGTCGTCCACCTTGTCCGGTGTCAGGTTTTTGATCAGGTCGTTCAGTCGCTTGTCGTTCTTGCGTTTGGCCATGTATTGGTTGTAGATGCCGCCCACGAGCAGCAGGGCGCGGATGAACAGCAGCAACAGCAGCAGAATATCCGGGATAAGCAGGCTGTTGGCCACCCAGAAAAGTACTTGTGAAATGGTTTCCATATAAGTTTATTTGTTTTACGATTTCTTGGAATTTATGACGGTTCGGGGTTGTGCCGAATGTTTTTTGCGGGCGTTTCGCTTTTGCAGGACGATCCATTTGATGCGGTTCCAGAGCGCCCCAAGCACGAAGAGAACCAGGAACAGTCCGAAGGCGAATCCCAGTGCCCGCCAGTTCGTCGGCTCATCGACCGCCGGATAGGTTACATTGCCGTTGACGGTGGTCAGCAGACCGATGATGCAGACGAAGAGGCTCACCAGAAAGTGCGTCTCCAGCCGCATCTCCTTTTCCGGCAGCAGGAGCCGGAAAAGGTGGCAGAGCAGCGGGAACAGCACGACGACGGCTGCGGCGAACGCATAGGAGATCGCCGAGAACGACGTTCCGGGAAAACTGAACACCAATTCGGTCTGCAGGTAGAACAGCACGGGGAAGACGAGTAGGCTGGGGTACCACTTCAGGGGTTTCACCCACCACCGTTCCTGTTGTCCGAACCAACCCCGCAGCACGGCGATGCAGTAGGCGAAGCAGACGACCGATTCGAGCGTGATGATAACGGCCATATTTTGCAGAGCCGTCGTGTTTTGCAGGTAGTCGGCCAACTGTGTCTTCGATTGCAGAATGGCGTACGGGTAGGTCGCGATGACGAAGGCGCCGCACACCGCTCCGAACAGAGCGGCCTGCCAGATCCTCCAGAAACTGAGTTTGAGCACGCAGTTGATGAGGATGAACAGGATGAGTACGCTGATGATTAGTTGCATAGTATCGTATTAGTTGTCTTTTCTCTTTTTGCGGAGCACCAGCAGCAGGACGACGAACAACACCAGTACTCCGCCGGCGATCCATACGCCGTTCAGGGCGTTTTTCCGACCTTGTTCACCGCTGGACACTTCGTCTTTCTTGAGTACCATCCCGTTCTTGTTATCCGGGCTTTGTACGGTCTTCATGGTCTGGATCTGCTGTTTGTAGGCCGCCGCATGCTGCGGAGCGACCCGTCCGGCGATGAACTCCTGCAATTTGGCGTTGCCGCCCGAGAAGCCGCTACCCGTCGAGCCGAACTCTTCGACCAGCTCCGTGTGCAGGCTCGCCAGTGTGTTGAGCTGCTGCTCCGAGGCTTTCCACATTCCCTTGCGGGCAGTTTCCAGCATTACGGCCGTGATTTCCTGCAGGGCTGCCGGATTCTGCTGACGGAAGAACTGTTCGGTTCCCAGGCCGTAGCTGTCCTCGACATACACGTCGTAGATCCGGTCCCACATCTCCTTGTCGATGACATCGGGCTTGGTGACGTTCCATCCGTAGGTGTTGGTCACGACTTCGGTGATCTGCGATGCGCTCGATGCGCCGCCCTTCATCACCTCCTTGACATATTCCGGATTGAAGATCGTGGCGCGGGATTCCACGCCGATAGCCTCCTTGAGCTCCTGCATCTTGACGTTGTTGCGGTTGCGGTAGTCGGCGAAATAGGCGTCGGGGTCCTTGCCCGTGACATTGCGCACGGCCAGGTTCATACCGCCCATGAACTCATAGACGTGGTCGAGGCTCAACGCGCCCCAGGTGTTGCTCTGACGGGGCTGTACGACGGCGTCCGTGTTGTGGAGCACGGCCCGCAGCAGCCCGGCCTTCATCTCTCCCCACTCTTCGTCGCTGCCGTACACGGCACCCATGTTGTTGATGTAGGCGTCGGCGATCTCCTGTTCGTCGGTCCACTTGTCCCCGCTGGTAATCATGTCCTGGATGCCGGTTCCGTACATGCCGTTCACACCGCCGAATACCCGCTGTGTGGACATTTCACGCGCGTCTTTCGGGGATACGCCCTGCTCGACGAGCAAGCGTTCGGTCTCCACCGTGCTTTCCGCCACGCGGTTGCCGTACCGGTCGTCGGTCGCTGCCGCCGCCATCTCGACGGCCCGCGAAATCAGTGCCAGGCGCGATGCCGCCAGGTCGCGGAACTGGCCCGAGGTCTGTACGATTACGTCCACGCGGGGTCGGCCCAACTGCTCGGAGGGAATCAGCCGCAGGTCGGACACGCGGCCGTAAGCGTCGCGTACCGGCTCTACGCCCAGCATGTAGAGCACCTGGGCGATCGTCGCACCTTCGCTCTCGATGAATTCACTGCTCCAGAAGGTGTAGCTGACTTTGCGCGGATAGTCGCCGTGCGTTTTCTTGTATTGTGCAAGCGTATTCTCTGCCAGCTCCTTGCCTTTGGCCCAGGCCTGTTCGGACGGGGTGGTCTCTGCGTTCACTGCATAAAGGTTGCGGCCCGTAGGCACCGCCTGCGGATTGGCCACGGCATCGCCGCCCGAGGTCGGTGCGACGTATCCGCCTGCCAGAGCGTTCAGAATCGAGCGCATCTCCATTTCCGGACTCTCCTCCAGCGCCCGTTTGTAGTTCTGGATATTCGTTACGGTGCGCTCCACTTCGGCGATGGCCTGCGCTTCGCGCTTCTGATCGGCCGTATATTCCGCAGGAGTAACTGCGCGGCCCATCATCATCATGCCTCGCCGGGGCGGAGTGAGGATCGTGTGCGCTTCGGCGAGCTTCTCCGGGGTGATTCCCGCTACGCGGCAGACCAGTGCGTCATCGGCTTTCTGTCCGCCGAGCACCTGGCGAACCAGTTGCTTGGCCGGCTCCAGATAGTGCTGCGTGAAGAACGCCTGGCTCTTGAGCTGCGTGTCGGTTACCTTTCCGCGCTGGCGGTCGAGGGCCGCCACGCTGTATGCGATCGGGTCGGCGCTCATGGCCATTACCGACGAACGGATCTTCTCCGGCGAGTAGGGAACGCCGGTCGTATAGAGCTGCCCGGTCATCTTTTCGTTGGCGATCTCCTCGGCGAAGTTTTCGATGCGGGCGATCTCCTCGGCAGTGTAGGGCTGCGTGAGCAGGCTGTCCAGCCGCAGGTCGCGGTGCAGGCCCATCTTCACGGCGATCTTTTTCACGGCGATCGATGCCTCCGGCTGGCGGGCCTCGTCGGTCTTGTAGTACGCTTCGATTTTGTTCATCAGCTCCTTGTACTGTCCCCGGGTCTTGCTCTCCGTGAACGGCGGGGTCAGGTAGGAGATCGTCGTGGCGTACGAGCGGCGTTTGGCCATCATGCTCTCGCCGACGTTGCCGATGGTGTAGTAATAGAAGTGGGGAATGGTGCCCACCAGACGGTCGGGCCAGTCGTAGCGGCAGAGCGCCACCTGTTTCCGGGGCGTGAACTCCAGGCTGCCGTGTGTGCCGAAGTGAATCATCGCGTCGGCTCCGAAGCCGTATTGCGCCCAGAGGTAGGCGCCGATGTAGGGGTGGGGCGGAGCGGTTTTGGCGCCGTGTACGATGGCGAAGGCGTCGTCGCCGACCGCGGCCATGGGCTGCGGCAGCAGCACGACGTTGCCCAGATCGATGCGGGCTACGGCCAGGCACGGTTCGCCCTCCCGGACCGTACTCATGTAGCGGCCCGGCGCTTCGCCGTACAGTTGCACGACGTCGGCATAGAGCTCTTCGGGTAGGGCGTCCTGCACCCAGGATTCGTATTCCGACTTTCCGACCAGTGCCGGACGGCCGTTTTTCAGGAAGTCGTCGAAAGCTCCTTCGGCATAGGTGCTCAATACGGCACCCTGTGTCATCAGCAGCTTTTCGAACTCTTTTTCGGTCGCAGGCAGGTTTTTCACCGTGTAGCCTTCGGCCTTGAGCCGTTTCAGGAGATTATAGAGCGACGGCACCGTTTCCAGTCCCTGGGCCGTCAGCGAGGATTGTCCGGCGCCTTTGAAGTAGTAGATCGCTACTTTCTTTTCAGCATTCGGCTTCCGTTTCAGCGAGATGAAGTTGCCGATGATCCGGGTGAAATTCTTCAGCCGTTCGGGAATGGCCTTGAAGAGGTAGATTCCCTCTTCGTCCAGTTCCTGATCGTTCAGCACGTAGGGGTAGATCGCGCCGTCCAGTTCGGGTACGACGATACTCTGGGACATGAATCCCCCGAACATCCCCATCGGGTCGCTTTCCCACTCCTCCTGCGTTTCCAGCATGGAGAGCGGCGAGAAGATCGGGATGTTCCGCTCCTTCAGCCACTCCACGGCTGCGTCGGCCTGGCCCATGACCATGCGCCCGTGCGCGAAGTGGATGACCGCGTCGGGGCCGATTTCCCGCAGGAACGTCAGACGCTGGCGGTACGACGAAACGGGATAGACGTTCATTCCTGCGTTTTGCAGCGATACGATCAAGCTGTCGATGTTGGCCCGGTTGCCGCTGAAGGGGTCGTTCAGACCGCCTACGATTGCGATTTTGGGGGCTTTCTCCCGATAAATTCCCTGTTCCCGGAGGTATTTCTCATAGTCCGCGACGGTTTTGAATGAGAGGTCTTCGTCCAAGTGGTAGAGCACGTCCGAAGCGCTCTCGACAGCTTCTTCAGCCGGTGTGACGAAGAGGCGCTTCGCGTCGATATGCTGGCGGACGTAGCGGGCCATATTCCGGTAATTCCGCTTGTTGCCGTTGCCGATGTAGGCCGAGATTCCGGCCTTGGTGAGGCTGTCGAGGCTACAGATGTCGTTTTCCGGATTGGTGGCGGCGTAAATGTAGATAGGGGTGCCTTCGTCGGCTGCCGCGAGGATCTGCGCTCGCTGCTCTTCAGTGATTTTCAGACCCATGCCGAATCCCAGCACCAGGTCGTAACGTCCGAGCCGGTCGAGCCGGTCGAGCGGTATTTCTTCGTATTCGATGAAGTTGTCTTCGTTGGATTTGACGAGGCTGGCCGTCTGATAGTTCTGGAAGTTCACCAGTCCGATCCGGGTCGTGGATGCCCATTTGCTCCACGCCGCCCAGCAGCACAGGACCACTGCGAGTACGGCGACGGCCGCGAGGATCCATTTCTTGTTTTTTGCCATTATTCGAAGTGTAAATTGTTAAGATTCTTGAGGATTGCCGGCGTCCGGATCCATACCGGACGGGCCGTATCTTGAAAACGGACTCTTTTTGCGTGGTTTGGCCGGCAGTCCCGTAGTTCCGGTGCTGCCAGCCAATCCGATCGCATCATTTCGTCTATTTCAGCAACTCGTACTCCAGTTGCGGACGTCCGCGCTCACCGTCGTCGCCCGAACCGAATTTGAGGAACCGGAGCTTGTAGTAGTTTTCCGCACAGTCCTTGATGACGAAGAAACGGTCTGCCTTGACACCCGGATTCTCCACGCCCGGCATCGCGGGGGTGCGCCAGTTGGTGCCGATCGTGTTCGCTTCCGTCTGGAACTCCGCAGATGCCACGTCCGCACGTTTGAAGTCGGCATACGACTTGGTGTCCGTCATGACGATCGCTGTTTCCGCGCCGCCCAGGTTGTTGATCGTGATTACATCCTGCGTGAACGAGATCACCGGTCCCGATGCCATCATGGTCGAAGAGGCGGCGTAGGCCCACATGATGTCCCATTTGCTCTTGGCGGGCTGGAGCACCTGTTCGCCGGTTTCGAGCGAGAGTCCGATGAAGCTGTAAATCGGGTCTTTCGTGATTTCGACGGTTTTTGGGGTCGTATCTTCCACCTTGCCGTACTCTACCTTGTAGCCGTTGCCGCTGCGGGTGACTTTCACTTTGTACCAGAGGCTCCGGTTTTCCGTACCGTCGGTATTGGTCTTGTTGTCGGCCGAGGCCACGAAAAATACCTTGTTGTTCGCATCCGTAGCCGATATTTCGCCGAATGCGGTCTTCGACAGGTCGCCCGTGACGTCGTCGATCCATTCCGCCTTGAAGTCTTCGGACATGCTGCCTGCGGCGATGTTGGGTGCGCTCTGCGCATCTTCGAGGGTTACGGCTGCGAAGTCCGTTTTCTCGGAAGCGGCCGCTACCGTTGCGTATGAAGAGTTGAGTACCACGCGGAACTCATCGCCGCAGTAGAAGCCCAGGTTCCAGCTCTTGCGGTCGATCTGCATCTGGCTGTTATTACTCAGATCGACATAGACCATGTTGGCGTAGTTCTGGTCACCGACTTTCCCTTCGAGCGTCATCGTGCCGCCCGTGGAGACGATCGGAGTGAACGAGAGGGTCATCTCCTTGGTCGTGCCGATCTTGTAGCCTTCGGTCAGCGAGAGGGAGAGAATCTGGAATTTCGCCGTTCCCTCGGGGTTTTTACCCGTCGCTTTGGCTACGGTGAAAGTGCCCGTGGACTGTCCGGCCGGAATATTGACCGTGATCTTGCCGTCGGTCATGGCCGGGGTCGTCGTGATGTCCGCGTCGGATACGTCCGAAGAGGTCATTTCCATCGTTACGTCCAAGCTCTCGGTCGTAGCGCGGCTGAGTTTCAGGCCGAGGCTGACGGTTTCGCCGTCCATGCCGGCTTCCGATACGGCGAATTCGACCGAAATGTCCTGCAACTTCAGGTTGTCGTCATCGTCGTTGCATGCCGAGAATCCGAAGGTCATCAGACAGGCTGACAGTAAGTAAAGTAATCTTTTCATAGAATGGTTTTAATTAGTTAATATTGAATTTGTTATTTTTTGAATTTTCCGTTCAGCATCAAGTTCAGTCCGATGAAGTAGCTGCGTCCGCAGCCGAGATAGCTGACCGAAGGGGTGTCGTTCGCGGATTCTACGATCGTGCGTATGTCGGTCAGGTTGAAGAGGTTTTTGACACCTACGTTCAGGCTCAGGAACGAGGTCAGCTTCTGCGTGACGGTGATGTCCCCGTAGTGGTAGGAGGGGAGTCCCCTCAGGTAAATTTCGCTCTCTTTCTTGTTGTCCGGGGTCGTGTATTCGTGGTAATAGTACTCCTTGCGCTGGCCGGTGTATTTGTAGAAGAAACTGATGTCCGTTCCCGACTTGGCGATATGGTAACTGATGGTCGTACTCACTTCGGGCGAATAGCGGAACTGGGGCAGGCTTTTATCGTCGGAGGCATATTTGTTGTAGCGTCCGATCAGCGAAGCATTGACGTTCACGCGTAATCCGCCCCATGCCAGCGAGGTTTCCAGTGCCCCGCCCAGGGTTTTGTAGCGGCCGATGTTGTAGTAGGTGTTGTAGTTGGGAATATCGACGTTCTGCGCCAGGCTGATCTTGTCCTTGAAGACGTTGTAGAAACCGCTCAACGTGGTGGTGAGCCGGATCCGCGCGTTATGCAGGATGCGGTAGGTGAACGATCCCGTGACATTGTTCGAATATTCGGCTTTCAGGTCCGGGTTGCCGTCGATGTCGTGGTTGTCGTTGTGGAACGAGAAGTAGAGCTCCTGCAGGGTCGGCGTACGGAAGCCGTAGGCATAGGAGAGGCGGATGTCCATATCGGGTGTCAGATCGAACTTCGTTAAAATCGAAGGTACGGCCACAGGAGCTTCGTAGTCGGCCATCAGGAAAGCCCGAACGCCGGGGCGTACGCTCATCCAGCTCCAGGGTTTGTATTCGGCCGAGATGAAGAATGCCAGATCGGAGATCGTGGGGGTGCCGTCGATGCGTCCGCCCTTGCCTTCGGTCCATTGGTATTCCAAACCGGGCTGAAGGCTGATCTTCGGGCCGATATTCCAGGTTGCCGTCGCCCGTGCGATCCAGGCTTTGTACTGGGTGACATCCTGACTGGCATCTTCGGCCGAGAGCCATTTCTCTCCGGTCGAGAGGTCTGTCCAGGTGGTCTGCGTGCGGCGCTTGTAGTCCTGGTAGGAGAGGGCGAGATTGACGCTCAACCGGTTGTCCAGTCTCCAGTCTGCCTGTAACTGATGGGTGTATCGTTTGGTCAGATAGTCCTTGTCGGAAACCTTCTCCGGTTCGATGGCGGTACCGTTCAGAGGACCGAAGATTTTCTCGTCGAGGAAATCCAGCCGGTACCAGACGTTCAGGTTGCGTCGCTGGAACCCTATCATACCGTTGGCCAGCGACTGGTCTTTGGGATGCCAGCGCTTTTCGCGTCCGGTCAGGTCGCCCTGCCAGCCGCCGTTGTCGTTGCGGGTGTAGCCGCCGTTGAAGTAGAGTCCGTTTTTAAGATTGAATCCGAGGTCGATGCTTTCGTTGTGAAGACCTTCGCCGTTGAAGAACTGGTATTCCTTGCCCATCGTTTCTTCCTGGATGCGGGCGCCCACGCGCCAGGTGCTTTCGCCGGAATAGCCCGGTCCCTTTTTGGTGATGATGTTGATGACTCCCGCAAGGGCGTCCGTGCCATAGACTACCGACATCGGACCTTCGACGATTTCGACCCGTTCGATCCGGTTTACGTCGAGTTGGCTGAGGCTCTGTTTGGTCGAGCCTCGGTCGATCATCGGAATACCGTCCATGAGGATTTTGACGTTGTTGCCGCTCATACCCATCAGCTCGAAGTCCGTTTCTCCGAGCGCCATGTCGTTCGAGAGGCGGATGCCGATTTCGGTGTTGAGCAGCGACTGTACATCCAGGGGTGCCTTTTGCCGGATCTGATCGCTGTTTACCGACCGTACCTTATATAAGGAGTTTTTCATGGATTGCGGCGAGAACTGTCCGGTGACGACCACCTCCTCCAACTGGTTGATATCTTCCTTGACTTCGATGTTCGGGAATACGTTTTCCCGACCGGTTTCGATGGTGACCGGAAACTCCTTGCGGTGGGCGGTTACGGATTGGACGACCATCGTATATTCGCCCGGGGGAGCCGCAAATTCGAAATTGCCGTCCCCGTCGGACATCCCGCCGAATACCGTATTTTTCAGCGAAACCGTGATGTATTCGGCCGGAGCGCCGTCTGTGGTGATGACATTGCCCGAGATTTTGACCTTTACCCGGTTTTGTCCCGCTGCGGGCAGGACGGACAATAATAATAGGATGACAGTGCAGATATTTTTAATCATGGGCTTTTGGTTTTATTCGTTTGCAAAAGTAGGGGGGATGAAACGGGCGGGCAATCACCCGTTTTAGGTATTTCGGAGGCGAGAGGTAGTCAAATGTGGTGAGCTTGCCCGTCTGTCGGATTCCTGAGCTGTTTCCCGGATCTTCCGTTCGGTTTGCGGAGCGGTCCCTTGATTTTTGTCCGGCCGGAGGTGGCGTTGGGGCGGTTGCGATAAAGTCCGGTCGTTTTTCGGGTTTGGCGGAGATTTTGTACAAGCAGTATCGAAAGAACTTAAAAAATTATCGATTATGTTTTTCTTGTGGTATTTATTGATAGGTTTGGTTGCCGGATGGCTCGCCAACCTGATCGTGAAAGGGCGGGGGTCCGGCCTGATCGTCAATTTAGTTGTCGGCATCGTCGGCGGGGTGCTCGGCGGCTGGATCTTCTCGCTGTTCGGACTTTTCGCCGTAGGAACCATCGGCAGTATCGTCACTTCGGTAGTCGGTGCTATCGTATTGTTGTGGATCGTAGCTGCCGTAGGCAATAAAAAAGAGAAAAAGATAGACTAAAAAATTATTCGTATGAATGAGAAATTGAATGCGGACAAAGAGCGTCTGAAGGCGGATCTGTCCGATACGGTACAGGATGTGAAAGAGCATGTGGCCGCGAAAGCCGGTCAGGTGAAAGAACAGGTCGTAGCGAAAGCCGGCCAGGTCAAGGAAAGCGCCCGCCAGCAGGCGCAGCAACTGAAAGGACAGGCCAAGGAGCAGGCAGGCAAAGTGCTCGACAAGACCAGGGAATTGGTCGATAAGGCATCCGAAAAGGTGAAAGAGTGGTAATAAAAAATAGAATGGAAAAGAGAGGCCGGCCAGCCATAGGGCCGGCCTTTTCGTTTGTGTGTCCGGACAAATGGATTATCTTTGCACCCCGACAGGCCGAAGTTCCGCTGCAGAGGAACCGAGGCCGATATTATTAATCACTTTAATTTTTACAGGATGAAAGAGATCCAAACAAAGCGTACTCCGCGCTTCAGGCGCTGGTGTCGCAAGGGGTACGCCGCTTTCGCGAGCCTTCGGCGCCAGGTTACCATCGGAGTCCTCTCTGTTTCGATGTCCACCATTCTCCTGTCCACGACGACGCCCGTGCAGGCGCAGACCGTCGATTCGCTTACGATCGCCAGAGAGCTGGAGATCGAAAAGGTCGAGGTGACGGGGGTGAAAGCTACCCCCACGCGCAGTACGATGTCGTCCACCTCCGTTTTCGATCGAAAGGCGGGTGCTTCGGCGCCGGTCCAGACCCTCGAGTCTGTGCTGCGTTTGAGCCCTGCGATCGATCTTCGGGAACGGAGCGGCAGGGGAACGCAGGCGGACATTATGATCCGGGGAGGTTCCTTCGACCAGACGATGGTCATGCTCAACGGTATTAACTTTACGGATGCCCGAACGGGTCATCAGTCGCATTCGCTGCCGATCGACATAGATTGCATCGCGGGAATCGATCTGATCGACGGCGTATCGGGCGTCGGTGCGTATGCAGGGGCCCTGAATATCCGCACGATGCCTCTCAAATCCCGCTATCTGCGCATCGAGGCGGCGGGCGGCGACGACGGCTATGCGTACGGCAATCTCTCGGGGGCCGTGACCAAGGGACGTTTTTCCCTTTTTGCCGCCGGGTCGTACCGTCGCAGCGACGGGTATATCCACAACACCGATTTCGAGAACTACAACGGTTACTTGCGGATGAACTACGACAGTGAAAAGGCCGGATTTTTCGATTTCCAGGCCGGTTATCAGAACCGGTCGTTCGGTTCGAACGGTTTCTATGCCGCGTACAATCCCGATCAGTTCGAGCATACTTCGACGGTGCTCTCTTCGCTGCGATGGGTGAAATCCGTCGGGCGTTTCACGCTCAATTCGTCGGTCAGCTACCGCAAGAATTTCGACCGTTACGACTGGACGCGCGGTACGCCGATGAATCATCACAATACGGACAATGCGGGAGCCGAGTTCTGGGCCGACTGTACGTGGAAGGGCGGTGTGACCTCCCTGGGAGGCGATTACACCTACAACCACATTTACAGCACCAATCTCGGCGAGCCGCTTCCGACTCCGCACGGCAAATATACCCATGCCAAGGACCGTCACGTGGGAAATCTCTGGCTGCGGCATGTCAAACAGTGGGAGCGTTTCGACGTTTCCGGTTCGGCCGGGGTGAGCTTCACGCCTTATGGGACTTCGGCCCTGTGGAGTCTTTCGGGAGGCTATCGTCCGGTGCGTGGGCTGCGGCTCGAGGTCGGTGCGGCCCAGTCGATGCGACTGCCTACCTTCACCGATCTTTATTACACATCCCCTGCACAGCTCAATAATCTGGATTTGAAGCCTGAACATGCGATTACCTATCGTTTCGCGGCGGATTACGCCCGCAGCGGGTGGAATGCTTCGCTGTTTACTTACTACCGGCAGGGGCGCGACATCATCGACTGGGTTTGGCGCGAGGAGCTGGGCAAGTGGCACTCCGAGCAGGAGAGCAAGCTCGACACCTATGGACTGGAGGTTTCGGGCGGTTATACGACGACCGGGTTTCTGCACCGGATTTCGGTTTCATACGGCTATATCCATACGAGCAAAGTCGATCGGGTCATCACTTCCAGTGCGCTGGATTATATGAAGCACAAAGCGGCGGCGACGGTCGAATTCCGTTTTCTGCGTAACTGTTCGCTCACGCTGACCGGTGCGGTATATGACCGCAACGGCAGCTATACCTATTATTTGCGTAATGCGGACGGTTCCCTGATGTTGGATCCCGACGGCAAGATGATGACCGAAGTGCGTGACTTCAAGCCTTATTTCCTGTTGGACGGCCGTCTGTCGTGGGAAAAGAAGGGGTGGAAACTCTATTTCGACGTGATGAACATGACCGATACCCGTTATTTTGATTTCGGCGGGTTGGAGATGCCCGGCGTCTGGTTTTCGGGCGGTATCGTCGTGACGATCGGGTAATGTCCGGAAAAGTTTGTTTGCGGCGGGCCGGGATCGAATCCCGGCCCGTTTTATCGTTGCGAAAAGTGTCGTATTGTGAGATTCGGCCGTGGAATACGTGATAGTTTGTAACCGTATAGTCCGTTTCGATAAAAGATTTGTAACTTTCTTTGGAGGGATATTTATTTATTTCGTATATTTGTAGGTCTGTTTTACGGGCTAATTCTGAAGCGAATACAAATTCTTAACATACTCTAAAATACATGGAAAAACGTATTATTGAATGCGTGCCCAACTTTAGCGAGGGCCGTAACAAGGCTGTTATTCAGCAGATTACTTCCGCAATCGAGGCGGTTGACGGAGTCAAGTTGCTCGACGTCGATCCGGGTGAAGCGACCAACCGTACGGTGGTTACCTTCGTCGGAGAACCCGAAGCCGTGCTGGAAGCGGCTTTCCAGGGCGTCAAGAAAGCTGCCGAGGTTATCGATATGCGTAATCATAAGGGAGCGCATCCCCGTATGGGTGCCACGGACGTATGTCCGCTCATCCCGATCGCGGGTATTACGCTCGAGGAGTGCGCCGAGCTGGCCCGTCAGTTGGCCAAGCGCATCGCCGACGAGTTGCATGTGCCGACCTATTGCTACGAGGCGGCTGCCTTTACGCCGGAGCGCCGCAACCTGGCCGTATGTCGTGCCGGTGAGTACGAGGCGCTGCCCGAGAAGATGAATCACGAAGGCAAAGCTCCCGATTTCGGCGACCGTCCCTTCGACGAGGGCGTAGCACGCACGGGTGCCACCGCCGTAGGTGCACGCGACTTCCTGATCGCCGTGAACTACAACCTGAACACCACTTCGACGCGTCGCGCCAACGCCATCGCGTTCGACGTGCGCGAAAAGGGCCGTCCGGTACGCGAAGGCAATTCGCCCGTAGGCAAACCCTTGAAGGACGAGAACGGCAAGACCATCATGAAGCCCGGTACGCTGAAGGCTACCAAGGCGATCGGCTGGTTCATCGACGAGTACCAGATCGCCCAGGTTTCGATGAATATCACCAATATTTCCGTTACGCCGCTCCACGTGGCTTTCGACGAGGTTTGCCGCGCCGCCAACGCACGCGGTGTGCGTGTGACCGGTACCGAGATCGTCGGCCTGATTCCGAAGCGCACGTTGATCGAGGCGGGCCGCTATTTCCTGAAGAAGCAGGAGCGTTCGACCGGTATTTCCGAGGAGGAGATCATCCGTATCGCCATCAAGTCGATGGGTCTGGACGAGTTGAAGCCGTTCAAACCGGAAGAGAAGGTGATCGAATACCTGATCGAAGCGGACAATAAGAAGAAGAAACTGGTCGATCTGACCTGCACCGGCTTCGCAGAGGAGACCGCCAGCGAGTCCCCGGCTCCGGGCGGCGGTTCGATTTCCGCTTACATGGGTGCGCTGGGCGCTGCCCTGGGTACGATGGTCGCCAACCTGTCGTCGCACAAACCCGGCTGGGACGCACGTTGGGAGGAGTTCTCCGACTGGGCGGACAAAGGCCAGAAGCTGATGACCGAGTTGCTGCACCTGGTCGATGAGGATACCGAAGCGTTCAACCGGATCATGAACGTATTCTCGATGCCGAAGGGTACCGACGAGGAGAAAGCTGCCCGTAGCGCCGCATTGCAGGAGGCTACGCTCTACGCTACGCAGGTGCCTCTGCGTACGATGCAGACCTCGTTCAAGGTGTTCGAAATCGTGAAGGCGATGGCCGAACAGGGAAATCCCAATTCGGTAACCGACGCCGGCGTCGGAGCGCTGGCTGCCCGCAGCGCCGTGCTGGGTGCGTGTCTGAACGTGAAGATCAATGCCGCCGGTCTGAAAGACCGTGCCGTCGCCGATGACCTGATCGGCCAGGCCAACCGGATCGTCGCCGATGCGGAGAAAGCCGAGCGTGAGATTCTGGAAATCGTCGAGAGCAAGATTAAATAATTTAATACATATAAAACAATGACTGTAAAGGAATTTCAGGAGCAGATCAAGGCGGGTATCCCCGATGTGCTGCCCGCACCGAAACCGTACGATCCCACCATCAACCACGCGCCCAAGCGTAAGGAGATACTCACCGAGGAGGAGCGCGTGCTGGCCATCCGCAATGCCCTGCGCTACTTCCCGGCCAAGCACCACGAAGTGTTGGCCCGCGAGTTCGCCGAGGAGTTGCACAAGTACGGTCGTATCTATATGTATCGTTTCCGTCCCGATTATGAGATGTATGCCCGTCCGATCGAGGAGTATCCCCACAAGTCGCGTCAGGCCGCTGCGATTATGGTGATGATCCAGAACAACCTGGACAAGGCTGTGGCGCAGCATCCCCACGAGCTGATTACCTACGGCGGTAACGGTGCCGTGTTCCAGAACTGGGCGCAGTATCTGCTTACGATGCAGTATCTGTCCCAGATGACCGACGATCAGACGCTGGTGATGTATTCGGGACACCCGATGGGCCTGTTCCCGTCGCATCCCGACGCTCCGCGCGTGATCGTAACCAACGGTATGGTGATTCCGAACTATTCGAAACCGGACGATTGGGAGCGTTTCAATGCGCTCGGCGTTTCGCAGTACGGTCAGATGACCGCCGGCTCCTATATGTATATTGGCCCGCAGGGTATCGTGCACGGCACGACGATCACGGTGCTCAACGCAGCCCGCAAACGTCTTACCGAGGGTAAGAAAGACATTCGCGGCATGCTCTTCGTGACGGCCGGTCTGGGCGGTATGTCGGGTGCGCAGCCGAAGGCGGGTAATATCTCCGGTGTGGTGAGCATCACGGCCGAGATCAACCCCAAAGCGGTGCATACGCGTCATTCGCAGGGCTGGGTCGATGAGGTGTACACCTCGCTCGACGAGTTGCTGGCCCGTGCGAAGAAGGCACAGGAGAACAAGGAGGCCGTGTCGCTGGCTTACCAGGGCAACGTGGTCGATCTTTGGGAGCGTCTGGCTGCCGAGAACGTCAATGTCGATCTGGGTTCCGACCAGACGTCGCTGCACAACCCCTGGGCAGGCGGTTACTATCCCGTCGGCTTGAGCTACGAAGAGTCCAACCGCATGATGGCAGAGGATCCCGAGGAGTTCAAGAAGCGTGTTCAGGAGTCGCTGCGCCGCCAGGTGGCTGCGATCAACAAGCTGACCGCCAAGGGTATGTATTTCTTCGATTACGGCAATGCCTTCCTGTTGGAGTCTTCGCGTGCCGGTGCCGACATCATGGGCGAGGGCGGTCGTTTCCGCTATCCTTCCTATGTGCAGGATATCATGGGGCCGATGTTCTTCGACTACGGCTTCGGTCCCTTCCGCTGGGTATGTACGTCGGGCAAACCCGAAGACCTGGCTACGACAGACCGTCTGGCTACCGAAGTGCTCGAAGAGATTCGCAAGACCGCTCCGAAGGAGATCGCCGGACAGCTCGACGACAATATCCACTGGATCAAGGAGGCTGGCAAGAACAAGCTGGTCGTAGGTTCGCAGGCACGTATCCTGTATGCCGACAGCGAGGGCCGCACCAAGATCGCGCTCGCGTTCAACGACGCTATCGCACGCGGCGAAATTTCCGCACCTGTCGTATTGGGTCGTGACCACCACGACGTGTCGGGTACCGATTCTCCGTACCGTGAAACCTCGAACATCTACGACGGTTCGAACCGTACGGCTGATATGGCTGTGCAGAACGTTATCGGCGACTCGTTCCGCGGCGCTACCTGGGTTTCGATCCACAACGGCGGCGGCGTAGGCTGGGGCGAGGTAATCAACGGCGGCTTCGGTATGGTGATCGACGGATCGGAGGATTCCGCGCGTCATATCAAGGAGATGCTTCTCTGGGACGTGAACAACGGTATCGCACGCCGCAGCTGGGCCCGCAACGAGGGCGCGATGTTCGCTATCAAACGCGAGATGGAGCGTACCCCGGGCCTGAAGGTGACCCTTCCCAACCTGGCGGACGACAAGCTGGTTCGCAAGGCTATCGACGAAGTGAAATAATAGATCGGTCTTCTCTCCGTTCGGTTGCTGCCGGACGGAGAGAATGCTTTCGATTGGCTGAAGCGGAGGGGATTCCCTGTACGCCGGACGTCGAGAGCACCGAAAAACAATTCGACTTATTTTTGAGTATTAACCTTTAATAAGAAATACAACGATGATTCATCATATCAGCGCGGAGTATCTTACGGTCGATCGTGTCCGCGAAATTCTGGAAAACAATATCAAAATCGACTTGAGCGAAGATGCGAAAAAACGCATCGTGCGTTGTCGCGAATACCTGGATAACAAGATGGAAACCCAGAAAGAGCCCATCTACGGTATTACGACCGGCTTCGGTTCGCTCTGCAATATTTCGATCGACAAGGACCAGCTCTCGCAGTTGCAGAAGAACCTGGTGATGTCGCATGCCTGCGGTACGGGCGAGCGCGTTCCTGCCGAGATCGTGAAGCTGATGCTGCTGCTCAAGATCCAGTCCCTTTCGTACGGCAATTCGGGCGTGCAGCTCGAAACCGTACAGCGTCTGGTCGATTTCTTCAACAACGACGTGCTGCCGGTCGTGTTCCAGCAGGGATCGCTGGGCGCTTCGGGCGACCTGGCTCCGCTGGCCAACATGTGCCTGCCGCTGCTGGGCCTCGGCGAAGTGGAGTACAAGGGTGCACGGCGTCCTTCGGACGAAGTCCTCAAGGAGTTCGGCTGGAAGCCTATTTCGCTGCAATCGAAGGAGGGCCTCGCCCTGCTGAACGGTACGCAGTTCATGTCGGCTTTCGGCGTATATTCGCTTATCAAGGCTCGTCGCTTGAGCGAGTGGGCCGACCTGATCGGCGCGATGTCGCTCGACGCATTCGACGGCCGCATCAACCCGTTCATCGACGAGGTGCATGAAATCCGTGCCCACAAGGGACAGCTTACTACGGCTCGCAATTTCCGTCGCCTGCTCGAAGGCAGCGAGATGATCGCCCGTCCGAAGAAGCACGTGCAGGATCCCTATTCGTTCCGTTGCATTCCCCAGGTACACGGTGCGTCGAAAGATACGATCGACTATGTAGGCGGTGTTCTCGAAACCGAGATCAACAGCCCTACGGATAACCCGACGATCTTCCCCGAGAAGGATATCATCGTTTCGGCCGGTAATTTCCACGGACAGCCGATCGCTCTGGCGATGGATTTCCTGGCTATTGCTGTTGCGGAGTTGGGCAACATCTCCGAGCGTCGTATTTACAAGCTGATTTCGGGTGCACGCGAGCTGCCCTCGTTCCTGGTGGCCAAGCCGGGTCTGAACAGCGGTTTCATGATTCCGCAGTACGCGGCCGCTTCGATCGTGAGCCAGAGCAAGGGTCTTTGCTGGCCCGCTTCGTGCGACTCGATTCCTTCGTCGCAGGGTCAGGAGGACCACGTCAGCATGGGTTCCAACGCTGCCACGAAGCTCTACCGTGTGGTGCTGAACACCGAGCGTGTGCTGGCTATCGAGCTGCTCAATGCGGCACAGGCCCTCGAGTTCCGCCGTCCGCTGCGTTCTTCGAAGCCCATCGAGGATCTGCTGGCAGCTTACCGTAAGCATGTGCCGTTCGTCGAGAACGATCAGGTGATGTACACGTTGATCGACGCTTCGGTGAAATTCCTTCAAACCGAGAAATTGTAATGTTACTCGTTAAGAACATAGCCAAGATCGTCGGCGTGGACGAGAGCGGCCGTCTTCGGGTCAAGGGGCGCGACATGAATGTACTCGGCGAGATCGACAACGCCTGGCTGCTGGCCGACGGCGATCGTATCGCTGCATACGGCACGATGGACAAGATGCCGGAGGTGGCTCCCGACACGGAAGTCGTCGATGCGGAGGGAGGCATGCTTTTCCCTTCGTTCTGCGATTCGCATACCCATCTGGTTTATGCCGGAAGCCGCGAACAGGAGTTCCTGGACAAGATCAACGGCTTGAGCTACGAAGAGATCGCCAAGCGGGGCGGCGGCATCTTGAATTCCGCCGACCGCTTGCACGAAACTTCCGAGGACGAGCTTTACGAGCAGGCGATGGAACGTATCCGCGAGATTATCGCAATGGGTACGGGCTGCGTCGAGATCAAGAGCGGCTACGGTCTTACGACCGAGGATGAACTCAAGATGCTGCGGGTGATCCGTCGCATCCGCGAAACTTCGCCGATCACCGTCCGTGCCACTTTCCTCGGAGCTCATGCCGTAGGCCGGGCCTATAAAGGCCGCCAGCAGGAGTATGTGGACCTGATCTGTCGGGAGATGATCCCTGCCGTCGGCAGGGAGAAGCTTGCCGAGTTCGTCGATGTCTTCTGCGACCAGGGGTTCTTCACCGTCGAAGAGACGGAGCAGATCCTGCGTGCGGGTGCCGAGTACGGTCTCGTGCCGAAGATCCATGCCAACGAGCTGGCCGTTTCGGGCGGTGTGCAGGTCGGTGTCCGCAACAAGGCGCTGTCCGTCGATCATCTGGAGCGCATGGGGGCCGAGGAGATTGAAGTGCTGCGTACGTCCGGTACGATGCCGACGATGCTGCCGGGTGCCGCTTTCTTCCTGGAGATGCCGTATCCTCCTGCACGGGCAATGATCGAGGGCGGTTTGAGCGTGGCTTTGGCTTCGGATTTCAACCCCGGTTCATCGCCTTCGGGCAGTATGAAGATGATCGTTTCGCTGGCCTGCATCAAGATGCGTATGACGCCGGCCGAAGCGATCAACGCCGCGACACTGAACGGTGCTTACGCCATGGGCTTGAGCAGCGAGTACGGTTCGATCACCGTAGGCAAGAAGGCGAACTTCTTCCTCACGACGAAGATTCCTTCGGTGGCATATCTGCCGTATGCCTATACCTCTCTGCTTATCCACCGGGTATTCCTCCGGGGGCAAGAGGTGAAGTAATTCGCCGATATATCGTTCGAAGCCGGGGCAGGGTATTCTGCTCCGGCTTTTTGTTCTTTTTACTTCATTCCTCGCTGATACCGGCCGGATTTCCGGTTGCACGGAAGAGGTCGTTATCTTACGTATGGATGAATACGTTTTCGGACAATTTCGGTGTATTTTTTGCAGGAAAGAAAAATATGATACGCTGTTTGTCGATTGCGACCGTGCTTACGGGCATGGCAATAACTTTAAATGCACAGAATATGAAACCATTGACTCCCGAAGAAGAGCGGGTGATCGTTCGAAAAGGAACCGAAGCTCCCTTTTCCGGTAAATATTACCTCCACGACGAAGACGGCACCTACCGCTGCCGCCGGTGCGGTGCTCCGTTGTACCGTTCGCAGGATAAATTCGATGCCGGCTGCGGCTGGCCCAGCTTCGATGATGAAATTCCGGGTGCCGTGCGCCGCGAACCGGATGCCGACGGACGCCGTACGGAGATTCTCTGCGCCAAGTGCGGAGCCCATTTGGGCCACGTCTTTACGGACGAAGGATTTACCGCTAAAAATACGCGCCATTGCGTGAATTCCCTCTCCCTCGATTTCGTACCGGCGGCCATTCCGACCATGCCGGTCGCGGAACCGGCAGCGGCTTCTGCCGAAAAGCCTGAAAATACTTCGTCAGCCGAGCCGCCGAAATCGGTGCAAACCGAACGGGCTATTTTCGCCGGCGGTTGTTTCTGGGGCGTGGAGTATATGCTGGGTAAGGTGGACGGAGTGAAGAGCATTCGTTCGGGCTATATCGGCGGCCATACCGAGAATCCCACCTACGAGCAGGTGTGCAGCCATAAAACGGGCCATGCCGAGGCCGTCGAAGTCGAGTTCGATCCTTCGAAAGTCTCTTACGAAACTCTTGCCAGGCTCTTTTTCGAGATACACGATCCGACCCAGCTCGACGGACAGGGACCCGACTTGGGCGATCAGTATCGGTCGGAGATTTTCTATACTACCCCTGAGCAGAAGGAGGTTGCCGAACGGCTGATCCGTATCCTGAAGGAGAAAGGGTATAGCGTGGTGACCGACGTAACTCCGGCTTCCCGCTTCTGGCCGGCTGAACAATACCATCAGAACTACTACAACCGTAAAGGTACGCAGCCGTACTGTCATCGTTATACCAAACGGTTTTGACGGACGGCGTTCGTGAATAGTCGGCAGGGGGAGCTGCGTCGGTCGGCGTTCGGGTACGGAGAAGGCACGAAGCGGGAATTGTTGTACTAATATCGAATGCAATATGGATAATTTGTTTGATTTGACGGGACGGGTTGCTGTCGTAACCGGTGCGTCGAGCGGTCTGGGGGCGGATGCAGCCCGGGCTTATGCCGGTCAGGGAGCTGACGTGGCACTGTTGGCTCGCAGGGTCGAGAAACTGAAGACCGTAGCCGACGAAATAGCCGCAACGGGGCGTAAAGTGCTTGTCGTGGGGTGCGACGTGACCGACGAGGAGCAGGTCCGCAAAGCGATCGGGCAGGTCGTGGCTCGCTTTGGAAAGATCGACATTCTGCTCAACAATGCGGGTGTCGCCGTGCCGGGTACTGTCGAGCAACTGACCACCGATGAATGGGACAAAGAGATGAATACCAACGTGCGGGGTGCTTATCTGGTCTGCAAATACGTCGTACCTCACATGCGCGAACGCCGTTACGGCAAGATCGTCAATATCTCTTCCGTGAACGCACTGATCGCGGACAAGAGTCCGTTGCTGGCCCGACATGTTTACAACGCATCGAAGGCGGCGGTTTTGGGATTGACGATCGGAATGGCCGCTTCGTACGGCGTCGATGGTATTACGGTGAATGCTGTTTGCCCCGGACTTTTCGAGAGCGAGATGACCGAAGATACGCTTTTCAAAAACGAGGAGTTCATGAGGATGTACAATTTCACCGATCCGATGAGCCGTCCCGGTCGCCGGGGCGAACTGAACGGTACGATCCTCTATTTTTCGTCCGACGCTTCGAGTTATGTCACCGGTCAGCACGTGGTCGTCGATGGCGGTGCCAGCATCGTCTGACGGAAGAGCAGCCGACGAGGGGCGGTCTGTTTTATGGCGGGCAGATTTTCGCCATGACCATATAAACGGAGAAGCGTGTCGAGAAGGGGGGGGTGAAAATGCGGTTTTTACCGGACGTTGCCCTGCGAGTAACGAGAAACACCCTGCCGATTCCGGCAGGGTGTTTCTCGTTTGGTCCTAATCGGTCGGGGGCGGGTCCGTCCGGCTGTTGTAACCTCGGCGAACCTATGCCTGTTCCCGAAGTTCGCTTATCCCGATATTGCCTTGTCGGTAGCGGGTGAAATCCCGAATCGGTTATGCTTTCGGAGATGAGTCTTGCGCCTCCTGTTTTTCTACATCGAACGGGTTGCTTTGCGTGACGGTCGTATGCCAGGGGATTCCGATCAGTGTCGATAGATCGACTTTGGCGGATTCGATGTAGCTGCTCAGGATCATATCGCGGGCGTCTGCGTTTTGGAACGGATAGAGTTCGAACGCCGGCAATACGGAAACGAAGTGTTCCATGATTTCTGCCTGGATGGATTCGTAACTCGGCCAGTTTTTGTTCGAGGAGAAACAGTAGATCTGGACCGGAAGGCCGTTGGCTACCGGCGGCAGTGTCCGCACCATCAGCAGCAGTTCTTTGCTGACGAAAGGATGGCGCCGCAGATACATCACCATGTAGGCCCGGAACAGACCGAGATTCGTGTCGATAGTTCCGTTCACCAGTCCTTCTGGATTGTCCGTATTGGCGACTTTTCCATCGGCTGCCTGCTTCTGCTTTTCGGTTATGAATTGCGCCAGTTCTTTGTCGAAGGCTTTCATTTTCTCCAGAAATTCCGGCGTGCACGGTTTGATGTAATCGAGTTTCAGGGTATATTCGCGCATGATGCGCCGTCCGCCCGAGTCGCTCATGCCCCGCCAGTTGATGAACGAACCCGAAACCAGCGAATAGGGTGGGACGGTTACGATCGTGTTGTCGAAGTTCTGAACCTTCACGACATCCAGGGATATGTCGATAACGGTGCCGTTTATGTTGTTCTGCGGCATTTCGATCCAGTCGCCGATGCGCAGCATGTCGTCTTCGGAGATCATTACGCCTGCGACCAGTCCCAGAATAGTATCCTTGAACACCAGCATCAATACGGCTGTGAAAGCACCCAGTCCCGTAATCAGGTTGAGCGGCGATTTGTTGATCAGGATCGAAATGATAACGATCACGACGACGCAGTAGAAAACCACGCGGAATATCTGGATAAAGCCCTTCATCGGGCGGTTTTTCAGTTGCTTGTTCTTTTTCAGCTCATCTCCGACCGTGTTCAGTATGGCATTTACGGAGATAATCAGGGCGATGAAAAAATAGATCCAGGTGATCTTCTCGCTCAGGATGAACCAGGCGGAATCTTTGCTGAAAGCGAATGGCAGCAGGGCGGAAACCATCAGTGGCGGAATGATGGCCGTCAGCTTCCGAAATACGCCGTATTTGAACATCGATTCGAAGAATCCGACGCGTTTGCGTTTCAGAATCTTTTTCGCCAGATGCACCAATACGGCGTGGACGATTCCCGCGACGATGAATGCGATAATCACGATTACGATCAGAAACAGGAGTTCGTCCATTTTGTCGAGCATATGGGACGGAATGCCGATCCAGGCGAGGAATTTTTTGATTCCGAACAGGATGGTCAATGCAAAGTCGTTTGTATTCATAAACGGTTGGAAAAATCGAAGTTTGTCGTGTGTGGATTCGTCATTTCGAATCTTATCTTAATTATTATGCAATAATTATTCCTAACGAGGATCGGTCGGGCTATAAGTCGGAGTGTTCGGTTAAAAGATGAGAAATCTGCGGCTTAAAGATGTTTTGCTGCAGATAATAAAGGAGTATTTTGGTTTTTCTGATATTCATTGAAATTAAAAAGATCGCAGGGATTTTGAGTATTATAGTACGTGTATGTCTAATATTTGTTTTTTTCAAAAATAAATAGAATTTGATCGGATGATTTTTGTCTGTTTTGTTGTTTTTACTTTTCTATTTGTTGCTTTTTTCGGGGGGGGGAAATTGAGCTTGGATTTCCATGACCTTTTTTATAATTTAAATTTCGAAAAGGAGAAATTGCTTCTAAAGGATCTCTTCGAAGGTTGTTTAATTTTAAATTATTATTGTTATGAACTTGTTTTTACGTTTTTTGTTCATGGGAGCGGTTTGCCTGCTTCCTTTGGTCGGTTGTAGCGACGATGATACCGAGGGAACGGGGCCAGAGCCGACGTCTGACTTTCAATTCGAGACTTTGGAGCTGACGCAAGGTTCGTTCAAGGTGAAGATAACTCCCGAAGACAAGAATATGACTTACTTTTTCGGAGTGCTCGAAAAGTCGGATTTCAGCCAGTTTGAAAATCTTGAGAGTTTGCAGGCAGCAAACATCGAAAATATAAAAGCCCTCGCGGAGGCTAATGGAGTCGGGGTCGAGGAGTTCTTGCTGGAGGCATTGCTTAAAGGAGAGCAGGAGTGGAAATATAATACGCTTGTTCCGGAGACCGATTATGTCTTTTACGCCTATGGATTATCGACCGAATTGGAGATTCTTACGACTGTCAATACTTATGAATTCAAGACATTGGTCGTCGAGCAAGTAGAGGTGAATTTCAAGATTACGGCTTCGGACGTGACGCCGACGTCGTTTACGCTGAATGTCGAGCCGGACCGAACGGATTGCGTATATTATTACGACATTCTTCTCCCTGCCGTATATATGGATTACTGTGGAGGTGATCCGGCAAATTTACCGGCTTTTGTCGAGAACTATCTTGCAGAGTGGAAAAAAACCGAGCGGTATGCGACTTACACGTTGCCGGAATTCATTGCTGAAGTGACTGTTAGCGGCAAAACTTCCGATTCCTCGTTTGAAAATCTTCTGCCGGAGGGAACTTATTATGCCTTCGCAGTCTGTGTGGCCAATGACGGAACCTGTATTTCGGAGGCTACGGTAGAAACTATTAGGACGAGCGAATCTCCTAAAAATTCTTATACGGTATCCTCCGAAGTCGTTACCGATGTCGCTTATTCGGCTATAGTCACGGCAGAGCAGAGTGAGGCTTTTGCCGTTATGATGGAGCTTCAGGAGTATTTTGCCGACGCCAAATCGGATGCCGAAATCATTCAGACGATTTACGATGCTTATAACCAGAATATTTCCAAATATCTTTATGCGGATGTTGCGAATGTTTCGTTCGGAGGCCTTATTCCCAACGACAAATATTATCTTTTGATCTTTGCATGCAATCCGGACGGATCGCCGAAACTCGACGACAAGATAAATCTCAAGAAAGTCGAGGTCAATACGTCGCCGGCAGTGATGTCCTCGGTCCAATACGAACTTAGCGTATCGAGCATAGCCAAGATCGATGCGATGGTTACGGTAAGGGCTGACGGTAATTATGAAAATGAAACATTCCTTTTCAATTATATCACGAAAGCCGAATACGACGCTATTTCGGGGGACAAGACTGCCGGTCTGAAGGCTCATATGGACGCATTTATCGATGCCAGAGTGAAAGATTGGAACGATTCTCATCCGAATTCGGGCGTGATGACGCGTAAAGAGTTCCTTTCTCGTGCTCTCATGAACGGCAAGGAGGATCTGTTTGTGCCGATAGAGATCGGCGGGCTTACTCCTGGTACTACGTATTATCTGTATGTTTTTGGACTCAAGGCCGACGGTACCTATACGACAGAGCCGGTTACGACCCAATTCACTACCGTTGCGGATCAGGTGACCCTGGCTTCCCTGGAGTTCATCGTAATGTCGTACGGCTATCCGGAGGAGAACCGGAATATGTATAGGGTTTGGACGTATGCGAATAATTCGAAAGAGCACTATTTTCAGTCGTTTGTCGGAGAGGACGAGTGGGCTGGCAAGACGGCTTCCGAAGTGAGGGAGCTGCTCAAAGCGTCCAAGTGGCCCAGTTCAAGCTCATACAAAGTGGACGCACAATTCGGACAGACTTGGTATGGCTATTCCGTCGCTTATGACGAGGCGGGAATTCCCACGAAAGTCTATAAACTTTGGCATACAAGCCCTGCGGATACCGGAGACGGTTTCGATAATATAACAGGAGGAACAATAACAGTGGACATCGAGGAGTTGTCCGAATAGTGATGTTTTTATGAGAACTAAAATCTTATTTTTGATGATGCTTGTTGCAGCCGGTCTTATGACCGGTTGCGGCAAGGATTCCGAGGAGACTCCTACAAAACCGGAAGATCCGATTCCTCCCGTGACGACGACTTACGAAATAGGGGATTATTACGAGAACGGCTTTGTAAAAGGAATCGTGATATATATTGATTCGGAGGGTAAGAGTGGAACTGTGGTTTCGCTCGATGAAACTGAAGCCATATGGTCTTACAAATACGAAGAACCGATGGCTTCTTTCCCACAGACGGGGCGATATAATACGGATTGTGTATATAATATGGAAGGATGGCGGGAGAATTATCCCGGGTTCCTGTGGTGCAGTGAAAAGGATGTTATGGGAGTTAAAAACTGGTATGTGCCGGATCAGAGAGAGTTAGGGCTTTTGTACGAGGCTTATTCCGGAGTGAGAGGAGGAGGCAGCCTGTCTGACGACGAAATAAGGAAGAACAAACAGCTGTTTAACGACACTCTCAAGGAGAAGGGCGGTGTCCCGTTGTCCGATGCAGTCTATTGGACTTCCGCCGAATGCTCGGCGCGGATGGCTTATGCGTTCGATATGGCATCCGGAGCCATGATCGAGATGCCTCAGGAACTGGATAAGGGGATGAAATACAAATTCCGGGCTATGGCTGATTTTAAATTTTAAATATTTTGGTATGAAAAAAATTATGTTATTTTTCGTCGCCTGTATTTCCTGTATTACTGTGGCATGCGATAGTGACGACGACGGTACGAAAGGAGATGATAATAAATTTCCGGCACCGGAAGTGACATTCAGCGCGATTACCGGTGTCTCTTTTACTGCCGGGTGGAATGCCTTGGAAACAGCGGATTCATACAGATACGAGGTTTCGTATGAGAAAGACGGCCAAGTCGTTGCTGTTGCTGCACAGAACACCGAGACGACGACTTTTTCTTTGGACGGGCTTCTGCCTGCTACGGATTATTCGGTCCGAGTGGTTGCAAAGGCCGGAGGAAAGACCATTTCGGATTGGTTTTCCGGAACTGTAAGGACTTTAGGAGGTGAAAGCGTAACATTTACCGTTACACCTTATGAGCGCTATATTGAGAATGCGTTTATTTATCCTTACGCCGAAGTGAAGCCTTCCGATTCCGAGGTATATTATTGGGTAAGTGCTATTCCTTCCAATAGCGAACGAGATCCGAAGGAGTGGATGCAGGAGGATATCGATTATTATATGGAGTTGGGCAAAACTTGGGACGATCTTGTGGCGGATAAATTGATTTTGAAAGGTGATGCCGAAAGTGTTCCTTTTGCTTTCACCGGTTACGATCATTATTATTTTAATAAATCAGTTGATAGACATATCAATCTGACAAACAGACTTTTAAGAAGATTTTTCAGGGGTCTTAGTAACGATTTGGAGAATGTGCTAAATTCGCTACTTTGCGTAACTATCTCATCAAATAACCCTTGTTAGGACAAACATAATAATAAATTCTCAAACAAGCAAGCTACTACGCTTGTTTTTGCAGGGCTTTAGCACGATCACCCCATAAGGGCACTTCTATAGTCTTGCTTTATCTCAGTAGAAACAGAAATTAATCAAAATATTTATCAATAAAAATATCGAGAAAAGATGCTGTTTTTAATAAAAATTAGACCTTTTTATTAAATATTCACCTATCTTTTGGATTAAAAAATAAAAAATGACTATATTGCAATATAAAATTCACTATGATTGTTTTTGTGTATGAATATGGAAAATTTCTTCAAACTGTATTACCAGTATAAAAGGAAAGTGGACGCCCTTTTTATGGTTGTAGTTGGGATTGTCTTGTTTTTTCTATTTTGGTTTTTACCCCCTGCAAGTTCCGCTTGGGATAAAATAATGTATGGGACTGGATATGTATGCGCCGCGCTCTCCTTTGTTTGTGGCCTTCTTTTTCTGTTTGGATTAGTACCTCATAATATTCAAAAGTCATATGATAAGGCTGAACAAATTGTAAATGATTCGGAAAAGCTCAAACAAATAGAGAAAAGGCCAGCTATATCTGCATTGCAAAATACATTAACCTTCTTTATTCCCGTTATAGCGATCGTAATATTAGGTTGTATAATTTGGGAATATTCTTGGTGGAATATTGGATATTTAGCCTTATTCATGGCTGTATATTATATTTATAAATTCATTAAAGAAAAATAATTCCCGTGTTATGAAAAAGATCAGATTATTTGCTTTATGCGGCATCATTGGTTGTGCTTTATTATTTATTGGTACAACAACTATCTCGAAACAAAAAATGGAAATTGGCGGTTTTTTAGCAAATAAATATCTTCCGCCTGATGCATATGCCGCCTCTGATGCTGCGATTGCAGCAGGAGCTGCTGCCGGACATTTCGTTGGAGGACGTGTCGGTATGGCAATTGGATGTGCTTTCGGGCCTGTCGGAGGTGTTGCTGGCTATTGCGTCGGGCGCATAGCAGGCAAATGGGTCGGGGCCTTATAATAGAAACAAGACACAAATGACGAAAAGAATTAATGACTATATCCTGTTCTGTTTTTGTGGCTGTATTTTTGTTTTAGGAATAGTAATAGCCCTATTTTTTTCGGAAGAATATACTCCAATGCGGATAAATGCCCATCCTATTCCGCATTGGAGTAATGTATTAAGCACTATCCTGTTTTCTAATATTATTGTTGGTATATCGCTTTCTGTATTCGGAATATTAACATGTGGGCTATCTACATGCACAGTTTTGTTGTGGAATGGCTTTTTAATGGGGCGATCATTGAATGTTCCAGATGATATGCTTTGGGAAATAGGCCGACATTTTATCGGACATGGCATTTTTGAACTGGCTGCATTTTTTCTATTTGGAACAATAGGATTAAAAAGTATGATAATGATAATAGATTACATTCGAAACCAAGCATTTATCGTGAATAAACATCTGATAATTAAACAATTTATTACAGCTTTTATCCTCTTAATAATTGCAAGTATAATAGAAACAGTTTCAATTCTCTCTATATGAAACGATTAATTATCGCTATTCTGCTATTTGTAATAGGTTGTATAATTATTGGCGTTATTAAACAGGAATATTTAATTCATAAATTATTAAGCCAACTTTCTTTCAACGATTCAGAGGTTATTTTATATCGTATTTTTTCTTACTCTGGATACATCGTAAATATTGCGATTTCAATAAGCGTATTACTAATTATCAGCTTGTTATCTTTCTTTGTTCTTATGTTTATCGAAGGAGATAAGTTTTGTTTTGAAATTACGCATCGAGCCTTTCTACATGCGACATCCGCACTTTTTATACTAACTTTAGGAGTTGAAATAGTCAAATTAATTGTTGTATTATATTCTAATGTAGATTTTATAGCTCTTTACGAAACAGATAAAGAATTATACAATCACTATAGCAATATATTAACAATGCGTTATATGCGTTGCGATTTAATAGGTGGACTAATGGGCTTTATTATCTATTTTTTGACGCTCCATAAAAAATTACCATCATTATCTTTTTGGAAATTCTTGCCGAATATGTTTTTATACCTTACAATCTTCTTTTACCTCTATTTCAGGCAATTATCCTAAGTATATAAAACACTCGTTCAGTGACGGTTACATCTTCATTCCGCGCCTTTGCTCCGTTTGCTCGATGTCGATTCCTATTTTCTGGTAAAACTCCTTCCGTTGTTGTTTGAACCACACGTCATCGTCTTTGCCGTTTATGGTAAACCGGAATCCGCCGGGGCCGTCCTTGTCGGGTTTGAGCTGCAAAATAACGTCTTTTGCCTGAAACGTAAGTCCATACCTTATCGACCGCAGATCGCCCGTATATCTGTAAGGTTGCATCGTAAATAACGCTCTTGTCCCCTCCTTGTCCAGTCCGGCGTTCTTGCAATAGTTTTCCCATTTCAACAGTCCCTTTACATATGGACACAGATCATCGACACGCATCAGGGCTTTCACAACCTGCTGTGCTTCTTGTTTAAGGTTGGCCACCTCTTTATCGTGTCCGGCCTGTATCGTCGCTATTTCCCGTTGCAGGCTCTTAATGTCTTTGTCTTTGCCCTCTATTACGTCCTGCAAATCTGCGATCTGCTTTTCATACCTCGCGGGCTTGGGGTCGTGGAACAACGCCCCGATGCGCTCGACGGCTTTCGTCGTGGCATCTACGGCCACGCCTTTCAGTTTGTCGGTCTTGATCTCCCGCCGGGTCTGCGCCAACTCCGTTTCGGCCTTCTCCAGTTCTTCTTTCTTCTTCCGCCGCTGCTCGTCGATGGCGTTGCAGTCTGTCTGTGCGGCTCGTTGCTGTGCTTGGAGTGCGGCAATATCTACCGTGAGCGTTTCTTTCTGTCCGATCATCGCTTCAATCTGTTCGGCCATTTCATTTTTACGGACGAACACCTCGCGGTAATATTGTTGCGTGGAAATGTGTTTAGCCTCCGATCCGTCAATACCGCGTTTCAGTCCGTATTTTGCCATCGCTTCGGCATAGGTGGTCTGGTAGGCTTTGAGTTTGTCCCGTGCCATCACATCGTCGGCGCATAGGCGGGGACGGTCTTTCTTGGTGCGGTAGGTTTTCTTCCCGGTCGCCGCGTTTCTCTCCCGCTCCAGTTTGGCTTTCCGGCGTTCGCCCCGTATGATCGGCACGACGGTCGCGTGGATATGCGGCGTCTTCTCGTCCAGATGCAGGAGGGCCGACACGACGTTTTCCTTTCCGAAAGTCTTTTGCAGCCAGCCGCAGGAATCCTTGGCCCAAGCATCCAACTGTCCGGCCTGCCGGATGCGCTTCATATCTTCGGGGCTTCCGGAGAGCATGACACGCAGGGCACGCACTTGGTTCTTTCCGATCTTGCGTTCCAGTCTGGCGTTATCCAGCCGGTGCTGGATCGCTTCGGTGCGGTTGGTAACTCCTTTGGGAAACTCTACTAATTCTTCATTGAGGTAGGTAAGTGTCGTTATGACGTTGGCGGGTGTTATTCTCCGCTCGACGTGTCCCGACATGGCGGCATCCGTTCCGGCCGCCTTTTCGATATGCAATACGACATAGCCCATAGCGGTATAATTTTAGGTAGTTGATAATTCGGTTGTAGTCAGACAAGGATTCGGAATTGTCCCGGCGGTTGAACCGAGGAACGAATATCCGCCATCCGGGGTGTCCAGAGGGGCGACAGCCCCTTTGGCCTATTGGGGCATTTTCAGCGTTGCGGAGCAATGCGGAAAGAAAATGCCCTAATAGGCTATGCCTTTTGTAAAAAGGCGCGGGCGCGGAGCGGCCGATCTGTGGGCGACGGTGCCGCCGTGGTGTCCGTCAGCAGGAGAAGTCGATGAAAGAGAACCGACGGCCCGCAAGCCCGCCGCCCCTGTGCGCCTTTCGGGATCCTCCATAAATCCCGAAGGGCGTATAGGGGCAGACGGGCTGTTACTCCGCCAGACGGTACTGGTCGCCCAAACGCTCGGTAAGAGCCGACATGTCGCGGCTTATCTTTTCATTGGTGATCTTCGCGTAAATTTGGGTGGTCTTGATGTTCGTGTGACCCAACAAACGACTGACGGTTTCGATAGGCATACCCTGCGAAAGCGTGATAGTCGTGGCGAAGGTGTGCCGGGCAAGGTGGAAGGTGAGTTTGTTTTTGATGCCGCATTGCCTGCCGATCTCGCGCAGGATGTCGTTGCAATGGCAGTTGCAGGGCATATAAAAGACATGGTTGTCGAGCCGCTGATCCGCGTATTTCTCGATGATGCGTTTGGGAATATCCAGCAGGCGGATGCGGCTCTCGGTATTGGTTTTCTTACGCCGCGTGATAATCCAAAGGTTGCCGTCGAACATAGTTTGAAGGTTGTCCGTGGTCAGGTTCTTCACGTCGGCATAGGCCAACCCCGTAAAGATGGAGAAGACGAACAGATCGCGGATGCGGGCATGCGCCTTGTTGGCCGTTTTATAGTTCATCACGGCCTTGATCTCCTCTTGCGAGAGATAACCCCTGTCTACGCTTTCGGGAGAGTTGATATAGCCCGAAAACGGGTTGAACGGCAGGCGCCCGTCGTTGCGGGCAATGGCGACGATATGTTTCAAGACGATCATGTAGCCCCACACGGTATTTGTGCGGCATTTCTTCTCCGTGCGCAGGAAATACTCGAAATCGTTGATAAAGGTAAGGTTCAGTTCTTTCAGCGGGATGTCCTCCCGGTGGTAGGTATGGGCGAGGAACTCCCGCACGCGCTTGCACACGCAGCAGTACTTTTTCCACGTGGCGATCTCACGACTGAAACCCACCTTTTTCCGGTATTCGACATTGTGCTGTTCGAAGAGTTTCAACAGCGTTTCCTGCTTTACCCCGATACCGAGGTAGGCATCCCGCAGTTTGGCTGCCGTGACATAGCCGTCCGACTGCATCAACTCCTGATAGCGGCGGTTCACCTCGACGCGGATTTTATCCACGGCAAGGTTGATCTGCATGGCCTCGACGCTCTTGCCCGTCGCCCGGCCGTTCTTCACGTCCCACAGACGCGGAGGAACGTCCATTTTGCAACTGAATTGTTTGACCTCGCCATCTACTGTAAGACGGCACATCAAAGGCAGATCGCCGTTGGGACGGGCGCTGCCTTTCTTCACGTAAAATAAGACCCGAAACGTGCTTCGCATAATAAACCCGATTTTTGGTTACAAAGTTAATACCTGTCGGGCCGTTTGTCAAGATGTAAAATTACGCAAAACGCAGTAAAAGAACATGTTACAAACAAAGCACGAGGCAAATTCCGCGTAATGATCTGGTAACGATTCTTTGTCGGCGATAGGCTGTAAAACCGTATCGAACCAATTCCCGCATAACGCAAATTAACGCGCTATTAATTACAAACCAACACTTTACGCCTCTCGTTGCGCTATCCTGCTAATCTCTTGAAAGTTTATTTTATTGTTGCGCCGGTTGGAAAAAATCTTTCTGAAATAGTCGTCAGTGGCGAGGTTTCTCGTAGTTATAGATTTTGGTACGAGGCTCGGGAAGTGCAGATGCTGCATGAATCGACTTACGAACAGTTTGCCGGAGAGTGGCTGTTGCAGACATCCGGTACTGTAAAGGAGGAGAATGGATCACTCGATGTACAGGAAGTGGGTGAAGAATTTCCGGTTACCATTTCTCCTGCTGATGATAAGAAATCGTTTTATCTCAAGGGATGGGGCGGGGATCGAAACAAATTCCGGGATTTTGCGATAAAAATGGATTTCGAACCGGCGGAAGACAATTATCATAAGATAGGTATATCTTTTCCTCAGGACATAGAGACGGAGGGGGATATTGTATGGAAGTATGTTTCCTGGTACAATTTTGTCGGAACTGTCGGTGACGAAAAAGTGTATACTTATTTGCCTTATGATGATAAAATGTATGAGAATATGCCTTCGTGGTCGAAAGGATTCATCGGTTTTATGGGAAATCTCAATAAGACTGTGATTAAGATTTGTCCGCTGTATTATATGGATGGGAACAATGAAGGTGCTTATATAATGTCTATGTGGCCGTATGGAATCAGTTCTACGGGAGATGTCGAGCAAGACAAACTGCTTAATAACAAATATGAAGATCCGGTTGGTCCTTATTATTTGATAAGAAAGGATGTGGCGGACGGTCTTGTGTTGCAACTGCCCGATACCGAAGAACCGGATGCCGACGTTGCCGGGCTGTTGAATGCACTGCAGAGTGTGCGGCAGGCGAATACTCCTCGTGAGGTGTTCAGTGTGAAACGTTGATAATGTCCGATAACTTTTCGGGATTTGAATTTGAGAGAGCGGTATCCGAATTAAGATATCGCTCTCTTTTTTGTTTTTATAAGATTTGTCGGTTTGTTGCCTTGTCAAGGGGGGGCCATACCTGATTTTTGCCTGCAAAGCGATCCGAATTGTTATTCGAAGTGCTTGGACGATCGGAGTATTGTTGCTTTAGTCTCAAACATAATTTTCACAGTTTTTAACGAGTCGCGGAATAAGTCATTAGAATTAATACAAGTCTTTTGTCCTATGATATAGGTTTTTGAAACTGTTTCAAACTCATATCGAATTTTATCATTGGGTACGAAAATATATTTGCCATTGGAATTTTATAGCTATCATGAAATCTTCTTGGTGCTTTTTTCGGGACTTGAATGCTCTTCACTTGTCGTTTTGCAATACCTGATTCTTTCTTCGAAGACCTTTGAAACCGGCAGATATATAATTATCGTATTGATTTTTGATTGTGTGCTTTGAATGTTTCAGTTAAGGAATGGCATTCGGAACATTTTGTTCCAGATAACGATCCGATCCCGTTTGAGCGATAACGTGTTTCCCTGCCTTATCCAGCTCTCGATATGTGCGAAGCGACGCAGATTTATGGTATCGAGGGATAAGTTGAGCGCTTTGCAACTCCTATTTGCTCCCCTTTTTGCTGCGTCCCGTTGTTTCGGATCGATAAACCGATGGATACGCATCTCTTTTCTTTCTCCATTTACTGTGAGTCGTAATGTGATAGGAACTTCATCATTACGATTTGTCTTTGTTTTACACAGGTAGAATAAAACGCTGAAAGAGGTCTTTCCATAATATATCTTTTTAGTTACGAACTTACAGTCTATGGCTGGTAAGATTCAAAGTGCAGTAGCTGAATGCTTCGAGCACAAAATAGGGGGGGGCTCTTCCTCTGATTATTAGCTGCTTTTGGAGAGCATTTCGAACCTTTTTTAGGATACAGAAAAAGAAAAAAGCCTTGTAAATATACTTTACAAGGCTTTGCAATCATTTGCTTCGATATTTTGCGGTATGGACGGGACTCGAACCCGCGACCCCCTGCGTGACAGGCAGGTATTCTAACCAGCTGAACTACCACACCGTTTGCTGATTGCGAATGCAAAGGTAGTACAAAAATCTGTATCTCCAAACTTTTTTCTCACTTTTTGAAGAAAGAAAATTGCACGCTTCCGTAACTTCTTGATTGCCAAAAGTGAGGGTCGGACGAAAAATTTATGTTTTTCGAATGTTCGAAAACGAGAAACCCATCCGGTTTGAGTAAATCGCGTTCCAGTACCAGCCGGATGACCTCTTCGCTGCCCTCCAGATCGTAGGGCGCGTCCGAAAAGATCAGGTCGAACTGCTTCGCACAGCTTTTCAGGTAGAGGAATACATTGGCTTTGACGGCGAACAGATTGTCGATTCCCAGGTCGGCGGCCGTTTTTTTGATGAAGTTATAGTGTACGGGATTGATTTCGACCGAAGTGACGCTGTGCACGCCCCGCGAAGCGAATTCGTAGCTGATCGACCCCGTCCCGGCGAATAGGTCCAACACGTCGCACTCCTCGAAATCGACCAGGTTTCCCAGTACATTGAACAGGTTCTCCTTGGCGAAGTCGGTCGTCGGGCGTGCCCGCAGATTCTTGGGCGGGTTGATTGCCCGTCCCCGATATTTTCCGCTGACTATTCGCATATGGCGACGTGTTTGAAATATTCACGCAACAGGCGTCCGTCCTGTTTGGTCGGGTTTCCTTCCAGCCGGATCTCGCAGTTTTCGATCTGCAGCTCCTGCGTCAGCTCCCGGACGTAGAAGAGCAGATCTTCCCCCGTGGGGGCGATGAATGTCTCCGCCAGCCGCAGGGTTTGCCGTTCCCATACTTTCAGGTAGGCCAGCTCTTCATAACGGAATATCCAGAGGCAGGATGCCGTGAATTCCCCGGTACGTAGCAACGGGGAGGTCCAGCGTATCTTCTCCTTCAGCCGGGCACGGACTTTCTCTACGGAGGCTTTGTCGGCAGCCATCAAAGCGATGACGGGCTGTTGCGGATCGGAGGTGAGAATACACTCCTTCTCCGTCGGTTCCATTCCGTTTATACGCATCAGGGCGGGAGCGGCCTTCGCGTCGAACACTTCCCGGGGAACCAGCATGGTTTTGCCCGTCAATACCTCTATTTCGACCGTTTTTTTCTCTTTGGCCGGTATGTCGAGCTTCTCTTCAGAAAAAGAGTGTCCATCCAGCCTGAGCCGGATGGACACATTCTTGATTTCGGGCTTGTTATTCGTCGCCCCAGTTACCTGCTTCATTGTTACCTTTCTCCATGGAGCCGAACTTGATGCCTCCGTAGTTGCTGAAGTTATTCTCCTGATCGTCCACCAGGTTGATTACCTCCTGACGGAAGCGTACCGTGTCGAGGAACATTTTATAAGGTATGCGGCACTCTACGACGGGGATGACCACTTTCGATTCGGTGGTCACAAGACCTGCTTCCAATTCGAATTCCGTCTGGTTGTTCGTGCCGGGCACGTAACGCAGGTTGCGAACCTGTTCTGCGGTGAGCTTTTTCGGCGTGAAGATCGTGTCGATCACGTGTACCCATACCTTTTCGCTGTTCTTGCGGCCGCTCTTTTTCAACTGGGCCATTGCCACCGAGTCATCCTCATCGACGATCTTGCGCTCGAACTCCAGCGAGTCGGTCAGCACAAAATTGATCAGCGTGTCGAAATCGCCGGTGAACCGGTTGTACTTCGTTTTGAAGCTGCGCTCCGCAGTACGGATGTCCTTGATGCGGTCGATGACGCGTGCTTCGCGGGCCGCCTTCTCCTTGGCGAAGATAATCGGAGTCGAAATCTGTTTGTAGATAACGTATATCAGGCATACGATAACTACGGCAAGTACGATTTGGATGATTCTTTTTGTCATTTTTAAGTTATTTCTAGTAAGTTTGTATCAAAATCCGTCGGCAATACCGCCGTCCTTTACCGATCCGAAGATGCTAAAGACTCATATTGCGACCCAAATTTACGCTAAAATTTGTTTTAATACAACATCTGGTCAAAAAAAAATCATCGAATCGCTTTCCGAGTATCTGTCCGAAAGCGATCCTGCGGCCATTTTCGTACTGAACGGTTACGCGGGTACCGGAAAGACGACGTTGATCGCCGCTCTGGTCGGGGCGCTCAAGGATTGCGGCATCAAACCCGTGTTGCTGGCTCCGACGGGACGGGCGGCCAAGGTGCTGTCCCGTTATTCGGGAGAACCGGCCCTGACCATTCACAAGCGGATCTACCGCCAGCGCACCAATGCCGACTACGAGTCGAAATTCTCGCTCAACATCAACCAGGAGCGGGGGGCCGTGTTCATCGTGGACGAGGCTTCGATGCTGGCAAACGGTTCTTCGGACGGGGCGATCTTCGGCAGCGGGGCGCTTCTCGACGATCTGGTGAGTTACGTGCGCGGCGGGAAGGGCTGCCGGTTGATTCTCGTGGGCGACGATGCGCAGCTTCCGCCGATCGGGGTGGACTACTCCCCGGCGCTCGATCCGAAAGCTCTGTCCGTCTATGGGGAGGTGGTTTACACGTCGCTGGATGAAGTGGTGCGCCAGGAGGCCGAATCGGGTATTCTGTTCAACGCCACCCTGGTACGCTGCATGCTGGAGAACGGCATCTGCGAAGTACCGCGATTCAGGATGGATTTCCCTGATATCGAGGTGGTAGAAGGCGGTGAGTTCATGGAGAAGTTGCAGGATTGCTATGACCGTTACGGACGCGACGAAACCATCGTCATCACCCGTTCCAACAAACGGGCGAACCGCTACAACGACGGTATTCGCCGTTACGTGCTGGGCGCCGAGGAGGAGATCGAGAGCGGCGATCTGCTGATGGTCGTCAAGAACAACTACCATTTTACGGAGCGCACCGAAGATTGTCCGATGAATTTTCTGGCCAACGGCGATATAGCCAAACTGCGCCGCTTGAGGCGTTTCGAGGATTTTTACGGCTTTCGCTTTGCTACCGCTGTGCTGTCCTTCGCTGACTATAACGACGCCGAGCTGGAGTGCAAGATCCTGCTCGATACCATTGCCTCGGAGTCCCCGTCGCTGACCCGGGAGGAGAGCAACCGACTCTTTTGCGAGGTGGAAAAGGATTATCTCGATATCAAGAGCAAGCTCAAGCGATTCAAAGAAATTCGTGAGAATCAGCACTTTAATGCCGTTCAGGTGAAGTTCGCCTACGCCGTCACCTGCCACAAGGCGCAGGGTGGTCAGTGGCGGGCGGTTTTCATCGACCGCTGTCTGTTCGGCGACGAGCCGATGACGCGCGACATGCTGCGCTGGCTCTATACGGCGCTGACCCGTGCGACCGACAAACTCTATCTGGTGAATTTCGATGAACGGTTTTACGAATGACCTTCGTTCGGAGGTTGCGAGCGGGGCTTTGCATCCGCAGCATTTCCGGATGCGTGCGATCGCCAAGTATCTGCGAGGTCGGGTGGTGGGCGGCTGTCGGTTGCGGAGGCGTTGTTCCCGCGATTCTGCATGGGCCGGATCGGATTGCCGGTGATGCCGGGCGAAGAGTGAGTCTCTTGCACAGCGCCCCAAAATAGGGGTTGAAACAGGATCATTTGGAAATAAATAATACGATAAATTAAAAATTATGACAAGCGAACTGCATCCTCTCGAACCTTTTCTGCCTGTCGGGGCACGTCTGCTGATGCTCGGAAGTTTCCCGCCGCAGCGGGTGCGGTGGTCGATGGACTTTTTTTACCCGAACTTGCAGAACGATATGTGGCGTATCGTCGGACTGGTATTTTTCGGGGACAAGGGGTATTTTCTGACACCCGACGCGAAACGTTTCGACAAGGAACGGATCGTGCGTTTCTGCGAGGAGAAAGGATTGGCTCTTTACGATACGGCCGAAGAGATAATCCGATTGAAAAACAATGCTTCCGACAATTTTCTTCAAGTAGTGCGCGAGGTCGATCTGGCGCAGTTGTTGGCTGCGGTTCCGACCTGCCGGGCGATCGTGACGACGGGACAGAAGGCTACCGATGTGATCGTGCGCCTTACCGGTTGCGCCGAGCCGCCTGTGGGAGGGAGTGTGGAGTTCGCCTATGCGGACCGTATGCTTCGGTTTTATCGCATGCCCTCTTCGTCGCGGGCCTATCCGAAATCGGTGGAGTGGAAGGCGGACTATTACCGGCGGATGTTCGCCGTGTGCGGGATGCTCTGATCGAATTTCCGATTGGATGAAATCGTACTGCGGCGATCTGTCCGCTGTGAGTTTTTTCGGGGAAAATATTGGTTTCCCCGAATTTTTCTTTAACTTTATAGAGTTAAATCTATAATTTATGACCGTTATGAGAAAATTAACTCTGCTTTTGCTCTGCTTGGCGTTGGGGATCGGCGTGTGTGACGCAAAAAAGAAAAATCGAGGGGTGTATTTTCGGACAGATGCCGAAATCGTGCTGGACAAACCTTATTTCGGGTTGAATGTGAGTAATATGATTCAGGTCGTACTCGAAGCCGACCGAAATCCCGCTTCGGTCCGGGTCGAAACCGAAAATGTGCCTGCCGAGGCGGTTTCCGTGCGGGTGCGGCGCGGTGAACTCGTGCTCGCGTGCGACCCCGGAGCCTTGTCGTCCAAGAGAAAGAACGATATGTCCAAGCGGGTTGTAGTGTATGTGGGCGCCGCTCCGCTGGAGTCGTTTTCGTTGTCGGGGATGTCCTCCGTTTTTTCCGAGACCGAGATCGATAAACCGTCGGTTACGGTCGAATGTATGGGAATGAGCGAGTTCGAATCCAATATTCGTTGCAGAAGCCTGACGATGTCTGTTTCGGGTATGTCGATTTACAAAGGGCAGGTGGTATGCGAGGATACAGCGACGGTGGAGGCATCCGGAATGAGCCAGGCCGTCGCGGATTTTATGTGCCGGGATTTGGATTGTACGCTGACCGGTATGTCCGTTTATAATGGAAATGTGAATTGCAGGCAGAAAGCCGAGGTCGCAGTGGATGGTTCGAGCGAATGTACCTTTTCGGGAACAGCTCGGGACCTGATGCTGGAAGTGTCGGGCATGAGTCAGTTCAAAGGGAGAAAGTTTTTGGCTTCGGGACTTGCCGACTGTGACATTTCCGGTATGAGTACCGCCTCGGTCGCAGCGGCGGGATCGCTGAAATATTGTGTGAGCGGTATGAGCGAATTCAACTATTCGGGCGAACCTGTGGTTATCTCGACATCGGTCGATAACGCCACGGTTCGACACCGTTGATCGACTGCGGGGCCGATTCCTGTAAGGGTGTACTATATTGTCGTACACCCATTTATTGCAGATTATATGAATTATGAATGAATGCAATATTCTTTCAATATTCGTTATTTTGAAGTCCTTTTGCTCCGGATTTTTCGTATATTTGCAGGACGTGGAGCAATCCTGTGGACCGGCATGAGCGAAGTCGTCCGCCGCCGGATTTTTAGGGTTTACTCCGATGTTTCCGACTTTATCTTGAAAGGTAATGGCAATAGAAAAAAAATATGTTGAAACTCCGCTGATGAAGCAATATTATGCGGTCAAAGCGGTGCATCCCGATGCGATTCTCCTGTTTCGTGTCGGCGATTTTTACGAAACTTTCGGCGATGATGCGATCAAGGCCAGCGGAATTCTGGGCATCACCCTGACGCGACGTGCCAACGGAGCCGCGACATTCGTCGAGCTGGCAGGGTTTCCCTATCATGCGATCGACACCTACCTACCCAAGCTGGTCCGAGCGGGCGAACGCGTGGCGATCTGCGAACAGCTCGAGGATCCCAAACAGGTCAAAGGGCTGGTCAAGCGGGGCGTCATCGAGCTGGTTACGCCGGGCGTGGTGCTGGGAGATAATATTTTGGCCAACAAGGAAAATACCTATCTGGCGGCGGTCTATTTCGGCCGGAAAAATACCGGCGTGGCTTTTCTCGATATTTCAACCGGCGAATTTTATGCCGCCGAGGGCAGCGATGCTTACATCGACAAACTCATTTCCAACCTGGCGCCGAAGGAAATCATCTACCAGCGCGGATACGAAGACCGCTTCTCCGATGCGTTCGGCAGTCGGCACTATACCTATCGGCTCGATGAGTGGGTCTTTTCGGAGTCGGTCAACCGGGACAAGCTCTGCAAGCAGTTCGGCACTCAGTCGCTCAAGGGCTTTGGTATCGAACAGTTCAGCAGCGGCATTTCGGCGGCAGGGGCCATTCTCTACTACCTCGAATTTACCGAACATAAGAATACGGCCCATATTTCGTCCATTTCGCGTATCGACCAGGAGGATTACGTTTGGGTCGATAAATTCACGATCCGCAACCTGGAGCTCTTCTCTTCGAACGGTTCGCGCGAGAAGTGCGCGTTCGCAGACGTGGTCGATCGCACCCTCACGCCGATGGGCGGGCGTCTGCTCAAGCGGTGGATCGCCTTGCCGATCAAGGAGATTGATCGCATCAACGAACGTCTGGATGTCGTGCAGCGGTTTTACGACGAGCCCGATTTGGCCGAAAGCGTCGCCGAGCAGATTTCGCAGGTCGGCGACCTGGAGCGCATCGCTTCGCGCATAGCGGCGGCTCGGGTAACCCCCCGCGAAATCGTACAGCTTAAAAATTCGCTTTCGGCGATCGAACTCCTCAAAGCCTTGTTGGAATCGACCGACGACGAGCGTCTTCACGCGTTGGCCGAACAGATCGATCTGCTGGCGGAGGTTCGGGAGCGTATTGCCCGCGAGGTTTACCCCGACCCGCAGAACAATCAAATTCAGCGGGGCGGCATTATCGCCGACGGCGTGGACGCCGAACTGGACGATCTGCGCCGCATCGCTCTGCATGGCAAGGATTTCCTGAACCGTATTCAGCAGCGGGAGAGCGAGGCGACGGGAATTCCGTTGAAAATAAGCTACAACAATGTCTTCGGTTATTATATCGAAGTCCGCAACACGCACAAGGACAAGGTTCCCGAGTCGTGGATCCGCAAGCAGACGCTGGCCAACGCCGAGCGGTATATCACCGAAGAGCTGAAAGAGTATGAAGAAAAAATTCTCGGTGCCGAGGAGAAGATGCTGTTGATCGAACAGCGGATTTACGCCGAGTTGATCGGGTTCATTACGCATTCCCTGGGAGCTTTGCAGCGGGATGCCGCCGTCGTGGCGCGTATCGACTGCCTGCAATCTTTCGCCCGTATCGCTCGGGAGCGCAACTACGTCCGTCCGACGCTCGACGACGGCACGCGCATCGAAATCCGCCAGGGACGGCATCCGGTGATCGAAACCCTGATGCCGGTGGGAGAGGAGTATATCCCCAACGACTTGCTGCTGGACGATAAGGAGCAGCAGATCGTGATGATTACGGGTCCCAACATGTCGGGTAAGTCGGCTTTGCTGCGGCAGACGGCCCTCATTATCCTGATGGCCCAGATGGGGTCGTTCGTCCCGGCGAAAGCGGCTCATATCGGCGTGGTGGACAAGATTTTCACCCGAGTCGGGGCTTCCGACAACATTTCGCAGGGCGAATCGACCTTCATGGTCGAGATGCTCGAGTCGGCCAGCATCCTGAACAATGTTTCCGACCGCAGCATCGTCCTGTTGGACGAAATCGGACGCGGTACGAGCACCTACGACGGTATTTCGATCGCCTGGGCGATGGTCGAATACCTGCACAACCATCCGACGGCCCGTGCCAAGACGCTTTTCGCGACCCACTACCACGAACTCAACGAGATGGAGCAGATGTGCCCGCGCGTGAAGAACTACCATGTGAGCGTCAAGGAGGTGGATAAGACGATCGTCTTCCTGCGCAAGCTGGAGCGGGGCGGAACGGAGCATTCGTTCGGTATTCACGTTGCCCGGATGGCCGGAATGCCGGCCTCGGTCGTAGCCCGCGCCGAAGAGATCCTGAAGAATCTGGAGCTGGTATATGGCAACAACGAGATCGTGCCCAGCAAGAGTCCTCGACGCCGCGACCGAAAAGCGCTCCCCGGAGTTCGCGAGGCGGCGGAAGCGGGGGATCAGACGCGGGGTATGCAGCTTTCGATGTTCCAACTCGACGATCCAGTGCTGGTGCAGATCCGAGATCAGATCAAGGGGTTGGACATCAATGCTCTCACTCCGATCGAGGCGCTTAATAAATTAAATGAAATCAAAAAGATAACTGGATTATGATAAAGCGATACTTTATAGTTGTACTGCTTCTTTCCCTGTTTCCGGCCGGGGTGTCGGCACAACGCCGTGCAGCCGCTAAAAAAGATTGGAAAACGAAATACGATTATGTGGGTGCAGTGCATGACGGACGTATTCTCGTACACCGGGGCGGAGAGGGTAGCAATCCCCGTATGGGCCGTTTTTATACGGACGGCTGTTTCGGTTATACGGACACCTGCGGTACGGTGGTCTTCCCGCTCATCTATGACTATGCCGATAGTTTTTCCAATGGGTTTGCCGTGGTCGGCAAAGGGGAAAAGAACGATCGTCGTTTCGGGCTTATCGATCGTCAGGGGCGTGAAGTCGTGCCCTGTATCTATGCGGATGTCGCGGGTTTTTCGTCAGGCCTTGCCCGGGTACAGGAGGGGACGGATTCCGTCCGCCGCTATGGGTATGTCGATACGCTGGGACAGGTCGTAATTCCATTGAAATACGATTATGCCCGGGATTTTTCCGAAGGAATGGCAGTCGTAGCCAAAGGCGAATGGAGCGGTAAGTCCGGCTATGGAAAAAGGGATTTTGAATTTACCGGGAAATACGGATTCATCGATCGTCGGGGTAACGAAGTGATTGCTCCGATATACGACGGTGCGGCCGATTTTTCCGAAGTGCTGGCCGCTGTCGGACAGATGGGGAAATATTATGTACGCTGGGGATTTGTCGATGCCGCAGGGACGTTGGTCATCCCATGCAAGTATTACGAGGTTTCTTCGTTCCGAAATGGCCGTGCGGTCGTCTGCATTGTTTCCGGCGGTGCTTTGAAGTACGGCAGTATCGACCGGAATGGACGGGAAATCCTACCTTGTATTTACGATTGGGTGCAGCACACGCCGTTCGGAACGACCTGGGTCGGAGAAGGGGAGGATTTCGCTTCCCGGGCCTGTACCCTGCTCGACGTTTCCGGCAAACCGTTGATCGACTATAAGGTCTATCAGGTGAACCCGAGCGGAAAATTCGGGCATGCCTCTGCGGCTGTTCCCGATTCTACCGGGTTGCTGCGATTCGGAGTATTGGACGGTCGCGGGCGTGTTATCATACCGTTCGAATACGATGACATAACGATCTTTTCGGAGTGGGATTCGGCCGCTACCGCTTACGTGGAGCGAGGAATCGCCGAAGTGAAGGGGAAAAAGTATCCGTTTGCCTTGCGCCGGGGGGAATAAATGGAAGAGAGTATCTGACAAGTCCGATTCTAACGTTTTCACCCCTGCCGGAAGACATTCTTGGCAGGGGTGATTTTCAAATTCGGGGAGTTGTCGGACGGTTCCTTTTTGTCGTAATGGACTGCGTGTCGAGGCGAGTTACACAGACTGCCTGTTGCGAAAATCGATTTTCGGGGAATGGATTCGCGTGCTCCTATTTGGCGTTGATCTGCGACTGGATGCTGCGGATCAACATGCTTACGGCAACGGAATTGAAACCTCCCTCCGGGATGATTACGTCGGCGTATTTCTTCGACGGCTCGACGAACTCCTCGTGCATGGGCTTGACTGTCGTGGTATATTGCGAGATGACCGACTGCATGGTGCGCCCCCGCTCGCATACGTCGCGCAGGATGCGGCGGGCGAGGCGGATGTCGGCGTCCGTATCGACATATACCTTGATGTCCATCAGGTCCCGGAGTTCCTTGTTCTCGAAGATCAGAATACCATCGACGATGATTACCTTCGAAGGTTTGACCAGCACGGTTTCGGCCGTTCGGTTGTGATCGACGAACGAATAGACCGGATGTTCGATCGGAACGTTGTTTTTCAGCGTGCGGATGTGTTCGACGAGCATATCTGTATCGAACGATTGAGGGTGGTCGTAATTGAGTTTCGTGCGCTCTTCGTACGTCAGTTCGGGATGGGCTTTGTAGTAGTAGTCGTGGCAGAGCGTGACTACCTCTTCCTCCTTGAAAGCCTCCTGCAATCGTTTTACCAGCGTGCTTTTACCCGATCCTGTGCCGCCTGCGACACCGATGACTGTCACATTCATAATTCCCGATTTGTGGTTCTTTTTTATTCTCCGTTTTCTGCGTGCGATAACCGCCTGACCGGTTTTTCTCCGAAAACGGTGTGATTTTTTCCCGTATTTGCACCCGCACGAAGTCGGTAGGTATTTCCGATTTCATCTGTCCGATGAAGCGTCCCGGAATCTGTTTTTTCTTTTTCCCCGCCGTCGGATTTCGGATAAATTACGTCAAAAAAACGGTATGTTTCGTTTTCTCATTTCCCGTTTGCCGTATGGCCGAACTCCGAGTGTGCTGCCAACTTCGTCCTTTCCGATGAACGCATCGGGTTAGCTTTCCGTCGCAATCGAACGATGGGGTAGCTCCCGCCAGCCAAACGGATATGGAAAAGGATTGCTCCCCTGCGGGGTGCAATCCTTTGTAATTTTCGATTATGCGTCGATATTGGCGTAGTGAGCGTGTTTTTCGATGAACTCGCGTCGCGGGGGAACCTCGTCGCCCATCAGCATCGAGAATACGCGGTCGGCTTCGGCAGCGTTGTCGATGGTTACTTTGCGCAGAATCCGGGTGTCTGGGTTCATCGTGGTTTCCCACAACTGATGGGAGTTCATTTCACCGAGACCTTTGTAGCGCTGGACGTGTACGCCCTTGCCCATTTCGGCCGTGATCTCGTCACGCTCCTTCTCCGTCCAGCAATAGCGCTCCTGCTGGCCCTTTTTCACGAGGAACAGGGGCGGGGTGGCGATATAGACGTGCCCGTTTTCGATCAGCTCTTTCATCTTGCGGAAGAAGAAGGTAAGCATCAGCGTGGCGATGTGGCTGCCATCGACATCGGCATCGGTCATGATGATGATCTTGTCGTAGCGGAGTTTTTCGAGGTTGAGCGCCTTGCTGTCCTCCTCCGTGCCGATCGTCACGCCGAGTGCCGTGAACATGTTCTTGATCTCCTCGTTCTCCCACATGCGATGCTCCTGGGCTTTTTCGATATTCAGGATCTTACCGCGCAGCGGCATGATCGCCTGGAAGTTCCGGTCGCGGCCCTGCTTGGCCGTACCGCCTGCCGAGTCGCCCTCGACGAAGAAGATTTCGGCGATCGAACGGTCGCGGCTCGAACAGTCCGCCAACTTGCCCGGAAGGCCCGCACCCGAAAGCACGGTCTTGCGCTGCACCATTTCGCGGGCATGGCGCGCCGCGTGCCGGGCCGTTGCAGCCAGGATGACTTTCTGTACGATGGCTTTGGCGTCGCGCGGATTCTCCTCCAGGTAGTGACTCAAGGCCGTCGACATCGCCTGATCGACCGCTGCCGACACCTCGTCGTTGCCCAGTTTGGTCTTGGTCTGCCCTTCGAACTGCGGTTCTGCGACCTTGACCGAAACTACGGCCGTCAGACCCTCGCGGAAGTCGTCGCCGTTGATATCGAACTTGAGTTTGGCGAGCATGCCTGAATCCTCGGCGTATTTCTTGAGCGTGCGGGTCAGGGCGCGGCGGAAACCCGTCAGGTGCGTACCGCCCTCGATCGTGTTGATATTATTGACGTAGGAGTGTACGTTCTCCGAGAAGGAGTCGTTGTACTGCATGGCCACCTCGACCGGCACGCCGTTCTTTTCGGTGTCGATGTAGATGATCGATTCGGTGATGGCCTGACCGCGCGTGGCGTCCAGGTATTCGACGAACTCCTTGAGGCCCTCTTCCGAATAGAAATGGTCGCCGACGTATTCGCCGTTCTCGTCCCGCTGGCGTTTGTCCAGCAGGTTCAGGTGGATGCCTTTGTTCAGGAATGCCAACTCACGCAGGCGGTTGGCCAGGATGTCGTACTTGTATTCCGTCGTGAGCGTGAAGATACTGCCGTCGGGTTTGAAGGTGATCGTGGTTCCGCGATCGTCGCAGGTGCCGATCACTTCGACCGGCGAAGTCGGAGCGCCTTTGCTGTACGATTGGCGGAATATTTTGCCGTCGCGGTGGATTTCGGCGATGAGCAGCGTCGAGAGTGCGTTCACGCACGAAACACCCACGCCGTGCAGACCGCCCGAAACCTTGTAGCTGCCCTTGTCGAACTTGCCGCCCGCATGGAGCACGGTGAGCACGACTTCGAGTGCGGACTTGCCCTCTTTTTCGTGGAAGTCGGTCGGGATGCCTCGGCCGTTATCCTTGACTGTGATCGAGTTGTCTTCGTTGATCGTAACGTCGATGTCGGTACAGTGTCCTGCCAACGCCTCGTCGATCGAGTTATCCACCACCTCGTAAACCAGGTGGTGCAAACCTTTTTCTCCGATGTCGCCGATATACATGGCCGGACGCTTCCGGACCGCTTCCAGACCTTCGAGGACCTGGATGTTGGAGGCGGAATACTCCTCTTCCTGCTTCTTTATCTCTTTTCCTTCAGTACTCATATTGACCTTAAATATATCGTACAAATATACGGAAAAGTTTCGTAAGATGCAATAATCAAGCACCCCTTTGCCATTGATTTTTGCCGCAGCCGGATTTGCGGGGTGCTTATTCGGGCGAAATATCGGATACCGGAAGCGTAGCCGGATCAGTGGATAAGAGCTTTGATAACATCCCGATCGACGTCGGAGAGATCGATCGGCTTGTGGGTCGGTTGCGTGTATCGCAATCCGCTGATGGTGGCGACTCCCTGTCGGCCGTTTCGGGTGACATAGATGAAATAACCGTACCGGAATAAATCTTCGACCGAAAGTACCGGGGACTGAAACATGATTTCGAACAGCTTTTTACCCGTATGGTCTATGGCTATAAACTTTCCTTCGTCTGTTTCCACGATCCCGATTCTGTTTTCACTTATGATGGGTGTGTGGCATCGGGCGTATTTCCCGAAAGGGACGATTGGACGTCCGGTCGCATTTTCATATCCGACCAACCGTCGGCCGTTTTTCCTGATTTCTTTGCGGTATAATATCGGCCGGGGAATTTCGAATGTTTTGAGAACGGCCTGTATGCTGCCCCGGGAAAAATTTACGTCGCAAATGAAATCTACTGTTTTCAGACTGTCGGCGATTGCAGTTTTCAGTCTTTTTTTAGCGGCATCCGAAGCATCGATGATTCCGCTTTTATGAGCTACTATCAAGGGCTGTATGGTAATGGGGTTTCCGGATGGATCCGGGAGGATACGCATCCAACAGGTCCACAGCCCGTCCGTGAATTGTGCGAATTGCATGTAGTCGAAGTGCAGAAACAGCGGATCGCCCAGCATCGGAGAGGGGCAGGGAAAGGAAGGATATGTCCAATTCGTATAGGTCAATCGCCCCTCCTCGAAAACGAATATGGGTTTCGTTCCGTCCTGGTAGAATATGCCTGATATAGGAAGTGTGCCTGAATAGAAGGTGGCCGGATAATAACCGGTATGGTCGCGGACGAAAATGCCGCTGAAATCTATTTCGGAGTAGTCTGATTTGCGTATCGTGTGATCCAGGTAGAGTTTGTCGTCGATCAGTCGCCAGTAGGAATGGTGTTCGTGATCACCGTCTATGTAGATAACGAATCCCTCTGCGGTAGGCTGATGAATAAGTGCCTGGAATTTTTTTTCGAATACCCGGTCGTTGCGGGCCAACTCGTCCAGCGGAGTGTCGTCCAACCAATGTAAGTCCAGTCTGAGCGTATCTGTGCCGATGATAAGACTGTCGGCTTTTGCCGTGGTTATTGGGGCCACTGCCGCCAATAACAGGAACAACCGGAAAAGAGTACGGAGTCTCATAACCCAAACCTGTTTTTATTCGGAATTATCTGTACCTGGCAACGATGAAACTTAGGTCGCAGGGTTTCCGTTTGTGCGGGCATTCGTTAAATATCCTGCAGCATCGTTTGTACCGGAACCTCCTTGATCTTGCCTTTCGAGAAGAGGATCGTGCGGGACGGATATTCTTCGATGAGGGCCGTGTTGTGCGTGGACATGACTACGGCGCAACCTTGACGAGCGATTTCCTGGAACAGCCGAATGATGCCTTCGGCCGTCAGCGGATCGAGGTTGCCGGTAGGTTCGTCGGCCAAAAGCAGGCGGGGACGGTTCAGCAGGGCGCGGGCGATGACCAGACGCTGCTGTTCGCCGCCGGAAAGCTCGAACGGCATCTTGTAGCCTTTGGCTTCCAGCGATACGACCTTGAGTACCTCGTCGATCCGCTTGCGGATTTCTGATTCGTTTTTCCATCCCGTTGCCTTCATTACATAGTATAGGTTCATGAAGACGTTCCGGTCGGTGAGCAGTTGGTAGTCCTGGAAGACGATGCCGATTCTACGTCGCAGCATCGGAATCTCCCGTCGTTTGAGTTTTCGCAAGTCGAAGCCTGCGACGTATCCTTCGCCTTCAATGAGTTGAAGCTCGGCATATAAAGTTTTGAGTAAGGAGCTTTTACCGCTTCCCACACGCCCGATCAGATAGACGAATTCACCGGCGTTGATGTCGAAATTCAGATCGGACAAGATCAGTTCTCCCTGTTGCAGCAACTTTTTTTCGGAGCGGCTGCCGAAAGGATCGTCCGTGTGGTATATCGTTACGCCGCGCAGCCGGATTACGTTTTGTTCGCCCATGAGTCGAGTTGGTTGAAAGGTTCGTGGTGTCCGTGTGTGCCGATCGGCCGATGCAGGACGAATGTTCTTCGTTTCGTGCCGTCGCACTCCGATTCGGACGGGAGCAAAGGTAATGAAAATGAAGGCAGAATAAAACAAACTCTTCTGTTTTTTACACCGATCATATCCTACCTTCCACAAAGGTAATGAAAATGTCCGAAAAATAGTCTGTTTCGGTCATCGTGCCGGACAATAATCCGTATTTTTTTTGGAACTCCCGGTAATGAATAGTATTTTTGTTATTAATTATGGTATAAATTGACAATAAGGGGATAATGGGAAGTGAATCCATGTTGCAGGAGATATTGTGGGATACGAAGATCGGGTGGTGGAAAGTAGATATGGCCCGACGGGTTCTTTTGTTGTCCGATTATCTCTGTAAGACGATAGGAACTGAGGAGTCCGAGATCGGTTACGACCGTTTTCTGCAGTCGGTCGGAGAGCCGTTCCGGGCTTCGCTCAAAAGCCTGATGTCCACGGATGCGAGCCTGTTCTCCGCCGAGCAGATTTTTTCGCTGTGTGGTCCCCGGGGTGAGGTGTGGTTCCGCTGGAAGGTCCTGCGCCGGGAAACGGCAGCCGACAAGGGGCTGGTTGTTTCGGGATATGCCCAGGAAATCAGCGAAAGGGAGGCTTTGCCGGTCGATCTTTGCTCGATCGAGCGGATGAATACGCTTCTTTATCGGTTGAACAATATTTCGCATACGCTGCTTTCTTTCCTTCATATCGGTTCCATCGACGAGGCGATCAACAAGGTTCTGACCGATGTCCTCAAGATATTTCGTGGCAGCCGGACCTATATCGCGGAGTTCGACTGGGATAACCGCAGGCATATTTGTACGTACGAAGTGACGGACAAGGGCGTGGAGAGCGGCCGGGATCGGTTCGATCGACTTTCGATGGACGAAACCCCCTGGTGGGTCGAGCAGCTCGAAAAAAGGAGTCCTATTGCTCTTTCCTGTTTGGACGACCTTCCTTCCCGGGCAAGGAACGAGCATGATATTCTGGCTGCACAAAATATCGGTTCGCTGTTTGTGCTGCCGATGACATTTCGTGATAAACTTTGGGGGTATGCGGGAATCGATGTGATCGGGGAGCACCGCGATTGGCAGAACGAGGATTACCAATGGTTCGCATCGCTGGTCAATATCATCAATATCTGTATCGAATTGCAGCGTTCGAAGCGGGAGGCGCAAATCGAACGCGATTATTTGCAAAACCTCTACCGGTACATGCCGCTGGGGTATGTCCGTTTCCGGATGATTTACGACAAGACGGGGACGCCGGTCGATTACAAGGTGCTCGATTCGAATTATGCTGCGGAAAAGATTATCGGAAAATCCCAAGCCGACTATGTGGGGCGGCTGGCGAGCGAGCTGGAGATCGAAGATATGCCCGAGTACCTGAAAGTTTTCGCCAAAGTATTGCAGGTGGAGCAGCATGTCGAAAAGGAGGTCCGTTTGTTGGCTTCCGGCCGGTATGTTCATGTCGTTATGTATTCGACCACTCCCGAGGAGGTGATTTGCCTGCTTTCGGATATGACCGAAATGTATGAAACGCACGAGGCGCTCGACCGCAGTGAAAAGCTATTGCGTAATATTTATGACAATATTCCCGTCGGTATCGAACTGTACGACAGGAACGGCTTGCTCGTCGATCTGAATAACAAGGATCTGGAGATTTTCGGGATTCGGGACAAGGAGGATGTGCTCGGGGTCGATTTTTTCAAGAATCCCATTCTCGACGAGGAGGTCTGGCGCCGGGTGCGGAACCGGGAGGAGTTCTCGTTCAAGGCGTATTATCCCTTCGATCGTTTGAACGGTTATTATGTTACCTCCAAGCAGGGCCGCCTCGAAATATACAGTTCGGTGTGTATGCTTTACGATGCGCAGGGGCGGTTGAGCAATTTCTTCCTGATCAATATCGACAATACGGAAATCAATCGGGCGCATAGTCGTATCGCGGAGTTCGAAAGCTCGTTTTCGCTGGTCAGTCGTTTCGGCAAGGTCGGATACTGTCGCTTCGACCTGGTTTCGAAAGAGGGGTATGGCGTGCCGCAGTGGTATTATAACCTGGGCGAGAAGGAGGATACGCCGCTCGATCAGATCCTCGGTGTGTATAAACATGTCAATTCCTCCGACCGGGCTGAAGTTCTGGAGTCCATCCGACAGGTGAAAGCCGGCGAGATCGACAGTTTCAGCCATGATCTTCGGATCGATGCGGACGGACGACAGAAGTGGACCCGTATCAATGTGATGCGCAATCCCCTGAATAACGATCCTTCGAAGATCGAAATGGTGTGTGTCAATTACGACATTACCGAGTTGAAGGAAACGGAGAAGAATTTGATCGAAGCGAAGAACAAAGCCGAAGTGAGCGATCGTCTGAAATCGGCTTTTCTGGCTAATATGAGCCATGAAATCCGCACGCCACTGAATGCCATCGTCGGCTTTTCGAATCTGATCGCTGAAACCGAAGATCCCGACGAACGACGGGAGTATGTAGCCATTGTTCAGGAAAATAACGAATTGTTGTTGAAGCTGATTTCCGACATTCTCGATTTGTCGAAGATCGAAGCCGGAACGCTCGAATTCAACGATGTGGAATTCGATGTGAATCAGATGTGTCAGGAGATTGTACGGTCGTTGAGCCTCAAGGTCCTGGATAAACCGGTGGAGTTGCGTTTCGGCGATCATCTGCCCGAATGTCGGTTGGTAGGCGACAAGACCCGGATTACGCAGGTGTTGATTAATTTTATTAATAATGCGTTGAAATTCACTCGTGAAGGGTCTGTGACATTAGGCTACCGGTGCGATGACGGGATGATGCTTACCTTTTATGTCGAAGACACCGGTACCGGGATTCCCGAGCAGGAGCAGGAGTCTGTCTTCGAGCGTTTCGTGAAACTCAACAGTTTTGTCCAGGGGACCGGGTTGGGACTGGCCATCAGCAAGAGTATCGTCGAACAGATGGGCGGTCGTATCGGCCTGAACTCCGAACCGGGAAAGGGTTCTTGTTTTTGGTTTACGCATCCTTACATCCGGACCCGGTCTGTGTCGGCGGTTGCTTCCGATGCGGAGATGCGGCAACCAGGCGTTTCGGAGGGGAAAATGCCCGTCGTTCTCGTTGCCGAAGATACCGACAGCAATTTTCTGCTGGTGTCGCTGATTCTTAAGAAAGGGTATGAAGTGCTTCGGGCCCATAACGGAGCGGAAGCGGTGCGCATGTGCCGGGAGTTCGCTCCGGATGTGGTGTTGATGGATATGAAGATGCCCGTTATGGATGGTTTGGAAGCTACGCGGCAGATTCGGGAGGCGGGAAGTTCCGTTCCCATCATTGCCGTCACAGCATATGCATACGACAGCGACCGTGCGAAAGCGCTCGATGTCGGGTGCGATGATTATATTGCCAAACCATTAACGGGGGATGTTCTGAAAAAGAAGCTGCGTAAGCATCTGAAACGGTAGCGGTTCCGCAGGCATGGTACGTGAAAATATTCTTGTATGCAATGCCGATCGGGTGAATTTTTATGTTGGATGCGCACAAGGCAGAGGTGGGGCCTTTGGAAAATAAGCAGACGAATTTTCGGTGTTATATCGATACGTGCAGGTAATGTCTGCATTAGGTGGTGGAACATCATTGACAGTAGCAATGGCTTTTTTATGTATTTTTTTTGGGAGTATTAGTTTGCTTTTTTTTATTTTGCGTTTAAGGCAAAAAAAAGCAGAGTTCAAAGATGAAACGGAAAAGTTTTATCCGAATTTTTTGCATCTGTTTGTGGCTATTTTTTTATGCTTGTGCTATATATTGTATGATTGTTAGGCCCTTTGCTTAATACCAATATATAATTCGTTGGTTAATATAATCGAAGAATGGTTTTTTTCTTTTTTCTTATTGGAAGTCTTAGTTTACTTTGGTTCATTACGGGTCTGAAGATGAACAAAACAGATCCTAATAATGAAATAGAAAAGATTTATCCCAGTTATTGGCATTTAATTACAGCTATCATTCTGATTGGTTGTGCTATATTCCAACTTTATATGGTATATGGCGATTGATTGGTTCCGTATAAAACTTTCAATAGTGACGAGGACATTTTGGTAAAGTTCCGATAAATTTGGCTTTCTGCCCGGTTTTTCGTATCTTTGTACTCACTTCAATGAAATTCTATCCCTACGAAGGGGGTGACCGGTTTTGACAGCAGGCAGAGTTTGATTGTAAGCACGTCGAGCATTGTGTGGTGGCTCGTAAATATCAACACTCGAACTACAAATGGCAATAATAGCTATGCACTCGCTGCCTAATTTTCAAGGAAAATTGGCTTAATCGTTGGATCCAAGGCGGTTCGACGACGAGTATCCCGGAAGGCCGTTCCGCTCTTTAACGGTTTTCCATACGGGGTATCGATCATTTAGAGATAGTACGGCGGAGGGTTCCGGCTGTCGTGCGAAAATTCAGGAACTGGGATCCGGGTTAGGTTGCCGCCTGCCAGACCCGGATAGAAGGACGAAACGGCGGATAAGCGTGTAGAAAGCTTTCGGGTTCCTTGTTTGGACGCGGGTTCGACTCCCGCCACCTCCACATTCGGCGACGTTCCGGTTTTCCAGAACGTCGCTTTTTGTATGCGGGGCATCTTACTTTGCAAAGCTTCATCCCGCTTTTCAGACTTCAGCAGCACTCGGTCGGAGGGGGAATACTATTTTTATCGGTATTTCGAGGAATTCTTTGATCGGGCGGGGTATCCCGCAGTTCCGGATACAGAGATCCATGAGTCTGTCGTAAATCGGATGCGTCGTGTTCCGATCTTTTGCGGGTTCTTTGTAATCCGGAGCAGTACTCCGATACGGATAAATTCGTATCTTTAACTCGGTTTCAGATACTCCGCCTCGGCAAAATGCAAATAAAAATTTGCTTTTGCACTCGGCTTATTCGTAATCTTTGACTTCGTCTTAGATACTTCGCCTCGGCAAAATGCAAATAAAAATTTGCTTTTGCGCTCGGCTTATTCGTAATCTTTGACTTCGTCTTAGATACTTCGCCTCGGCAAAATGCAAATAAAA